>WNFY01000092.1_pt1 | contig 131151 bp, 116 predicted proteins | sample 5400091 | NCBI WGS metagenome assembly WNFY01 (sample SAMN13153364, study PRJNA577476) | soil metagenome | isolation source: 60 cm soil or saprolite under grassland replicate 1 | place: USA:California | collected 2016-06-15
GCGAGTGCGCTCACCCACGCCCGCAAATACGCTGTAACCGCCATGTCCTTTCGCGATATTATTGATCAGTTCCTGGATGATAACTGTCTTGCCCACACCGGCGCCACCAAAGGCCCCAATTTTTCCGCCTTTCATGAATGGGCAGATCAGGTCAATGACTTTAATGCCAGTCTCAAAGACTTCAATTGTCGCTGCCTGGTCTTCCAGGCTCGGTGCTTCCCTATGAATAGGCAAACGTGGGGCATCTGTTACCTCCGGCTTATTGTCAACTGCCTGGCCAAGCACATTAAAGATGCGTCCCAGTGTTTTCGGTCCTACTGGTACTGAAATTGGTGCGCCCATATCAAATACGTCGATACCACGCTGTAAGCCGTCTGTTGAACCCATAGCCACGCAACGTACCCAGTTATTCCCTAGCTGTTGCTCAACCTCCAGTGAAAGGACATGATCAGACCCTTCTGGTTGAGTTTGCACTTCATTGTAGATATCTGGTAGATGATCTGGTGGAAACTCAATATCCACTACTGCCCCTAGTACCTGTACAATTTTTCCTTTTGTACCCGTTTTCGTTGTTGCCATATATTTCTCCTACTCGCTTACAAAGCCGCAGCGCCGGACACAATCTCAAGAATCTCGGTCGTGATACTCGCCTGGCGGGCTTTGTTATAGGTAAGGGTCAAATCCTGAATAAGTTCGTTCGCATTATCCGTTGCATTCTTCATTGCCACCATTTGAGCTGAATTAAAGCTCGCAATCGTTTCGAGCAAGGCCTGATAGACCTGTACATTCACATAACGCGGAAGCAAAGCCTCATAAATGCTTGTTGCATCTGGCTCGTAGATGTATTCGATTGTCTTACTCTCCCCTTCTTGCTCGGTAGGAGGCTGTACCGGTAACAATTGCACAGTAGTTGGCAACTGGCTCACAGTATTGATAAATTTCGGATAAACCAGGTAGACTACATCCACCTCTCCATTTAGAAAGGCGTCCACTGCTACCTGCGCGATAGCCGAAGCGTCCTGTAAGGATGGTCTATCACCATAGTTCGTGAATTCAGCAATCAGGTGCAACTGGTTGCGTAAGACGAAATCACGTCCCTTGCGTCCAACTGCCACATAGTCGACTGTGGGCCGTTCTCCCTGCTCAGCGAATCGCCTTTGCTCCTCAATGGCCGTTGCAGCAGCCTTACGATTGATGTTGCTTGGCAATGCTCCACATAGACCGCTGTCAGGTGAAATGACTACTATTCCAATTTTGCGCACCGGACGTTGCTTCAGCAGCGCGATTTCTCCTCCCACATCTTCGCCAGTGACCCTGGCAAGGCGTGAGACGAGGGCTCGAAGTTGATCAGCATATGGGCGCGATTGCTGGACACGTTCTTGTGCCCGGCGCATCTTACTACTTGCCACCATCTGCATTGCTTTAGTGATCTGTGCCGTATTTTTAACCGACCTGATACGACGCCGTATTTCTCTGGTTGATGGCATACATTAGACTCCTAGTGCAGTGCTGCGGTCTTCTTGAACTCCTCGATTGCGGCGTTCAACCGTCTCAGCAAGTCGTCCGACATTTTATCCCGCGCATTAACCGATTTCTCAATGATCTCATCACCGATCTCCGGGTGATTCGCATCCATATAGCGGTAGAAATCGCTTTCCCATGCGTTAACCTGATCTTCAGGCACATCATCCAGGTATCCAACGGTCGCAGCATAGATAATCATGACCTGCTTCTCCACAGGTACTGGTTGATACTGTGGTTGTTTGAGTACTTCGGTTAAACGACGTCCACGATCAATACGGCTCTTTGTAGCTTTGTCCAGATCTGATGCGAATTGTGCAAACGCCGCCAGTTCACGGAACTGCGCAAGATCAAGACGGAGCGATCCGGCTACCTGTCGCATTGCGCGTGTCTGGGCACTACTACCTACTCGCGAAACCGAAAGACCCACGTTTACGGCTGGTCGCTGCCCAGCATTGAACAGGTCAGTCTCAAGGAATATCTGCCCATCGGTAATCGAGATTACATTTGTTGGAATATATGCAGAGATGTCATTTGCTTTCGTTTCGATAATCGGCAATGCTGTGAGCGAACCACCTCCATAATCATCATTCAGGCGAGCGGCGCGTTCCAGTAGGCGCGAGTGCAGGTAGAAGACATCACCGGGATATGCTTCACGTCCTGGTGGACGGCGAATGATCAATGAGATATTGCGGTAAGCCTCGGCGTGTTTCGTCAGGTCATCATAGATGATTAATGCGTCTCGCCCAGACTCCATGAACTCCTCACCCATTGCGCAACCTGCGTATGGTGCAATGTACTTCAATGGTGCTGGGTCAGAGGCGCCTGCTACCACCATGATCGTATGCTCCATCGCGCCGTGTTCCTCTAGAATAGCGTGGGTACGTGCCACGGTGGAATTCTTCTGACCGATTGCCACGTAAATACACAGCAGATTTTTGCCCTTCTGGTTAATGATTGTATCGATAGCAATAGCGCTCTTTCCTGTCTGGCGGTCGCCAATGATCAATTCGCGTTGGCCACGACCAATGGGAATCATGCTATCAATAGCCTTCAGACCCGTTTGTACAGGTGTATTTACTGGCTGGCGTGTAATCACGCCAGGAGCAACACGTTCAACCGGGCGAAACGTGTCGGTTACAATTGGCCCTCTATCGTCCAGTGGCTCACCCAGAGGGCTCACTATACGTCCAATCAGTGCATCACCAACAGGCACTGAGATAACACGTCCTGTAGTACGTACTTCGTCATCTTCACGTATATGGGAATATTCACCCAGGATGGTGCAACTGACCGTCTCTTCTTCGAGGTTGAAGGCCATACCCATTATCCCTGTACGTGGAAATTCCACCAACTCTAGATATTTCACATCTTGCAGTCCATAGACACGAGCGATTCCGTCCTGCACTGCGATGACAGTGCCAACGCTTGCTGTTGCGGTTTCGCTTGTTCCAAACCCTGCGATGTTTTTTTCTATGATGGCACTGATTTCGTCAGCCCATGATGCCATCGCTGTTCCTCCTGTTCTTCTTAACCTGGTTCTGCAAAGAAATCAATGCTAGCGGTAGAAACACCTGTTAATAGTTGTTGTTGCAACAACTTCAAACGGCGTTCTACACTGCCATCGATCACCTGATCTCCTACTCGCGCTACCACTCCACCCAGTATGTTCGGTTGAACCCGGGTTTCTAGCATTATCTTTTTGCCAGTCATACGTTCTAATGCACGCTGTACCTGACTCTGCGTCGTTTCATCTAATTGCGTTGCCGTGGTAACTTCGGCTTTTGCCTCGTTTTTGTGATCGAGGACAAGCTGGTTCAGTTCACGAGCGATATTCGGCATGAGATCAACAAGCTCACGCTGGACGACCAATAATGCGAGATTGAGTGATGTTGGCAAAACCTTTGATGCCAGCCCCTGGCGTATTGCTTTCTCTTTGCGCTCTGCAGGAATATTCGGCTCGCGCAGGAGATAGGCCAGTTTACGAATGGAAAACAGTTTGGCTATCTCTTGCACGTCTTCGAGAGTTCGATCAAGCGTGTTTTGCTTCATCCCAATATCGAAGATCGCCCCAGCATAGCGACGTGCTATTGCTCCCTTTAGCATTACTGTTCCCTTGTTTCGCTAGCGTGAACGAACTCTTCAACCAGGCGGCGGTTATCTGAACTGTCAACAGATTTACTGATAACTTTGCCGGCAGCGCTAATCGAAAGATTAACTACCAAGCGACTAAGCTCGGCACGAGCGCGAGCGGCCTCCTGCTGGATGCGAGCCACCTGCTGCTGTTCAATCTGAGCCGTACGAGTGTACGCCTCCTCCTGAATACGGTTGGCCTCTCTTTCAGCCACCCTTGTCGCCTGAGCAATGGTCTCCTGTGCCTGGAGACGTGCTTCCTGCAATACTTGTTCTGCGCGTGCAGTTGCCTCTGCAAGGTCGCTCTTGGCTTTTTCTGCATTCTCTACGCCTTCGCGAATCACCGCTTGACGCTTTTCGAGTGTCTTGACAATGGCAGGGAATCCCCATCTCCAAAGGATATAAAAGACGATGCCAAAGCTGACGAGTTGTGAGAGGAAAGCTAAACCATTAATGCCGAACTCACTTGCTAGATTCATTCTGTGTGCGCCTCCTTTCATCAGAGGTTATACCGCAATGTAGCCTGAAAGAACGTCTACCAGGGTATGCCCTTACTATGGGTGTGTGGATTATGCGCTCCAACCCTGGCACAGTAGGGTAAGGACAGTCTAATGAGCTTCCCTCTTTAAGTACCCTACCATGCTTGCCTGTAGACTAAGGTCTACTAGTGAGAACGAAGGCGATAACCAGAGCGTAAATAGCGATAGCTTCAGCAAATGCCAGGGCGATGAACATGTTAATACGGATCAGTGGTTCTGCTTCTGGATTTCGGCCAATGGCATTTAAGGCCTGACCTCCAGCAATACCGATACCGAGGCCTGGGCCGATAGCTCCCAAACCGATTGCAAGTGCGATAGCGAGTGAAGTCACGTTGAGAACCTCCTTAAAGAAATTTCCTTTATGTAATGATTGTTACTAATTTATGCAACCGCAGAAAACTGCGAGTAGCAAGTAATGTAACGAGTGTTGTATCTTAGCTGGCTGCCATAGCCTCTTTTTCTGCCTCGCTCTGCCCATATTCTTCGAGTGCCACTTTTTCTGCCTTCTCATCCTCTTCGAACTCATGGCTGGTAGTGCCAATTTCCAGGAAGACGAGTGTTAACAAAGCGAAAATAAGTGCCTGTACAAAACCAACAAAGAGTTCAAATGGGATGAAGACTGCATCGGAAACAAATGGTAGAAGCCAGGCGAAAACTGCCAGTACTGCGCTACCAGCAAAGATATTGCCAAAGAGACGGAAAGAAAATGAGAGAATACGAGATATCTCCGTGACAAGCTCAATTAGTCCAACGAAGAACTCGATAGGTCCCTGGAAGCCATGTCTAAATGCTTTGAAGTTGAAATACTTGCTCAGTTGCTGCTTTGCTCCCAATGTATAGAAACCGAAGATCTGAGTGACAATTACCGAGACAAGTGCCAATGCTAATGTAAGATTGAGGTCGCTTGTTCCTGGTCGAACCCATGGAGTAAGCTTATCGGAATAGTCACCTAATAGGAAAAAGGTTGATGGTACACTGAGATGTGCCGACCTGAGCGCTATCAGGTTCACTGTTCCAATCGTATCTACGCCGGGGAAAATATCAAGCAAGTTACAGAATAAAATGAAGATAAAAAAAGTTGCGACAAGTGGAAAAAACTTTCTCGCCTTTACTTTACCAGATACGCCTTCCGTGAGGTTTAACAAATATTCTATGATCCACTCAACAGCATTTTGCATACCCGAAGGTATCAGGTCACGCCGGCGCGTTCCGAAAAAGAAGACTAAGAGTAAAGCGATGATCGATATCCAGGTACCAAGAAGTGCGTTTGTAACCGGAAGCGGGCCTATATAGAAGATCACTTCTGGCGGAATTTGTATTGGCTGAAGTTTCCAGAGCACGCGGTATCCTCCCTACTCACTGCGCTCTGCCAGGTCTGTTTTGCTATTGGTGGCTCCGTCTATCCTCTCTAGTTTAGAAAAGGCGTGCAAATAAACGGTAGGCTCCATATATTCCTATTATCAGGCCAAGCAGCAGCCCGAGCAGCAAAAATAAAATTTTCTGATGTGTAATGCCATCAAGGTAATTGCCTAAAATAGCGCCTAGAGCCAAGGGAATTGCAATGGTGAAGCCTAGTTGCCCGACTAACGCCAGGGATTCCCAAACAGAGGGTGGCGGTTTCTTATTCATCCGTGTGATCCCGTCTGCTGTCTCTCATTTATCTTCCATGCGGATTATAGCACACCGATATGTACTGTGCAACAGTTGATACAACGGCTGTCAGCCTTTCTGATTCTCACATATGTCGGGAGCAAAACGTGCTATAATGGACGCATGTCAATCATGCCAATAACACGATCCAACACGAATAGCGTCAAGAAAACCGACCTGCTCAGCCTCACCCTACCACAGATGCAAGCATGGCTCTTGGAGCGGGGAGAGCCAGCTTTTCGGGCTAAACAACTTTATAGCTGGCTTTACCAGCGTCTTGTTACCGACTTCTCTTTAATGAGCAATCTTCCGCAGTCCTTACGTAACCGTCTTGCGCAAGAAGCCAGCATTGGACCGATGATCGTTCGGAGCGAACAACACTCCAAAGATGACCGCACACGTAAAATCTTATTGGAGCTTTGTGATGGGAAACTGATCGAATCGGTACTCATGCTTTATCCTCCTATTGGCGAAAGGCGCGCACGATCAAGCCAACACGTTTCTTCGACTGGAAATGTAGTGGCACCCCTTGCGGGTGCCAGGGCAACAGTTTGCGTTTCGACGCAGGCTGGTTGTGCTTTTGGGTGTACTTTCTGTGCAACTGGACAGATGGGTTTTGATCGTCATCTCACCTCAGGGGAGATTGTAGCGCAGGTGCTCATCTTTGCTCGAGAATTACGAGATGCTCCATGGGCTGCAAAGGGACTTCCTGGCAGCGCTCCCATTGACCATATAACGAACATTGTTTTGATGGGTATGGGCGAACCTTTGCATAATTATGACAATGTTTTGCAAGCGCTGCGTATACTCAATAGCTCAGATGGCTTTAACCTGGGCGCCAGGCATATGACTGTTTCAACAGTGGGACTGGTCCCTGCAATTCGTAAGCTCAGTCAGGAGCAGCTACAGGTAAATCTCGCTATTTCCCTGCATGCACCAAGAGATGAGCTACGTAGTCAGACTATGCCAATCAATAAGAAACACCCATTAGAGGAGCTGATTGCTGCTTGTAAAGACTATATAGCTGCTACAGGACGGCAGGTGACATTTGAGTATGTACTGTTAGCAGGCGTAAACGATACAGCGGAGTATGCGCATCTACTTGGCACATTGCTCGCTCCACTCAAGCAGTTTGCGCATGTGAATTGCATTCCAGTCAATGCAACCTCCGCCGATTTTAAGTCGCCCAATGATGAGGCTATTAGTGTCTTCCGTAGCGTGCTTTTTGAGCACAGGATAAGTAATAGTGTTCGTGCGGAACGTGGAGACGACATCGCCGCGGCATGTGGGCAATTAAGGACACGTTTTGAAAAGAATCGCAAGCAACAATAAAGGGCAGAAAGGTCACAAATGGCCTTTCTGCCCTTTATTGTTACTGTTTATTATCTCGCCTTTGGCAACTTGTCCATGGTTCTCAAGCAACGAGTACAGATATTTACTTTGCGCCGAACACCATTGATTGTGATACGACGGCGCTGTACATTCAACACAAAGCGACGTCGCGTGCGCTTTTGCGAAAAATTAACATTATTGCCATACATCGGCTTGCGTTCGCATATCTCACAACGACCAGACATATATCTCTTCCTCTCTATTTCATTTAAGGGCTTAGTGTAGCTTCTCAAGCGTCCCTTGATAATAAAGCCTGCCTCTGATATACTGCATATGTTTCAATCTCTTTCATCTCGTTTTCGATTTTTGACGAGAAGCCAATCTGGCAATGATATGTAAAGAGAACCTGAACACGCCATGCGAGTATACCATGTTGTCACTTGTGTTGGCAAGAGTCGGGGGAATATAAAAGAGAAAAGACATGCGCATGCCGAAAACACCTGCCGTCCAACCTCAACAGGGAACACACCATCTTGGAAAGATAGAAGTACTGCCTAACGCAATTCACACTATTGCTGTGCAAGCTATCACTGAATCTTATGGTGTTGTTGGCATCACTGCTCCTCGTTTGCGCAATGGGCAGGCGGTGTTCCTCCCACATGATCGTCTCAATCAGGGTGTACAGATTCGTATTGTTGATAATCAAATCACTGTAGAAGTCTATGTTGCTTTGGAATATGGACTGCGCATATCGGAAATAGCTCACAATATCATGAGTGCTGTCAAATTTTCTATCGAAAAAATGCTCGGCGTTCCGGTGGCTCAGGTCAACGTGAACGTTCAAGGACTCAGCCAGGATTCAAATAAATAGATTACCAGGAGTATAGGGACGCCCTTTTGCTGGGCGCGCACCCGTGGGAGTGACTAACCATGCAGGAACATACACCGTACACGCCGGGTGTGCGATCACAACGCCCTCGGAGAATTAGTGTCTTCGATGGCCAGGACCTGAAGAAGGCCATGTTGGCAGGAGCTGCATCGTTAGAAGAGCATCGCGAGATCATCAATGCCCTCAATGTCTTCCCCGTCCCAGATGGCGATACAGGTTCCAACTTGTATGCCACTGTACAGGCAGCTTTCCGTGATGTCATTAATTGCGAAGATACCTCGGCGGGAGTAATCTCGGCCAGGCTAGCGCATGGAGCATTACTGGGCGCGCGTGGAAATTCTGGGGTCATTTTTTCGCAGATTTTACGTGGTCTGGCACAAGGACTCGATAAAAAACAGACGTTTTCGGCCCTTGACCTGGCTCTTGCACTAGATGAAGCACAACGCCTGGCTTATCGGGCCGTCATCAAACCTGTGGAGGGAACTATTCTAACCGTGGTGCGCGAAACTGCTGAGGCGGCGATGGCAAGCGCTAAGCGTGGTGATGACCTTGTAATGATGATGCAAGAATCAATCATAGCGGCAAGACAATCCGTAGCTCGTACTCCTGATCTGCTCCCCACTCTCAAGCAGGCTGGCGTGGTTGATGCAGGCGGTCAGGGCTTCTGCACGATCCTGGAGGGTGTGTGGCGTTATGTCCGGGGTGAGTCTGGCCAGGTAACCACTGCTTCTTTTGATAGTACCCTTAAAAAAGGACGCGTGAAGATTGAAGAAGAATTCGGCTACGAGGTAGTCTTTTTGCTGCGCGGCGAAAAACTTGATGTCGAGGGTATTCGTCAAAGCATTATTGATATGGGGGGAGTGTCAACTGTTGTGGCTGGTGATGAAAAGATGCTCAAAATTCATACCCATACTGAATGGCCCGGTAAAATTCTGGATTTTGGTGTAAGTATTGGAAGTTTGCTAGATATCAATATCGAGAACTTACAGGAGCAGAGTCTCACTTATGCGGCGGAGAGTGAAGCCGAACATACTGCCGAAGAAATGAAACCGGTAACACAGCAGATTGCCACTGTTGCCGTTGTAGCTGGTCAGGGATTTGAGAGGGTCTTTCGTAGCATAGGAGTTACTGCTATTGTTCCTGGTGGGCAGACTATGAATCCCAGCACCGAAGAATTGCTCGCGGCGGTAGATGCAGTAGATGCTAGGCAAGTAATTTTGCTCCCAAACAACAGTAATGTCATCTTGAGTGCGCGGCAAGTGACCGGCTTGTCAAGCAAAGAAGTCTTTGTTGTTCCCACCGAATCTATGCCTCAAGGCATCGCTGCGCTTCTCGGATTTAATTTTGAAGCTGATTTTGAGTCAAATTGTGAGGCCATGACCGAAGCCGCTACACATATTCAAACTGCGGAAATCACCACGGCCATCCGTACTGTAAAGGTTAGCGGTGTGCGTGTGCGCGAAGGCGATTTAATTGGCCTCGTTAATGGAAATCTGGTAATTGCCGGACAAGATATAAAATATGTCATCCGTGAGACCTTGCAACGTATGAATATTGAACGCTATGAGATTGTCACAGTCTATTTTGGAGAGGGTGTAACCGAGCAGCAGGCAGAAGATACCGCCAGGAGCATTAAAGAAAAATACTCACATCTCGAAATTGAAGTCGTAGATGGAGGCCAACCCCATTACGCATATATTCTTTCAGCTGAATAGGAGATTACATCCAATATTTTACCATAAAAGGAGGTGGAGTCATGACAATTCGCCTTGTCACTGATAGCACCGCAGACATTCCTCGAGACCAAGCACAGGCCGCTGGGATTACCGTTGTGCCGCTCACTGTCTTTTTCGGCGACGAGGCTTACCTTGATGGAGTTGATCTGGATAACGCGAGCTTTTACAGAAAATTGCATGCAAGCAAGGAACTGCCGCGTACCTCTCAACCCTCACCAGCAGCGTTTCAGGAAGCGTATACCAACCTTATAGATGAAGGGGCTGATGCCATCCTCTCAGTCCATCTTTCCTCGAAGCTAAGCGGCACCTACCAGTCTGCATGTACTGCGCGAGACACCTTGCCTGCTAGCGTGAAAAAAATTCCCGTTGAAATTATCGATTCGAAAAATATAAGTATAGCTATGTCAAGATCCATTATGCGGGCTGCACAAGAAGCTAGAGAGGGACTAGGTCTTCCAGAGATCAAAACGCATATACTCGACGAACTGGCACGCACGCGTATTCTTGCTGTCCTGGATACTCTGGAGTATGTGAAACGTGGAGGTCGCATTGGCGGTGCCAGAGCCTTTTTAGGAAATATGCTTAGTGTAAAACCAATCATCTCTTTGAAAGATGGTGAGGTAATCCCTGTAGAACAGCCTCGCACACGCAGCAAAGCCTATGCGCGAGTGGCGGAATTAGTGCAAGAAATGGGCAAAATAGAGCATGTCTCAATTGCCGAATCAAGTGAGGGGTTCGCTGAGCAACTTGCGCAGTATATTAAAACTGTGTATACAAGTGATCTTACTATTTATAAGCTTGGTGCTACGTTGGGTACCCATACTGGCCCAGGTACAGCCGCTATTGCCGTCGTCATTACAAAGCAAGACTGAATATCTCCGTATTCCAAATTGAGTTGTTTTAGCCATTGACGTTTCAAGGTGTGTCAAGTTACAATACATATATGGTAATTGGAAGATAAAAATTCTTCCTCAACCAAGGCAAAGCTGGCCGTCAGCGCTAAAAAGTCTCTGTGAGACAATGCCTTTTAGTGAGGTACAAAGTTCTGTATACCACGTAGTTCGTTTTTTTGTAATCGCCTTTTGTTCGTTAGAAACCATTGCTAGAGGTACCCCTGTGGGTATCCGTGGGTAGCCATCTTTTTCGAGCGTGTTGGGAGTTCCCTGGCGGAATCCTGACACTGGCTATGACTACGAAGGAGGAACGACTGTGGGAATGTTACGGGTGATGTCACGGCGTGGTGATGACCGTGTCACCTGGGATGAGCAGAGTGTCCAGGCGGGAGACTCCGAAGCAACAGCTGCTGTTCGAGAGGCAGAACGTATCTTTGAGCAGGAACGTGCCAAGGGTGCTACAGCCTTCAGAATTGATCCTGGGAAACCGGCACAACGCATCGAGGAATTTGACCAAACAGCCGAGCAGATTGTCCTTGTCCCGCGGATGATCTTCATTACTCAGCAGGTGCTTACCACCCTGGGTTGGATTGTCTTAATGCTGGCGATCTCTCCGATGGTCTGGTTGATTTTCCAGCCATATTTCAAGAGTTTATCGCCTGCTGAACGTAGGGCAAACGGGCTTCTGCATGATCTTCTTACTCCTGAGCAGTGCCGTCAACTTGTGTGGCGTGGTTATGTGGAAGTTCCAAGTCCTACAACCGCCCAGCGTATATATCGTGTGCCGCGTGCCAGGGGCTATGTGCAGGTCATCGAAAATGGTCGAGCCGTGATGCGATTGTGCGTTCAACCGGTAGAATGTTTGCCTGATGCTGACGTTGTTGTGCTTCATAAACTTATGATTGAAGCTAACGAGGAGCACTACTTGCAAAAGGCCAACAAATATCTTTGTACTGATTAGTAACATGCATAGGCGCAGGGTCGGTTTATTTCTTCATAGATAAGATCGACCCTGCTCTTACTCGTCTTCGCTATCTTCCACTTCATCCTCCATCGCCTGCACCAACTCACGATGGCCATTTTGTTTGACACATGCGTGTGGCTCCCCATCAAGAGGCGCCCTGCAAAGGGGACATACGGGCCTACCACCGCTGACCAGTATCGTGATCGAACTGGTTAATTCCTTAGCTTGCTGCAATGTGAAACGGAAAGAAAGGGTATCCTCATCACGCAGAATTACCTGGGGTTCTTGCCCTGGTTCCATCACGATTCCTAATGGAATGCTTGTCAATACCAACAAATTGCGCCTCTCATCATAACTGATACGCAGTTGACCGACCTGGAACTCAAATTCGGGTTTAGCTGAAAAGTTAGCAGGCGCTCCCCGAGGGGGTGCTGGGGGAGAAGCCTGGGCTTCGGTGCGCAATATACGTCCCTCGGTGAGCTGGGCCAGTATTCGATCAAGAGCTATAGACAGGTTATTGAGCTGTTCTTTCTCCATCCACAAGGCGACTGAGATATTGTGGATCATGGCAAACAAACGAAAACGGCGCTGACCGGGCTGGCCAATTGCTTCGGCGCCAACTATTTCAATGGGACCCAGGTCTTTACTCATAGTTAAACCTCCATCACTGCCTGGCAGAGGATACAATGAAAGCTATGTGTTACTCAATCCCAATGGAAGTAAACAGTAATCCTTGTACTAATATCCTCGCGAAGGTTCGTACCGATTTTGCAACTGCTGGCCTGAACGATATCGCTTGAGATTGTCAGCAAATAAAGCAGCGAGGCGAGCATCATAATGCACGCTGTTCCCCGAGATATGGGGCGTCAAAATAACATTTGGCATCGAGTACAGAGGGCTTTCAGAAGGCAATGGTTCCTCTTCTGTAACATCCAATCCTGCGCCTGCAATCCAACCCTCGCGCAATGCCCGTACAAGCGCTGGTTCATCAATCACTCGTCCGCGCGCAATATTCACCAGATAGGTGTTGCTCCTCATAATGCGTAGTTCGGCTTCACCGATTAACTTCTCTGTTTCTCGTGTTAAGGGTACTGAAATAACCACGTAATCACTCAGACGTAACAAATCGTGTAACTGTTCTGGTAGGAAAGATTGATCCACATTCGGTTCCTGCTCTCCAGAGTTATGGATGGAGCGCCGGGTACCAAGCACACGCATGCCAAATGACCGACCAAGCTGAGCAATTCTACGGCCAATATTGCCAAGTCCAATGATGCCCAAGGTTTGACCTGCTAATTCATGCCCTCCAAGGTGATACCAGGTGGCGCTGCGTGCCCACACATGATCATCCTGTAGACGTACCATCTGTGGCCAGTTCCAGTTAAACATTAACATACTTCCGAAAACGTATTCACTGATAGTCTCTGCATGTATGCCTGCTGCTGTTGTCACAATCAAACCGCTATTTGCATCCAACAATCCAGTTGTTGCAAGTGAGTCGACGCCTGCTCCCGGAAATTGTAACCAGCGCAATTTGGGCGCTAGTGTACGCCAGTCAGGCGGAATGAAATAACTACATAATATCTCAGCATCGGACAAGTGGGCAGAAAGCTCATCAGCTGTGGTTACAACCACTGTTTCTGTTGCAGCGGCCTCTTTAAGAAGTTGCTGCGATTCAGTGGTGAATGGGAATGTTGTAACGACTTTCAGACTGCTAGACACTATCACGAACTACCTTTCAAAATGTAGCTACCTATTCTTCGATTAGCGAACGAATATCTTTTTCATTGGTAGTAGTTGTAGTCTATACGATGAAAAGTGTTGTGACAAGGGTTGTCGACACCTGACAATTGTCCTAATGCGAACAAATTTAGTGCAGATGCTAGCCTTCATACGTTTGAACAGGTAGAAGTATATTTACATGAGTATTGGTGAACTGGAAGATGGCTTGTTCCCGCCAGGCCATCTTCAAATATATTAGGGCCATCATCCAGAATTGCCCCTATGCAGGAAGTGAGTAGTATGATTGTCAATAACGACGTAAAACGGGGAGGAGCTGTAAATCCAGTTCAATCTAACGAAGCCCCAAATGGTTCTGTACAAAACTGGAAAGCGCCTGTATCGCAGGGAACCCTCCCTTCTCGAAGATCGAAAAGGAAAGATCATCGTCGTCTATTAGCTATACTCAGCATACTTTTACTCATAATGCTGATTCTGGCCGCTGTGCGCGTGATGAGTGTCGAGAGCGGCAACAATGACCAGTTAGTGTTACAGGTCGGGAATCAACAGCAAGCGCTCATTGATTTAAGGCAGCCGGGTATTCCTATTAGCCCCTATCTCTTTGGTGTGAATGTATTTCCTAAAGCCGGTACAACTTCGATAGACTCGGTAAATGGCAACTTCACAGGCTTTATGTCTTATGATTCACCGATTGTTGATGGTTTGCAGAATGCGGGTATCAAGCTCCTTCGCTTTCCAGGCGGGAGCTGGGGAGAGGATCAGCCGGACCAAAATCATATCCTATCTTATGAGCAGCTTTACGACTTTAGTACGTTGCTCTATCAAGTCGGAGCCGATGGGATGGTGCAGGCGCGTCTCTCCAATCCAATCAATGCTTCAGGCATTCCCGCCAGTCTTCCAGAGAGAGCTAATCTGGCTGGTAATTGGGTAGACTTTATGAGTAATCCACATAGCGTCTTTCGTAAGAAAAACGGATTTGCAAATGTACAGATCCATCCCATAAAATTCTGGTCTGTAGGCAACGAGCCAGACAAGCTTATGGATCCAGATCAACCTGGTAAACCACTCACCGTTGCAGCCTATGTGAATGACTTTATTCAATACTCAATTGCCATGCATCAAAATAATCCGACTATCGAAGTCTTTGGCCCAGAAATTAGCCAGTTCTTTGGCATTGGTGTAGGCCCAAAGGACTCAATGGGTACGCTCTGGATGGAAGGATTCTTAGAAGGCGTAGCAAAGTATGAGAAGGCTCATCCAGATCTCAAATTTCATCTTCTAGATGGAGTATCATTCCATCGCTACGAGTTTACTGATGCTAGTACCTCTCCTTCTCTATTAATGAGTAGTCCTGATGAGTGGAACTACTTGCTTCCATCACTGCGGCAGTTGGTTCGGCAGACCATGGGACGTGATGTACCGATTGCAATTACTGAAATCAATACAAATCCAAATGCCCAGGTACCGACTCGTGGACAGGCCGCTTTGTGGTGGGCCGATACGCTCGGTGCACTGATGAACCAGCAAGCTGAATTCGTGGCTTATTTCTCAGCCGAGGGTGTTACGACACCCTACCCACTATTTAACGGCAACGGTTCACAAACAGCTATGTACCGGGTAATGGAGTTGTTCTCGCATTTAGAACCCGATCTTATCCCATTGCAAATCCAGCACGATCCCGTCAGTGTCTATGCCACTCAGGATGACGCGCATCAGGCCGTTAGTCTCCTGTTCGTTAACAAATCCAATACAAACCAACTTGCGGAGGTCAGTTCCCAGAACCAGCTTTTCGGTTTCGGTCCCTGGCATACTCAGGATGTTAGTATCGGGGCCAATAGCATAGTGCTTATTACATTACATCGTAATGGTGGTGCAGAAGCTTTTAGCTTTATTGTTCCAAGCATAGATGACGCTACCATTAATCCATTGAAGCAAACCGTATGTGGTAAGAAAACTGACCCGCTTGGATACGATATCCCATGCTAGAGAGGTTCTTAGGGGCATTGCTTCTACGAAGAACATCTGATACCTACTATTCAATCTAACCGAGGTAACGAGTGATTTTAACTGTTATTAGTCAAGTCTTTTTAATACTTTACTTTCTGATCATCATACTGATGGTTTTTCAAGCTATCTTTAATATACGTTTACGCCTATTCATCTGGGAGAAGCCTGAACATGCATGGCTTAACCATGCTCCGACAGTCTTTCGTGATCCTTGCCTTACTTTTACAATTCTTTTGCCTGCCAAGAATGAAGAAGATGTCTTCCGTGAGACAATCCAAAAAGTCTACGATCTCAATTATCCGAAAGAACTCATGCAAATAATCGCTATTTGTCGCGAAGATGATCCTGGCACTATTTCCGAGGCACAGGCTAAAATCGACGAGCTTGGCGATCCAAATGTGCAATTGCTCATTTATAATGATTATCCTGTCAGTAAGCCACATGGCTTGAATCTAGGATTACAGGTAGCACGTGGCGATGTAGTGACAATCTTCGATGCGGAGGATGAACCACATCCCGATATCCTTAATATTATCAATACCTCAATGCTCAATGAGGATATTGATGCTGTGCAAAGCGGTGTACAGCTCATGAACCACAATACCAAGTGGTTCTGCTTCTTGAATGTGCTTGAATATTTCTTCTGGTTTAAGTCATCCATGCACTTCTTCGCGCGTATCGGAATGACTCCACTTGGTGGCAATACCGTATTCGTGCGACGCGAACTATTGGAACAATTAGGTGGTTGGGATGAAAACTGTCTGACTGAAGATGCAGAACTTGGCATTCGCCTCAGTCTCGCGCAGGCGCGCCTGCGTATCATCTACGAAGATGAATACGTCACCCGTGAGGAGACACCGCATACAATTAAACAGTTCATCAGGCAGCGTACCCGCTGGAATCAAGGTTTCATACAAATTCTCTTCAAATGGGAATGGTTGAAGATGGAAAAGCTATCTCAACGCTTGCTAGCTTTTTATGTGCTCATCTTACCTGAAGTGCAAGCATTATTTGCAATTCTGATCCCTGTCGCAATCATTATGTTCTTTTTTGTCAAATTTCCACTCTGGCTTGCTATGCTCACTTTCATACCTCTCTATTGTTTTGTCCTGGGAGTCTTCTTGGATCTGGCAGGGCTGCATGAATTTTTGAAGGCGCATAACCGCAAGTGGAAATGGGGCGAATCGATTATCCTGGTGCTGGCTTTCTTCCCATATCAATGGATTCTGAGTATTGCCGCTCTTCGAGCTGTGTATCGTGCAATCAAGGGTACATCAAATTGGGAGAAAACTGTGCACATCGGACAGCATCGCAGTAAAATCGCTGCTTGAATAACAGTTCCAATTGATAGAAATAAGAAAGGCATATGACAGTTTCCTCTCGACCGACACCAAACTCTCAAGAGCCAGAACCACAACGTTCAGGCGTTCAGCAAACACAGAGTTCTGTTGCCCAGCCACAATCGGAAGTTGCGATAAATCCACAGCCCTTGCCTTCATCGATACGGCGAAAAGTTGTTGGAAAACCGGGCTGGTCAAGTTCTCTTTTAAAAGATGCTTCAATACAAGCTACACTCAAACACGAAGCGACACTGCCGGAAACGGTACAGCCTGCCGGAGAAAGCGGCTTGAGCGATTCACCTGAACAAAAAGATCATATGAGAGGTGCGCTGGGCTGGTCAAGCTCTCTCTTAAAGGACGTTTCAATACAAGCTACATATAAGCAAGAAACGGCTCCGCAAGAGATTGAGAATGGCAATATCATTTTGTATCGTAGTCCCAATTTCTTCCTACGTACAGCTCATCGGCCTGGACAAAAACAGAATCCTTTGCGCAAACCGACCGGTAATACGATGGTCATGCCAAAAGCGATGCCTCATCAAGAGACACGTATTGCAGACAGTGACACTCATCTAATGCCGAATGTCACATTGAATACTGCCAAACAAACAAGGGCGATACCATTGCCAACATGGTTGGAAGCTGTACTTGTTGTTCTGAGCCTCGCAACTGCATTTGTGATTCATGCATATAACATGTTTAACTTTCCACGCTATGAGCTAGATGAAGGGACCTACATGTCCAATGCATGGGCAATTACGCAAGGGCTTATTTCGCCATATCCTTATGGCTATGGACACCCTCCCCTGGCCTGGATGCAAATTGCAGCCTGGATACAACTAACTGGTGGACCTTTTACTTTTGGCAATGCGCTCAATAGCGGTCGTGTCTTTATGCTCTTTTACGCTGTCGGTAGTGCTTTACTGGTGTACTTGATTGTGCGTCGTTGGAGTGGTAGCCTCAGCGCTGCCTTATTAGCGTTGATCATTTTCTCACTGTCACCACTCAGTGTAACATATCAACGCCAGATCTATTTGGATAACGTTGCTACATTCTGGCTATTGCTCTCACTCTATTTCCTGGCGGTCAGCGATAGTCGTCTTCTTTTTATCGTTTTAGCAGCAATTTCATTTGGCGTCTCCGTGCTCTCCAAAGAGATAATGCTGCTCTTTTTGCCAGTAATGTTATACGCTGCCTGGCTCCATACAACCAGGTTCCAACGCAAGTTTGGCCTTGTTTCATTCACCTATATCGTGATAGCTGTCTGTTCAGGTTTTGTGCTGATGGCGGTTTTGAAGGATGAGTTATTTCCCTATGCCTGGCATCTTCCGTGGGATACACATGTTCACTTGAGCATGCTAGATACCTTTGTAGGACAGTCTCAACGGAGCCAGTCCAATGGTAGTTTCATTACGAGTTGGGACGCCTGGCTCAGTCTTGATCGATTGTTTATCATTTGCAGTATAGCTGCCCTTTTATTCAACCTGCTCTATGGCTTCTTGAGTCGTTGGCGTTTACTGCTTTATGTGCTGCTCTCGCTGCCCCCCTTTAGATTCTTTAATCGAGCATTTCGTAAAAAATTAAAAGTGCGTGATGCAGAACGAGTACCTGACAGATGTTTGCTTATCTCTTTGCTGGCAATCAGTTTCTGGATATTGCTTGTACGTGGTGGACAGGTGCTCTCATTCTATATCATACCGCTCATCCCTTTGATTGCCGTGAACGTCGCAATTGCCGTAAACACTATTTTGGGCTGGTTGGGCAAAGTGGTGCGTTTCGATGTTGTGCGGGCTATCTTGCTCTTAGCAGTTCTGGTAGCTCTTATTCCCTACGATGTAAGGGAGATGGGAGAGATTGTCTCTCAGCATCCCACTTCAGCCCAACAACAGGCGCTAGTATGGATACGCACGCATGTTCCGCATAACTCTTTTATAGTCATTAATAGCTATATGTACGTGGATTTGCGTGTACCTGGTGGCCAGGGTGTTGGCGATGGGGCGACCTATCCTCATGCTGAGGTCTATTGGAATGTAGCTGGAGATCCAGAGCTTCACCAACAGGCACTTGATAACAACCCGGATCGCATCGACTACATCGTCGCTGATTCTGAGATGTTGCACGATATTCAAACTGTTGGCGGAGATATGAGCATCATCAATGATGCATTACAAAAATCCGTATTACGTGCAGAGTACCGTGCAGATGACCAAAATTTGCAGATTGTCATACAGGTCTGGCAAGTTATCCATAAAAATCCACCATCAAATGTCTATGCCCGCCCAGCGTCTGGAACTGCCATGGCATCTGCGAGTATCACCTCATCCCACCGCATTGGGGCCAGTATGGTGTAGGGTTGTTAGGTGATGCTTCTCCTCTCGTCTTGCCTGACATGTTGGCAGGCAAGACGGATAAGTGCCTGCGTCAACTTTGGTGGCGGTATTTCTAAGCATCAATAGAATAAATCACATTCATATAAATAAGAATAAGAATAAATAAGAATAAGAAAAGGAACCTATAAACATGCTAGCAACACGACCAGATACAGATACAATAGCCGTTACTCGTACCTTTGATGGCATCGAAGTAGCGGCACATCGCATCATCGAACAAATTGGCGGTATGGACTCGGTCATGCGCGGAGCCAAAATAGCAATATTGAAACCGAACTTTGTAGCGGGTCGCAATGCCGAGACCGGCTCAACCACAAGTTTTGCTCTCCTCAAAGCCGTTGCAGAAGAAGTTCGTACCTGTGGCGCAGAGCCTGTGCTCTGCGAAACACCAGGCACAGAGTTCGACCGAGATGCCACCTATACTATTTTAGGTGTTGAAAAATTCTGTGCTGAAAATGGCATTCGCATTGTTCGTGTAGATCCAGAAGGTGGTGAGCAAGATTGGGTTGAATTACGGCCCAAGGGTGCGAAACGCTTGCGTCATTTCCGTATCCCGCGTATTCTGAGCGAGGCATGCCTCATTAACCTGCCAGTCCTCAAAACCCATGTTGTCTCCACCATGACACTCGGCATGAAAAATCCAATGGGCATTTTACCACGACCCGATCGCCGCTCGATGCATACCTTCGGTATCGACCAGAGCATAGTTGATATGAATCTTGGCATCAAACCTGACCTCACCATCATAGATGGCAGCATCGGACAGGATGGCGAGGGGCCGCTGTATGGTGATAAGGCCGATCTACACGTACTGGTGGCAGGGCGTGACAGCCTGGCAGTTGACCTGGTCTGCTGTCAAATCGTCGATGTCAAGCCACGCGATATTCCACATCTGAAGCTGGCTCTGACACAGATGGGTAAGCCATCATGGAAACTGGTTGGTGAAGACGTTGGCGTCATCAAGAAGTTCCGACTGCCGCAGCAAAAAACTCTCTACCGCTTCATCTTCTGGCTGATGTATCCACTCGATTATCCTTACACATGGATTGCGGAACGAGGCAAACATCTGTGCACCACCCTCTATGGCACGGGTTTGGTTGGCACGCGGCCGCAAATCAAAGAAGAAAATTGTACCCATTGTGGCATCTGTGTAGGAGCATGTCCGCTACCAAATGTGATTGACCTCAAGACGTTGAAGGTTGACTATCAGTCCTGCCAGCGTTGCCTACTTTGTTACGAGGCTTGTCCCGAGAATGCTATCAGCGTGAAGGGGTATTCAGGAGCGAGGCAATAATTATATGACTATCTTAGTAACAGGCGCGACAGGTTTTCTAGGTTCGGCGCTGACAACTGAACTGGTAAAACAAAAGCAGACAGTACGTATACTGGTACGAGACGAACAGAAAGCCCGTGCGCAATTTGGTGAAGCGGTCACGATCATTCGTGGCGAAATCACTGATGTAAAGCAAGTTGAACGAGCAGTTGATGGCGCGACCATCATTTATCATCTCGTAGGTCGGCTTTATCATCCCAGTGTACCTGCAGAACTTTATCACTATACCCATGTCGAGGGTACGCGTTTTCTTCTCAATGCTTGTAAAGGGCAGAAGCAGTTGAAGCGTATTGTTCATTGCAGCACTACGGGGGTGCATGGAGTAACAGGTGAGACGCCTGCAGCAGAGAATGCTCCCTTTGCACCCACAAATCCCTACGAAGCTACCAAACTCCAGGGCGAATTACTTGCACTGAGGGCACATAAAGAAGATGGACTGCCTGTAAGCATAGCTCGCCCGGGTCTGGTGTATGGGCCTGGCGATCTCCATTTACTTGGCTTCTTCTCATCAATTCAAAAAGGTATGTTTCGTGTCATCGACGGGGGCAAGGCACTGCTGCATCCAATTTATATTGATGATATGACCTCGGCTTTTCTTCTATGTGCCGAGCGTCCGGAGGCCATTGGACAGAGCTATAATATCGCTGGTGAGCATCCAGTAACCATACGCGAACTGTCAACATCCGTCGCGCACTCCTTGGATCGAGAACTACCAAAGGGCAGCATCCCTCTTTGGCTAGCCAAACTTGCCTCGGACATTTTCTCAGTAATACCAGGTATCAAGGGAGAGCATGCCCCGCTTACGCGTAGTCGTATCCAGTTCCTTACGCGTAGCCGTGTCTATGATATCAGCAAAGCGAAGGCCGAATTGAGCTTTGTTCCCAACGTGGGATTAGAGATCGGGATAAAAAATACAGCCGAATGGTACAACAAGCATGGGTATTTATAGCAAATAGTTAACTTCACCTGTATGATGCGTTGATATGTATGAAGCGTAGCTTGTGCAGTTCGTTTCAATTGGTTACCCAATAATTTTTAGTTGAGGCTATGCATGCAATTCGATAATGTCGATTCACTGCCACCACCTGTTCGTCCTCGTCCGGTTCGAACTCGCCTGGTAGGTATAAAGAATGGAAAAGTAGACACACCAGTACCGCACAAAACAACAACAGAAAGCGATACAAATGGCGATGTTGCCATGCAGCCTACAATCTCCCTCGAAAAAACAGTGTCTGTTAATAAAAAATCTGTTCTGGCACCTCCATCCCATGGGGTGCATAGGAAAATATCCGCTCACCTGTTTGATGATGATATCAGTAGCCAGAGTACTATGCATCTCATGCAACTTAGTGGCATGATGCCAGCGATCCATATTCCAAAGCAAGGCGCTCAAGAGAACTCTCAAAATGCGAATGATGGGCTTAGGCTGAGGAATGAAGAAGGATACTGGCCGTATGGTATTCAACAGACTGGCCCACTGCCAGTAATAAATCTTTATGGACGCGAGCCTTTCGGCCGCACCATACCGCTTGCTTCGGTAGGAGCGCCAGAAGTAAAGCAAAAACAGCCAGCCTGGAAAGCTTTGCTCAACAGTCCAACCACTAAAGTGACTATAGGTCTGCTGATTGGCGTTGGCCTGCTGTTTCTTGTTGCGCGATTCGTAGATCTACCTGTAACTATTGCTATACTGCGTATGAACCTGGAAACTCCACAAGGCATTATTCTGGCTCTGCTTGCTGGTGCATGCTTTCTCATGGCGTGGTCCGTCCGTGGCATACGCTGGAAACTCTTCTTAAATCCTGTTGGCAAAGTCAGCACCTTTCAAGCAATTGCACTCTATCAGGTTGGTGTTTTCCTCAATTTCCTGCTACCAATACGTGGCGGGGAAGTTGCAAAATGCTTTATGCTCAAACGTAATGCTGATATACCCGTCAGCAAGTCACTCCCAACGGTAGCTATGGATAAAGCACTGGACTTAATGCCTGCGCTTTTCATCATGGCTATCGTGCCCTTTCTCGGTGTGCAGATGGATATCAAGCTCTGGTTGGTACTCTGGTTCGTGAGCGGAATCCTTATCAGTCTGCTGGTTTTTGTCCTCCTCTCGGCCTGGAAACGCAATTATGCTATTGCTTTACTTCAAAAGATGACAGGGCTGCTTCCAAAATCAATTGGGAATAAGGTTGAGGGCTTCGCTACGGGCTTTGTGGACTCTTTGTTGGCTGGTGCAAGCCAACCCAGAATATTTATTCCGGCTATTATGCTTACTGTTATAGCTGTGCTCTTTGATGGACTCTTTGCTATGCTCGCCTTCTGGACAATCGGCTTTCATATCACATATGGTATGGCTCTCTTCGGCTACTCTGTCTATAACATGTTCTACATCCTGCCGACACCTCCTGGTCAAGTCGGCAGCAACGAAGCCGTGGGACTACTCGTGTTTTCAGGATTACTACATATTCCAGCGACCCAGGTTACAGCCATGTTTGTCTTCTCCCACCCATGGGCTGCTGTGCTCATGTGCACCTCTGGCCTCATCTGCCTCAGCGCCCTTGGTCTGACCATAACCGGCGCAATGAAAGTGCAGACCAATGGCGAAGATGCCCTGGAGTCTTCAAAAGCCCAGGGAGCCGCTGCAAAAGTGTAGCAAATACCTGTTTCATTCACCGTACACGGGAGGCAACTTCAGTTCGTTTCTGTTCAGGGATACGCGCTTCTGTGGCCCTCACACTGCGATTAGGAGTGATAGGATGCGCCCGAGTGGGTTTGCTCTTCCCTTTCGAAAGGAAAAGACGTCGGCAGAGGAGCGATCCTACCAGGACACTGCTAACGAGGTAGATGCCCAATGCCCATGGAGTCTGTGTATCACTGCCGGTGCCAATTCCATGAATAGTCGCGAGCGCAAAGACGCCCAATGTCAATACATGCAATTGCCTCCACAACTTGTAGCCGATGTGAGGGCGCAGCCAGGTACTGATACCGATAGCAATAACCAGATACAATGCCACAATACCGAATGCCATCCATTCTGGACGATAATGACTTGTTAAAGGTATGAGTATCTCGTTCCAACTGAACCTGGTGAATGGATCAACCCAGGTGGCCAGGACATGCACCACAAGAAAGATCGTACTGATCAATGTCAGAAAATTGTGTAGTTCGCTGTTGAGTAATCGCGGCCAGCGGCTGGGCGATTGGATTTGCGTCGATAGTGCCAGGCCCACAATCACTGCCAGAGTGAGTAGTATATAGGCGGTAAATCCGCCTGCCCGTGCGATGTCCCAGGTGATGCTTTGCCAGATAGTATTCATTTGCTTACTTCCTCCATAAGATATGTCGGCCATGGCTCCACAGTTTCCCACGTGCCATCCTCGTGCACTAGCAGTCCGGCGATGCGGTGTCTGCTTAGAAAATCGGCACCAGATTTCGAACCAAGAATAAATGTGACTTTTGCCGCCACCTCTGCCTGTTCGCAGCGGTCTGCCACGACGGTAACCGACCACAAATCGCTCTGGGCTGGCAGACCCGTGCGCGGGTCGAGTATATGGTGGCGCAGTATGTTGCCCTGCCGCCAGTGGCGATGAGCGATGCCAGAAGTGGCAATGGCACCGTGATGTAGTGGGATCGTCCAGTACTGCTTCTGCCCAGGAACTGCAACCAACCACTGCTCATCAGAAGGGGGGAGTCCGAGGACTGAGAGGTCTCCTCCTGCATTTACCAGTGCAGAACTTATGCCGCACTGGTAGAGCTTCTCCAGAACTGCATCAACCGCCATGCCTTTCGCGATTCCTCCGAAATCAAGCTTGATACCGGCAGGAAACGTCACCTGGCGACGTATCGGGTTTACCTTTATGCCACGCCATCGTCCACCTGGCTCTCCAGGGATAATAGGATCGAAACGGTTTACCGGAAGGTCATCGAAAGTACGGTCATAACCTAGCTGTTCCAATTGTTCCAGCAAGGCAGGATCATATACTCCCTCAGTAGCCTGGGCGGCTGTCAGTGCAGTTGCCAGGACATCATAGAGTAGATTGCTGACTGCAACAGGTGTTCCTGCTTGCTGGTTGAGCTGGGAAAGCTCACTCTCCGGTAAGAAACGGCTCAATGTTTGCTCCCATGCTGAGAAGAGCGTGCGAACGATCTCAGCTCCCATCCCTGTCTGGTTTTCAGGAAGCAGCATAGAAATGGTTGTCCCCATCGCCCGGAACTCTTCGCGGCGCATACCGGGAGGAGTTGTATAGTCAGGAGGTACTGGTTCCGGTGACGGGTGTTGACGAAGAGCTGCTTGTTGAGGAGCTGTTTGTTCCACTGGTATTTCCTCCTTGTTGATTCAAGAAATTATTGCTATTTTGAGATGAAGAACTTGATTTCGAGCTTGTATTAGACGACCCTGATGTAGATTGTGTCGACTGGGTGGTAGTAGTACTGACCTGGTGCATGGCAACCAGCCCACCGAACATGCCGAAGCCTACGATTGAAGCAACAGCCAGCAATCTCTTGAGGAAATTGGCCAGGGCCAGCGCTCGTGCTTTAGGCATTTTCACCTGCGTTCCAGGCTTTTGACCAATTCCGCGTTGCGGCAACTTTTGGCTTTGCGATTGTGAGAGCTGTTGCTCACTCTGAGTCGCCGCAGGCTTGTTCTGATACAACTGATTTTGTTGTGGTATCCATGGTAAAGTTGTATTGTATTCGTATGGATTCGTTTCCATTTTTATCTCCAAACTAATTAAGAAGAATAACATTGAGAAGCGCTATCTGCCCAGATTGTACATCGGCGAACTCTCCTCATTCAGCAGGATATGTGTATATCTTGTGTCAAGCATACAGCATATATATTGGCTTTCTATTGGAAATGCATGAGAAAATTCTCATTTCAAGACGATGACCCTTTTTTATTCGTAACCAGTCAGCAGGGGTACCAAAGGGCCTGCAGGCCCTTTGGTACCCCTGCTGACTGGTTACTCCAACTATTGTTGTAAAATCTGCTGTACGACTGTTTGTACCAAATTCGAGGGGATCGCGAAGCTAACACCATTTGCAGCAGTATTTGACTCGGTATTAACTGCGGTCAATGTTGGGATACCGATGAGCTGTCCCTGCAAATTAATCAAAGCCCCACCACTATTTCCAGGATTCACAGCAGCGTCGGTCTGGATAGCGTTAGAGACCGTAGTTCCTGTTGACTCAGCCACACTTCGGTTAAGCGCGCTGACAATACCCTTAGTAGCTGTTTCAGTGATCCCTAACGGGTTGCCAATTGCCATCACTTCCTGTCCTACGACGAGCCTGGAAGAGTCGCCAATCTGGGCAACCGTCATATTGGCAAACGGCTGAATGCGCACCACCGCCAGGTCATCAGCGGTATTTGTGCCTACCAATTGCACCTGTACTTTGCTTCCATTGTACAGAACGGCTGTAATGCTCTCTTCACCATTGACAATATGGTAATTGGTGACGATGTCTCCCTTCGTGTCAATAATAACCCCAGAGCCTATCTGTTCACCTTGCGTAGTTGTTACATCGAGTTCGACAACGGCTGGCTCTATCTTTGCAATCGCAGCCTCCTGTAGAGTTTCAATCGTCGAACCACTGGAAGAAGTAGTGGTTGTTGTAACTGCTGACTTACTGGTGGTGGCTGTACTACTTGTGCTTCCTGTGCTGCTGCCTGCATACTCCAATCCGGCAAACAGTCCTACTCCAAAGATAATGGCGAGCACAAGCGTAAAGAGCAGGATTGCTCCACCGCGGCCTTGCCGGTTTTGTGGTGGCAGCGGGGCCTTTGGCCCTGGTGGAATCAAGGGCAACGGTGATGTATCTTGTTCTGCGGGGGCGTGCGTGGCTGTTGCATCTTCTAAGACCGCTACAGACTCAAACGGCCCCTGTTGATAGGAGGGTCCATAGACTTCATTCTCTTCTGGTAGCATTTTCTCTGTCCTTTGCTTTCAGTTCAAACACACTATTTTTTAGTTGTATTGATTATCCTATAGTTGGTATTCAGGCATTGCACTGCGAGCAATTACTGCTCGCAGTGCTCGTTGGCATGTAATGTGCAAGCACTTGTTTCTTGCTCCATTTCTAGTGTAAGAGAAAATCATGTGAAGCGTATTGGAGGAATATGGGAAAGTTCTCATGTACTGGCTTGTATGGCTGCTTTTTTTCGAAAGTTGGGATAAGTGTCAGTACTAGATCAGCCGTAGTGATAACAGTAATAAAGAGGACAATGATCGCTACATAAGCAAGATTGACGATTGATGTTTGAAGGAAGTATGGTGCATAACTCAAAAGCGAGCATAATTGCATGATAACTGCTACAAAAAAGTAGCGAGGGAAGTAAAAGGCATAGATGATAGATAGGACATCTGCCAGGTAAAAGTAACGCTCATGCATCTCTGGCAAAAAGAATGGGATTGCCAGAGCAAAAACGAGTGCTACTTTGAGAATAATGGCCGGCGTAAGCTGTTTCTTGCTTGCCAATATTAGAACTCCGATGAGGACAACGAACGTCACAGCTAGGATAATACCAATCCATTTCCAATATTCGGGCACGCCTGCAGGTAGCCATTGGTAGAAAGAAGGTGCATTGAATGTGAACGACGAGGATGAAAAGCCACCGCCTCCCGGACCTCCGCCATTAAATGGCCCTCTTCCAATGCCATTGGATTGTCCCGGCCTTACGTCATAAAATTGTCCAGGCGCCCCGCCATTGAACTGCCCTGGCCCTCCTACACCTGCGCTGGTAATCTGTCCTACATAGATCGTAAGCAAACTCCATGCATCTCGACCTGCAAGGAAAGCCGGAGCCAGCATAAGCAGGAAGACTGCGGGGATGAGAAGGAGATATTTCATCGCCCACTTTCTTCTCAACAGAACTATGAGCAGTACAGGTAAAAAGAAGATCGCCTGTAATTTGAATGAGATGGCTAAACCGAAGAAGACACTTGCCCATCCAGGCCGCTCCTTGAGCAAAAAGTAGAGACTTCCCAGACAAAATGCAGTATAGATTGCGTCTGATTGTCCCCATGCTGCGCTATTAATCACAATAGTGGGAGCAAACAAAACAACCAATACTCCGATGATCGCTGCATAAGAACGTCTAAACTTTAGGCTGAGAATGAGATAGGTAAATAATCCGAGGACACCATCAAAGACGACCGAGAGTGTTTTGATCGCGACAAGTTTCGGGATTGGCAGGTATGTAGTCAGAGCAAGGAGATAAAGGTAAGGGGGATTATAGTTGGAAAAGTTGTATTTCAGTGCAGCAAAACCACCGTGGGTTTGAATGAAATCATACCATTGGCTCAGGAAAAAAGTATAGTCGGTGGTTACTATATGGTAAAGTGATACACGCAGCACAATTGCGATCAAAAGCAGTATCGCAAGTGCGCAGTTTACTAGTATCTGAAAACCAGGTATACACAATTTTTTTCTTAGAAGCATATCTACTTCCAAACAAATTCTAATTACTGTGTGAATATCAAGACTTTTGCTCAAGAGGAAAAAGATGGTCCTTAAACTGGACTCTGGCGAATCCAGGGAAACCCGGGACTCGTCAGGGGTCCAGGCGCCACAGTCAGCAACCATTGATCAGAGTGACCTGTCATTGGTGTACTATGGCTCAGTATCAACCAATGTCAATACTGGTGGCAGTGATGCTCCCATCGCTGTTGTGTGTTCCCATGACGTGAATTCGGGCGCCAACGGTAATGGCGCTTGCCGTGACAGTCTTACCAGCCTGTCTGAAGCTAGTACTTGCTGTGGTGTGGATCGTAACCGAACTGCCGTTCGACGATTTGGCAACGATCGTATTGCCACTCACGCTTGACACAGTTAATGTTTCGCACTGGTCCTGCGCCCTACCTGCTCCAGGCCCGCTGGCCATCGGCTGAGCGTTATTGGTGCCTCCCTGTGCAAAAGTCAGCGGATGGGAACTGCTAACACCTCCCTGCGTGACAGCCGGTGACTGGGAACTACTGGTACTTACAGCCGTAAGGGCTGAAGCCTGGGTCGTGCCGTTCGATGTTTCCAGAAGTACACCCACTCCCAGGGCGAGCATGAAGGCAAAGGCCAGACCCCCAATCAGGAGCCATCTGCGTCCGCGTCGACGCGGAGCAGGTGGTTGATGTAGCTGGGTCGGAGCAATCTTATCATAGTCTTCCATTGGTATACCTCCTTTCTTAAAGAATGAGTAGGTGCGGTGGTTTTTCCGCCGCACCATCAGTATAATTTGGTACGATGTGATATCCATTGGAATAGAATGTGATTCCTCACATCCCATTCCAATGTATCCTGGTTGCTCCATCGATCACGACACTGAGGTGATTTCGTACAACTGCTCGGAGCCACCGAAGCCGCTGAAAGTGCTACTTGTTGAACCGGATTGCCATTGGCTGGAGGATATCACTTTTGAATGCTGTGTAATCCAGGTGATCAACGTACTCTGGCTGCTACCACCAGGGCCGCCGCCTCCCGAACTGTTGAGCAAGAAGTAGCGCACTGTTCCACTCTTGACCAGCGCAGCAAGCTGGCTCGTCGTTAAGATAGGATCACTGCCTGAAAAGCCGCCCAGCGCCATGACAGGCTGATTAGTCTCCAGAATAATGGAATCAGCCTCGTTCGAACTTGCAACTGCTACCAGATACTTCGCATTACCCTTGTGTGCCTGAAGGTAACTGATCAGTGCTGTCTCGATGCTGCTCATTCCTCTCGCACCAAAGGTAGATTGCCCACTAGCTCCGGCGACAGGCAGGCTTGCCGTTTCGTCTGCTAGCACAGGGATCGTTGACCATACTGCCGATGTGAGCATCAGCGCCAGAAGAGCAACCCCGAGTCCTGATGCCAGGACTCGTGCATGAAGCCGGAAGCGTGGCACCAGGCGCGCTGCGAACAGGATTACTGCCGCGATGGCACAGGGGATGGCAATCAATGGAATGAGCCACATTCCCCAGGTTGGGTTGCTTATTATAATGTGAATCTGCTCAAGCGCCGTCAGTAGTAACGCCAGCGGCAACAGCCAGCCGCGCCAACCGTAGCTCCCCGATTTATCGAGGGAGCGGTAATCCTGCCACATCACGACGACACCGATGCCGAAGAGAGCGCAGATCGCCGGGGCAAACGTTGACAGGTAGTACTGGTGGAAGAAGGTCGCTATGTTGAAGAAGATGGCCATTGTCAGCAGCCAGGTGCCCCACAGAATCAGCGATTGCTGTTTCCGATTCTCTCGCAAACGCGGGCGGCCTTGCCAGGCAAGCGCAAGCATTCCAAGGAGTGCCATCGGCAATAGCCACACGATTTGACCACCCAATGGCTCATTGAAGAGCCTCAACAGACCGGGATTGCCAGTATTAAACATACCACTGCTGCCGCCACCACCGCCATTGCTACCCCCCACACCCTGCGGTGGCTGACCAGTACCACCAGCGCCTGTTTGCGGGAAATTTCCAGTAGATGTTCCGTTACTTGTACTTGGAGGTTGGAATTGCCGGGTTGTATTTCCGTTCGTACTACTGCCAGCATTGCTACCCCCAAAACCAAACTGTCCTATAAGGCGCTGGATGCCATTATAGCCTAGAGACAGGCTGATCTCTGAATTGTTCTGACTCGAACCGACATACGGACGATTCGCAGCCGGAGTCAGGTCTACCGCAACTGCCCAGGAGAGCGAAATGGTCAGCATGAGCAGCGCAGCCAGGGCCAGGTGGCCAATGCGTGCCCATATACTCCTGGGCGCTGCAAGCAGGTATAGCAGGCCAAAGGCGGGAACGACCAGGTAAGCCTCAAGCATCTTAATATTGAAGCCAAGTCCGACGAAGCCGGCGCAAAGCAGCAGCCAGCGCAACTTGCCCGACTCCGCAGCTCGCAGCACTGCCCAGGCTCCCAGCAACATGACGAGCACCAGAGTGCTATCGATGGTATTATTGCGATTGGTCAGTACGCTGATTGGACTGATTGCCAGGGCCAGCGCAGCTAACAAGCCAGCCACCACTCCGAAATGGCGGCGCACAAGGTAATAGAGCAGCAATACCGAGAGCACTCCGGCGAGTGCCTGTGGCAAGAAGATGCTAAACGGTGTAAAGCCGAAGATTTTAGCACTGGCAGTTTGCAGCCAGAAACCGAGTGGCGGCTTGTCAATGCTCACAAACCCACCTGGATCAAATGAAACAAAGAAGAAGTTATGCCAACTGTCCAGCATGCTCCTGATGGCGGAAGCGTAGTAGAGGTTGCCAAAACCATTCTGACCTAGTTGGTAAAAGTTCATAAAGATTGAGACGAGCATGACAACGGCCAGCGCAAGTCTCCGCCAGATCGGTGGCCAATCATTTTTGCTTTGTGCCTCCAGAACAACTGGCGAGCTTTCTATCGTGTTTACAGGTGTGTCAATCATAACGATACATATCCTTTCAAAAATTGATGATGCCCTGACGCTTCACCTTTGCTAGCGTACCAGGTTATAGTGAGAAGGACATTGGAGGAAGATTAGGAAGTTCTCATCAATATTTCGCCACGGACGCCTCATACAGCACCATCGCGAAAACGAGAAGTATTTCCCACATAGAGCATTTTGGAGAGTTCATACCTTCATAACAACATGAGAATTTTCACATCTCTTTCCAATACAACTTCAATGAAAAAAGTCTATGCTTGAGGAGGAAGAGAGAATCCTCTCAATTGGTAAGGAGTGCAGAGGACGCAGTCCTTTGCCGGGGTTCGGGGTGTCCCCGAAAAACCCTTTTTCCTTTTTCGCCGCCGCAGGCGACAAGAGAAAAAAGATATGAACAGTCACGAAAATATAAACATACAAACCAAACAATAAGGAAAAAGCTATGCATATTCTAGTAGTGGAAGATGAACAACGCCTGGCATATCTACTTCGCCGCGTCTTACTGGAAGAGCGGCACACCGTAGACCTGGCGCACGACGGTCACGCGGGACTTGACCTGGCTCTCAGCGATACCTATGATGCAGTGATCCTCGACCTGATGCTGCCTGGTATCGACGGGATCGAGGTCTGCTACCAGATGCGTGCTGAGCACATAATGACACCTGTATTAATGCTCACCGCGCGTGGAGCAGTAGAAGATCGTGTGACAGGTCTCAATGTTGGAGCCGACGACTATCTCACGAAACCCTTCGCAATGGAGGAACTTCTAGCCCGTGTAAATGCACTTTTGCGCCGCCGCGACCGTCGTTTTGATGAGACCCTCCAACTCAGCGTAGGAGATCTGACGCTCGATCTGGTGAGGCACGAAGCTCGCCGGGACGGCCGCATCATCGAGCTAACAGCCAAGGAATTCGCCCTCCTCGAATATCTAATGCGCCATGCTGGGAGAGTGCTCACACGCACGCAAATCGTTGACGCAGTCTGGCGCTACGATCTGGACGCGCTCTCTAATGTAGTGGATATTTACATTCACTACCTGCGTGACAAGATTGACCAGGGCTTCACCCATCCATTAATAAAGACCGTGCGCGGCGTGGGCTACAAAATCGAAGTCTAGCACAGCAAGAAGGAGCAACAGCATGAGCTGGAGAAGTCAAGTTAGGTCAAAAGTGCATCGCGACAAGAGCCGTCTCTCACAGGAGGCAGGGGCATCCATGTTTCAGGACCTGCGCATTCGTCTAACGCTCTGGTATTGCGGTGTGCTGGGTGTGGCCCTGATATTGTTTGGCGTCGCGCTTTACTTCGGGACCCAGTACTTTCTCCTTACACCTATCGCATCGGATGCAGCCATGCATGCTCTTGTGCATCAGAATGGATGGTACTCAAACTCTGCGAGTCAGGCCTGTCCGGCGCTGGGCCAACAGGGTCAATTCGGCCCTCCTCCCGGCCAGGGTTTCCAGAGGCCTGAGCAGGTCGCGTGCTTTGACCAATATGGCAACTTACTTGCAGGTCAAAATACCACAAGCTTCCCATCTGCTTTTCTCACCAATTCATTGGTGAAGACAGCTTTACAAACAGGTCAGCCAGCCCATGATATCGTCGATGCGGGAGGCACAACCGGGCAAATCTATCGCTATGCACTGGTGGTCCCCAACCAGACGGGAAACGGAAATGTCGGTGTGGTACTGATTGGCGAGTCTGTCCAGCCGCAGGAATCCGCGCTCGCATTGCTGCTGACACTTCTACTGAGCATCGGAGGGGTAGCGTTGCTGGGAGCGGGAGTGGGTGGCCTGTTCCTTGCGAATCGCGCTCTGGATCCGGCACGATTGGCCTGGACCAACCAGCAGCGCTTTATTGCTGACGCCTCTCACGAACTTCGCACGCCTCTGACTCTGTTGCGTGCGGATGCCGAGGTCTTGTTGCGCGATCGAGAGCGCCTTGATGCCGAGGATGCTGCGCTATTAGAAGATATTGTTGTCGAAGCGAACCGCATGTCACGTCTCTCAAATAGTTTGCTGACGCTTGCACGTCTTGATAACACTTCTCTCCACCGGGAGCATGAAGTGGTGAACCTTGTTGAGCTGGCTCAGAAGGGAGCAAGAAGGGTACAGGCTCTGACCGAACAGAGCGGTATCATGCTTCAGGTGGAAAACATTGATACACCCTATGTGATTGGAGATCCGCTGCTGTTAGAGCAAGCTGTGTTAGTGCTGCTCGACAATGCCATTAAATACAGTTATTCAGGAGGTCATGTCATAGTGCGCGCAAAGACGAAAGATGAACAAGCCCTTATAGAGGTAAGTGACAACGGGATCGGCATTGATGCTGAACACCTGCCGCACCTCGGTGAACGCTTTTACCGTGTAGATAAGGCCCGCTCGCGTGAGGCAGGAGGCACAGGTCTTGGGCTTTCTATTGCGCGCAGCATCGCGGTAACTCACGGTGGTTCGCTCTCCTTTTCTAGCGTACCCGGGCAGGGCACAACGGTAACACTAACGTTACCCCTGGCCTATGAAACACATTCAGATCACAGGGAGGAGGAGGAATCAGTACGAATAACATCACTGCCGAAACAGACATTTTATACAGAATAACAAAATAGTTATAGGGAGGGAAAATATGAAAAAACGTAACATTCTGCTAGCCGGAATCGGCGCTGCTCTCGTCATTATTGTTGCTGGTATGCTATACACATCGCACTTCGCCAGCGCCATCGACCAGTCCCAGTCGCATGTCGCGCCAGGGGCCGTTACAGCCACCGAAACACCTGTTGCATCAACCGGTTTGCAGACATTTCAAATTGTGCCTGCTCAGACCACAGCATCCTATAGTGTGTACGAAAACCTGATCTTCCAAAATAAACCGAATAATGATGCGATTGGCACGACGCACTCGGTTAAGGGCAGTTTCAAGATACGAACCGGCGCATCGCCGCTCGTCGCATCCATGAACATTACAGTCGACTTGAGTACGTTGCAATCGGATGCGCAGAGACGTGACGATTTCATCAAACAAAACTCCCTGCAAACGGACACCTATCCGAATGCCACGTTCGTCTCTGTCAGTACGCAAGGCTTACCATCAAGCTATACAGACGGTCAAACGGTGCATTTTCAACTGACTGGTAACCTGACCTTGCACGGCAAAACCAACAAAGAGGTCTTTGATGTGCAAGGAAAAGTTGTAGGCAATACGATAACAGGTACCGCAACCAGCACCATGTACATGACAGACTTCGGCATCGAACCGCCCAACCTGGCGAACATCGCAATTGCGCAAAACAAAGTTGTCGTCACTCTCACTTTCACAGCGAAAGCGGCATAATATACAGAAATGCATTCAGAAACGCTGCACGCGCAGCGTTTCTGAATGCATTTCTGTATACACACTTTCTAATCTTCTTGAAACTCTCCCCCAACTACGCATCATCCAGTTCCCTGTCACTCTTCATAGCTCAGGTTGTCCTCATATCTGTACTCTCCCCCTGTCAGCCCTCCCACACTTGTCATCCTGAGCGAAGCGAAGGATCTATTGCGCTGGGCGGAGAAATGCTTCGCTGCACTCAGCATGACACTGCTCGCCTTTGGTCTACTCCACTCGCTTCCCCTAGACACCTCATCACAAAGCACGTACAATATAAACCAATGACAACAAATTCCTTGCTATAACACATCATGACTCGGAGCAGGCAAGGTGCCTGGTCATCTCTATCAACCAGTCAGAACAGAAAGAAATAACATATGCGTGATCTAGCGAACAGGGCGTTGAATATCGCCCAGCATCTTGGCGCCAGCTATATCGATGTGCGTGTCATGGAGCGTACCACAGAAGGTATCAACGTAAAAAATGGTCGCGTAGAAGGGATCTCAAGCGGAACAAGCAGCGGTTTTAATGTGCGTGTAATTGTTGATGGCGCCTGGGGCTTTGCCAGTAGCGCCAATATGGACGATGTCGAGGCAGAACGAGTCGCCAGGCAAGCGATCCAGATTGCTCGCGCCAGCGCTCTCGTAGCAGGCGAATCTGTGATCCTTTCACCTCTTGCGGCACAACATGGCTTCTATCGGACTCCCATGCAGAAAGATCCTTTCACCATTCCACTCAACCAGAAAGTGCAATTACTGCTCGATGCCGATGCCGCTATGCGCTCGGTCCATGGCGTCGCGCTTACAAACAGTAATATGGAATATTCCCGTGAGCATAAGCTATTCGTCAGTTCGGAAGGCAGCGAGGTTGAGCAAGAACTCTATGATGTGGGCGCGGCTATCGATGCAAGCGCCGTTGATCCTACAAGTAGCGAGATACAGACACGCTCGTATCCAAATTCGTTTGGCAGGCAGGCGGGTACCTCAGGCTATGAATTTATCGAGGCGATGAACCTGGCCGATCATGGAGCGAGGATCGGTGAAGAAGCTGTCAAGTTACTGGCCGCTCCACAGTGTCCTAGCGGCGTAACAACCATTATTCTTGATGGCCAGCAAACCGCTCTTCAAGTTCACGAGTCGTGCGGCCATCCTATTGAACTGGATCGCGTGTTGGGTATGGAGGCCGGCTTTGTTGGTAAAAGCTTCCTGACAACCGACAAGTTGAATGGACACTATCGTTATGGATCAGATGTTGTCAACCTGACCGCGGACGCTACCATCCCAGGTGGGTTAGGGACCTTTGGATGGGATGATGAGGGTGTTCCGGCGCAGAGAACTCCTATTGTTACCAACGGTATCTTCAGCGGTTACCTGATGTCTCGCGATACTGCTCCTATGCTTGGGCTGGCCAGCAACGGCTGTGTGCGTGCCGATAGCTGGAATCGCTTACCAATGATTCGCATGACGAATGTGAGTCTGGAACCGGGAACATGGACGCTGGATGACCTGATTGCCGATACTGAAGATGGTATCTACATGAGCATTAATAAAAGCTGGAGTATCGATGATAGGCGCTTGAACTTCCAGTTTGGTGTTGAACTCGCCTACGAAATTAAACGTGGCAAACTGGGCCGAATGTTGAAGAATGCCACCTATACGGGCATCACGCCGCAATTCTGGGGATCATGTGATGCCATTGGCAATCGCGACGAGTGGGTGGTATGGGGTACACCCAACTGTGGCAAAGGCGAACCGGTGCAGACAATGCGCACAGGACACGGAGCAGCCCCCGCGCGTTTTCGTAATGTCCAGGTAGGTGTAGGCCGCTGGTAATCACTCATCACCTTTCAATAAATAAAGAGAGTTTAAGAAATGTATTCAGATGAAAAAAGTGTGCATGCTCTGCTGCAAAAAGTACTCAGCTACTCTTACGCAGAACAAACCGAAGTGGTCTACTTAGGCACTGAGAGCGCCCTTACCCGTTTTGCAAACAATTTTATTCATCAGAACGTAGCAGAAAGCAATCATGAATTGCGCGTGCGCTCTATCGTGGGCAAAAGAATGGGCGTGGCGACGACCAATCGCCTTGACGACCAATCACTTCAACATGTAGCGGAACAAGCATTGGAAATTGCGCGTCTTTCGCCTGAAAACCCGGAGCTCCACTCACTACCAGAGCCACAGCCAATTATGCCTGCCAATGGTTTCAGTGAACGTACCGCTTTATATAGCCCGGAGGCGCAGGCCAGAAGCGTTGGTGTTATTGTGCAACTGGCAAAGGAGCGTGGGTTAGAGTCAGCAGGAGCTTTTTCAACCGAAACGAGCCAGGTTGCCGTCGCGAACTCGCTTGGCATTTTTGCGTATGAGCCCCGCACAGAGTCCGAATGTCACGCTGTTGTAATGGCGGATGCCCAGGGATCCGGTTATACCCAGCGTCTTGTTACCGATGCCACCACAATTGACTTTGAAGCGATGGCACACGAGGCAGTAGAGAAAGCTCAGCGTAGCCGCAATCCCATTGATTGCCCCATCGGTGAGTATCCGGTTGTCCTCGATACGTACGCCACTGCGGATATGTTGCAAAATCTCATATTCATGGGCCTCTCTGCCACGGCAGTACAAGAAGAACGCAGTTTCATGAATGGTCAATTTGGCAAACAACTCGTCAGCCCTCTTGTGACCATCTATGATGATGGGCATGATCCTGCAGGCTTGCCACAGGCATTTGATTACGAAGGTATGCCCAAACAGCGTGTGGTGATGTTCGATCATGGAGTGGCAAGCGCCGTCGTATACGATTCATTTACGGCTTTTCGTGAAGGGAAACTAGACACCGGACATGCTCTACCTGCGCCAAATCCCTGGGGGCCATTGCCGCTCCATACGATGATGGTAGCAGGCGATGCCAGCCTTGAAGAGCTTATTCGGGGAGTGGATCGGGGAATGTATGTGACGCGCTTCCATTACACAAATACAGTGCATCCGGTCAAAACACTCTTCACAGGCATGACACGCGATGGGACTTTTTTGATCGAACATGGTGAGTTGACCAGCCCGGTGAAGAACTTCCGCTTTACACAGAGTATTCTTGATGCCTTGCGTGATGTACAGGCAATAGGTCACGAACGCATTCAGTGCCGCGACTATGTCCCGGTCGTCGCTCCCGCGCTACGCATTAGTAGCTTCCAATTTACAGGCGTAACAGGATCCTAAAAACACTCGCTTCTTGGTCACAAAATGATGTGCTGGTATCCCATTTGGATACCAGCACATCATTTTGTGACCAAACTAACAAAACAAGTGTTACATGTATCCTTCTCGTAACGTCTATGCATAATAGATAATAAACATATCAATAAAAAAACCTATAAATCTATGCCCGGAGGAAAAAATAAATGATAGGGCCACTCAACTGGATAGACCTTCTCTTTCTTGTAACCATTGTACTGCTCATCTTTAACGGATTCCGTAATGGTGCCGTTTTTAGCCTCATAAATCTACTTAGCATTCCTATAGCCATAGGAGTAGCATACTTTTTTGGCAAACCATTCGCATTGTTTTTTGCGAATAATGGCCTGTTATTCTCACCTCTCATCTCATACCTGGTACTCTTCTTTGTCACAATCCTGGTGATTCAAATTATTGGTACCAGCATGCGTGGCGTAGTGAAAGGCATACCCATCCTTGGCTGTGGTGATTCCTTGCTAGGCGGACTTGTCGGGTTTATCGAAGCCTGGCTTATATGGTTGATCGTATTATTCATTGTAGGTAATTTCTTGAACGATATACAAGCTACTATTCAGACTGGTAAGCAGCTTGTTCCTGGTCTCAATATCACTGTTCAACAGTACCAGGTCTGGCATGATACCTATAACCAGGCTGTACACAATAGCCTTTTTGCACGGGTCAACGGCTTTTTTATTAAAGAATTGCCAGCAGTGCCGCATTTGAGTTGGAGATAGGTGCTTACTTTCTCCTTATTGAGTGTTACAATACATTCAATATGGCAGCATACAGCATCCAAATGGAAGGAAGGAACTTACGGCAAAGCAAAATCGTCTCATCGATATGCCCTCTCGGGAGTGGCACGAACATGCCTTTCTGGTCGCTGTAGATCAAGACGAGAGTGAAAGTTTGTGGAGTGTTGAAGATTCGCTCAGCGAATTGGGAACCCTGGCGAATACTGCGGGCGCCGAGGTTGTTGGCACTATGATCCAGCGATTGCGTCATCCAGATGTCGCAACTTATATAGGCAAAGGGCGGGCACAAGAACTTAGTGACACCGAGAAAGAGCTTGGTTTTGATCTCGTTATCTTTGATGATGAATTATCCCCCTCACAACAACGCAACCTGGAAAAGATGCTCGATGCGCGTGTGATTGATCGTACAGCTCTGATCCTCGATATCTTTGCTCAACATGCTCGCACTCGTGAAGGCCGTTTGCAAGTTGAGCTGGCTCAGTTAGAGTATCGTTTGCCTCGTCTGGCAGGTCGCGGCGTAGAGCTTTCGCGGCAGGCAGGTGGTTCGCGCAGCGCAGGAGCAGGCGGTGTTGGTGGCGCTATTGGTGTGCGTGGGCCTGGTGAAACTAAACTTGAGATTGATCGCAGGCGCATTCGTAGCCGTATCGCCGAGCTACGCGAGGAAATAGAAGGGGTGCGCGAACAACGCACCATACATCGCAGGCAGCGTGCAGCGCAAGCCATTCCTGTTGTCGCAGTCGTTGGTTATACCAATGCCGGAAAATCTACCCTCTTCAATGCACTCACAGAAGCCGAGGTGCTGACGGAAAATAAGCTCTTTGCAACGCTTGATCCTACTACCCGTCATATCACTTTACCTGGAAACCAGGAGGCGTTGCTTACCGATACAGTCGGTTTTATCCAGAAACTGCCAACTCGATTGATCGCGGCTTTCCGCGCAACCCTCGAAGAGGTTATTGATGCTGATTTGCTGCTGGAGGTGGTGGATATCAGCCACGAAAACGCAATCGAGCAGAGTGAGACTGTCAACGAAGTCCTTCACGAACTGGAGGCCGGCGAAAAGCCACGGGTCACTGCCTTGAATAAGATCGATTTGCTTGATGATCCATCAGAGGTAGATACATCGCTCTATCCGCATGCTGTTGCTGTATCTGCCCTACAAAAAGTTGGTCTTGATGCCCTGCTAGCCCAAATCGCGCAGGTGCTGGCTGCCAGTATGGAAGAGGTTCAGGTAATTATTCCCTACAATAAGAGCGAACTGGTTGAACTGTTTCACCGCCGTGGGCGTGTAGAGCAAGAAGAACATCGATCCAATGGCACATTTATTGCTGGTCGTATTCCTCGTTCCTTGCTAAATTATTTTGCCCAATGTATTTAATCGCAGGCATACTTTTCAATATCTTGCTTGCAAGATATAATGAGTCCAACCAGAAAGTTTCGTTGGGGCATTTTTAGGAGCAACTATATGGTCAACACAGAGCGTTTTCAGGTCCGATTCTGGGGAGTACGTGGAAGCTACCCAACTCCTGGACCTCAAACAATACGCTATGGAGGAAATACCACCTGTGTTGAAGTAGAAGCAGGGGCACACACGCTGATTCTGGATGCCGGAAGTGGCATCATTCGCCTCGGCAAAGATTTGTTACATCGTTCAGCAGGCAGGCCTCTCAACCTGGCGTTATTGATCACGCACGGTCATGGTGATCACTTGCTTGGCTTTCCCTTTTTCGCTCCGCTATACGAGCGTCGCACTACCATCGATTTCTTTGGTCCAGGTCTTGCGGGTCGCACTATTGAGCAACTTGTAACCCCATTCATGTCTCCACCGTATTTTCCAGTAGATATACGAAGTTTACCTTCGCATCGCATATTTCATACAATTTCGGAGCAAGAGCAAATTATCTGGAGCAATGGCGATAGACATCCTACTGTTGCCAATCAAGGTGAGAATGTAACAGAAGCGGAAGTATGCGTTGTTGCCAGGTTGACAAATAGTCATCCATTGGATGGTGCTGTAATTTATAGCATCGAATATGCTGGTCGGCGGATGGTCTTTGCCACTGATGTAGAATGGAGAGAAGTATGCGATCCAGGCTTTCTTAATTTTGTAGAAGGTGCCGACTTGCTCATACACGATGCTCAGTACACACTCGATGATTATCAAGATAGCAGGCAAGGATTTGGGCATAGCTCTATCGAAATGGCGACAGAAGTAGCTAATGCGGCACATGTTCGTAAGCTGATCTTGTTCCACCATGAACCAACCTATGATGATAATAAACTAGACGCTATTCAAGATCAGGCGCGGTCGCGCTTTGCGAATACATCTGTTGCCTCTGAGGGCATGGAAATTAATCTTTTGAAATAGTCCGAGCGCTTTTTCTATGCGCTATGTATAGTATGGGCATTTCTGCGGAATGCCATTTGTGAGGATAACTATGATAAATGTTGTACTGGCGTTCATGATCATTGGTTCTTTCTTAGTGGCAGTTATCATTCATGAATTTGGTCATTCCCTGGTAGCCACAATGTTAGGCGATCCAACTCCCCGTAAGGAGGAGCGGCTTTCTCCCAGTCTACGCACGCACATTGATCCCGTAGGAACTATGCTCTGTGTGATTCTTGCTTTTTTCCCGGTTGCTGCTGGTCCGGTTGGTCTTGGTTGGGGAAAACCTGTCAAAGTTGATCCTTGGAAGCTGCGAGGTGGGCCAAATTTTGGTACGTTGTTAGTGACCCTGGGCGGTATGCTCATGAGCCTGGTTGTAGGAGTGCTTTTCGCATTATTACTTCGTTTCATCCCCCCAAGTTTTTTAAATAACGCCTATACGATACGTATAACTCAATTTGTAATAGTATTCGCGAGCGTAAACATTTGCCTGGCGATTTTCAATTTGATACCACTCTATCCTCTCGATGGATACCAGATTGTGTATACGTTGCTGCCCAGTCGACAGGCTGTACAGTTCGCTAAATCTGCTGCATATGGTCCATTTATAATTCTGGGTATCTTGTTCTTATTACCCTTCCTGGCTACAATTGGAGGACTGAGTGGCTTTTTCCTTTTTCATATTCCAACCTATATTCTGCTGGCTTCCAATTATGTGACAAGTTTCGTCTCAGGTCTTCCATCTGCTCTTATTGGTACGATTTACATTTTGTAGCTAGCAGTTGGTTCACTTGATAGTATGAGGTCTTCATTGCATACAATTGCTTATCGTCTCTGGCAGGTACGTCAACAGCTCGGTTTCGTTGATCCACTTTCGACTGAGGAACATTTCCAAGTAGCTCAATGGCTTCCTGCCTCTGCCTTGCCTCTTTTTCGAACAATGTCAGATGCCGACCAACGGCACTCTCTCAGGGTGTGTCAGGGTCTACTCGAGCGAGGTTGTATAGATCGAGATTTGCTTGCAGCAGCGCTTTTACATGATGTAGGTAAAGCTCAGGGGCGTGTACCATTCTGGACACGACCAGCAATTGTCCTGGGCAAGTTATTTGCTCCGCATCTTCTTAGAAGCTTGACCGTTTATCCTTATGAAGGTAAATCGATACCGGCGTGGCAGCGTTCCCTCAGCAATGCCTGGTGGCATGCCGAAATTGGAGCGGATCTTGCCGCTTCGGCTGGCTTGTCGGAAGAAACAGTCCTTTATATTCGCACACATCACCAGCCTGAAGGTCCGGCTGCTGAATTACATCTGATAGATGAGGCCGTATAGCGTATGATTGATCAAACAGAGCAAGGTATTCACGAGGGCATTTCTTTGATTGATGAGGTAGGAGTGAACGGCCATGATCAACCGTCTCGCTATGTTGTTCACCTGCCAGTTTTCGAGGGGCCACTTGATCTCTTGCTTCATTTGATTGAAAAGTGCCAGATGGAGATTACTACGATCTCTCTTGTGGCTGTGACCGACCAGTATCTAGCATATTTACAGCAGTGGCAGGAACCAGATAGCATCCCCCTATCTAACATGGCTGCGTTTATCTCCATTGCTGCCCGTCTCCTCTACATCAAGTCTCAGAGCCTCTTGCCCAATATCTCGAAAGAAGAGATGACCAGTGAAATGGAGAATGCTGCGTTTATGGCAGAAGAATTACGCGCGCATCTACTCGAATACAAATTGGCGAAGGAGATTGCCTGTTATCTACGTCTGCGTGAAGAGTCGGGTTTGCAAACGTATGGGCGTTCAGGCTTGTTGGCGGGCATTGAAGCACAGTTAGCCTGGATGCCTCCGACATTGCTAGGTCTGCAGGTTGATTCTCTAGCCACAGCTTTTCAACATTTGCTCGAACTGAAGACTAAAGAAGAAACAAACGGTGGAATACTCATACCCATGGCTCGTATGCGCGTAAGTGAACGTATCGCCGAAATTGTTGGATTACTGCGCGCACGCTCCAGCATTCATCTTTCTGAATTGCTTAAAAACGAACATTCTCGCCTTGTAATCATCGTCACCTTCCTTGCAGTGCTGGAACTCTGGAAGCGTGAGCGTATTAGTGTCACACAAACATCTCTCTTCAATCCCATCCTATTGGAACGTGGCGAGCGTTGGTCCGAAAACGAACAACTAAGCGAAGAAGAACTGGAATACGGCGCGTAATCGCATTATACAATGATAATAGAGAACACTTATTTTCTTTGATCAATATCAATTTGGAGCGATGATACATTATGAGTACGTCACCTACTGGACGACCCCGTCCATTTGTGTTAATTATTATGGACGGTTGGGGTATTAACCCACGCAGGGAGGGTAATGCGATTGCCCTGGCACGGACATCCAATCTTGACAAATTGGCAAAGAACTGGCCGCATACGGCGATAAGAACCTCAGGTGAAGCGGTAGGTTTACCTGAAGGGCAGATGGGAAACTCTGAAGTTGGACACCAGAACATTGGCGCAGGGAAACGTGTACTGCAAGACTATACTCGTGTGAATGAGTCAATTAAAGATGGTTCGTTTTTCCAAAATCCTGCACTGCTAAAGGCAGTTGAGCATGTTAAGAAAAATGGGTCACGACTCCATATTTGCGGTCTGCTAGGTGATGGTGGAGTTCACGCGCATGAGACACACTTAGAAGCGCTGCTGGGCATGGCAAACATGCATGACATTGAAAATGTATATATCCACAGCTTTACTGATGGTCGGGATACTTCGCCTACCGGCGGTGTTGAATTCATGCGTCATTTACAGGCCCGTGCTCAAGAGATTGGTGGAAAACACGCAGCTAAAGTAGCGACTGTCAGCGGTCGCTATTATGCAATGGATCGGGATAATCGTTGGGATCGCACAGCGTTGACATATTTCGCTATGACTCGCGCAGAGGGGATACGAGCAACTTCGGCGACTGGCGCAATTGAGCAGTCATATCAACAAGGCGTCACAGATGAATTTATTATACCGACCGTAGTAATGGAAGATCAGCATCCTGTCGCAGTTGTTAAAGCAGGCGATGCATTGATTCACTACAATTTCCGTCCCGACCGCGCACGCCAACTGACAAAGGCCTTTGTACTGAAAGAGCTTCCACCGCAGGCAGAAGGAAAATTTGAAAGGGGATCGCGTTTAGAGAACTTGCAGTACGTAATGATGACTGCCTATGAAGAGGGATTGGACGCCGCTGTAGCTTTCCGTGCTGACGAGGTCGAGATGCCAATAGCCCGGGCGATCTCTGAGCAGGGATTGCGACAGTTCCACACAGCCGAGACCGAGAAGTATGCGCATGTGACCTATTTTATTAATGGTCGGCGAGAGACACCTTTTCCTGGCGAGGATCGGCTGCTAGTACCGTCTCCCAAGGTACCAACGTATGACTTGCAACCAGAAATGAGTGCCGCAGGAGTAACCAATACCGCGGTAGAACACATTCGCAGTCGTGTTTATGATTTCATCGTCATGAATTATGCAAATGCTGATATGGTTGGGCATACCGGTGTAATGGAAGCCGCGATTAAGGCAGTGGAGATCGTTGATACAGGAGTCGGACAGGTAGTGGAGGCAACGCTTTCAATGGGTGGTGGACTACTGATTACCGCCGACCATGGAAATGCAGAACAGTTGATTGAGTATGAAACGGGGAAACCATTTACTGCACATACAACGTTCCCTGTACCACTCTACCTGGTTGTGCCACATCTGGCACAGGTACGATTGCGCAACGATGGCAGTCTAGCCGATGTGGCTCCCACTATCCTGGACGTGTTAGGTATACCAAAGCCAAAGGATATGACGGGGCGAACGCTGATTCAACATTCACGATGAAATCAGATGGTGGCCCTCCTCTTTGGATACTTCTTAAACGGAGTTCATATCACCCTCTTCTGTCAAATCGGGTTCGAAGCCAGGAATATCATGATGCTTTCTGGCAGCAACGAAGACTACTGATCAGGCTGCTCAAGTAACGCTGTCCTTTTTTCACCGCAGGCAGCACTCGAAGAAAAATCAACTTGCGTACATGACTACTTGAGTGGGGAGGAAGTCTCCAACAGAGTTAGCAACAGGGCTGAGAGGTTTATGATGCTTGGATCCTGCAACAGGCTCTCTATTGGTAATTCTATACCCAGGCCGTTTTCGAGCCGCTGCTTCAATTCCAGACTCATGAGTGAATCGAAGCCCGGGTTGCTAAGGAATTCCTGCGGGTCGACTGTCTTAACGCCGATGAGTCCCATGTTTTCTATCTATTCTAAGCTGCAACATACTGAAGTGTCAATAAGACTAAAGTGAAGCCCTGCCATACTTGAACCGTATGCTTGACACTTGAGGGTATGTTGATGCATACTTTTTGCAAAGCTTATTTTGAGTTACAATACTACTCACCAACATTTCCCAAAAAAGTTCTGAAGATGGAGGAGAATTGCACAAGTCTACACAGGTTCTGGTAATCGGTGGTGGTCCTGCTGGGTCTTCCACCGCCACCTTCCTTGCGCGCGAAGGGTTCGATGTAACGCTGTTGGAACGAGATGTTTTTCCTCGCTACCACATTGGTGAGTCGATACTGCCCTCATGTATGCAGATACTCGAACTGATGGGTGCGCGCGAGAAGATCGAAGCCTACGGCTTCCAGCGCAAGGGCGGCGGGTATTTTTCGTGGGGAAAGGATGCCTGGGTGTTGGATTTCGCGCCGCTGCGTTACCCCTACAGCTTCCAGGTGGTGCGCTCCGAATTCGACCAGTTGCTGTTAGAGCATGCAAAGAGCCAGGGAGTGAAGGTTTTTGAAGGTACGGAGGTGCGTAGCCTCACCTTTGACGGAGATCGGCCACGCGGCGCCAGCTGGTCGCAGGTAGTTGGAGGCAGTGACACAGGTGAGCTATCCTTCGACTACCTGGTTGATGCTTCCGGTCGGGCTGGGGTGATGGCTATGCGTTACCTGAAGAATCGGCACTACCACAACGCATTCCAGAACGTGGCCATCTGGGGCTACTGGACTGGCGCGGGAAGGATGGATTTCGCCCCCGAAGGAGCTATCGCCAACGGGGCCATTCCAGACGGCTGGCTCTGGGGCATTCCACTGCATGACGAGACCATGAGCGTAGGCCTTGTGCAGCACAAGACCACCTTCAAGGAGAAAAGGCAGCAATCTGCGTCTCTAGAGGAGATCTACCTCAATGCCATCAACGAGTGCCCACTGATAGTTGATCTCGTCAAATCTGGCAAGCTCGTTACAGAGGTGAAAACTGAGCAGGACTACTCCTACATTGCCCGCAGCTTAACAGGTCCGGGCTACCGCCTGGTGGGGGACGCGGGTTGCTTCATAGACCCGCTCCTTTCGACTGGAGTACACCTCGCCATGCACAGCGCGATGTTGTGCGCTGCAAGCATTGCAAGTACCCTGCGCGGAGAAATCACAGAGCAGCAGGCAATGGCATTCTTCGAACAAAGCTATCGGCAGACCTACCTGCGCCTGATGGCGATCGTATCGGGAATGTACTCACAATACGACGGCAAAGATACATACTTCTGGCAGGCACAGCAGCTTACCCACCACGACTACGATGACAGCAACGCCATGATGGATGCATGGCTCTATGTCGTATCGGGCATGCAGGACGTGAAGGAAAGTGGGAAGCCAGGTCGTGAACTGGAGATGGGAGGATCGGCAGACGCGCAAGCGCAGCCGACAGAGGTGTCCGACAAAGCCCTGGCCCTGTACAACCTCTACGACAGCGTGTTCTTCGGAACCTCGATGTCCCCGGAAAGAGCAAGCGAAGGACTCTACGTCACAGCGAAGCCCCGACTGGGGCTAACCCTGGCTGAGAATGATAGGGCTGTGATCACATAAGTAGAATCTGTAGAACTGGAGCTACCGAGTGAGCCCAGAAAATACACCATTGGCTCTTGCCTCGATCAAATTCCTTATCCACTGGCGGGGAAAACCTTCTCCATCAACAAACCGGTTACCGCCATAGGCAGGACTCTAATTATCGTGATCTGCATCGGTTTGAAACGGAAGGATGTCAGAAAGTAACCGCCGAAGAGGTTTTAACCATGGAGAACAAACGCCCCTTTCCACCTGGTCCCAAAGGGCTTCCCTTTCTTGGGAATACCCTGCAGTTCCGGCATGACCAGCTCGGTTTTCTACTGCAACTAGAACAAACCTATGGTCACATGGCTACTATCTCTATTGGAAAGACGCCCATTGTGGTGTTCTTCCGGCCCGAGCATATTCGCTACTTCCTGACGGAAAACCCGCGCAACTTCACGAACCGCGAGGTCGCCGGAGGGCTCATCTTCGGCAACCTGCTCGTCCTTTCATTGCTGGCGCGCAGCTTCACAGACAAGGTGACCCAGGGCCTGCACGATCTTGTTGGAGACAGCCTGCTTACCACGGACGGCGATTTTCATCAACGGCACCGCCGACTCCTACAGCCTGCCTTCTCCAGACGCCGCGTGGAGAGCTATACGGACATGATTGTGCAATACACACAAGAGACTGTGGCGCAGTGGCAACCTGGAGTGGAGATTGATATTGGACCCGATCTGCAAGCATTGACCCTGCGTGTGACGATGAAATTGCTCGTCGATACCGATATGGTCAACCAGAGCATTGCGTCCAGCCAGATCATCGAAGACCTGATTGGCAATCCCGTAGGGGTCCTCGAAGGGCTGTTGAACCTGCAGATTGATCTACCGGTTACTCCATATGGCCACCGCATGGCTGCCAAACGTAAGGCAGACGCTTTCATCTACAACCTGATTGACCAGCGACTTGCCGATAAGTGTGACGTAGGCGATATACTCTCGATACTTCTCCAGGTTCAGGATAAGCACGACGACGATATGTTGACCAGAGAACAAGTGCGTGACGAACTGGTATCACTCATCGCAGCCGGTCACGAGACCACTACTAACACCATTACGTGGACCTTCTACCTGCTCTCAGAGCATCCAACCGTCCTCGAAAAAGTGCTGGCCGAGCTTCAGGATGCACTTGCTGGACGTGACCCCCAGGCGGGCGATCTCTCACAACTGACATACCTTGATTGGGTCGTGAAGGAGTCTATGCGGCTATACCCCTCGGCATGGACGCAGGGCCGGCGAGCGGTTGGGGCGTTCGATCTCGATGGCTACCATTTTCCTGCAGGGACGCTGATCATGATCAGCCAGTGGGTACTCCACCGCCTTCCCGATATCTGGGGCGACCCACAGGTGTTCCGTCCAGAGCGCTGGGACCCGGTGAATGGACAGAAGGTACCGCAGTGGGCTTACTTCCCGTTTGGTGGGGGTTCACGTATTTGCATCGGTATGCCATTGGCCCAGCTAGAGATACGGCTGATGCTCGCTACCATTCTTCAACACTACGTCCCACGCCTGCTAGCAGGTCATCCGGTGATACCACTCCCTCTTATCACGCTGCGTGTAAAACATGGTCTTCATGTGAAATTAGAGCCTACTCCGCAGGTGTGGAGGTCTGGGTGAGAGTTTCTCCAACAAGACCCCCGTTAGAATGCAATATTGAGCGCAGTGACTCATAGTAGGATACCGGCGCGGACTTGTCCAACTTGCCCGCGCCCTGGCACACAGCAGGAAGGTTTGATATGCAGCGACGAGTAGTTATCACTGGACTTGGGGTCGTGGCCCCGAATGGTATCGGAAAAGAGAACTTCTGGGATGCCTGTGTCTCTGGCCGCTCTGGTATCCGGCGTGTCACTTACTTCGATGCCGATCTACTGCCAACACGTATTGCCGGGGAAGTACCGGACTTCGATCCTGTAGCCCTGGGCATTACCTCAGAAGAGGTGCGCCACACCGACCGCAATACACAGTTCGCTCTCGCGGCCGCCAACCTTGCTTTACTAGACGCTGGACTGCCTGATCAGCTGAATGAGGCAGAACGCGATCAGACAGGTGTGTATGTAGGCTCGGCAATGGCCTCTATTACAGCGGCGGAGCAACTCTGGTGCCAGGTGACTGAGCGCGGTGCGCATCTCCCAAAGGATACCATGAACGGTTGGGTCCCGGTCACGCTGTTTTTGACCCATGCCCCGGCTGTCGCAATTGCTGCACACTACCAGCTACACGGACCATGCATGGTCATTTCAACCGGGTGTTCTTCTGGAGGCGATGCGATTGGCGAGGCTTTCTGGGCTATCCAGGAGGGGCAGGCTGAATGCATGCTGGCGGGCGGCACCGACTCAGCCATGAGTTACGGGGGATTCGCTGCCTTCTGCGTGCTGAGAGCGATGAGCACACGCAATGAAGAACCGGAGCAGGCGTCTTGCCCGTATGACAGGAGTCGAGACGGTTTTGTCATGGCCGAGGGTGCAGGTGTATTGCTTCTGGAGGAACGGGAGCGGGCACTGGCACGCAACGCGCACATCTATGCAGAAATGATTGCTTTCGCCTCTAATAGCAACTCGCATCATATGACCGCCCTTCCACCGGATGGGGCGCCGCTTCAACGACTCCTCAGACAGGCACTGGCTGAAGCCGGCATCACATCCGCACAGCTCGGCTATATCAATTCGCACGGCAGCTCCACTCCAACCAATGAGGTTTCAGAGACAGCAGCCTACAAAACCGTCTTTGGCGAACAAGCCTACCGCATTCCTATTAGTGCAACAAAGTCGATGATTGGACACACGCAGGGGGCGGCCAGTGCCATTGAAACTGTTGTCACCGCACTGGTATTGGAGCGCCAGGTGATCCCACCGACGATTAACCAGGCGTATCCTGATCCGTTATGCGACCTCGATTACGTGCCAAATGTCGCACGGCGCGCTGCAATTGAAGTGGCACTCACACACTCTAGCGGTTTTGGTGGCGTTAATAATGTGCTCATTCTCTCACGAGAGGATTGGCGGAATAGACAATCGTAATCCAGTCGACATAAGGAAAACCAGCATGGGACAGAATACAGAGCGACGTGTGGTCATTACAGGGTTGGGTGTGGTAGCGGCCAATGGTATTGGCAAGGAGGCATTCTGGCACGCCACTAGCAGTGGCATCTCCGGTATCAAGGCTATTTCACGCTTTCCCACCTCGGATCTGCCAATCTCGGTAGCAGGTGAGGTCAGTGATTTTGTAGTCAATAATTACATTGAACGCAAAATGATTAACCGAACCGACCGCATGACCCATTTCGCCTTCGCGGCTGTCCAGCAAGCGCTGCAGGACGCAAAGATCGTGCTGGAGGAAGAGGATCCGCAACGTGTGGGGACGGTGATCGCCAACACGATGGGCGGCGTGGAATACAGCCTGGAGCAAGCACGTACATTGTATAGCCGTGGACCGCGCTTTATGAGCGTGTATTCAGCAATAGCCTGGTTGCAGGTAGCAAATGTTGGCCAGATATCGATTCGCTATAGTATTCAAGGATATTGTAAGACACCAGTCAATGATACGGTCAGTGGCTTGAACGCATTGGGTATGGCATATAGGGCTATTCGACGGAAAGCAGCTGACGTGATTATAGCAGGCGGATGTGAGGCATTCTTACATCCTTTCATCCTCTTTGTGCTGTCTCATAATGGCTATACCGCCATGGGTGATGATCCAAACGCCTACCGTCCTTTTGATCGACGCGCTGCTGGCTTGCTCGTTGCGGAAGGAGCAGGCATATGCATCTTAGAGGAATACGAACATGCGCGGCGCCGGGGAGCCACCATTTACGGAGAAATTGTTGGCTATGGACAAACCAATGATGCCCATGGATTGGTGGCTCCCTCATCCAGTGGCGCCCAATATGCCCGTGCGATACAACTCGTGACGCGGGAAGCGCAGCTACAACCACAGGATATCGGGTACTTCAATCTCGACGGACAAGCCATTCCGTCATCTGATCAGGGTGAGGCTGAGGCACTCCATATGGTCTTTGGCAGTGAACTCGCGCGCCTTCCAGTGAGCGTTCCACGTACCATGCTGGGTCATAGTTACGCTGCGGCGGGAACGCTGGACGCGATTACAGCGCTGCTCGCGCTAGAGCATGGCCTGATCCCGCCAACCATTAACTGTGAGGAGCTCGATCCGCGCTATGGACTGAACCTGGTGCAAAGAGAGGTGCGCCCGCTATCTGGATCGGTAGTGCTCCTTGGGGGGCGTGCGATGGGGGGAGCAAACGTGGCGCTGGCACTACAAAAGGTGGCAGAGTGATCTTCTACTCTGGATGTGAAACACTATCAAGGAGGCTTTCATGAGTTCCATTCCTGTCTTCGAACCTGATTTGACAGTAGTGGGATCAAGTATCGATATCTTCTATCCATAAGAGAAATAGTTATCCACATATTGAAGAGGGCTATGTGGATAACTATTTCTGAGTGTGGATAAGGTGTAGAAGATGTTTCCGGAAAGTTGCAGCAAAAGCATCGGCATGTTCTTCTCTGAACACGCCGTAGATGAAGCGGTCAGGACGTACGAGGATGAAGAGATCGCGCTGGTTCAAGGGGAAAGTGTCATTTTCGTTTTCGATTGAGACAAAACGAACTCCTAAGTGTTGCCAGATGTTGGCTTTCAGGGAAACAAAGGCCTCTTCTGGATTGTCGTGGAGGCGCAGGAGAGCAAATCCGGTTCCCAGGATATTGTCGAGCAGCGTCTTTTTGCCTTCGGGCGTTTTTACTTCAGATTGAGGAAGCATTATACCGGCTATGGCCTTGCTTTCTTTCGTGCCGTCAAAGAGCACGAAGCCCTTTTTATAACGCGGCTGAGGCTTGAGGCGAGCTTCTGTGAGATATTCGCGGATGGAGGGTATAGTGTTCAGTGTGAGGAAGACGCCATCACGCAGCAATGCGGCAGGTTTAAATGTAGGCATGATGATTTTTCCTAAGAACTTTGAAAGCCATATCATCTGCGCTACATGCTCGTGACGCTCCTGGCTATAGGTGTCGAGCAGTATGGGACTTGCCTGGCTTTGCAGCACCATTTTCAGCTTCCAACTGAGGTTATGGGCATCACGTAGTCCGCTACTCATGCCCTGTCCACTAAATGGCGGCATGAGGTGTGCGGCGTCACCCAACAGGAAGACACGCCCTTTTGAAAACGTTTGGGCGAGCGAAGCATGAAAGGTATAGATGAGTCGACGGCTAATCTGGATATCTGGAGATCCTCCGAGTTGTTGAATGAGTGTCCGTATCTTCTGATCCCGCAATAGGTCCTCTTCTTTTTCGCCAGGAAGAAGCATGAATTCCCACCTGCGAGAGGCATGAGGAGCCGGAACTGTGACTGCAGGTCGATCTGGATTACAGAAAAAAGTGGCAACAGTAGATGGATCATCGTCATTGATAGTGTCGATCACTAACCATTTCTGTGAGAAGGTCAAGCCCCGCATAGATATGCCCAGTTGACGCCTGATGGCGCTTTTTGCGCCATCACAGGCCAGCAAGTAGGAGCATGCGAATGTTTTGAAAATGCCTTCAGGTGTGCTAACGGTGAGAATTACGCCTGAATCGCTTTGTTCGAATGTTTCGACAGTGTGCTGAAACAGTATACTGACACACGGGAAACGCTTGAGACCGTGATGCAGCGTAGCTTCAAACTCAGGCTGGTGAAATGTTGAGATAAGCGGATAACCATTTCGCTTGCTCGTAGGTGATACTTTGGCAAGGTAATGTTTGCCTGAAATATAGTGGGCATCAATATCCAATAGTATATTCTCGATAACAGCATGACTTAAGTCCATAGCCTGGCAGATACGCAAACCCTCGTCATCAAGCGCGATAGCTTTGGGAAGGTCACTTAAGCCTGCTTTACGCTCGAGAATGAGAACATCGATACCAAATGTGCCCAGCAGGTTGCCCATAGTTAGACTTGTTGGCCCGGCACCTACGATGATGATTGAAAAATATGGGTGAGAGGGTGTACTCATGTTCAATTCTAGATTTGTTTGATGGCAAATACGACGTTCGCGCCACCTGTACCACGCCCCAATGAAGGCAGCAGCATGTGACAAAGGTCGGACTTGGTTTTGAACCAGATTTTAAGCGTAATGTGGCATTAGTTGCACACAAGTGATTGCTAGGGAAATCATACCATATTGAAATGCTAGCAGTGCAGAAATGGTTTCAAATGCTCCGTCTGAGGCGAACTGAGTCGGTGAATAAGTTCCAGGCGATCTAGGATGACTTGCTTCGTCATATTGGCAGAGTCCGTTTGTCTTCTATACTCGGACATCCTTCCGTTTCAGCCCGATGCAGAGCACGATAGTATAAAGAATAATGAGTATTCCGAGTGCAGCCCAGGCGAGCAGCAGCCGGTGCAGCGCATCTGACTGGCTAAAGGTAGAGAAGAGTATCCCGTGAAAGGTGCTATCGCTGCCAAACAGGGTATCTGAGCCCAATTTATCGCTATGCAGACCGGCCGTTGATCCTAAAGCAGCCATCGACCAGCGAGTTGGAAAGAGCGTCGCGACAATCTGCAAGCCCCAGTCCTTGAGTGGGATCTCAACCCCTGCGAAGATGACTTGTGGGATGAGCAGGAATGGCAAGAGACTATTGGCGCTGTCCTCATTGGCAGCGAAAGCCGAGGCCGCCAATCCAAGCGCCAAACCTGCTAAAGCGGTCAAAACCAGGGTGATGTAAACCTCAAGGAGAGCGGGGAGAAAGATACTCTCCTGCAAAGGTTCAAATATATTGACGATGAGCACTATAACTGCGCACTGGTACAATGAGAAAATGCCCAACACCAGGATCTTCGAGAACACATAGGGACCGATGCCAAGGTTGACTGCCCGCTCACGGCGGTAGATAGATGACTCCTTGACGATCTCGCGCGTCCCATTGATACATCCGAACAGCACTGCAATAAAAGAGATGATGAATAAGGCTCTCTGGACGTTAAGACTGCCAGTACTTGAAACGATAAAGTCCTGCAGAGCACGGTTTACATTGCCTTTATTTTGAGCATAGGCTATCCCGTTTGGATCATTTGTAAGAAAATTGACAATGCGGTTGCAATCGATTAGATCGTTCTTCCCATTCGTGTCAATGCCCAGTGAGCCGGTGGGGTTAGTGGAACTCACCGCCGAGGATGTGAAGATTCTTGGGGCACATTGGACGACCTTGTTCGCGTCGAATAGGCCTCCACCAACTTCAAATCTGACCAGGAGCACTAGAAGCAGCGCAATCAGCGGAGCTTGCAAGAGTAAGATGGTAAGGGTACTCCTATCGTTTTTGAGTAGCTCGATATTGCGTTGGAAGAGCAGCGTAAACTGCCTGAAAGGATTGCCACGCTTAGTACGTTTGATCTGTTGTGGTCCGTGTTGTTCGCGGTGATCACCATTGGTCATCGTGTTTCCGAGTGGCTCAGCAATGTACTGCTGGTATTCTCTGGAGAGCTTAAATTTTGCTTCTGCCTCCTGTGGGATGTTCGGATTTTCCTCGCTCGGTTCCAAACTCGTGTAGATCTCCGCAAAGTCGCTCTTGCCAAAATAGCTTCTGGCCTCATCAGGTGGGCCAAAGTAGGCTAAACGACCCTCCTGGGCGAGGAAGCAAACATAGTCGCAGGTGTTGATGTTGTTGGTGGCGTGTGTCACTAGAACGATCGTATGACCTTTGTCGGCCAGCTTACGCAGCAGGAACATCATCTTGCGGTCCAAACCGGGATCCAGCCCTGAGGTTGGCTCGTCCAGGAAGAAGACACTGGGGTTGGCCAACAGTTCCAGGGCGATAGAGACACGCTTGCGCTGTCCACCAGAGAGCTTGCTGACCAGGAGCTTGCGCCGTCCAGTCATCTCCACGTCTTCGAGCACTTCGCTGATACGCTGCTGGATCTGTTCTGTGGTGAAATCACTGGGCAGACGCAACTTCGCTGCATAGTAGAGCGCCCTCTCGACAGTCAAAGCCCGGTGTACGATGTCATCCTGCGGTACGTACCCAATTTGCGTGCTGAAGGCAGCGAGATTGCGATAATACTCCTGGTCATTGTAGAGCACTTTGCCCTGCTGTGCGGGGCGCAAGCCGTTCAGAGCATCCATCAACATGGATTTACCAGCACCGGAGCCACCAACCAGGGCCACGAATTTACAGGACGGTATAGACAACGAGATATCATTGATGAGGGGGACCTGCTTGTTACCGAACTTCTTGAGATGGAGAGCATCAATGTGGATATAGCTACTCTCATCGAACTGCACTAATTGTGTGCCAGTATAGGTGAGCCTGTAGGGTCCAACGCGTATGACATCGCCTAGCTTCAGGAGCTGATTGGTCACGCGCTCACCATTGACATAGACGTGATTGGTGCTTCGCAGATCAATGATCTGATAGGTACCCTTCTCCCGTATCAGGCGAATGTGATGTCCGGAGATTTGCGGGTGGGGCAGGATCACCGTATTATCCTCAAGGCGGCCGATGGTGATCTCAGCTGCGCCTAAGGGGATGGGGCGAACCTCTGGTACAACTTCTCCCGGGAGGCCACTGCCATCGTCGTAGGTGAGCGTGACAAACGTACCGTTCTCGTCACCTATACGGAAGATATCATTCCTTGTGAGCGGTTTGCGAAATGGCTCATCTCCAGGAATCTTGCGACCACGGTAGTACAGTCCATTGAGCGTCTGCTGCCGGTCTGGATGTGGGTGAATGATGACAAATTGATTGCCCTCGCGCACAATCTGGGCGTGGAAACTCGAGACAATTCTGTCTTTGATTACAATATCATTCGAAAGGTCTCGCCCAATATTGATGACATCCTGATTGAGCGTATACGTATGCTTCTCAACGGAGGTGTTGTTGGTCACTTCTAGTGAGGCTACTCGCATTTCTGAGAGCGGCACGAGTTGCGTCTGGTCTGGTCGTAGCAATGGCTGCGCGATTTCTGTCGAATCTGGTCGCTTCATTGGTACTGAAGAGCCACCTGTCGGAGTACTAAGGGGAGCCGACTGCCTGAATATGGGAGTGGGAGTCGGTTTGAAGTCTGCAAAAGGTGGCTGAGACGCAGGCTGTCTTGGGATTGTACCGGAAGAGCTTTGTGCACTTGAATGGATGAGAAAGAGGAATGAGGTGTCTTCGCCGAGGCCTACGGCCGTACCGTCTGAAAGAGCAGCCTGCTGCACGCTTTGTCGGTTGACGATGACAGCACTTGCCGCCTGTGGGTACTTTTCGATAAACCATGATCCATTGTTCCAAAGAAGTCGAACGTGCTGTCTCGAAACTCTCTGATCATCCGGGACAACTATGTCGTTATCTGAGTTCCGTCCTATCGTAGTAATCGGCTTGTTGATGGAGAAGGTTCTTCCTGCCAGTGGACCGGTTAAGAACTTGATTGCGGCGGGAGAGAATGCTGCATTTCCTGCGTTCATACTTTACCTCCACCTATCACCAAAACCTGTGTGAAACTATTCATGACTCTTGCGGCATTCCTCCCATAGCCTTCAGGTATGGGAGGAATGCCGCCCTCCATTCCGATTTTGTCCGCCTGAGTGAGGATAGATCGATAGGTAAGCCAAAGGTACAATTCCCATATCAAAGAAGAAACGATTTCTGTAGTGTACCTGAACAACTAACCAAAGGGATTTTAACAGGAAGCGTTGTCTTTGTAAATGCCCAACTTCATATCGATGGCATTCTAAGGTGCTTCATACTATGAAAAAAGTATGCAATATCATTCATCCTGATGTCAAGGATAAGGTTCAGGTTAGCTTGAGTGCAATAATTGTAGTACCAGGTCTATCACAAAGTTTTCTTGCGCTCCTCCCTCCACACTCCCGTCAGATAAGAAACTTCTCTACAAGCTGGTTAACGGTATCTGCTTGTGAGTACATAAAGAAACGCTCACCGCCTAAGATGACGTGATAACCAACGCAATTGGGTAAGTGCTCGAAAAGCCAGCGCGTTTTAGACTCAGGCGCGAGCACATCATCTTCTCTATTTATCAGCAGAATGGGCATAGTTAATTGATCTAAGCGCCCGCGCATATCGTAGTTGTGAATGATCGGTATCACCGAAAACTTATACACAAATGGCCAGAGCGCGATCTTACGAAACTGCTCTTCGATCAAGCTACGTTGCAAGCTACATGTCAGATCAGTATCAGATGTAGGATGTTGCGCGACAATGTAGTTGATTACGATGCGCCTCAAGAACCAGGCGGGAAGGAAGTGCTCGACTGGCAGGTGCATGAAGAGTTCGTGTAGAAGCCAGATCAGAGGATGTGGAGCAATCTGATAATCTGCGCCCTGAGCAATGATAATTAATGAGCGGCAACGTTGTGGATAACGGACGGCGAACTCGAAGAGCACCATGGCAGCATCACCATGAGCAATGAGATCAACACATGCCAGCCCAAGACTGTCGAGAACGCTACATAGTTCTTCAGCACGTTCAGCCAACCCAACAGATCGAGTGCGTGTTTCCCTGCGCCGATACAGAATGACGCGCCTGGATTGGCTGAACGTGCGAATCTGTCGAGCATAGACGAATTCAAGGTGCTCGAGAATAGGTACGAAGACTAAGGGTTGACCCTTTCCTATGTCAATTAACGGTATATCAAGCTGGCCAACCGGGGTTCGCCGCCAAAGCTTCTCGATATATTCAACGTCAGCGCGAAACGTCGATTCGTCAATAGGAAGGATAGTTACAGCATTCACTTTTTTCTCCTGCTCAATGCAACTTTGGTCGATTCGAAGGGAAAGACCCGATCCATCAGTTACAGCATTCACTTTTTTCTCCTGCTCAATGCAACCCTACTCACCTTCACTATAAGAGGATTACGAACTTGCGAACAAGCCAGGCTTAGTTTAAGCCAGGTTTCATGAGTATATTATATTTCAGAGTCAAATTGGTAATTGTGATATAGCATTAGCTATGATAATCGTATATACTACAATCGTCGGGGTAATCGTATATACTAACAGTTGGACAAATTTATAGTACCTATTTTGAACTTTTAGGGAGGCAAACTTATGGCAGATACGAAGCAAAAGCGAGAAGAGACTGTGCAAGAAGAACAGGCACAGGAAGAGCAGACAAAAACATCTCAAGCATCTGGTACACCTGACTTTAAATCTGACCGTGATGAAGTCAGGCAGGCTTCTGAGCAATTCTTCCGCAGCCTATTTCGCGCAGGGGTACATGTTGCAATGGCACCTGTGTATATATTGCCAGAAGAATCCAGGGAACATTTCTTTAGCGCCGGGCGCGAATTCACACGCGGGCTATCAACCCTTGCGCAAGAAATTGCAGACGATTTTGACAAGTTAGTATCAAGGGAAAATGAAAAGCTGGGGAATGAGTAGTAGGTAAACATACACCCATCTATTCACTCAGCAGTGTGTGATACAATTTTCGTTGTCGATTGGCTGCATTTTCATAGATAGCGTGGCGTGCCTCATCTGGTAGAACAGGCGCTTCGAGTTCTACAGGGACATGGGATATGTCGTGAATGATGCCTGACGCTTCGAGTGCCAGAAGCGCAACGCCACGAGCTGAGGCTTCGCGTTCGAGCAAGGGATAGAGAGGTGCGTTCAACGTATCGGCTACTATGTCTTGAAGAGTTCTGGAACTGAGCATCGCTCCCCCACTGCCAATTAGTGTGGGAGCGATTTCTTGTTTTTCGAGGGCAATATTGAGTTGGTCGTATACTTCGGCCAGTCGATAGGCCAGTGACTCGAACGTAGCCCTCAGGAGGGTAATGGGCGAAGTATGTGAGTTGATACCAGTGATAGCCATACTTGCCTCGCTATGCCAACCAGAACTACGCTCACCCGATAGGAATGGGAGTATTGTCAGACCGTGCCCATCTGGTGGCACAGCAGCGACGAGCGATTCTGCCTCAACGAGCGGGGGAAGCTTCAAAGTAGATGCAAGCCAGGCGAATATATTTCCTCCTTCGCTCAATGCTCCTCCTAGCACGCCACGCTTCTGATCGAGCAGATAGAGCCAGAGTCCTTTGGGTGGAACTACATCTGATGGAACTATCACACGTATGGCGCTTGAAGTACCGATGGTGATAGCCCAGTTTTCTTCTGTCGCGCAGCCTGAGCCGACATTGGCCGCGGCTCCGTCACCTATGGCCGGAAACCAGGGAATATCTTGCAACGCTGGCCAACGCGACGCGAATTCCGGCTTCAGCCCAGTTATGCTGTCATGCAGATCACCCAATGCAGGCAATTGTTCGTCACGTATGCCAAGTACATCTCGTAGATGCGAGTCCCAGGAGTGGGTACGTGTAATGAGCATGCCAGTGCCTGAGGCCATCGAGAGACTACAAACCGAACGTCCTAAAAAGCGGCGATGTAAGTATTCACCAAAAGATAGCCATTGCGCAGTATGTTTGAACACTTCTGGTTGCGTCGTTAAGAGCCAGCGTAGTTTCGCAGGCCAGTAACTGGCATGAATTCTAGTGCCGGTACGTTTATGAATAGCGTCCTCGTCGAGTTGCGCACGCAGTTCGGCAGCGGCGCTGCCAGGACGAGTGTCTTCCCAGGTGAGTAAGGGTATAAGAGGACATCCCGAGGCATCCACTCCCAGGAGACTATGCCAGAACGTGTCGGTTGCCACGGCTTTGATGTGCGAGACCAGAGGACCTGCTGCCGCAAGAACTTCGTCAATGGTTTGAGCAACGAGATCGACGAGCATATCGGCATCAACCGAGACTTCTCCATCTTTTGAGGTGGTGAGGGTATAGGTATGTTGGGCAAGCACATGTGGGACAGCGGCGCCGCTGGAATCGAAGAGCAATGCGCGCACCGAGGAGGTGCCGATATCAAGTGCGAGGATGTATGGTTGTTTCTGTGATTGAGATTGCCCCTGGCTTTGTTGTTGGACATACAAAGATGTAGTTTGTGTCATTGTATTAAAACTCGCACAAATTGTACTAAAAATAAAAAATACCGCTCACATACCGCTCATTTTGAGCGGTATTTTTTAGCCCAGCTATTCGGGATAGCCTTTATTCATTCGAGATGATCTTTATTATAGTATCACGGATTACAGAACCAGGGGCGACACTGGCACCTATCCGTCTCACCATCGCTGCTGCGCTGTTCTTACCCGTTCTGCCAGCGAAGCGGCGCTGGCACCTATCCGTCTTGCCAAAGCCGCTGCACAGCTATCCTACGGGTCAGGCAAGACGAAAGGAATGCTACTGCTTCACTGTCAAGCAAAACGATAAGCAGTTACACTATGGGTCAGGTGAGACGAAAGGAAAAGCGTCCTTACCAATTATCCCCGCAACCCATTGATATCAACTGATCGCTCCATCAGCCCTCACTGTCATGCTGAGTGCAACGAAGCATGACAGTGAGGGCTGATGGAGCGATCAGTTGGAGTCAAGTCGGCGAGAGGTGTCCCTATGTCGAGGGAAATGTAGGGATGACCCTTGCGGTCATCCGGTACACCGACGTTGGGTTGAAATGTAGGGATGACCCTTGCGGTCATCCGGTTTGCGGTCATCCGATACACCGATCATATTGTCGATCGTCGATGAATGTTCACCCATACCCGCATTGTTGATCATCGATGAACGCGTTCGCCCAGCCCCTTCCCACGGGCGACCATGAAGGCCCACCACCCGTCCACCCAGCCGCCCTCGCCCCTACGGACTATCTGGCCTCCGGCCTCTCTTTATGGCTTAGGTTGTCAATCTAGGGCAGCGAAAGGTGACACTGTTTAGCTGGGCGATGCAAGCGTTTCAATTCAACCTTCCACCGCACCAACCCATACGCGGCCAGGTATCATGGCCACGGTATTTCGTTGACATGCTATAGGTATTTTAGTATCGCAAAATCATTGCAATGTGCTGGTATTGTTCGAGAACGCCGTCGTCGACAAAGACTACTTTGCCCCCTTTAGTCATCACGGTTTCTATTACGTCATCAACGGCGTCATCAATTTCACTCTAGTGAGGTATCGCCGCCGCAAGCGGTAGAAGAGAAAAATATCTGAATAGTCAAATCTTGACAGATATTGACTCAAACTTTATACTATAATGACAATAAAACTCAGAAACCACTCTGTTTTTGATAAAACCAACTCAAGGAGAAATGTTTCGATATGGAAGAGTCCCAGGAGATGCAAGAAGGGCAAGTGATTGACGAAGCTTTACCCTCAATGGAGGCTGAGCGCATTGCTGAGCTGGAAACCCAACTTGAGCAGGCCCGGCAGGAAGCGGCTGAAAACTGGAATAAATACCTGCGCGAACGTGCCGATATGGAAAACTTCCGCAAGCGGCAGGAGCGAATAGCGGCAGATCGTTTACAACGCGAAAAGAAAGCTCTGTTTCAGAACATTCTCGGCGTAATGGATAACGTCGAGCGCGCATTGGCCTACCAGGAGACTATGGACCGCCAGGGATTACAGCAAGCACTACGCATGGTCATGTGGCAAATGAACGAAGTGATGCGTAGCGAAGGCCTGACACCCGTTCCCACCGTCGGTGAAGTGTTCGATCCATATGTACATGAAGCTATAGAGGCCGTCGAGGATAGCGATCAACCCGAAGGCATGGTTATTGAAGAAGTTCTCAAAGGCTATAAATTAGGCGATGAGACCCTACGACCGGCTCGTGTCAAGGTAAGCGCAGGCACTAAACAGGCACAAGATTAGACATCCCATCCTTGTAGGGTGAGATAGACTTTTTAAAGGGCACTGGAGGATACTTCATAGAATCTTCCCATATCCTGAAAGGGCTGAGAACCCCATAAAGAGGGGCGAGTAATGGAATACAAAGATTATTATAAAGTGCTGGGTGTCTCAAAAAGTGCCAGTGCTGAGGACATCAAAAAGGCCTTCCGCAAATTGGCCCGTAGATATCATCCTGATGTAAATCCTGGTGATAAGAAGTCAGAAGAGAAATTCAAAGAAATTAATGAAGCTTACGAAGTCCTGTCTGACGTTACCAAGCGGCGAAAATATGATACGTTAGGGCCAAATTGGCAAGAGCAATTTGGCTATCCTTCCGCAGCCGGTGGACGCACCTCCAATTTTCGCGGTTCGACCATGGACTATAATTCAGCAGGGTTTTCAGACTTCTTCGAGGCTCTTTTTGGCCGTCCCTCAACTTCAACCAGGAAAACGGGTGAAGATATTGAACAACGCGTTGAGGTCACTTTGCAGGAAGCCTATATGGGGGGGATGCGCACATTCAATATACAATCAACAGAAACCTGTCCTGTCTGTCGTGGAACAAGAGTCGTCGCAGGGAAACCTTGTACTAATTGTAATGGACTAGGTACCCTTGCGCGTAGTAAGCGCATTCAAGTTAAGATCCCGGCAGGTGTTGATAATGGATCCAAGATTCGCGTAGCCGGTGAGGGACAAGCTGGAAGCGGAGGAGGCCCTCGTGGCGATCTCTTCCTGGTTATCGGTGTCAAACCCGATCCGCTTTTCGAGCGGAGAGGAGATGATCTCTTTAGTGAAATTGATGTTGACCTTGTCACAGCAATTTTGGGTGGTGAAGTCGCTGTAGCAACTCCAGATGGTCGTAAACTCGTACTGACTGTTCCGCAAGAGACCCAGAATGGACGCTTATTCCGGCTAGCGAATAAAGGTATGCCTCGTCTGCGAGGTGAAGGCAATGGCAACTTTTTCGCAAGAGTCAAGGTCGTACTGCCGATGGGACTTAACGATGATGAGCGTGGCCTGTTTGAGCAACTGGCTCGCAGTCGAGGAGCCAAAGTTCACACGTAAGAAAAAGGGGGCATTAATCGTGAGTGAAAGAGACGATGGCGCATGGTATGTCATTAGTGTCGCTGCAATCAAAGCTGAAGTTCACGAGCAAACGTTGCGCCATTACGAGCGCCTTGGGTTAATCTCACCGGCACGTAAAGGCAGTAGCCCACATAGCCCTCGTCTCTATTCGGATCACGACATCGAACGAGTCATACATATTCGCGGCTTAATGCGAGATCTCGGTGTCAATTTAGCAGGCGTCGAAGCTATTCTGCATATGAAAGACCGTATGGAGCAAATGCAGCTTGATCTGGAGCAAGAGATGGCACGCATTCAAGATCAGCATATTGCCGAGACTCGCAGGCTCAAAGACATTATCGAGCGCCTCCAACGCGGCTCCTCATCCTAAGCATATGCCTGCTTCCAACCTTTTTATCCCTTCCACGTATATATATCAATCAATAATAATATTATCAGGTTTGTTGATGCCCTGGCCAAGGGCATTCACAAGCCGTATAAAGCCAGCTAAATCCAATTGTCACTTAAACATCTATATGTTATATTGAACGTAATAAAAAACGATATGTTTCGTTACTGTGAGGAATAAAATCAATGCCAATAACGCTTACTGGCGCTTATAAAACTGATGTGGGGAAACAACGCGAACAAAACGAAGATACCCCATTTATGCTTATCTCTGAAGATAAGGATCGAGGACTCTTTATAGTTGCTGATGGGATGGGTGGATATCAGGCAGGTGAAGTGGCGAGTAAACTTGCCGTACAAAAGATTAGCGAAGCTCTTAAAAGTCTTCTTGTGCCTGTAACTGAGCAACAAACCATCAAACTCACTCCTCTATCTGAGCAAGAGACAATTAAATTGGATTCTGCACAGATGTCCGAGCAAGCTGCAAAACAACGTAAAACACGAAGGTTGCCAGAGACACCCATTACGAAAAATATCGAGGACCAACTCAAAGCTGCTATTCGTCAGGCAAACAAAGCCATATTGAACTACGGAGAAGAGCAATCTTCTGCCCGCGGGCTGGGATGTACAGTGACTACCGCGCTTATTCAAAGCGACCTGGCATTCATTGCCAATATAGGAGATAGTCGCACCTATCTCTACCGCGATAGTACTCTTACACCCCTGACAAAAGATCATTCCCTGGTATACAGGCTGGTGGAAGCAAAACAGATTGAACCGGATGATATCTACTCACACCCTCAGCGGAACTTGATTTATCGTTCGCTGGGAGCTGGACACAAAAGTGTTGACCCTGATGTCTTCCATATCTCCCTACGTCCGGGAGATAGTTTGTTGCTCTGCTCCGATGGTTTGTGGGAGATGGTAAGGAACCAGGACTTGCTGAAAGTACTTAAAGAAAATACTGATGCCCAGAAAATCTGCGATACCTTGATTGACCTGGCGAATACCAACGGTGGGGAAGATAATATCACTGCTACACTCGTACAAATACACTAACAAAACAGGTCAAGAGGATTGATAAGGACCATCGTATGCCACTCCCATTAGGAACTATTCTGGATGGAAAATTCAAAATTGTGCAAGTGCTAGGTGAAGGGGGTATGGGAACCGTCTATAAAGTTGAACAAGTCGGTAAGCCCGGCTACTTTCGGGCGGTGAAAGAACTGATCATTAGTCCCAACACACCTACTGATGAACGTAAATCTGCCGTCGAGCGCTTCGATAAAGAGATTGACCTGCTGTTTAATCTCAAGCATCCACTTATCCCTTCCTTGATCTTAAGTTTTCAGGAGCGCGGCAATTACTATTTTGTGATGGAGTTTGTCCCTGGTCGTAATCTGGAAAAAATTCTCGAGGATAGCAATGCGCCGTTGGATGAAGATCAGGTCATTAACTGGATGATGCAGGTCTGTGAGGCGTTGAGTTATATTCATACGCGAACGCCTCCCATTATTCTGCGTGATCTCAAGCCTGGTAATATTATGATAACGCCTGATGATAATGTTCAACTGATCGACTTTGGTATCGCTCGTAAGTTCGATCCTAATAAGCGTACAAATACAGAAAACCTGGGTACTATCTCGTATGCTTCACCTGAACATCTCGGGTCGATTACTGCTCCGGGACAAAAACGTTCAGCGTTGAATCCAGGCAAGTTAGTGCAAACAGATGCCCGCTCGGATATCTATTCATTAGGCGCTACAATGTATCATCTGCTGACTAACCATGAGCCTGATCCGATCCAGACACCGCCTGCTGGCAGTATTATAGGTAAGAATCCTCGCTTGCATACCGTTCGAATTGGCAACAGAGTGGTCTGTCCGGTTGAGCAGGTGATCATCAAAGCTATGCAACAGGAACCGGCCAAACGTTTCCAGAGTGCTGAGGCCATGCGTGCAGCTTTGCAGCACTGTTTGCCAAATAGTGCTACTCCAGCTACAGTCCAAATTCAGGCTATCTCGCCCAACGCTACTATTGTAGTGCCTGTGGGAGAATTAATCTGCCCAAAATGTGGCTTTCACAATCGTCCAGGAGCAAAGTTCTGTAAACGTGATGGGCAGCCGCTCATCCAGGGTGCGACTGCTGTGCCACCTCGAGTGTCTGCACAGGCTGCATCGAAATCTACGCTTCCTCCCAGACCTGCTCATGCGGCTGTCCAGCCTTCTCGCGCTGCTGTCAATGTTGCGCAAGCACGGGACACACAGGGGGCATACCGGTTGGGACTGCAGTTCATGAATAGCAAGAACTATGCGGAAGCTGTCAACCAGTTTAAAATGGCCCAGGTGCCCGGTAACAATTCTTATGACGTCCTGTACAATCTTGGCCGTGCCTATCGCCAATATGGACAGTCAGTAAAAAATAAAGATAAGAACCTGTATACCGAGAATATGAAATTCGCTGCCGAACATTTTGAGCAAGCTGTTGCGATGAAACCAACTGCAATAGATGCCTATTTCCAGTTGGGTATGACCTATCATGATCTCGGCCTCTTTGATAAAGCTATAGCGTCATTCAAGAATGCGCTTCAGTATTCTCCGAACGACTCCGCTATCTATTATCAACTCGGCACAGTGGCGATGGATCAGTTCTACGATCGGGAAGCGGAGGCCTATTTCTTGGAGGGTCTTAAGATTAACCCTGATCATGTGCTCATTCTCCTTGCCTTGGGCCGTCTTTACATAAGAACGAACCAGTCCACGGCAGCTATAAGCGTCTTACGGCAAGCCACACAGCGTGACCCTGCCATGTGGGAGGGTTGGTACGAGTTAGGGCGCGCGCATATGAAGGCAAAAGAGTGGAAGCTGGCACTGAGCGCTTTAGAGCAAGCCCGGCAGTGGAATTTTGAAGAATCTGAAATTTATAGCGCTATGGCAAACTGTTATCTAAAGACCAATAAGAAAGCCGAAGCCCGGCAAATGGTACGCGAATCTTTGCAGCGTGATCCGAATAATATTGAAGCCAATCGTTTACAGAAACAATTGTAGTTTAATAAGGAGGGCAGGATGATCTGTCCAACATGTAATGCGCCAAATCGTGAAGACGCAAAATTTTGCAAAAGTTGTGGGCAGCCATTCCATGTAGAACCAAAGCCTATTTCTGAAGTAGCCTTAAGTGATCATTTTCCCATGGCTCCTGCATCAACACACGAAGACGATGAATCTTCGAATGTGCAGCAAAAGACCGAGGAGCAGAAATCTGAGTCTACTCTAAGTGAGGAATCTGATGATTTAAGTCTTGAGCCGACTCTCATCCTTACTCCTGAAAAAATGATTGCTTACCAGAGCAGGCGCTGGCAACAACAATTGGAACGCAATGGGACATACGTTCCAGCTTCCTTGGAAGCTGGTGCTCCAAAAGACGAGACAACTCCAGACCAATTTGCCGCGCAAATGGATAACGTGGATATTTCATCTGTTAAACCTATGCCTGGCACATCTGAGCAATCGCAAGATAGTGGTGATACGGTAGATAGTGCCGATGTGCCGACCGTAGTAGATGTACCACCAGCATACGATTTTGAAGAGATACCGCCTCCACAAGCTGATTCGTCAGCAACTTCTACTTCTGAGGAATCAAACACGTCTGACGAAAGGGTGGATGCTGAAATTGATGAGATAAACGAGGTAAATACAGCAGGTGAAACAGAAGCTGCGGAAATTACTTCTGAAGAAGAAAAGAGTGAAACTATGCAGGAGCCAACTGATCAGCATGAAACAACTGCATCAACAAACGGTTTCCCCATATTGTCTATAGGCGAGCTAGTACTAGATCGCTACGAAATTACGCAGGTCCTTAACGAAAGTGCACAGGAGCACGTTTACCAGGTTATCGATCACCAGGGCTATCAGCATTGTTGGAACTGTGGCTCGGAACAAAATACCGAAGGCGATGAGTTCTGCATAAACTGCGGCGCGAGCATGCTTGATGTACCATATACCATGCATGAGTACTCAACAGAGCAGGGCAGCAAAGAAACAGTTGGGCAAATGGAAGATTCAGATGTTCTGCAAGGTACAATCGTGAATACGTTTATTGAGCATGGCCATACGTATTTGATTGAACAGCAACAGGTTGAGCAAAATCCATTTCCAAATGGCGTGCAGTTACTCGCTGCCTCAAACTCTGATGCTGGCGACGTGCGACGTAGTGAGCCAAATGAAGACAGTACCCTTGTTTTGCTGCTCCAGCGCGTTCACGAGTCTATATCAACACCGTCGGGGGTCTTTATCGTTGCCGATGGTCTGGGAGGTCATGATAACGGGCAGGTCGCCAGTCGTATGACCATCAATATCATCGCGGAGCGTCTGCTGAAGGAATTACTAATGGAACCGCTGGCAGCCGAGAAGAATGGAGAACCCGTAAAGTCTTTCGACGAGGATGCTATGGAAGCGCTCTTTCATGACGCTGTTGAAGAAGCAAACACGGCTCTTTGCCAGAAGAACCAGCTTGACAAAACAGACATGGGTTCGACTATTACAGGGTTTATGGTAGTGGGCGAACATGCCTATATCCTTAATGTGGGGGATAGTCGCACCTATATGTTGCGCGGCAAGCAACTATATCAATTGACGACAGATCATTCCCTGGTGGGACAACTGGTTGCTGGTGGGTTAATTGAACCGGATGATGTGTATACCCACCCGCAGCGTAGCCAAATATTCCGCAGCCTGGGTGACAAACCAAATGTACAAATAGACATCTTCAAACAGGAACTACTTCCCGGTGATATCCTATTGAGTTGTTCTGATGGTTTGTGGGAAATGGTGCGTAATCCTCAGATTGAAAGTATTCTGGATAATGCGCCAGAGCCGGAAACTGCTTGCGCACAATTTATCGAGGCGGCCAATGCGAATGGAGGAGAAGACAATGTGAGCGCCGTCATTGTCTTTGTGCGCTGAAATATGTTTTTTGCATGCCTCTAAAGAGTAGAGTAGCCGTGGAGTGTCGTTGAGGCGTGTCTTACAACAATCACAATTGCCCTTTATGATATACTAAATCGAGCCAATACGAAAGGAGTTTATATATTATGCCCGGTGAGGTAACACTTGAACATCAGGTCGGAAAAGACTTCATGCCAGTTACTGGAGGCAGCCAGGTGGCGTATGTTTTGGTAGAAGCCAGACCAACCCAAATGATGGCCCAGGTGCGCATGCCATTGAATTTTGCTCTGGTGCTTGACCATTCTGGCTCCATGAAAGGTGCTAAACTTAAAAATGTCAAAGAAGCGGTCAAGATGGTAATCGGTCGCCTGGAACCGACTGACTATGTCTCAGTCGTCATCTTTGACGATACATCGCAGGTTATTATTCCTTCTATGCCGGCTAATGATAAACCTGGCATGCAAGCGGCCATCGATCAGATTCGTGATGCGGGTGGCACTACGATGTCTCTGGGCATGATCCAGGGACTGAATGAACTTCGCCGTTGGCATATTCCCAATGCGGTCAATCGTATGATTCTGCTAACTGACGGTGTGACTTATGGCGACTCAGATCGCTGTCGCCAGCTTGCAAGGGATGCCGCATCCGCTGGCATTTCCATTTATCCTCTGGGTATTGGTGCTGACTGGGATGAAGATCTGCTAGATTCAGTTGGGCAGCTCAGCGGAGGTATGCCAGCCGAGTTTATTCGCAATGCTACCGATGCTCTTACCATTTTTGAACAGCAATTGCAGAGCGCTGTGGACGTAGCAATTCGCAATGCTAGCCTGATCTTGCGCCTGCCTGTGGGGGTTTCCCCCAAAAAAGCAGTCAAAGTTCTGCCGATTATCAGTGATCTTGGTCAATCTGTGCTTTCGGATCGCCAGGTAGTTATTCCCTTAGGTGATCTAGAGAAAGATAAACCACAGTCAGTATTGGTAGAGCTGATGATAGACCCACGCCCGGCTGGTCTTTTTCGTATTATGCAAGCCGAACTATCCTACGATGTTCCAATTGCGAACCTTGAGGGCGAGAAGATACGAGATGATATCAAAGTGACGTTCACGATGGATGCGAACCAGTCGGCTCCAGTGAATGCATATGTGATGAACTTCGCTGAAAAAGCCAATGCGCATCGTCTGGTGACTCGTGTTCTGGAAGAGTACAAGCGAACCGGGAAGGCAACAACTCGCCTTGCGCCCAACGTGACCCGTGTGCTTGATGAAGAGACACAGGCGGCCCTTGAACAGATTAATCAGGGTCAGCAAATCTCGCAAGACCAGGTAAAGTCGATTGGTAATAAGACACGCAAGTTAACACAACGCCTGGACGATATCGTACCCTAGGGCATCGCGCGTCGATGCCTGTTGATTCCCTGGCTCCCGGCGAGCTAGATAGATAAGATTGTTTTTAGGAGGATAGAGAACCATGACAGTACAGTGTTCTTTAGGTCATGAAAATCCCGACGGCTCCGCGTTTTGTGATGAGTGCGGTGAGCCTTTGTCTGGCGCTAGCCCGGTAGCAGTATCTGCTGCTCCCCAGCCTGCACCGTCGGTTGCGTCTGCCCCCGTCGGTAGCGAGGTCTGCCCTTCATGTGGATCACTCAATCCAGCAGGTGAATCGTTCTGTTCAAACTGCGGCGCTATGCTCGGGGCAACGGCTGCTGCAAGCGTAGCTCCAGATGTGACAGCATCTCCGGTAGCTGCGGCACCCGTAATGTCTTCCGCTCCGTCAGCATTAAGTGCGCGACTGATTGTCGAAGCTGATAACCAGGAGTTCGACTTGAGTGGCAAAGATAATGTGGCGATTGGTCGCGAAGATGCTGTCAGCAACATCTTTCCCGATGTGGACCTGACTCCGCATGGAGGAGAAGAAGGCGGTGTCTCACGAATGCATGCTCGCATTTTTGTTGAGAATGGCCTGTATATGATTGAAGATGAGAACAGCACGAATTTCACGTTTCTTAATCGGCAGAAGCTCACGGCTAAGACGCCGATGGCTTTACATGATGACGATGAAATCAAACTTGGCCGTGTGCTCCTGCGCTTCAAAGAGGCATAAGAGTAACTGGTGGCCCTACCTTCTGCTTCTACGATTGACATGTTGTGGGGTTAACCGCTATAATCTACAAGAAATCCGAAGTGGAGGAGAAAGAAGGGTCTCATGAAACGTACATGGCAACCAAAGCGCATTCCGCGCAAACGTGAACATGGCTTTATGAAGCGAATGTCGACCCGCAACGGTCGTCGCGTTCTAAAAGCTCGACGCGCCAAAGGGCGCTGGAGACTTACAGTTTAGTTGTGGCACTCAACCGTGCAGTACGCCTGCGGAAAAATAGTGAATTTCAGCGGGTAAAGCAGCAGGGACATAGTATCATGTCTCCGCTGCTCATCCTTGCATGGATGCCAAATGATGTAGCAAGAACACGTGTAGGTTTTGTGGTTAGCAAGCGTATTGCAAAACATGCTGTTGATCGTAATTCTATGAAACGTCTGCTAAGTGAAGCTATGCGGGGTCTTTTACCAGGGCTTCCTGGAGGATTAGACATTGTAGTTAGTGCCAGGCAAAAAGTAAACACGGCTAATTTACACATACTTGAACAAGATATGTTAACCTTATTGCGCCGGGCCAAATTGCTTGAAGCTCCATCAAATCCTGATGAGTAGAGTAATAATTGTAAAACCTGATAAAGTAGATTCATACGTTGCTGAGGAAACACAAAGGACATCGACAGTGAAATACATCGCACTCATACTAATTCGCATTTATCAAAACACCCTGTCCCTAATACTACCTCCATCGTGTCGATTTACACCCTCATGCTCGCAATACGGCTATGAGGCAATTCAACGTTTTGGTTTTATTCATGGAGGATGGTTAACAGTGAAACGCATTGGACGTTGCCATCCATTTTATCATGGCAATCTTTATGATCCAGTCCCAGAACGCCTGGCTGACTAGATCGAGGAAGACAGGAGATATGTTGCTCTATCATCTCTTTGGTTCTATGGCACTGTCAATCATTGTCTTGACATTGATTGTTCGTCTAGCATTGTTTCCTCTTACCCTCAAACAACTCAAATCGACAAAGGCGACCCAGGCTATTCAACCATTAATTGCCGATGTCCGTAAAAAATACAAGGACCAGAAGGAACAATACGCGGCAATGCAGGCCATCTACAAAGAGTATGGTGTCAATCCAGTGGCGGGTTGTCTTCCGTTGCTGGTTCAATTACCTGTCCTTTACGGCCTGTTCTTTGCGTTGAGAGAAGCCTTGAATGTCAACAACCTTCCCTCTGCCCAATTTCTCCACTCTCTCAACCAATCTATCTATCCATTTCTGCCGAAATTTATTATCCCACCGGACCCATATATGATATGGTTTGGCGGACCAATTAACCTTGGCCATCCTGACCCGACACATATTTTGCCCGTTCTGGCAGCCCTGGCGACATTTTTGCAGTTACGCATGTCCCAGCCCAGGGCAAGAACAGGCGCCAAAGATGCTATGTCGCAGCAAATGGCCATCATGCAGTATATTATGCCATTTGTCACTCTCATATTCGCGTGGACTTTTCCTGCTGGCCTGGCGCTCTACTGGACAACGACATCTGTCTTTAGTATGGTGCAGCAGTACTTCGTAACCGGTTGGGGATCATTGGCAGTCATGCCAGCATTCCTGCAGAATCTCTTCCCCCAACGTGAGAGTAAAAGTAATGGTGGAGGTAAAACTTCTTCTGGCGATAAGCGCAAAGATACACAGGTTGTCAAAAAAGCTAGTGAGCCTACGGCAGAGGTTGTAAGCCGCAATGGTCATGGAGAAGGTAGCTCAAAGTCAAATTCATCCGCGAATGGCTCATCATCTGCGCGTCGTCGTTCGCGTAACAACAGCGCTTCAGCTCGCCGTCGCGGTAATACGCCAAAGAGAAATGTCTCACGAAGCTGAATAGAAGAGTCAGTTTCTCTTCTGGGATAGAAATAAAGGGAGGCAACAAAATAGTGGAAAGCATAGAGGCAAGTGGCAAAAGTGTTGATGATGCAGTATTACAAGCTCTGGCTGGTCTAAAAAAACGTCGTGACGAAGTAGAAGTAACCGTATTGCAAGAACCGTCTCGTGGAACCTTTGGTTTAGGCAATAAAGAAGCTCGTGTGCGTGTCACCGTTCGTTCAGGTTCTACCGCTGCAATTATTACACCTCAAATGGCCGATGCTATACTTGGTCCTGATGAAGAAGAATATCTCGAAGAGGAAGAGGCAGGCGAGTTTGATGATGATGAGTTTGCCGAAGATGATGAAGAAGCCTTCGAAGAAGGCGAGGAATTTGACGAGGAAGAATATGAAGAGGACGAGCTAGACAAGGAGGGGCCAATACCCTCATTTGTGCCTGCTGGTTCTGGAAAATACCCACCTGAATTGCTTTCCGAACTTGGTGATGTCAGTGCAGTTGAAGGCGAGATGCAAGAAGTCGAGACGCCTAGCAGCGAGGACGTTGATATAACTGTAGATGTCCTGCGCCATATCTTGCAGTACATGAATATTCGCGCGTTGGTTCAAGTGCGCTCAACTGAGCCACTCACGCTTAACATTCAAGGCATTAATGAAAACCTGGGCTTGCTCATCGGGCGTCGTGGCGAAACGTTATCAGCTTTGCAACTTCTTGTCAGCTTGATTGTAGGGCATCGTACCAAGCATCGTATGCGTATCATCATTGACGCTGAAAATTATCGTGAGCGCCGCGAGGAAAATCTGCGTTCGCTTGCCTTGCGTGTTGCCCAACAGGTACGCAACTATCGTCGTTCAATCGCGCTTGAGGCTATGCCGCCACACGAGCGACGCATCGTCCATATCGCCCTCGCAGATAGCAAAGATATCAGTACGGAGAGCATCGGCGAAGGAGATGCCCGCCGTGTAGTCATTTCCTTAAAGCGTCCAGCCCGCTAATCTCTATCAACCGTCGTACGTTTTCGTAGGGGCCAGATTTATCGCGCCCCACGTGGGGGAGGGTGGCTCGCTTTCCCCACGTGGGGCGCGATAAATCTGGCCCCTACAATAATTGCAGGGAATCCATGTCTTCAATTCTCCAGCCTATAAAAAAGGGCACCACACCCGACTTTTTAACCATCGGGCATGTCACACGAGACATCCTTCCAGACAAGACATTTTCACTTGGTGGTACTGTTACTTTTGTCGCCTTGACTGCCTATCGTTTGGGATTAGTTGCAGCAATCACCAGCTGCGCCGATGCCGAACTTCTGACCGATTTACCCGCTCGATTACCACATATCGGTCTGGCTGTTCGTACATCACCCGCCACAACTTCTTTTGTAAATACCTATCACGAAGGCTTTCGCACCCAATATGTACAAGCCAGGGCTGATCATTTGCAGCTAGAAGATGTGCCTGAAACATGGCGTAAAGCATCAATTGTTCTCTTCGGTCCTCTTGACCAGGAACTCTCATCCGCGTTAGTAAGGCTCTTTCCGCGTCATCCAGGGTCTATCTTTGCGGCAACCCCTCAGGGCTGGTTACGTCGTTGGGATGAAGATGGTCGAGTCTGGCCGGCACCATGGACTTCTGCTGGAGAAATTCTACCGCTACTTGACGTCCTCATACTTAGCCACGATGACCTGCTCCCATTCGCCAATGGTAATCGTACCGATGCCGATGCAATGCTTTCCCATTGGAGTATGCAAGTGCCACTGCTCGTCGCCACGGATGGAAGACACGGCGCTACCCTCTTCCAGCACGGCATCGCAGAACGCTTTCCTGCCTATCCTGCCCATGAAGTTGATCCTACGGGTGCTGGTGACGTCTTTGCAGCCGCCTTCCTCGTGCATTATCACAGGCACAGCGACCCTCGAAAAGCTGTTGATTTCGCAAATTGCGTAGCCTCATTATCAGTTGAACACGTGGGGATAGCAGGGATTCCAACGATGGAGATGGTGAGAGAGCGAATTGAAGCGCCGGGACTCGATAAGTCAAAGCCTTAGCGTTCCCTCTCCAATGAAAAAATGCATAGGAAGGAGAAAATACATACGTATCTCGATTGGTTGATCTATGAGTAGCTATACCCCCTTTTCCGCAAGAAGCTCCGCTACCACTCCCATCGTTGATCCCCATATGACATGAGCTGCAATCATCATGCGATTGCGCCTTCCAGTTTCTCTTTGACCTGATTCCAACATTCCAATCAGTGGTAGCAATCCAAGATAACTTGCTGCCCATACTACAAGACCGAAAAGTACACCTTTTACAGGAGAAGGTAGTGGTACCTTCTTTGCTAAAGGGCCATAGAGCACACCCATTGCCGCACCATATCCGAAGTGGGAAATCAATGTCGCCCCTTCGACCTGTTTTTTATTCATATGCCACCTCACATGCGTTCGATGCGCCAACTCCTCCGTAATGATCTCTGGTGGCAAAGCATATTGCTGCCTTTTCGGTAAGAAACGTTGCGTAACTAGCATAAACAAAGTCATCGGTCCTGTAGCGACAAAGCCTGCAAGACCTCCTTGCAACCAGGCTCGTCCAGCTTGTGCTTCTCTGACATGCTGAAGTTGAACCATATTTTCCTCTTTACTGGAGTTTCTGTTTCATTTGGACAATCATACTCTATACACACTTTTCAGTGAAAAAAGGAGTATGCCTTTAACGTGCTGTAATAGCAAAACTTAGGAGCCTTTTCTACTTCGATGCGGTGCAAGCGAGATATCCATATCGCCACGTCAGCATATACGCGGCAGCGGATCACCAACCAGCATATCCAGTACCCGCATTCCTCCAATGTCAGTTCGTAGGAAGACCATTCCGGGGGGGTCGGCTTGCACAGAGCCTATGATGGCGGCCTCACGACCCAGCGGGTGGTTGCGCATAGCCTTCAGCGCGACATCAGCTTTGTCTGGAGCGACAATTGCCAGGAGTTTACCCTCGTTAGCAATCGTCAAGGGGTCGAGACCCAGAATTTCACAGGCTCCTCGTACCTCGACATGTACAGGAATAGCGTGTTCATCAAGCCCGATGGCAACCTCTGAGCCTAAGGCCATTTCGTTCAACGAGGTTGCCACGCCGCCACGGGTGGGATCTTTGAGACAATGTATACCATCTCCCGCTGCTTCAAGCAATATAGCTGTCAATGTATGGAGCGCAGCGGTGTCGCTCTGTACATCGGTTTCGATCTCGAGAGCTTCACGTGCCAGCATAATCGCAATGCCATGATCTCCAACAGAACCACTTAACAATACCATGTCTCCTGGCTGCAACTGGGATTGCCCAAGCAACCAATTGGCGTGAATAATTCCTACCCCGGCGGTGTTGATGAATATCCCATCTGCCTTGCCTCGCTGAACTACTTTAGTATCACCAGTGACGATGGCAATACCTGCTTCACTTGCTGCTGTCGCCATCGAAGCCACAATGCGGCGCAAATCGCTGATGGGAAAGCCTTCCTCCAGAATAAAGCCTGCTGAGAGGTATAAGGGTACTGCACCAGCCATTGCCAGGTCGTTAATCGTGCCGTGTACGGCCAGTTTCCCGATATCTCCACCCGGAAAGAAGAGTGGACTTACAACATAGGTATCTGTCGTAAAAGCCAGGCGTTGACCTGTTCCCTCTATTTCAAAAGTTGCGGCATCATCCATCGCGTCGAGGAACGGATTCGAGAAAGCGGGCGCAAAGACACCCTCAATCAGGTTATGAGTGGACTTGCCGCCACTTCCATGGCTGAGTGTGATTTTTTCATCACGTAAATAGAACTTATGACGCCGTGCCTGCCTTGTGCGTTCAATCTTCTTCAGCACATCTTCGATACGCTCACTATTATCTGTTGTAGACCTATCCATACTAACCTCCTGAAGTTGGGCGCGAAATATCGAATCTCTACGCCCCTGCCGTAGGTAGAATGTTCAGGCGGGAACGCTCAGAGGCCATGGAGAAGCGGCCATAATTGAAGTATGCAGCACATGCTCCCTCTGGCGAAACCATGCAAGTCCCGATGGGTGTTTCAGGTGTGCAGGCAGTTCCAAATACCTTACATTCCCAAGGTTTAATGACACCCTTTAACACCTCACCACATTGACAAGCCTTGGGATCTGCCACTCGCAGGCCTGGAACCTCATATTGCAACTCAGCGTCCCAATCGGCAAATTCTGGCCGTACCTTCAAGGCGCTGTGGGTAATGAAACCAAGCCCGCGCCACTCGAAGAAAGGTCTTAATTCCATAGTCTGCGCCATAGCCTGGAGGGCTTTAACATTGCCTTCAGGACGCACGACCCGTGAATACTGGTTCTCTACCTCCGCACGACCCTCTGCTATCTGCTTCACGATCATGTAGACAGATTGGATGATATCGAGCGGCTCGAAGCCTGCAATCACGACAGGTTTGTGATGATCCCGCGCAACAAAATTGTAGGGTCGCATGCCGATTACCATACTGACATGACCAGCCCCTATGAAACCATCCAGACGCAAGTCCGGTGAGTCAAGAATAGCCTTCATCGCGGGAATGATATTGACATGGTTGCAGAAGACGGAGAAATTCTTAATCCCTTCCTCTTTTGCTCGAAGAAGCGTCACCGCTGTAGAGGGAGCAGTTGTCTCAAAGCCAATAGCAAAGAACACCACTTTACGATCAGGATGCTGGCGGGCAAGCTTAAGTGCATCAAGTGGCGAATAGACAAATCGAACATCGGCCCCATCAGCTTTGGCGTCGAGAAGACTTCCTCTGGAACCAGGCACGCGCATCATATCACCAAAGGTTGTGAAGATCACGTCGTCCATATGTGCGATGGCTATCGCATCATCGATGCGGCCCATTGGTAATACGCAAACAGGGCATCCCGGTCCATGGATCAGGTCAATATTATGCGGTAGAACATCCTCAATCCCATGTTTGTAAATAGTATGGGTATGCCCACCGCAGATCTCCATTAACTTGAGAGGCCGGGAAGCCGACAGTTTCGCAATCTCATTTGAAATACGCTTCGCCAGTTCTGGATCACGGTACTCGTCAACATATTTCATATTCATAGGAAGTTCTCCTTCTTGCGTTCTTGCGGGCTGCTGATGCGAAACGCAGCTTCACAAGAGTGTTATTGTCCGTCTAAGCTGTTGGTCCCAGTAAGTTATACATCACCTCTATAAGTGCATGGTAAGCTGTCGCCTGTGCCTCCTGGATGCGTGGAATGTGATCGCTAGGAGAAAGAATACAATAATCCACCGCTGACGATCGCATCATTTTGCCACCATCGTATCCTGCTAGGGCAACGGTCAGCAAACCCTGTTTCTTTGCTTGTTCGAGTGCTAACAAAACATTGGTCGAATTGCCGCTCGTTGAGATGCCTACTGCAATATCTCCTGGACGACCGAATGCAATCACCTGCCGGGCATAAATATTGTCAAAACCAACATCGTTTCCAACTCCAGTGATTACCGCGATATCATTGGTGAGTGCAATTGCTGGCAAGGGTGACCAGGCAGGGAAAGGTGGATTGATCAGTTCAGTCACGAAATCCTGTGCGTCAGTAGTGCTTCCTCCATTACCAAAAGCCAGTAATGTAGCGCCGTTAGCCAATGCTCGCGCCATCCTCTCTCCAGCAGCAACAATCAGTTTACCAGAATGTTCGTACGTAGCGCGGCGCAAAGCAATGACCTCGCGGCACTTCTCAAGCGTCGAGTGACGTACCTGTGCTAGAACATCTTGTATGATGGCCTTACCACCTTCAAAGAGAAAGGGATAAAAGAGCCGATCGTACTCAGATCCTTCTGTGTCTTGCATTGCTTGTCTCATCTATTCGCGCAATTGCGACACCGCCATGCACCAGCAATATGTCGCCAGGCGCAATATCTTCTACAAGTGAAATATTGATCTCTTCTTCCGTACCATTTTGAGTCACCTGAGCCAGCCCGTTCTCTTCATCGACATACAACACGATAACTTGTAGTGCTTCATCTGAACATGTTATGCAGTGTCCCTCGCCATCAATCGTACAAGAAACGTCTTCGATAGGTCCCAACTCATCGTTTAAAAGATGCAGTGGGTTTCCTGGTTTGTCATTCATCACAATAAACCTTCATGCTCAAAGAAAATATGCACCAATTCCCATAAAACATGGTAGAGTGTCTCATGCGTCTCCTGGATGACAAATGGGTCGTGCGACTGTATGACAAAAACGAAATCGATTTCGGTCTCCTTTGAAAGTCCACCATCACTGCCTGTCAGGCAGAGCGTAAGCAAACCCATCCGCTTAGCCAGGTTCAATGCGTCCAGGACATTGGCATCGTTCCCATTCAATGAGAAACCCATCGCGATATCCTGAGATCGCGCTAGAACCTGAAGCTGGTATACGAAAAGGCTATCAGTATTGCCTTTTGCCATCATGCCACTCATTGTGGCGCTATCGTTAGTTAACGCCAGAGCAGGCAAGGCTCGCTTACCAACGATCACTGGATGCACGAACTCGACCGAGACATGCTGAGCGTCAGTTGCCTGAGCTCCATTACCAAAGGCGAGCAATCGCCCTCCTTGGAAGAAGCGACGTGCCATAGCCCAACAAGCCTCTGCGATCCTTTCTGACTCGTTCTCGAAGAACGTTTCAGGTACTGTCATGCTTTGCTCGAAGCGTCTCGCTACTAACACCTCCAGGTCTGACATGTCTGTCTTATAGGGTTGTTGCATTCCTACACTCTCCATTGTCAACGAGCGTCTTCAAGGGTTCCTGTACCTCTATGCTAACCTTCATTCAATCTGACTCGAATGGAGCATTTTCAGCTCATCGGTATAGACATCACCCATTGTATTCAGTGCCCTCATTGTTTCCTGGGCCTCAACCTCGTCGATCTTGCTCATTGCAAAGCCGACGTGAATCAATACCCAGTCTCCTGGGCCAATGCCCTCAGGTCGCACCAGTGCGACATTCACGTTTCGCTTGACACCGGAAACCTCCACTTTAGCGATGGAATTTGCATCATCCTCGATGTCTATGATCTGGCCGGGAATACCAAGACACATGTTCTTACTCCTATCCTCTTTGCATTTGTGCCGCGGCCACCGCTATTTGCCCAAGACTGATTCCACCATCATTAGGCGGCACACGGCGATTCAAATAGACCTGGAAAGCCATTTCCTCCAGGCGTCTCACTAGTTGCTCAAGCAACAATTGATTCTGAAATACACCTCCACTAAGAGCCACAACATGTAATCCCGTCTGCTCACGTGCGTTGAAACACGCAGTCGCCAATAACTCGGCAATTGAGTGGTGGAAACGATCGGCAATCTGCGAGGTCGACACACCCTGTTGCATGTTACTTACAATGGCACGAAACATCGGTGCTACATCCAACGTCGCTGGCATCTGATCTCTCATTCTAATTGTGAATGGATAGAAATCCGATTGTTCCTGGTAGATACTTCCTTCTTGTTGTCGAGCGAGCATCTCCATTTCAATGGCTGCCTGACCCTCATAGAGTACTTCGCTACGCAACCCAACCAGAGCAGCAACTGCATCAAACAAGCGGCCAAGACTTGAAGTTGGCGGGCTATTGATACCTCGCGCGATCATTTGTGATAGCACGCGCCACTTGGAATAATCAAGTTGCTGAACAAACGGAATATCTAAATCTCTAAAAGCATCCCCGTAAGTCTGTGCCAGGTTGACAGCTGCCATGCGCCAGGGTTGGTGTACTGCTTGCTCACCTCCGGGGAGCGGCATATAATCCAGATGTGCCAGACGTTCAAACCCTAGCAGATCGGCCTTCATAATCTCGCAACCCCACACTGCGCCATCTGTTCCGTAGCCTGTGCCATCTGCAGCGATTCCAATTACAGGTTCCTGGAGTCCATGTTCAGCCAATACACTGGCGATATGTGCATGGTGGTGTTGAACACCAATTTTCTGTGGGATATTTGTGTCGAGAGCGTACTTTGTTGCCAGGTATTCGGGATGTAGATCATATGCAACCACTTCGGGATGGATATCGAAAAGACTCTGGAAATGCTCAATTCCTTCACGAAACGAGGTAAGTGTCTCCAGATTCTCCAGGTCACCGATATGCTGACTGATAAAGGCCTGCCGTCCCTTGCCAAGGCAAAACGTGTTCTTGAGGTGTGCGCCGCAAGCTAAAAGTGGTGCAGGGAAATCGAATGACATCATGATAGGCTCAGGGGCAAAGCCACGTGAACGGCGGAAAAGCTGCTCACCTCCAGCAGTAATACGCATGACAGTATCATCGCAGCGCATGTGAATATCACGGTTATGAGAGAGCGCACCCTCGGCGATAGATGCCAGTCGTTGCATGGCATTATCATCTTTATACGCAATTGGTTCATCACTCAAATTGCCGCTCGTCATGACCAATACCGCGGGTTGGCCAACTTTCATATTCTCAGCGAAAGCATGCAACAGCACATGATGCAGAGGGGTATAGGGTAGCATAAGACCAAGTGTATCATAGGCTGGCGCAACATCCGGCGCTACTGGACAATCAGAACGCCGGGAGAGTAACACGATGGGACGGCGGTGCGACTCGAGTAGTGATGCTTCGTCATCACTTACCTGGCAAAGCTTTCTGGCTGTCTCAAGGTCAGGCACCATGAGTGCAAAAGGTTTAGCCTCGCGGTGCTTGCATTGTCGCAGTCGCTGTACCGACTCAGCATTTAAGGCATCACACGCCAGGTGATAGCCTCCCAATCCCTTGATAGCAAGGATAGCTCCTGTAGCAAGTTGCTGCGCTGCAGCAATAATCATATCTTCGTTCGTTGACGTAGGGGCACGATTTCGCAGATGAGCAGAATAATCCGCATCGCGTAGGGGCCGATTTATCGCGCCCATCGCCGATTTATCGACCTTCAGTGGGTGTTCCTCTTTCCGAATTTTTGTCTGAAAAGGTATTTTTATGCCCCCCGTGCTATCGAGCAAATATACCTGTGGCCCACATACTGGGCAGGCATTCGGCTGGGCATGAAAGCGCCGGTTCAGCGGATCCTCATACTCACTCTGGCATTCCCTACACATCGGGAACACACGCATCGTCGTCTTTTCGCGATCATAAGGCACATCCTGGATAATCGTAAAGCGAGGTCCACAATTCGTGCAGTTGATAAAGGGATAGTGGAAGCGCCTATCTCCTGAATCGAAGAGTTCAAGCAGGCAGTCGTCACAAGTAGCAGTATCAGGCGAGATGAGCGCATTGCGCTCGGCACCAGACTGGCTATGAGCAATGACGAAGGCAGTATCGTAACACAGGGATACTTCCTCGGCAATCAGAGAATCTATTCGGGCTAGTGGCGGAGCTTTCTCACGCAAGACTAGTTGGAAGCCATCGAGCGATTCGGAAGTACCCTCAACCTCGATAGTCACGCCTCCACTGTCATTCAGCACAAAGCCCCCTAGTCTCCATTCCAAAGCCTGTCCATAGACGAACGGTCGGAAGCCTACGCCCTGAACTATCCCCTGAATGACGATACGTCTTCTCTCAATTGTCGAGCCTGTTACCGGTGGCATACACTACGCCTTTCAAGTGTGCATCTTGAGTATATTTCATACGCGTACTGCGAGACCCTCTTATGTTGTACCATTTACAAAAGCACTTAGCCACTCACACCATGCATCCAGTCCCTCGCCTGTGCGGCAGCTCACTTCGAAAATACGCAAGTTCGGATTGATCGCTAGCGCCTGCCTTCTGACCTTCTCTATTGAGTAGTCTACATAAGGAAGCAGGTCGATCTTGTTCACGACCATTACCTGTGAAACCGCAAACATTTGTGGATACTTTGCTGGCTTATCATCACCCTCGGTGGTACTCACCATCACAATACGGATATCTTCTCCAAGGTCCCAGGCAGCGGGACATACCAGATTACCGATGTTTTCGATGAAAAGCAGCCTCATCTCTGTCAGGTTGATTTCTTCGAGTGCATCGCGGACCATGTGTGCCTCCAGGTGACACGCTCCTCGTGTATTGATCTGGACCGTCTCTGCGCCCGCTGCTTCAATCCGCTCAGCGTCGTTACCGGTTTCGATATCTCCCTCAATCACACCGATTTCAAGTTGCCCGCGAAGCCGTTCAATAGTTCGCTCTAGCAAGGTTGTCTTACCAGCGCCCGGTGAACTCATCAAATTAATTGTACGGATGCCGTGTGTCGCCAGTAGCTGCTGGACGTCTTGGGCAGTAGTATCGTTGGCTGCCAGGATATTCTGAGCAATGGTTATTTTAGGCATAACTGCCGCTCCTCCACTCTCGGATGCAATCATGCAGTTTCAAATTCGGACTCTACTTTTCGAACTCCATTTCAAGCAACTGGAGTTCAGTGCCAGAAACAATCTTGTTGGACCACTCTTTGCATGTCGGACACTGTGCAACAAAGTTTGTGACGCTAAACTCGCGGTCGCAATAACGGCAATAGGCGCAATGTGGCATTGTATCAATCAACAACTGAGCTCCCGCTAAGGTAGGATCAAGGCTGGCCAGCATCTCGAAGCAGAAGGTCAAAGAATCAGTGACGACGCCACTGGCTTCGCCAATCTTTAGTCGCACGCCTTTCACATGCGCTGCATTGCACTCGGACACCTTAGCCTCAACCGCCTCAACGATACTTTGCGCAATCGCGAGTTCGTGCATAACTGACCTCACTCCTTGAAAAGCACCTCTTCGTCATGCTTAATGGGCTATTCGAGAAGCGTCTCACTGTTACATGTTCCGAATTCTCATATAGCGTTGTATATCAGGAATCATCTGCCGGTAAATCAGTACGCCTAGACCAACGACACCTAGTAGAAGAATCCATTTGAACATACTTTTGCTCCTTTCTCTGCATTATCTGTTGTTCAATTTCATCCTCATCGTCTATCAACAAAGGATATCCCTACATTTTGATAGCCAATAACTTATCGACAAGCGAGTCGATCATCTGTACAGCCTCATCTATTGAGGCTCGCACTGGCTCACTCAATTCCATCTGCATTGCTGCATCTTCTTCACTTTCGTTCAATGGGGCAGGTTCGCAACCAATAAGAAAGGTGTGAATCGGTCGAGCGCCCAGGGTCCTGGCGAAGGCGAGTACCTTCAGTGGGTCCATACTATGGGCTTCCATCGCTGCTCTGCCAGCTTCAACTCCTTTCTCAGGATCAATGGCTGCCAAATCTGGTTCGATCAGGTAGAGCGTCCCAGGCGTTCCGCCTCGTGATACTGCATCCACCAGCACGAGCGTGTTGTAATTATCGAGCAGGGTGTACGCCAGGTCTATTCCACGAATGCCGAAATCTACAACTTGTACACCCTCCGGATACCGTTTGGTCTTGCGGCTCATCAACCTTTGAGCTACCTCAACTCCAAAACTATCGTCTCCCAGGAAGATGTTGCCGATGCATGCTATAAGTATACGCCTTACGGGAATCTTTTGTTGTAAGCTTTGTTCTAATGTTGATTTATGGTTCACTGTCCCTTCTATGGTTTCCTCCACAGTAGTCTCTCCCAGGGGTTCTACTTCTTCAGGAAAGAAGTAGAAACGGTGGCCGGGCAGCACCCGCTCGTCCCACTGCTCCCTACCAGGGTCAACATCCAGCGTCACAACAAGGTAGATGCGATTCTCGAAATCTTGCTGGAGTACCTCGACTCGCGCAGTCTGCCCATCCAGCATCATATCTATAGCATCGGTCAATGTTCCCTGTCGCCCCCGTCCCGGTCGCAACAGCACCTTATCCCCTGCTTTCACTATCCTACCAGCAATAACCACGGATTCTGGCGGAGCATAATCTTCACCCAGAAAATCTCTATTCGCGCTACTCATGCTTGCTCCCTTCATCGACGGGCCGCAGACTGCGGATGACTCCGTGTAGCTTCATAAATTGTTCGGGCGAAAGGGCTTCTGTTCGTTCCAGAATCTCACGTGCGCGCTCGTCTCCCTGTCGCATCTCTTCTTTCTCTTCGTCCGTCAATGTCATGATACGCAGGGTGAGAATTTCATCAATCTCGGTGCCATCGAAGAGAGAACCGGGGCTTTCTGGAGCGATCTGCGGGTAATCATAGAGAATGACAGGCGATGAGAGCATCGTACCATATTCGCCCTCGTTCCCGACCAATACAGGCCAGGTATGCAGATTATGGCACTCCTGGGCAATAGTCTTCAACACCTCAGGAGGATCCAACAGCGAGATGAAGGTTCCCTGATGTACTTGTAAGATGGTGTGGGTGGAGACGAACGAGTGCGGCATTACAGCATTGCTCGTCAATGCACCGGTCCCAGGTGTCCTGTTCTCAATGCGAGCACTGATCCTGAAAAGGTCTGTACCAAGGGATTCGGCATCAATTATGACGGCCCCAGCAAGGGGTTGCTGCTCCCGAAATATTTTGGCTGTCGAATCACCGGTCGGCTCTTCTGCCCTGCGCACACCAGGAAATTCGATCTCCACGAGCCGGGGTTGATCGAGCATGGAACTCAAAGGAAGGTTCAAAGCACTCACTTCGCGTTCTGTCCCTTCTTCCCAAGGTTCGCTTGCTAGACGGTTCGCCAGGCTCCACTCGTTTGCATTCTTTGCTTCGAGCTCTGTTTCTGTAGGAACGCTCGCAGTTACAGATTGCGCTGTCCTGTGCGAGAGCAAATGCAGGAATCTCATATAGATGTCGATTGAAGTATCTGCTGAACCTGCTACCAGGCACTCTGTCTGCATCGTCCAGGGTTCTATACTGCCGTTTGCTACACTATATTCTCGTGGATAGACTACACCGATCGTCCACCTCTGGCGATTTTTAATGGCAGAGCGTCGGTACGGATAGAGGAGATAGCCCTCGTAGAGCACTGCGTTGGCGATTTCCTTAATTTCTTCCATCCTCATGTTTGCATGACCTCATCACTTGCCTGTAAAAGACGAACAACTACCTCTTCCCAGGTGGGCAGGCTATGTGTAGCTTTGTACTGATACAGTTGGTCAAATACATCTTTGTGCAGGCGAATCCAGGCGCTGTTAGGAAAATAGCGCTGAATCATTTCCCGCCACAGTGCGACCGGGAGTCTATAGGTTGCTTCCTTTGACCAGGAGATCTGCCCAACCTGCAACTTGTCTGACTCGTCCTCGTAGAAGATGGTTCCACTAAATAGGAATGTGAGCGGAATCTCACCCTCCTCTAGAGCATCAAAATACTTGGTACCTGCCACTTCAAAATCGTAAGTGCAAGGAACTGGTAGATCGACGATAGTACTTCCAGAGAACTGCGGAACTACGGTACTGGTATGGGTCCATAGCAGGGGACGCAGTGTTTCGCCCCAGCGCTTTGGTTCACCAAAGACCTCCAATAGTCTCGCCTGTGCTTCGGGACTATAGCGCCGGCGTGTGACATTGATCTGGATCTGGCAGCGTAGTGTGACGGTAAAGATGCGCTCTTGATCGATGGCGTTGTCGATGCGTAGTTTGAAAATGAGCGTTGGGACCGCGGCAAAAGCTGGTGCCTCTGCGCCGATCACCTCAAAGTTCAGATCAGGCATCTGGCTCTCCTCTCACAGACTCGGATTTTGCCCGTATGCCTGCAAAAAACTCAGCAATCGCCTTCCAGATCTCCTCGCCGCCACTCAGGCCTTTCCAGTAAACGCGAATCAGACCTACGAGTTTGTAGCAGGCATCAATGGGGACGATGTAGTACTCACGAACATCTCTCACCCTGTTTATGAGCAATGCCTCCACATCGGGTTCCAGGTCATTCAGGATGGGATTGTTACCGGTTAGCGACTCCCAATTCTCAAGACCGAGCAAGGACTCCATCGCGCCAGCAGGACTGGGATAGAAAGCCATGTTACGATTGGCGATTGTACTTTGAAAGATATAAACCATGTTGACCGGGATCATCAGTTCGTCCCACTGCTCATCACTCATCTGGAAATCCGGCAGCGCCAGGTAGCGTCTGGGCACAAGTCGATACTTCCCGCCTCCCGCACCCTGACCATTGAAGAGTACTGAGCAAGCTTGACACGCGCAGATCACTGTATGACTTGAGAGGTCCAACAGGTGATGGTGATCCGCCGGAATCATTTCACTGCACAGTTCGCAATGCTCAACGGGCGCACGAGCTTGCTCGCGCTCCTGCGTAAAGCGACGTAACGCTCCTATAGGGGCAGCGGAACGATCCTGACCTTCATTGCTCAGATAAGACGCTGACATGCCTGCTCACCTCACATTATGGGGTCGTAATGGCTACACTAGCTTGCTCATCTTTGGTCAATGCTACCTTCACTTTATCGTTCTCCATTAGTAATGGAATTGGTTCCAGGAACACGTTAGAAGTATCCAGGCATCTTCCTGCACGACAGATATCGTACTGCCGCCCACAAGAGGAGCAAATAAGAGTGGTTCCTTCTACCCTGCTGCCATCGAGAGAAGCATCGCAACTACTGCAGTGGTCGTGATAAGCATAATAAGTACCCGCGATTTGACAAAAGAGCAGTCGTTCTCCCTCTACAGAGATCACTTTGAGGGTTCCCTCAAGCAAAGAGTTCAATTCACCCACCATTGTCCATGCACCATTCTGCTCAGTTGTTTGCGTGGCATTCTTGCGTCTCCGTGGTGGAACGAAGGTAACTGGTATACCAGGTGGAGGTGGTGGATCTGTGACACCCTCAACCTTGAGTTCAACCAGGTCTGGAGCCGCTTTGTAAATAGCCTCTTCAATCGCCAGTTTGAGTGTGATGGTTGATGAAGGGCAGTCGTGGCAGCTTCCCTCGAGACGCAAGTAGGCTACGCCGTTGTCGACTTTTACTAACTCGACATTGCCGCCATGGGACTTGAGATAAGGTCGTACCTCAACCAGCGCTCTGGCAACACGGGTCTCTATGTCTTCCGGGTGTAATTCGTGAAGCAAAAACAGGGAAGAAAGCAGATCGTCTTTCGTATAAGTCTCGATCAGTGCGTTGCCTGATGCCCCAGATTGTGCAGTCAGTTCGAGTATGCGTGCCAATCCTTCGCCGTACATATCCAGCAGTGCCTGAACAAGTTCCTCGACTGTGGCACGCGCACGTGGATCAGGAAGCTCGGTAACCTCCTGGATCAGCTTCTCGATACGCTCAGCCCGGCGCAGATGCTCATGCTGGTCTTGTTGCATTAGGCCACCTTCTCTTTTCTCTATTATAAATTTGGTATATCTACCTGGCATCCACAGTTATCCATGCATCTCCACTTCGGCTGCGTTTCAGGTACCCCCGATTTCAGCCATGAGGAGTTGCCAGAGCAAACCTGACCCTGGCAACTCCCCGGGCTAACATCCCTTGCGGAGTCGGTAATGTCCTAGAGCCTATGGTGTTACGCCGAATGTTGGCGAGTGAACTACCTGCAGCTCCTTCCCTTCGCCAAGGTACATATGCACGCCGCATGGCAAACAAGGGTCAAAGCTACGAACCGCTCGCATGATATCGATGCCCTTGAAGTTGTCCGGTCCGTTCTCTTCGAAGATTGGTGTATTTTGCACGGAATCCTCGTAAGGGCCAGGCGTACCATAGATATCTCTTACACTACCATTCCAGGGTGTGGGAGGATAGGGATGGTAATTGGCGATCTTGCCGTTTTCGATTACCAAATGATGGGAAAGTACACCTCGCACCGCCTCGTGGAAACCACATCCGATGGCCTCCTTTGGAACCGTGAAATCGTTCCACGTTCTGGTGCGACCAACGCGTATCTCGCTGAGTGCCTTGTCGACACAATGCAGTGCGACAGCAGCAGAATAAGCCTGAAAGTAGGTTCGCGCACGGTTCCGCTCAATAGCGTTGCTCCATTTTGGAATTTTCCACTCAAACTCCACTTCCGGCTTAGTGGCGGACTTAGGTAAGCGAATCTTGACACTGTTGCCTGTTGCCTTGATATAGCCTCCCAGGTCGACTATTCCAGCCAAAGCAGTTGTCCACAGTCGAGCGATGGCACCACCACCGGTATCCAGGGCCAGATAGTCGCCGGTACGCTTGTCAAACCAGCGTGGCGACATTGTCCAGCTATAAGCCCCATCGAAGTCGCGTTTCTGTGGTTTCGGGATCGTCGTCTGGTTCCAGGGATGACGCTTGTCGACTGGATTGCCAAGTGGATCGCGATCAACAAAGGTTCTCTCGTTCTGCCAGTCGTCGTAATAGGAGTGTCCCAGCAGAATTCGGATACCCAGGTTGATATCCACCAGGCTCGTAGTCACTAATTCTCCGTCCACAATCACACCGGGAGTGACGAACATGGCACGTCCCCATTTGTCCATGGTGCGGTAATCATAGTCGCATACATCGGGGTCCTGGAACGATCCCCAGCAGCCGATCAGGGTTCGTCGGTAGCCAACTTGCTCGTAGCCTGGTAGCGCCTGGTAGAAGAAGTCGAATAAGTCGTCATGCAACGGAACCATCTTCTTCATAAATTCGACGTACTTCATCAATCGAACCAGGTAGTCCGTGAAGAGTTGGACAGTGGCAACTGTTCCTACTCCTCCCGGATAGAGGGTCGAGGGATGGACATGTCGTCCCTCCATCAAACAGAACTTCTCGCGGGTGTACCGGCTCACCTGGAGTCCCTCGAGATACAACTCACCAGTGAAAGGATTGAACGCCCGCATGATGTCACCGATCGTGCGATAACCATGATCACCTGCGTGAGGAGCCTCTGTTTTGTTTGCCTTCTCTAGTACACCAGGATTCGTTTCTTTCACCATCTGCTCACAATAGTCAACTGCGACCAGATTCTCCTGAAAGATGTTGTGATCGAACATGTACTCCGCAGCCTCGCCCAGATTGAGCACCCACTCTCCCAATGCCGGTGGTTTGACTCCATAGGCCATGTTCTGGGTATAGACGGAGCAGGTCGCGTGATTGTCGCCACAGATGCCGCAAATGCGGCTGGTGATAAAGTGGGAGTCGCGCGGATCTTTGCCTTGCATGAAAAGACTGTAACCTCGGAAAATAGAGGAGGTGCTGTGGCACTCCACTACCTTGTGTTGCTTGAAATCAATCTTTGTATAAATGCCAAGGCTGCCAACAATGCGTGTGATCGGATCCCATGACATCTCTACAAGCTGTGATGGAGGTGTCGGAGCCTCTTCCCGTTCCATTTTAGTAGCCATGATACTAACTCCTTTCAGCTTGCCTGAGCGTAGCAGCGTTGGCAAGCTGGATGAGAGACATTACTCCTTTGTGGAGTCAATGTACACTGATTTTGTCTACTTGGTATGGTCACCATCTTGGTTGATAGCCTGTCGTCAGTTCCCTACCCTTGTGCCGCCAGGATGGCTCCTTGTTGTCTGTGCTTTGCGTCATCTTGCGTAGATTCCTGATGACTCTACCATAGACCTGGATAAGGTTGGAAGATAACTTTGCGCCAGTTGGTTCATCCATAAACGGCATGAATTTGTCCGGGAATCCCGGCATCGTACAGCCAATGCAGATGCCTCCGACATTGGGACAACCACCGATACCGGCCATCCACCCTCGCTTAGGTACGTTGCAATTCACTACTGGTCCCCAACACCCAAGCTTCACCAGGCATTTTGGTGAATCGTAGGTAGTAGCAAAATCGCCCTGCTCGTAGTATCCGGCTCGATCACATCCCTCATGAACAGTTCTGCCGAAGAGCCAGGTTGGTCGATGTGCCTCATCCAGGGGAATCATCGGAGACATTCCCGCTACCTGGTAGAGTAGGTAGAGCAGGGTCTCCATAAAATTATCTGGCTGCACTGGACATCCAGGAACGCAGACAATTGGAATGCCCGCAGGGGTATTCCAATTCCAACCGAGATAGTCAAGCAGACCCATGGCTCCGGTAGGATTTCCCTGCAGGGCGTGGATGCCACCATAAGTGGCGCAGGTACCCGCTGCTACAACTGCCAGAGCCTTGGGCGCTAACCGATCGATCCACTCACAGGTTGTAATTGGCTGGCCGGTGGTAGGGTCAGTACCCAGGGCTGCCCAATAGCCCTCAGACTTGATCTTCTCATTGGGAATGGAACCTTCCACCACGAGCACAAAGGGGTCGAGTTCACCTCGCTCTGCTTTATACCACCACGTCATAAAGCTGTCGCCACCCTGTTCATAAGCGAGCACGGGGTTATGGAGATGAACCTTAGGGAGCCCTGGGATGGCCCCCAACAAAACATCCTCGATGCTGGGTTGGGTAGCAGCAGTGATCGAGACCGAATCCCCATCGCAGCCCAGTCCAGCGGTTATCCAGACGATGTGGACTTCCTCCACGCGCGTTCTGGTCGCCATGATGTACCTCCTTGAGCGCTGTATGCTCATGGCCTGCTAAGATACAAAATACAAAGAAGCTACAGTCGTATTCAATTGCAAATCACGGAGGACACACTATTATATTCCAGTATGTAATACACCCTTAGATTCTGTACGGATTACATCAGAAAGCTTCTCAGCAAGAGCAATTTCTAAAATCATGGTGTATTCTAAGCAAATTCTAATACAGCTTAATGAAATGCTAATGCATCTTCTCTTCGTAGAGCCGCCTCTCCACTTCCTCTAACCGTGCGAGCGTTAACTCTGCTGGCCGACCGAGATAGATCTTTCGTCTGCCCGAGCTTCCCCAATCATAGGCATACCAGTAGGCACAGCCATGAGCTCGCTTTTCTTTCCGTGCGATGAAGCACCCGGAGATTCCACGGAATTCGAACGCCTCGACTTGCTCGACGAGGCTTTCCCACTCCGTATACCTAAAACACCTGCACGACCCATCTCGACAAAGTACATACCCTGTAGCACATCTGCTCTCCGTCGCCTCAAAAATCACCGGTACTGCTTGCTTTGACCTGGCCTCCTTGTAGTATATATTGCCAGAGGCGATCCTCTCGCCTACTCCTTTTCGCTCAAGTGTGCGCCTGAGTTGTAAGACCCCCAGGCGCAGGCGGGTTTTGACGGTGCCTATGGGAATCTGACATCTCTGTGCGATCTCTGTGTGTGTCCATCCTCCAAAATACGCGAGTTCAATCACCTCCCGTTGCTCTGTGGGCAATCGCTCCAGACACGCATGCAGCTCTGCAATCTGTGCAGAACTCCAGACCTCCTCCCACACATCCACCAAGGCAAAGCGCTCATACTCTTCAACCTCCTGCCACGATACCTGTTGCAGAGCGGAACTGCGGCGCAAGCTGCGTAAATAGTTAATGGTACGGTGGTAGATGATCGTGAAAAGCCAGCTGCGAACTGGACTGGCTTGTGGAGCATATGTTGCGGCAGATTGCCAGACGGCTACGAAGGCATCTTGAACCAACTCTTCAGCGGCCATATGATCAGCAGTTATGCGATAGGCCAATGCGTAGAAACGCTTGCTGTAGCGGTCGTGGAGGCGTTCCAGCGCCCACATGGCTTTACCAGCTATGGCATCCATCAGGAACTCATCACCGAGCTCGTCTTCTTCCATATTTGTCTTTCATTTCTCGTAGCAAGGCTTTGCTACTTTTCCCTCTCACTTAACACGATGGGATTAGGCTTTTTGACTCACTATGCAGTTGTTACGGTAACCGAAGCAATTATAGAAAATAGAGAGAGATAAATTGCCATTGCATCGATCTTAACTGTGCGCTCCTAACATGCACTAGCTAACAATACCCTACCCTGGATACAAATGTAACTTGATCACCCCAAGCCACATCATGAGCGTACCAAGGCTAGCTAACAATACCCTACCCTGGATACAAATGTAACCTACATAAGGGTATTTCCAAACCTTCAAACGTAGGTTCATCTACCTTACGTTTGAGGTTTGGAGCACTAACGTAGCAGCCGAGGCTACACGTTTCCGGCATATCCTGAGCAGCACGACCGTCTCCTTGCCTGGTGCGGCAACTTACTCAACGTTGAACAAAATTCTGACCTGGATGTTCTTCTGCGCTAGAGAGGCAATTCTTCTGGTGCGAAGTTGGCCATACGTAATGCTCGCGGAGCAAATGTATCGTTTCAGTCCAGAGGCGCTCCAGGCGTTTGCAGAATATCTCAAGAGGCGTATGCTCATGCCCCGCTTCTCCAATGCTCGCAGCGTGCGCAATGCAATAGACCGGGCGCGCTTGCGCCAGGCCAACCGTCTCTTTGCCAAAGGTGGGAGAATCTTGAGGACCGATCTGATGACCATTGAAGCCGAGGATATCCTGGCCAGCCGCGTGTTCAGTGAGGAAATGCCGGATGACGAGCAACAGTCCTAGCGGAACAAAACAACAAAGTATGTGGTGACCCCAATGTGAGAACAGAATAACCTCAAGGATCATGCCTGCTTTACCAACTCGTTATGCTTGTCAACATCGGCGGGTTATATCCGCATTTTCCCCATTCTGATCTCATCTAACTCTACAGGTAAATGCCTTCAAAATAAAAACATGTCAACTGACTGCTAGAGAACTCACTAGACAAGCTAAATTCCGAGCGAGGTAAATGGAAGAAATGCTGAAAGCTGAGGAACACATTGAGAATCTGAAAAGATGATGTGTTCCCTATAATTCTATCATTGTCCTTCCCTCCAAAATCTGATATAGTGAAACAGACACAGTAAACCTCTAGCCTGCAATGGAGCAAACAACCATGACAGCACATGAAACCGCAACGACCTCGCTTAAACGTACTCCACTTTATGAGCAGCATGTTGCCCTTGGTGCACGCCTCGTAGAGTTTGGTGGCTGGGAAATGCCTGTCCAATACAGCAGCATCATGGAAGAGCATCGCGCAGTTCGCACCCACGCTGGCTTCTTCGACGTTAGCCACATGGGAGAATTCAAAGTCGAAGGCCATGATGCGCTTGCATTTCTGCAACATCTCGTTCCCAACGATGTATCCCGTCTTGCAATCAACCAGGCTCTTTACACTCAGCTCTGTTTGCCTGATGGAGGCACCATCGACGACCTGATTATTTATAAACTCGAAGACCAGCATTATATGCTGGTCGTCAATGCGGCAAATATCGATAAAGACTTTGCCTGGGTCGAGAAACAAGCCAAAGATTTTAATGTCCAGATCACCAATCAGTCGAATACAACTGCTCTACTTGCTTTACAAGGGCCTGAGGCTCAGTCAATTCTGCAGCCCCTGACAGAAGTAGATCTTTCCACAATTCGTTACTACCACTGCGCACCGGGATTGGTGAATGGCATAAACTGCATCATTTCACGAACAGGTTACACCGGAGAAGATGGCTTCGAACTCTATTGCGCATCGGTGGATGTTCCTAAACTCTGGAATGACCTGCTCGCGGCCGGGAAAGATCACGGATTGCTACCCGCCGGGCTAGGAGCGCGTGATACCCTGCGTTTAGAGGCCAGCTATTGCCTGTACGGGCATGAACTCGATGAGCAGACCAATCCACTGGAGGCTAGCCTTGGCTGGACAGTGAAGTTGAACAAGGATGAGTTTATCGGACATGATGCCTTACTCAAAGTCAAAGAGCAAGGCCCCAAACGCAAACTTATTGGCATCGAGATGGTTGAACGAGGCGTATGTCGTGGCGGCTATGCTATTTACGAAGATGATCAGCAGATCGGCGTCCTCACCAGTGGAGCGCCAAGCCCGACTCTCAACAAGAACATTGGCATGGGTTATGTCGAAGCCTCATATGCTGTAGTCGGCAAACCTGTGTACATTGACATACGTGGAAAACGCACCGCAGCGCAGATCGTAGCGCTGCCATTTTATAAACGTAAGTAGGGGCGCAATGAATTGCGCCCTTGTTGGCATTCATTGCTCTCTTGGGTATCACACAGATGGGCATTATTTATGAAGGGAGACATTTATTTATGGCAAGCCTCAAACATCCTGAACACCTAAAATACAGCAAAACGGACGAATGGGTACATGTTAAAGGCGACCAGGCAACAATCGGTATTACTGATTATGCCCAGGATCAACTTGGTGATATCGTCTATATTGAATTACCCTGGGATCAGGGTGCGAGTGTCTCACATGAGACTAAGTTCGGCGACATTGAGTCGGTCAAAGCGACTTCTGAACTCATTTCACCTGTAAGTGGTGAAGTAGTGAAGGCCAATGATGAATTGAAGGACCAGCCAGAACTCATCAACGACAGCCCTTATGAGGAAGGTTGGATGCTGCTTGTGAAGATGTCCAACCCTGACGAAGTTGATAGCCTCATGAGTGCCGAAGAGTATAAAGCCTATCTGCAGGATAGGTAGTCGGAGAAGAATTTGTATGAGCTACATACCCAATACGCCGGAAGACCAGCAGATCATGTTGGACAAGCTGGGCCTTTCATCATTAGAAGCTTTGTTGACGCCAGTACCTGAAAATGTGCGCCTTCGGCGTCCCCTTGACCTTCCACCTGCCCTTGCTGAGCCAGACCTCAAACGCTTACTGAATGGCATGGCGGCGAAAAACAAAAACCTGGATTCGACGATTTCTTTTCTGGGCGGGGGTACGTACGATCATGCTGTTCCAAGTGTTGTTCCGCATCTACAACGGCGTTCAGAGTTTGTAACCTCGTACACACCTTACCAGCCAGAAGTTAGCCAGGGTATGTTGCAGGCCATCTATGAGTTTCAAACAATGGTCTGCCAGATCACAGGATTAGATATCGCGAATGCCTCGCTGTATGATGGCGCCACCGCACTGATAGAAGCCGTGTTACTGGCGATAGGACCTGGCGGAAGAGGTGAGGTAGTTATCTCAAAGGGTGTTGATCCTCAGTATCGCCGTGTCCTACATACCTATGCTCATGCACGGGGCTTTAGTGTCAAAGAAGTGCCAACACGCGATGGCATTACATCTATAGAAGATCTGGATTCCGCGGTCAACACAACGACTGCAGCGGTTGTCATCCAGCAGCCCAATTTCTTTGGTTGCATCGAAAATATGCGTGCCATTGAACCGATTGCTCATAAAGGCAAAGCAGTCTTTGTTACAACTATCACCGAACCAGCTTCTTTAGGTGTGCTGGCTTCCCCTGGTGAATATGGAGCCGATATTGCCGTTGGCGAGCTTATGAGTTTTGGCAATACCATGAGCTACGGTGGTCCAGCGCTTGGCTTTATGTCAGCGCGGAATAAATATATGCGTTTATTGCCGGGGAGACTGGTTGGTCAAACAGTTGAAGAGGGAGGCCAGAAACAAACAGGATATGTGCTGACCTTGCAGACTCGCGAGCAACATATCCGTCGTGAACGTGCCACCTCAAATATATGCACCAATCAATCGTTGCTGGCCGTCGGTGCCACCATCTACCTGGCAGCGTTGGGTAAGCAAGGTTTTCGTGAACTTGGCGAATTGTGCCTGCAAAAAGCTCATTACGCGTTCCGCCAGATTTCCGCTATACCCGGCTACAAGGCAACATTCGGAGCCCCATTTTTTGACGAATTTGTCATCACTGCTCCCATTACGTCTCAGAAACTTCAGCAACATGTTGAGCAAGCTGGTATCATTGGTGGTTATGCACTCGGCAATAGTTATTCTGACATGCCAAACGACATGCTCTTCTGTGTCACAGAAACACGGACAAAAGAAGATATTGACTACCTCGTACAAGTGTTAACGGAGGTGCAAGTATGAGTATCGAGAGTTTGATCTTTGAAAAAGGCGCTCCTGGCCGGCGCGCAGCCACAATGACAGCTATGGATGTACCTGCTGAATCACTTGAAAGTATGGTTCCTGAAAGTATGCTGCGTAAAGAGCCTGCCGCACTGCCGGAGGTAAGCGAAATAGAGATTGTGCGTCACTATACTCACCTTTCGCAGCGTAACTTTGGTGTCGATACGGGCTTCTATCCTCTTGGCTCTTGTACTATGAAGTATAATCCAAAGTTAAATGAAGATATGGCTGTCCTTCCAGGCTTTGCCCGTATTCATCCTTTGCAACCTGATAGCACAGTACAGGGCGCTATCCAGTTAATCTACGAGTTAGAGCAATATCTCGCCGAGATCTCAGGCATGGCACGCGTTACACTACAACCCTCCGCAGGCGCGCATGGTGAGCTGACCGGCCTGATGCTGATCAAAGCCTACCATGAAAGCAATGGCCAGGGCCATCGCCATCTAGTGTTAATCCCAGATAATGCGCATGGTACCAATCCGGCAAGCGCAACTCTTGCCGATTATAAGTCTGTCGAGGTCAAGACTGATCCCCACACAGGCGGTATCGACATGGAGCACCTCAAAGCGATACTTGACGCGAATGCCGCCAATATTGCTGCCATCATGATGACCAACCCCAATACGCTAGGACTCTTTGATAGCAATATTCTGGAGATTGCGACGATGGTGCATGACGTTGGAGGACAACTCTACTATGATGGAGCCAATGCCAACGCGGTCCTCGGCATTACTCGCCCAGGTGACATGGGCTTCGACGTGGTACATTTCAATCTGCATAAGACATGTAGCACTCCCCATGGTGGAGGTGGCCCAGGCGCAGGTCCAATTGGCGTCAAAGAACACCTTATACCCTTCTTGCCTGGCCCGTTGCCTGCGCGGGGAGATAATGGGTATTATTGGGCTGATCAAGGGCCGCAGTCTATTGGTAAAGTTCGTGCCAACAATGGCAACTTCGGCGTGCTGGTGCGTGCCTATACTTACATTCGCACCTATGGTCCAGATGGTCTACTACATGTTGCGCAGAGCGCCATCCTCAACGCGAACTACCTCAAACACGAGCTGGAATCTGACTATGAGATCCCCTATCCGCTGATCTGCCAGCATGAGTTTGTTGCTTCGGCAGAGCACCAGAAGGATGAATATGGTGTCACGGCGCTCGACATCGCCAAGCGTATCCTCGACTTCGGCATGTATGCACCAACCATCTATTTCCCCTTGATCGTGCACGAGGCCCTCATGATTGAGCCTACTGAAACGGAAACCCGCGAAACGCTGGATTACTTCATCAGTGTTATGCGGCAGATCGCCGAAGAGGCGCGCACAAACCCTGAGATTGTCAAAACCGCCCCACATACGACACCCGTCGGACGCTTAGATCAGGCATTAGCTGCCCGCAAACCCAACCTGCGTTGGACCCCAGGACAGGAGGTAACGCATTAACCCTACCTGAATCCTCCCGATTGTGTTACAATTGCCTGGACTTGAAAGGCAAATCCAATCAATCGTTGGTAAGGAAAACATATATACATGCAATATGCAATACTCGGTGGAGGCGCATTAGGGTTGGGAGCAGCTTACCGGCTGACACAAGCTGGCCATTCAGTGATGCTCTTCGAACAGGAAACGACTGCCGGGGGCCTGGCGGCTGGCTTTCAAATAGGCGACGCCTGGCTTGAGAAATTTTACCATCACCTGTTTCGTACCGATACCACTGCCATCAAACTCATACAGGAACTGGGTTTAGGTGATCGGCTGGAATGGTCTCATCCTCGTACCGTCTGTCTCATCGATGGGAAATTCCAGCAGCTCGATTCTCCCCTGACGCTACTGAAATTCTCGCCCTTGCGTCTCGATGAACGCTTGCGTGTAGCCGCTGTAGGCGCTCTCCTCAAACTTTCCGGATCAAGACTTTACGAGGGCAAAACTGCGGAGCCATGGCTACGTCGATGGATGGGTAAACGTCCCTACGGCACGGTGTTCGAGCCGCTGTTTGTTGCCAAGTTTGGGGCTATGCGCGACCAGGTCGCCCTTCCATGGTTCTGGGCGCGTTTCCACGATCGTACCACCTACCTGGGCTACCTGCGTGGCGGCTTTCAACAACTCTACGACCGGTTGGTAGAACGCATCAGCCAGGCGGGGGGAAAAGTCCTGCTTGGGACCCGCGTAGAGAAGGTTGAGCCTCTGGATGACGGACGTTGGGAGGTTCGCACCAACCAGGGGAACTGGATTGCTGATCGCGTGATCTCCACTATGGCAACCCGTCTCACCTGCCGCCTCATACCCGCGCTGCCAGATGATTATCGAGCCCGCTATGATTGGGGTCAGGCATATGGCGCGCAATGTCTCGTACTCTCCCTCGATCGCCAGCTAACCGATAGCTATTGGATCAATCCCTGCGATCCAGGCTATCCTTTTACCAGTCTTGTTGAGCATACCAATTATCAACCTCCCTCCGAATACGGTGGCCGCCATCTCATCTATCTTGGCAACTACCGGCCCATGGATGATCCCCTCTTCAAGATGAATAAAGACGAAATCCTGCAAGAGTTTTTGCTCCATCTCAAGCGCATCAATCCCGCTTTTGATCCCGAATGGATTCAGGAAAGTTGGCTCTTTCAGGCTCCTTTCGCTCAACCCATTGTCACAACAGAGTATCGTGAGCATATTCCTCCTCTCTCTACTCCCCTCAAAGGCTTGTGGGTAGCCAATATGTTCCAGGTGTATCCCCATGATCGAGGACAGAACTATTCATTCGCGCTTGCGGATCGACTGATGCGAGAACTGAACATCGGAAAGGAGCAGAGTTCTTAGACTGGTAAATATGATAGGCTGAAATTGCATTAAAATATGAAGGAGTCTATTAGGATGGAACGACTTTACTGGAATGAAGATATGGAAACGATACAGCCAGCCGTGCTGCGTCAGTTGGAGAATGAGTACCTACGAACTCAGCTTGACTATGTTTGGAAATGTTCTGCTTTCTATCAATCCAGGTTCGCTGAGGCTGGTGTGAAGCGCGCAGACATTCGCGATGTGGCCGATCTACCACTTCTTCCTTTTACCGAGAAGGATGATTGCCGGCGCAGCCAGCACGAACACCTTCCCTTTGGCAGTTATCTGGCGACCAGTCAGGAGCAAGTGATTCGGACGCACAAAACCTCTGGTACGACGGGTCGCGCGCTCTATGTCGCCCTCACCCGCCAGGATTGCAACCTGATGAATGAATGTGCAGCCCGTTCCTACTGGGCTTCTGGGCTGCGCCCGAGCGATACAGTGGTTCACTGCCTCAATTACTGCCTTTGGGTGGGCGGCTACTCAGACCATGAGAACCTGGAGACCACAGGAGCCACCGTCGTACCCTTTGGAGTGGGCCAGACCGCACTGCTGATCAACACTATCCGCGAGCTGCAGATCAACGCTATCAGTGCTACTCCCTCGTATATGCTCCCCTTGAGCGAGGCCGTTCTGACTCAGGGGCTGAACCCTCGCGACATTGGTCTGCGTAAGGGCTTCTTTGGAACTGAGCCAGGAATAAGTGAATCGAGTGTACGCGCGCGTATGGAAGAGACCTGGGGCATACGTGCAATGGATGCGAATTTCGGGATGGCTGATATTCTGAGCATAATGGGCTCGGAATGCGAATACCGCCAGGGGCTGCACTTCCATGCGCAAGGGGCTGTGGCCGTCGAGTTGATCGAACCCGAAACAGGTGCTCCCCTTACACTCACCGAGGGTGCCGAAGGCGAGTTAGTGTACACCCACCTCCTCAAGGAGGCACAGCCCCTGGTACGCTATCGTGCCCGTGACTTGGTGCGCATCCTGGGAACTGGACCATGCGAATGCGGACGAACGAGCTTTCGCTTCCGTATCCTGGGCCGCAGTGATGACATGCTCCAGGTCCGTGGTGTCAATGTCTTTCCAACTGCTGTGGGCAATACACTGGCTCACCTCTCAAACCAGCTCTCTGGCGAGTTCCAAATTATCGTCGATCATCCTCCACCACACCAATACCTACGGGTGCGCGTGGAACTGGCGCAGAGCCTGGCCCCCGATAATGTAGGGGATTTACCACAGCAGATTATCCAGACGCTCCGCGAGCGGCTTAACTTCCGTGCCGAGCCAGATCTGGTTCCTTACAGGACACTCCCGCGCACAGAGCAAAAGGCCCGCCGAGTCATAAAGACCTACGAGCAGACTGACAGATGAAATCGCCAGCCCATCTCAACAAGAAAAGAAGGAGCCATGATGAGCAGCGAACCACTGCCTTCTCTACTGTCGCCAATAAAGTTGCCCTCCTTCTTTCACTATGCTATACTTGGCCCAGAATAGTGAGAAGTGAGCTTTTTTTATGTCACAAGATACCTCAAATTTGCAGAATCCATTTATCGTGGGGGAGCGTATCTACCTGCGGTCATTGGAGCCTGCACAGGATAATCACCTGTATTCAACATGGATGAATGATGAGGAGATCCGCCGTTATTTTTCTATTTACCCTACCAGCGATACGCGTGGCAAAGAGCGCCTGGAACTCCTCTATAAGGATGGGAAACACATTATTTTTGGTGTTGCTCTCAACGAGAACAATCGCCTGATCGGCCTGGTCGGGCTCAAAGATATCAATTACATCAACCAGAACGCGGAATTCTATATAATTATCGGCGATCGCTCCGCCTGGGGCAAAGGCTATGGAACCGAAGCCACGAAATTGATGATACGCTATGGTTTTTTGGAATTGAACCTCAATCGCATCCAGACCCAGAGTATGGAAGATAATATCGGCGGTTGGCGTGCCGATGAGAAGGCGGGTTTCAAGTACGAAGGCACGCTGCGTGAGGTCATCTTGCGCTTTGGCAAATACAATAACGTACGCGTCTACAGCCTGCTGAAAAGCGAATATTTGCAGAATACCAATACTGATAAATGAAACCAACTTGGAGATCTCAAGAATTTTCTCCTGAGGAATGAAATTATGGAAACTACTTTTTTGCAAACTCCGACCCTTCTATACCTGTGTAAATCCGACATCACCCAGCTAGTAGGCAATTCTTCCCAACTCTATTTGGACGCCGTATACCATGCCCTCACCCTTCATGCTCGCGGTGAGATTGTACAACCGCTTAAACCCTATTTACGCCTGGGTGGTGATGAGAGCCATATCGCTGATCGGATCATTGCCATGCCGGCCTACCTGGGAGGGGCTGACTCAATAGCTGGTCTGAAGTGGGTCGGTAGCAGACACAACAATCCCTCACGCTATGGAAGAGATCGGGCTAGCGCTCTCATCATACTGAATGACCCTGAGACTAATTACCCGGTCGCTATTCTCGAAGGGAGCTTGATCAGTGGCATGCGGACTGCAGCAGTCACTGCCCTGGCGGCTAGTTACCTGGCCTCAACCAATTTCCAATGTGTTACCTGTATTGGCTGTGGTCCTATTGCACGGCTGCAGTTACTGACGCTGCTTGAACAGTTTCCAACAATTGCTATTATTCATCTCTTTGACCTGAATCCTGCTGCGGCTCGATGGTTGGTAACCGAACTACGTCAAAGCTTCCCACAGATTGAGTATCAAGTTGCTGATACAGCAAAAGGTGCTGTGCAAGCAGGGGAAGTAGTCATCACCTGTACCACTACTGATAAGCCCTATATCCCTTTCGAGTGGCTCCGTAAAGGCACTTTCATTAGCAATATCTCCATTATGGATGTGCATAAGGATGTCTTCCTTAAAGCTAACAAGGTTGTGGTTGACGATTGGGATCAGTGCAACAGGGAAAAGAAAGTGCTTCATCAATTGGTACAGGAGGGACTCTTCTCTCGTGGGCAACTTCATGCGGAACTAGGTCAAATTCTCATTGGTAACCGGCCAGGACGGGAGTCGGATGAAGAGGTAATTCTTCTCAACCCGATAGGAATAGCAATCGAGGATGTGGCTTGTGCCCATGCTATCTATCAGAAAGCTCTTTCAGCGCAAGTTGGTATTCAATTAGACCTCTACTAAGAGTGGCTGATCTAGCCTCGTTGGAGCAACGCCTCTTCAGATCAAGTTTGCCGTCCTGGGACATAGCACCAAAAAGTAGTAACTGCTAGTAAGCAGTGTGAACTTTGCGCTGCTGTTCTGCTTTTACGACGGTTGTACCGATGGCGCGACCAACAACAATGGGTGTCTCCAGGACATCGGCAGCCGAAGTGCTGACATCGGGGCGCGTGGCAATGACCTTGCGTGCTTCAAACTCTATACGCCGTGAAGTACGACCGATTTTGGTAATCCGCCCACTGACTTCAATAAAATCTCCTGGAAAAAGTGGAGCAAGAAATTCGATCTTTTCGTACCCAACCAGCAATCCTTCATCACCATCGCAGAGAATTGCCAGTTCCGTCGCTACGTCACCAAAAAGTGAGAGCATATGCGCCCCATCGATCAGCTGACCACCATAATGAGCATCGCTCGCGCTGAGCCTGACGCGAATGAAAGACGTAAATTGGCGCATTTGATCCATAAAATCATCCTTCTGCCAGTCTAACTAACGATCATTAGGCTAAAAACCACCTTTGACCAATCTCATTGGAAAGGTGGGGGTTAAATAGCACTCCAGCCATAGTATACATTACCAACTTTTTGAACGCCAGGGTCGCGAATTGACTCTCTATTGTCAAAACTTGCTGGCGTATGCTATACTACTCTTGAAGCAGAGAAGGTGTGAAGTTCGCGTGGCGTCGCTCAACAACAACGCTCAAACGAACCAAGCGCTTTCATGATCAGAATGGTTCACTGGATAGGGCCAGCGAATCACTTGCGCGGATCGTCAACACCGGGGTGTAGCGCAGTCGGCTAGCGCGCAGCGTTCGGGACGCTGAGGTCGGAGGTTCAAGTCCTCTCACCCCGACCAGGATGGCAAAATCGCTTACTAAAAGTGGTGTCACACAATCAGGTATTAACAGGAGTCATCGATGCGGGCATATCAGCTACTCACATCATCCACATCAACTGGATGTTGCAGTCTGATTGGCCCCTGCTGGTGTTCGCAGATCGAACACTGGACAGGCGGGAAATGCTACGCTGTGCCAAGTCTACCTGGACGCGCAATGGACTTCACTCCCTATCCGTTCGGTCGTCGTCGCAGGCCGCGCTAGAAGCTGAAAGGAACGGGTCACTCCCTCCCTTTCTCTCTTATCAAGCTTCTTCTTCGCTGTCTGCCCTTGGTATCGGTACCGACAGAGAGGAAGGAAAGTCATTCATGGCCGTTCTTGTATTGAATTCCTCGCTCCAACCTCTATCAGTCATTCCTGAACGTCGTCTCATCGTGCTACTTTCCAAGCAAAAAGTTACCTTTGTAGATGATAATGTGCGACAGTTGATTGAAGAGAGTATTCAGGCTCGTCGTCTTGAGTTGGAACGACCCGTCATTGTGCAGTTGCTCGCCAATGTTCGCATACCACGTATAGCTCTTCAGCCCACTCGTTCCAATATCCTGTTACGTGATGAAGAAACATGTCAATACTGTGGTAAGCATAGCCGCGAACTGACACTTGATCACGTAATACCACGTTCCCGTGGTGGACAAAGCACATGGGAGAATCTCGTAGCATCGTGTAAAGCATGTAATGGTAAAAAAGGCAATCGCCTACCCAAAGAAGTCAACATGCGCTTGCTTCGCCAACCTCGCCCGCTCACACAGGAATATGCCGGATTTTTCTTGCTCCGCTACCCCAAGTTGCGCGAAGCTTACGAAGAATTCCTGCTCAGCGCACAGGTTGGTAGATCACGTAGCCTGAGCGCTTGAACCAGGTTTCTCACCTTTCCGGGAGATCTGTAGGGTGCAATTCATTGCGCCTATAAAATGGGAGTGCAGAGGGCGTAGCCCTTTGCCGGGGTGCGGGGTGTCCCCGCTTATTACTCTTCTCGCGCCGCCGCAGGCGGCGCGAGAAACAAAACTGAATTGAGGGGGTACTAGCCAAAACCCATCTGGAATTATTTGTTATAGTTGAATCGTTCTAATTAATAGAAAGGAATCAAATATCGTCCTTACTACGAACAACAATGTTCCTATTGTGCTTGCCTCGCAAGCAAAGGTGGAAAATGCTCAATCAAATAAAAGAAAACGAAATCAGCGACAAACCGCTAACAAACCCGAAATTAGCTCCCGCGTACCTCTGTCTGCATGGCCATTTTTATCAACCCCCAAGAGAAGACCCATTTACAAATCAGGTTCCAGTAGAACCCGCTGCAACACCCTATGCCAACTTCAACGAAAAAATAACGACTGAATGCTATCGCCCTAACGCGGAAGCAGGAAACTTTGACGCCATCAACTTTGACCTTGGCCCCACATTAGCGAGCTGGCTGGAAGATACCCATCTCGATGTTTACCAGCGTATTATCGATGCCGACAAGAAGCATAAGGCCAACTTTGGAGTTGGTAACGCCATGGCGCAGGCCTACAATCACACCATTTTGCCCCTGGCCAAAACGCGAGATAAACGTACGCAAATCCTATGGGGATTAAGCGACTTCCGCCATCGTTATGGGCGTGATGCCACAGGCATGTGGTTGGCAGAGACCGCCGTCGACATAGAATGCTTGGACTTACTTGCACAACATGGAATTACCTATACAGTGCTTGCTCCCTGGCAGGCTGCTACTAACATAAACCCTTCAGAACCATACCTGGTATCGTTGCCTGGTAGTCGCAGCATAACCGTCTTTTTCTTCAATGCCCCGCTTTCTGGTGGCGTCTCTTTCGATTCGAATATGACCGACAACGCGGATCTTTTTGCGACCAGTTTCTTGCCTGCACATCTTGTGCAGAGCAAACGCGAATCGGGCGAAGCCCAAATTATTCTTATAGCCACTGACGGAGAACTCTACGGGCACCATAAATACTGGCGTGATAAATTCCTGACACATCTCATTCAGAACGGAGCGCCCAGTTATGGTTTCGAAATATGTACATTGGAGCAGTATATGCGTATGTATCCGCCTACAAAAGAGGTCAGCTTGCGTACTCCCAGTGCCTGGAGTTGTGGGCACGGAGTTGCTCGCTGGGATACTGGATGTGAATGTACCGAGGATGATAGCAGTTGGAAAGGCGAGCTAAATCGTGCCTTGAGAAATCTGACTGAAAAGGGGGACCAACTTTTTGAACTCTACGCCTCTGAAGCGCTTATTGATCCCTGGGCTGCTCGTGATGCATATCTGCCTGTTCGCAACGGTTGGGAGACCTTAGAGAGTTTCTGGACACAACATGGCAAACATCAACGACCTTCCTCTGATCCGTCACTAACGCAGAGAACGTTGCTTTTGCTAGAAGCCCAATATTATCAGCAATGCAGCTTCACCAGTTGTGGCTTCTTCTTTGAAGACCTGGATCGCATTGAGCCACGTAACAACATCGCATTCGCCCGACGTGCTATTAGCCTCATTTGGCAAGCGCTGGATATCGATCTCCAATCAGAATTCGTAAATGAATTACAGGCAGCAAAAAGCTGGCGTACTTCGCTGACTGGTACAGACATGTATCGGCAACTGCCTGTGGTGCACGATGGTCAGTTGCCGCCATTGTCACTCTAGTGTCCTGTAAATCTTAATGAAATAGCTAGAAATGTAGTGGCACCCCTTGCGGATGCCACTACATTTAGTACATCGCGATCTGCGTATTCCAGTCTGTATTCGCATACACCCAGGCCGCTTCGTTTGATTGCATGTTGATGCAGCCGTGGCTGCCGTTGCCCGCGAAAGTCTCGTCACCTCCAACATCATAATGAGGGAACTGCGTGCCAGGGCCAAAATTCACGCGCCACCAGGCATCATGGACGAAGAAGCCACCCCAATGGTACAGAATAGCATACTGAATGGGGGTGGGTGGATACCAGTAGGGCGAACCCGGCGGATCTGTCGATTTGAACTCATCAGGCGATTTCCGATCCTGCACACTCCAGACTCCTGGAAGCGCGGGACGTTCGACGCGTCCAGTCGTTACATAGAACGCTCGTATCAGCTTTCCATCGCGATAGACGCGCATAGCTTGTTCAACCTGTGAGACCATCAATACCATACCATGTTGGAGGCCTGGATAATGCTGCATCATTTGCATATCGGTAGCATGCACCTGGTTGTAAGGTGTCTTATCGCTATAGTCTTGCTCTAGCATATGCAGGTTGAAGAATTGATTATTCTCCTCATCGACCACTGCCTGGTAATCGGATGGTAGATAGGTCCAACCCAACTCCCTGTTCAACCAAAAGCCAATACCCGGCAATGTATACCCTGCGGTGAAAATATAGTTTTTACCATCGAATTTATCGTGGTACGCGTGTGCTTGTCCCCACGTATTTGCTTCGTGATCAAGTGCGTTGATGAGGTAGTGGGAAGCGCCTTGCACAAGGTCATCATGCATCGATGCAACGTCTGCATCGATCTTTTGCGATATGGCCAGGTAAGCAGTAATAGTAGAGGCCTTCTTCATTGCGGCTTGATCCGCATCATAAAGCGGCTGGTAGGGGCTGGCATCCATGCCATAGGTTTTCAACAGAGCCAACTGAGATTTGAATTCACCGAGCTTGGCCGTACTAACAAACGGGAGGGCTTGAATAGAATTTACCACTGCTTCCTGGTATTGCGCATTTAAAAGCGTTCCGAGATTCAGGAATTCAATCGATGTTGTGGCGATATTAAATGTCGCAAAGTCGTTCTGGTACTGAGTTTGCATCGCAGTCACATCTAATCGGGCTGCTTTCATCTGATTAATAGTGGTATTGAATGTTTTGAGTTGATTGAATGTTGTGTTTGACAGGGCTAATACCTCGGTCGCCTTACGCGCATCATTGCTAATAGCAGCGTAATCTTTCGGATATTGTGCAGCAGCTAGCAAAGAAGTATCTTTATTGTACTGTGCTGTGAAAGCCTGGGTATTACCAGCTTTTCTTTGTTGCAGCACTGATAGGCTCGATTGAAAAAAATGCATATCCTGTTGAGCTTGAATATTGTATTGATCTGATATGCTGCTAATCACTCCCTCGGTCTGTGCTTCCAGTTGCTGATAATTGTTGGCAAGTTTCGTATTATAGTCTGTCACGGGTTGGTCATTGAAAAGGGAAAATGGTGCACCTGTGCTACTCAGTTGCTGTTCTTGCTTGATAATAGGTTGTAATGCAGATTCAGGTATACCAATCGATCTTGCGTGCTGAAGAGTCTGATCGAGCCTGGCTTTACTTTGATTTACCTGTGCCTGTGATTGAGAACTTCCCCCACAAGCAGTGATCAAGAGCATCATGCCGACTAACATTCCAGCAAGCATGCTTTGAGTCGAGCGAAAGGAACCTATTTTATGCATGTTGAGCTACCTCCGTCCACTGCGTGCTTTATGTTTGCGTTTCTCTTTCCGAGCGGCTTTACCTGTTTTCTTACCACCGCTATGCTTGCCCTGGTTTGAAAAACCTGCTGTGGCAGGTATTGCAGGCATACCTGCCATGCCTGCTCCACCACCATACTGTTGGGCTAACCTGGCCCAGGGACCTCTGCCACTACTCATCTGGCGCATCATCGTGCGCATCTCGTGAAATTGATCAAGTAACTGGTTCACAGCCTGTGTGGTAGAACCACTGCCACGAGCGATACGCCTGCGCCGGCTGCCATTAATAAGATCGGGATTGTGCCGTTCTTCCAGTGTCATAGAAAGAATAATTGCTTCGATACGTTTGAGCTGGTCTCCTTCGAGCGCCTCTTCCATATCTGGTATATCTGCCAGCTTGTTGAATCCAGGAAGCATCTCCATCACATTTCGCAATGGTCCCATGCGTTTCAATTGGCGCATCGCATTCAGAAAATCTTCCAGGTCAAACTTGCCCTGCTGCATTTTCGCCTGAGCTTTTAACGCCTCTTCCTCGTCGATTGCTTCCTGCGCTCGCTCGATCAGGGAGAGTACATCTCCCATTCCCAGTATGCGTGAGGCCAGACGATCTGGATAAAAAGGCTCTAACGCATCCGTTTTCTCACCCATGCCCATGAATTTGATCGGCACACCAGTGATTGAGCGGATTGAAAGCGCTGCACCGCCTCTGGCATCCCCATCCATCTTCGTTAAAATCATCCCGGTCAATGAGACCGCTTTGTTGAAGTCGTCGGCTACGCGTACCGCTTCTTGACCGGTCATTGCATCCGCTACAAGCAACACCTCACCTGGATGCAGGCGATTACGTATAGTGGTAACTTCCTGCATCATACGCTCGTCGATGTTGAGACGCCCTGCTGTGTCCAGAATCACGACGTTGAGTGCCTGTTCACGAGCGTAGTCCAGCGAATGTACACAGATATCAACAGGATTGGATCCCGCTTGCTCGGCATACACTGGAATAGTAAGTTGTTTTCCTAGCGTTTGCAACTGGTAGACAGCAGCGGGACGGTATATATCTGCTGCAACCATCACTGGACGGTGACCTTGCTTGCGAAGGTAGTTTGCAAGCTTTGCCGCAGTTGTCGTTTTACCCGAACCTTGTAGGCCCACCAGCATAATCACATGTGGAGGCGCTCCATCCAGGTCAAGTTTACTATTGCCATCGGAGCCGCCAAGCAGCTCTATTAATTCATCATTGACAATTTGGAGTACCTGTTGTGCCGGAGAGAAACTACCCAACACATCTGCCCCAACTGCCTTCGCTTTGACGTGCTCAACAAACTGGCGCACTAACTTAAGGCTGACATCGGCCTCAAGCAGTGCAAGTCTGACTTCACGCATTGCCTCATCGACATCTGCTTCGGTCAGTTTGCCTTTCCCACTAAGATTTGTAAAAACCCCTTCAAGACGCTTTGATAAACTTTCAAACATTGCCATGAGTAATCTATATCCTCTCCGCCATTCAACTAGTATTGTCCCAATTATAACACGTTTTTGTATCCCTGTTATTCTCTGTTATCGGTACTATTTCTCTCCCCTCAAACATTTATTCTGAAGCGCGAAGAACAAAAGAATCGTACAACCTACCTATTTTTGCGGGTAAAAGCTGCTACTTGCTCAGGAGTGCCAACGATCATGGCAGCATCACCACTTTCAATACGTGTTTCCAGCCGGGAACCCATAACCAGGCCGCTCGGTTTTTTAATAGCCAGGATCATTGTTCCATCAGTCAGCATGTTCTGCGCATCTACAATTGTTTTGCCGATGAATGGTGAATGTGCAGGCAGGATTACTTCCTGAACCGCTAAATCTGGATTCTCCGCGTTAATCAGAGTATCAAAAAAATCCACAACGGTTGGCTGAAGCGCTAGATTTGCCATTCTGTGTCCACCAATAGTATAAGGTGATAGCACGCGATCTGCTCCCGCCCGTTTGAGCTTCACAATGGTTTCATCGTGATTGGCACGCGAAACAATATGCAAGTTGGGATTGAGATTCCGCGCAGAGAGCGTAATATATATGTTATTTGCGTCTTGATCAGTTGCCGCGAGTAATGCCTGTGCATATTGAATCCCAGCTTCGCGCAGTATATCATCACTGGCTGCATTCCCTTGCAAGGCCAGGTATCCTTTCTGAATACAGCGTTGAACGGTTACCTCATTTTCATCGATCACTACAAATGGCTTATGTGCTGCTGCGAATTCACCAGCTATCCGCGAACCCACACGGCCAAAACCACAGATGATACAATGATTACGCAGTGTTGAAATCTTCCTGTCCATAATGCGCCTCCCAATTGCCTGGCTCAAATGACCTTCGATCATAAATTCCATGATCACACCAAAAGTATAAAACAGTGATCCTACGCCCAGGATAATAATGATAATCGTGAATAACCTACCATAATCAGAAAGCGGATGAGCTGTTATGCCTACCGTCGACATCATATCGACAGTGGTGAATAGAGCATCGATGAACGAAAAATGCTCAATAAGCATGTATCCCACAATTCCCAGCGCAAGTACACCAAGTACAAGTGAGATTGCGATCCTGAGGTGACGTATAGATGCTTGTTGGTTCATGACATTCCTCTTAATTACTCACTTAGATGGAGTTCCTAACTTATTCTAGCCCATCCTACCACCTTTCCAGATCTCAATTTAGCCTCTGAATGTTAGAGAATATTTCATTTTCTTCTTGTTATGCTGATTTGCGCAATATGCTTTATAATGGGAAGATATCGATGCAAATGCCAAAACAAGGAGACCCAAGTGCTGAAACGTAAACGTTCGCAAGAAGAAATATTTTCCTCATTTAACTGGTGGGATAAAGGGTGCTTTCTCTATCAAATGACAAGTGACCGCTGCGATTACATCGAATCTTGTCTTGCCAGAGTATTTGGAAAGGGATCACTTGCCCGGCAGCAGATTTTAGAGGTGGGTTGTGGCGGTGGCTTGATTTGCGAACAACTTGCGCAGCGCGGGGCTGAAATGGTGGGCATAGATCCTTCACAGGGAGCATTAGACACTGCTATTGCTCATGCCCAGGAACGAGGTTTGAGTCAACACATCCACTATCAACAAAGCTACGCCGAAGCTTTACCTTTTGCGGACGGCAGTTTTTCCGCTATTGTTTGCTTTGATGTTTTAGAGCACGTGCGTGATCTGAAAGCCACCATTAAGGAGATTGCGCGAGTACTTGCTCCTGGGGGTGTCTTCGTCTTCGATACCATCAATCGCACACTGATTGCGCGTGCCATTTTGATCTGGTATGGCGAAAACTTTCCCAGCGGTGGGTTAAAGCCAGGGATTCATAACTATCATGCTTTCATCAAACCGGTAGAATTGCAGAACTTGATTTCAGCGAATGGCTTACATGTGCAAGAATTGAAGGGCTTCATGCCTCGTGGTTTCGTCAAGGGCCGTTTTAAAATGGGCCCAGGCTGGTTTAAAGGTGTAGCTTATGTGGGCTATGCTACCAGGACCCTATAATCATTTTAGACTAACCATTCCTTTCTCTCTTCCTTTGACATCGTACTTTTCTTAATTGCCTCAGCAAAACTCTGTTTTTTCTGCTTGTTGGGAGTGTTTCGCGCCGCCTGGGCTGTTTGACGACGGTCGAGTGTGGGAATGGGTTGACTGTTATTCAACATGGTGCCAAACTGCTCAACACCAACATGGAAAAAGTCTGCAAGTCGTACGAGTTGACGTTGACTCAGACTAACCAACTCAATCACCCCATCCTCAAATTTTTTCCACACATCGATGCCTAGTCGCAGTCCGCGAGCAGTCTCTACCAGACTCAACCCTGTTTGCTCTCGCAACTGCCTCAGCCCGCCTTGGGTCATCGAGGGACTAAAGACCCGTTCTAAAGTAGTCGCTAATGCGCGCTGTGTCAGTGGTAATATTTCAACCTGCTGAGCATTTTCATAGCCTGGTTCAGTAATGTGATATGCGGCAATAAAATCAATTAATGGCTCTTGCCCATCGGGATGATCGCGCAGCAAAGCTAATTGTCTATCTTTATCTCCTGCTTCCTCGGCGGCTAACCAAGCCATCTTTAATTGTTGTAATTCATCATTGTTCATGTCTCTATCCTTGCCTTTCCTTCCACGTCGTCAATGTTGTTGCATCTGTACATGCGTTGTCTGTTCTCTCAGGATACACTCACGGAGGTAACCGCGTGCGCGCTCATATCGTAAGCGAATAGTACGTTCAGTACGTTTGCAAATCACGGCGATATCGTCCCATTTCATATGCTCGATAGCACGCAGCACCATGATCTTGCGATCTAATGGATCAGACAAAAAGGTCAGAATGCGTTGGCTCTCCTCGTTTGCGTGTAAATGTTCAAATTGATCTTCGGGATCAGCCACATCTGCCGAAGGCAATGACCCATCACTATCTGCCGGTGTTTGTTGCAAAGGCTCCATCAGTGAGCGTGGTATATGATAAGGTCGCCCAGTAGGCCTACCTTCATCATCCCGTTGATAACGCAAACCCTCCTGCCTTAGAACACGATTGAACTCATCGACGCAAAGGCACCTGACATAATGGATAAAATTTTGTGTCATAAATATTTCTTTTGGATTCATTGCCTCGCGCAAAAGATGCTCACCCATATTCGCGATAGCCTCTTCCCGCAGATCTGGTCGGTGACGCAATCCCCAGGTATGACGTTGAAATTCTGGGGCGCTTCGTTCCAAAAGTACAGTGCACAGCATGCGAGCTGACTCATTATCGCCTTTAGCGCGGAGATCGCGAATACTTAATACCAGTTCGATCTCACTTATCTCAAAGTGACCACTGGGATTCCGACGTCTCAGGCGCTCCTTGAGTGTGGGGTCATGTGGATCTATCATGCTTGCTCCCCAAATACATATTAGAGCAGTTTTGTTTTTTGCTCTTACATACAACTTCTTTTTAGGCTTCATAAATCGGAAACAATGTTTGTAAGGATAGCATAGCAGAATTATACAGAGGTGAAAAGGCATATATTCAGGCCAAAGTTACTCATACTACCTTCCAAATGATACCTTTTAAGATGTATTTCGTCGTACTTAAATAGATTGAAAGCTATAGGGGATGTAGGGGGACCGTTCCTCAATGGGCTTCTGGGCCGCGCATTGTGGAATGCAACTGCAAGGTCTCCGAAAAACTCATTTTCCCTTTTTTTACAATAAGTATTTATTATACTTTCCGATCGATGGGAAGGAAATTCAATTTGTTAGAAGTAATACCCAAGATAGCGAAAATGCAAGCCTCGTATGCGCTGGGCAAACCGCTGGCGCTTCCGCTGAATCTCACCATCAGTGTCAGTTATCGCTGTAACTCGCGCTGCAAAACCTGTAATGTGTGGCAGCGACCCAATGATGACTTCACGCTCGAATAAGATCATCCCGGCGCGTATCGAGCGCGTCTTGCAAGCCGCTCCGACCAGCGAGGTCATTATTAACCTCTCCCTGGATGGGGTTGGGGAGAAACACGATATCGTGCGCGGCGTCAAAGGCAATTTTGAGCGCGCGATGCGCACCTATGCTGGCCTGAAGGCGCTCAAGGGGCGCTATAAAAACTTCACCTTGGGGGTGCATACCGTCATTTCCACCTTCAACGTGGATGAGTTTGAGCACATCTATGCCTTCGTGCGCGATGAGCTCAAGCCCGACTCGTTTATCAGTGAAATTGCCGAGGAACGCGTCGAGTTAGATACGGTGGGCATGGGCATCACGCCCCCGATCCAGAAATACCAGCCCGTGATCGAACGCCTGCAAGAAGGGATTCGCAAAGCCGAGTTCAACGGCGTGTCACGCATCACGCAGGCGTTCCGCGATCGCTACTATGACATTGTCAAACGCACGTTGGTAGAGCACCGACAGGTGATCCCCTGCCTGGCTGGAGTCGCGTCTGCGCAAATCGCCCCCAATGGGGATGTGTGGACCTGCTGTATCCGTGCGGAGTCGGTGGGCAATCTGCGTGAGCACCAGTACGATTTTCGTTCCGTGTGGACGACGGGGCCTGCGGATGAGCTGCGCAGGAGTATCAAAGCGGGCGAATGTTATTGTCCGCTGGCCAATGCCTCCTACACCAACATGCTCTGTCATACCCCCACCTTGACCAGTGTTGCACTGGATGTGGCCAAAGGCTCGGTGACGTCCGCGCTCTCATCCAAGACGAACGGCACATCAGCCAGACTGCGCAGCTTGCCCGTCATCACTGCCGCTGATGAAGCGCTCCTCTCTCCTGGTCATACGAATGGCCAGAGCAATCAGAGCAATGGACATAAAACTGATGCTCAGGTAGAGATCAAAGTCTAAGTGTACATCATGGTTAAGCAAAGACACGCCCCTAGAATTCTAGGGGCGTGTCTTTTTTGCCTTGCTATCTTTTGTCTGTTTCAAGAATTCTCCCGCACCTTTCTACCCCAATTTATTCCCTATTTTATCTCCAATCAATGAACAAAAACTGCTGAGTTTGCTCTAAGTAAGTAAACTGTTTATACTTGTCCATACGTGCCATTCTACTTGATAAACAGCACGAGAAACTTCGTGGAAGGAAAGAGCGATGGATACCCATGAAAACGTTCCTGGGTCAACTGAGACCTCCGAGATCACGAAGCAGAGCACAAATGTACCCTCTTCGTCGGTAAAGCAACAGGGAGATAAATTTTTGCCGCTTCGTATTGTAACGTGGCTCTATAATTGGTTTCAGGCAAACACGTTCGCTCCAGGCTTCCTGTCAGGTATCTGGTCTCAACCTATCTTTGGTTATTTCGTAGCATTTGTAGGTCAACTGGTAGTTGTCATAGGACTTTTAGCACTCTTCCATACCTATCCCTCCTTTCGTTTTCTAGAAGGCCCACTTATTCTGGTCATTTTGTTGGTGGCTCTTGGTTGGGGTGCTGGACCGAGTGTTGTTGCTCTGCTTGTCGGGGCTGTCTTACTGATTTTCTTTGTTTTTCCTCCCACCTTTTACTTAAGTTTTGGTCAATCTGCAGATGTGATCGAACTCTTTTTGTATCTAGTTGTTGGACTGACGATTAGTATCCTCGCCAGCAATACTGAAAGAGCTCGCCGCACATCTGAACGGTTACGCCTTCGATTGGATACGATTATCGATGCGATCCCCGATTCAATAGTATTATATGACCTGCAAGGCAGGCGCATTCAACAGAATCGGGTGGCACGCGAAATGGGCAATGCAGAAAACCCTCCCCTCTCTGTTGAAGAAATGCCAGGCCAACTTGCGATCCGCCGTGCGGGAGGTGAGCCGTTCCCATTTGATGCGTTGCCTCTCGTCCGCGCTCTAAAAGGAGAGACTGTAATCGGTACAGAATTGTTGTATCGTGTTCCTGTAAAGCAGCGGGATCGCCTGGTCTTAGTGAGCGCGGCGCCTTTACACGCTCCCTCCAGTAAGACGATTGAGGGCGCGGTGACCATCACCCATGATCTCACAGAACACAAGCGGATTGAGGATGCTCTGAGAGCGAGTGAGGAGCGTTACCGCACTATCGTTCAAACAGCTAACGAGGGCATTTGGCTCATTGACTCTGAGGCTCGTACCCTCTACGCGAACAATCGGATGGCCGAGCTGTTGGATGTCAATGCAGAGGATATGCTCGATCACACTGTGTTGGAGTTCTTCTATCCAGAAGACGAATCAGATGTGCACTCACATATCAGAAGTAACTTGCTAGGCAATTATGAGCAGTTTGATTTCCGCTTTCGTCGTAAAGACGGCAGTCCGTTGTATACAATGGCCTGCACCAGCCCAATAAGAAACGAAAAGGGGACAATCATTGGTGCTTTGGGCATGTTTACCGATATGACGGAGCGCAAACGAGCAGAAGAGCAAGAACATTTTCTTGACCAGGTTAACAAAGTACTCAACTCTTCCCTGGATTACCAGAATACCCTCACCAGTATTGCCCAACTGATCGTTCCACAGCTTGCTGACTGGTTTGCTATTGACCTGGTGAGAGCTGAGGGGCAATTTGAATTGATTGAGATCTATCATAAAGATCCTGTACAAGTTCAATGGGCCAAAACACTGCGTGAGAAATATCCCATTGATCCAAATGCTTCTACAGGCCCTCCACAAGTTGTACGAAGCGGCCAATCTGAACTCTATTCTGAAATTACCGATGAGATGTTGATAGCTTCTCTCAAGAACGAGGAGGAATTGAGCATCGCACGGCAAATTGGCTTTTCTTCCGTAATGAATGTCCCATTGGTTGCTCGTGGGAGAACTATTGGAGTCATCTCGTTTGTCTCGACGGAGTCAGGCAGAAAGTACGACGAGTTTGATCTAGCACTAGCAGAAGAAGTCGGTCGCCGTGCTGGTGTAGCCCTCGAAAACGCTCGGTTGTATCGAGATGTAAAGCAGGCACGTGATCAATTAAACATTATCTTGCAAGGCGTTGCCGATGGAATCATCGTCCACGATAAAGATGGCCAGATTATCTATGCCAATGAGGCCGCAACACAGTTGACAGGCTATGCTTTGATACAAGCAATGATGGAAACGTCACCTCTAGGCCTTCTTGCCAAGTATGAAATGATTGATGAACAGGGGAATCCCTTTCCTCCTTCCCAACTTACCCATAGACGCGTGTTTGCCGGTGAAAGCGAGGCTCAGGCAACAATAGGTTACCGCAATACAACTACTCGTCAACCCGAACGCTGGACGCTCGTCAAATCACGTTCCGTGTTTGACGAGCAAGGAAAAGCGCTCTACGCTATAACGATCATACATGATTTCACCGAACAGAAAGTAGCAGAAGAAGCCCGCCGGCAGCTTGCTGCTATTGTGCTATCATCTTCAGATGCCATCATTGGAAAAACGCTCGATGGGATTATCATCAGTTGGAACGCGGCTGCTGAGCGTATGTATGGATACACTGCTGAGGAAACTATAGGCAAGCCGATCATGCTTCTTTTCCCGCCAGGTGGCCAGGATGAATTTACAGCGATCATGGAGCAGATAAAAAGAGGCGAGGGGCTCGACCACTATGAAACAATGCGGGTGAGAAAAGATGGGACGATCCTCAACGTTTCTGTCACCGTTTCGCCAATTAAAGATGCGGCAGGTGAAATTATAGGCGCTTCTGCTATTGCGCGTGACATCAGCGAGCAAAAGCGACTGCAAGCTGAAGCATATGAGCAACAACAACGCAAAGACGAGTTTATTAGTATGGCAAGCCATGAACTCAAAACGCCCGTGACCAGCTTGAAAGGTTTTACAAACGTACTGCAACGACGATTAGCACAACAAGGCGATGAACAAACATTACATTATCTTTCACGTATGGATTTTCAACTCTACAAGCTCACAAAAATTATTAATGATTTGTTAGATATTTCTAAAATGCAGGCGGGTCAACTTTCCTTTCAAAAAGAACCCTTTGAACTGGATTCGCTTATCTGGGAAACAGTGGAAGATGTGCAGGCTGCTACACTTTCTCATCACTTTCTGATCGAGGGAAAAACAGGTATACAGATTTTAGGAGATAAAGATCGTCTTGAGCAAGTATTCATCAATCTTTTAACCAACGCTGTAAAGTATTCTCCTCAGGCGGACAAAGTGCTGGTTTCGCTTTTATGCACCCAGGAAGAGGCCATAGTAAGTGTGAAGGATTTTGGTATCGGCATTGATGAATCCTATCATCACAAGATTTTCGAGCGATTCTATCAAGTCACTGACCCAGAGGAAAAAACGTATCCTGGTCTAGGTATGGGCCTTTATATCTCAAAAGAAATCGTCGATCGTCATCATGGTCGAATGTGGGTAGAAAGTAGAAAAGGCGAAGGCGCAACGTTCTTTGTTGCTTTGCCTCTCCTTCAGGAAGTTGATTTGGAATCGCCTGGAATAGACATGAAATAAAGGTGAAAGGTATCTATGCAGAGGAAAAAGAAAAGGCTCCTCGTAGTTGACGATGAACAAGACATTTTAGAGTTTCTCAAAGTTATCTTAGAAGAGGAAGGGTACACCGTCGATACCACGGACAAAGATGACTATCTGGAGAAGCTAAATGACATACTTCCTGATCTCATCTTACTTGACATGCTGCTTTCAGGGAAAGACGGTCGGGAGATTGTCAAATATCTCAAAATGCAAGAGAAGACCAAACACATACCTATCATTTTGTTCTCGGCTCATCCAAGTGCGCAAGGATTCGCAAAGCAAGCAGGAGCCGATGATTTCGTAGCAAAACCTTTTGAAATTGATCTCCTCTTGAACAAGATAGCGCAGTATCTCAAATGACTTCAACTGTAGGAAGTTTATCCTACAGGAAGATACATTAAACAAGTATTTCGTTAAAAGCAAGTAAGCGAGGAAATCTATTTCAGAAAACACCGCAATTGTTTGGCTTTGTACATACCATGTATACCAAACATCATATAATGGAGCTGACATGACATCTGCCTTTTTACCATCTGATCCAGCGATTCCGGACTGCCTGCAACAATTGTGACAAATGAAGCCACAGCTACCCTTGTGCGAAAACAAAAAACGTTGAAAGCAACGAAAGTGAAATTATAGGTGGAGATGTCAGATTCGACAAAGCAGCTTTCACGAGCAACCATTCGCGTGCTAATTGTGGATGACCACGAAATCGTACGCAAAGGTCTTTGCTCAATGCTTAGTGAAGAAGAAGATTTCGAAGTTGTTGGACAGACTGGCTCAGGTAATCTCGCGGTAACCCTGGTTATGCAGCTACAACCGGACATCGTTTTACTCGACATATTTCTTGGTTCATGTAACGGCCTGGATATAGCGCAACAATTGCAGCGTGGCTGTCCAGAGACACGCATTGTAATACTCACGGGGTATACCGAGGAAGGCCATCTCTTTCGTGCTATGCGCATTGGAGTGCATGGCTATCTTCAAAAAGCATTGCCAATTAACGAATTGCTCAATGCTTTGCACGCCGTGTATAGGGGTGAGCGTGTTATCGGTGAACCTCGGGCCATTACACAGATCTTAAGCGAGTTCGAAAAACTCACAAAAGAACAAGAGCGAGTGAGTTCGGGACTCAGCGATCTTGATATTGAGTTGGTGCGGTTAGTGGCTCAAGGTTGCAGCAACAAAGAGATAGCCGCACGTCAATTTTGGAGCGAGGTGACCGTAAAACGCAAAATGCAAGATATCTATCGCAAATTACAAGTGACAGACCGTGCGCAAGCTGTCGCGGAAGTCATGAGGATGGGTCTGATTTAATCGAAAAAGGAGGAAAAAATGACCGAATGTCCACAATGTGGAACTATGAATGATGACGACGTTAAAAATTGCAAGGGATGCCGCATCAATTTATACTGGGCTTTCCAGCATTATCAGGAACTCGCTTCCCTACGCCAAAACAATGAACTGCCGCCTCGTCCTGAATCGGCTTCATTTCTGGTCGAAACCAGCAAAAAAATTGACGATGGTCCAACCGCAGATTGGCTTCACAAAACAATCAAGAAATTTGGCTTTAAGGGTGCTGGGAAAAAAGTAAGTACTATTTCTGAATAAACATCCTTACACAAAAGAACACTGCTTGAGATCAATAAAACCGATCTCAAGCAGTGTTCTTTTGTGTTTATCTCACCGCTCCAGCCAGAGGAGTAGCCTGGCTGGCTTGCGTAACGGCCACTTCATCCATGCCACCCGCGTTAAACCACTCAGCTGCTAATGTGATCCCGGTACGTAAATCGACTTTTGGCTCATATCCCAATTCACGTCGTGCTTTCTCCACGCTATGCCTGTTATCACTCCCAAACATCATTGCCCCGAGTTGTGTCACAATCGGCTTGGTCCGTGTCACGCGTGCCACAACTTTTTCTGCCACAATGCTACCGTAATAGATTGGCAAATAGGGAAGATGCCGTGTTGGCCGCACACCATCAACAGCATCAGCAATTGTATTGAACATCTCAAGTTGTGTCAATGGACGATCATTGGTAATGTTATAAACGTTGCCTGGTGCATGCTCGTGATACGCCGCCAGCATAAAACCTTGCACTACATCAGTAACATAACAAAATGGTAAAGCATTGTCCCCGCGTCCAATAATCACACCTTTACCATCTTTCATCTTCTGTGCCATACGCCCAAAGTGCAGGCGATCACCAGGGCCAAAGAAAGTTCCAGGGCGCAAGATCACCGTCTCAACCGCACTGTTAAGCATAAGCCGCCGCATCAAACGATCTCCCTCAGATTTAGTGAGGCTATAGGGATCAGGATCCGGGCGTAGGGCATCGTTCTCTGTCAAAAATCGACCGTATCCAAGTCCATAGACCGTGTGTGAACTCGTGTGTACATAGCGGTGTACTCCGGCTTTCTGAGCAGCTTTGTACAAGTTCTCGGAACCAGTCACATTCACCAGGCGATAGTCGGCGAGCGGGCGCCATACGCCCATCATTCCTGCCAGGTGAAAGATAAGCTCAACATCTTGAACTGCAGGTTCCAATGTGCCTGCATCTGTAATATCTCCACGTACCACCTCCACACCTTGTTTTTCCAACTTATCTGCATTTTCTACTGGCAGTACCAGTGCGCGAATATCTTCACCTCGCTGCTGCAACTCTTTAATCAGGTGTCCCCCTAGCAGCCCTGTGGCGCCAGTAATCAATACTCTCATGTATCATCCTTCCCAAAGATTCAAAAGTAAAAAGGCCTGAATCCTTCGTCACTATTATGCAACGAGTCAAGGTATTTACCTGGATAGAACAACCCTGAAGTACTAGACAAAACTTGGATCGTGATCAAGGTAATCCTGACTCTCCCGACCGGCGCTGTGGTGGCCCGTTTTTGATGAGATACCTTCTAGTATGCCCTAAAGGGGTCAAGAAGAACGCGAAGGTAATCCCAAAGATCAGCAAGCCAATCAACGCATAGACCAGGGCCACATTGTGTGTGCGCTCAATGGCAAGGCCACCGAGTAAAGCCCCTAACGAGGCTGTCGACCAGGTCAAGACCCTGATGACGGTGATGACACGACCAAGGAATTGGTTGGGGACGACGATCTGCGTCAGGCTATAGGACGAGATCGTGAAGAGTACATCTGCTCCCCCACGCAACGCCCACAGCAGGAGCAATACCCAGTACCAGTGCGCTATGGCGGTCAGAGCCGTGAACACCCCCTCCGTCATGAGTGCCCCGAGAGCAATCGTACCCAGGGACCAGCGCTTGCGGAATCGCCCTGCCGCTAAGGACAAGACAACCGTCCCTAGACTTGCGCCAGCATACAGCAGCCCAACCTGTGTATTGCTTGCTGCAAACCCTAGTTTGGCGAAGAGTACCAGTTGCGCACTTGCTGTCGGTAGGATGAAATTGACCAGTAGGAGCAGGAGGGTGATCCAGGATAGGATAGGATGCTTCAACACGTAGCGCAAGCCTTCGATAATGTCCTGGCGTAGGCTCGTCGTAACCTGCCTTCCATCAGGGGTAGTGTTAAAACTCGTGCTGATGAGCACGAGGGAACCAGCGGAGACGAGGAAGGATACAGCATCAATCAGCAGCAACATCGGAAGAGGAACTACGATGATGAGCAGCCCACCCAGCAGTGGGCCGCCCACTTTTGCGGTCGCATAGCCTGCTTGTAGGCGCCCATTGGCCATCACAAGGTCTTCCTGACGCACCAGGTTAGGGACCGCAGCAAAATTCGCGGCATCAAAGCAGATGGTAAGGGCAGAGTTGAGAAAGGCCACGGCGTAAATCCACCAGACCGAAAGGAGCCCCAGAACCGAAGCGAGTGAAATAGAGGCAATCATGAGTGCCCGAGCAAGGTCTGTCACCACCATCACTCGTTTGCGGTTCACGCGATCAACCCAGGCGCCAATGACCAGACCGAAGAGGAGGTAAGGAAGCACGATGGCCACGACTGTTAGTGCGAGGTTGAGAGAAGAGCCAGTGAGGTTGAAGATCAGTAGCGGGAAAGCGAAGCTGGTAAACGAACTCCCAAGCGTGGAGATCGTTTGTCCCGTCCAGAATTTCCAGAAATTGCTACGCAAGCGTGGCTCGACGACCGAAGAAGCGCGAACGGGCATGATGATCTCCTCGTGCTTGAGAGTTGCGTAAGGTTGCTAGATTCACTGCTATACCAAGTGTACGCTCCTTACAGCATGCTTCCAAGAGAATTTCTATGCTCTGAGCATAAATCGCCCTTGGGATATGCTACAAGCTATGCTACTCGTGCTGCGTTTCCCTGAAGTCAGTTCGATGGAAATTCTTTCATGGAATAGAGCCGTTCCAATTTACTACGTGCATAGCGCGAAGTGAATTGTGCGAGCAGGCCTCCTATGTTCCATGCTTATACAACGTGATACAATATGCAAAAAGAGGTTATAGAAAGATGGAACAAGAAAACGAAGCATCACAACTAGAAACAACCCGGCAAAAATCCAAAATACCACCCCTCCCGCCCTGGCCAACATCCAAACGTGGCCCTATGGTGACCGAGCCACCACCAGGACAAAAACGCGTGCCTCTGCGTACAGAGCAAGTAATTGAAATCGACTACGATCAGGAACTTGGAATGCCAGCCATCAGTCGCACCGAGGAGTAAAGAAAGGCCAAAAACAGAAATTTTCCTTATCTACTCCCATGATTAAAAAGATCCAGGGAGTGAATGCTATTTGCGAACGGCATTCACTCCCTGGATCTTTTATTTTCAATATCTCTCTCTTTGTATGCACCAATAACCCATAGCCTATCGGTTTAGTTTGTTGTAGCGTTGCAATTTGTAAGCTTGTTCCTTGATTCTACTAAGAGGAAGTTAGCAATAAAAGGTGCATCCTACAAATTCTGGATGAGAAGATAGACAAATTGAGAAAATACAAACGAATTTGGATTGACTATTTGTCACTATTATTAGTCTGTAGTGAAAGCACGTTTGCGTCTTTGCAAGGTCGAGCAATAAGATTCATCCAGCAACATAAAGCGTTAAGTTTAGTTACGAGCTTAAGTATTATTGTATTGCTTGGTAACCTCTTTTTAGCGCCTGCGCAGAGCCCAATTATCATGGTAGGGAAATCGCAATTTCCTTCCCAAGTGACCTGTTTAAGCTGCTCTTCCTCAAACGTTTCCGCCTCATCAAATAGCGGAGACAAATTTCAGGAACCGTTTGTATTTCCTCCCAGATATGCGCCCGCCAGGAATACTCCTGTAACAACCTTAACTCCGAGTAGCATACCTGTGAGTACCCCCACAACGAATACACAAACGATTTTACCTACTCAAGGCTATATCAACGTCTTCCCGTACGGTTCATGCACGTGGTGGGCTAACCAGCGTTATTTTCAGTTACACGGTATATTTGTACCCTGGCGAACCCAATCCAATGCCTGGCAATGGACCGCTCGTGCTTACCAGTTTGGCTGGCATGTGTCAAGCTCTCCAATGGTGGGAGCTATCATAGATTTACAGCCGGGAGTGCAAGGAGCTTCCTGGGCTGGGCACGTTGCTCTTGTAGAACGCATCCTCAGCAATGACGATGTAATTGCAAGTAATATGAATTGGGGTGCATATCCTGGGCAAGTAACTTATGTAGAGTTTGCTCCCGGCCCAGGAGTAACCTTCCTGTATTTGTAGAAGAGCAGATTCCTGTTCAGGTCTGGCTCTAACCTGGCATAAGCACAGAACTTTTCATGTGTGTTGACGCTTATGGTAAAATTTGGTCATTGGGGCTGTAGCTCAGTGGATAGAGCAACGGTTTCCTAAACCGTGTGTCGGAGGTTCGAGTCCTCTCAGCCCTACTCTATGAACCCAGGTATTACCTGGGTTCATTCTTTTTGCCTCATTGGTAGATATCGATGTGATATCTAACAGCTTAGAAGCCCACTTGGAGATTCCGAATCTCTCGCTCGACCCATCCGCTGGCTGCGGAGGAGTTGGAGATGATAGAAGATATCGCATTAGTCGACACTGTTGTACAATTCGAAATTGTATTCCCAGTGATTCTGGAAGATGACATCCGGCACACTATCAAAAACGGCTTTTTGTGACTGTCCTGAGTACCTTCGCGTCAGCTTGTCCACGGTTCGTATTCTATCGGCGCTCAACTGCGATAGTACTTCAGGTTGCAAATCTGCTTATCCTGGGAAGCATCGAATCCAATAACGATACCATTGCGGTGACGATCGCGATACCGGTGATTTGAATCGATGTTGTATAGTTGAGTCATAATTCCGCGAAGACCTTGAGTCGATGGCAAGCAGGTACAACGGAGGAATACAGGCAACTCCTCGTAATTCTAAGACCGTTCGTTCACCAACAACAGTCAGATGCTTGCGTATCCATCGTTGGTTGGCATACTTGAGATCTCTCGCAGTGAAAATATCCTTGGATTGTAACAGGAGGCTGTAGCGTGAACCAATGCCCCATAAATCCTGAACAGGGAGGTTTTCTAACAACTCGTCTAATTCTTCGTTGGAAGACTGTACCAGGCTGAGGACACCATGATATAAGGGCTGCTTCTTGACGATCTCAGTAGCTACTTTGCTGAGCGTCTTTGTTGTGGCTATGCCGAGACTGACTGGGATCCCCGTAAAGCGCCACACAGTTTCACGAATTTCGTGCTCATAATCGCTTAGGCTTGCTATCGGTATGTGGCTAGGTCTATCCATGCTTCGTCTATGCTATAAATATCTACTCGCGGAGAAAAGGTCGCAAGTGACTTCATGATTCGATCAGAAACGCCAGCATATAAAGGACTATTACTCGAAAACACTTGGATATTGTGCTGCTGAATCAACTCCTGACACTCGAAGATGGGTTGACCCATTTTGATGCGGGCCTTTATCTCGTTGCTCCTGGCAACGACACAACCGTCATTGTTACCAAGGACGAGAACAACCTTGCCGTGTAGAGCCCCATTAAACGCCCGTTCACAGCTACAATAGAAGTTATTTGCATCTACCAGAGCTACAACCTGATTCATGATACCCTCGTTGGCGAGGAGCAACATGGTAAAAAGAAGAAGTGAAATACTACGTCTACGAAGGCTTGTTCCTCGATCAATCAGCACTCCTCAAATACATTGGGTACACTATCCTATTACTAGAACACACGTTCTAGTAATAGGATAGTGTACCCAATGTTAAGTAGGCAGTCAATGATGTAGAACGAGCATCACACTCTCAGAGATGCATTGTATGCGGTTACGGGGAAAAACTGCTTCTCGATTACTTGTCAGGAATACGTACAAAAACGACTCTCCGCGAAATACGTTCATCTCTCCCAATTTCGATATGTACCGAAGTTCTAACTATATGAGAGCCTTTGTTCTGTTTTAAAAGGGGAGATAATGGATGAACAAGCATCGGTCTTTCGGGATGTGCATTTCCTACCCTGGCCAGCACATGCAAGTTTCCCAAGCCCAGCAGATGATTACAAAGAGCGACCACTTGACTTGAACGAGTTGGTCGTGCCTCACCCAGTCAGTACCTACTACATGCGGGTAGAAGGCGATTCGATGATTGGCGGCTGTATCTCTTCTGGAGATGTTCTTGTCGTGGATCGCGCTATCAGTGCAACCCACAACAAGATCATAGTTGCCAGGTTAAGTGAGGATTTCACGGTGAAGCGTCTGCAAGTGATCAAGGGCAGGACACGCATCTTTCTGAAGCCGGAGAATCCGAAATATCAACTGATGGAGGTTACCCACCGCAAGAACTTTGAAATTTTTGGGTGTGTGACCTGGGTTGTACATAAGCTGAAAAGTACCAGGTAGACGCATACATATTTAAGGACTGGCCGCTCCCGCAGTCGTAATCTAGAGGATAAACCGCGTCGAGAGCTAGCCAGTCGAGACGACAATAACAGGTAGTAATGATGAAAGCGGTTGAGAATGCGTGTAAAAATGGTAAAGATATGAGTATTTGAAAGAATATTTCAAATGTCTCCGTTAGCAATTCCTCTTCTCAGGCTCATCTCAGCTTGTTCATAGGTGCAATTCAGACTGATAGGAGATACTGTGAGAGTGAGTAGGGACTTCTCACACACCACACGGCTGAGCTAGGCACCGCGATTGCTAGCTCAGCCGAATATGTACCCCTCTTCTCAGGTTCATCTCAGCGTGTTCGTAGAAAGATCTGGCATACTCGTATACACATGGGTCGAACTTTGACTTACCCGTCTGCTTTGGCTGGGCTACTACCATCATTACTAGTCCAGTCAATTACTCTTCTGGCTCGGTAATTTCTCTGCTCAGGTTCATCTCAGCTTGTTCACAGGGTCAGTTCAGGGAGGGAGGCGATACTGTATGGAGTGAGTCAGTCGCGTTTCTCTAACTTACATCCCGGGGGGAGACTGATTCACACGGAAGCGGCAGGGCTAGCCACCACCCTTCATTCTAGCCCTTCCGTTCCCTCCTTCTCATTTTCACGCCGTTCACGTTGCCTTGCTATCTGCTTCTCGACCAACTCCACCGCATGTTCATCGGGAAAGCAGGGATGATCGAAAAGGAAAAGATGAGAGCTGCCAGTCAGCAAAAACAGGCACAGGAGTAATTGACGCTTACCTGCTCGTTTGCTATCATGGACACATCTACGTCAACTGAAGATCTTATCAGAAGAAGACGCCATTTCCAGAAAGAAAGCGAGGATTAGCACTATGGCAAGGAGGAGGAAGAAGAAGAAACAATACCTCTCACCGAAAGAAATTCAAGCAAAATTAATGCGGCTCCCAGCTCGTTGAGCGAGCATGAGGACGAGATTGTCAACGATACGATCACACATCGTATCCATGACGAGATGATGGGGGAATAACGCTCATGCCCAGCTGGGCGGATCTGAACGGGCGCCAGCAAGAGTCCCTGCAGGAGATCTACAACCAGGAAAATGAACGCTATGAAAGAGGAATAGTACATTGTTTTGTGAGTGATGTTTGCAAGGATCTTAGGGCTACTTCTGAGAGGATAGAATCGGCTATCAAACAACGCTTTTTTTTCATTGACGGCTTCGTTTGCAAAACCGATAAAAGCCAGCCAAGTCTGTGCTAGATCTTCATTGTCAATGCGCCGGTTCTTTCGGCTATTGATAAACCGAAAATCCTTTGGACGTTTGTGTAAATCAGGCCGCCATCGTTTGGGGTCGCTGACAAAAGCATCCCAGGCACCCTCCTTCGCTTGATAAAACCATACCAACTCACTAGCGAATATCCGTGTATAGATGAGCTGTTCCAGATTGTTAGAAACGAGATTTCGAGGCTTCATAGGGTTTTGATTATTTGTTGCTTTGACCACTCGTGTTATATCTTCTAAGGCACTTTTGACTAAAAGACGTACAAGTACTGAGCAGTTCTTCTCGAAATCTTCTTTTTCTCGATCATCTAGCTGCTGATAAGCGGTATGTAAAGCAACAACAGTTTGTAATCCATTTACTACTCCAGGGCGGTGAGCAATAAATTCTGGCCGCTGTGATGTTGGCTTGGTAAAGGAATCAATAGAGGCAGACATACGCCAACAGCACCCCCGCCGGCTCCGAATCTGGACTGCCGTGGGCTGGGTCAGAGCCAGCACCTCGACTGGATCCAGCGTCGAGAGCAGGACTCCCACACCCCATTGCCCATTAGCCTTGCGACAGCGCACAGCAAAACGGCGCATCGGACGTACATATTCGGTGGCAGGGACTTGCATCCACCCGACTTGTCGTCCGGGTACCTTGGGATCATCGGCCCACCACAACACGCTCTGGGCCAGACGTTCGGCTCGAGCAGGAGAGTAATCCTTGCCGATGACCTGATAGCCACGCGCGAGTAGCCAGTTCACATCGTCCACGCAGCCTCCTCCAGCATCAATGCGCACCAGGGTGCGAGAGCGGGTGCGCTCATCCAACCCCAGTGTCTGCTCTGCTGCTTGCATCAGCGGGAGCAAAGCTTTGTTCAGTTGCACCGTCCTATCGAACAAACGATCGACCATCACCTCGTCGTAGTGACTGGCCAGCACCCGCCCCAGTTGTCTCCCGCACCGATTGCGTTGCGAGGCCGTGTATCCGATGCCTGGCAAATGCGGCCTTGGGGCCGCATGGCATGCCACTCATAACGATGTCCAGAATCTGGTGCTGCTGGCGATAATCATGCTGATATCCCTGGCTGTACTGGCGGTAGATGGCGTCCATCGCCTCTTCCAGTTGCGTCACATGCTCTGGCGTGCACGCATCCAGCGTGTGTTGCACCACCGATTGTTCGGCACATCGGCTCCGTCCGAAGGCTGCCTGCAATGCCCGTCGGCTCTCAGACGGCTGTTGATTTCGACCAGTCCGTGCGCTCCTGTCAGCATCGCAATCCATCCGTCATACAGCTTGTCGATGGGCGCGTCCTTGACCGTCTTCTGAGCAATCTTCACGCGGCTTTCGGATTGGCTCAAACAGTTTCATTGCTCTCACTTTCACTCCCAGCGCGGCCAGGCTCGCGCAACTGGTATACGCTTTCGTCGTTTCCGTGCTCCACTCGTTCATGATGATTGGTCGCCTCTCTTTTGGCTTGCTTTTCCTAAGAGAGGTATGACCTATGATTGATCGTTTCGCAAGTCCTTTTCATCTGCTGTTTTTGATACAGTATCTAGGCCACCGACTGGCCCTCCTGATGATCCTCATGACCAAGGCCACTCTCTCAAAAAATTGTTCCTCAAAATCAGGGTCACTTGTTCATTTTGCCCCACTATGCTTCATGGCACTCATACAAAACACGAGGATGTAAAGGTTATCACGCAATTTTGGAGCTGCGCTCTACCCCTTTGTGTGCTCACGTCTGCCGTAAGCAAGCGAGGAGGAAGGCTAGAAAGGTAAAGCATGTACAACTCAGATCACTTCACTGCTGTCGTTCGTCTGAACCACTGCACCCTGTGCGAACAATTGGTAGCGGAAAAATGGAGACCCACATCGTCTGTAGAGTGGATGCAAATGCTACCACTATTCCGACAAGAGAAGACATGCTTCTCTTGAGTGAACATCCAAATGAAAGGCGTATTTCTCATGTCAACCGAAGACACGGTGAGCAGGCTACAACAGATAGGTGCTCTCCCCATGCCCGGGCAGGCCAGCTAGTCACCTCTCTCACCCTTTCCATTTAAGCACAAAAAAACAGGCAAGCTGTTCAGAAAGAAAGGAGCAAACGAATGTACGCGCGAGTCACGACTGTACAGGTTCAGCCAGCAAAGATGGAGGAAGCGATTCAGATAACCAACGAGTCAATCATCCCAGCGATCAGACAGCAAGAGGGCCTCATCAGCTTTACTGATCTCATAGATCGCAGTACAGGCAAGGCTACCCTCGTCACGCTCTTTGAGACCGAAGCCGACATGAAGGCAGGGATGAGCAGCGGCTTTGTTCAACAACAAGTCGCCAAAATTGCCTCCCTGCTTACTGAAACACCTATCTACGAATTTTATGAGGTGCTTGCACACGAGTAAACGTACAACTAAGTCGCATAGGAAAAACGAGTGGTGTTCATGGTGGATTCATCTCACATCGATGGAAGCCAAAGAATGCTTTTACATGGTCGCCGAGGAGCTTGATAGCGTGATGCTATTAAGCTCCTTTCACTTTTCTTTCCTCTCCTGTATCGTTGGCAAGTGAACAATCGTTTCTGGTTTGTATGCTTGTGTGGGAATACTGTGGAGGGTTGCTCTCATGAGGAACACCTGGCCCAGATGGTGAAGAACATTTTCAAAAACCCATCTACAAAATGGCCTTGATTAGGAAGAACTGTTAGCCCAGGTGTGCAATCCCCAAAAATCCTTCCGGCGCGTTGCCACTGCTTTGGACAAAATTTGGGTACTTAGTCCGATGAGGGAGCATGTTGAACTCAACACTATTGAACTTCAATTAGATGGAGGGCTAAATTTTAGACCAATTTTGACATCAACCATGACATTAACGGCAATGAATGAACCTATATTTTGGTGATACTCTGTGAACCCTAACGGCTCAATTTGAGCACAGAATGAACGACTGTGATACTCAGCAGTCTAGTGAAATCGAATTCCTAAACCGTATGTCGGAGGTTCGAGTCCTCTCAGCCCTACTCTACGAACCCAGGTATTTCCGGGTTCATCTTTTTTGCCTCATAAGCTGAATAGTGTCAGGTAGACGCAGACGTAGACGATCAAAGCCTCAATACAGGACTGGCCGCTCCCGTAGTCGTAATCTAGAGGATAAACCGCATCGAGAGCTGGCCAGTCGAAATGACAATATCAGACGACATTGGTGAAAAGGGTTGAGAATGTGTGTAAATATGGTAAAGATACAAGTATTTGAAGGAACATTTCAACTATCACACGACCTGGCCAACTCATCAAAGGCGGTTACTGATCTGTAGTATGGAAGCTTACAACTTGAAACCTCCCAGGTTCCCCAGGTTGCCTAAACCGCCCAGTGCATCTTGCACCTCCTGCGAGGAGTTGAATGTTTTCTCTGGAAGGTGGTTAAGTAAGCCCATGATTTGATCATTGGCACCATGCTGCTGTGCAAATTGAACGAGATCAGTTTTGCCAATCGGAAATGGAACATGACTTAACAACTGATTCAGTTGTCCAGGATCAAAATTCATCGTTCTACTCTTCTCTCTGCTGTATGCATGTACGTAAACTGTTCTCTGTTTATTACCCCTTGCAATTCACACCTTGTTACTAATGGTACACGAACATTGGTAGGAAGACGTTTCAAGTTATTTTCGCCCTTCTGGCTCTGAACTAAGATTTTTGTTTACATCGCAATGATGTTACACATTGAGCAGGTATCGCGTGATATTAGAGAGGGTCGAGCTTGAAAATCACATTTTATACCTTTCCTTCTGCCTCGACTCCAAAAAGAGTGGATAGCGACGCTGCTATCCACTCAGGCTACACAAGTCTTCACTCTGAAGAGACGAGAATTCGAATGATGAAGATTATTCTTGTCGCCAATGATGACGAGGCACAAGCTTGGCTCCTTGCTCATGCTGTCTTACGAGAGAGGCGCTATAACACGCTCTTTGCTGGTGGGTGCTCTGAAGTTTTGTATTTTGTTCAGCACATCATTCCTCATCTCATAATCTTCGATTACAGAACTTCCCCCAGTAAGGGACTTGAGTGTTACGACTCTCTGTCTGCAATGGATTCGTTAAAGTCTATTCCCACTATCTTGATAAGTGCGAACAGTGATCATATCGAACGTGAGGTACAAACGCGCAATATTGTGCTCCTCGAGCCGTCTCTTGAGATAAGTAAACTCCTGGAAATCGTTGACCAGCTACTAATTTGAGCAGGCTTTTAAGGAAACGCATCCACTTCCGTTAAGACGTTTTGAATGTCTTTACCTTGCCAACTGATTGCTAATAAAAAACTCTTCCATTCTTAATACCTAAGCACCATCATCCCTGCTTCCAATTTCGGAATATCTCGAGTAGATCTTGTTTCGTTTCAGGAAACGTCTGCTGTTCAGACAGTTTTCGCAACATCATAATTGTTTGCTGCACTTGTTCCAGATAGGTATCACAGCCAGGGCATTCTTCGATGTGCTCCTCGAATTGCGCCTGCTTCTCGGGTAATAGTGCTTGCTCAAGATAATCGGTAACAAGTTCTACAACTTCCTGGCAGTTTAACTCATTCGGGTTTGCGTTAGTCATGTGGATGTTACTCTTCCTCGAAGTATCTCTCTAATGCGCGTCGTACCTTGCAACGCGCGCGATGCAATAGTACGCGCTGGTTTGCCTCAGAAACACCAAGCAAGTTACAGGCTTCATCAGAGGTGCATCCCTCGATATCTCGTAGTGTGATCACCTCGCGCTGGCCAAGCGGCAAAGTATCAATAGCTTCCTGAATACGTGTCATTGTTTCCTGCGAAAGAATTCTCTCCTCCGGTATTTCGTCCCAACTTCGGGGAAACGATACCCAGTGCCCTGGCCATCGTTGATCAGGCCCTTGAAATCGTTCAGGTTCATGAAGCTCACTAGTAAATTCCGGTAATGACGAAAATGGCACACTACGCCCTTCGCGCTGTGCGCGAGTTTTTGCTCGATTCGTGAGTATACGGAAAATCCAGGTCTTTAACGAAGATCGACCCTCAAAGCGATCAAGTCCATTTAATACACCCATCCAGGTCTCCTGGACAATTTCTTCCGCTACAGCCTGGGATGTAACAAATATCATCGCAAGTCGCAGCATTGAGGAATGATACATGTCGATGAGCGAGACAAAAGCGCTTTCATTGCCACTTCGTAAAGCCTCGATCAGGCGCAAATCTTCCTCAGAAACCACACCACCTGGCGATTGAGAATCAGCAATATGTTGTTGAAGCGCAGCTCTATCCTCCGGCTGTATACGCTGGAACGTTCCTTCTTCCATGACTCCTATCTTCGAGCTAAACATTCGCTCTATGGATTAGTGTCTTCACATGGTTGTTGAGTTACCAACCGCAAAGAAGTATATCCCAGCCCTCCCAAGCCCGTCAAGAGAAATGTAGCCAACCGTAGGAGCCGATTTATCGTGCTCACCGCCGATTCAACGGCCCTAATACGCATCAACCTAAGGGAAGTAAGCGAGCAGAAAGACTCGTGGAAGTGATAGACTCAAGTCTATTCTAAAAGACTATCACCTTCCAGGAGGGTTCTGATGAGCAGTATAACACAGGTGAGTGACACGATGCAGAC
>WNFY01000145.1_pt1 | contig 130744 bp, 112 predicted proteins | sample 5400091 | NCBI WGS metagenome assembly WNFY01 (sample SAMN13153364, study PRJNA577476) | soil metagenome | isolation source: 60 cm soil or saprolite under grassland replicate 1 | place: USA:California | collected 2016-06-15
TGCCATCCCGACCACCGCATCCACGCCCATCGCATGAAGCTGCTCAATCTCTGCGTTGGTAGAAATCCCACCCGCCGCGATCAATTGCTTGGTCGTCGCTGCGCGCAGCTCGCGTACTGCTTGCAGCGGGATCCCCTGCATCAGCCCTTCGGTATCGATGTGGGTATAAAGAAACGCGGCGCACCATGCATCCAGCGCGCGAATCATTTCCACTGGAGTTAGGAGCGTCTCCTCGCGCCAGCCGCGGATCGCGACCTTGCCGCCTTTGGCATCCACGGCAAACACCAGCTTGTCCGCGCCGACGGTCTGAGCGATCTCCTGCGCGAAAACCGTATTCGGTTTTCCTCCCACAATCAGGCTCGATCCCAGAATCACCCGGCGCGCGCCCAGCGCCAGAATTTCCTGCGCGGTCTCGATCGTGCGAATGCCGCCGCCCACCTGGCAGGGAAGCCGGCGAACGAAATCGCCAATCAGCGCACGATTGTCTCCCGTACCGATGGCCGCATCCAGATCAATCAACTGCACCAGCGGAAATCCGGCAAAGCGCTCCACCCACTCATCAAAATTGTCGAACTCCAGGGCCTTCTTTCGCCCTTGCACCAGCTGGACAATTTTCCCGCCCATCAAATCAATCGAAGGAATCAGCACGGATACCTCACCGGGATGCCTGCCGCCTGCAACTGCTGTTTCAAATCAGCAAACGAGCTCAGGCCAAAGTGAAAGATAGACGCCGCCAGCGCCGCATCGGCATGGCCTGTACCGAAGACTTCAACAAAGTGATCCGCTCCGCCCGCCCCGCCGGAAGCTATCACCGGAATGCGGACGGCGTCTCCGACCGCAGCGGTAAGGTCGCAATCGAAACCTTTGCCGGTGCCATCACGATCCATTGAGGTCAGCAAAATCTCGCCTGCCCCGCGCTTCTCGGCCTCTTTCGCCCATTCGACTGCGTCGCGCCCCGAAGGCTTTCGGCCACCATGTGTGTAAACCTCGAACCCAAGGTTAGAACGCTTGGCGTCAATGGCCACAATCGCCGCCTGCGAGCCGAAGCGGTTGGCAATCTGCGTGATCAAAGTTGGATCGGCAATGGCTGCGGAGTTGATACTTACCTTGTCCGCGCCGGCGTCGAAAATCTCTCCCGCGTTCTGCAAGGAGCGAATCCCGCCGCCCACGGTGAAAGGAATAAACAACTCACGCGCCGCGCGCCGGACCGTGTCGACCAACGTTTCCCGGTTCTCATGGGTGGCGCCGATGTCGAGCAGCACAACTTCGTCAGCTCCGTTCGCGCTGTGCGATGCCGCAAGTTCCGCGGGATCGCCGGCATCGCGCAGGTTCAGGAACTTAATTCCTTTAACCACGCGCCCGGCGGTGACATCCAGGCAGGCGATGATACGTTTCGTTAACATGAAATTCTCTGAGTCTCTCCTCTGTGTTTCTCAGACAAGAACCGCCACGGAGGATTACAGCCGGCAAAAGTTCTTCAGCAGCTTCAGTCCAATCTCCCCAGACTTCTCTGGATGAAACTGCACTCCAAACAGATGGTCTTTCTCGACCGCTGCGGAAAACCTGCCTCCATACTCGGTCGAGGCTACGGTTGTCTCCATCACCGGCACCCGGTAGGAATGCGTGAAATACACGAACGACTTTTGCGCCACTCCCGTCAGCAATCGGGAGGCACCGGTATGAATCTCCAACTGGTTCCATCCCACATGCGGAGCTTTGACATTGGCAGGGAAGTGCTCACAAGCTCCGGGCCAAACTCCGAGGCCCTTTACCGATGGCGCTTCTTCACTCGACTCCAACATCCACTGCATGCCCACGCAGATTCCAAGATAGGGGACCTTACGCTGAACCGCTTCCGCGATCGCATTCCGCAATCCCGCGCTACTCAACGCGCAGGTGGCGGAAAAATGCCCGACGCCCGGCAACACGATTTTGTCTGCTTTTGCGACCACATCCGGGTCCGATGTGACCATGGCCTCTGCGCCAATGTGATCGAACGCCTTCTTCACCGAAGTGAGATTGCCCGCCTTGTAGTCCACGATGGCAATCATCACAACAGCCCTTTCGTGCTGGGGATCAGTTTGGCCATGCGTTTATCGCGCCAGCAGGCCGCGCGCAGCGCCCGCGCGAACGCTTTAAACAGTGACTCGATCTTGTGATGGTTGGAGCGGCCGTAGAGAATCTTCAAATGCACGGCCGCCTTTGCCCCACGCGCGAAGCCTTCAAAGAAATCGAATACCAGTTCGGATTGCAGATCGCCCACCATCCGAGTCTTTACCTTGGTATCGATCACAGCGGCGGTACGCCCGGAAAAATCCACAGCCGCCAGACCCAACGTCTCATCCATCGGCATCAGGAAATATCCGGCGCGCAGAATTCCTTTCTTGTCGCCCAGCGCCTGAGTGAATGCCTGCCCCAGGACGATGCCAACATCTTCCACCGTGTGATGCTGGTCGACATCGAGATCGCCAATCGCTTTGAGCTTCAGATCAAATCCGCCATGATGCGCGAACAACTCCAGCATATGATCGAAAAAACGAATGCCGGTGGAGACCTGGTAATGCCCGCGCCCGTCGATGTTGAGCGCCAGCTTGATGTCGGTTTCCTTGGTCTGGCGATGGATCGAAGCTTTCCTGGTCATCTTGCTCCCAAAATTGCGCGGGCGAGACGCTCCGCGACCGCCGGCGCTACACTTTTGTTGTCTCTCGCAGTTGATCTAATACTTCCGACAGTTCTTTCAGCATCCGTTCATTGTGCTCTGCCGAACCGACCGTGATCCGGACGCACCCTTTGCATCCAGGATCGCTCGATCGGTCCCGCACCAGAATGCCTCGTTGACGCATGCCGGCGATGAAAGCAGCATTCATCTCGCCCAGGTAAAACAACACAAAATTCGCCCGGCTCAGCCAAAGGCGGATGCCGCGGTTTTGCAGTTCCTGCTCCAGAACGGACCGTCCCCGAAGCGCCTGATCCACGTAGTCCCGGACAAACTCATGATCGGCCAGCGCTTCCGGAATGCAAGCCAGGGCAACGTTGTTCAGGTTGTAGGGAGAACTCGCTCGCCGCACCATGCGCATCGGGTCAACATTTCCCGCCAGGACGCCTATGCGCAATCCGGCTAATCCATAGGCTTTGGAGAAGGTTCGGGTGACGAAAAGATTGGGCACTTCGCGCCACAGCGGCATCATGGTCTCGCCATAGAATTCAAAGTAGGCTTCATCCACCAATAACGCCGCCTGCGGAGCAGCTCGCGCAATCCGCGCCAGATCGTTGGCTGAAGCCACGCCTCCGGTCGGATTGTTAGGGTTGGCCACTGCGATCAGCCGTGTCTGTTCGTTGATCTGCGCAAGAATTCCTTCGGCGGGGAAATGGAAGTCGGCATCGGCCTGGACGGAGATGACCCGCGCACCGGTTGCTCCCGCATAGATTTCATACATCGCGAAGGTGGGAACGGCCACGATCGCCTCGTGCTCGGGTTCCAAAAAAGTTTCACAAATCAGATGAATAGCTTCGTCGGTACCATTGGTAAGAATGACCTCTGGTGGATCGATTCCTAGGTGGGCGGCTACGATAGCTTCGCTCGGCTCACGCTGCGGATATCGGGCAAGATCCTCGCCCGTCAGCGAGCGCAGCCGCGCCAGCACCTGAGGCGAACATCCAACCGTGTTTTCATTGAAATCAAGCCGCAGCCCTCGCCGGTTTCCCAGCGGCGGGTGATACTCCTTCAGATTGCGCACCGCGTCTCGTGGCTTAAGCATGACGAGCCTCAGTTCGAATTCGCACCGACGCGGCGTGCGCCTGGAGTTCTTCCGTCAATGCCAGCGTTTGTATGGCGGGAGCGATTCGTCGCAGCCCTGGCTTCGACAACTCCTGCACGGTGATGAATTTGACGAAGTCCATCACACTCAAGCCGCCGCGAAACCGGGCCACTCCTGCCGTGGGCAGAACATGATTTGGCCCGGAAGCATAATCCCCCGCAGCTTGCGCGGAATAGTCGCCTACAAAAACCGATCCGGCATTGCGGATGGATGGCAAGTCTTTACGTGAAACGGTGAGGTGCTCGCAGGCAATCCGGTTGGCCCAGTCCAGCGCCTGCTGCCGGGAACCTGCAATCAAAATGACGCCAGACTTGGCCAGCGATTTGCGGGCTATGGGATTTTCCTCCGAGACGTGGTGTACACATTCCGCGACAGAATTCCCCAGTTCCTTGCGCGTGGTGATAAACAAGGCCATGGCCTCAGGATCATGCTCCGCCTGACAAACCAGGTCGGCGGCGATAAACCGTGGGTTTCCGTCGTCACTTAGAATCAGCGCTTCCGTAGGTCCGGCAAGCATGTCGATGGCGCAATCGAATGAGATCAATTTTTTCGCCGAAGTCACAAATAGATTTCCTGGGCCAACGATCTTATCGACTCGTGGGATGCTTCGTGTGCCGTAAGCCAGGGCGGCAATCGCTTGTGCCCCGCCCACCCGGTAGAATTCCTTCACCCCCAACATACCTGCTGCGGCCAAGACTTCCGGCCGAGGTTGGGGAGACACGACGCGAATATGATTGACTCCAGCGACCTTCGCCGGAATCACCGTCATCAGCAAAGTCGAAACCAGGGGATACCGCCCGCCGGGCACATAGCATCCCACCGAATCCATCGGGCGAACTAGCACGCCCAGCGAAATTCCGTTCTCGGCCCGCCGCCACTCCCTCGGTTTTTGCCACTCACAGAACTGGCAGATATTGGCCGCCGCCAGTTTCAGGGCTGCTCGCAATGGCGGAGAAACTTCCTTCCACGCCTTCTGCAATTCTTTTTCACTGATGCGAATCGAATCTTTGGCCTTCAATCCATCCCACTGTCGCGCATACTTTCGCAAGGCGCGGTCCCCGTTCCTGCGTACATCCTCGGCGATCTTGCGCACCAGTGGCTCGACCGTTCCGAATTGCGAACCACGCGCGGCTAGCTGTTTGACTCGTGCCTCCGCTACGCGCCCGGACAGGATCCGCATTACATCACCACCTTGTTCAGCGGATATTCCACGATGCCCTGCGCCTTGGCTTCCTTCAGGCGCGGGATGACTTCCCATGCAGTATGCTCTTCAATCACCGTATTCACGGCCAGCCAGTCCGGATCGCTCAATGTCGAAACCGTTGGTCCCTTCAGCGAAGGCAGGACCGCCAGCACTGCCTGCAAGTTTTCCTTCTTTACGTTTAACATCAGCCCCACGCGGTCTTTGGCTTCCATCGCCCCGCGCAACATCAAAGCCAGATTCTCAATTTTGCGCCGCTTGCCGGCATCCGCCCATGAGGATTTATTAGCGATGATCTGGGTATTCGACTCAAGAACGGTGTCGAGAATCCGAAGATGATTGGCGCGCAGGGAACTGCCAGTCTCGGTCACCTCGACGATAGCATCCGCCAGCATGGGAGGCTTCGCTTCCGTCGCTCCCCAGGAGAACTCCACCTGCACCCCCACTCCGTGCTTGCGGAAATAGTTCTTGGTGACGTTGACCAATTCGGTCGCGATGATCCTGCCTTCAAGATCTTCCGCCTTTTGGAAAACCGAACTCTCCGGCGCAGCCAGTACCCAGCGCACTTTCCCACGGCTTTGCTTGGCGTAAATCAAGTCAGCCACTGTTTCCACTTCCAACCCGCTTTCAACCACCCAGTCCAGCCCGGTGAGCCCGGCATCCAATGCTCCGTGTTCTACATACCGCGCCATTTCCTGTGCACGAATCAACATGCACTCGATCTCCGGATCGCCGGTCGAGGCGAAGTAGGAGCGCGAGCTCACATGAATCTGCAATCCAGCGCTGGCAAATAGGGCCAGCGTCGCTTCCTGCAAACTTCCTTTGGGAATGCCGATGCGCAGTTTCATCAGGCCGCTCCCGCAATCGGAATTTCCCTGGTGAAGCAGGACCGTGTGCCTTCGTGACAAACCACACCTTCGCCCTCGACCTCGACTTGAAATAGCAGGGTGTCGCGATCGCAATCCGTGGTGGCGGAAACAACTTTCAAGCGGTTGCCGGAAGTTTCGCCTTTGGTCCAAAGTTCATTGCGGGTGCGGCTGTAGAAAGTCACGTACCCGCCGGAGATGGTCTTGGCGTAAGCCGCGTCGTTCATAAAGCCCAGCATCAGGACCTCGCCGTTGGACGCATCCTGCACAATGGCAGGAGCCAGTCCACGCATTTTCTCAAAATCTATTTTCTGTTCCATCGCGTCCTCGTTCGGATTCTTTCGCCCCTCCGGGGCTCAATCAATTTTTGCTCTACCCAGGGCTTGCGCCCTGGGCTGCAATCTTTCGCCGCTTCGCGGCTGCCCAGTCTGCTTGTCAACTTCTAGACAAACAAAAAGCCCGCTGGCCTATTTGGCGTCAGCGGGCTTGGATCCTGGTGCTGGGTTAACTCAGCCTCACACCCTCGCCGCCGCGCCGTGCGCGTGGTGATGGTGGTGATGATGGCGTCCCGTCAGCATGAAAGTGTTACGTTAAGGGAAGAACCCCGGCCTGTCAACTGAGTTGCACCACAAAAAACTTAATTCCGCCAATTCGAGTTTTTGATGAGGTGGTATGCGAAACCTACTTCGAGGAAAGCCATGCAGCCGAAAGCAAACATCCTGTGATCAGGACCGAGAAAACAATCGGCAGGATAAAGAGGTATCTCCAGCTCACAACTGTGATAGCGGCAAAGCTTAGGGCGAACGCCCAGGCGATACCGCGCAGGCGCGTCAAAATCTCTGTCGGAAGGCTGCCCAGCTGCCAGGCCAGTACCGCTGCGAATAGATAAAACACGCCGACGGAGAACCCGGCGGCAACAAACAGGTCCCAGTAGGTCCGTTGAAAACCCTGGACATCAAAGTGAATGGATTTCATAGAGGCAAGAAGAGCGTCCACGCCCCATTGAGGGTCGGATTGGCGAAATCCGAGTATGTGCCCTATCGCAAAAAGCAGCAGAAAGACAGCAGCGACTCGATAAAAGATTGACGCTTTCATGGCTACCTCCGCGAAAATTGGAACTCTATCACTAGCTGACGCGTGAGAGACAGTCCAGTCATCCTCGTGTAAAATAAATTTTCGGAGAATACATGGCCAAGATCGCTAAGACCGCAGACCGCAAGAAAGTAATGGACACCTCAAAGAGCACCGACTGCCCCAAGTGCGGCAAGTCCACCCGCATCGTAAAACGTGTCAAAGACCGCGAGCGCGGCATCCCCGGCGGGATTTTTATCTCCTGCTCGGCGTGTGAATTCTACGAAAAGCTGTAATACCAAACTTCATCAGGATTCGCATCAGGGTGCGCCTTTAAGGCGCATCGTCTCATTTATGGGTTGGTCAGGCGCCCAAAGGGCCGCAACTGCCGACACAGAGGATTGCGCCTCAGCGCCAGCATCCCCGCCTTAAAAGTAGAGACAGACTCGCCCACAGCCGCCACGATCTTTCTCGCGGCGGCTGGGGACGATACGTCGAAGGCAACAATGAATTTGTCTTCAGGACTGAGTATCCTCAAGAGGTTAAAAGTCTTTGTGCCTGGAAGGCTAGCGGAGGCTGGCCACGAGCTCGGGGTGAACCACGTCGATGCGGACACGTTGCAATCCACGCGCCTTGAAGTCAAGGGCTTTGGCGGCATTGTAGGAGACGTCAATTACGCGGCCATCGACATATGGCCCGCGGTCATTGACCCGCAGCACGGCGGAACGTCCATTGCGGAGGTTGGTCACCTTTACGAATGTCCCCAGCGGCAGGTTCATATGGGCTGCCGTCATGTCGTACATGTTATAAGGCTCACCGCTTGCGGTAGCCTTCCCTTGGAAATAGCTGCCATACCAGGAGGCTGTTCCTACCTGATAGGGTTTGTTGGTTTTCTTGCCGATGACTAACGTTGCAGGAATCACTACCGCGACCTGCTTCGAATTAGCCTGGGTCTTACTGGACTCTGAGCTAGTTGGCCTCTGAGCCGCTCCGGCCCCTAGGCTGACAATCGATACTACAATTGCCAGTCCGTGAGCTATGCGCTTACTCATTCAGTCACCTCGCATCTTTGAGAATCGAACCCTCCCGGGGGTAGTTCATCGCAGCGATTGTGAGATGCTATCGGGCGGAGTAGGGAGTGTCAACCGGGAATAGGCTGTAAAATCGTAACCAGGAGGTAACGATATTCCACGTAACCTGCTGTATTTCCTGCCTAAAGGGAAACATGTAGTGCGTCTACAGAGACTTAGGTATTGTCGTACTGGTAAATCCCCCTATGGATTAGGCCGATGAAATTCTTACATAGATATTACTTTCAAGAGCTTAGGGACAATTTCCTAATGTGACCTTCGTGCCATTTCCAATATCGGATCGGCAGAAACAGATTTCGCAACTGCCGCGTTTTCCGATAGATTGCGGCTATGGCCGAAACTGCTGCTGCACCCGTGGTGCTGACCATCGCCGGTTTTGATCCATCCTCCGGGGCGGGCGTCACCGCTGATATCAAAACCATCGCCGCCCACGGATGCTACGGCGTCTCCTGCATCACGGCCATGACCGTCCAGTCCACCCAACGGGTAGATCAAGTCGAGGCCCTGAAGCCTGGCTGGGTTACGGCCACGTTGGAGGAACTTGTTTCCGACATGGACATTGCCGCCGTCCATATAGGGATGCTGGGGAGCGGCAAGATATGCCAAGCCGTCGCCGATTTCCTGGTGGACAATCAGCTTCCAAACATCGTGCTTGACCCCATCTTGAAGTCGTCCTCGGGAGCGGATCTCTTGGACAAATCGGGGAAGGCGATTCTCATCGAGAGGCTACTCTCGCTTGCTACCCTCATAACCCCGAACGCGGCTGAGGCGTCGGTTCTGGCTGAGATGCCGGTTACCAACCCTGCCCAGATGCAGCAGGCAGCGGCCAAACTTCACGCCATGGGAGCCAAAGCCGTGGTTGTCACCGGAGGGGACCTCGAGAAAGCCACCGACCTTTTACTGTTCCCGGGAAGCAAGGGCATGGAGCAGGAGATTTTCAAAGCCGAGCGCCAGCGGTCCAAGTCAACCCATGGCACCGGATGCGCCTTTGCTACCGCCATAGCGTGTCATCTGGCGGTTGGACGCGGGCTGCCTGAGGCTGTCTTGCTGGCAAAGGCCTACGTTAGCGCAGCCATAGCGAACGCTACGCCGCTAGGCAAAGGCACAGGTCCATTGCACCACCTGTATCGGATGGACGAACAACGCAGGCCGGGGAACATAAATCCTCAAGAGGAGCATCATGACGGTTGAAGGAGTGGTGATCCGGGTTACTTCTGGGGAGACCCCGAAAACCGCAGCAGAATTCCAGCCATGAAAGCAGCAACCCCGCCCAGCAGCCATTCCAGCCGCCAGTATTGGAGTGCCTGAAAGTCCACCACGCTATCGGAGGGCGCGACAAAGCCCACGACTAACGCACCCGCGAGGCAGAACATTCCAATCAGAAAACAGACTAAAGGGGGGAGGGGCAAACCGAGTGCGCGCCGAACTACGATGGCGCCCTGTTTAACGTTATGAAACTCCAGATAACGAGTCCAACTGGCGCTTAATTCTCGCCTTGGCCGTCCGCATCCGCAGGCGTGACAGAAACGTGCGCCGACCATGAACTCGGTCTGGCATCGGGGGCAGGCATCAGCCGGTGAAGGGAAGGCGACTTGCCCGGCCGCCTCAATCTGCGGCACCATCGCGGGTGGCCGCCAAAACTCTGAATTTGTAGTAGGAACAGCTTCCGCCATGCGAAGTTCGCCCCGTGTGCCTTCTACTCAACGCAAACCACGGGCCAAATTTTATGATTTTGTAACTACTTGACAGGCAACCATTTGAACTCTTATGAGCTTGGATATGTACCAGTCAGTTAAGCAAGAATTACTCCGCAGCAAGCAAAGATTATCCGGAGCTACACGACCCCGCGTCAGCTTACAGCGGTGATCGCGACGTTCTGGACTAGTAACTAACTAGGTTCCAGCCCCGAGCATTGCGACTTCTCAAGTCTCTCTCTCCAATCTCTGCGGAGGTTCTCCGCGCTCTCCCCGATTCAGAACTTTCTTGCTTTCCAGGAAGACAAGATCTTGAAACGCGGAGATCGCCGGGAGACTCCCGAAGACGAGGTCGCCTGGCGATCGGTTAAACTGAAATACGGTCCCTCCCGAATGGTCGTTTGGTCATGGCTGATTTTGTTTTGCTTTACGCTGCTGGCATGCCCGTCTGCATTCGGGCAAGCTAACGCAAAGGCTACCCCCAAAGCTGCGGAAGGGCTCCTGTTCCGTCCCGATGATCCTCTGAATGCCCAGGCTTTCGATCACTTCTACAACATGGACTATGACCGCTCGATCCAGGATTTCGACCAGATCCTGAAGCGGCACCCGGACGATCCATTTGCGGTGAATCATCTCCTTGTCGCGGTCCTGTTTCAGGAGCTCTATCGCATGGGGGCCATGGATACCAGCGAATACGCGAACGACAGCTTTATCGCCACTCCCCATCATCCGGCCGATGACAACGCAAAGAAACGAATTCGGGAGTTGGTCGATCGCGCCGAGCAGCTGGAAGCCAGACGACTCCAAGCCAATGCGAACGACGTCGATGCCCTCTACGCCCGCGGTGTGACCCGCGGGGAATTCGCCACCTACACCGCGTTGATTGAACGCGCATGGTTTTCCGCCCTGCGCAACGCAGTCGGTGCACGGCGTGACCATGAAAAAGTGCTCGAGTTGGATCCCAACTACACCGAAGCCAAGCTAATCGTGGGAGCGCACAACTATGTAATGGGAAGCCTCTCCTGGGCGGCAAAAGCCGCGGTCGCCATGGTGGGGTTGAGCGGCAGCAAGGAGAAGGGAATTCATTACCTGCGCGAAACGGCCAAGTCGAATGGAGAAGCCAGCACCGACGCCAAGATTGTCCTGGTGGTTTTCCTCCGTCGCGAAAAGCAATATGACGAGGCTCTGCAATACGCCAGGAATCTGCTTTCGGCTTACCCCCGAAACCTATTGCTCGCCATGGAAGAAGGAAACTTGCTGCGTGCTTCCGGCAAAAACGCTGAAGCGGAGGCGATCTACCGCAAGGTCTGGCAAACCGGCAAAGGCGGGGGATATCCAGGATTGCACTACGAGGCCGTCGCGGTGTGTCTGGGAGACCTTCTCCGAAGCCAGAACAACTATGCCTCTGCTGCGGCAGCCTACGAACTGGTCAACCAGGTAGGCAAACCAGATTCTGAAATCTCCCAAAAAGCGAACCTTCATGCCGGAGAAATGTACGACCTCCTGCAAAAACGCGACCAGGCGCTGGCTCGCTACCAGACGGTCATCGCCGTCGACGACAAAACCCCCTTCGCCGAAACCGCCCGCAAGCGGATTCAAGAGCCCTATCGTGAAGAATAACCAGGACGCTCCATCCTTGGTGTTTGCGTATTTTGCAGAGACTCCATCCTATCGCAAACGTGCGACCGGGGTGTGGCAGCCGTCGATAACCTGGAACTTTTCTGGAACCCTGGCGTATCCTTACCCAGGGAGTGCTACCCATGTACTGCAACTACTGCGGTAAGGTCATTCAGGAAGACGCGAATCTCTGCGCCTACTGCGGCAAACGCGTGGGCGGAGTGGCTGCCCGCCAGCGGCTGGTGCGCCCCCGGGCAGACCGCAAGGTGGCTGGTGTGTGCGCCGGGGTGGCTGAGTACTTTGACATCGACGTGACACTACGCCGACGCCGAAATTCATTATGAAGTAATTGGAAAAGGCCCGCCGGTAGTCCTGCTGCACCCATTCCCCGCGAATCATGAACTGTGGATGCCCGCAGCTCAGGCCATCAATTCGCGTTGTCAGCTGATTCTCCCCGATCTACGCGGCCACGGGAAATCCGACGCCGGCGACGGCCCTGCCACCATGCAAAAACATGCCCGGGATCTCACTCGGGTTCTCGACGATGCTGGGGTGGGAAGGGCGCCGATGGCCGGCGTCTCCATTGGCGGCTACATACTATTCGAACTCTGGAGGCAGGATCGCGCCCGCATCTCGGCGCTGGCTCTGTTCAACACCAAAGCTCCCGCCGACACCTCCGAGGCTCGCAGTGTGAGACTGCAATCTGCGTCTGATGTCATGCAGCGCGGCACCGAGCCATTTTTCGCAACCATGATCGAAAAATTATTGGGCAAGACTACGCGCGATACTCGCCCGGACCTGGTCGCCGGGGCCATGCGCATGATGCGCAAGATGTCTCCCGAAGATGTCGCTGCCGTGCAACAAGGCATGGCCGAGCGCCCCGATTCAGTGCCTACGCTGAAGACCATCAATGTGCCGACCATGATCGTCACTGGAGATGAAGATGTCTTGACCGGCATTGCGGAGGCAGAAACAATGCGGCAGAATATCGCCGGTAGCCGGCTCAATGTGATCCCTCGTGCCGGCCATTACTCGCCCTGGGAACAGCCCGAAGAAGCCGGGCGACTCCTCCGCCAGTTCCTTGATACAATCTCCGCGCGATGATTGATACATTCCTGGTCCCGCAAAAGACCACCGTCACCGCCAAAGGCGATGGCGAAGCGGTCAACTTAACCGGCGCAGCCAACCGCGTGTTTCTGCTAACCGTTGATATCCAGAATATCGTCGAACAGGAATCCCTGGACGTAAGCATTTATGGGGCCGCCGACGGCACCACCTGGGGAGCTAAACCCATCGCCGCATTCCCACAAAAGTTTTACCGCGGCCAGCATCCGTTGCTTCTCGATCTCACCACCCACGCCGAGGTGAAATTTGTACGTGCTCACTGGGAAGTAGCCCGCTGGGGACGCGGCTCCGAAACGCCGATGTTCGAATTCAGCGTGTCCATCAAAGAAGTGCCCGCAGACATACTCAAAGAAGCCACAGCAGAAGCCAAGGCACTGGTCTAGAAGGTCACTGACATGTGGTGACAGCCGCCTCGGCTGTCCGTGAGCGCAAGCTCACGATCCCAAATATCCGCTAATATTGACAATCGAATGCAAAACAAGTCCATACAGGTAATGCCCGCCCGTGGTCTGCAAGGGACCATCCGTCTGCCCGGAGACAAGTCGATCTCCCACCGCTATGCCATGCTGGGAGCCATTGCTGAAGGCGATACCCGTCTGGAGAATTACTCCAGCGGCGCGGATTGTGCCAGCACCCTGGCTTGCGTGCGCGGACTTGGCGTTGCCTGGGAACGCGACGGCGGAAACGTAGTGATCCACGGCAAAGGCGCGCGGCTACAAGCGCCGGAATCGCCGCTCGATTGCGGCAACTCCGGCTCGACCATTCGCATGTTGAGCGGCATTCTGTCTGGTCAAGACTTCGCCACGGAGTTGTTTGGAGATGAATCGCTTTCCAAGCGCCCCATGGCGCGAGTGATCACTCCGCTCCAAAGCATGGGAGCAAGTATCACGTCCAGAGAGGGAGGGCGTCCTCCGATCCGCATCGCGGGCGGAAAACTCAAAGCGATTGAATACTCCATGCCCGTGCCCAGCGCACAGGTTAAGTCCTGTCTGCTGCATGCAGGGTTGTTCGCCGATGGCGAAACAAAAATTGGCGAATCCATCCGCACACGCGATCACGGAGAGATCGCCCTGCGCGCTTTTGGAGCCGAAGTCAGGCGGAACAGCATGCAAGTCAGCATCGGAGGAGGGCAGAAGCTTCGCGGCATCGATGCGCAAATTCCTGGCGATATCTCCAGTGCGGCATTTTTCCTGTGCGCGGCGGCTTTATTTCCCGGATCGCAACTGACCATCACGCATCTCTTGATGAACCCAACCCGCGCCCGCTTGTTTGATGTGCTAATTGCAATGGGACTACACATTAACTTAACCCAGGTGGAAGAACACCATGGCGAACTGGTAGGAACTGCGCAGGTGGAAGGGGAAACGTTAAAAGGAACAACGCTGGCCGGAGCGGATACCGCCGCGCTGATTGACGAAATCCCTGTGCTGGCTGCCATCGCGCCTTACACCGAAAGCGGCATCGAAATCCGCGATGCCGGGGAACTCAGGGTTAAGGAATCCGATCGCATCGCATCGGTAGCTGCCAATTTGAGGGCGATGGGAGCTGAGGTGGAAGAACGTGAGGATGGACTGAAAATTCCCGGCCGACAAAAATTACGCGGAGCAGAGATCAACTCCTTCGGAGATCACCGCATCGCCATGGCCTTTGCCATTGCGGCCCTGCGCGCGGAAGGGGAGACGACGATCCATGGCGCGGATGCAGCCGTCATCTCCTATCCAGCTTTTTACGATACGCTCGAGAGTCTACTCGAGCGTTAAGCGTGGGTAGACAGGTGTGTAGAGCCGGTGTGGAGACTCAGTTTGGAGATGGAGTGCGGAGACGGGCGCCCCCGCCTGTCTACCTTATTACTGAATTACTGACTTACTTCATCTGCTCGGTCTTGCCGTTATATTTCACTGTGCCTGTGCCCTGATTGAAGCGGTCCACGTCGGCATTGGTGTAGGTGCGTGACGCCTTCTTCGCCGGCCCATACCACGCCATCAACTGTTTCGCGCTGAGGTCGCCCTCATACGATGCCACTCCCAAATCCCCGCGCCTCGCGGCCGTTGCCGTCGAAGTCGCGCCGCTCTGTATGTAGAGGATCGGAGTTGCAACTTGGCCGGAATAAACCACGGGCTGAGTGTAGCCATTGGTGCCGGATGACAGAGTAATCGAAGGCGTGACCACCCGCGGGGTAAATGGCGCAGCATAAACGTCATAACCGACGGGGCCGCTGGTGGCAGTTCCACCCACGATTACCGCTTGACCGACAGCCAAGGCTGAGAGCAAAAGAACAACAGACAGCGTAGTGAGTAAGCGCATTCCATCCTCCAGAAACCTGAGAAAAATCATGATCCGCAAGCCGCGCTGGGAGGCGCTGCTCCGGAATTGCGCTCATCATACACCCGAAAAGCCGCGCGGGATAAGGCTTTTGTGGGCTCTTCATGTCCCGTGAGTGTGCAAAACATTTCTCTTTTTTCGCCGTTTGAGGAGGCGCCCAGGTTCAGCGCGGCAGGTCAGCCCCGCCGCGCTGCCTCGATCTTGGCGACGTCGATCTTTTTCATCGGCATCATCGCTTCGAAGGCGCGCTTTGCCTCACCGCCGCCAGCCGCGAGTGCATCGGTTAGCGCGCGCGGGCTGATTTGCCAACAGAGGCCCCAGCGGTCCTTGCACCAACCGCACTGACTCTCCTGACCGCCATTGCCGACGATCGCGTTCCAGTAGCGGTCTGTTTCTTCCTGATTGTCGGTCGCGATCTGGAAGGAAAAGGCCTCATTGTGCTTGAACTGCGGGCCGCCGTTGAGACCGAGACAAGGAATGCCCAGAACCGTGAACTCCACTGTCAGCACATCGCCTTGCTTGCCGCCCGGGTAGTCGCCCGGTGCTTTGTGAACCGCGGTCACTTCACTATTCGGAAAGGTCGCGGCGTAGAAGCGCGCAGCATCCTGTGCGTCCCTGTCGAACCAGAGGCAGATCGTATTCTTAGGCTTTAAGGTCATCAGATCTCCTTAATTAACGTATGGAATTCAGATGAGGTGACCACCGTGAAAGTTGCGCTAATACGGAAATCGGCGAGCCTGTTTTTGATTTAAGCTATCCACGTATCGGAGAGAGAGCTAGAATGTCACTCCATGGACAGACGGACTCTGCTGCAATCCATTCCCGCGGCCGCGCTGCTTGGTAAAATTGCAGCTGCCGAAATGCAAGAAATGAACACTGCCGGATCCGCACCCGTTTACGAACTGCGGATCTATCATGCCGTTGAGGGCAAGCTGGACGCCTTGCTCACCCGTTTCCGCGATCACACTATCAAGCTGTTCGAGAAGCATGGGATGAAAAACATTGCTTACTGGACCCCGACCGATGATCCCCTCAAAGGGAAAACGCTGATCTACATTCTGGTCCATCCCAGCCGGGAGGCGGCAACCTCCAACTGGAATGCTTTTCGCAACGACCCGGAGTGGATCGCGGTGCGTGACAAATCGGAAGCCGATGGAAAGATTGTGGAGAAGGTGGATTCCACGTTCATGGCCATGACTGAGTTTTCGCCGAAGCTGAGCTCGTAACGGAAAAATCTCTCATCCCGAAGGCCACGGAGGGCACAGAGGTTTTCTTAGAGGACAACCTCAACTTAAGATTCGCCATCCGGGATCAGCCTGTCGTTTCCTTTTCCTGGCAAGGCTCACTATGAAAATGATCAAACCCCAAACCGTATTCTTGGTTTCTGTGTTCGTAGCCTCATGTTTCTGTGCGATAACAGCCCAGACAACGGCGCAATACCCGGCGTTGCCCAGCGAGACCCCGCAGAACTTTCAGGCCAAGACTGACAGCTTCAATTACACCCGCCGCGAAGTCATGATACCCATGCGGGATGGAATCAAGCTGTTTACCGTCATCCTGGTTCCCAAAGGGGCGAAAAACGCGCCGATTCTGTTCACTCGCACTCCTTACAGCGCGAATGACATGACCACACACGACGCGCGTGGTGGGGAGCAACAGGGCATGGCCCTAAGCTCTCATTATGGGCAGAATCTGCATGGCTACGATCATGCCACCGAAGTGATTGTTGAGGGCGGCTACATTCGTGTGGTGCAGGACGTACGCGGGAAGTATGGATCGGAGGGCGACTACGTAATGAACCGGCCACCGCATGGGCCGCAAAATCCGACTGCGGTGGATGAGGCCACCGATACTTACGACAGCATCGACTGGCTGGTGAAAAATGTTCCGGAGAGCAATGGGAAAGTGGGTATTCTCGGCATCTCCTATGATGGTTTCCTGCCGCTGATGGCGCTAATCAATCCGCATCCGGCGTTAAAAGTCTCTGTGCCGATGAATCCCATGGTGGACGGCTGGATGGGCGATGATTGGTTTCACTATGGCGCCTTCCGGCAGCAGAACCTTTCCTATGTTTATGAACAGGAAGCCTCCCGCGCCAACACGGTGAAGTGGTGGTCGAGCCATTGGGACGACTACGAGATGTTCATGCAGGCGGGGTCGGCGGGAGAATTGGGACGGCGGCGGGCCATGGAGCAGATCGGGTTTTGGAAGAAGATTCTCGACCACCCCAGCTATGACGCCTTTTGGCGCGACCAGGCCGTCGACAAGATCATTGCCAACCAGCCACTCAAAGTTCCGGTGATGCTGGTGCACAGTTTGTGGGACCAGGAAGATATCTACGGAGCCATCGCGGTGTATAAGGCTATCAAGCCCAAAGATACGAATAACGACAAAGTGTTTCTGGTGCTGGGTCCTTGGCACCACGGGCAGGAAATTGAAGACGCAAGTACGCTCGGCGCGCTGAAATTCAACAGCGCGACCGGATACTACTTTCGCCAAGAGATTCTGCGGCCTTTTCTAGATCACTACTTGCAAGACGATGCACCAAAGGCTGATATTGCTTCAGTCACCGCCTTTGAAACCGGCACGAATACCTGGGAACGTCTCCCATCATGGCCGGCGGGGTGTCCAACCGGATGCGAGATCCACGCTAAGCCGCTCTATTTTTCCGCCGGGTTGAAGCTAGGTTTCGATCCGCCCAAAGCAGGGGACACCGCATTTGACGAATACGTGTCTGACCCAGCCAAGCCAGTGCCTTTCCGTGCGCGTCCCATTCAACCGGTCGGTTACGACACCGGTTACACCTGGGCAGAATGGTTGGTGGACGATCAGCGCGAAGCGTCAGGCCGCCCCGATGTCCTGGTGTTTAGTTCGGACGCGTTGACCGCTCCGGTAAAAATCAGCGGTCAGCCAGCCGCCAATCTAGTGTCCTCAACTAGCGGTACAGACTCCGATTGGGTAGTGAAGCTGATTGATGTTTATCCCGATGAGGTCGCCACACAGCCGCAAATGGGTGGTTATCAACTCATGGTCTCGGCGGACATTTTCCGCGGACGCTATCGCGAAGGATTCGAAACCGCCAAGCCAATTGCCTCTGACAAAGCTCTCACGTATCGGTTTTTACTGCCCACGGCGAACCATGTTTTTCTGCCCGGACATCGCATCATGGTTCAAATCCAGTCCAGCTGGTTCCCGCTGTATGACCGCAATCCTCAGACGTTTGTGCCGAATATTTTCTGGGCCAAGCCAGGAGACTACAAAAAAGCCACGCAGCGCGTTTACCACGCGCCCGGCGAGGCGAGCTTTGTGGAACTGCCAGTAGTGGGGGCGCGGTAGGAGCGTCCAGATATAGTTAAGCAAATATCGGCGCGGCGAAGCTCTGCGCTTACGGCCCCTTGACCGATACCAATCCAGTGGCTTGGCCTCCTATAGCTACCGGACTGCCTACTGCGGTAAGTCCGCCGGTGGTGGCATCAACCGAAAAAGCTTCAATGGTGCTGTCGCGTGGATTGCCAGTAAACAGGAATTTACCGGAAGGATCCATGGAGATGCTGCTGTAATACGAAGCGGAGGAAAACGGCGAACCGGTTACTAAGGAAAGCCCACCGGTTGTTTGATCAATGCGGAATACTGAAATCCCGTGTGTAAAGCCAAAGGTTAGGTATAGGAATTTTCCTGTCGAATCCAGGATGATATTGGCGATGCGAACGCCGGACAGAAAAGGGGATCCATTTATGGGAGTAAGGTCTCCCGTTGTACTGTTTACGTTCCATGCCAGGATGCCTCCCGAACCATACGGACTGGATGCGTAGAGGAATTGTCCAGAAGGGTGGAACTTGAAACTGCCAATACCGGAATTAGATGGAACGGATACGGGCGAATTTGCCGTAGGCGTGAGGGTGCCGTTGGCCCCAATCGTATATTCCGAGATGCTTTGCATGATATAGCTGCTCGTATCCGAGGGATCAACGTTCTCGACGAATAACAGGTTGCCGGCAGGGGGAACTGCGAGAACAAACGGGACTTCAGACACCGGATGGGGCGAACCGGGAGCGACGCTCAACATTCCGGCTGTATCCACGGAAAGACTGCCGATCACCTGATTTGGCGAACCCAGAGCCGCGCTACCGTAGAAGAGGAATTTCCCAGATGGGTCTGTGATAAGCGGGCCGGGACCGTTCACTGCTGGAGGGCAAGTCAATGGAGGACAGACGGATTGGGCTAAATCGAGCCGCCCGGAAGAAGTAAGAGCGCCGCTGGTTGCGTTAATTGAGTATATGTCGATGAAGTTTCCATTCAATCCAGAGCTTGAGACGTAAAGAAACTTCGACGATGGACTTATGAAGATACTCGAAGGAAGTGGCGGCAAAGAAAGAGTCGAAGTAGACGTCAAAGCGCCGGTGGAAGGGTCAATCTTGTAGATCAATAGTGAGTCTGTAAAATTCGGCGCTGAACCGAACACCGTCTTAGCATACAGAAACTCGGCTTTAGGTGTCGGTGGTGGTGGAGGAGGTTGAGTATTGGAAGACCCGCCGCCACATCCGATTGTAAGTGCAAGCAGGGCTTCAGCCACAAGGAACTGCCAGGACTTCGGTCCGGCCATTCTTCGAACTTCCTTTCAGGGAGAAGCGGACATAAATACTACCACCGTGCGCGATTTGAGCGCCAACCAGAGCAATGCGTGATCGGAGGCGTCTTCCACACAGAAAATCCGCAGGGGCTAAAAGCCGGTACAAATCTTGCTCAGGACGATATGGCTGAAGCCATATCCTGATACGAACCCTTTTGTGCTTTCGTGCCTTTGCTACATCTCCGTAGTTTTCGAAGATTCGTATCAGGGGCACCGCCTTCAGGCCTGCCGCAGATCTCATAACGGAATGTCAGGCCATCCCGTAAAATAATCATGTATGAAGATCGGTGTATTAGCTCTACAGGGCGATTTCGACGCGCACCGCCGCCGGCTGGAAGAGCTCGGGGCTGAGGTGGTGCTGGTGAAAAAGCCGGAGCAGCTTGAACACATCGATGGCCTGGTGATCCCCGGAGGCGAATCCAGCACCTTTCTTAAGCTTTTGGGTGAATCTGGATTCGAAAAATTGAGGCAGTTTGTGCACGCCAAGCCAACCTTCGGGACCTGCGCCGGGGCTATCCTGCTGGCCACCGAAATCGAAAACCCGAAACAGGCAGGGCTTGGCGCATTGGACATCCGCATACGCCGCAACGCTTACGGCCGCCAACTGGAAAGCTCGATACGGGAAGGAAAGCTCGCGGACTCACCCATGGAGATGGTCTTCATTCGCGCGCCCAGAATCGAACGCCTGGGAAACAACGTTGAAATACTGGCGACCGAGGGCGATGATCCAGTCGCGGTGCGGCACGGAAAAACGATGGCGGCGACTTTTCACCCTGAGCTATCGGAGGACACCAGGATCCATCGCGCTTTTCTAGATCTGGTCACCAACGGCGGAGTGCGCTGACCAATCGCCGCCCTGGAAAATCCTCAAACCGCTATTTCAAGCTAGCCGTCGCTTTCAGCGGCAGGCTCTGCGACGAGCCTCCCACCAGGATGGTGAACTCTCCTGCTGGCCTCTGCCAGGCATGTTGGTCGGTGCTGAAAACGGAGAGAAAGAGTGGCTCGACGTCTACCGTCACGTCTTTGCTCTCTCCCGGATTCAGTTTGACCCGGCTCCATCCCACTAACCGCTTCGGAGGCTCGTTTGTGCTTGCAGGTAGCGCAGCGTAAACCTGCGCAATCTCGGTTCCCGCACGGCTGCCCGTATTCTTCACGGTGAAACTGACGCTCACATGATCGCCGGCTGTTGCCTTCAGATTGGAATAAGTGTAGGTGGTGTAGGAGAGTCCATAGCCGAAGGGAAACAACACGGATTTCTTTTCCGCGTCGTACCACTTGTAGCCAATCTTCAAACCCTCATCGTAGGTGGTTTGAAATGCGGGCAGCCCTTCGAGGCGTTTTTTCCACCCATCTGGATCCCTGGGCTCGGGCTCGGTGTGCGGCGGAGGCTTCACGATGGTCCGATGAGGCAAGTCGGTTTCACTCTTGGGGAAAGTGATGGGCAACTTGCCGCTGGGATTCACCTCGCCGAATAGTATGTTAGCCAGGGCGTCGGAGCCGTTACTGCCGGCAAACCAGGCTTCCAGCACTGCGTTCACCTTGTCCACCCAGGGCATGGTCACGGGATTACCGGTTTCAAGAACCACGATGGTGCGGGGATTCGCGGCGGCCACCTTGGCGATCAGTTCATCCTGATGGTCCGGCAAAGACATGGTCTCCGAATCCTGTCCTTCCGATTCCCAGCGAGATCCAAAGACGATGGCGACATCCGCCGCCTTAGCTGCGTCGGCGGCCGAATTCAAATCAGTTCCCGCGTTATAAGTGACTTTCGCATTAGGAGCTTTGGCCTGAATGGATTTCATGGGCGAAGTTGGGAACCATACCGGATGTCCCCACACCGTGGCCCGTTTGCCGGGAGGCATGATTACATTGCCGCCCGGAGGATCGACCTGCGCAGAACCGCCGCCCGAGATCATGCCCACATCGGCGTGCGAGCCAATGAGAGCAATGGTCTTGACCTTGGACGCATCCAGGGGCAACTGCTTTTTGTCATTCTTGAGCAATACGATGCTGTTCTCTTCGATCTGCCGGGCAATTTCCAGCCCGCCCATCACGTCGATGACCGCCTTGTGCGGAGGGTCATCAATGACCCCCATGGCAAACATCGAGCGCACCATGCGGTGAACATGTTCGTCCAGCTCGGACATGGGAACCTGCCCGCCTTCAACCGCCTTCTTGAGCGCTTCGCCGTAGAAGTAGTCGTTGGGCTGCTCATGGTCCAGTCCGGCGGACGAGGCTTTGGCGATGCTGTGCGCAGCGCCCCAGTCGGACAATACGAAGCCGGGGAACTTCCAATCCTTCTTCAATACATCGGTCAGCAAATATTTGTTGTCGCAGGCGTATTCGCCGTTCACGCGATTGTAGGAGCACATCACGCCCGCGGGATTGCCGTCGCGTATGCCGATTTCGAATGCCAGCAGATCGGTCTCGCGCATGGAACGCTCATCGATGTTGACGTTGACGGCGTTGCGTCCGCTTTCCTGGTCGTTTACGGCATAGTGCTTGATGTCACCGAGAACATGCTGGTCCTGGGTCCCCTTGATGATTTGTCCCACCAACCTGCCCGCAAGGATTGGGTCTTCACCCAGGTATTCAAAGTTCCGCCCGTTACGCGGTTCGCGGGTAACGTTCACGCCGCCCCCGAGCGACATGTTGAAGCCCTGGTCGCGCAGTTCGCGTCCGATTAAAGCGCCGTACTGGTAGGCGCCATCTAAGTCCCAGCTGGCCGCCGCTCCCAGGTTGCAGGGAAGCGCGGTCGCATAACGGCCGTTTTTGCCGCTGGCCCGGACACCATAGGCGGCGTCTGACATCTGGATGCCGGGGATGTCCAGGCGGGGAATGCCAACCACGTAGCCTGCTCCACCGTTTGAGCCGCTGGACAGCGGGCTCATGGGTCCGAGGCCTTCGTGGCCGGTCCCATGCATCAGAGTGATCTTCTCGTCCAACGTCATTTCCTTGACCACCAGGGATGCACGTTCATCCGGCGAGAGGCTGGAGTTCATCCAGGGAAGGGACTGAGAGAAAAGGGAAGAGATCGTGAGCGCGCCGAAAACGCAGAGCGTAAGAATGCGATATCGATTGAGACGAGACATAGGCCTTCCTGAGGTGATATAGGACCGCGCAAAGCGGACTAATCTTACTCGCTTTAAGGGGCGGGCGGTGGGATTTGTGGAATGACTGAGAACCGGCAACTGAAATTCTTTGCCGCGAATAACGCGGTTGAATATTGGCTTCCCAGTTTTCAGTTTTCGGAAGGGAAACAATCCATGACCTCCCCAATCCATGTTGAGCAGGACAGTTGAGCAGGAAAGAATCGTGGTCGACTTTGAGATGCCGTTCCGATCCGGCGAAAGCCAGCGTACCCAGATTGAGGCGAGTCGGTTCCATTGGGAGGGTTCCTGCTGACAGGTTGTTCTCTCGGCTCCTCTCCATTGCTCCGAGCCCGGTTGGTGTGTTACAAGCCAATCATGCGCAAATGGATGCGCGAGCGCCTCAAGCGCCGCAAGAAACCGGCTGAAGCAGCTTCGGATGAGTCAAAGCCTAGCCCATTACAGCCTGCATACTTCGATGCCTCGCCGGCTTCCCCGGCGACCGAGCCTGACGTGCCCGTAGCGAACAGCAAGACGCAGGCGCCTGTAGAGGATGTGCTGGAACCAGACGCGTCTCAAGATTCTGCATCGCGGCCCCAAACCGGACCTGGCCCTGCTCGCGGTAATGCTCAGGCTGGACGCCGCCGTCGCCGAGGAGGGCGCGGACGGGGACGCGCCGCACAGGGATCGCCGCGGGACACCGCACCAACTCCAGCCGCAGCGTCTGCCGTTCCGGTTGCGCCGGCTGGCGCGCCAGCGGCCAAGGGTACAGTGGTGTTGGCCATCGGTCTGCCGGGCTCGGGGAAGAGCTCCTGGTTCAAGCGCAATAACATAACACCCCTATCCACGGATATGCTGCGCGCGATCCTGTTTGACGATGCTACCGAACAGCGCTTCCAGGATTTGGTTTTCTCCAACTTGCGCTCTATGCTCAAAGCCCGGCTCATAGCGCGGCGTCCTCTGAATTACGTGGACGCAACCAACCTCACGCCGCAGGAGCGCCATAGCTGGATCAAGCTGGCCAAGGATTTTGGCTACGAAGTCCAGGCGGTCTATTTTGATGTTCCCGTCGAGGTTTGCCTGGAGCGGAACCAGAAGCGCGAGCGGAAAGTGGAAGACGACGTCATGCGGCGTATGGCGGCCAAGGTCAAGGCCCCTACGTTTCAGGAAGGCTTTACGAAAATCACCGTGGTGAAGGTCAAAAAGAAAGAAAACCAGCCAGCGGAAGCGCTGAATCCGGAATAGCGGAACCAACCAAAAGACAAGAATCGCCGCCCAGCCCGGTGCGGCGATTTTATTTTTCTGTCAAATTGCTTAGCTGCGGCCTCCCCGCCCGTGGCCACCGCCGCTATTGGATCGAAAGCCCCCGCCGGAACGCGATGGTGGAGCACTGTTCCGATAAGAGGGGCCCTGGCTTGAGCGCCCGGAGCTGTTGCTCATCGACGGAGAGCTATATCGCGGGGAACTTGAATAAGAGCGCTGAGCAGAACCACCATAAGAACCATTCGACCGGTTGGCCTGGTTATCACTGCCGCGGTCAGAAAACCCGCGATACGATCTGGCGGGCTGGTTGTAGCTGCGTTCCGGAGCAGAATACCCTCGATATTGCTGCGAACCGCGGTAGTCATAACTCTGGGTGCTGGCTGACCGGACCGGCCCCGAGGGGCGGGGCACGTTCCCCGCGCGTCCGCCGCCCTCCGATTGCCGGAAGTTACGGGGCGGGTCCGAGCGTTGCGGACCGCGGCCATTATTGGGATTGTTATTGGCCGGTGGTGGAGCGCTGCGGTCGTTCGCCGGCGGACGAGCCGTCGGAGTGCTATGCTCCGCGCCTCCCGATCGTGGCGCTTGCATCGGGGTTTCGTCCCTATGCGGGGCACTCATCCGCTCGTTCCCCCCATTATTTGCTGGCGGACGAGGGACGTTGGTTGGCCCTGTGGGCCGCGAAAAACCGCCACGATCTCCGGACCCCTGCCGGTCATTCATAGTCTCGCCGGGGCGAGGAGTGCCAGGCGCCATGGGACGCATATTGCGTTCTGCCCCAGAATGGACCGTCGCATCGGGGCGGGGGACATTCGGAGTTCTATCCGGGCGCGAGAAACCACCGCGATCTCCCGTGCCTTCAGGACGATTGTTAACCTCACCAGAGCGTCCACCATTCTGCTCTGGCGCATGTGCGTTGCGCCCTGCGCCCGAATGCAAGGTTGCATCCGGTGGCCGTGGAACATTCCGCATCGGCGTATTGCCGCCGAAGCCCTGGCGATCAGAAATCTGCCCGCCGCGCTCAGGGGGATTCCCAGGATTCTGCCCGCCGGTTGCCGGACGGTTGAAGGAACCTTCGCGAGCACCGCCTGCCGCTGGTGGATGCATGTTCACCACCGGACGGCTAAATGTACGTTGGGGTGGAAGCGCGGTTGGCCTGCCTGCGTTCACGCCCAGCATGGTGTTGCGTGTAGGAGTGAGGCCTATTTCCCGGTCCCGTGGAGCGTGCGCAAAGTCATTCTGCGAAACATGAAGCATGTTGCTGTACACAGGACGGGCGTTCAGCATTGTATGCTCCGGTACCGCAGTCCCTCCGCGTTCCAGGTTGGCAAAGCGATTGGGAGTGCCCCTGTGGTCGTAGTAATTGTTCGTAACATTCGTGATGTTGGTGATGCGAGTGTTCGAGACATTCACGTTGCGGAAGTAGTTGCGGCTTCCGCGATACCAGGGCACAAACGGTTCACCGAATCCCAACGGGCACCAGCCATAGGCCGGGCCGCCGCCGAATCCGATGCCTACTCCCCAACCCCGTCCGCCAAACCAGGTGACCAGAGCCGGAGCATACACCGGGCGCACATATACCGGACCAGGGGCCCATCCCCAATATCCACCGTAGGACACCCAACGGCCGTAGTGGAAGGGGGCAAATCCCCAGGGTGCGTCGTCTACCCATGTCCATCCCCACGGGCTGATCCAAACCCAATGTCCATAGCGATAAGGAGCCCAGCCCGCGACCACATGGGAAGGCACCCAAATCGCGCCATATTCCGGAACCGTTCTCCAGGAGCCGTAATCGTCCAAATCCTCATACCCGATCACATCGTGAGAGACGTAGCGAGCAGATTCATAGTGGGCATCGCGCTTGTCACGCACCAGGCCCCAATCGTCAAAACCGTCAAGCTCCGGCGCCGGTGAAAAACTGTGGGCCAGGGAAGTGCCATTGCTGAAAGTGGCACGTTCGTGAGCTTCCACGCGCACTGCCGGGCCTTCTCCTGTGGCATCTCCTTTGCCCTTCCACACAGTGACGGAACTGGTGTCGCCTTCTGGCTGAACATCAAAACGGTAGTCCCCCGACTTCTGCACAGTGAACGCCATGTTGGGGGTATCAATTTCGTAGATCTCGCCGTCGTAAAGCTTGCGAAGGTGCACGCTCAGTGTGCCTTGATGCAACTCTACCTGGATAGTGCGGTCGGAAAGGTTGGAAAACGTCAGACTGGTCTCACTGTCCATGCGGAATATTCCGGTGCCAACGCTCAATTCCGCGCGGGATTGTTTGTCGGTCCAGATATTGTCGGAAGCGGTAAGTGGGCGATTCACGCTGGCCGCGACCCAGTCCTGCGTTCCCTGCGGCTGCACCGACACCGATCCGCCAGCATATTGCAGGCGAGCGACGCGGCCCGGCGGATCGTCCTCCGCCCAGAGCACTGTCGCCGAAATCAACAGCGTCAACAGCGCTACTAACATCGCACGCGTTTTCATGGCCTGTTCTCCTTTAAAAAGAGACCCCTAAAGTCTCTCAGGACGCTCGCGTCGAGGGAAGGCGCGGGAGACCCGGCACTTCTAATTCTATGCGTATGAACCCCTCTCCGAACCGTTAGTTGCGAGATGGAAGCGGCTTATTTTTATATGGTTAGGAGCGATGCGGCCGTAAATGCGGCTCTCAGGTCAGGAACCGCTACTGTCCGGATGGCGTTTCCACACGATGCCGCGTTGATTCTTAATCGTCATCTCCCCGCCGGCCGTGGGGGCATAATCCACTGTCATTTGGGAGTCAGTTTCTGAATTCGACGAATAGAGAGTGCAGGTCATTTGCGCAGCCACGCTGTGGCACTCGACGCGCGAAACCCGTTGCAGGTCAGGCATATCTTCTTCGTTGACCCCGATCAAGATATAGCGATCGTCCAGTTCCAGGTAGCGGTTTTCATAGCCTGGAGCACTGGTAGTCCAGTAACCCCACAGCGGTTTGGGGACAGAGTCTTCTTTGCGGCTGCGTCCTACCATCAGATACAGAATGACCAGGGCAAGAACAAATGCCACTGCCAAGGAGGCGCGATTTGTCTTGTCCATGGTCATCTATACGGGTTGCCCCTCCATTTCATGTTCTGCCATGCGGTCTTCCGCGCAGACGCGAAGAAATGTCGCCACCACCGCAGGATCGAACTGCGTGCCGGCCCGCTTCCGCACCATGTCGATCGCGTCCTCAGCCGGCAACCCCTTACGGTAAGGACGGTCGGAGGTCACCGCGTCATAGCAATCGGCAACTGCAAAGATGCGGGCGTAGAGGCTGATTTGCATTCCAGACAGTCCCTTGGGATAGCCGGACCCGTCGAACCACTCGTGATGTTGCGCCACGATCGGCAACGATTCGCTGAGACCGGGAATGGGCTCAAGAATGCGCAAGCCAACTTGCACATGTTCCCGCATGGTGGCCATTTCCTCGACGGTAAGTCTGCTGGCCTTGTCGAGAATGGCGGGAGGTGTTCCGATCTTGCCGATATCATGCAGCAAGCCGCCGCGGTGCATGATCTTCAAATCTTCGGAACTCATGCCCATGGCGCGTCCTATGCGCATGGCCAGGCGGGTCACTCTCTCGGAGTGGCCAGCGGTCCAGCTGGATTTCGCGTCGATGGCCCGAGCCAGGGCTGTCAGAGTTCCCCAGTGAAGTTGTTCCAGTGCCGCGATTAACTGCACATTGGAGAGTGCAATAGCAAGCTGGTCGGCGATCTGCCGCGCATTCTTGATGTCGAGCTCTCCCAAGGGCTCCGGCCCGCTTTGCTTGCAGACCAAAGCTGCTACCACGTCTTGTTCATTGAAGATGGGGAAGATCCCAATAGCGTAGCCGCCCTGCAAGTTGAGCGGGCTTAGGAAGTTCGGAATAGGTTCTCCGGTCTGCAATGGAAGGTACTGCGGATGACTACGAATCTGCCGCAGGTCCGCCGGAAAAAACTTTGCCCCGTAAATTCTTGGTTGCGGGGCCTCTTTGCTCCCAACCATAGTAAGGCTGGCACCCGTGCCAAAGCGGTTGTCCTTCGCCAAAGCGATCGCACAACTGTGGCTGGGCAGCAAGTGGGGCATTCTTTTCAGTACCGCGTCGACAATTTCGTCGCGATTGAGTGATGAGAGAATGGCTTGGTCGATCTGCTGGATGGTGTTTAGCGCCTGGAATTGCTTACCCAATTGGCCAGCCATGGCATTAAACGAGGCGGCCAGGTCCTGGAACTCGTCTCCACTTCCCACCTCCACCCGGCTGTCAAAGCGCTGGGCAACCAGCGCCATGGTTCCTTCCTTCAATTTTTCCAACGGGACCAGGGTGCGGCGAATATGGACCAGGCTTGCCAGAGTGACGATCCACAGCGCCAAAAGAGCGACCAGCAGAAACGTCTGGCGAAAATGCAGAATTGGGGTTGTGATTTCTTCGTGTTTCCGGCTTACCACGATGGTCCAAGGACCCGCATGAAATCTTGGCGCCAAGAATAGCCGCCAATAGGCCGCGTCATATTGGGTGGGGCCACGATTCCATTCAAACCAGCGCTCTGCCGGGTCGAGTTTGTACTGTGCCAGATCCAATCGTCGAGGAGCGCTTTGTTTCGGCCCCAATACTGGCGTGGTCCCATCGAACACGGAAAGCTCAAGACCGGAAGGAAGTGTGTCTGTGTCCCAGAGATAGTCTGTGCTGATCTCGCCCACAATTAAGCCTGGGTTGACATTGCCGGAATCAAATACGCGCACGAATAGCAGGCAGAGTTGTGTGGTGCGTGCACAACCGTGATTCAAGAGCAGCGACCTGCCGGAGGTGAGGAACTCAATTTCCTGAACGCTCAATGTGGGGCGTGAACCTGCGGCGCCCAGTAGCGCGATTGTTTTCCCATGACCGTCTTTCCTATGGCCATCATGGGCCGTAATGCTCAGAAAGTGCGCCCCCAGTTCCTGGTGAGGTATGGGCCCAGTACTCTGTCGCATACCCAGGGCGATGATACGGATCTCCGCGTCAAGAGTTTCCAGCCTCTCAAGAATGGTCATGCCGCGAGCTTTGCTCGCCTGCTGGAGCTCGGATCGATTCTGACTTTGCAGCCTGCCCGCAACCTGAATGAACGAGAGGATGGCCAGCGCACAAATTGGCAGCAAAGCGCACGACACAAAAAGGAAAAAGATCCTCCGAGCCACCTTGCTACGTAGAAATGTGCGCTCTATTTTCATCTTGACTAGAAGTCGGCAGCCGTTCCGACGTAGCTGCCATCGTTGGCCCAGATAATGTCGTCTTGACTTTGTTTGGCGGTGAGCGGAGCTACACTTTGGCCGTCTTTTCCCATGCTGTAAAGATCAAAGAATGAATTGATGGGTACCAAAAACCGGTCTTTTCGCATGCTGCCCTTGCCCTTTGTATCCTGGAAATTCAGATATTGATAAGGGTTTCCCCATGGGTCGAGAGTAGAGCCATAATCGGTATCGGCCAGAGAAGCAGGGTAGGTCCCGTTCAACACGTCATATTCCTGGATCGCAAGTCCGATGGTGTGAACGTCACCGACGGCGCGGGCGATCTTCGCCTGATCTAAAGCGGCGAGCAAATTCGGCGCCGCGATGGCCACAATGGTGAAAATGATGGCTACCACGATCAGAAGCTCAATGACTGTGAATCCCAATGTCTTCTTCCCCGGTTCGGGAGACAGGTTGCGTAGGCCTCGTTTTGATTGAGAACTGGGCACCGGGCGCTGAAAGGGCTTACTGCTGCTATGAAATCGTATTCATGCTATTGGCCGTTTGCCAAAGGTGCAATGTACTCAAGTAACCTCCGAGAATGAAGACGTGTCCTTTGTTAACAATGCGATAGCTGGAAGTCACATCTGAAATGACCAGCGGGTAGGAGGTTTAGACCTTGGCGCTTTCCACTTGCCTGTGGCGAAGTCGTACCATGAGCGCCGCGAAACCACCGAATCCAATGGTAGCCGCGACCACCAGTAAACCAGTTTGAAACCCAAGTTTTCCTAGAACCTTAGGTCCAAAAAATCCACCAAGATTTCCCAGCGAGTTAATAAAGGCGATGCCAGTCGCCGCAGCGGTGCCGCGTAACATCGAACTCGGCATGGCCCAGAATGGCCCCAGCATGGCCCACTGGGCGGAGGCCGCCAGGGTCATGATCACCAGCATCGGAATCAGCGTGGTGGAATATGCAGCCGCAACTAAACAAGCCGCGGCTATCAAGGCGCACAGTCCGGTATGTAGTTTACGTTCGCCTGTCCGGTCCGAATTGAAGCCAATCAAAACCATGGCGATGGTGGCGGTAAGGTAGGGAATTGCGGTCAGTAGTCCAATCTGGAAGGTATCGACATGAGAGACATTCTTTATCATTTTGGGCAGGAACAGGCTCATTCCGTAAGAACAGGTATTGAGCCCAAAATAAGTGGCGGCGAGCAGCCATACATTTGGATTAGCGACGATGGAAAGTGGCTTAGCCGATATTTCCGACGCAACGTCGTGCTTCTCGTGCGCAAGGGTTCCGATAAGCCATGACCGCTGTTGGTCAGAAAGCCAAACGGCAACTTCCGGCTTGTCGGTCAGATAGAACAGCACCACCCCTCCCATGATGATGGCGGGGATACCCTCCATCAGGAACATCCATTGCCATCCTGCCAGGCCATGCGGGTTGTGAACTTTCAACAAAGCCCCCGATATGGGCCCTCCTACCACAGCGGAAAGAGTCCCCGCGGTCATGAACCAAGCCACGGTGCGGGCGCGGGCATCGGCGGGAAACCATGTCTTGAGATAGAAAATGACCCCGGGAAAAAATCCAGCTTCCGCCAGACCCAGCAGGAAACGCATGCCGTAGAAGCCCCATTCGGTGCGAACGAACATCATGCAGGACGAAATCACGCCCCAGGTCATCATCAGGATGCAAATCCATCGTTTTGCCCCAACCCGTTGCAGAATCAGGTTGCTGGGTACTTGGAAGAAGAAATATCCCAGAAAAAAGGCGCCTGCGCCGTTGCCATAGATGTTGTCGGTAAAGCCCAATTGCCCCTGCATCTGGAGCGCGGCAAAGCCCACATTGATACGGTCCAGGTAGGCGATGATGTAGAGAAGAAACAGGAACGGAACCAGACGCCAGGTGATTTTGGAAACCACCTGGTTTCCAAAAGACAGCGACATTTCGCTAGGTGAAACTGCACTATTCGTCATTGTTAGCCATCACGGAGGAGGCATTCTACATGAGGATGCGGAAGAATAGTTGGGGATAAGCTGGCTCAACCGAGTTTCATGCGGCGGCGAATTTCGCCAACGATGGTGGAGGGATCAGCGGCGATATCGACTACGACAGCATCCTTGGGCTCTTCGAGCACAGCAAACTGACTATCCACCAGATCGCCGGTCGCGTAGTGTCCTTTGCGTTGCTTAAGCCGGCTGAGAATAAGCTCTGCGGTGCCGCGCAGGTAAACGAACTTGGCCAGTACGCCCTCGCCTAGTAGTTCGCGATAGCGTTGTTTCAAAGCCGAGCATGCCAACACTACGTTCTCTCCCCGATCCTGCCACCGGACCATGGCATCGTGAATGGAGCGCAACCAGGGCTCGCGGTCGGCATCGGTAAGCGCAATTCCACGTGACATTTTTTCCTTGTTTCCAGGAGAATGGAAATCATCGGCATCCGCATAGTTCCAGCCGAGTTGTTGCGCCAGCAGGGTCCCGATCGTGGTCTTGCCCGAGCCGGTAACTCCCATCACGACAATAATCACGTACGTTCTCCGGAACAATGGCGTTTCAAGACTCTAGGAAAAATCGCAGGAGTATACAAAACAGTAGAGAACGATTCGCCTTCACCTTGCGCTAGTATACCCAGCGTTGGCAAGAGACTTAACGCCGGAACAAATAGCTGAGCTTGACGAACAATTGCCGTCCATCGTTGCTGAATCGGTTGGAGCGCAACAGCCCGCCACCGTTGGGGTCGCATTGCGGGGACCCCGGTTGGTGGAGGCACAAGCCGGGGTCGATATTTTCCAGGTTGGAGTTGTAGCCCACGTACACCGCTGTCCCGGGATGCAGCAGATAGGTGAATAACACGTCGAAGTTCAAATTCTTGGAAGTTTGCAGAGATGAAAAATTAGGATTTGCCAGTAATCCGTTGTATTGCGTGATGAAGCGCAGGGAGAACTCGCGCGTGAACTGGTAGTTCCATTTCGAGCGAATCACGTGGCTGTTCACCACGCTATGGTCGGCCGCTCCGTTCACAACCCGCTCCAAAATGTAGGTGTTGTCGATTTGCAATTTCTCAGATGGCTTGAGGCCGATCGTCTGGAACAGCGCGGTTTCGTTTCCCGTGTAAGGCAATTGTCCTGGCGCCGGAACCACGACCACGACGCCATCGCGAAAAATGCGAGTGTTCCATCGGAACATGCGCCACGGACTTCCGCGGAACACCAGTCCCACCACGTCCTGAGCGTACTTGTGGTTTTCCGGCAAGCCGGCAAAATCCGCTGGCCGCAAAACGTCGGCTTGATAGCCGACGATGGGTGCCAGGATAATGTTTCTGCGAAATCCAAATACATAATCAAAGCTGACGACTTGCTGCAAGGTGGAGCCGTGGTGGCCCCATAACTGGGTTGTGTTTTCCTCCGGCCCGTGAAAAACCAGATGTTTGCCCTCGGGGCGCCAATAGAAATGGGCGTACTGATTGATGGCCCGCTGGTCCACACGCGGGACAAACCCGGTATCGGTGCGAAAATTTGGTGTGATGTCGAGATATTCCAGTCCCAGCGCGAACCGGCGTCCGCTACCGTCGAGCGAGGCTTCATGGTGCTGTCCAAAGGAATAGCCGGCCGTGGCATCGAGGGTCGAGCTCATATATCCCCGGTAGCTGGCGTTCCAATTCTGGTTCAGGCGGAAAGTGCCATCCATGCCGCCAACCCGGTTGAAGCTTCCCTGGAACTCCCGGTCCGTGTACATGGCCGCGATGCTCGATTGCTCGCCTACATCGCGGCTGACGCGAGCCAGGCTGAAGTACGCGCGCTTCCCGTGTAAGGGGTCATGGTCTGGAACAATGAGTCCCGGGGAGCGGTCATCCGCCTCCAGGACTCCGAGGTTCCAGGGTCCCAGCTTGCCACTCAGGCGCACTCCGAATGTGGGATCGGCAATGCGCCTGGTAAACACCATGCGCGACTGAAAGATCCCAATGGCAATCAGCGGAGCTTCGAAAAAATTGGAGTTCTCCAAAAAGAACGGTCGCTTCTCCGGGAAAAACACCTCAAATCTCTGATTCACCGTATTCTGTGGATCATCCGATTCCACCTGGGCAAAATCTGGATTGAGGGTGGCGTCGAGCACCAGGGAATTGTGGAACACGAACTTCGCATCCAGCCCGGCTTTGGCCCTGAAGTCCGCGGAATCGTAGCGAGGTTGGGCTAGATCTCGGGTGTCGAGCCCGCGAAAGCTGCGCGACTCTAAGTAAGGAATGAGCTGCACGTTGCGTCCCGGAGAGATGTTCTCAAAACCAGTCGCCGTCGCCGCCTGGTTCAACCGTCCCGCGAGCCGCGCCGAGACCCAGGGCCAGTTATCGTATTCGTCATTCTGCGCAATGTAGCGGGTGAGGATGACTCCCCAATGATTGTTGGCGCTAGGCCGGAAGCGCAAACTGCGGAAGGGAATCGCAATCCAAACCACAAAGCCTTTGCTGCCGATCTTGGCTCGGGAATACCAGAGTGTGTCCCAGGAATAGTCCGTACCTTGTCCTTCAGTCCACAGCGCATCAGCCTGCACGCCCCTCGGATTCACATCAAAAATAAAAGCGTGACGCTGGTCCTGAAAAGTGTCGAGGGAGAGCTCGACATAATCGTCGGAATCAAACGGAGTGGAGGGTTCACGTCGTGTTAAGTCCGCCCTGACGGTACCCTTGTCGTTCCAACAAACCAAAACCACGTACAAATTGGAGCTGTCGTAACCCAAATAGCCATCGGTATGCTCGGTTGCGGGCTGTCCGTCCGAAGGTTGATTTTGAATAAAATCTGCGACCCGTCGCAGTCCGAGCGCGGGCCCGTGGGGAACCATATTGTCGAAGTCCTCAAGCTTGGGAGCGACGGTGATTCTGGGAATGTTTAACGAAGCCGGCGCGGCCAAACCGATCTTGGGAAGAATAACGACCAGCAGAAATATGACGCATTGCACCCTGGCAATGGATAACCTGGCTAGCCCGTTGGCGTTCAGCGTTAGGCCCGTCGTACGCAATAGACTAAACCTTTCTGCAATTGGGGTTTGGACGGTTGCCGTTGCTTGAAGTTAGCGGCGTCAAAGCAAGCAAAGCAAGGCCGTGTTGGAGACTCGGAATTGACCGATGGCCGTGATGTCCATAAAATCAAAGCGCGGCACGCTTTTTGTTCGACCATCTACTGCCCCCTCGTTCAACGGCAGGACAGCTGACTCTGGATCAGCATATCGGGGTTCGAATCCCTGGGGGGCAGCCAAATCCTTTCAGCAACTTAACCCGCCCGCTTCTTTCTGTCCCCCGGAAAGTGTGCCCAATTTTGTGCCCACCCCGCGAAATTTTCAGAGAGCTTGGGCCGTGACCGAATTTCATTTGACTTCCCGAAGGCCGTTGGCGAACACGACTTTGAACCCACGGAGGAGTCTTACCGGCAAACTGTGGCTGAAAAGAAAGTGATCGTGCAGCAGCGATACACGCGGCGACCGAAGCAGGTTTACGGGCGGACACACCAGAGGAACGAGGGCAGGGACATGTTCTGCCTTTGTTTGGCGGCCCTGTTCATGTTGAAAACCGAAATTCCCAACTCGCCTTTCAAAGACCTGAGAGCGATGGCAGAGCGAGTGCGAACCGGCGCGGCAGGTGTACCTGCGCCGGCAGAACGGCGCGTTGCGATCGCAGGGTGTCAATCCGTATGGAAATCTGTGAGCCTCAGTGGGCGGACAAGGTGTGCGGCCACGCCGGTGTACGATTGATGAAATACTATTGCCGATTCCTACTCTCGTCCCTATTGCCGATGATCTCTTAGCACTAGAAGTGGAGGAACTGGGTGGGGTGTTACTGGTTCATCTGAACAGCTACGGAACACAGAGCAGTGGGAGCGGGGCAGTGCAATACGGAAAGGTCAGTCAATACAATTTCTTTAATGATCTTTCAAATCATCCGCCCTATTCCAACCGGCAAGAAGAAGTCAGACGCGCGCTGATGGAGGCATGGGGCTGGCTGGTATCAGAAGGATTTCTGGTGCGGGATGGAGACCAACCCGCAGCTTGGTTCTTTCTTTCGCGGCGGGCACAAAGGTTGAAATCACGCGATGATGTCAGCGCATATCGGAAAGCGAACCTGCTTCCGAGAGGTCAGCTTCATCCTCTCATTGCGAACAGGGTGTACCCGGGATTCCTGAGAGGGGAATACGATACTTCTGTCTTTCAGGCGTTCAGAGAGGTCGAAATTGCGGTGCGGAGTGCGGGCGGATTTGCGGATGAAGTGGTAGGCATAGCTCTGATGCGCGACGCCTTTCGGCCATTCAATCCTGACAAAGTTGCCGGCCTGCCAGGCCCTCTCACTGATGCCGCATTGCCCATAGCGGAACAGAAGGGCATGGCCGATCTCTTTTGTGGGGCTATCGCGCTATATAAGAACCCGCAGAGTCATCGCAATGTGCCGACCGACCCTGTGGACGCGGCTGAGATAATCATGTTCGCCAGCCACCTGCTCAGGATAGTAGATCATCTGAAACCACCGACCTAGCCCTTAGCAGCTTGTGGCGACGCACCTTAAATCCCGCTCGGAACTGACTCAGCACGTCACGTGCCCACTGCCCGTGCGCGACCGCGATGATGACAGAATTGTGGAACTATTCCTAGACGCCTTCCAGAAGGGAAGGTTTGCGAAGAACCCCGACTGGCTTCACCAGTACGAAGCGAACGTGGAAGTGATCAGCACGGCTGACGACGGAACCCGGCTGGCAATCGAGCACACACGCATTTTTTCTTTTGATGGGCAGTCCGAACAGGAGAAGGCCTTGAAGCCCATCGCTGAGTGTTTGGAGTCGGTGCGACTGCCCGGTGTACCTGACAGGTGGTATCAGGTGTACTTCGGCACGAACTTCATGGGCCGGACATTGCAGAAGCACCGTGCTGCCGTGCTGGATTCGCTGCGGCGGTGGGCGCTGAGTGAACTGCCGGCACTCGAACCGCGTGATTACTTCAGGTACCCGCTTACCATTCCAGTCCCGCTGCCCAATGGGAAAACGGCGAACATCGAAGTGGGTGTGGAGGTGTGGGACAACATGCAGGTTGATCGCCAAGTCTGCGTCAGCGGCATTCTGCCGAGCGGAGATCGTCTCACGGACGCCGTGCGCCGCGCGCTAGAAAAGAAACTTCCAAAGACCGCCGCTGCGGATGCTCACCTGCGGTTCCTTCTGATTGACCAGCCGACGCCATCCGACAGCGAGATCGGAGTTCTCAGAGTCATCCGCGAACTAGCGCCAGAGTTTCCGCTGCTGCAAGAAATTCAGGCGCTCGTCTTTGCAAAGACGTACCTGCTACATGAGAGCGTGATCTATTTCAGCTTGTGGAATGTTCGGACAGGAAGCTGGTCTGAGTACCTCCGCGCAGAGATCGCCAAAGCGAACTGATAGCGAAGAATCACTGTGCCCGCTTTTGTGCCAACCCACAAGGAAAAATGCGGGCAAAAGGGGGAAAGGCGCTCACCAGAAAATTCTCAATGCCCGAACGACAGCAAAATCGCAGCTCTCGTCGGTTAGGAAGCGCACGCCTATGCCCGCTTCTTACCTGAATTGCCGATAAATACCACTTCCTCATGAGCGAGTGTGTCGGCGGCGTATCGCATGGCGGCCTGGATATCTTCTCGGGAGAGACGCGGGTATGCATCGAGCAGATCAGCCTCCGCCGCGCCCTCGCTCAGCTTGCGCAGAATGATCTCAACGGATATGCGCGTTCCGCGAATCACCGGCTTGCCAAGCATTATCTTCGGATTGACTTCGATTCGATCTGTGACCGTCATAGGCTTCTCACAGCTCACAGCATACCGCAGAATTCCTCCGTGCCATAACTGTGCCATGCGAGCCGAGCCCCTATGCGCCAAGACGCGATTTTTCTATAGTTCGAAGGCTGTGCTTCCGTGCGGGCTTGCGGTTACGCAAGTCGCTGAATCAGAATGGAGATGCCAGAAAGCGATAGGAACAGCCTCGTGCTTGCAACCGGAACAGACCTGGGCCTTGCTGTGTTGCAGGTCTCTCCTCTCGCCAGCAAAGGAGACCAAGGCGGGCGAAGTTCAGGCGGCGATTCGAGGATCGGGATTATTTCCCTCGCGCCTACGTGGTCTCGGATTTTCCGACGTACGCCGGAGTTCACGCATGGCGTTCATCGCGTTGGTAAGTGCCTGGCGCTCACCCGGCGACGCATGTTGAAAGGAATCTTCGATCTCATCCATGATGGCATCCTGGGCGTCTTGAATGCGCTGAGACAAATTGTCCTGGTCGGTTTCGTAGGTCGCGACTTCAACCAGGTCTTTCCAGTTCAGTTGACGGCGGGTATGCAATGGCGCGGCGTGGCTCATCAAATCCTCCTAACGGAACGACAAGCACGCAATGAATAAACTCGGAAAGGCGGGTGAACACAATACAGTGAAAACTGGATAACCGCCGAGTTAAGAGGGATTGTCTAGTGCCGAGCTCCTGCATTTGCAGATTTTGCCAGATCACTGACCACCACGGAGCCCGCGCCTACTAGTTGTGAAGGGCGGGTCATCAGCGGCACCAGCAGGCGTTGGATGTCGGGCTCCAGAGTGACGCGGGCGGCATGGGCTTGCTTCTCTGTCTTCCATACCGTCACGATCAACATGCGCCCCTTGGACAGGTCGATGACCAGATTCCCTTCGTAGCCTGGTTGCGCCGCATGACGGGCATTAAACTCCTCCATCTCCTTGCCGGACTGCATCAGTTTCTCGGGGTCGTATTGGTTTTCTCGTATGATGGCGTACATCGTGGTCTCCTCCCTGGTAGTGGACTATCTTTTTTGATGCCTGGAAACAGCTATGAGGTTTCTGCTTGCTGATCCTTCATATCTTTCCGAATCAGTGACGACCGGTATCATTTCTCCACTAAGTCCTTCAACAGCCGGAGTTCATCGCGAATCAGCCGCGGAAGAAGAAACTCGTTCCGAATCTTCCCTTGACCGGCGCGGCCGAAGCTTTCCGCAAGATCTGGGTGTTCCATCAAGAACAGCAGCCTGTCAGCACAATCTTCCACGCTTTCCACCAGGTACTCTTCATACCCTGCGGGGAACTGCATGGGGATACCGCCGGCGTGCCCGGCGACTACCGGTCGCGATTTCCAAAACGCCTCCGCGACCACCAGTCCGAATCCTTCGCGAATGGATTTCTGAATGACGATATTGGCGGCCCGTTGAAAGGCGTTGACTTCCATGTTTCCTACTCCGGTCAGATTGGTGAACACGTGAAGATCAGGATCATCGGCGGCTTCCGTGTTGATTTTGTCGAGGACCTCCCAACCTTGGGGATCGTCGCCTGCCATGGCGCCGATCATCGCCAATTGGATCTCTGGCATCTTCTCTTTGGCCAGGCGATAGGCCTGGATGACTCCCAGCGGATCCTTCCACGGGTCAAAGCGCGAAATCTGCGCCAGCAGCGGTCGCCGCAAGTCAATTCCCATCTCTCCGATGGCGCGGTGACAGACGTCGGCCGGCAGGTCCATGTTCTTGCTCGAAGCCGGGTCAATTGCCGGCGGAATGAAAACCACTCGTTCGATCTCCAGATCGGCGGGCTGAAAGCTCTTCATGGTAAAGACGGCGGCGTCATATTCCTGAATGTAGGGATGCAGGAACTCCCAGACTTCGTGGTTGGGCTGGGAACTATCGATATGGCAGCGCCAGATCCACTTTGATCGCAAAGGAGAGGATTTGAAGTGCCGCAGGGCTGCGGGCTGCGGATCGTGGATCACAAATACGTCGTAATCGTCAGGCAGCATCTCGGCGCAGGTGCGGTTGCGATCCAGGTAGGCGTGCTTGGTCTCTGGCGTGAGCTTGAGGTCTGCTCCTTGCAAGGCATTGTGAAAGCTCTTGGTGATGGCAAAGAAATCTTTGTCGCCGTAGATAAGGCGCCAATCGGCTTCCAGACCAAGCGCCAGGTGGACCGGAATCATGCGGCTCAACAACTCAGCTACCCCTCCGCCCGCCGCGGTTGCATTCACATTGCAGACCCTCAATCCCTTGAGTTCGCGGCTCAGATCGCGAATTTCATCGACCAGAGTTTCACCGACCCAGCGCCGGTAATTGTCGAGGTTTACGGACTGAGAACTGATGTGACGTCCGACAGCGACTCTCGGCAGAGGCTGGGCGGTATGGATCATTGGCATTTCTTTGGGATGAAATGATGACGTGAGCGGTTGTCACAAATCTGTTTGAAGCAAGCCCAAGGCGATGGCAATGAGGCTGCTATGAGATATACTGCCGGGGCTAACCAGATGAAAATCTGCGTCCTTGGGCTTGACTGTGCCGCTCCGGAAATCGTCTTTGCCGACGAGCGCCTGCACAATTTGCGGGCGCTCATGCAACGCGGAACCTGGGGACGCCTGGAGAGCGTAATCCCGCCGATTACCGTGCCGGCCTGGATGTGTTTATGCACCAGTCAGGACCCCGGTTCGCTGGGAGTCTACGGCTTTCGCAACCGCGTGAGCCACTCCTACAGTGGGCTCGGCGTCACCGATTCCACCAACATTCAAACGCCTGCTATTTGGGATTACCTTGCCGAGGAAGGGAAGCACTCGATCATCGTCGGTGTGCCCCCGGGATTTCCGCCGCGCAAGATTAACGGCATCAGCGTGGGATGCTTTCTGACCCCCGACTCTGCCACCGACGAATTCACCCACCCACCCGAGATCAAAAAAGAAATCAACGACCTCGTCGGTCACTATCCCACCGACGTAGCCGGCTTTCGCACCGACGACAAGGAATGGCTCAAGGCCCAGATTTTCGAGATGAGCCGCAAGCACTGGAAGGTCGTCCGTCATCTTCTGACCACCAAGCCCTGGGACTACTTTCATTATGTTGATATCGGCCTGGACCGTGTCCATCACGGCTTCTGGGATTGCCACGACAAGCAGCACATCCACTACAAGCCCGGCAATCCGTATGAGAATGTCATCCCGGACTACTATCTCTGGCTCGATCAGCAGATCGGCGAGATTACCGCGCTTCTCGATAAAGACACCGCGCTGTTGATCGTCTCCGATCATGGCGCGCAACGGCTGGATGGTGGGTTCGCCGTGAACGAGTGGCTGATCCGCGAAGGCCTATTGGTTCTGAATGAACCAATCCCGACGCAGGTCACGCCTTTCGCAAAACTGAAAGTGAATTGGGCCAAGACAAGAGTCTGGAGCGAGGGCGGCTACTACGCCAGAGTCTTTTTCAACGTGGAAGACCGCGAGCCGCGTGGAGTCATTCCGGCGTCCGAGTATGAGTCATTCCGCGACCAGATGAAGGAGCGCTTCGAAGCGCTGACCGACGATAAGGGCCGTCCGCTGAACTCCCTGGTCTTCAAGCCGCAGGAAATCTACAAGCACGTCCGCAATGTCGCGCCGGATCTCATCGTCCACTTCGGCCGGCTCTACTGGCGCTCCATCGGCAGTGTAGGCCACGGCCGCCTGCACCTCGAAGAGAACGACACCGGCCCCGATGCCTGCAACCACGCCCAGTTCGGCATGTTCATCCTCGATGCGCCGAATAGTTCTCTACGCGGCGAGTTCCAGGGAGCGAAGTTGCTGGATATGATGCCCACGCTGATGAAGCTGGCAGGCTACAAGGTTCCAGAGGCGATGCAGGGGTGCTCGTTGATTCGCGGTTGATGTCGCATCACCTACAGATCAATAAGTGTAGTGACGTTCTTTCACCAAACGACGATCGGATTAATCATGGGGGCTTTGAGGACAACACGGCACGGACGCGCCCCTTTCGACTAGTGCCATTGCTCCAATACTGCCAGAGTGCGATCAGCATTCGCTTGAATGGTTGGGTTGTGGGCCCTGCGTTGGGTTTGGAGGACGTAGCGTATCATCGTATTCACCGTGGCCATAGGCAGTCCCAGCTTTCCCTTTATCTTCCAACACTGACTTCCTGTGGGTTTCTTCTCGAGCAGGGTTTTCCCGTCAGGGCCATACATCATCGAATACGCAGGCACCGTCACAAGATCATACGCAAATGCCATCTTCATCGCATCGGTTTCTGGTGGCGGAGTGTAACGAAGCAAACCGTCGATCTGTCCTGCATCGAGATAGCCAAGAATTACCTCCGTGCCAACGGCGTCGGAACGTATTTCGGAGGCTGGTCCCCAGTCGTTGGATACCACCATCATCTTGCCGGTTCCCGGGAATGGCACTTGTTCAGTAAAAAGGCCATTCGTTGCCTGCCATCCTTCCGGAGTCAAGAGATCACCTTGAGTTACTCGACGCCACAATTCATCGACTAGCTCATTAGGTCTCCTTCCCCCTATGCGTTCAATGCTCGACCGGCTGCTCGGGGCAGCCGGTTCGCCCGTGTGCCCATGAGCAAGTCCTCTGATTCGTCGCAACCATGTTTCAGGAGCGTACGCGGACCAGAGGAACAGTAAGACGCCCGCCGAGAGAGCTACACAAACTCCGTACTTAAATCGGAAACTCATTAGTCGGATGAAAACATCGTACCAGTGTAGTTACGATTTGATGTGTTAGAGTTGAGGGCTTGATTACCATGGTAATCAAGCCTCTATTCTCAGAACCGCTCACCTTGGATTCGATGACTTCTTGATTGCAGCAATCACGCCGACGGCTCTAGCCCTCCGCCACTACCCAAGGCCTCCCATCAAAATACCCGGGCAGCTTCAATCCAAACAACTGCAACACCGTCGGCGCTACATCCACAATGGCCGGCTTCTCCACCGTAATCTTCCGATTGCTGAACAACACTCCGGGAACCAGCCGCGGATCCACACAATGGTCTCCGCTCCAGGCCTTAGTGTTGTCCTCGAAAATCGTGCCGGTGACTTTTCCCATCACCGAATCCCACGACGCCCGAAAACCCGCGCCATAGCCCACAATCAAATCCGGCGCATTGTCCACATACGGCCCGGCGTAAACACCGTCGCAGTCAAACATTCCTGTAATCGAAACTTTGCCCGTAGCGGGATCCATCAATCCATCCAGCTTCTGTCGCAATTCGGCTTTCAGGGCCTCGCTTTCGGTCCCGGCAGCGACAATGCCTTCCCGCTCGCGTCCTTTGATATTCAAATAGATTCCATTCAACCCCATGGTGTAGGCCCGTGTCCGCGACCAGTCCACATCCTCAAACCAATCTCCGCTCTCCGTCTTGCCGTCTTTCAATGCCAAATACCCGTTCTGATGCAGCCAGGCATTCACATTCACGCACCGCGCGAACGACTTGAACCCATGATCTGAAATCACCAGCAACAGCGTCTGATCATCAATCTGCTTCATCACCCGCCCGACCAGACCGTCCATCCGCGCATACAGTTCCTGAATGACCTGCTTACGCTCGTGTCCCTTCGCCGCCGGATGCCCCTCTTCCAGATACCGCCAGAACATATGCTGCACCCGGTCGGTCGTGTCGAACACGCACGCACACATCCCCTGAGGAGTTTTCTCCAGCGCATCGAAAAACATCCGCTCGCGATCTTCGTGGTTCCCGTAGGCCTGTACCAGGAACGCATCATCGTCGAGGACTTCTTCATTTAGCGCCCAGGTATCTTCCGCAAGCCCTAAGGTCGCATACGGACCAAACAACTTGGCCAGATAGATGGAATAGGTGACGGGGTGGGAGATCGGCAAGTCGGGCCGCGCGGGATCGATGTTGACCGGGGTGACATAGACCTCGACTTCGGGTTCCAGTTCCTTGAGATAAAAGCGGCAAATTCCCCGCGCGCTGAATCCCAAACCTGACTTGAACTTCACCGCTACCCATTGCGAGTATTCTCCGACCTTCAAGGTGAAGCTTTCCGAGTCGAGCTTGATTTGAGCCTGTTTCCGGTTGGCCGTTGCCTGAACCGTGAACTCCGTGCGGAGATCTTTACCGGAACCCAACGGGTCTTCCGGTCCCGGGATATAGGAACGATAACGGTCGCCGTCCCGCTCGAATGCAATGCGCACCCCGCCTTCACGAAACTTGCCATTCGCGGCCCGACTCGTACAAAAACAAAATGTTCCCTGGCTCCCCTTCAAGTCGGGCACGCACATGCCGGAAAGCAGCACGCCGGGGAATTTTTCGGGAGGAAATGTGACCGGCACCCTCACCACCGAACAAAACACCCCCGCCTCGCCCAGTCGATGCCAGAACGGAGTCCCGCGCCGCATCCCCTGTATCTCGGGCTTCCCCAGGGGAATCGAATACTTGCCAATGTTCAACCGGCGTTTTGGCTCGCGAATTTGTGCCGAAGAAAGGAAGGGAAGGTAAGTGTTCGTGTCCCGCGCCAGAAAGTCGTAAATATTGTGTTTCCCAGGATTCACTCCGGTCTGAAACGTCGACCACGCGACTGGCGAGATCGCCGGAAAAGTCGTGCGCAGCGGACGGAAGGTTCCGCTGTCGCGCAGCCGGGAAAAATTCGGCATCCTGCCTTCGTCCATAAAGCGGCCGGCCAACTCGGGGTCCATCCCGTCGAAACCCACAATCACCACCCGCTTGACTTGCGCTTTGCCGTACGCTCTCAGCCTTCGCCGCCAGCGAAATAGCTGGCGAATCGGCCATGTCACCAAGGCATAAAAGGAATACAAGAACGCAACCAACAGGGTCCAGAAGGAGGATAAGACGGCGAATCCAGCGCCCGGCCCTGCGTAGGCATGCGCGGTAGAAGGAACCGCAAGCAGCGCGAGAAGGAAGAGCAGAGCGGGGAACACACGACGGTGACGCCGAGTCATATCTGGATCCCCAGTACCGACTTAAAGATAAAGCCCGCTGCCAGCGACACCACGAAAAACAAAACCAGCCAATTCCACTTCATTCCGAACAAGACAATGTTTTGTTCTGGATAAGACACCGAAATGGATTGGATCGTCCCGTCTTCCGGCAAAGCCGGTTCCGCTGATGACAACATGCGTTCCCAAACATTGCCTCGTAGTCGAACCGGCGAAATTCTTTCCAGGCTCGCCGAAACCACAACCGCCTTGCTCGCCGTCTCGCTCCCCGCGGTTACGTCCACCGAGAATTGTCCGGGATGATTGGCTTCCAGCCGCCAGGCCACCGACTTCTCATTTGGAATATGCACCGCGGGAGCTGAGATGACTAACCCTTCCGGTAATCGCAGGTCGACCTGATCCAGAACTTCAGGGCTGCTGACGGTTGCTTCGAGCAAGAACGATCGCGCTGGTTGTAGCGGCATCCAACCCAGGTAGCGATCCATTTGAATGAGAAGAGCGGTCATCGGCACAATCACTATCAAAAAAGGAGTAAATGCAAGGCGAAGATAATGGCCGGTGCCGCGAAGGATTTTTCCATATGCACCGATGACGACAGGCAATTGATCTTGAAATAGACGCACGGCCAGCAAGTGCGCCTTCAATATGTCCTTGGCGCGGCCGATCGCCTTTTGGTCCGAGGTGTAGCGAAACACCAGCACCATCAGCAGCCCAATCAGTACCGAGGTCCCCAGCACCAGCCACAAGGGAAGCTGGATGGTCATTCGATATAACCCAGCCCTTGAAGATGCTTGGTCACCTTTTCTTTGGAGGCAGCATCTCCGCCTTGCTCCGGAGGCATGAGACGTTTGATTTCCTTCTCAATGGTGTGCAGCACAAATTCATCGACCGACGCGTACCCTGACGCCTCCGCGCACTGTTCCGCTTTCTGCAGCAACTCGCCTTCCAACTTCACTTTGTGAGACATTGCTTTCCCCTTATGACTCTGGGAACTGGGAAGAGAACGAGTTCTTGGCCTGGTGTTTGGCGAAAATTCCAGTCGTCAGTTCACGGTTCTCAGTTCTCAGAGAAGATCGTGTGTCCCATCATACCCTTGGGCTGGGAGATCCCGAACCGGGCAAGGATGGTGGGAGCGATATCGGTCAGCGCGGGATTGACTGCATCAATCCGGCGGTTGCTCAACAAGACTCCCGGCACCAGCGTGTAATCCATGCAATGATCCCCGCTCCAGGGATTGGTGTTGTTCTCCAACTCATCGGCAGGGAAATTCCCCAAAATGGTTTGCCAGCCCGCACGGTAGCCGCGGTTATAGCCCACCAGCAAATCTGGCCCTTGCTGCGCATAGGGGCCTTGATAGACCTCGCGAGCCAGGTCGACGCGGGTGATGACTGGCTGCTGATTGCCGGGGTCGCGTATCGCGAGCAGTTTGTTCTTGAGCTCTTGCAGTAGCGCGTCCGCCGCCGGTCCGGACTCCATGATTCCTGCGCGTTCACGTCCGTGCAAATTGAGATACAGACCATTGAGTCCGAGGCCATAGGCTCGCGTGCGGCTCCAATCCACTCCGGCAAAAGCCTGGCTCGAATTTTGCGCGCCTTCCTTCAAGGTCACATACCCATGGTTCGCTAACCATGTATTGAGATTGAACGACCGGTCGTAAGGAGCAAAGCCATGGTCGGAGAGCACCAGCAGAGTCGTGCGATCATCCAAGTGCGCCATGACTTCGCCGAGCACTTGATCGATCTGCTGATAGAACTCTGGCAACGCCGATCCGTACTGTTGGGCAAGGCTCGCGTCATACTGCGGATGGTGCGGATCAATCAGCCACCAAAGCATGTGCGAATTGAGATCCAGGCTGGAAAAATAGAAAAAGAACACGCCTTGCTTAAATTTGGGGAATTCCTGATCAAAAATGGCCCGGTGCTCGGCCAGCACCGTCCGCGACTGTTCGAGATACTGCCCGTCGTTCAAAACACCGGCGGAGAGCGCCTTGGTATCTTCGGAAATTCCCTGGGTGTAGAACTCGCCAACTTCTTCTGTCAATTTCCGCGAGTAACTGTTCGGCGTGGAGATCGGCAAAGCGGGATCAGCCGGATCGATATTTATAGGCGAAACATACAGCTCAAACCGCGGATGCGCCTGCTTGAGATAGAAGCGGCATATGCCTTTGACATTACCGAAAAACGGAATCAACTGAAACTCAACATGCACCCAATCGCTCCACTCGCCTTCACGCAAGATAAATTTCGCATCTTGAACTTCAACCCTGGCCACCCCCTGTAAGGGATCAAGCGAAACCGTAAACGCCTCGGTGGCCGGTGGAGAACCTTTGCGGAAAGTATTGTCTGGCCCGATCAAATCGGCCTTGATTTGGGAGTTCTGCACCTGCACGGGAATGATCTGTCCGCCTTCCACCGGCCCGGATGAAGCCATCGGGTCGTCCGTATAAAAGGAGAATGTTCCATAACTTCCGCGCAAATCCGGCGTTCCCATGCCGGATAGTGTGAATCCTTTGGCTTTCACCGGAGGAAAATTGGCTGGAATGCGAATCACTGTATTAGGCACGCCGTAGTCGTCCAGAATTTCCCAGAAAGCGCGTCCTCGCCGAAGTTGTTCAGCGGTACCGCCGCCTAATGGGATGATCCAGCTTCCCAAGTGGATGGAGCGTTTTGGCGGCTCCACCCGCGATGCGGAAAAATATGGTTGCATGGTGTTCGGATCGCGGTGAATGAAATCGAAAAGCCCATGGCCGCCCGGATTCATTCCGGTAATCAGGTTCGACCATGCAACCGGGCTTTGTGGCGGAATGCTGGTGGTGAGCAGTTTGAATGATCCCTTCTGTGTCAGCGCGGAAAAATTCGGGAGCCTCCCTTCTGCCATGTACTGTTTCAGAAGTTGTGGGTCCATCCCATCGATCCCCAGGATGATGAGCTTTTGGTCGCCGTGCCAGGTCTTTTGGCATGAGAGCGCTGTCGCTACCAGACAAAGCACCAGCGACAGCTTCAAGTTCCAGATGAAGGCCTTCAAGGTTGAGGCTGATTTTCACCTTGCTCTCGATGGATGTCAAGAAAGACGAAATCTTTGGCCGGCGGATTTCCGCAGAAGATCTGTTGCCTGCCTCTTCAAGTAAACTGAGCTTCATGCTTCGTCGGATGCTAGCGATTGCGCTCCTGCTATTCCCGGCGTTTGTTTGCGGAGCCACCAAACCCAATATCGTACTGGTCACAATTAGCTCGGCCCGCGCTGACCGCATGGGCTTCCTCGGTTCGAAGCGGAGTGTCACGCCGAGCCTCGACGCACTCGCGCGGCATTGCATCGTCTTCGAGCAAGCCTACGCACAGGCCCCGACGACCGCTGTATCTCACGCCACCATCCTCTCCGGTACTTATCCCCAAACCCATCATGTCACTGAGTTTGCCACTGTACCCTTGCCCAATTCGTTGCCTTACCTGCCGGATGTACTGAAAAGCGCCGGCTACCGCACTGGCGCGTTTGCCGGATCAGAGGCTTTGGATCCTAAAAATGGATTTACGCCGGGATTTGACCGAGGCTTCGTTGTTTATGACGCCGGCTTGGATGCGGCGCAGTCACGCCACTCCCGTGCCTCGCAAGGCAAAGAAGTCATGGTCCGTGCGCTGGCTTGGCTGGAGCAGGATTCACACGGGCCGTTTTTTCTTTGGATACAGATGGATGCGGATGCTTCCTCGGGTGCAGCCTACGAATCTGCCATCTCAGCCGCAGACGGAGCTGTAGGCAGGCTCATAACCGCCTTGCGGACGCAGAAATTGTTCGAGGGTTCGCTCGTAGTGGTTACCTCCGATCATGGCTCCAGCCTGGGAGCGCACGGTGAGGCAGCCCACGGCCTCTTTCTCTATGACGAAACCGTCCATGTACCGCTGCTGATCAAGCCGCCGCAAGGTGGGGAGGCCGCCCAGCGCGTGCGCGCGCGAGTCCCGTTGGTCAATCTTGCCCCCACCATTCTGGAGATCGCCGGGCTTCCGGTTCCTTCGCAGATGCAGGGGCAATCCTTGTTGCGAATCGCCAAAGGAAACGCCCCGGAGCAGCCGATTTATTCGCGCAACGATTATTCCGCGCAGGCCTTCGGCTTAAGCCCGCTCGAGTCATGGCGCGCAGGCAAATTCCTGTACATTCGCGCCCCCCAGCCCGAACTCTACGACTTGTCCACCGACCCGGCGGCTGCGCGCAATCTGGCCCAAACCTCTAAAGGAACGCTTGAGACGATGGCCTCCCAGCTCGCATCCTTCGACCAACACCTCAGCTCCGGCGGCGGCCAGGCTACCGCGCTTACATCCAGCCAGATGCAGAAGCTGGCTTCGTTGGGATATGTCGGGCTGCAAAAAGCCGCAGGCACGGCCGACACTCCCGTCAGTGGAACGGACCCGAAATCTGCGACTGCGCTGGTGAGGACCGCTGTAGCCGCCGAAGCCTTGCTTGGAGAAGCAAAGCCGGACAAAGCTCAAGTGACACTTGAACCCATGATGACGGCCGCTGCCGGCATGTACCTGGCACAGTACGTCATGGGAGTCGCGCTTCTAGAGCAGGGGAAATATGCGCAGGCAATTCCGTATTTGCACCGTGCCATCGAACTCCAGGCAAATTCTCCCTGGGTACATTACCGAATGGGCGAAGCCCTGCTTAAAACAAGGGACTACCAAACCGCTGCGATCCACCTGGAAATAACTGGGGAACGCCTGCCCAATTTCGCGGCAGGCCATGCGCTGTTGGCGCAAGTCTACGATCACTTAGGAAAATCCGAAGATGCGAAGCGAGAGAGGACCAAGGCGATGCTTCCATAATTCGTGCTTAGGATTTTTGTGAAAGGGCACGAGTACTCGAGCCGTTAGGGTCCGATTGCTTCTATACACGCGCTCCGGCGTCGGAAGTCAAAGATGACCTCACCACGCGTGTTTCATGGCCTTCGTAAACTTCTCTAGAGGTAACGTATTCAGCACGTCCTCCTTCGTCAACCAGGCTCGCCGCGCCTGCAAGATGCCGAAGCGAATCTTGTCGAGGTGCGAGGTATGGTGCGAATCCGTGTTGATCACGATCTTGACACCGTGCTGCTTCGCCAGGCGCAAGTGCCGGTCACATAAATCCAGCCTGTCCGGGTAGGCATTCAATTCCATGGCAACTTTCTTCTCCGCCGCCAGTTTCAGAACCGCATCGATGTCAAACGGATAAGCCTCCCGGCGCAACAACATTCGGCCGGTGGGATGCCCTAGCAGGGAGGTATTGGGATTCGAAACTGCCTTCAGCAACCGTTCCGTCATCTGGGAAGCGGTTTGATTGAAGTGGGAATGCACGCTGGCGATGACAATATCCATCTGCTCCAGCACGGAATCCGAAAGATCAAGCGAGCCGTCTTCCAGAATGTCCACTTCGATTCCGGCCAGGATCTTGATGCCCGTCATTTTGTCCGAAACGTCGCGTATGCGCCTGATGTGCTCCAGGGCCCGCGGGTCATCCAGCCCGTTGGCAAATGCCAGGTTCTTGGAGTGGTCGGTAATGGCCAGGTACTTGTACCCGTGCGCTTGCGCGGCTTCGGCCATCTCCTGGATGGTATTCCGGCCATCGGTCTCGACCGTATGCATGTGTACATCGCCCTGCAAATCTTCCTTTGAAATCAGTTGAGGAAGCGCATGTTTCGCCGCCGCATCAATTTCGCCCTGGTTCTCCCGCAGTTCCGGGGCGACGTAGTCGAGTTTCAGTTGGGCGTAAATTTCTTCCTCCGTCCGGGCTGCAACCACGGTTTGATCGTCTAAACGCGCCAAGCTGTATTCGCTGAGCGTATAGCCCATCTTGAGCGCACGCTGGCGCAAAGCCACATTGTGCCCTTTTGACCCGGTGAAATACTGCATCGCGGCGCCAAACGATTCCGGAGCCAGGGTGCGCACATCTACTTGCATTCCTCCCCGCAGCCGGAAGCTGATTTTGTTTTCTCCCCGCGCGATCACTTCCATCAGGCCCGGAAGTTTGATGATGTGTTCGATCAGCTTCTCGCGCTCCGCATCGTCGCAACACGCCTTGCCAGTAACCAGGATGTCCAGATCTCCGACCGTCTCGCGCCCACGCCGCAGTGAACCCGCGGGCGTGATCTTCTCGACACCCGCGAAATGTGTCAAATGTTCGATGATCTTCTGTGCTTCCCGCTCGGCCGTATCCAGCAGAAACCGCCCCGCGATCCGCTGATAGTCTTCAATCGCCTTGAGCAGCTTCTGCTCCTGCTTCGCCCCCATGCGCGGCAACTCCTGGATCTTGCCTTCGCGTGCCAGCTTGGCTACACCTTCCACATCGCTAACCTGATAGGCGTTCCAGATCAGCGCAATCGTCTTCGGCCCCAAACCCTGAATTTTCAAAAGCTCGAGCATGGAGGGCCGGTACTTCTCCAGCAACTGGGAATGAAGCCCAAGCCGCCCCTCCTTGAGCACTTCCTGCAAGTTGAGCAGCATGCCTTTGCCGACCCCGGAAATCTCCAGCACTCTTTTGGGCTCATCGATCAGGTCAGCGATTTGCTGTGGATTGGCTTCAATCGCCTCGGCCGCATTGCGGTAGGAGCGTATGCGGAATGAATCTTGCCCATCAATTTCCAGCAGGTCGGCGGTCTCGTAGAGAATTCCAGCAATGGCCTTATTGTCCATGGAGAGCTAAAGAGTAAAACAACTTGCGGAGGAAGTGGAAGCTTGCCGGAGTTAGAGACACTCACACTCCAGCCCTCACCGGAGCGTAGATGACGGTCGCGATTCCAACCTGGATTAGGCGGCTTTGGTGACGTTCGCTGCTTGTGGCCCTTTCTGGCCTTGCGTAATCTCGAACTCGACTTTGTCGCCCTCCTGCAAACTCTTATAGCCTTCGGCAGTGATGGCGCTGTAGTGCACGAAAACATCAGGCCCGTCATCACGGCCGATAAAACCATAGCCTTTCGCGTTGTTGAACCACTTGACCGTACCGATCATTCTTTCCACTATCTCCCCCTCGGGCAGGGCTCTTGCTACGGGCACTTGCCCCCATTTTGTTTGCATTGTGATGCTATTGGAGGCGACTAGTCAAGAAGAGGAAGCACAGAAAAGCCACTATTTATGCGCTTTTGGAAGCCTTTCTTTGTTGGCTTAGCCATAAAACCCCGGAGATGGTTTTGGCATCACAGATTTTTCCCTGGATGACCATCTGGACGGCGATCTTCAGCGGCACCATCTCTTTGTGTATGACTTCGTCATCTTCGGGTTCGGCTTCGCCTTCGGTAAGGTGCTCCGCCAGAAACAAGGACATGGGCTCCGCGACAAATCCCGGGCTGGCGTAGAAGTACAGCACGCGTTTCCAGCGCTTGGCGCGGTAGCCGGTCTCTTCGATCAATTCACGCTTTGCCGCGGCCAGGGGCTTCTCCCCCGCGTCAATCCGGCCCGCAGGCAGCTCCCATAAGTACTGCTGGGCGGCATGGCGGTATTGATGTTCCAGTAATATCCTGGGGCCGGAGCGAGACTCTTCAACCGCCAGAACCACCACCGATCCGGAGTGCCGGACAATATCGCGACGGGTCTGGACTCCCGAAGGTTCCAGCACGATGTCCGTTGTGACCGAGAAAGCCGGCCCCTTATAGGTGACCTCCGACGAAATGATGCGCGCCTTATTCTTACTTTTAGCCATGCCAACAATATAAGCGACAAACAATGAACCGAGAACTGAGAACTGGGAACTGAAGTACATTCACCCGCGGAGAGCAATCCAACTTTGCCCAATTACAAACCCCTGCTATGCTGCCCGCCATGGCCTCCAAGCCAAGCATCACCATAGTCGGGGCTGGAAGACTAGGTGTTCCCCTGGCGGAAGCCCTGGTGAGGGCTGGGTATCCTCTGCGTGAGATAGTTTTTCGCGACGGCAAGAGTCTGGAGAAACGGCGCCGCAATCTTCCACGAAGCCTGCGCCGTTACGCTGTTTCCTGGAGAGACGCCGGTTTCGATGCCGGCATCCTCTGGTTATGCGTGCCGGACGGGCAGATCGAATCTGTCGGCCGGAGACTGCGGCCGCTTACTCCATGGAGGAAAAAGATTGTATTTCACTCCAGCGGCGCCCTCACCAGCGACGCACTTCAAGCGTTAAGAGAGAAGGGAGCGGTGGTCGCATCCGTCCATCCTGTGATGACCTTTGTGTATGGAGCAAAACCTCCGCTCAAGGGAGTGCCGTTTGGGCTGGAGGGGGATCAATCGGGGGTACGGGCCGCGCGGCGGATCGTCAGAGATTTGCAAGGGGACGCATTTCTGGTCAGCAAACAGCACAAAGCCCTCTACCATGCGTGGGCGACGCTCCTGTCCCCCTTGTTATTGTCGTTTGTAACCACGGCGGAACAGGTTGCCAGGGCGACCGGAATTCCCGCCCTAAGCGCGCGCCAGAAAATGCTTCCCATCATGAGGCAGACGCTTTCCAACTACGCGGCCCGGGGCCCGGCAAATTCATTCAGCGGCCCGCTGGTTCGCGGCGACTTTGAAATTGCCGCCGCGCACTTGCAGGCATTAACCAGGATCCCGGAAGCGCGTGAGGTTTACCTTGCTCTCGCCCGGGCGGCCTTGCGTCATCTCCCCGTGCGCAATCGGCAGGCTTTAGAAACGTTGTTGCAGTGAACTTCAACTGATCATCAGCCGTTGGATACTTTGCGCCCGGCCGGTAGTCTCGTCGCAATCCACAACCACCGCGCACAGGCGGACGTCCCCGGTAGCCGGCTCAAATCGCACCGGCATGTTGTTCAGGAATTTGCCTACGACCAATTCCTTCTGCACCCCGATCACGCTGTCGTAGGGTCCGGTCATGCCGACGTCGGTGATGTACGCAGTCCCCTTGGGCAATACCCGCTCATCGGCCGTGGGGATGTGCGTATGCGTCCCCACTACGGCGGTCACCCGTCCATCCAGATACCACCCCATGGAAATCTTTTCCGAAGTGGCCTCGGCATGAATATCGACAAAGATTACCTTTGTCTGGATCTGCTTCAACAGCTGGTCTACTGTACGGAAGGGATCATCGTTGGAAGCCATAAAAATCCGCCCTTGCAGATTGATGACCGCGTAGGAAAGACCATCCTTCTTGCCCTCGTACATTCCCCATCCCGGCATGTCCGGAGGATAATTCGCCGGACGCAGCAGCCGCCGTGCGGGGTCGCTGTGATTTCCGTTGGCAATCTCGAAGTAATCGAGGATCTCGCGCTTGTCCCAAATGTGATTGCCGGTGGTTATGACATCGATGCCCATTTCAAACAAGTCTTCCGCCAACGAGGGAGTGATCCCAAACCCGGCGGCCGAGTTCTCTCCATTGGCAATGATGAGTTGGATGGAGTGTTCGCGCACCAGTCCGCGCAGGCGTTCCTGCACAATCGTCCTTCCCGGACGGCCAAAAATGTCGCCAATAAAGAGAATTCGCATGGGTTATTCGATGGTAACACGCGTAGATCGTGGGCCTGATTGGCAGCTACTGCAATTCCGCGGTCTTAAGGAAGTCGTAATTCCCGGATGGATTCAGCCTGATGCCGCGCACCCGTTTTGAGTACACCAGCACGTTATCGAAATACCACAGGTTGATGTATGGCAAGTCCTGCGCCAATATCTGCTGGACCTCAGCGTAAAGTTGCTTACGTTTATTCTGGTCCAGTTCCCGGCGTGCCTGCCCAATCAGTTCGTCCACTCGGGGATTGGAATAGAATCCGCGATTCGCTCCCTTGGGAGGAAAGCGGTCGGAATTGAATACCAGGTCAAAGATGTCCGGGTCCTGGTTTCCGCCAATCCAGCGCAGCGAATAAACCTGAAACTCGCCGCGCGTGACATCCGCAAAAAAAGTTGCCGCTTCAAAACTGCGAATATCGAGGACAATGCCCACCTCGGCCAGTTGTTGCTGAAAAATCGCCGCCATCAGCCGCGAACTCTCTTCCGTGGACGTTTTCATCGTGAGATGGAAACGGACGCCATTCTGCGCAGGATAACCGGCTTCATCCAGCAGGTTCCGGGCCCGTGCCGAATCGTGGTCATAGCGGATCGTATTGCCGTTATAGGCCCAACTCTCGGGTGGTAAAACGCTGTTGGCGGGGCGGGCAAAATCCCGCCACAAGTAGTGAATCAACGGTTGCCGGTCTATGGCGTAGGCGATAGCCTGGCGCACCCGGCGATCGCGGAGGATCGGGTCGCGCAAATTAAACCCCATATAGGCCATCACCGACCCCGGCGGGCTAAGCACCGAAAGCTTCGCATCTTGCTCGAGTGTCAGCGCCATGTCAGAAACCAGTGACCGTGGAGAGGAAACCTGGGCGCTCCCCTTGCGCAGTTCAAGCGCGCGAGTGGTTACATCCGGCACCACGTTGAAGCGGACCCTTTGCAGGCGAGGTTTCTGCTCCCAATAGTCGTCATTTCGCTGAATGATTACTTCCTTATCCAGTTCCGCGCTGACAAAGCGGAACGGCCCGGACCCGATGGGATGCCGGCTGATCTCCTCGCCGCTGCCATAAGGCACAATGCCCATGGCTTCACCCGCCAGGTTCCACAGCAAAGTCGCGGCCGGTTCGTTGAGATGGAAAACTACGGTAGAGTCGTCCGGCGCATCGATGTGGTCGACTGAGTTGTAAGTCGAGGCCTTCGCACTCCGGACCCTGCCTTGCATAAGGGAATCGAATGACCACTTCACATCACGGGAGGTGAGCGTACGGCCGTCGTGGAATTTGACGCCCTTGCGCAGATGAAACACATAAGTCAACGGATCCGGAATGTCCCAGCGCTCGGCCAGTCCGGGCGCGGCGTTCAGGTGTTCATCGCGTGTCAACAAGTCGTCAAAGATCAGGCCATCGATGCACTCCGATTGCGCATCCGTTCCGACTCGCGGGTCAAGATTGGTTGGGCTGCTCTCGATGATCATCACCAGTGTGTTGGGATCCGGTTGGCTGGAGCAGGAAAGCAAGCAGACCGCGATCACGCATACCAGAAAATAGAGTCTCGTCCGATTGCGGTAGAGGGCCATCAGTCCCCGCACTCCTGGGCCATGCTGTAGAGAGTGTTTACGGTTCTCCAATTGCGGGTCGTTCCTCCTGCCGCCAAGTGCTTCTCGAAGAAGTTGTTGGGCAGCTTGCATTGTCCAAGTCCATTCGGACAATACAGATAAACTTCCGCTTTCACACAGCAAAACTGATCGTCCTGTTGCGGTAGCATATTCAGTTTCTTGATCGCTGCTGCCGCCGGGACTAGGGGCAAGAACGTGACATGCAACTTGTCGGCGTCAACCCCGGTTCTCCGCAGCAGCGGGTTGTTTCGGATCACCCTGCTCATTTGATCCGCTGTCCGGATCACCACTTTGGAGGAAAACCCAAAGTCTTGCACGATTCTGTCTTCCATTTTCTTCGCCAGGGACGCAGGGTCCTGTTTCGCCGCCCGGAATACCACATTCCCGCTCTGGATATAAGTCTTCACCTGCTCAAGCCTCAAGGCCTCGCAGGAGGAGCGCAGCTTTTCCATTTTCATACGCTTGTGCGGCCCCAGATTCACTCCGCGAAGCATGGCAATAAACACCGGCATAGTGAAACTCTAAGGATAAGAGATTTTACCCAGCACCGCAGCTTGCCTGGCGCCGGTGGCAGAGGGCACATTGGACGGCCTCCTGTGCCAGGTCTCATGCGCCAGCACTGCGAAGGCGACCGCTTCCTTGGCTTCCATAGGCAGCCCAAACGAGTCGGAAGTGCAAACGGTCAAGTTGAGAGCCCGCAGATTACTCCCTAACTGCGTCAGTAAACTAGAATTCTTGCTGCCGCCGCCGGAGACGATGAAATCTCCGGCTGAGCCACACCACGGTACGAACCTGCGTATGGCATCCAGAATGGATCGTGCAGTCAAAGCTGTCGCGGTCGCGATGACGTCTTTCTTGTCCGCTCGGCCACAAAGTTTTAAAAAGCGCTGGACGAATTCCCGCCCGAACTCCTCGCGTCCGGCGGTCTTAGGAGGCCGGCGAAGAAAATAAGGCTCGCGCAGAAGCCGCCCCAACACTGGCTCAAGCGTCTTCCCCGATGCTGCCAGCCGTCCGCCGCGGTCGAACGGTTTATCAAACAAGCGCTGCGCGATGGCATCGATCACCATGTTGCCCGGCCCGGTATCGAATGCGATGACCTGGCTTTGGGTTCCGTTGGGAGGAATCGCGGTCAGATTGGCAATCCCGCCGATGTTCTGCGCGATTCGTCCAAGGCGTTTATCCCGATACAGCAGGTAGTCAAGGAAGGGAACCAGGGGCGCGCCCTTGCCTCCCACGGCCATATCCGCAGGACGAAAATCGGAAACCACGGGAACGCCGACTCGGGCGGCCACCACCGCTGCCTCGCCGGTCTGCCAGGTCACGGCAAGCTTGCGTCCATGAAACCGCGCAGTTTCCCCCTGGTGATAGAGAGTCTGCCCATGGCACCCCACCAGTTCCGCCTTGACCCCGAGCTTTTTCTGCGTGGCCAGCACCGCCTCGGAATACAACTCGCCCAGAAGGAAATTCAGACGGGTCAGGTCAGCCACACTGGCTTGCCTTGCATTCATCGCCGCCAGCACCGCCTTCCGCACTCGCGGCGGATAAGAAAACTCCAGATGCCCCAGCAGCTTGAGACCGGGTTGGATCGTGTGCCGGCGGCCTGGCCCTGAGCGAAGTCGAAGGGGACCGCGCTCGCCACCCCTGATTTCCACCAGCGCGACGTTGATTCCATCCGCCGAGGTCCCGCTCATCACCCCGCCGACAATCATCGGGACTCCTGCCGCTCGATGATCTCGATCTCCACCTGCTCGCCAAACTCCCAAAGCTGCCGCGACAATTTCTGCACTTTTTCAGTGGTTGGAGGACCAGGTCGATGCTTCAGGGCAGCCGACTTCTTCTTAAACGTCAGCACCCGCGCCACCGATTCTGCCACCCGCCGGGCAAACCGCCGATCTGTTTCGGCCTCACGCACCAGCGCTTCGTACGCCCTCGCCACCAGTTCTTCCTGGCGGCAAATCAGGCACAAGTCGCCGCCCGCGCGGATGAACTCCACCGCAATTTGCTCAATCGGAGCCGTCTTGAGCACCGCCCCCATTTCCATATCATCGGAAACGATCAGCCCCCGATAGCCGATCTTGTTTCTCAGGATGCCGGTGATCCATTTCTTCGACATCGAAGCCGGCGATGTTTCTTTTGTCACTGCCGGATAGTCCGCATGCCCGATCAGCACCATCGGCAACTCACGCCGCATTGCGCGATAGGGAACAAGATCTTCCTCCCACAACCGGCGCAAGGACTTGTTCACTGTGGGCAATTCGTGGTGCGTGTCGAGATTCGCTTCACCCAGCCCGGGAAAATGCTTTCCGGCACCAATCACTCCGGCCGCCTTCAACCCGGCTAGAAACTCGCGCGCATAGGCAATCACCTGCTTTGGCTCTGCCGAAACCGCCCGCGAACTCATTACGGTGCGCGACGCCTCGAGCGCCAAATCCACCACGGGAGCGAAGTCGGTGTTGAATCCGAGCGTCCGGCAGCAATCGCCAATAATCTTGCCGTGCTTGCGAAAAAGGCGCCGGTTGCGGGTCGCGAAGACGTCCGCTGGAGAAGGCGCCGGCCCCATCACATTGCGGAAGCGGTCTACGCGTCCGCCTTCCAGGTCAACGCAACGGAATGGAGGGCCGGAGACGCAAGACTGGCAATCTCCGAGCAGTCGGTGGGTTTGTTCCGCGCCGGTGATATTGCGCGCGAACAGGATGACGCCAGCAGGCTGAATCCGTTTCAGAAGGGAAGTGAGCCCCGGTGATGTCTCGGTCCCATCAAAGCCGACGATCAGCAGTTGGCCAACACCTGCGCCGCTTTCGGAACCCCGCTTCGCTCGCATGAGGGATAGGAAGTATTCTACGTTAGACGAGCGTCGCCGCTCATGCCATCGAGTATTCCACCGCCACGATTCCGCTCTTGTAGATCTTCTGCCCGGTTAGTTTGAGCCTGGCCGGTTGGGCAAGTTGCGAAGCCAGCGGAATTCCTTTTCCCAGCAGCACTGGCATGACGCCCAGTTCCACAGTGTCCACCAGCCTTGCCGCGACCAGACTGGAAAACAACTGCCCTCCGCCGAACAGCCAAATGTCCTTCCCCGGTTTGGTTCGAAGATTGGCAACGAAGTTACTGGCACTCCCCGCCACCATGGTGACCTCGGGATGGTCAGCTGCACGCAGTGTCTGGGAGAACACCACGGTTTTCATCCCGGGCATGGTGGTCATCTTGGGCCTCGCCATCGGCTCGAACGTTCGCCTGCCCACCAGAAGGGTGTCGAACTGGCTCATCAGACCGGCGAAGTCGATCTCCGGATCCAGCGTGATCCAGTCACTCTCGCCGTTTGGCCCAGCAATGAATCCGTCCAGACTCATCGCTACGCGATAGCGTATGCGCCGCATAACGGTTGTTTGGAACGACGAATGTCCTCGCCGTCACTCCATCCTCAGATTTCCCTTTTCAACTCCGCCAGCATGTTCAGCGCTTCCAGCGGCGTCAGCCGGTTCAAATCCACTTCCCGCAGCTTGTCCAACACGGGTTGAGACAGTGGTGTGAAGATGGTCAGCTGCGTCGCTGGCGGTGTAGCCCCCGGAGAAAGATGTCCCGTCACCTGCTGCTCTGCGCTTTCGTGCTCGGCCAGCACTTCGCGCGCCCGCTCAATGACCTCTTGCGGCAAGCCCGCCAGCTTGGCGACTTCAATTCCGTAACTACGGTCCGCCGCGCCCGGCTCGACTTTTCGCAGGAAAACGATCCCGCCCCCGGTCTCTTTCACCGACACGTGATAGTTCTTCACCCCCGAAAGCAACTCGGCCAACTCGGTAAGTTCAAAGTAGTGCGTAGCAAATAAGGTCTTGGCTCGTGTCCGTGCATGAATGTATTCGACTGCGGCCCAGGCGATGGCCAGGCCATCGTAGGTCGAAGTCCCGCGACCGACCTCATCGAGTAGAACCAGGGACCTGGGAGTCGCGGTATGCAGGATGGCCGCAGTCTCGGTCATTTCCACCATAAAGGTCGAACGCCCGCGCGCCAGGTTGTCGCTCGCTCCAATGCGGGTGAAGACCCGGTCCACGATTCCCAGCCGCGCCGACCGTGCCGGAACAAACGATCCCATGTGCGCCAGAATCACGATCAGCGCCGCTTGCCGCAGGTAGGTGGACTTGCCTCCCATGTTCGGCCCGGTCAGCACCATCACCGTATGTGTGCTTGCATTCAAGTACAAGTCGTTGGGTACGAAACGCTCGGAACTGGCTATCTCCATCTGCTCGATGACCGGGTGCCGCCCCTCGACGATTTCCAAGTCCGCGGAATCATCCAACCGAGGCCGGCAGTAATTGCGTAACGCCGCGATGTGGGCGAGGGAAGCGAGTACGTCGATTTCCGCCAGTGCCAGCGCCGTCTGCCGGATGCGCCGCGCCTCTCCGGCAATGCTCGACCGCAGCTCGGCAAACAGCCGCCGCTCAATCTCAATGATCTTTTCCTGGGCATCCAGGATCTTCGCTTCATACTCTTTCAGCTCAGGAGTGGTAAAGCGCTCGGCATTGACCAGGGTCTGCTTACGCTCATAGTCCGGCGGCGCCAAGTGCAAGTTCGGCTTGGAAATCTCGAGGTAATAGCCAAAAATATTGTTGAACTTGACCTTCAGGGAAGCAATTCCGGTGCGCTGCCGCTCGCGCAGTTCGATCTGCGCCACATATTGCTTGCTGTTCCGGCTCAGGTCGCGCAGTTGGTCGAGCTCGTCGTCGATGCCGGCCTGGATCACGCCGCCATCGCCCAGGGAAATCGGCGGCTCCGTCACAATCGATCTCTCGATTTTCTGCCGCAAATCACTGAGCTCATCCATGGATCCATGCAACATGATCAATCGCTGGGCGGAAAAATGCCCGAGCGCGGCTCGAGCCGTGGGGATTTTTGCCAATGACGCCGACAGCGCCAGGACATCGCGGGGATTCGCGGTCTCCAACGTCACCCGGCTGAGCAGGCGCTCCAGATCGAGAATTCCATCCAGGGCCCGCCGCAATTCTTCGCGATGCACGGTCGCCTTCACCTGAGCTTCGACCGCATCAAGCCGCGCGTTGATCTCTGCCAAGTCAATCGAGGGCCGCAGCAGCCACGCCCGTAACAGCCGCTTGCCCATGGGCGTCACTGTGGCATCGAGGGCGCGGAACAAAGTCGTCCCCGCATCCGCGTTGGCAAACAGCGGCTCGATCAGTTCGAGATTGCGCACCGTGACTGTATCCAGCACCAGGCAATTTTGCCGCTCGTAAAAGCCGATGCGGTCTACGTGGTCGAGGGTTCCGCGCTGGGTGGAACGTACGTAATAGAGAATGGCGCCTGCGGCCGAAGCCGCGGCAGGTTTGCCTGCCAAGCCAAATCCTTCCAGCGATAGGACGCCGAAATGATTTTCGACCAGAGGAATGGCATGATCGGGAGCAAAGATCCAATCGTCCAGAGGAGTCTCGGCCCAACCTGAGCCGGTGTGGAGGCGGGGCTTTGCCCCGCTCACGCGGGCCACACCAGGCGAAGATGAACCTTCAAGCAAAGGGGCGGAAGAACCGTATAACAACTCTCTTGGCCGTAACTGTTGAAGTTCTTCTTGAATGCGTCGCGCAGCCTCTGGGCCGGAAAATTCGGTGGCTCGAAACTCCCCCGTGGATAAATCGAGCGCTGCAAAGCCGACCCGGTCTCCAACCGCGGCCACCGCCGCCAGAAAGTTGTTTTCTTCCGAACTGAGCGAGGAATCCGCCGCCGTCCCCGGCGTGACCACCCGGGTCACTTCCCGGCGGACAAGTTTCTTGGCCAGCCGTGCATCTTCCATCTGGTCGCATATCGCGACTTTGAACCCTTTGCGAATGAGCTTGGAAATGTATCCCTCGGCAGCATGGAAAGGGACTCCGCACATGGGAACCGCCACACCCTTTTCTTTGTTGCGGGAAGTAAGGGTGATCTGGAGTTCGCGTGCGGCGGTCACCGCATCGTCAAAGAAGAGTTCATAGAAATCGCCCAGGCGGAAGAACAGCAGGGCGCTGGGATGGTCTTTCTTGATAGCAGTGTACTGCCGCATCAGCGGCGTGGACGGCTCGGAGGTCATTTCAGCTTTCGTGCGCGGATTATAGCAAAGGCAGCCATGTCCAAAAGGTGTGAAAAAACAGCACCAATGGCCAAGATTCTTTCTGCGATCTTCGCGCGGTTCTCCCCGCGTCCTCGGCAATTTAAGGTTTGCTCTCCCGGCCATAAGAGGGAATTGTTAGAACGCGGCGGACGCGGAGAATTCTCCGAGGCCCCCGAGTCGTCTCTTTGCTTCCCGTCCCAATTCCCAGTACCCTAATTCCCCATGGAACTGCGCAAGGACCCGATCACCCGCTCCTGGGTCATCACGGGAGACGACATTCCAGAAACTGCGCCACGCCCGGAAACTGCTTGCCGTTTCTGTCCCACATCCACTGCGCCGTTGCAACAAACCGCTGTGCTGCCGGGGCTACAAGGGGCATTGTGGTCGGCCCGGGCGGTGGTCCATCCCAATCCTCTCTACCGGATCGAGGGCGATCCTGGGCGCCGGGGAGATGGCTTATACGACAGTATGCGTCCGGTGGGCGCGCACGAAGTCCTGATTGAGAACCCGCGTCACGATGGCGACATGTGGAACGCGGCCGACGCCGAGGTCGCGCAAGCCCAGCTGCTGATCGCGCAGCGCATCCAGGACCTGAAGCGCGACGGCCGCTTCAAGTACATCAGCGTATTCAAAAACTATGGCGCCAGCGCCGGACAGGAGTTCGAGCATCCCAACTGCCAGCTCACCGCCACGACGTTTGTACCCCGCCGCGTGCTCTACGAGCTGCGGGCCTCGCGCGAATATTTTCTGAACAAGGAACGTTGCGTGTTCTGCGACATCGTGGCCCAGGAGTCGCGCCAGGGACTGCGTGTTCTCGAAGTCCAGGGAGACTTCCTCGTGCTCTGCCCCTACGCTCCACGCGTGCCTTACGAAACCTGGATTCTCCCACGGGTTCACGAAGCCGCCTTCGAGCGCTTCGCCATCAACCGCCCCAATACCATGCGGGACCTGGGGGCGCTACTGCGCCGCACCGTGCAGCGCATCCGCACCATTGCCGAGGCGTTCCACCTCGTGCTGCACACCTCTCCCAATACCCAGCACCCGTCCGCCGCCATGGGATATTGGAAGACCATTGACGAGGACTACCACTGGCACATCGAAATCATGCCGATCCTCGCGGCCAAAGCGAAGTCCTACACTTTCAAAGAAGTCTATTTCTCGCCGGTCAGTTCGGAGACGGCTGTGAAACGCCTGCGCGAGGCGAAGATCACACCATGACCCTGCGCCGCATGAAGACCTACACCGGCGGCCAGGGATATGTGTATCAATACTACTTTGTAGGCAAGCGGACGGCCCTGTCCAACGATTTCAGCGGCCCTGCGGAAGAATATGTTTTTGATGTCACATCCGACCGCAAGACCACCTTCTCGGTCAGCGTGATGTTGCCGGACGAGAGTCTAAAGCAATGGCAGTCGGCCCATGGCCGCGCCCTGAACGAAGCTGAGCAATACGCAGCAGTAAAAATGCGCCTCTTCCAGGCTTTCGACGAACTGGACGACATGATGGGCCACGGACGTTGCCTGACCGTGACTAGCGATGCACTACAAAGCGTCCTCACCACACTGGGCGTCGAATAACGGGAGCCAGTATGTGTGATTGTTACTCCATCGATTGCAAGGCCGCCCCCAATGTGATCCTAATCACAGAGCTAAGTGTCCTGCTCCCCTGCTTCTGCCTCTCCGCTGGTGCAGACTATAATCACGCTGGCGGCGATGTGGGGTGCAAGCACCGCCAGTGGTTTCAACACTATGCCTATACTGTGGCTGCGCGTCGCGCTGGGGTTTTACGCGGTTGGATTGATCTATGCCCTGTTGGCTCTGTCGCGTCGCGAGGGCGTGCTCAGCCGCATCGCCACACCTGCCATGGCCTTTGGCATGGCGTTTCAGTTCGTGGCTCTGGTTGAGTCGGTCTTGCTCTCCGGCTTGACGCTGACTTCGGTGCACAACTCGGAATCGCTGCTCTCTGTGCTGGTGATGGGCGCCTTTATGGCTTCCTACCTGATCTACCGGACCACGTCGCCGGGGATCGTGGTCTTTCCCTTGGCCTTTCTGCTGACCGCAGTCGCCGCCACTGGACAGCAGCCATTCCTGATCGCCTCCTCGGCGATGGCGCGAGGATGGTTGTTCTCTCACATCACTCTAGTTCTAGCCGGTTATGCCGGACTGTTTCTCAGCTTCAGCGCCAGCCTGCTTTATCTGGTGCAGGAACACAACCTCAAGGCGAAGACCCCGGGTGGCCTGCTCGCGCGCCTGCCCGCGCTTCAGGTGATGGACGAACTTGGCTATCGCTCCTTGCTTCTGGGATTCCCCTGCATGACCCTCGGCCTGATTCTCGGCCTGGTCATGGCCGAGGCCACCTTCCACCGCATCGACTATCTCGACCCTAAGATTTTCCNNGCTGACGTGGGCGGTGTATCTGGTGCTGGTTTATACGCGCTGGAATGCGGGATGGCGCGGCCGCAAAGCTGCATACCTGGCGGCCGGAGCGTTTATCGCGGCGGTGGTGGCCTGGTCGGCCAACTATTACAGCGCGATTCACAGGTTTGTGCGCTCATGAAATTTCAGCTCATCGGCGTGAACCACAAGACGGCCCCCTTGGAGGTGCGTGAGCGCCTGGCCATACCCGAATCGAAACTGGCCGACGCCATGCAGCGCCTGGTGCAGCATCCCGGGGTGAATGAAGGATTGATCCTTTCCACCTGCAATCGGGTGGAGATTCTGGCGCAAACCCAGAATGGCAGCGGCGACCTGCATGCCTTCATACACAACTACTTCAGAGTCGAACCGGGAAGGTTTGAGCCGCACCTGTATGAGTATCAGGAGAAAGAAGCCATTCTCCATTTGTTCCGCGTGGCCTGTAGCCTGGATTCAATGGTGATCGGCGAGCCTCAGATTCTCGGCCAGGTGAAGGAAGCTTACGCCACCGCCCGCGCCGTGGGAGCGGTCAATTCACAGCTCGATCTCCTGCTGACCCGCGCCTTCGCGGTTGCCAAGCGGGTTCGAACCGAGACCGCGGTTGGCTCGTCCGCAGTTTCGGTCGCCTCGGTCGCGGTCGATCTAGCCAAAAAGATTTTCGGTTCACTCAAAGGCAAGCATGTTTGCCTGGTCGGGGCGGGGAAGATGAGCGAGCTGGCAGCCCGCCATCTCCAGGCCCACGGAGCGGCATCGATCTTTGTCGCCAACCGTACCTACGAGCGCGCCCAGAGCCTGGCTGCCAAGTTCAACGGGGAAGCCATCCACTTCTCCGATCTCTACAACAGCTGCGATCGCGCTGATATCGTGATTACCTCCACCGGCTCGCCAGTCGCCATTTTCAAACGCGAGCACGGCGAGCGTTTCCTGGCCCGTCGCAAAAACCGGCCGATGTTTTTCATCGACATTGCGGTCCCCCGCGACGTCGATCCCGAGATGAACAAGCTCGACGGCATCTTTGTCTATGACATTGACGACTTGCAGCAGGCGGTCGCCAGTCACGTCGCCGACCGCAAAAAGGAGTCCGAGCGCGCCGAGTCGATCGTGCAATCGGAGGTGGACCGCTTTCTACAGCGGCTGCAAACGCTGGACGTGGTTCCCACCATCGTTTCGCTACAGGATCATCTCGAGACGATCCGCCAGGCGGAAATTGACCGCGTCCGCGGACGCCTGGGCCCGCTCAGCCCGGAACAGGAAATGGCCGTCGAGGCTCTCACCCGCGGCATCGTCAACAAAATCATGCATACCCCAATCAGCACTCTGAAGACCGCGGCGAAAGAATCCGAAGCCACGACGGTGGTGGATGTGGTGCGTCGATTGTTCAATCTTCAGGTCGGAGAAGCAACCGAACCCAAGGCCAAATCCAGAGCCGGGGACCACGACTGATGGCGCGGCTCCGCATCGGCTCGCGCGGCTCGCAACTCGCGCTCTGGCAGGCCCATCACATCAAGAGCCTGTTGCAGCCGCAGGGCCACGGTGTGGAAATCGAAATCATCCACACCACCGGGGACAAAATCACCGATGTGCCTCTGGCCAAGGTCGGAACCAAGGGCATGTTCACCAAAGAAATTGAAGAAGCCCTGGCCGATGGCCGCGTGGATTTGGCTGTACACAGCCTCAAAGATCTGCCTACCGAGTTGTCTCCAGGATTTACTATTGCCGCCATCACCCAGCGTGAAGATCCGCGCGACGTGTTCTGCTCAGGCAAATTTCACAGCATCGAAGAATTGCCGCAGGGGGCCAGAGTAGGAACCAGCAGCCTGCGCCGTCAGGCACAATTGAAAGCGCTGCGCCCCGATCTGGAAGTTTCGCCGCTGCGAGGCAACGTCGATACCCGCCTGCGCAAACTCGAAGCCGGAGAGTACGACGCCATCATCCTGGCCGCCGCCGGAGTGCAGCGGCTGGGTAAAACTGAGCTGGTACGGCAGAAGATCCCCACAGAAATGATGTGTCCAGCCGCGGGCCAGGGAGCGTTGGGCATCGAAACCCGCGCCATCGACCATGCAACCGCGAAGCTTCTGCAATTCCTGGATAATGCAGAGGCGCGTGCCACTACCACGTGCGAGCGGGCGTTGTTGAATAAGCTGGGCGGAGGGTGTCAGGTCCCAATCGGAGCTTTGGCTGAGATACGCGATGGCAGACTGCATCTAGAAGCAATCGTCGCCCGCCCCGACGGAACCAAGGTTCTGCGCGAATCCCGAAGCGGAGACGATCCGGTGCTTCTAGGAGAAGCAGTGGGCGAAACACTTTTGCAACAGGGCGGTGCCGAAATCCTGCAAGAAGTCTACGGCCAGTTCGTCACAGCGCCACAGCAACCATGAAGACAAACGAAATTACCTAGGGGCGGACGCCCTCGTACAAATACAAGTGAAGCAGATTGACCGGACACCAGCCGCAAAGCGGCGGAATTCGATAGCCCCGGACGGAAGTCTGGGGAAAAGCGCCAAAAAGCGCGAGTCCCCTTCAGGGGACGGCACCCGCTTGTCCAACCTCCGCATCCTGGTAGGCCGCGCCAGCCATCAGGCCAGCGCTCTCTCCTCCGGTCTGCGTGCTCAGGGAGCCCAAGTCCTCGAAATCCCTTTCATCGAAATCCGTCCGCCGCGAACTTACAAGGCTCTGGATACCGCCCTCAAGAATCTCGATCAATACGATTGGCTCATCCTCACCAGCGTCAATGGCGTCGAAGCCCTGTGGGCAAGAAGCAAGCGGCTAGGAATTAGTAACAAACATTTCGGGCATCTGAAATTTGCCGCTATCGGCCCCGCTACCCGCAAAGCCATCCAGCAGCACGGCCTCAAAGTGCACGTGATGCCAAAGGAATATGTGGCAGAATCCGTCGTCGCCAGCCTGCGCGGCAAAGTGAAAGGGAAGCGGGTCCTGTTGGCGCGCGCTAAAGTCGCCCGTGATGTGATCCCTAAAGACCTCCGCAAACTGGGTGCTCAAGTCGATGTGGTTGAGGCCTATGAAACCGTAGTCCCAGCAAAATCGCGCGCGCGCCTTCGCGCTACATTCAAAAACCCGAGGCTCCGTCCGCACGTCATCACTTTTACCAGTTCCTCGACGGTCAGGAATTTTTGGGCATTATTGGGGAAGAGAAACCATGCTGTTCTGAGGGATGTTCGCCTCGCCTCGATTGGGCCGGTCACTTCTGTCACGCTGCGAGAGATGGGCCTGCGAGCCGATCTAGAGGCTGAGAACTACACAATTCCAGGATTGATCAAGGCGATTGTTGCTCATGTTCGGAGCGAATCAATATAGGGCAGCCCAGGGTTTGCCGAGAATTACAGGATTCTCTTAAGCTCACATTTCCCCATCTTCTTCCATCTAGGTAAAATGTCCCTCAACTCTTGGGAGGGACTCCTTGCCATTCAAACGTTCGTTGATCCTGATCTTTTTGTTGACCGTCTCGCTCGCCCAAGGCCAAAAGTCTCTCTACCCGCCCGCCGGCCTCCTGGCCCGCATCCGCCCGGAAAGCCTCCGTGCCCAGATGGCCTATCTTTCCGATGACCTGCTGGAAGGCCGCAAGACCGGCACTCGCGGATATATGCTGGCCGCGAAATACGTCGCCGCCCAATTCGAGGAGATGGGCCTGAAACCTGCCGGGGACAATGGCGCCTACTTCCAAAAAGTGCGCTTCCGCCAGATCGACCTCAACCGCGACAAGACGACCTTCACCCTGAAAATCGACGGTCACGATCAGAACCTGCGCTTCGGAGATGACTTCATCGCTGGCGGCAGTGATCTGAGTCCCGACGCCTCGGTCGAGGCGCAAACAGTTTTTGTCGGCTATGGAGTCACTGCGCCCGAGTTCAACTACGACGACTACACGGGGGCGGATGTAAAGGGAAAAATCGTGGTCGCCCTCTACGGCGCGCCCGGCCAATTTCCCACCGCACCGCATGCGCACTATTCCTCGCCAACTTTGAAAATCGCTAACGCCGTCTCCCGCGGAGCCGTCGGCTTCATTTCCATCTGGGGAGGGAAGCGGGCGGAACGCACTCCGTTGGCTCGCCGCGCTACCTACATCCATTCGCGGCTGCGCTGGCTGGATGAAAACAACCAGCCCAACGATGCCCAACCCAGCCTTCAAGGCTCGGCAACAATTAGCGCGGATGTTGCCGCCAAAATGTTTGCAGGCGCCCCGAAGTCTTACAAAGACGCTTTTGCTGATGCGGAAGCCGGCAAGCCGCAGGCCTTTGCGCTTCCCGCCACTGTGTCTATCCACACGCTCAGCACACACACAGAAATCGAAAGCCCCAACATCGTCGCCATCTTGCCGGGTTCAGATCCAAAGCTAAAGGATGAATATGTGGTGTTCACCGCCCACCTCGACCACATGGGAATCGGCACGCCGGTGAATGGTGACAATATCTACAACGGCGCGATCGACAATGCCTCCGGCAGCGCCGCACTGCTGGAAATAGCCCGTGCCTTGGCTGCAATGCCGAAGGCGCCGCGGCGCTCCATCTTGTTTCTGTCGGTCACGGGCGAAGAGGAGGGATTGCTTGGATCAGACGCCTTTGCTTACCACCCTACCGTGCCCATCCATCAAATCGTGGCCAATGTGAACATGGACGAGATCGGATGCTTCTACGATTTCGCCGACATCGTTCCCCAGGGAGCGGACCACTCGACGATCGGACCCATCGTGGAAGACGTAGCCAGACGATTCAATCTGCAAATCAGTCCGGATCCAACTCCAGATGAAGTCTATTTCGTACGCAGCGATCAGTACTCATTCGTACAAAAGGGCGTCCCCGCGGTTGCCGTTGATCCAGGCTTCAAAACCGTAGACCCCAAGCTGGATGGCAAGAAAATTTCCGAAGAATGGGAGGAGAAGTACTACCACAAACCGCAGGATGATATGAATCAGCCCTACCTTAATCTGAACGCCGCCACCAAAATGGTCCGCCTGGATCTAGCCATTGGGTACGAAATCGCTCAGCAAACCGAGCGGCCGCATTGGAACAAAGGAGACTTCTTCGAGAAATTCGCGAAAGCGAAGGATCAACGATAATGGATGGACGCGAGGCAATCTAGGGGAGCTTGCAATAACAGTCTGCCGGAGGCACCCGCGCCTTCAAAAATCCCGACACCCGCTTATAGGCATCGATCTGGTTTTCCACTCGCGAGAACCCGTGTCCCTCATTCTCGTAAACCTTGTACTCCGCCACGCCGCCGTTCTTTTTTACTGCGTCCGCCACTTGTAACGTTTCTTCCTTAGGACACCGGGGATCATTTCCTCCTGCCAGCAGCAACAGAGGCGCTTTGATCTTGTCTACAAAAAATATTGGCGACCGCTCTTCGAACAGAGCTTTGTTGGTCTTGGGATCACCCATCGTCGCCATATCCGACTGCTGTAACACCGGGTCTTCGTTCTCAATTTCGGTAAACCAATTCACGAACGGCACAATTGGCACCCCTGCGGCCCAGACCTCCGGAGCCTTGGTCACGCCCATCATGGTCAAATACCCGCCGTAGCTGCCGCCCATCAAAACCAATTTCTTAGGATCAACGAACCCAGTGGCTTTCAAGAACTCCGTCGCGCCCAAAACATCCTGCAAGTCGCCGCCGCCCATATCAAACAAATTAGCATGCTGAAATTCCTTGCCGTATCCAGTCGAGCCCCGATAGTTGGGCGCAATCACCATGTAACCCTGATTCACAATGTGCTGGATGAACCGGTTGAAAATATTCACGGTCTGCGAGGCCGGCCCCCCATGCACATATACAACCGCCGCATTTTGCCCATTGCGCGGCATGTTGAAGGGAACATAGAGCAGCGCAGAAATGGTCCACTTGCCATCGCGGCTGGGATAGTGGACCAAAACCGGTTCCACCATGTCCTCGGACCGAACCCCGGCCAACAACGAATGCGTCACCTGGTGCGACTTGCCGGTGGCCATCGCATACACCCAGGCGTCCCGCGGAGCCGTCGGGCCATTGTGGTAGTACAGGAGATTCGCGCCATCATGGCTAAAAGACGAATCTCCACCACCCAAAGAATTCCATCCCGCAGGCAAGGGAAGTGCGCTGGTTTTCCTGGTGGCTAAATCATGCAGGAAGATTTCAGAGTTCCCATCCACATTCGCGGTCCAGCTGACACGTTTTCCATCCGGCGAAAAGTGTCCGCCTTCAATTTCCCATTTGTCGCGGGTAAGCCAGGAGATTTGTTTGGAGGCAATTTCCAGCAGCCCGGCATTCTCATAACCATTGGCCACATTCGAAGTGATCAAAAGCGATTTGCCATCAGGAGAAAAATCATTCGCATGAAACAGCTGCTCTCCCACATGTGGAGTCAATAGCGTACTCTTGCCACTCTCGACATCAGCCACGAACACATTCGAGTCCGTCCCTTTGGCCTGCTCCTGGGTGTAAGCAATCCAATTCCCGTCGTGCGACCAGATTGGCCCAACGTTCATCTTGTCGGCGGCAGTCCCCGAAGTCAGATGCTTGGTCTCCCGCAAGGCCTTGTCGAACACATCGATTTCATACACGGAAGAAGTCTTGGGCTTCACCATATAAGCCAGGTAGCGGCTATCGGGAGACCATGCCGGACTCTGCTCCGCAATCAACCGCGAATTGGTGAGATTGACTACCTCTCCGGTGGTTGGCGAGACCATGAAAATGTCCCACTGCTCATCGCCGTCATAATCCGACTGATAAGCAATCCACTTCGCATCCGGCGACCAGACTGGGGACGACTGCCGCTGATCGCTAACCGTAAGCTGAGTAGGCCACCCACCCGCCGCCGGCACCAGCCACAAATTATTCCGGCCGCTCATGTTGGAGACAAACACGATCGTCTTCCCATCCGGCGACCACGCGGTATCCCCGATGGCGCGAGTCATGTAGAGCTTCTCGATGGAAAGAGTCGGCTCGACCTGCGGGTTCGGCTTGCTGGCGACTTGCTTGGGATCGGTTATAGAGTGAGGGATAGGCAGAGACTGCGATTCAACAGAGACACTCATGAAGATCACAATAGCAAAGGGAATCAACCACCGCATGGCTGGAGAAATATTTACCTTTAGATTGGTCATTCCGAGCCTAGCGAGGAATCTGCTGTTTGCTTGCATTGCCTGGGAGCCTGGCTTCTATATCTGCGCTTTCTTGTGCATCTCCACCGTGCTCCAAGTCTTGTCCCCGGCATGGCAAACATTTTCCAAAGGGCACTCCGCACACTTCGGACTACGAGCAATGCAAAGTTTCCGTCCATGCCAGATGATCTGATGAGAAAACAGCGTCCACTTCTCCTGCGGAATCACCTTCATCAAATCCTGCTCAATCTTCCGCGCATCAGTTCCTGAAGATAACTCCAGCCGATTTGAAATCCGCGTGACATGCGTATCCACTACGACGCCAACATTTTTCTTGAACCAAGTTCCCAAAATAACGTTGGCTGTTTTACGTGCCACCCCGGGAAGCGTCAGCAGCTGATCGATTTCATCGGGCACCTGACCGTCAAAGTCGCTCACAATCTTCCTGGCGGCGCCCACCAGCGATTTTGCCTTGTTGCGAAAAAACCCCGTGGAGCGAATGTCCGGCTCCAGTTGTTCGGGCTTCAGAGAGGCAAAGTTCTGAACTGTTGAATACTTCTGAAACAACTCAGGCGTGACCATGTTCACGCGAACGTCGGTACATTGCGCCGAAAGAATCGTAGCCACAACTAACTCCCAAGCGCTCTTGTGATGCAGCGCGCAGGTGACATCGGGATAAGTCCCATCCAACCGTTTCAGAATCTCAGTCACCCGCGCTGGATCCACTGGATTGTAGCCCTTGGCAGCTGGCCGATCCTTCTGCACAAGCCGTGTGGTGACGGCCGCCTTCGGCCGTCCGCTGTGTCCCTTAGAAACTTGCTTCAAGTGCCTCGTAATCTTGGCACGCTGTACTCGGTCCTGTCGTCCGGTCCTTGCAGGTTGTCGAGGAGTGATTCCGCGCGCCATAGATGTTTCCTGAGAACTCAGGCGTCATCTTAACAAATGCAACCAATCCACCAAAAACCCAATTTGTCATTCCGACGATGAGCGGAGCGAACAGGAGGAATCTGCTACTGGCCCCAGTTGCGGTGCCGTCCACTAAAGCAGATTCCTCGCACAAAAACGTGCCGCGGAACGACAAAAAGAGTTTATTTGGTAGGAAAGGAGAGTGCTACCGCGCCGAGGCCAGCTCGGCGCTAGCTTCCGACTGATTCACGAACTTTGGCGCCTCGACGGCCATCGCCGGCTTGTTCTCGCGCGACAGCGCATACTTATTCGAAACCATCACGTGGAACACCCACTGCCGCCGCTCTTCTTCCGGCTCAACCAAGCCCAGGTCTTTCAGCGGCATCAAGTACTGCTGCATCCACTTGATCTGCGCAGGAGTCATCCCCCGTCGCTGTAAATCGACGGTCGTCCCCGCCAGATGAGACGAAGCCAGCTCGCCTTTCTCCGGAGCCGCATTGCGATTGTGCCGCCGCAGCCTCTTCTGGATCTTCACCGTGCGCACCGCCGAGTTCACCTGGATCTGCGCTCCAAACGCCTCAAAATAAGCCTTGCTCAAATCTTCCACAAAGTCCCGGGTCCATGGACGGCAATAACGCCGGTCAGGATCGAGCCGGGGATCGAAGCGCAGATGCTCGCTGGTATTAATCTCCACCAGGTCGCCCTTCGATTTCAAAGATTCAAGCTCATAGTCGTCCTCGATGCGCGGCAGCTCCATGCGATCCACTTCAGCATTTTGCAAAATCAGCGATTCGCGCGAAGGACGGAATACCGGGTTCCAGCGAGTATGGTGATGGCGCACCCTGCGCCTGACCGAGGGACGCTGCTGCGGAGGCGTCGCAATCGGTTCCATGGAAAAAACTGGCAGCGCACTGACCACCAGCGCAACCGTAATGAGAATTCCCCGATTCAAGTTCTGGATCACGAAGTGGCCTCGTTGCCCGCATGCTGCTTCGGCTCGCAGCAGTCGGCAATTCTACTCCATGCATGCAAGCCCCCATACCAAAATGGGAAAAGTAATGGTTACCTGCGGCTAGTCGAAAAAGCGAGGAATTGGATGCCGATTTGCTGGAAAAGGTATATCTGCATCTCTGTCAGTCGCTTACAGTAAAACACACAAGCATTACCTGATCTTTGGCTCTTTTTCCCGGGACGGGAAAAGCCAGTTTCTGACAAACCGCTGCCAAATTTTGTCGGAAGCTGAATGGAGTGTGACAAGGTTTGCACATTGCCTGGTGGAAAGGGAAAAACGCCGGGAGTAACCGGGTAATCTACGAGCGAGCAAAGAGATCCGCGGATCATCAGCGCAAATCCGCGGCCAAGGTCCTTGTTTCTACTTGCGGAACAAATCCCCAATCGCTTGCGCCATCACCTGCCCAGCTACTTGCGAGATGGAACTGGTCAGGGGAATGTCCTTGGGACAGATTTCCACACAATTCTGAGCGTATCCACATTCCTGAATGCCGCCGTCGCCCATCAAAGCGGTCAAGCGCTCGCGCTTCAACGACGCGCCCGTGGGATGCGTATTGAACAACCGCACCTGAGAAATCGCCGCCGCTCCCACGAACCCGGTAGTGTCATTGAACTGCGGACAGACCTCCATGCAACAGCAGCAGGAAATGCACCGCGACAGGGGATACGCCTTCTCCTGGTCCTCCATGGTCATGCGGGGACCGGAGCCGAGGTCGTAGCTGCCGTCCACCGGCACCCACGCCTTCACCGCCTTCAAATTCTCAAACAACACGCTACGGTCCACCGCCAGATCGCGAATCACCGGAAACTTGGAGAACGGCTCCAGCGTAATCGGCTGCTCCAATTTGTCCACCAGCGCCGAGCACGCCATCTTCGCCTTGCCATTGATCCGCATGGCGCATGAGCCGCAAACCTCTTCCAGGCAATTGGAGTCGTAGGTGATCGGCGTGGTGGTCTTGCCGTCACGCGTGACCGGATTGGCAGCAATCTCCATCAGCGAGGAGATCACGTTCATTCCGGAGTGCCAGTTGAGTTCGAACTCTTCCCAGCGAGGGGAACTCCTGGGGTTTTCCTGGCGCTTGATTTTGAAGAGAACTTTTTTGTCAGTCATTAACTCTTAGCCTGTTTAACCCTTGCTTTAAGGACTTTGATTGGACCTGGTTCAGCTTTCCAGATAACGATTCTGTAATGGTCTTTGCCTTCGAGACCATTCGCACTCAACGAATCAAGATCACCATAATGGATGCGTGCTCGATACCATCCGGGATCAACATCGATTCGAGTGGCGGCAGGGAAATAATCAGTGCACCCGGCGACAACAATCCGACTTGACGTTACTTCCATGCTGCCCTCGTTTACTTGATCCCAATCACCGGCGTCATTGCTCTCCGGTGCTTTATCGATTACTTCAACAACCACTGGCACGTTCATGTTCCGAACTGTGCCAACACCAATTGTCCCCGGTGCGATTGCTAATAGCCGGTCAACAGCTTCCTCATTCCAACTCTCGGAAAGATCGCCCTTCGTGTTTTCATCCTGCAAGTAAAATTGGAAATAATCCGCAAACAACTCGAACTTAAATTTCTGTGACATCAGTGTCTCGTTGTTTACTTCACCGCGTCATATTTCCGCGGCCGCGGCGGAATCAGCGAAGTATCCACCGGTTCAAACTCAAACTTCGGCTCATCCGCATCCGGAGCGAACACTGCCTTGGTCGTCTTCAACCAGTTCTTGTCATCACGGTCCGGGAAGTCCGGCTTATAGTGAGCCCCACGCGACTCGTCCCGCATGGCCGCGCCCTGAGCCACCACCCGCGCCAGTTGCAGCATGTTGTACAGTTGGCGCGTAAAGGCAACGCTGGTGTTCGCCCACTGCGTCTTGTCGCTCAAATTCACATGCCGGAAGCGCTCCAACAGTTCGACAATCTTAACGTCGGTCTGCTTCAGATTCTTGTTGTAGCGGATGACGGTGCAATCCTTGGTCATCACATCTCCCAATTCACGCCACAGCTTGAAGGGATTCTCCGTCCCATCCGATTTCATTAGACCAGTGTTGATGTCTTCCTGCCGCTTCTGCTCGGCCTCAAAATGTCCATTCGAAGGAGCCGCCGGCAGGCTCTTGGCGTAGTTGACCAGATTCGGCCCGGCCACAAACCCGCCATAGATGCACGACACCAGCGAGTTCGCGCCCAACCGGTTCGCCCCGTGATACTGATACTCGCACTCACCTGCGGCGAAAATCCCAGGGATGTTGGTGCACTGGTCGAAGTCCACCCACAGCCCGCCCATAGTGTAGTGCATGCCGGGAAAAATCTTCATCGGCGTCTCACGCGGATCGTCCCCGACAAACTTCTCGTAAATTTCCAGGATGCCTTCGAGCTTCTTGTCCAGTACTTTGCGGTCGATGTGGGTCACATCGAGATACACCATCGGCTTCCCGTCGATGCCGAGGTTATGCTCGTACACCACCTTGTGGATGGCGCGGGTAGCCACATCGCGCGGAACCAGATTTCCGTACTTGGGATACCACTCTTCGAGGAAGTACCAGCGTTCGGAAGTTGGAATGGACTTGGGATCGCGCTTGTCTCCCTGAGTCTTAGGCACCCAGACGCGCCCGCCTTCGCCGCGCGCCGACTCAGACATCAGCCGCAGTTTGTCTTCGCCAGGGATTGAGGTGGGATGCACCTGAATGAACTCGCCGTTTGCGTAGTAGCAGCCTTGCTGATACAGCGCCGACTGCGCAGATCCGGTGCAGACTACGGAATTCGTAGACCGCCCAAAGATCGCGCCGATGCCGCCAGTACAGATAATCAAAGCATCGGCAGGGAAGGTGCGCACTTCCATCGAGCGTAAATCCATGGCGCAGATGCCGCGGCAAACTTTGCTGGAGTCGAGCACCGCCGACAAAAACTCCCAGTGCTCATACTTCTTAACTTTGCCTTCGGCCTCGTAGCGGCGTACCTGCTCGTCGAGCGCATAGAGAAGTTGCTGTCCCGTGGTGGCGCCGGCGAAGGCGGTTCGGTTGAAAAGTGTTCCGCCAAAGCGGCGAAAATCCAGCAGCCCCTCGGGAGTACGATTGAAGGGCACGCCCATGCGGTCGAGCAGATCGATAATCCCCGGCGCCGCCTCACACATATCTTTCACCGGAGGCTGGTTGGCCAGAAAGTCGCCGCCGTAAATCGTGTCGTCAAAGTGCTGCCAGGTGGAGTCGCCCTCGCCCTTCAGGTTCTTCGCGGCGTTGATCCCGCCCTGGGCGCAAACCGAGTGCGACCGCTTGACCGGCACGACAGAAAACAGATCGACGTTGCCGCCCTTTTCGGCGATCTTGATGACGGCGGCCAAACCCGCAAGCCCGCCGCCCACCACAATGATCCTTGGATCTGTTGCCATTATTTGGATTCCGTCCGTCTTTCTCTGCGACCTTGGTTTTAAGATTTTGCCTTCCCAATAGAGTGGCGATGAAACCCAACTCGAACTATTCCGTTGGGCTCGATCCCGCTTCGATTTGATGGGCCCCCGCAGGATCAGTCGCCTGCTGCGGCATCTTCCGCAACTTGGTCAAAGCTCCCAACCCCACGCCGCTCAGCACGAAGAAAAACGCCAGGCAGGCCGCAAGAAACCGCTTGCGTGCTTTCTCGCCTGAGACAATTCCCCACTTGGCGCAGAACAACCAAATCCCGTAAGCAAAATGCCACGACGCGGCGATCAGCCCAATCACATAGAAAAGGAAAAGAGCGGATTGCAGAACTTCTCCCTGCACTTTGCCAAACGACGCTCCTGGATACTCGTGCAAATCAATCCCGGTGAACCGCATGGTCCAGGTGTGCCAAAGAATGTAGAGAAATGCCACGCCCCCGGTCCAGCGCTGCAAGGTATACATCCAATTTCCAGTCCAGGGATAGTCGCCAACATTGATTTCGCCGCGCCACCAAATGAAGAACCCATACACGGCGTGAAAAAGAATCGGCAACCAGATACCGAAGAGTTCCAGCATTGGAACCAACGGGAGACTGGCAAGAAAGCGCACTTGCCGGGCATAGGCCGCCGGTCCGCTGATGGCGGTTGCGTTGGAAATCAAGATGTGCTCAAAAAGAAATGCCCCGACCGGAACAATGCCGGACAAGGAATGCAAACGGCGCAGCCAGAATGAAAATCCCTGTCCCGCCCGAAGAGGTGCAACTCCAGCCCGGCCCAGCGGAGCCGGAGCGCTCACTGTCGAAGCCAACGCCGCTCCTTACGACTTCAGAGGTGAAAACAGAACCTTTCATTATGTTGGCCGATGAGAAGAGAAGTCAAGGCTGTAGCCCATAATTTACGCGTAGATGGACACTGAAGAACCTCTGTGAGACGCGGGGGATCCTTATTGCTCCCGAAGTGTCCGAATCGGATCTAATCCAGCCGCTCGAATCGCTGGCACTAATGTGGCGGCAATCGAAACCACGCCCAACACCAGAGTCACGGTCAAAAAGACCGATGGATCCAGCGGCGCGACTCCGAACAACTGGCCCCGCATAAATCGCCCCAGAATCACGGAGGCCAAAGCCCCGACACCAATGCCAATGCCTGCAAGCAACAGACCGCGCCTCAGCACAAGAGTCAGAATGTCTGACCGCGATGCTCCCAGCGCCATACGCAAGCCGAGTTCGCGTGTTCTCTCTGCTACTACGTACGACATAACTGCATAAAGTCCGATCGCCGACAACAGCAGCGATAGCCCAGCAAATGCGGAAACCATACTGGCTTCAAAGCGTTGCGGCGCGCCTTGGCTCTGAAGCTCATCGGCCAGGAGCCGGTAGCCAAACACGGGAGCGTCCTTGTCCAGCGTCGCGACAATCTTTCTCACCGTCTGTTCGTAACTCGACGGATCTCCCTTGACCTTCATTACTACGATCGGTCGCTGATGAGTTGGTTCCTGAGCATAGGGCAAGAAAAACTGGGGCAAGTAGGGGTTCCATAGATCGGCCGTTCTGGTGTTACCGACGACGCCGACGATCTGCCGCTGGATTGCCACCTTGTCGCGATGGTCAAACATGGGAGTGAAATACCGCCCGACCGGATCCTCGCCTGGAAAGAATTGCCGCGCAAAACTCTGATTCACGATGGCTACGGGAGTGGATTTCGCATCGTTGTCGTGTGCCGTGAAAGTGCGCCCTTGCAGAAGAGGGATGGAGAGCGTCTCGAAATACCCTGGTTCCGTCACTGTGGCCCCTGCGCTGGGCAAATCGTCCTGAGCGTTCAAATGGCCTGCAATCGTGAAACTCGTGTCGACGGGCCAGCGCAAGGGCAGGGGATGCGCCGCACTCACGCTTTCAACGCCGGGAAGAGCCGCAAGCTTCGGCAAGAGTTTGTCGTAGAAAGGAACTTTGCTCGGGTCAGGATAACGCTTGTTGGTGATCGCGACATCGAAGGCGACTGTACGTTTCGTGGCATACCCTGGTCGGATCGCCAGTATGTTACCCATCGTTCGAATCAGAAGCCCCGAGCCAATGAGCAAGGTGAAGCCCAGCGCAGTTTCCCCCACAACCAAAGCATGATGAAGGCGATTGCGTCCACGACCGGATGTCATTGTGGACCCGCCATCGCGCAAGCCTGCGACAGGATTCGATTGCGTCGCTTTCCACGCCGGTAGGAGCCCAAAAGCGAGTGCCGTTCCCGCCGAAAGAAAGATCGTGAATGCGAGGACTCGTCCATCGATTGCGACCGAGTAAAGTCTGGGTAAGTCAAAGGGAACCATGCGAAGCCCGGCTTTCAACAGAAAGAAGGAAATCAGAACGCCGAGCACTCCGCCAGCTGCGGCCAGCAACAATGATTCCAGCAGAAATTGACGCAAAAGGCGCGGACGATTCGCACCCAGAGCGGCGCGCACCGCCACTTCTCTCTGTCGGCTGCTGGCGCGGGCCAGAAGAAGGCCGGCCACATTTGCGCAGCCGATGACCAGAACCGTACCCACCGCCGCGAGCAGCAGAATCAATGCAGAGCGCACACCTGAAACCGCGTCGTCCAGCATTGGCGCCATTTCCACCGCGGGACGATACCGATTCTCGGAGTATTGTTGCGCCAGACTGCGTTGGATCGTATTCAGATCGGCCAGGGCCTGTTTCATTTCGACTCCCGCTCTTAGCCTCCCCACGACCAACAGCCGGTCGACTTCCCGATGCGAAGTCCCTGGATCCGGGCCTTCGCTGTCAATCGAGTAAGTGGACCAGAACTTCGCAGGCTCATCCACGGGAAAGTGAAATCCTGCCGGCATCACGCCCACGATTATGTAAGGAACATCACTGATGTTCACGCTTTGGCCAAGTAGGTCCGGGGATGCCCCAAAATCAGATATCCACAGCTCGTGACTGAGAATCACGACCCGATGGCCAGGCTGCTCCTCGTCTGTCGTGAATGTACGCCCAATCGCGGTTCTAACACCGAGAGCGGGGAAGAGATCTGCTGAAATCCGCGCTCCTTCCATGACGCGCGAGCCTTCGCCATTGGCTTTGCTGAACAGACGAGAGATTCGATCGCACGAAGACAATGAATCAAAGGAATGGTTCTCCCGTCGCCAGTCAAAGAAATTGGGATACGAACTCCCCATCCCGTAGGCAGCCTCGAGATTGCTGGTTCCCGCACCCCGTGGAAACTCAAGCGTATTGATGGCCACCAGCTGTTTAGCATTCGGAAATGGCAGTGGTCGCAGCAGAATGCCATCCACCAGGCTGAAGATCGCGGCAGTCACTCCAATGCCCAGGGCGAGCGTGAGGATGACTGTGAAAGTGAACCCCGGACTGCGGCGAAATTGCCGGATCGCAAAGTTAAAATCCTGCCGCAGCGAGGAAAACATGCCGCGATTATGACACCTGACGTCCCAACACGCAGCACCTCGCTAGAAGAGTAATCCGTTAAGTAACACAAAGAAGATCGAGTTAGGCTGAGGAGAGTCTTACCGGCAAATCCACTTCAGAAACTGGCGAAACGCTGCCCCGCGATGGCTAAACTGCGCCTTCTCCTCCGCGCTCAGTTCCGCGAAGGTTTTTTTGATTCGCGGAAAGTAAAACAAAGGGTCGTAGCCAAAGCCGTTGATGCCTTGCGGCTTGTCCAGAATCAGTCCTTCCGCTTGGCCGCGAAAAACTTCCAGCGTCCGTCCATCCCGCGCCGCCGCGAGCACACAGACAAATCGCGCGGTACGTTGTTCAAACGGAACATTTCTAATTTCCCCGATCAGCCGCGCATTGTTGTCATCATCATCGGTATTGCCCTCGGCCTGATACGGTTTTTCCGCGGCATACCGTGCAGAGTGCACTCCGGGCGCGCCGCCAAGAGCATCCACTTCCAGTCCGGAGTCATCCGCCAGGACAATCTCCCCCGCAGCATATCGGCTATAGAACTCGGCCTTCTTGCGCGCGTTGGCTTCAAAGGTGAGGCCGTCTTCGACTACGGCCGGTAAAGAAGTAAAGCCGGGAAGGGAATCGATTTCGATTCCGAGATTCCGGGCAGCCCCCGCAAAATCGCGAAGCTTGCCTGCGTTTGAAGTTGCAATGAGAATGGTGCGCATGGAATCCAACTGTGTCGCAGATTGCCGTGACCAAAATCAACCCAACACAATCAGTAACATCGAACACTGCGTCCAAGATTTAAGAAATCTGCGCTTAAAAATTAACACACCTGCAACCTACCCCCGGGTGCGGTTTGCTACAGTCTTTCCATCACGAGGTGGGACAAAGCCCGTTAGGGCGCTGGGGGCTCGCACTTGAGACGGGGTGCGTGCCCTTAGTTTTTGTGGGGTGATTTGTGGGCGATGGCCTACAGGCAGATGCAAACTTCCGAGTACTTCAGGAAACCACTTCCGCGGTCCGCCGCTGGTGGCGCAGTTCATCCAGGAATTCATCCTGGTTCAAATTTTCATGGTTGCGCAATAAATCAAGCAAAGGATCCTCAAACTCGCTGGTCGCGATACTCTGCATCTCCTCAGGCAACGCGACCATTCCTGCCGTACCCGGCAACACCTGTAGCTCCGGAGCCGTTCCCGGCCGGCTGCTTAGGAAATCAATAAATCGGTGCACTTGATCCCGGTGTTCCTGGGTATGCGAGGCAAACACGATCCCCATTCCCAGGCCCGGGTGCATCACTCGTACCACGCCCTCGCACTGCACTTCCATGTTGGCGAGCTTCAGGCAGAGCACCACGCCCACGCGTTCCGGGAATGGCGACTGTGTTTCCACGTAGCATCCGCCCAGGCTGAGGTCGGTAAGCTTGCAATGGGAAATCGTTTCCAGCGAGTCGTTCGGCAAATGCTGCGCGCTGGCGGCAATCCATTTCTTGATGCCGACGCGAAAGTCCTCCGCCAGGTCGAGGAACCGGACCCCGGACTGCCCATTCGGATTGGCCCAGGCGATTTCACAGCGCCCGTTGATCTCCGAGCCACCTTCCGGCAAGCTGAAGCGAAAACTGAACTGTGCTCCCTGATTCTGCGGATGCGCAGCCATCAATTCCATGCCATTTTCGCTCAGCATGAGCATGATGCCTTCAATTTCCTCTCCGGCATCGGTTCTCAGCCAGGCCGGCGCCTGTACCGGCACCCGCAGCGAACGCCGGCGTTCGCGCTTCATGATGGCGATGGCGGCCCGCAGACTGATCTCCGCTTGTTCCGCGGTGATGGGTTTGTACAAAACAAAATTCGCCCCCGCACGGAAGGCGATACGTACTTTGGTCTTGTCGCTGAGCAAAGCCGCGGTGATGGCGCTCGAGCCGGACGACGCCTGGTAAGCCTGTTGAAGTATCAAGGCACCTGACGCAGGATCGTCGAAATCTACTACCACGGCGTCAAACTTCTGCCCTTTGAGTCTTCCCAGCGCGCTGGAGTGAGTGCATACCTGCACACTGAGGCCGAAGCCGGTCAGGACCTGCTTCAGCGGCGTAACCGATGCATCGTCTTTGGTGACAACCAACAGCGCCTGAAAACTCATAAAGCCCCGGGCAGGGGACTAACTCTTTCTCTTGGGATCAGGGCCAGCGGGGAGCTGTCTTTCCCGGTTTCGCTCCGCCTTGAGCGGAGGCTTTTGCGGCCATGGCTTCTGGGGCTTCGTCCACTTCGCCAAGCACACTGCCATCATCCTCGGCGTCGCCCATCAAATGCGCTACCTCGCGAAGCTTTTCGGCGGCCTGCTGCAACAGTTCGATTTCTTTCGCCAGCTTGGCCTGCTGTGCCTGCTTGGTGCGCAGTACCTCAAAGATATCCTTCATACTTCCCCCTACTTGGAAATCTAAGGAGGAACGCCAACAGAATCAATCGCTATCCATATCGCGCGGGTTACGAGCGTAACTCTATCCCTCGATTACCTGGGACGGCACGTAAATGTTTGCGGGAAAAGGCTCTTTCCTACGGATGCGGCCTCCACAGTGGACTGTAGCCTGCTGGTGCCAGGGTAATGGCACTTTCGGGGGATTTACGTAAAAACGGATTAATCGTAAGGTGTCTGTGAGCAGACTTCGGGGGAGGGCTGTTCGGGCGTCTCAGAATCCGCAAGGATTCTGGGACGCTTCTCATTTTTGGGCCAAAAAGACCAAACTGCTGCCCCCACCCTTGTCGCGGGGTTTGCGATAGGGTAGGACTTTTGATCCGTACGCGCTTCATCCAGCCGCAGCCGCAGCCGCCTCCAGCGGTATCCGTATATGGAAGGTTGTCCCTGCCCCCACCTTGCTATCAAACCAGATCCGTCCGTGATGAAGATTGACCACCACGGAGTGGGCCAGCGCCAGTCCTTGTCCGGTCCCTTTCCCGACCTCTTTAGTTGTAAAGAAGGGCTCGAAGATGCGGGAGCGGATTTCCTCAGGAATCCCATGTCCCGTATCTTGAACATCGATCTCCGCCCAGGGAGGGTTCCGGCGCGTAGTGATGGTAATTTTCCCCTTCTCGCCGGAACTGGCATTGATTCGATCGGCGATGGCATGGGTGGCATTCATGATCAGGTTCAGGACAACCTGATTGAGCTCGCTGGATAAGCAGGGAACCAGGCCCAGTTCCGGGTCAAATTGCGCTTCGAGGTCGGCAACATATTTCCATTCGTTGCGTGCTACCGTGATCGTGGTTTCGATGGATTTGTTTAGGTCTACGCCCTTTTTCTCCGCCGAACCGGGGTGGGAGAACTCCTTGATCGCACGCACGATGTGCGCGATGCGTTGCAGCCCTTCCTGGGACTGGTCGATGGCGCTGGGGATTTCCTTCAGCACGTAGTCGACATCGATTTTCTTACTGAGTTCATCGAACGCTGTAAAAAGTCCGGGTGCGACGGGCCCGGCAGCCGCAGCGTTGCGCAACTCCTGGCTCAGCTGCATGAGATTGGCCAGATCCTGCCAGGAATCCTTGAGGAAGCGGACATTGTCACTCACATATTGAGTGGGAGTGTTGATCTCGTGCGCCACCCCAGCCGACAGCTGACCGATGGCCTCCAGTTTCTGCGCCTGGCGGAGCTGGTCTTCGAGTCCTTTCCGCTCGGTGATATCCGCTCCCACCACAATGAAGGAGGCTCCCGCAGTGTCATGCAAGGGGGGCAGCCTCCGGACGTTGAGCCCGAGGAAGCGGGTTCTCCCCTCGCGGAGAAAGGAGAGGTTGTCGCAACGATAGGCACTTTCGGTCTGCAACCAGCGTTCTACTTCGCTCTTGATGTCGGAGTGCACCCACTGGACGCCGCAATCGTAGATATGCCGACCTGCAACGCTATGGGCGGATACTCCTAGGCTTCGAACCGCGGTTTGGTTCCAGCGCGTAATCCTTCCCTGGCTGTCCATTCCAATCAGGATGGAAGGAATCGATTGAAAAAACAATTCGGTTTCCGAATAAGCGGCCTGCAATTTCTGCTCCGCCAGGATGCGGTCATCAATGGGCCGCGCCACCACCACAATCCCATCCACATCCCCCGCAGAATTTCGCAGCAAAGCCTGGTGCGCTTCCAAATGGCGCCAAGCGCCATTCTTGTGCTCCATGCGCAGCTTGATGGTTCGGGCCACTCCGTCATGGACCAATTCGTCCACCGTTCTTTCCAGCAATGCACGATCGTCCGGGTGGGCGAGTTGGGTGGCGTCCCTTCCCTCCAGTTCGTCCGGTTCATAGCCAAGGTAGTCGCGGTGAGATGGGTTCGCATAGACCCACCGGTTTTGGCTGTCCAAAACGGAGATCAAATCATTCACATTGCTGGTGATCGCGCGCCAGAAGGCTTCGCTGCGTTGTAAGGCGCGAGCCAGAATGACTTGTGACCCTTTTTCGAGTCGAAGCTGCAATTCCCGAATATCAACCGGCATGGCCAGGCAGTCATCGGCCCCTGCTTCCAGAGTAGCGACCCGGTCGTCGTTTGCATTCCAGTGCGCCAGGACAATCAAATAGGAGAAGTGTTGCCGCCGCTCACTCCGCAACTCTCGACAGAGATCAATGGCGCGCATTCCCTCCATATTGGCGTCCAGGACGGCAAGTTGGGGGGCGTCTTCCTTGACCAATAGATTGCGAGCCTCAAGACCATCCGCCGCCATCACGATTTCATATCCCATTTTGGGTAAGAGCAATCGCAGATGGCTGGTGGTGGCCGGATCTCCTCTGCCTAGTAGTACTTGAGGCCGCGGTTTGGCGGACACGGCTTTGTACGGGGAGAACATAGGTTGTCATGGAGGAAATCGGCGAAGTACCCATCTTCTTTAGGGCGCACGTCAGGCGGATGAGGGGCATCGAAAAGTAGCTTTCCTTCTCCAGCGAGCTACGTCAAAATTGGAACGGGGAATGGCGGTTGGGGATCTTGGTGATGACACAAACACATTCAGACTTATTCAGACCGGCTGACACGGAGAACCGGCCACGCCGGGGGTGGTACATCTCTTTGCTACTGCACGCATTGCTGGCCGCGTGGATGCTTTATCCTGCAACCCCAATCTTTGTCAGGCCTTCCGCGACTCTCACCGGCAAGAACGGTACTTCGACGGTGTACTTGTATCTGCCAGCTCAGAGCGCGTCTTCGGCCATTGCGCAAGAACTCAATACGGAAGAGAATCGCCACCTGTTACTCCCAGTGCCGCCAATGAACAAGAGGGAGAATCGCAGGCGGCCAGCGTTAGCCCGTACACCGCAGGAGTTGCACTCAGCGGAGGCAGCGCAAACCACAGAACCTCCAGCGGGATCGCCTTATGGATCGCTGTCTTATGGTCAGTCGAACGGCGATGAGGTCCGGCCCGCCATCCGGGTTTCCGGTTCCGAACCCACGGTGAACGAATTCGACTTGGCCGGATTGAGGGAAGGAAACATCGTGGTTGAGGTGACCATCGACGAGCGCGGGAATATCACTCGCAAAATCGTCCTGCAAAGCCTGAACCCGGCAATCGACCGCAAAGTGCTGGCCGCGCTGGAGGATTGGCGTTTTCTTCCCGCCCTGCGCGACGGCGACGCTATTCCTTCGAAGCAGGACGTCTACTACCACTTTCCAGTTCGCCGCTAACCATAGATCGTCTATTCCGATAGGACGCATCCAAATTTCCGTAAGTGCTGAACGTTGACACTAAACCGACTCCCAGCTAGAGTTATAGCCGTTCAGCTTTACATCCAGAGCGAGTTGATGAGCGAGACCATTCGAGTACGCGTAGTAGTAGAAGTAAGCGTACGAGCACGTGTCTCCGCCTCCTCGGTCGGGATGGAATAAAGAGCTGAAATAGAAATAACAAGCTCCCAAAACCCACCTGCCAGAGGCGCTGGCCAGGTGGGTTTTGTACGTGGGGAGGAATTCAGTTCAGTAAGGGCAGAATGAAGCAGATACCGTAAACTTAAAGAAGGTGTGGTGACAGCCGCCCTCGGCTGTCGGGAGCGCAGCTCTGCAGGTTTTGTTCTAGACCGCAGTAAAAGTTAAAGAGGAATTATGCCCAGTGAAAAAAAGACGTTAACCGGATCACGAATCCTGTGGGAGTGCCTGGAACGCGAAGGCGTCCACACCATCTTCGGCTATCCCGGAGGCGCAATCCTGCCGGCCTACGATGCGCTGAAGCATAGCAAGATTCACCACATCCTGGTTCGCCACGAGCAGGGAGCCACCCACATGGCGGATGGCTATGCGCGAGCGACCGGCGGCGTCGGTGTGGCGGTTGCCACCTCCGGTCCGGGCGCCACCAACATGGTTACCGGCATCGCTACCGCCATGATGGATTCGTCTCCCATCGTCTGCATCACCGGGCAGGTCGGCAGCAAGCTTCTTGGTTCGGATGCCTTCCAGGAAACCGACATCACCGGCGTCACGCTCCCCATCACCAAACACAATTATCTGATCACCCGGGCGGATGAGGTTGCGCATGTGGTCCGTGAAGCTTTTTACGTGGCCAAATCCGGCAGACCGGGGCCGGTACTCATCGATATCACCAAAGATGCGCAGCAAGGCAACGCCGAATTTGACTGGGAAGCCGCCGCTCCCAAAATGCGCGGGTATCGGCCCGACCTGTCGCCAGCCAAAGGCGAATATGTCAAAGCCCTGGAACTGATCAAAGAAGCCAAATGTCCGCTGATCCTTGCCGGACACGGGGTGATCGTCTCCGGCGCGGAAATGGAATTACAGATGTTCGCCGAGCGCGCCAGCGTTCCCGTCGCTCTGACCCTGCTGGGGCTGGGAGGAATGCCGGCATCGCATCAACTGAACCTGGGCATGATGGGCATGCATGGCGAGGCCTGGGTTAACACCGCCATCCAGGAAGCCGACTTGCTCCTGGCCTTTGGCATGCGCTTCGATGACCGCGTGACCGGCAACGTCAAAACCTACGCGCCGAACTCGAAAAAGATCCATGTGGAGATTGACCCCGCCGAGATCAACAAGAACATTAAAGTGGACGTTCCGCTAGTCGGCGATCTGCGCAAGATTCTCCAGGAACTTTTGCCGAATGTGGAAGCCGTGGATCGCCGGGAATGGACCGGGCGCATCGCCGAACTAAAAGGCGACTCCGCGGTCCGCGATATCCAGAACCTCCCCGATAGCGGCCACCTCTACGCCGCCCACGTCATCAACGACCTCTGGCACGAAACCCGCCACGGCGACACCATCGTCGTCACCGACGTTGGTCAACACCAGATGTGGGAGGCGCAGTATTACAAGCATGAGACTCCGCGCTCGTTGATCACGTCCGGTGGGCTGGGGACCATGGGGTTTGCCTTGCCTGCGGGGATCGGCGCCAAGGTGGCCCGTCCGGAGGCGGATGTCTGGGTGATGCCGGGGGATGGTGGTTTCCAGATGACAATGTGCGAGTTAGCCACCATTGTTCAAGAAAAGATTAAGGTCAATATTGCCATCATCAACAATGGTTTCCTGGGGATGGTCCGCCAGTGGCAGGAATTTTTCTATGACAAAAACTACGAAGCCACACCCTTGATCAGCCCGGACTTTGTGAAGCTCGGCGAAGCGTATGGAATCAAGAGCTACGCGGTGAAGCGCCGCAGCGAGGTGATTCCCACCGTACAAGCCGCCCGGGAACACAAAGGACCGGTGCTGATCGATTTCCAGGTGGAAAAGGAAGACACGGTTTATCCCATGGTGGCGGCCGGGGCGGCCCTGCACGAAATGATCCGGCGTCCGAATCCGTTGATGGAAACGGGAGACGACGAATAGCGATACCAACACCGTCATCCCGGCCGGAGACGATCATCGCAGAGCGATGATCGGCGAAGTGGAGGGACCTGCTGTTGACGGTCAAACTCGGTTTCGAGGTACATATGCTGCACACATTAGTTGTCTACGTCGAAAATAAACCTGGCGTCCTGAACCGCGTGGTCTCGTTATTCCGCCGCCGCGCATTCAACATCGATTCGCTGACGGTCGGCCGCACCGAGAACCCGGACGTCTCGCGCATGACCATCGTAGTCGACGCCGACACCGATCAAGCGCGGCGCATTGTTGCCAATGTCTACAAGCTGGTCAATGTCCTGCGCATCGATGATGTGACCAACGAGCCGGCGATCACCCGCGACTTGGCGCTCATCAAAGTCGGGGCCACGCAGCAGGCGCGCTCCCATGTACTGGAACTGGCCAGCGTGTTCCGAGCCCGCGTGGTCGATGTCGCGCCTGAGTCCCTGACCATCGAGATTACTGGCGCTGAGGATAAAATTGACGGCTTGCTGGAAGTGCTGAAGCCTTATGGCTTGCTGGAAGTTGTACGCACCGGAATTGTAGCCATGCGCCGCGGAGCCAAGTCTTCGGCTGACAGCAAGCCCGACGACGCCATCGCTGGTGGCGACGACAACGTAGCGTACTCAGTTTAGAAATTTGTAATTTGGTAATCGGGTAATTTTGTAATTTCAAAACGACCCGAGCGTGTGCGCGATTTTCAAGCTACCAAATTACCCGATTACAAAATTACCCAATTGAAAGGTTTCCCATGGCAAAGCTTTACCACGACGCAGATGCAGATATCAGTTTGATCCAGGGCAAGAAAGTCGCGATCATCGGATACGGCTCGCAGGGCCACGCCCACGCCCTCAATCTCAAAGACAGCGGAGTAGAGGTCCGCGTCGGCCTGCATGCAGGCAGCGCCTCCAAAGGCAAGGCAGAAGCGGCAGGCCTGAAAGTTACCGGCGTAGCCGAAGCTGCCAAGTGGGCGGACGTAATTATGATCCTGATCCCCGACACCACCCAGGCCGAAGTCTACAAACGCGACATCGAGCCCAACCTCGAAGCAGGGAAGACGCTGATGTTCGCTCACGGATTCAACATCCGTTTTGGCACCATCGTTCCGCCGAAAGATGTAGACGTCAGCATGATCGCGCCCAAATCTCCGGGGCACCGTGTTCGTGAAGTGTTTGTCGAAGGTGGAGGCGTTCCTGCCCTGGTCGCCGTTCATCAGGATGCGTCGGGCAAGGCCAAGCAACTGGCGCTGTCTTACGCGAAAGGATTGGGCAACACGCGAGCCGGAGTCATCGAGACCACATTCGCCGAAGAAACTGAAACCGACTTGTTCGGAGAGCAAGCCGTCCTTTGCGGCGGAGCCAGCGCGCTGGTCAAAGCGGGATTCCAAACCTTGGTCGATGCCGGATATCAACCCGAAATCGCCTACTTCGAGTGCATGCATGAGTTAAAGCTGATCGTGGACCTCATGTACCGTGGCGGCCTCAACTACATGCGCTACTCGGTCAGCGATACGGCTGAGCACGGCGACTACACGGGAGGCCCGCGCGTGGTGACCGACGAAACCCGGAAGGCCATGAAGCAGATGCTGAAAGAAATTCAGGATGGGACTTACGCCAAAGGCTGGATCAAAGAAAATCAGACCGGGCGTCCGTGGTTCACCAAGCATCGCAAAGAAGAGCAAGAGCAATTGCTGGAAAAAGTGGGAGCGGAACTGCGCGGCAAGATGCCGTTCTTGAATCCGGTCAATATCAAGCAGCAGTAGCGTTGGTTCATCTGTGAAACTCTGTGCCCCCCGGTGGTTAAAGATTTGGTTTTCTGGCTAGGAGCTCAAAGGCTTTCACCACAGGGAGCACAGCGTCCACAGAGGAAACGCTCACAGAGGCTTGGTTAATCCTGGTCCTCACCCCGTCGGCATGGTTATCTCATCAACCTTTCTAGTTCGAAGGCGCATACACCAGAATGACAAATGTTCCCGGCTTAATACTTGGGCGCCTCTGCCCTTCCGCCGGGGGACCGAGTTCCGCGATAGCGAGGTAGATACGGTGGGAGTTGGGATCGAGCGCCATGGTACGAGCGCCGCGGGCGGTTGGAACGTTGCCTGCAACTTCGTACTTTCCGTCCTTTGTCTCGCGAACCACCGTCAGCGTTCCTTCTCCATTCGACGCAAAAGCATATTTCAGTTCCGGATCGAAGCCTGAGGCATCGGTACCGTCGCCGGTGGGCAATGTGGCGATTAGATTCCCAGTCTTCGTGTCCACCACAACCATCTGTTTGTTCCCACAAACCGCAAAAAGGCGCCCTAGATGGTCATCCAGCGCCAGGCCAGAAGGCTCTTCACAGCCGCTCAGCTTCCATCGTTGTGCGACGGTCCAGGTCTTTGTGTCGACGGAGGCGATCTCTCCCTTGTCTTCCACGTTCACGTACACATGACCAGAATCCGCGGCTGCAAACTCCAACTTGCCGCCTAAGGGCACCGTGGCCACAATTTTCAGGCTGTCGGGATCAATGGACATCAGTTCCTGGCTGCGTCCGTTCATCACGATGACGCGCTTCGAGTGCGCATCGTAAATGATTGCGTCGGGGTTCTCGCCGACCTTGATATCGGATTGCGGCTTGAGCGTTTGTAGATCGAACACAGTCACCGTTCCGGCCCGGCCGTTGGTGCTGAAGCCGCGTCGTTTATCGGGTACCAGAGCGATCCCGTGCGCGCCGGTGGCAGGGATTTCGCCAACTTGCTTGCCGGTGGCAAGGTCCACGACCGCTATTGTGTTGCTGTGGGCAACGAAGAGGCGGTTTCCCGCGGGATCCAGGGTCAAGTAGTCCCACCCGCCCTCGCCACCGATCGTCCACTTGGCGGTCTGCTTATAGAGCGGTTTGGAAGTCTGCGCGTCGATCGCGCTGGTAATGAATAACAGCACAAATAGAATCATTAGCTTCTTCATTTGAGTTGCTCCTAATTGTCAGTCTTCCCACTCCGCACCGCTGCATAGGCCACCGGCATGATGACCAGGGTTACGACCATCGAGATCGTCAATCCACCGATCACTGCAATCGCCAGAGGCTTCTGCAATTCTGCTCCTGATCCGATGCCCAACGCCAGTGGCAGCAGGCCAAACAACGTACATAAAGTAGTCATGAGGATGGGGCGAAGCCGGATTCGGCCCGCCTGGATCAGAGCGTCCATCACCGGAAGTTTTTCGCGGGCCTGCTCGAAGTACTCAAACAGAATGATGCCGTTCTTTACTACCAGGCCCACCATCAGGATGATCCCCATGAACGACGACACATTCAGCGGCGTGCCCGTCACCAGCAACAGGAAGAAGACTCCGATCAGCGAGAATGGCGCCGCCGAAATAATGATCAGGGCGGGAAGGAATGCGCGGAACTGGATGACCAGCACGGTGAACACGGCTGCCAGAGCCAGTCCCAGCACGAACAACAGGTCCTGGAAGGAGCTTTGCTGGCTTTCATACTGTCCGCCAATCTCATAGGTGTAGCCTACGGGCAATTTGGCGGAGGCCAGCACCTTCTTCACGTCCACGATCGCGCTGCCCAGGTCGCGGTTGTCCAGCCTCGCGGTCAGCACCACCATGAGGTGCTGGTTCTCACGCAACAACTCATTTTGCCCGCGGTCTTTGGTGATGGTCGCCAGCGACTCTAGCGGGACCATCTGCTTGGCGGGAGTGATGATTGGATACTGCCGGACGTTCTGCTCCTGATAGCGAAAACTGTCCGGGTATCGGATGCGGATGGGAATCAGCCGGTCAGACCGGCGAAGATCGGTCGATATCTCTCCTAGGAGTCCGTCGCGGACCTGCTGTGAAACCTGGTCTACCGTCATGCCCACGTGTGCGGCGAGCGCGGGATCAGTATTGATCAGCAATTCCGGGTTGCCACGGCGTGGGCCCTTGAAATCCACAATGCCGGAGATTTTTTCGATCTGCGGGCCAAGTTCGTCGGCGATGCGTGTGAGCTCGTCAATGCTGTTGCCGAAGATCTTGACCTCGACCGGCTCTGGAGAACCTTCCAGATCACCGAGCATGTCTTGCAGAATTTGGATGAATTCCACATCCACGCCGGCAATACTCTGGTTGATCTGTGCGCGCAGGTCTTCGATGATTTCCTCAGCCGTCCGCTTTCTGTCCGCTCTCGGTTTTAATTTCACCAGGATTTCGCCCTTATTCTGTTCTGTGGCAAACAGGCCCAGTTCAGCTCCGGTGCGGCGCGAGAAAGCGGATTTCTCCTCCACCTTTGCCACCTTCTGCTCCATCTGCCGGACCAGAGTATCGGTCTGACTGAGCGAGGTGCCCGGGGGAGTGAGGTAGTCCACGACGAAGCCACCCTCATCCATCTCCGGTAGAAAACCGGTGCTCATCTTGAAATACGCGCCAACCGCCAGCGCGATGAGGAGTCCGGCCCCCATTCCGACCAGCGCTTTGTGGGACAGCGCCCAGCGAATTCCTCTTTCATACAGGCGGTTGATGGGGTCGATGAAGCGCGACGAAGACTCACGAAAAGCCTCTTTGGCCAGCAGGTATTCCGCCAACAGCGGAATCAAAGCCAGCGAGTAGACCAGAGACAACAGGACGGAAGCGACTAGCGTCAGTGAGAGCGCAGAAAAGAAGTCCCCAACCACGCCTTTCAGCAAGCCCAAAGGAAGGAACACAACCACTGTGGTCAGCGTCGAACCCACCACCGGGCCGATCAGTTCCCCCGTGCCATTTTCCGTGGCAACGTCGATCGGTTCGCCAGTGCCAAGATGGCGATAGATGTTTTCGACGATCACCACCGAGTCGTCGATGACCAGTCCGATGGCAATGGCCAGCCCGCCAAGCGACATCAGGTTCAAGGTGCCACCCAGAATCTTCACGAAGAAGAACGTCGCCACCACAGTCAAAGGCAGGCTCACCGCGGCTACAATGGTGATGCGGGCGTGATGCAAGAACAGAAACAGAATCACGATCGCCAGGAAGCCGCCGATCAGGATGGCATCGCGCACGCTGGCGACGGATTCATTCACAAACTCTGCCAGGTCGTAGACTACAGACAGATGCAGGGTGGGCGGGATGATGTTCTGGCTGTGCAGCGCGAGGCTTTTTACTCCGTCCGCAACGCTGGTGATGTTCCCATCGATCTGGCGGGTTATGTTAAGGATCGCCGCCGGCTGCCCGTTGCCCGTAACCAGAGTCCTCCGGTCTGCGGTGCCTTCTCGCACCACCGCGATGTCCCGCAGCCGGACCGGACTCTCCGGATCGGCACTGACCACTGTATTTTCGATTTCTTCGGGGCTCTTGAACTGGGAATTGGTCAGCACCAGAAACTGCTGGTAGTTGCTGTCTAGCCGTCCCACGCTGGTGACGCTGTTGGTTGCGCGCAGCCGCTCCGCAATGTCGGGCAAGCTGAGGCGGTGTGCCAGAACCTTCTGCGGGTCGAGGATGACCGAGATCTCGCGCGTGTCGCTGGCATCCACGTTCACGCGTCCGACTCCGGGAACTCGGCTGATCGCAGGCCGCAGATTGTAAACCGCGTAGTCGTTGAGATCGGCGTCGGGCACGTTCCCGTTCAAAATCAGGCTGAGGATGGGGAATACGTTGGGAGTGAGGCGCTCGACCTCAATCTCGGCCTCGGGCGGCAGCGCGCTCCGTGACTCATTCACCCGGGCCTGCACCAATTGCAGTGACTGCTGCATGTCCGTGCCGTCACTAAAAAGAACAGAGATTTCCGCGCCGCCGCGGATGGTGCGCGACCGCACTCGCCGCGCGCCTGGGACTGTACCCACTTGCTCTTCAATGGGACGGGTCACCGTCAGCAGTGTCGCATCGGGAGAAAGATCGCCGGCGTGGACCAGCACCACGATGCGGGGAAAGGTTAGCTCGGGATAGATGTTGCTGGGAAGTTGAAATAGCGAAACCAGTCCTGCCAGTGTGAGCGCGCTTGTGATCAGGAGCAAAGCGCGGCTGTTGCGGCGGCAAAAGCGGACCAGGTTCATTGCGTGATGTGCACTTTCGCCTTTTCAGGAAGGCCGTACCCGCCAGTGAGGATGACTTTGTCCCCGTCCTTCACGCCGGACAAGATTTCGACTTGCTCTTTGGTCTGAATACCCAGCTGTACCGCAACCGACTCCGATTGGTCGCCTGAAAGCTTGTACACGTGGGGCTGGCCTGACTCATCCGGGTAAATCGCTTGCCGTGGCAAGATCAGGCGATTGACTTGCTGTTTCAGCGGAAGGTTTACGGAGACAAACGTACCCAGCTTCAGCGAGCGAGCGCGATTGTCGATCTGTATGCGGACGGTTCCATTATTGGTCGCCGGGTCTACCGCCGGGAGCACTGCGATCACCCGGGCCTTAAAGCTAGCGCCCGGCACCGAATCAGTTTGGAAATCGAACTCCTCGCCGCTCCTGATTTCTGCAAGCCGTGGCGCAGGCACGGTTCCCAGCAACTCCAGGTTGTCGATGTTTGCCACTTCGATCACGGGCTGGCTACCACCTCCATCCACCTGTTCTCCGAGTCCGAGAAAACGGTGTACCACGGTTCCGGCAAACGGCGCTCGCAGCATAGCGCGGGAAAGCTGAGTGCGCGCTGCCGACTCGGCTGCTTCGGCCTGCTTCAGCGCCGCTTCGTCAACTGAAACCTGTGTGCGCGCGTCCTCCACTTCCTTACGGGCCGCAATGCCGCGCTGCAATAACCCCTCATTTCTCTCCGCCGAGATTTTTGCATTCTCCAGATTGGCCCGCGCCTGGGTCACGGCGGCTTCTGCCTGCCTTAGCTGATCGGAGAGAGAACTGGGATCCAGTTGCGCCAGTGCCTGCCCTGCGGCAACCCGGTCACCTTCCGTAACCAACACGGCCTGGATTCTGCCAGGGACGAGCGCGCCGACCTTGGCATCGCGGTTCGGCGAAGCCGACAAATTCCCGCTCACCAGCAACTCCTGGGTGAGTGCGGCTCGCTGGACAATTGCAACCGTGACGTCGGGAACTGGCGTGTTCCCCGGATCATCGGCTGGTTTGCTGCACCCAGCACAAAGCGCGCAGCCCAGTGCCAGCGCAATCGCTTCAGCGGCGCGAAGATTGCTCCGCAGGTTAATCCAGTGGCGTGCCAACTATTTCCTCCAAAGCGGCAAATGAACTCTGAGCTTGCAGCAGCGTGTCCAGATACGCCTTGCGGGTTTCGTTCAGCCGCCGCTGTGCATCGATCAACGTTAGCAAATTGCTCTTGCCCGAGCGGTAGCTGTCTTCCGCCATCTGTTCCAACCGCACGGTTTGCGGCACAATCTTTTGACTGTATTGTTCGGCTAGGTGCGCCTTGGATACGAAGTCATAGTAGGCCACCACCACTTCCGCCGAGGTGCTGGTCTTCTGCGCTTGCAGCGACAGCTGTAGAAAGCTCAGGCGGGCGGTTGATTGCGCCACCTCTCCCTGTCCGTGGTAGAAAAGCGGCAGCGAGATCCCTATCTGCCCCCGCGGGCCGACCCTGAAATCGTTCGGCGAATTCAGATCTGCACCCGCTTGAAGGTCCAGATCAGGCACACGCATCGCCTTGGCCAACGCCAGCCTTCGTTTTTCGGTTTCCAGTTCCTGCGCTGTTTTCTGAACCTCAGCATTGGAAAGCAACGCCATCTCGCTAAGCGACGGCAACGCGGACGCCGTGGGAACATCTTCCAGATGCCCCAGCAATTCCCAGCTTTCATCCAGACGGCGGCTCAGCAACGCCGACAGCAGCGCCCCCGCTGATTTCTCCGCCTGAGCAGTCGCTTCATATTCTGCCGCGGCACGTTCCTGTTCTACCTGGGCCTGGATCACTTCCAGTTGCGCCACGTCTCCGGCGTCAAAGCGCTGCTGCACGATGTCACGAATGCGGGTCAGGAGATCGAGCGCCGCCTTGGACTGCTCGGTTTGCGCCCGCGCCGTCAGCGCCCGGTAAAATGCCTCGCGAGTACGCCGTCGAATCTGCCGTGCCAGTAGTTGACCGGATGTAGTGATTCCAGCCAGGGCCATCGCCCTCTGCTGGCGGGCCGCCTGGAGTTCCAGATTGCCGCTCTCTGCGATTTGCAGCGCCCGGCGCAGGTCGATGCGGGAATCTTGCGAGCAGGCTGTTGCCGCCGCAACAACGATGAATACGACCAATCGCATGGGGAGACATTAGACAGGCTACATGACGCTTCGGTGACTGACAATCAATCGGGGCGCCTCCGCCTGAAGCCGGGGAGCAAGCCGCGGAAAGATTCTGTCCAGCTGTAGAACTAGCCAACGCGGCCTCCGCGGCTCGTGCACCTTTCCCTTTGATGGGTGGGGCCCGCGATCTATTTCGCTTTGACGCGCACTACGTCGAGGCGCAACATCTGGCCGGCAAGAGGTTGATCGACCACTCCAGGGATGATCTGCTGCCGATCCGGCGCGGTGGCTCCATTGTCGATCTGGCGGTCATTGCCGTCGGTGACGCGGATGACAACCGTCGCTCCCGCAGCTACGGCGATGGTCTCTTCAAAATCTTCCTTATAGATTTTGTGCCCTACCGAAGGATAGTATTGAGCCAATAGGTCTGCCTGGGTTCGGAGACCTCGATTTCCCAGTGGGACCAATCCGGTGTGCTGGCCGTGCCGCCAACCTTGAAGTAGGGATGCTCGGGATCGGGTGTGTCGCCGCCGGTGATGGTGGTGGGTTCGAAGATGCCGCGAATATGCAGGGTCACGTCGTAAACGGCTCCAGCTTTTCCGCCAAACTTAAAAGAATGCTCATGCAGGCGGCCGTGGAGGCAAGTGTCTGGCTGCGGCGGATCTTGCGCGGTGCACTTGTCATGCAAGAAAAACTTGTCGAATCCGGCGGCTGCTTGCGCAGGATCGTCTGCAAACGGTGGGAACATCATGGCATTCGAGACGGAGAGGCAACAAATGAGCACGGCTATTTGCAGAAAGAGTCGCGTCGAGCAAAGGCTGAAAAGCTGCGTCGTGAATAGCGGCATACGTCTCCCTTCGAGTTTTGCAAGATTGCGTCACGCAGAGGCAATCGTCAACTCCGCCGGAAAACACAGCGAGTCCCCTTCGACCAGGTTCAGGACAGGCTCTCTACTCCGCAGATCAGGGCTCGGTGTCGATCTGCCCCGGACCGGATGTCAGAATCGAGAGGAGATCCGTTGACGATTTATTGCTTCGCGAAATGCCAGGTCATTTTAACGCGAAAGGCGCGACCGTCTTGTTCGATGGCATCCTGTAGGGTGTCCCCAGACGCGGGATCGAAATACTTCTTGTCCAGCAGGTTGTAGGAGCTCACCGAAACATCCAGATGCTTTCCCAGCTTCCGCCCGAGAAGGGACAGGTTCACGACTGAAAATGGCGATATCGAACTGCCATTGAGAGTCTGAACCCGGCTTCGATAGTGTGCGTCGAGACTGAAGATGAGTTTCCCGTGGAACAACGGCTGTCCGAGTTTTAGCTTGGCCAGATTGCGCGGCGAATTGCTCAGGAAGCGGCGGGTGTCGCCGTCTTTGGTTTCCTGGAAACTGTAGCTGGCCGTTCCTTCCAGCCCGCTCGATAGTTGCCCCTTCGCCTCCAGTTCCAGCCCGCTGGAATTGACTTCCTGGAGATTGCGAAAAATAAGCGAACCGTCGTCGAGGGATTCCTGCGTGATTAAGTCGTCGATATGGTCGTGGAAGGCAGAAGTCGAGAGCCACCAGTGACGCGCGATCCCCTGTTCCCAAACGAATTCGGTGGAGTGAATCTTCTCGGGGTACAGGCTGGGATTGGCAAGACTAGGAGGGGCGGAATAATACGATTCATAGACATTGGGCGCCCGGAACGCTTCTCCGTAGATGAACTTCAGTGCAGTCTTATTCCATGGGCGATAAATTACCGCGACCCGTGGATCTGTGCTGGCCGCGGTTGTGCTGTAGTAATCATAGCGAAAGCCTGCGTTGACAGATAAGCGCTTGGTGAGGGTGAGTTCATCCTGAAGGTACGCGGCTCCCACAAAAGAGGTTCGCTTGTCGTCAAGATACAACGCGTAGGGATTGAGAAGGTAGCTGCTCTGATTCTGACGAATGTTGTCCCGATATTCGCCTCCCCCTGTGATTCGATTGCGGCCGAGAACCGTTTTTGTCAGCTGAAGTTCTGTGCCCCACCACTCCCCGTCCGCCGAATCCTGGTTCGGGCTGATTTGCGATAGGTCGTCCGGCGATTCGTACATGTAGGTCCCGCGATATAAATAGCGGTCGTAGAAGGCCCGGGCTACAACATTCCAGGAGCGGTGGAAGACGTTCTCGTAGCGCAAATCGACGTAATGGTGAGAGTCGGTAGTACGAGTGCCAGAGTTGTTGAATAGGGTTTGGTAAGGGGCGGTAGGAACCCCCTTCTCGCGGCTGCCCTGCACACCTTGGAGAGTGAATTGGCGGAACGACAGAGTGGCTATCGCGCTGCTGGCCTGATCATCATCGGCGTGGCTGGCGATGCCATTGTTCGTTTCTGGTGTATTGAACTCCGGGTAGAAGAGCTGATTGTGTCCGCGGCTTCCATAGAACGTGCCTGAAATTAGAAATTCAAGCTGCCGGAGATTGCGCCCGTAGCTGATTCGCCCCGTATAGGTATTGAACGACCCAGCGTCGGCTGAAAGTTCCAGCCCATTGAGGTCCTGGCCGCGCTTGGTGATGATGTTGATAACCGCAAATAACGCGTTGCTGCCATAAAGGGAAGACACTGGACCGCGGACAATCTCGATCCGCTGGATCAAGTCAAGGGAAACCGGGAATTCAGTTCCAATCATAGCCTCGTCGTAGACGTTGTCGTTGATCCGGTGTCCATCTACCAGGAGTAGAAGTTTTGTATTGAAGTCCCCCGGGCGTGCGAATCCCCTCACGCCGACGCTACTATAGTTCCTGTCATCGGTGACAAAGAAGCCGCGAACGGTTCGCAGAATGTCAGCCAAAGTTCGATAGCCGTGTTGTTCGATCTCATCCGCGGTGATCACCGAGACCGAAGAAGGAGCATCCTCCATGGACTGGAGATGCCTGGACGCGCTGTAGACTTTGATGGCTCCCAATTGTTCCAGGCTGGCGTCTGCCAGATCGGGGACCGTTTCCTGGCCAAAGCAGTTTGCTTGCGCCATAGCGAGAGACAAGAGAACTCCCACTAGCAGGCGCCACGTCGATGCGCCGTATGCCAGTGGTTGACAGAAACCATTGCGGGCATAACTCTGCCGCTGCTCTTTACTGGAGCCTAAACAAGATATCTGCACATCTAGCTAATCGGCTCTTGCCTGAAACAGATGAGTCGCCAGACCATGCATGCGACAGATGCAACTGGGGTACTAACGTAACCGGCTACTTCTCTGTGCCTGATCAGGAAGCCTTTGGACGACTCCTCCCCCCTTGCGAAACCAGCGAAGAAACGGGGCGCACGTTCCCCAGCTTCCCTTGACTGCTTGATCTCGTGTATTGTGTCCAGCGGGACATTCCATGAAAACCATTGCTACAGCATTTGCTTTCGCCATCTGTCTAGCGCAGTTTGCTTCGGCTCAAGTTGACCCACACTGGAAGCCGAATGACCCTGACCGCCCCATCCCGGCAGTCATCGAACCGGCTACTCCGAGCACGCAAGGCGCCCCCGGTCAGGCTCCATCGGATGCGGTGGTTCTGTTCGACGGGAAGGATCTCTCTCAGTGGGCGGGCGAGGATCGCCAGCCAGCCAAGTGGAAGGTGGCTGACGGATATTTCGAGGTCATGCCTAAGACCGGCATCATTCATACCCGCCAACCGTTCGGCGACTGTCAGCTGCATGTCGAGTTTTCCGAGCCGGTGCCGGCCAAGGGCGAGAGCCAGGAGCGCGGCAACAGTGGCGTGTTTCTGCACGGACTCTATGAAGTCCAGGTGCTGGATTCCTACGAGAACAAGACTTATGCCGACGGATCGGCTTCCGCCGTGTACGCCCAGTTTCCTCCGCTGGTGAATGCCTCACGTCCCCCGGGACAGTGGCAGGCCTACGACATCATCTTTCATGGTCCGCGTTTTGATAAAGATGGCAAGCTGCTGCGTCCGGCGCACGTGACGGTACTGCACAACGGCGTGCTCACGCAGGACAATGTTGAGTTGTCAGGCCCGACGGGTCACCATGTGCGGCCCCCGTACACTCCGGGGCCCGATAAACTTCCGCTGGCGCTTCAGGATCATGGCTATCCGGTCCGGTATCGGAATATCTGGATTCGTGAGCTGAGCGAGGGTCAATAAAGAAGTAGCCACCCACATCAACTGGCAGCCTTAACCGGCCAGGAAATCTGTCCACCGCGCTTGAAAGCCAGGTTGGCAATATGTCCTGCCCGCGCGGCCGCAACCCCGGTTTCTACGGGCGCATTGGGCTCCTTCCGCGATTTGATGCACTGAAAGAAATTCTCCATGTGGCTGATCGTCCCGTCGCGGAAGCTTTTCGCTGTTAGCACAGGATTCTGGTCCTTGTCCGCGCCTTCGCGGTGAACCGTGAAGCCGCCGCGATTCAGCTTTAATGTTCCTTCACTCCCGCGAAACTCCAGCCCGCCGTCGTCGATGGATGAATTCATCATTCCCTCGTACACCACATCAAATCCGGGATAGCGAAACGCCGCCTGAATGGTGTCCGGACAATCCCACTGGTCAAAGACATATTTGTCGGCGAGCATCTGCGCCTCGCGCGGTTGGTCGGCATTCATGGCCCAATGCACCACGTCGATCCAGTGAGTAAACAAATCGGTCATGGCACCGCCGCCAAAATTCCAGAACCAGCGCCAGTTGTTAAACTTTTCTTCCGAAAATGGCTGGTCGGGCGCGCCTCCCAACCAGAGTTTCCAATCCAGCGCGTTCACGTCGGCAGGCGGCGTCTTCCAATTACGCGAATAGTTCTGCCACCAGTAAGTCCGCACCTGCGAAACCCGTCCCAGACTACCGCCCTGGATCAGATCGACAGCATCGCGGAAGTGCGCCCAACTGCGCTGCTGCATGCCACACTGCAAAATCTGTTTCCCGGAGCGGACCGCCCGCGTGAGCGTGGTGCCTTCCTCAATGGTGTGAGTCACAGGTTTTTCCAGGTAAACATCTTTGCCTGCGGCCAGCGCGTCCACCGCCATGCGCACGTGCAAGTGGTCAGGAGATGAAATGAACACCGCATCGATATTTTGTTGCAGCACCTCGCGGTAGTCGAGATGAACCGTGGCAAGCCCGCCAGAACGTTCCTTCACGGCATCACGATGCGGCGCGTAGACGTCACTGACCGCTACGATCTGACATGGGCCGGCCTTGTCGGCAACATCGAGCAGAGTACGCATGCGACGGCCCGCGCCGATCACTCCGATGCGCAGAGTATCGTTGGCCCCAAACACCCGGGTGGAAGCAAGCGCGGTCAAGCCAGTGGCAAGCATGAAGCTGCGGCGATTCAGCATGATGAGAAAACTCCCGTCAGTAATTATCGTGCGTCGGTACTATACAGGAAGGCATGTGTCTTGGCACTCATGGGCAAGCAGCGGTCCGCGACCGGTTGGTTGGGCTAGCAGGCTGCGGAAAGACCTGCAAAAGCCTGCTGTATCGTGGAAGAGGGCGCTTCAGCGTCCCGTAAGTTATTCGGCATGAATGACTCGCTTCAGCGCCTGTGGCAAGACGTTGTCGCACATTTCGTTTTTCCGCAGCCTGCTAGAGATCACATTTCCCGGTCCGGCAAACCCACACTGCGGACCAACTCGATGAACCGCGGCTCGGAGCGAAGATTCTTAAATGCCGGGTTTAAGTTCAGTACAAGTAGAGATGGAGAACGTTCTTGATTCGCTTTCTCCAACCAATCCAAAGCTTGATTCCTGTCCCCGACAGCGCTGTATATCAGCGCTAGATTGAAGGGCGAGACGTAGCGTTGTTTCGAACGCTGTTTCAAATCATCAAGCAGCTTAAGCGCCTGTTTTTTGTTCCCCATTTGTGCATGAGCAAGGGCCAACTCCGCAGTTGCCCTTGGGCTGCCGCCGGAAAGAGCGACTGCTCTTTCAAGTTCTGGGACCGCTTCCTTGTTCATTCCTTTCAAGATGAGAATCTGCCCGAGCCGATAGTGGGCAAGACCAAAATTTGGATCCATATCCAACGTCTTGCGGATTTGTTCTATTGCCAAATCATAGTGTCGCGTGAACCCAAGAATAAGTCCCAGGTTGGCGTTGATCACGAGAGACAGAGGGTCGAGATCTCTTGCGCGATGGGCCTCGTCCACGGCTTCGCAGGGACGCTGCATCCACAGCAAGCTTTGGGCATACGACATGTGGGCGTTGGCGTAGTTGGGGTTCAGTTTCAGAGCGCGTTTGAATTCCGTCTCAGCCACTGCCCAATCTCTGTCATACAGAAATTTGGCGGTGGCAAGTGAGGCGTGTGCATCGGCGAGAGTGTCATCGAGTTCCAGCGCCTTGGTTGCCGCCGCTTCAGCTTTAGGGAAACCTTCGCTAGGAGGCACGGATTCCTGTAAAGCCCCCGATATCGCCGTCGATGCGTAGGAGTCAGCTAAACCGGCGTAGGCCAGAGCGTAAGTGGGTTCTTTTTCGATGGCCAGTTGAAAGTATTCGATGGCTTTCTTGTTGGTTGCTTCCGTGCGCTTGCCCCAGAAATAACGGCCCTTCAGGCACGCCTCGTAGGCTTCTGGATTTACGGGTCGAGCGGATGCCAGGCGGGTTTGTTCCTGTGGAGTAAGTTGAATGCGGATGGCGCGAGAGATCTCATTCGTCAGTTCTCCCTGCAAGAGCACCACGTCTCCCAGCGGCCGGTCATAACTCTCCGCCCATAAGTGTTGTTCCGGGTTGGCGCGCACCACTTGAGCCGTAACCCGAACCCGTTCTGGCGAACGTATGATGGTGCCTTCAACCACTGCATCTACATTTAATTCGCGGGCAATGTCACCCAGAGATTTTCGTGTTCCTTTAAACCGCATAACCGACGTTCTTGAGATCACTCGCAGGGAGCTGATCTTTGCCAGTTGTGTGATTAAGTCATCCGTCATACCATCGGCAAAATATTCCTGTTCGGGGTCGCCGGAAAGGTTTTCTAGGGGCAGTACCGCCAGTGAGCGCACAGGTGGCGCCGTAAAGCGATTCGACTGGCTTACATAAAGATAGCCGGCGCCCACAACCAGCAGGACCACCGCCGCCGACAAGCCGAGCTTTAGTTTTGACCTGGGAGCGTTTGCCTGGGGTAGATTGGCGCTTGCAGTCTCTGTGCCAATAGCCTTTCTCACGTCAGAACTGAAACGGTAACCACGTTTTGGAACTGTGACTATCCACGGCTGGCCACTGTTCTCCCCCAGTACCCGGCGCAGGCGGGAGATGTTTTCCGCCAGAGCCGCATCTTCGACAAACGTCCCAGGCCAGAGTCTTTGTACAAACTCGTCCTTCTCCACTAACTGGCCAGAATGTTCTACCAATAGCAGTAGCGTGTCGAACACCTTGGGCGTCAAGCCAACAGGTACCCCATTGCGCAGGAGGGCTTTATTGGCGGTCTCCAGGCGGAACTCGCCGAATTCGTAGATGGGATCCATGGTGATGGCTGGCTGCGGTGGGGTGTCAGGATTCTACCAACAAAATGCAAGGATTTCGTTAAGACTTTTCCCTGGCTGCCCGGCTAGTTTTGACGCCAATCGTTGTCCGATCCATTGCGCATGAGGGCGGCGACCACAGAATGAGGAGGAAAGTCATGAAACCCTGCACCTTGCCTGGATATACGGGCAGTCTCCGCTGGCTCCTGTTCCTGGCGATCATCATCGCCCCGCAGACCGTCAAACCACAATCTCTCAATGAGGGCGCCTCGCAGCCTGGGAGCACTACATCTCAGGCCACTGCTGAGGATGACTTCCTTTTCCATTACGACGAGGATGCCGCTGTCACGCGGGGACGCACCGCGTTCTTTCAGCGCGACCTGCGAGCGCTCGGAGGCAACGGCCGGTCATGTGCCGATTGCCACATGCCTTTCCAGGGGTTCCAGCTTTCGCCAGCGGCGGCAAAGGCGCGTTTCGACCTCTTGCAATGGATACGACGCTTCTTTCCCAAAGCTGACGATCCACTTTTCCGTCCAGTCGATGCCGATGATTTCCGGCTCAACGGGGAACACGCGAAGGACTTCTCAAACCTGATTGAAAATGGCCTGGTTCGTGTAACTATGCCGTTGCCTTCAAACGTGAAGCTGATTGATCCGGCAACGGGCCAGCCATCCGATGAAACTTCAGTGGATCTATGGCGCGCGGTGATGCCCGTGCCCAACGTGGCCATCACCGGTCCGGACAATCTGTCGCCAATCTGGCCACCTGGCGCACCGCGGACCTCCATTGGAGGACTAGACCCGAACGGCCCCAACCGGCAAGGCGGATACCAACACGACGCGCGCTTCGCCACATTACAGGAACAAGCCCGCGGCGCACTCTTGGCTCACGCCCAAGTCAAGGTTGAACCGCCGGTGCGCATGCTGGATGACTTGGCAGCATTCCAGCAGACTCTGTTTTCTTCCCATCGAGTCAGGACCTTGGCGGATGCGATCCTTTCCGGCTCGACCACGTTCCCAGAGCCAGATCCCGAGTTAAACGAACTCGAACAGCACGGCAAGCAAATTTTCATTCGTGCCTGTGCTCAGTGTCATGGTGGTACGTTGCGGCCGACTACATCCACTCCCGACGCCACTCTGGTGCGGCCGATCGTGCGCTACCACAACATTCAAACCGCATGTCCGCGTCCGGCGACCGATGGGTTCACTCCCTGTCCTGATCGCATCAGCCGCAACGCGCGCACCTACCAAGTCACGCTCGCCAATGGCGCGACCACTTTCACCACCGATGACCCAGGACGATTACTGCTCACCGGTCAGATCGCTGACCTGGGCATGTTGGATGTCACCAATCTGCACGGAATCAGCAAAACGGCGCCCTACTTCCACAACAACTCCGCAGCGACACTGGAGGAAGTAGTGGACCACTACATTGCTCTCTTTAAGCGTGCGGCCCGGTTAAACCCGCCACCCAATATCCCTCCGCTCGTCTCCTCGAACGGCACCGACATCGACCGAGGATTCATAACCGATGATGAGCGTGCGGCGTTGCTGGCATACCTGCGAAAGCTGTAACGCGGAATGATGGTCTCGGTGTCCCGTCACCGGCTCGCCCTGGGACGGGACATCCGTGGAACTTGTGACCGCGACCGCGGAGCAGGAATCTCTCGAAGGATGGGCGGGCCGCCAAAACTCTCGCTTTGCTGGAAAAATCCGGCGGAACGTCACGCGAGAAACATTGTTAGCCCCTAATTATCAGCAACTTCCAGTGCCAACTAAGGCTCTAGGCCTGGCATCGAAAAATAGGGCGCGCTTCAGGGAGGTCCTTTATGAACGATAATCTGACAACTGCCTGGTGGTCTTTGAAGCTGGCATTTTTCCTTGGTCCATTTCTCGCAGGGTTGGACAAGTTCTTTCACCTGCTGGCGAACTGGGACCTGTATCTGAGTCCGATTGCGCAACGAATCCTGGGAGGTCGCAGTCATCCCTTTATGCTGGTGGCGGGCGTCATAGAAATGATCGTTGGACTGATGATCATCACCCGCTGGACGAGACTGGGAGCATATGTTGCGAGTGTCTGGCTGCTGCTGATTGCTATCAATCTGCTGACAACCGGCCGTTACTTGGATGTTGCTCTGCGAGATGTTGGCTTGTGCCTCAGCGCATTTGGCCTGGCAAAACTGACCGAATCTATGAGTGGGGCTCGGACGGGCGAGACGCCAATTGAAACCCCGATTCCGATGCGGCGAGCTGCTTGATCTACTGGCCGGCTTGGCGGGCGGAGACGCCCGCCTTGTTTTCGGTGCGACCTACGACCGCTCGCAGGGAACCGACGGCTCGCCCAGAATATGGCCAGGATCACAGCACACGGGTGTTGCGGATCGCCAGCCTTGATAATCCTTTCGCCTTAGCAGGCACCCCCGAAACGAAATGCTTCTGAGCGACACTATTCACCAGTTGCGTCGGCCCCAGACTACTTTTCAGAGGGTCTTTTTTTAAAATCACGAATCGCCAGGAGGCGAACATGAAAGCAACTCTGCCAGGAGTTTGGCCGTGGAAGCTGGCTGCCTTGGTGGTTGTATTGCTGTGCTTTGTTGCGATCGGTTGCCCTCCGTCACCCACTCCTGAGCCGCCGCCTCCTCCCGGAAGCTGGCTCGTCTTACTCTGTAAAGCTTCCGATAACGCCGCTGAGCCCCATCCTCCACAGTTCTACAAAGATCTGTTCAGCAAGACCGCGCCCGATCTTCTGTTTAACTACTTCGATATGGCGAGCAACCACACCGTGGACCTATCCGGCACTGAGGTCTTTGGCTGGTTCAGCATGATGGTGAATACTGACACGATTTCTCCGGCCAAGCGCAATAACACTACCGCGGTCACACGCACGCAGACGGCTCGAGATTGCAGAGCTTCCGCGCTGGGAGGAATTGCCGCAACCGGTAAATCCGTGGATCCGGCAAACTTCGCGGGAGTCATCACGGTCATCAATGTTCCGGTGGATTCCGGCGATGCTGGTGAAAAGTCCGTGGTCGTGTTTCAACCCGAAAGTTCAATTGGTTTCGTGACTCACGAGATGCTGCACGTATATCGTTTGGGACACTCGTGGCTGGCTTCGTCCGATGCCTCTTCCGATCACACCTGGGGGCACGGCGGCGACACGGAATACCAGGACTGCTGGGACGTGATGAGCTTCCAAACCTGCGTCTTCACTTTTGATACTGCCTCGAATGGCGTGCAGGCAACCATGCTGCAAGGCGCATACCGTCAGAAACTGAAATGGCTGCCGGCCGATCACGTCAAAGATGTTCCCCTCGTGCCCACGTCTAGCACGGTGAAGCTGGTGCCGGTGAGCGCCGACCTCGCTACGCCTGGTATAGCCATGGCGACAGTCGAAGCGCCAGGGCGCGGCTATTACACGGTCGAATTTCGCGACCAGAGCGGATTCGACCGGGGAATTCCCCGCCCAGCAGTGGTCATCCGCGAATTGCGTACCAATGGGCGCACTTACCTGGTGCAGCGCCAGGGAGGAAGGATTGACTGGGTCCAGGGAGACCTATTCACGGATAGTACCAACTACCTAAGCATCAAGGTCGACAGCATCGTCCCTGGATCTTCGGCAACCGTCACGTTCAACACCGCGTTTTCAGCCGCGCCTGCCAGTGCCGGCGGCATGTGCGGAGATAAATATCATGGTCAGGTGAACGCCTGTCCCACAGGCACGGCCTGTGGTCCAAAACGGGGAAACCAGATTCAAACCATTGATTGGTTCTGCCTGTGAGATCAGGAAACGATCACCCGCACCATTTACAATGTCTTCATGTCCTCGAAGACCATCGCCGTAGCCATGTCCGGAGGCGTCGATTCCTCTACGGTCGCGGCCATGCTGCGGGCCGAAGGGCATACCGTCATTGGATTAACCATGCAGCTGTGGAACCAGCGCCGCCTGACTGGGCGCGAGGGGATGCCCGAGCAGGTGACCGGGCGCTGCTGCTCGCTCGACGATGTCTATGACGCCCGCCGCGTAGCTGAAACCATCGGTATTCCTTACTACGTGGTCAATCACGAGGAGCGCTTTGAGCGCGACGTGGTGCGTCCATTTGTTGAGGAGTATCTTTCCGGGCGCACGCCGATTCCGTGCTCGCTCTGTAACAATCATTTGAAGTTCGATCAGCTGCTTACCGTCGCACAACAGATTGGCGCGGAGCAGGTGGCGACCGGGCACTATGCGCGCGTCGAGTTCGATGATGCGCGTGGACGCTGGTTGCTGCGTCGTCCCACCGATACCGCCAAGGATCAAACGTATTTTCTTTTTGGGCTCACCCAGGAGCAGCTCAGCCGGACCCTGTTTCCCCTGGGCGGCATGACCAAGCCCGAGGTGCGGGAGAAAGCGCGGGGGTTTGGATTGGCGCTCGCCGAGAAGCCTGATTCGCAGGAAATTTGCTTTGTCCCCGGCGGCGACTACAAGAATTTTATCGACGCCTACTTGGCCGACCAGGGAGAGGCTTTGCCCGATACCGCCGGCGAGTTGGTGACGGCAGGTGGGGAAGTGGTCGGCGAGCATGCGGGCATTCACAATTTTACCGTGGGCCAGCGCAAGGGGCTGGGAGTGGCCACAGGCTCTCCCTTGTATGTGATCCAGATCAAGGGCGACGCGCGCCAGGTGGTGGTGGGTGGACAAGAAGAGTTGTATTCCAAGACTCTGCGGACCAAGCGGAACAATCTGATTTCTATTTCTGAGCTGCATGAGCCGATGCGGGTGGGGGTGAAGATTCGCCATCGTCACGAACCGACGGCGGCAATGATTAACCGCGATAGGGATGAAATTGTGGCGACGTTTGATGAGCCGCAGCGTGCGGTCACGCCGGGGCAGGCCGCGGTTTTCTACGATGGCGATCTGGTGGTTGGCGGCGGCTGGATCCGCTAAGATTGTCCAGCTCGACTATGCCGTTCCTGCGAAGACTGATTAAAATCATCCTTTCAACCACCATCGGCAGCGTGGTTGTACTCTACGTTGTCTTTTCAGTTTTGACTGGTTTGCAACAGGATCAACTTGTCTTTCCCGCTCCATCAGACTATCCGAAGCTGACTCCGGCTTCCGTTGGTTTGCCATTCGAGGATTTGCACATTCCGGTGAATGGCAATGAGCACATCCATGGCTGGTACATTCCCGCATCCGGATCGTCAGCGAAAGTCATTGTGTATTTTCATGGGAACGCTTACACAATCGAAGATGCCGTGAGCGGAGAAGTACGCAACCTGCGAGATACCGGCGCTAGTCTTCTTGTGGTGGACTATCGCGGTTATGGTGGGAGTAGTCAAGTTCAGGCAAATGGTATTCGTGCCTGCGAAGACGCTCGCGCTGCCATGCGTTATCTAACGGAGCAGCGCCATGTTCGTGTACAAGATGTTGTAATTGTCGGACGCTCTATCGGCACTGGAGTCGCCACGCAGCTGGCGCTGGAAAATCCTCAAGCTGCCGGGCTGGTTCTGTTGAGTCCTTTTACCGATCTGTACGCGGTCGCGCGCCGGAACAAAGCAATGCGCTGGCTGCCGCTGGAGTTAATGGGGTCGCGCAACAAGCTGGATACGCTGGGAAAGATTGGGCAGATTCATATGCCAGTTTTACTGATCGTCGGCACACAAGACACGTTGACGCCATCGTGGATGGCCCAAACTCTGTTCGAGCACGCGAACCAACCGAAGCAGCTTTATCTGGTGCCGGGAGCGGAGCATAACGATCTCTGGGACATGGGAGGACGGGATTTGGCCGCGCGACTCAATACGTTCTTAGGTACTGCACATTGAGGAGATGGTACTCATTCATCGATAATGCATGCACGAACTGGAGGGCGAGATAGCCGATTCGATTCGTGTCAGGGCATCGACTTCAGTCGTGCCGTAAACCTCTTCAAGCTCGATTCAACGCCAAGGCATAGGTAGGGGCAAATTGAAGTAGTAGTTGCGCCGGATCGCCGCCGACACCATTTAAGATTTATACGGCACGCTTGAGGGCGATGCCCCGATACAAACCCGGTCTCAGCGCGAACTCTGCTTCAGGGTTTCCTGTACTGTGTCCAGCTTCATCTTCTTCATCAGCTCAACAAACCTTGGTTCCTGGCGCAAACTGTCCCACTCCACCAGAACGCCGACCCACGGCATCCAGGAATCTCTTTCTCTGTAGCCCTTCTCCAGCCAATCGATGGCCTCGTTCTTCCGTCCCATCGCGGTATAGATCAGCGCCACGCTATAGGGAGAAATCCGGTTCGGAGGCTTGAGCGAAAGCAACTTCTGCAATGCAGTCTGTGCGCCCGCCATATCTCCAGACAACGCCAGCGTTGACCCCTCTATTTCCAGCACGCGCGTCGGGTCTCCGCCATTTTGCTCAGCGATGCGCACCTGCTGCAAAGCTTTGTCATACTGACGCAAACGCCCGTAAGCCACGGCCAGGCTCAAATGCCCGGCGGCAAAAGCCGGGTTCAACTCCACGGCTCGTTGGGATTCGACCACCGCGGCCTCAGCACGATGGCGAGTCATCAGAACCCACGCCAGATCGTCGTGCGCCCAACCCGACATGGGATCAAGTTCCATGGCAATGCGAGCCTCGGCCTCAGCTTCATCTAACTTTCCCTGCACGTGCAGCGGCGAACAGAAGAACTCATGCGCCAGTTGATTGTTGGCATCAAGCTCGATGGCTTTGCGAATCAGGCGCTCGCTTTCCGGCCAATCCCAGTCATAGTAGAGCGCAATGAAGCCCAGCGACTTATAGCCCTCGGAAAGATTAGGAGCCAGCTCAAGCGCCTTAGCGGCTGCTCTCTTGCCTTGCGGAAATGCCTGGTCGGGAGGCACGAATCCGTATCCGCCTAGAACCAGGTAGGCGTCGGCAAGACCCGCGTAGGCCGAGGCATAGTTCGGATCAAGCTGAATGGATTTCTGGAACTCATCGATCGCCTGATACACGGAGGCGCGGGTTTCAAACGACCAGTAATAGCGGCCGCGCAGATAAGCTTCATAGGCTGCGGCATTTTGCGTGTGGGTGACGCGCAGCTCGCGCTGCGCTTCCGGCAGAAATTCAACCGAGAGGGAATCGGACACCCGCCGCGCCAGACTCTCCTGCAATTTCAGGATGTCTCCCATATCGACGTCGTAGGTCTCCGCCCAGAGCTGTGTCTGATCGGAGGTTTGAATGAGCATGGCGGTAATACGAAAGCGGTTGCGCATCTCGCGCACCGACCCATCCAGCACGTAGTTCACATGCAACTCCCGCGCGATCTGATCAACCGGCTTCCGTTGCTCTGCGTATTGCCTCACCGAGGTGCGGGCGATCACTGCCAAACGTGCGGGATGCAGACGTCCGAGTTGTGTGACCATCTCTTCGTGTAGCCCGGCGATAAAGAAATCTTCTTGATGATCACCGGTGAGGTTTTCGAAGGGAAGAACAGCCATCAACATCTTGCCCTGGGTTCCGCTCGCGGGACGCAGCCAGGTCCGCATCCACACCATCAGCCCTACGATCAGCAGGACTGCGGCACCGGTTATGATCAACGCGAGATGGCTCTTGGCTCTGGGAGGCGGCGCGCTCGCAGCGGGCGGCGAGGGTTCAATGGCGGCTGGAGCAGCTTGGACCGGCTCCTCGGCAATCACTGGCGCGATAAAACGGTAGCCTTTGCGGGGCAGGGTTTCGATGAACCGCGGAGTTGAGGCCGAATCGCCCAGGGCCTCGCGTAGCTTGTTGACACTGATGTTCAGGCTGTGGTCGAAGTCTACAAAAGTGTCCGCTCCCCAGAGTCTCTCGCGCAAATCCTCCCGGCTGACTACCTGACCGGCCCGTTCCAGCAGAAAGGTCAGCACCTGGATCGGCTGGTCCTGGAGCTTAAACCGGATGCCGTGCTTGTACAGCTCTCTCGCCGCTACGTCCAGTTGGAACACACCGAAACGGTAGCAGCGTGCATTTTGTTTCAATTCACCCATTGGGGAAGTGGCCGACGATTGCCCCCGAGTCTAGCACGCCGCCGAAAAATCATCCTCTTTGCAGGAGAGATGTCCGCCTAACTGTCCGGCTATCAGTTAGCTAGCCGGAGACCTCCATTAGTCCCAGCATAGACGTCACTAGACTGAAACTTGCACATCAAGAGCGTATGCTGCCCACCAGTCGCAAACGGTCAGGGCACCAACCAGGAGACAAAAATGCCGACTACGACTCTGGCCTCCGCTACAAAACCAGTCGAGACAGCCTGCGACATGTCAGGGCGCTTCCCCCAGCCCACCATCGAATCACGCGAGACAGCCCTGATTCGGCGGGTCCTCGATGGGGATGGTGAGGCCTTTTATGTCCTGCTCAAGCCATATCAGAGGATGCTGTATGCCTCCGCCATCTCACTGCTAGGCAATGAGGCTGACGCTGAGGAAGTTGTCCAGGAATCAGTCCTTAAGGCATACAAAAGCCTGGCGCGCTTTCGCGGCGACTGCAAATTCAGCACCTGGCTGGTACAGATCACAATCAATGAAGGCCGCATGCGCCTGCGCAAGTACCGCGAGCACCTTTATCAATCGCTGGATGAGCCGCAAACCACCGAGGAAGGCGATTACACTCCGCGGGACTTTGCCGACTGGCGGGAGATTCCTTCGCAGGCATTGGAACGGGAGCAAGTCCGCCAGGCTTTGCAAGACGCGCTCGCCTCGCTCGACCAAAAATACCGCGAAGTAATGATTTTGCGTGATGTGAATGGGCTGAGCACTCGCGAGGCAGCAACCATGCTAGGCATCACCGAAGCCAGCGTAAAGACGCGGCTCTTGCGGGCGCGCCTGATGATGCGCGACATCCTGGCGCCGGGAATCGGCGGCTTGTGGGAAGGGAAACTTCAATCCGCGTGAAATGCGGCGAAGCGCAGCTAGATAAACATCTCGTCGTGCGGAACCGAAGCGCCTTCACGCCTGCCATTTCTTCCATGCCGCAGAAATTCCAGGGCCGCGGTCACACCATGGATCAATCCCGAAAGCTGGCGCACCGGCGAAACCACAGTTTTGTGGACCGCTTCGGTTGCGTCTTCTACTCTATCCATGGTGCGGTTAATTAATTCGTCGGCGCGGATCACCTGGAGGCGAGTGCGGTCTACCACATCACTGACCGTCGCATCCAGGCGCTCCAACTGAGCCCGCATCAGCGTGCTCGATTCGCTGACGTTGACCACGATGGTTTCAATACGCGGCTTCAGGTCGGTTACCGTGGTATGAACCAGATCCACAGTGGGCAGGATTTTGTTTTTGACTTCTTCGGTTAGAGATTCGACCTTGGCAGAGGTTTTGCGCATGCCAAAATACATGGCCAACATGATGCCAGCCTGTAGGACTACCGCTGCCGAAGTTACCGCAATCCAGATAGTGAGCTGTTCCATGGCGTTGGTTCCTTCCCACCATCGCAATCTCAGGGAAAGAGATGTCTAGAGATTCTGTGCGGCGCCGGTGTCCTTGGTAGTTTCGTGGTAAGCCTGGCGGCCCGCCTCATAGGCTGAGCGAAACTGCTCTTTTTGTTGGTTCACGACGTCACGTCCACGCTCCGCCCATTCTGCTGCCTGTTCACGGGCCTGACGGGCCCGGTCCCGCACGTATTCGCGTCCTTCTTCTGCTCTGGCACGCAGAGCCTCGCGGGTTTCGCTTCCCGAGCGCGGCGCATACAAGACTCCTACCGCTGCTCCGATCCCTAAACCAGCCAGAAACCATAGAAGGCCAGTACTGCCATCACGATCTGACATAAGTCCTCCAACACACCATTTTGATGGTAGCACCCGCTAGATAAATTGCAAATGGCTTGCAGGCTTGGGCAGGGAAGGTAGACAATCCAATGGCAAAGGGGCGTGGGACCATTGAAATATCGCCAGCGTGGCTATCAGGACAACGGCAAGCCGGAGGCTCACAAGGAGGCCGCGCAAAAACCGGCGCGCAAAGACAACACTTTCGGGCCGCGCGCGATACAAATGCCGGGACGCCGGGTTGTTACCCGCTGCTCACAATGCGGCGCCATCTTACAGGAGCAAACTGATCCCGCTGCCAAATGTCCGAAGTGCGGATTCGAACTGCATTCCTGCAAGCAATGCACGCATTTCGATACTTCCAGCCGCTTCGACTGCACAGAACCCATCACCGAGAGAATCTTTCCCAAAGACAAAGCCAACCAATGCTCGTTCTACGCCATGCGAGTTTCGGTGGAAAAAGAAACCTCAACCCCGGTCGCCGCCAAACCAATGGATGCCCGGCAGGCCTTCGAAAATCTATTCAAAAAATAGCGCGGAACCGGGGACTGAGAACGGAGAACTGGATACCGGGCTTGCTAATCAGTTCTCGGTTAGCGTTTCACGGGGATGCCGGCTTCGATGGCGGTGGATTTTACTGCAATATCGATGAAGGCCAGGGCGGCGCGGCTGAGGGCTTTATCTTTGCGGAAGACCAAGGCCAGATCGCGTTTGATTTTGGCATCGGAGATGGGGATGGCTGCGAGCACACCGGCCCGTACGTCTTCCGGCACAAACGAGCGGGCAATGAAGCCAATCCCGGCGTCCGCGGCTACAAATCGCTTCAGCAATTCGCTGGAATCCAGTTCCATGGTATAGCGCGGCTTCAGTTTCCGCTCGTGGAACAGGGAGTCGAGATTGTCGCGAGTATGCCCCGACTTGGGCATAATCAGAGGGTAATTGGCAGCTTCAGCAATGGCGGCGGATTTCTGCCCGGCCAGTGGATGATTCGTCGGAGTGATGATCACCAACTCGTCGCGATGAATAGGGACAACCGTTAATCGCGGATCGGTCACCGGCAAAGATACGACCCCGAAGTCCACTGAATTATCAATCACTGATTCCAGGATCTTGGCATAGTCGGAGCGCTTGATGTTGACCGCTACATCCGGATATTGCTTCTTAAAGCTGGCAAAAACCTCCGGCAGAATATGGAGGCAAGTCCCTTCGTTGGCTCCTACCACAATCTCACCGCGAGGAACGCGCTCGGTTTCCGCGATGGCGGTCATGGCCGCTTTGCGCGCGGCCAGAGTCTCCTCGGCAAATTTCTGGAACAGTTTTCCTGACGCTGTAATGGAAACCTTGCCGCCGGAACGGTCCAGCAGGCGAGCTCCCACTTCTTCTTCGAGGCTGCGAATTTGCGAGGAAATTGCCGGTTGGGTGCGGAAACGTTTCTCCGCCGCACGGGAGAAGCTGGATAGCCGCGCTACCTCGAGAAATGTCTCCAGTTGATCGAAGTCCATAGGTTCGAATCAGCGGCCCTTATCTGCCCCATAAAAACATTCAATTTCTATAGTTTAGAGAGGTGCGCTTAGACTCGTTGTGCGCCACGTGCTATTGTAGCAGGCGCACAAATTCTCTTAGGATTTCCGCCGTCAACCCAACGAAGTCCGGTGGCCAGCGCCGGGGCACCAGCCTTGCCAGCTTCCGGGCGTCATCCGACAAAAGGAGCTGCTCATGGCTGATGCAAACACAGTGCTGGAGTTCGCCAAAACCAGCGGGGCCAAAATTCTCGACCTCCGCTTCACCGACCTGCCAGGCCTCTGGCAGCATGTGTCCTATCCCATCCATCAACTGACGGAAGATTCTTTCGAAGAAGGTTTCGGGATGGATGGCTCTTCGATTCGCGGATGGGCCGCGATCAATGAGAGCGACATGTTGCTGATCCCGGATCCGTCCACCCACATGTTGGACCCCTTCACCGAGGTCCCTACGCTGGTGATGGTGTGCGACGTGATCGATCCGGTCACGAAACAGCGATATGACCGCGATCCACGCTATATTGCAAAAAAAGCCGAGTTGTACCTGGGCTCTACCGGGATCGCGGACACCGCTTATTTCGGCGCCGAAGCCGAGTTCTTTATTTTCGACAACATCCGTTTCGATCAGCGCGAGCAGCACGGCTTCTACTTCATCGACGCCGAAGAGGGCCGTTGGAACTCAGGCCGGGAAAATAACAATCTGGGATACCGTCCGCGCTTCAAGGAAGGCTATTTTCCTGTCCCCCCAACCGATCATTATCAAGACTTGCGCACCGAGATGGTCATGATCATGATGAATTGCGGACTGGACGTGGAATGCCATCACCACGAGGTGGCCAGCGGCGGGCAAACCGAAATTGACTTGAAATACGACTCCCTGGTGCGCTCTGCCGACCACATGCTGCTTTACAAGTACGTGGTCAAGAATGTCGCCAATCAGTATGGCAAGACGGTCACCTTCATGCCCAAGCCGATCTTTCAGGACAATGGTAGCGGCATGCACGTTCACCAATCTCTGTGGAAGGGAAGCAAGCCCCTTTTTGCCGGAGATGGATATGCGGGACTTTCGCAGATGGCTTTGTGGTATATCGGCGGCCTGATTAAGCACGGCCCCGCGTTGTCCGCGATTATCGCGCCTACCACCAATTCCTACAAGCGGCTGGTCCCCGGCTTCGAGGCGCCGGTGAACCTAGCCTACTCGCGGCGTAACCGCTCAGCGGCTTGCCGCATCCCCATGTATTCCGCGTCGCCCAAGGCAAAACGCGTGGAATTTCGCCCGCCCGATCCAAGTTCGAACCCTTACCTGGCATTTGCGGCCATGCTGATGGCGGGCTTGGATGGCGTGGAGAACAAAATCGATCCTGGCCAGCCCCTCGACAAGGACATCTACGATCTCGGCCCCGAGGAACTGGCGAAGGTTCCGTCGATGCCCGGTTCGCTGGAGGATGCCCTGGTGGCCCTCGAAAAGGACCACGCTTTTCTTCTGAAGGGAGACGTCTTCACCGAGGAGTTGCTCAGCACCTACATCGATTACAAGCGCAGCAAGGAAGTGGATGCGGTACGCTTGCGTCCACACCCATACGAGTTTGCCCTTTACTACGACATTTAGGATTTCAACGGCAACTTCGCCAAATGCGAAAGGCCCAGCGCAAGGCGGGCCTTTTTTTGATCTTGATGACTACGTTGTCAGTTACATCGCGCTGGCTTGGCTTTGCGCCACTGCCCGGAGTTTAGACTCGCGTTCCATCTCCAGTCGGGGAGCCACCGAGGAAAACTCCTTGAACTCTCCCATACCATGGGTAATCGCACCCAGGGTAGCATTGGACCTGGCCAGCACAGCAGTCAGATACTTCTTCGCCATCGGCCGGTCGGCGGGATGAACCAGTTTCCACCATCGCCGCATGGACTCCTGGATCTCCTGCTCGGTTTTTGCACCTTCAACTAGCGAATCAATCAGCCGGTAGACGCGACTCTTGACGGCTTGATACGAGACTGAAACCTCTTGACCCATTGCGTATCCCCCACGGTTACTTACTGTAGACCTGAGTGCAATACGGTCGCCAAACCTAATCTCCTTGAAATCTACTAGTTAGCAACTTATAAATACAAGTTATTGGATGGATAACTCGGACCGTCTATGGATTTTCGTAGAGACGAAAATCCCGAAAGCCCTTGGTTTACCAATAAGGTACAGGGAATCGCGGCAAACCGATTTTCCTCCGGTTAGCAAGAATACTGTTACTACCTAGATAAATTTGTGATGGGTGTCTAGCCTTCGATAAAACGAAATTATGAGCAGGGATCGGATGACTGCGGGTATCGGCCATTTTCGTTCCATCGCCTATAATTCCGGATTCTTCAGAATCCGAATTCAGTAGGAGCAGCCATGACAGCCAAGGGCTTTTTGTCTCCCCTCGAGCCACCGCGACGGAAGTTTCTGCGGACGACGGTGATGGCAGGCGCCGGTGCGGCGGTCTTGCCATCGCTGGCCGCCGCGCACGGGCCAGCACAAGTGTCGTCTGTGCAAGCCGTAGCCGCATTCGAACTTGACGAGATCACGATCAGCGACCTTCAGCAGTGGATGGTCTCCGGACGCGCCAACTCCCGGGCCATTACCGAAAAGTATCTGGCTCGGATTGAGGAGATCGATAAAGAAGGACCCACGATTCATGGCGTGATCGAAGTCAACCCCGACGCCCTAGCCATCGCCGATGCTTCCGATAAAGAGCGGAAGGAAAAAAAAGGAAGTCGCGGGCCCATGCACGGAATTCCTGTCCTGATCAAAGACAACATCGATACCGGCGACAAAATGATGACCACCGCGGGCTCGCTGGCGCTGGCTGGTTCGCGTGCCCGTGGGGACGCCTTTATCGTGCAACGGCTGCGTGCCGCTGGCGCGGTCATACTGGGCAAAACTAACCTCAGCGAATGGGCCAACATCCGCTCCAGTCACTCCATTAGCGGCTGGAGCGGGCGCGGAGGCCAGACCAGGAATCCTTACGCGCTCGATCGCAATCCTTGCGGGTCCAGTTCCGGCTCGGGAGCAGCGACCTCAGCCAGTCTTTGCGCCGTGGCGGTTGGCACGGAAACCGATGGCTCCATCGTCTGCCCATCCAACGCCAACGGACTGGTGGGAATCAAGCCAACCCTGGGCCTGCTCAGCCGGAGTGGAATTATTCCCATCGCGCACAGCCAGGACACGCCTGGTCCCATGGCCAGAACTGTGCGTGATGCTGCCATCCTGCTCGGCGCAATGGCCGGGATCGATGCCAACGACAACGAAACAGCCGCGAGCTCGGGCAAGATCGTTGGCGACTATACCAGGTTCCTCGACCCGTCCGGATTGAAAGGCGCGCGCATTGGAGTGGCGCGCAAGTTGGCAGGTTTCAACGAGACCGTGGACAAAACCTTCGACGAAGCCATCGTCGCGATGAAGGCGCAGGGAGCTGTGATCCTGGATCCTGCCGAGATTCCCACCCAGGGGAAATTCGGCGATACCGAACTGACGGTGCTGTTGTACGAGCTAAAGGCCGATCTAAACGCTTATTTGGCGAGACGCGCGGATGCGGCGGTGCATTCCTTAAAAGACGTGATTGAGTTCAACCAGCGAAACCAGGCCACTGAGATGCCGTACTTCGGCCAGGACCTCTTCTTACAGGCCGAGGGGAAAGGTCCGCTCACTGAGAAAGGGTATCTGGACGCATTGGAAGCCAATCATCGCCTGTCTCGTAAGGAGGGTATCGACGCCGTCATGGGCCAACAGAAGCTGGATGCCCTGATCGCCCCCACCGCCAGTCCCGCCTGGGTCACAGACATTGTCGATGGCGATCATGCTTCTGGAGACAGTTCCAGCGCGCCAGCAGTAGCGGGTTATCCGCACATCACGGTGCCGGCGGGATTTGTGTTCGGGCTGCCGTTTGGGATTTCGTTTTTTGGACGCGCCTGGAGCGAGCCAACCCTGATCAAACTGGCGTATGCCTTTGAGCAACTGACGAAAGCGCGGAAACCGCCGCGGTTCCTGCCGACAGCGAAAATCAATTAGCCACCGATTAACGTAGATTCCCACGGATCTGAAAGTCCGTGGCTAATCCTTAGCCCACGCCAGGCCATCGGCACCGGGGCTGGAATCCAATGTCTTCAGGACCCGCCACTCTTTCAAGTCAATGACCGAAACTTTGCCATCGCCGGAGCAGGACACATAGGCCACCGGCGCGTCCGTACGTATCAGAACCTCGCCGGGGTGCGCGGCTACAGCAATGGTTCGGCTCACCTTCATGGTGGAGAGGTCTACAAGCGCAACCTGATTTGCGGCCGGCATGGTCACCAGCAACCACTTGCCATCCGGAGTTGGGGCGCTTCCGTATCCAACCGACGGCAGGTCAATCCACCGGGAAACCTGGTTGCTGCCTGTATCGATCACCGCCATGCGAGCTTGTTGCTGGTCGGCGGTGAACACGAACGTGTCATCTACCGAGAGTGCGATTCGCTGCGTGACCTTGGCAACGGGAATCACCGTCACCAGTTTTCTGGTGGTGAGATCCAGCACGCTCACGCTTCCCGGGCCCACGTTCGAGGTATAGGCTCGCTTGCCATCTTGCGAAATGGCAACCATGTGCGATTCCGCTGCTCCGGTAGGAATTGCAGCGATGAGCTTCTGGGTTTTGGGGTCGAATACGTCTACGGCTTGGTCCAGTTCGGCGCTGACGTATAGCAAGCCGTCGGGACCAAACTTCACCCAGTGTGGCCGCACTGGATGTCCAAGCTCGATGGTAGACATGATGCTGTGCCTGGCAAGGTCAATCACTTCGATGCTGTGTCCATCGGTCCCGGGACGTCCCACGCCGGAGTCGCCGTACATGGGCAGGTAAGCCAGTTTTCCATCAGGCGAAGCGGTGACTTCATGTCCCCGGATTTGCGGCGTCACAATTTTCGCAACCATGGTCCCAGCCTCGGGATCCATGATGCTCAGAGTGTGATCACCCTGGTTGGCTACCAGTAGAAGGCCGTGCTTGCCGCCCGCTTGAGCCGGTAGGAATGATGCTGCAATCAACAACCCGCAAATCGTAAGCTTGGTTTTCATAGCGCCACGCAGAGTATCACAACTGAGAACCCAGAACTGGCAACCGTGAGCTGAAAAAGCAGCCCTACTCGTACCGCAAGGCCTCAATGGGATCAAGGTTCGCAGCCCGCACAGCAGGGAACATTCCACTAATGATTCCTACCACGGCCAAAATGAGAGTAGAGATCAACAGGATTTTCGGCGCCACGATCAACTGAATGTCTCCCGCCTCGCCGTATTTCGCCAGCGCGCTGTACAGGGTAAGCGTCCCTACTGAGAACGACACGATATAAGACAGCACGATGCCGAGCAGGCCGCCCAGGGCGGTGATTACCAGGGCTTCGGCAAGGAACTGAAACAGGATGTCTCGCCGGCGAGCGCCCAGCGCCTTTTCAACTCCAATCTCGCGGGTACGCTGGGTGACTGAAACCAGCATGATGTTCATCAGCCCGATGCCGCCGATCCCAAGCGTGATGGTGCCGATGAAACCCAGGAGAATTTTCAGGCCCAAGGATATCACGCTGAATTGCGACAGCTGTTTCTGCGCGTCGAACACGAAAACCGCGCGCTGGTCGTCCGCCTTGAAGCCATGGGCCAGGCCCAGTGAACTGCGTATGATCGAGGTCAACTTCGTGTGGTCGAGCCCCTGGGAGTCCAGCCAGATCCCACCCAGGTAATGCGTATCCTGCAAAACATCCATGGTGTTATAGGGGATGTAAACAATGCGGTTGATATCGTTGTCGCCTTCCTGCATGCGCGGCGCCATCACTCCGACTACTTGAAAACTGATGCCATCGATGGTGATGGATTCATCTAAAGCCGGCAAGCCGGAAAACAGCTTGTCCTTGGCCTCCGACCCCAGCACTGCGGAAAAACTGTGGCTCAGGTTGTCCTGTTGATTGAAAAACCTGCCATCGGCGACATCGAGGTTCCAAATGTCCTTGATGGAGGGATCGTTGGCTTGGATGGGAAAACTGTAGGAGCGCGAGCCATACACCACCGTGGACTGCCGGCTCGACTCGCGGCTGACATGGCGGATCAACGGTGCGACATTGGTAAGCAGCTCAACATCGGTGTTGGTGAAGCGTATCGGAGCGCCTGCCTTATTGCCGCCCGCTTGCTGCGAGGTGCGTCCTGGAAAGACCCCCACCGCGGTAGCGCCAAAACTCTCAAAAATATTCTGGATGGCTTGCCCAAAGCCATTGCCATAGGCCAGCAGCAATACTACGGTGGCGATTCCCCACGCCATGCCAAGCATGGTCAGCAGAGTTTTGCGCAAATCGTGGCGCATGGCGGCGTAGGCTTGTTTCAGCAGATCGCGGTGCATAGTTTTTCTATTCCTTGCGGAGTGCCTCCACGGGTTGCAGCAAGGCCGCCCTGCGCGCCGGATAGAGGCCAGCCAGCACACCTGCGAAAGCCAGCGACCCAATGGCCAATGCAGCCGTCGTCGGAACCAGCCGGGGTGTGTCGAACCCCGGAGGCTGTGGCAGCGTGGCCAGCACAGCCATTAATGCCGCGGCGCCTGCCATTCCCAAGCCCCCGCTCATCAGGGTGAGGAACGCGCCCTCGGTGAAAAACTGAAACATAATGCTGCGATTGGTCGCGCCCAACGCTTTCCGCAGTCCTATCTCGCGTGTGCGGTCGGCAACCGCCACCAGCATGATGTTAGCAATCCCGATCGCGCCTAACGCCAAGGTTACCAGCCCGACGCTGCCCAGGAACAGATTCATGGCATCAAAAATCTTTCCAATCTGGTCCACGGTGCGGATGGTGTCCCACTCGTCAAATGAATCGGGGTTCATGTAGTCAAACCCGCCATGATTGCGCGCGATAATGCGATGTACTTCTGTCCTCGCGCTTTCGTGCAGCTCGCGGCTTCTGGGCTGGTAGTTGAGGTAGGAAATGCGGTCGGTGCGGTCCTGGTTGCCGGTGGGAGGGAAATACTGCTGCATGGTGGTGAAGGGGATCACCATACGCAGGTTGATATTGTTGTTGTCTCCATGTCCCACGCGTTGCAGGGTGCCAATGATCTGAAAGCGCACGCCATTCAGCAGAATGGTCGCGCCGATCGACGGTCGTCCGGGAAACAGCACCTTGCGGGCCTCATCGCCAATCAGTATCACGTTGCGCTTTTGCTCCTCATCCAAGGGGTTGAGCCAGCGCCCGTCAGCCACCGGGATGTAGCGAATCTGGTTGAAATCAGCCTTCACTCCTATTAACTGCCCACTGGTCTGGTAGAAATCGCTCACCGCGCGAATATCATTGCGCTGAATGACCGGGGTGGCCAGCTTGACATCGGGACAAGCGCTATTGATATCGAGGTAATCCTGGTAAGTCAGAAAATACCAGCGCATGCTGGTGAAGTTGCCGTTGATGGCAGGAGCCCGGCCGCCCCAGACAAACATGACATTCTCGCCCAGTTCGTCGAACTGCCTTCGATTGCCGGAGCGGAAGCCTTCGCCCAGCCCAACCAGCAGCAGCAGGGAACCGACTCCCCAGGCAATACCGAACATGGTCAGGAACGAGCGTAGCTTATGCGCCCAAAGCGTCTGGAGGGTCTGGCCAAAGATTTCAAAAAGAAGGCGCATGCAGCTACTGCCTTAATAATACGTGAGTGTAGGGCAATAAGTTCGGTCGTCCCGAGCCAGCGCCCCAAGTCGAGTTAGACGGAATTTCAGGGTGTTCCGGTAGGGCGGCGGATTTTTTTGAGCGTTGGAGGCCCCGGGCGGAGTCGAACCGCCGACCAACGGTTTAGGAAACCGCTGCTCTATCCAACTGAGCTACGGGGCCAGCCGCCATTCGATTGTCTCACGGTCGGGCGGGACAACCGGGCAGGTTGGAAGGGGTACGCCCGACAGCTAATGGATCGCCCCAATTCGCTGATCAAGTAGCAAACGAGATAAATCAGCTGGTGGCCAAAATCTCTGGTGGACTGGTTTTGCTTGTCGCTGCCTAGGTTTGGTTCAGTCCATCGGTTGCCTGATCACGGTCTTCCATTTCGCAGGAGCTGCTTTGCGAATATCGCTGAGATAAATTTCGTGGTGCTTGCCTCTGCGGTGACTTCCCTTCGAAGCAATGAACGCATGCACCTTCTGGATGGTCGGACCTTCTTCGGCGAACGGTCCTATGTGCAAGATCTGGGCGCACAATCCCTCCCGCAGCGTGGCAAATCGCAATCGGTCGATGGCGGGCAACTTCTTCTTTGCTCGAACCTCCGTGATCCCAGTATCGACTAGCTTCTGAGGCACGAATGGCGGCTGCATGATCATTGCCGTCCACTTCCACTTTGCTTTATCGCCTGCAAAATTCGACATGTCGTCTGCCCACCATAGGCCCTCAAGCGGCATCACCGAGTAGTCGGTCGCGGACGGTCCTTTCTTGAGCATGAACTTAATTGCATACGAGACGGAAAACAACGCTTCAATTGCAGCTGCATATGCTTTGGATGAATTGGGATCACCCTCGCCATCGATCATGAGATATCTCATCTCAGGAACATCCACGGCGACGACTTCTTTTGCCGAAGGTTGATAGAATGCCTTAAGGTCCTTCCTTAAATCCAGTTTTTTCATGACGCCTCCAGGAATCGTTGCCAGGCACCGGGGAAACGCGTAGCCCGGAGACAAGTCTGTGGGCTTTCAGCCCACGATCCGGCCCTCGGCGTACGTCATGCGGGACTCACTCTTCCCTCAGCCGCGGGTGCTCCAAGGGGGAACTGGTCCGCTGGGCTTGGTGGCGTCGAGATCGCGGCAAAGTTGCCTGAGGTGATTGAATCGCTCAAGACATTCCGTCAGCTCGGCCTGAGAAAGTTTGCCTTGTTGGCTGAAGGAGTCGATCTGGGTGTTGATGAGGTCCTTGAGCTGGTATTCCATGGGCTGGGGCATGGGTGGTTTTCCGCGGGATCATTCTACGCGGATTCGTGTCGGACTTACGGAACTTCCAGACCACCGCGTGTGGTGGATCACAGCCAGGGGTGTCCGAAGTCACAGAGAAGCCGTGTGCCGGGGGGCACGAATGATCGCGGATTGGGATTTGCCAGGCTCCAGTGCCTGGGTGCGCCGCAGGACCCTGCTCCACTCCGAACTTTCCCTACTGGGCATCCCCCAGGTCGGTTGCATTAGCGGCACTGTTCTGCAACTGTGCGCTTTGCTGTATGCGGTAGCCGTCGCGCGTCCTCACCTGATACTTTTTCAGGCGTTCGCCGACCAGCCGGACTTTGATGGTTCGCCAGCCACGATTGGGATTCGCTTGCGGATAGTAGTTGAGGGAATACAAATGTCCCAGGTCATCGCGGATGGAGGCAAAGGCCTTCTTCTCATCCCGCCAGGTCTTGGCAAAGTAAGCCTTTCCTCCAGTGGCAGCAGTCATGCGCTCAAAAACCGCAGTGGAAACCGGCTCCAACTTCGCCTGCTGAGTGCTGATCATGTAGACCGACACGCCGACCGATTGCGCCAGTTCGGCGACATCCTCGGGCGGCACTACGCTGTAACTGTCGGGGCCGTTGGAGAACACGACCACAACCTTCTTCCCGGCATAGCGGGCGGCGTCCTTGAGAGTCAACAGCAAGGTGTTGTACAGGGCCGCATCGTCGCCGGCTACAGTGGTCCGGACAGCTCGCAGAATCCGCGAGCGATCCGAAGTCAGAGGAGCGGCGCGATAGAGGTTGCGGCTGTACGAATAGAATGCGATCCGGTCCGCGGTCTCGAGGGAACGGACGAAATCGGAAATCGCGTCCTGAGCGTAAACAAATCCTCGATACATGTAGTTGCTGGTGTCGAACAGAATGAAGACGTTGGCTCCGGCAACCAGTGAGCCCAGAGTCTGTGGATCGGCTGAAGCCAGAGCCGGTGGTTCGACCAGGCTGGGCTTGCCGGCCTTGCTCTCGAGCATCGTCATGCCTGCCGGCTGGACCGGTTCGATGGGCATCGCGATCGATTCATGCCCCTCGGCAAACACCGCCAACTTTTCTGCAATGCCGTCTTCCGTCACCTCAAAGTCCTCGGGACGAAGTCCGGTAATGTAGTTGCCCTTGCCGTCGGTGACGGCTACGTTTAGCTGCACCATATTAACCAGGACGTGAATATCCGGCTGGACCTCCGGAGTTGCCTCCTGCGCGCTGGAATAGCTCGATAGTCCCAGACAGAGGATCGCGAAAAGGTACCCGGCTTTCGTGCTTGGCTGAATTCGCATTACGCTTTCTCCATAGGAAGACCAAATCATTGCACGGATGCGGTTTGGTTCGCCCGCTCCGCTTGAGCCTTGCTTTGCCGGTAGTCCTCACCGGCATTGCGCATGGCGCGAAGAATCGCCGGCCAATCCTCGAATTCCGAGGCGAAAATCTTCTCCACCATGCGATGGGTGAGTTCCGGCACAAGATGGTGCAGCGTGACCGGGGATTGGCCGGCCTCGTCCGCCAGCCGCGCCCAATACAAATTACTGGAATCCCAGGATTCCGCCAGCAGGCGGCTGTAAATCCCGGAGTACGGCGGGAAGGGTTCAATGTTGAGCAGCTCTCTGGTGTAACTGTGCGAAAGAACGGGATGCGGAATCCCGAAATGTTGCGACATTCGTTCCCGGCTCACATCCTCGGGATGCTGGCCGGCCAACTCCTCAAGCTCTTGGGTTGCGCGCCCCGGCGAATTCGCTTGGTTAGGAAACCGGATGCGAAATTCAGACGCAAGGTAGAAGGTATCCGCAGGGGTGATCTGATGGAGAGTCTCGGCAACATGTCCTTCCTTGAGACTTTGCTCGATATCATCGGTCATGCGCGGAGTCATGCGGTCGTCAAGAATCTGCATCACTTTGGCGCGAAGTTCGGCATCTTTGGCGGAGGCTGTCAGAAGTTCCTCTCCGCTTCGCTGATAAAGCGCTACGGCGTGAAGCTCGCCACGACTCACTTCCCACCAGCGCGGCAACACCGCATTAATCAGCAGACCGGGAACTAATTCCCGGAAGATCAACGCCTGCACATTTTGCGGGGTGATAAAGTCCTGTTCCGCTTCGGCCAGAGCGTAGGGCAAATCAGCCAGTGATCCAACCAGATGTGCGCCGCCGCCGGCTGGAGAGCCCGCGCCAAACAGGGAAGGAGACTGCCAGACATGCTCGATGCCAATTACAGTTTCCCCGGCAAAATCGTGCTGGCGGACCAAGAGCGGATTATTCAGAAGCAACTGGGCCCCGGGCGGCTCATAGTATGCGTAATTCAAGCCTACTAAGGTATCGCGGAGGAACGAGGCGAGCTGACCGCGTGCTTCCTCTACTTCTGCGCGAGAGGCGGGTCCCTTCATGATCTTGGCCACATTGGTGCGCATTTGCAGATCAGTGTGGCGGTTGTTGTAGATTCCTGCAGCCCATTCCGTATGCTCAGTTCTGGAAAAAATGGGTCGAGGCATTTCAAATTCCCGAAGCTGCCCGGCCAGGCTGACCAGGGAACTCTCGGCCGGCTTGCCTTGGGCCATGTCGTCGAGTCCATTGCCCAGCGCGCGGAGAGTGTCGAGCGATACGAGGCGCTGGCTATCCAGGATGGTCTGCATGCGACGAGCCAGTTCCTGATGGGCGGCTTTGGCCTCGCTGATGACTTGCGGCGGGCCTGCCAGCAAATCAACGATTTCGCCTTGAGATGCGTAGGTCTTGGCAAAGGCCACACGTGTGATTTCACTGAATGCGTTGCGACCTGCATCGAAAACCTGGCCGGAGGTGCGCACGGTGGCGAATGGTTTGATCATGCCCTGCCAGGAATTGTTCAATTCGGTTTTCGGGATCTGTCCTTGACGCGCCAGGATTTGCCATATCCCTACGTTGGCCTGGAAAGTGCCGAGGGCGTTGCCGCGCAAGGCAACGCCGTTCAACCTTTCCAGGCGCTGGGCAACATCCAGGAACAGAGAAATAGAAGCGTCGCTCAGTTCGGGGAACTCGCCAAAAATTTTGTACTGATCGCTGAATGCCAAAAACTTATTGGCGAGAGTACGGACCATTTCCGGGCTTAACTTCTGTTGCGGGTCGCGCCTGCTGTCCAGTTCCGAAAGCGCCAGGTAGATTTGCAGAGGCCCAGCTGTGCTGTTGATGCGGCTGAGGCCGAACAGTGTCTGCACCATTTGCTCCGGGGTGTTGATACTGCCGGCATGGCTAGTCCATTTCCTTCCTACCGGTGAACTCGTCTTCTGCGCCAGAATGGATCGCCACGCGGCGATGTTTCCCGGGATCAGGGGCTCACCGTTGGTGTCGAATTGAAGAAGGGTCACCAGGACGAGCAGTCCCGGCGCTGGGCGGAAGACTCCTTTGGTGGCCTCCGCGGTATCAGAAGAGCGCAAGGCGTCGTAGAAAAGCCGCATCCGGCGATGGTCCGTGAAATAGGCTTGCTGGCTGCGTTTGACACGCGAAAGCGCATCGAAATATGCGGCCATCCAGCCCTTGTCCCGTGCCATGAGCTGAGCCACAAACTCTCCGGGCGAATCGGGCTCGGCTCCGACTAAATCTTTCCACGCGGGTTCGGCTTGGGCGCCGCCAGGCACCAGGACGCGCCCGGAACGGATACTGATATGGCTCCCATAGAAATCCAACACCGCAGCATGGGGAACCAACTTGCCGAGTTCCCCGGAGCGGTGCAATGCCGACGTAGTTTCCGGATCGAGTTGCGAAAAGGCCCAATACAAGCGCGCGAGCTGCGGGTCGTTCAGAAGCGCATCGATCAGGTTCCTGCCATTGTCTTTTCTTGGGCTCGCGCTTACCCAATCGCTTTCCGAAAACAGAACCGGCACTTGGGTAGCGGGGTAGGGATAGGCAAAAGGCTTTCCGCCGCGCAAGGCTTCTTCCAGTTCCGGCAAGGGAAAACCGGAGTCAATGGTTAGAAACGCACGTTTGGGGGCATCGGTCTCCAGGTAAGCGGTGTTTTGCCCGCAAGTGCCCCTGACCCTGTAGCCGAGAACCAGCAGCAGCGACCTGGAGTCATCACAGTTGGAAGCATGTAAGGCGCCGTCAGCGCCCGCCAATGCGCTCAACTCGCGGGCTTGCTGCACATAGCCCATCAGCAAATAAAGGTATTCGGTTGGCTGATTATTGGCCACATATCCAACCTGGAAAATGTTGTGGCTAAGCAGGGGAACGACATCGTCGCGCTGGATCTCCTGGCTGAGGCTAGCCATGCGGAGAAAAGAGCGAAGTGGGCCTGGGATGACGATTTCCCCGCTTGATAATGCCCCCCGGTCAGGGGACTTGCGGGTTCCGTCCTTGGGGATGCCAGCTGGGTTCGCGCTCCAGGAATTGCAGAACGAACAGAACAAGAGGGCAAGGAGAGCAAGGTTCCGGGAGCAAAGCGGAGAGTTCATGGCTGGGTAGCCTCATTGGGATGCCGAGATATCCCGCCTTGTTGCCGGTACTGAGAATCAAGGGCCAAAACCAGGTCGGGATGTTGGATCTCGCGATCCAGCAAGTTTCTGTCCCGCAAAAATACTCCAACTTCGGCTGCGCGCCAAGCCTTTTTTGATCATTTTGAGATTGGTTAATGGAAATACGCGAAGTTGCAGGAGTTTGACCTGAGGCGAGGCAGGGCGAAGGAAGTAACGTCCGGCTCTCGCCCAGGGGCGTTCTTATGCCGCTTGGCGGCTAGATCGGGTCAAGGCTCTTCGCGTCGGCTACGTTGTCGGGTTGATCGCTGAAAGTCTTACCTGGGCCGTAGGCTACCTTTTCATAGCTACTGCCGGTTTTGCGAATGGCGTCGTGCCATCCGTCATTCCAGCTGATGTGGGCCTCGCCGTTCTCCACCTCCCAGGTTCCATGGGTCGATCCGATCGACTTGCTGGCACGGCCTTTCCGGTCGAGGGTGATAATGAAAGTTGAGCCTGCGCCATCCCCGCATCTCCATCTGCCCAAAAAATGCCCAGCGCTGGCGGAGAACGCCTCCGAAGGCAATTCCACCGAAGTCGTTCTGGCAGGCGTTTTGAACTGAAGATGTGCAATTTTTGATAGGGGGAAGCTCTGTTGATGACCGTCTTTGAAGGTGATGACGACCGATCCCCGCTCATCGGCCGCGCCCGCTGCCAAGGTAAAAAAGCCAACTAATAGTAGGACGACATTAAACATACTGCGCATGGCTCACCTCTTTCTGATCGTGGTCAGGACCTTTTTTGTCGAACCACGATAAGCGGGGATTGGAAACACAACAGAACTGTCCCGCGACCGCCGGCACTATCTTACATAGGAATAGGTACGAAAGCGTCACTTGCCTGGTTCCAGTCATTTTCGGGCGCAAGTCGCCAAGACGCAGGATCAGAAGGTCTCTGCTGTATCAGGTTTGATCAGGCGCAAGTAGAGCATGTAGAGGACGATGGCCAGGTTTACCACCAGCAACCCGACGCCGAAGACGGTCACCCGCCGAAACAGTTCGTTGATCTCAAAAGGCAAGTACAAGGCCCCAGACGCGGCGGCGAACCATTCTGCCCACGCCCGCTTTCTCCATAATCCATAGGCTTCAATGAACCGCATGGTCGAATAAAGCGCTGCGACAAGAGCGACGAGGATCAACTCCCGGTCGGTGATGTCCTGGGCCACGCGAAGAAAGACGTCCGAATAATGGTACCGGTGCTTGATGTGGAACAAACGCAGAAGGCTCACCGCCACATCCCAGACGTCGCGATGAACCAGAGATAACGCCCCGAATCCGGCCAGCAACACGACCAAGCCTTTGATCAACTCAAACGTCGCGATGGCCCGGATTACCTCGGTTTCAGCATCCAACTTGTGCTTGTACGGGCTGTTTGGCTGCTCCTGCGTCGAGGCTGAAGCGTTCGATGGCATTGGTGCGTCTTGGTTTAGTGTACGGTTCCCGAAGGAACTTTTTCCTGCTCCTAAGCGTCTACGTGGGTAGTCTATGGAAGGCCGGCAATTCTCAGCAGCATGGAGGTCGGACATGAACTGGGCCAAGATCATAGCATTAGTGGTAGCGAGCGTGGTGGCGGCCGGGGCGCAGCAGCCCGAGCCTCCTCCACAGACCGCGCGCCAGGGTTTGCTGGAGATGTTTTTCGGCAAGGATCCGAAAGCGTTTGCCAAACATGTTCCTGAAACTGTGCTCGAAGTGTTTGGGAAAGCCGATACTGGATTGATAACGATGGTCACCAGGCAAGTTTCCGGCATCCAGAGCGAGCTAAGCCTGCCTGGCAGTCACCTGGAAACATTTGAAGCCGGGCCACTGCTGTTGCTCTCCGAACGATTGCAGGAAAACCATCAGGAACGAGTGGAAATCACGGTCGAGCGCGACGATTTATCCGGAGACACCGACGAGATTGAGCTTGCTCTGCACGTATACAAGGACGGAACTCTCGATAGACTGCCGGTTGTTCCCGGGCTCGTTCTCGACCTCAAGGAAGAGAAGGACGTGTGGCGCCTGACTCAGATCACGTTAGCATTGCGGGTTCCGCTTTCGGACCCCGAGTACATCCAAGGCATCGCCGAGGATATGCGCAGGACCCGGCAACGAATGGCCGAGTACCAAACACTTTCGTCGCTGCAATCCCTGAAGGCGCTGGAGGCGGCGCAGCAAAAAAAGTCCTCCAGTTACACCTGCGATCTGGAGAGCCTGGGGAAGGGATGGGAGTCTACCCCATTGGAGCCTGGCGGCAAGCCGGTCTACATCCTTAAGATAACCAACTGTTCAAGTTCCAGCTTCAACATCATCGCTGAACCGGTAAACGGCGGTCCCGCAAGAAGGGCCTTGTGTATGGATGAAAGCGGAGCCGCCCGTTTCGCGGAGGACGGGAAGGGCTCAACCTGCCTCAGCAATGGGAGGTCCATCGATGAATTGGAATCCGGAAGCGGAAGGGTGCGGGGCTTCGGTCCAGTTGATTAGCCGCGAAGACTAGCCCGCAGTTCAGCCACAATCTCCGCCGCAGCCTTGCGGGCGGCATCGTGCTGGGTGACGTCGAAGGAAATGGCGCCCACGCGAGCGTGCCCGCCACCGCCGTAGCGCTCGCAAATCCGGGCTAGGTTAACGACAGGTTCGGACGGCGCCCAGGGATTGGATCCCACGGAAACTTTCACCCGGAAATGGCTCTTGCTCAAGCCTACGCTGTAGATCGACTCTGGGTGCAGATAATAGGGCACGAACTTGTTGTAACCGTCCAGTTCCTTGTCCGTCACATCAAAGAACAAGGTGCCATCTTTTGACTCGGTACGATCATTCAGTATGGCCATCGAGCGCTGATGGCGCTCCAACAATGGCGGCAACAGCGGAGCCACCAGTGGGTCCTCAATGATCTCCTGAAGGGAGCGGTTGGCCAGCATGGGGATCAGCGTCTGCCCAAAGCGGGAGTCGCTCGCCGATTCGATCACCATCGTCAGCTTCATTGCCGGGGCTTTCATTTCCACCGCTGTGCGTGCGTCTTCATACAGCGCGCCATCAATGATGTCGGTCCAGTGCACTAGTTCTGACACCGGCGCCGGGTCGAATCCGAAGCGGGTCTGCGCGATCATGGCGAGAAAACTGGTGCAGGACTTGAAATCGGGATCGTAGAACTTGCGATTGCTCTGGTCTTGCTCGAAATGCTCCGCATCCTGCGGGCTGAGGAAAGCGCTCTCGTGATGGTCGAACCACCAGGTAATGTTGGGCGAGCTGGAATACTTGAAATCTACAATGGCGTTTTCGTCGCCATCGAAGTCGGCCTCATTGAACAGAGAACCGGCGCGGTGCAGCAGTCCGGAGAAAACAAATTCCACATCGCCGCGAATGCGCTCCTGGTAAAAGCGGGCAAATAACGCGGCCGATGAGGCCCCATCAAAACACTTGTCGTGATAAAAGACCCGAACTTTCAAATCAGCCCCTAGCCCCCAAATCTCGTTTGCACCAGCCTCTACCCGTTGGGGAAATGCAAAAGTGGAAAGAGATTAGGATTGCTGTGCCAAGAGATTCTGTCAAGGGCCGTCAATTCAACTTGTAGATGCTCCAAGATAATGTCACCCCATAACTGCAACGAGACTTTGTCACCCTCTCAGGATGGTGATGATGAGTCAGAAAGAGTTCCAACGGGTGAAAGTGATTGAGAATGCAGCAGGCGGGCGGCTGAGCGTACGC
>WNFY01000009.1_pt1 | contig 125243 bp, 117 predicted proteins | sample 5400091 | NCBI WGS metagenome assembly WNFY01 (sample SAMN13153364, study PRJNA577476) | soil metagenome | isolation source: 60 cm soil or saprolite under grassland replicate 1 | place: USA:California | collected 2016-06-15
CAGCGTCGCGAGCTCGAGCACCTGCGCGGCGGGGAGCGCGTCGGCGCCGAGGCGCGGCTTCTGGATCAGGGCGGCGAGGCGCATTTCGGCGAAGGCATCGAGCCCGTTGTTGCAGGGGGCGCCGTCCGCGCCAATGGCCACGCGGCACCCGGCGGCGAGCATCTCGGGGATCTTCGCGACGCCGCTCGCGAGCTTCAAGTTCGAGGAGGGACAGTGCACCACCGTGGTTCCCTGACGCGCCAGGCGATCCATCTCGTGGGAGTCAATCCAGACGCAGTGAGCGAGCGCGGCGCGGCGGCCCGCGATGCCGACCGAGTCCAGGTAAGCGATCTCCTCCAGGCCCGTGGTGCGCAACACCGTTTCGCGCTCCACGATCGTTTCCGCGGCGTGGGTGTGCAGCTGGGCGTCGAAGCGTTCTGCCAGGTCGCTCGCGGCCCGGAGCAGGGGACCGGAGCAGCTGGGGACGAAGCGCGGGGCGAAGCACACGCGCAGCCGGCCCGCGGCGGCGCCGTGCCAGTGCTGGGCCAGCGCCACCGCGTCGGCCAGCGCGTCGTCGGTCGACTCGGCCAAGTCGATCGGAGCGCCCTCGGGGTGCGCGTCCATCAGGCATTTGCCCACCGTCGCGCGGATGCCGATCCGCTCGAGCGCCCGGAACGCCGCCGCCGTGTGCCGCACCGTCTCCATGCCGAGGATCGCGGTGGTGCCGCCGAGCAGCAGCTCGGCCGCGCCGAGCAGGGCGGAGGCGTAGACGGTTTCTTCGGTATGAGCGGCCTCGAGCGGCCAGATGCGGCGTATCAACCAGTCCTCGAGCCGCAGGTCGTCGGCCAGCCCGCGGAACAGCGTCTGGCAGAGGTGCACGTGCGCCTGGATGAGACCCGGGATGACGAGGCAGCCGCTGCAGTCGCGTACCTGGGGTTGGGGGCGGGGCCCCTTCCCCCCTCCCTCGTCCCCCTTCCCCGCCTTCCCGATCGTCTCGATTCTCCCGTCGCTCACCGTCACATCCGCCCGCACCACGCGCCAGGCACCGTCGTGCAGCAGCACGTCGCCGCCGGCGAGCCGCAGGTCGTGCATGGGCTCTGCCGGGGGCGTCAGGTGGTGGCCCGCGGCGGCGCGCTGGTGGAGTCGTCGGGGAGGTCGAAGTAGGCGCGCAGCTCGTCCATCAGGTCCCCGTCCTCGTACACGCCCGTGAGGATCCGCTCGGGGCCGCCGGGATCGACCAGGAGGTAGCCATAGGGATAGTCCAGGCCCGACAGGAGAATGGTGCGCCGGGTGGCGTTGGGGAGCGAGACGTAGACGGTATCGGCGTTGGTGGCGACGAGCTGGATGCCGCTCGCCGCGAGGGCGGGCGCCACCTGCGCCGTGTAGTATTTCAGGTCGTCGAACGTGTCGGCCTGGTCGTCGCCCGAGAGCGTGTCGGCCGCGCGCAGCCAGAACAGCACGACGGTGGGCGTCGTGATCACCCGCGGCACGACGAGCGCGCTATCGGTCGAGTCGTGGGGCAGGAGCTGGGCGAGATCCACCGAATCGCTTTGCTGCGCGATTCTGCCCAAGGCCCGCGTGCGGCACGCGGCCAGGCACGCGAGCGCCACCAGCGCGCCGGTTTTCATGCGAGAAATATATTCCGGCCCGTGCAACAGCGGAGCGCTTCCACACGGCGGGTTCTCGGGCCGTGCTCCGCGGCGTGCCGAGTGTGTGCGGATTATGCCGCCTGCGGATTATGGCTGATGGCTCGCAGCGTTTGCTCAATTGCTCCGAGGCTGTTCGGCTGCGGTAACCCGCGGGACACGAGGCCCTTGAGCTGGCTCGACCGGGCTCGAGCGGCGGCGTTATGTTGCGGGGTAGATCAGAATTGATGAACCAGATGACTGCGGATACTATGAGTTAGGCAGCGCTGTTGACGCGAGGGCGCCATGTCCGGGTATATACTCGAGAGCAGCTACGAGAGGCACATATGGCTCATTGTCACCGTTTCCTGATCGGCGCCCTGGTGTTCGGGCCCGTGCTCACCAGTTGCGGACAGGTCACCAGTCCCGGCATCGAGGGTCGCTGGGCGGCGACCGGAATCGAGCTCACGCTTCAGCCCAACTCTGCGCAACTCCGGCTCGTTTGCATGGAGCCTGCCCAACTAGATCATGGCCTCCTGCCCGACTCAGCGGGCAACATCACCTTTTCGACACTTGCCCAGCCGATGGAGTTGCAGACTCCCTACCGTGCCGACTTCGTCGGGCACATCGTTGCGGATGCGTTAGTCGCTACGGTTACTCTTACGCGCAACGGGAGTAGCCCCGTCGTTCATAGCTATACGATGCTTCGTAACGGCGATTCCGGGTTGGACAAGATTTACTGCGCTCTGTAACTCCTTGAACAGAAAGTGCTGCCTAACAAGCCCTTGAAGCCGCCGGGCCGGCGTTCAGAGGAAGCGGAGGTTTGCGCCGGACAGCCGGTACCGCAGCGCGGGACGCTTGCGCCGGCGGCGGCTCGCCCCGCAGCTTAAGCGCGATGCGTTAGGCAGCAAGCCAATGTCCCACCCGACACTCCCGCGGGAATTCCTGCTTCAGCTGCGAGAACTCGAGGCGGCATATCTCAAAGAAGACGATCCCATCCGCCAATCGGGGTTCTCAGGCGGGCCCCAGCGCTGGCGCTCGGAGCGCGAGCCGCTTCTTGAGCCGATCCGAGAGTCTGGTGACTTTCTCGACTTGGGATGCGCCAATGGCTACCTGCTGGAGTCGTTAGTCGCGTGGGCAGGGGAGCGTGCGATTCAGTTGACGCCGTTCGGTGTTGACCAGAGTCCCGGCCTTATTGAACTGGCACGTCGACGCCTCCCCCAGTATGCGGATCACTTCTACGTGGCCAATGCGTGGGAATGGCAGCCACCTCGCCGCTACCGATATGTGTACTCAGTGCACGATTGTGTGCCCGAGCAGTTTCTCCAGGCTTATGTGGTGCGCCTACTTGGTCACGTAGTGGCGCCAGGCGGGTTGCTGATTCTCGGCGCCTACGGTAGCCGCTCCCGAGGAGTCGAGCCGCTTGCCCTGCGAGAACGGCTGACTGCCTATGGTTTGGTCCCGGGTGGCGGCATCACGGTGGGGCAGCCGCCGATCTCTAGATTCGTTTGGCTTGCTGCCTAACACGCGGCTGAAGCTGACGCCGCCCGTCGTCAGTGGTAGAATTGCATTTGTGAATGTTCACCTTCGGCGGCACACCTTAGCCGCACCCCGCTAGGCGGCGTCCGATACGATATGAGCGCGTCTCTTGCCCGAAGATGTGCGACTCCGCTCTCTGCTGCGGTCTGCGCATTAGCGCTGATAGCCGTTCGGGGATCGGGGCAGGCTCCGCCGTCTGCGCGGGCGCAAGACGTCTGGCATTGGTTCGGTGGCTGTGCGGGTACTGACTCTCTGGTTCTCGAGTTTCATGTCGATGGCACAACGGTCTACAGCGCGACGTTCCCAGTCTGCCAGATGCGTCGCGCCGACATCCGTCCGGAGCCCCAGCAGCGCGTGCTGACGTTCCACTTCGACGCGGCACCCCATCGGTTCGGGAGTCAGTATCGAGCGCTTGAGCCCGAGCCGATCACCGGCAATGTCTGGGAGGCGGGTCGGCGGCAGACGGCGGTGGTGTTGGGCGTGTCGTTCGCCACTGCGGAACGCGTGCTGTTGAACACGCGTCATGCGGCGCGTCCCGATCGCCCGGCTCGGTCGGAGTGGATTCGGGGGCTTGAGCTGATCACGCGACCCGTCCGGCGGAAATGAGCGGACGCCGCCTAACAAAGCTGTCGGGCGTCCTTTTTGGGGAATCGGCCGTTGCCTCGCCGGCGCGCCGCGCGCGGGCGGGCGGTCCCTTGCGCCGGCGCGCACACCGCCCGCAGCGTAAGCGCGATCCGTGAGGCCGCTTTCAGGATCAGCGTGACTGAGAGAGATCGCTTTCAGGGGTGCCTGCTCGGCTTGGCGACAGGTGATGCCGTCGGTGCGACCCTCGAGTTTCAGCGCCCCGGCACGTTCCAGCCAATTGCTGACATGGTCGGCGGTGGTCCGTTCAACCTCAGGCCCGGGGAGTGGACGGACGACACGTCGATGGCGTTGTGTTTGGCCTCGAGCCTTGTGGAGTGCAACGGGTTTGACCCACGCGACCAAGTCGAGCGCTATTGCCGTTGGGCCCGCGAGGGCTACATGAGTAGCACGGGTAATTGTTTTGACATCGGGAACACTGTACGGGCGGCGCTTGCAGGCTACGAAGCTACTGGCGATCCCTTCAGTGGCTTGCTGAGCGTCGCCAGTGCGGGCAATGGATCAATCATGCGGCTTGCCCCCGTCGCCATGTACTACTTTCCCGACCGGCACGCGATCGAGTATTACGCAGGCGAGAGCTCCCGGACTACCCATGGGACGCAGGAGTGCGTAGAGGCCTGTCGGTTGCTTGGTGGCGTACTGGGCCGCGCGCTTTCTGGGCAGTCTAAGGAAGAAGTCCTCGCAGGCGCAAACTCCACGTTCCAGGCCCCCCGCATTGGTGCCATCGCACGTGGGCAGTATCGTCACAAGAGCGCCACCGAGATCCGCGGTAGAGGCTATGTGGTGGCGTCCTTGGAGGCGGCGCTCTGGTGTTTCGATCGCACGGACAGTTTTGAGTCGGCAGTCTTGTCCGCGGCAAATCTCGGTGACGACGCCGACACAACGGCTGCGGTATGCGGCCAGGTCGCAGGGGCCTACTATGGAGCCTCAAGCATACCGTCACGCTGGCTTGCGCGCCTAGCTCAGGAGCCCTTCATCCGGGAACTCGCAAGTCGGCTCCACCGAGCCACGAAAGCGGCCCCTCGGCTGCGCCAACGAACTCCGGGGTACGTCCCTTGGTTCGACGCGGGAGGCTAACATGCTTCGCGACGTCATCGTTGTTGCAACGTGTCTTGGAGTCGCTGGCTGCGTGTCTGTGCCAACCGCCGCACCGGAACTGCAAGCGGTCGCCCTCACATTCAAGCCCTCGCCTGGGATGGCCCGCATCTACGTGTACCGTGCGGGTGGTGTCTTCGGCGGCGCCTCCAAGCTGCGCGTCGCCATCGACAGCCAGATCGTCGGCCGAACCGCCGCGGGCACTTATCTGATGGTCGAGGTCGCGCCAGGTCCGCATCGCGTGAGCGCTCCCACAGGCGAAAATGACAGCGCCGTATCCCTCGATGCCGCGGCCGACAGCATCTACTTCGTCAAGCTATGGCCTAAAATGGGGTTCTTCAGCGCTCATTCGGGCATGGAACGGATGGATGCAGCCGAGGCGCGGGCGGGGATCGCCACCGCGCGGATGGTGCCGAGCACTTGGCCAGGAACGCCGATGCGTGAGCAACCGTAGAGAGCCGCCGCCTAACAAGCGCTTGAAGCTGGCGGCGCGCGTAGGCGCGCCGCAGCTTAAGCGCGATCCGTTAGGCCGCGCTACGAAGAGCGTCATGCGCAAGATCATCGTCTACATCGCGACCAGCGCAGACGGCTACATTGCTCGCCCCGATGGCAACGTCGACTGGCTGAACCGTCCGAGTACCGCCGGCGATTATCGATACGATTCTCTGGGGACGCAAGACCTACGACGTCGCGCGCGAGTTTCAGAAACGAGGAATCAAGGGCGCCGCATTCGACCCAAAGGTCAAGAACTACATCTTCTCACATTATCCACCGTCATCGGCGGCGCCGCCCGTCGAGTTCGTCACAGAGGCGATTCCGGCATTTGCGAGGCGCCTGCGCGCGACGCCTGGGAAGGATATCTGGATGATGGGTGGGGCGGGGCTCATCGCATCCTTTCTCGATGAGAACGAGATCGACGATTTCATCATCCACCTGATACCAACCCTCATCGGCGAGGGCATCCCCCTGATCGCAGCGCGGCATCTCGACGTTTCCCTACAGTTACGTTCGTGTCGGCGCTATTCAGATGGGGTTGTGCGTCTCCATTATTCCGTTCTCAAACCCAGACCAAGAAAAGGGCGGGGCGGCAACGCGCGACCTCACAAGCGCTTGAAGCGGACGGGCGCGCGCAAGTAGGGTAGAATTCCATTTGGGCGCCGGCGGCTTAAGCGCGATCCGAGGCATACTCTAATCGATGACGAAAGCAACAGGCCGGTTCTTCAAGTGAGAGCGCGCCGCGGCCTGTTGGCCATCGCCACGTGGGTCCTGTGGCCACTGTTCTTCGCGATCGGTGATTTCCTCAGCAGCGGCGCTTGTGTCGAAGGGTGCCGACTCTTTCGGGGGGGTATTGTCGATGTCATTTTGCTTCTGTTGCCACCTGTCCTGGTGACGGTCTGGTGGTGGCGTGGTCACATCAAGCGAGGCACCTAGGCTATTGCACACACGACACCCCAAGAGGGCCACATGAGACCTGCCGTCGCTCGATCGCTGCTTGGGACCCTCGTTCTCCTCCTCGCGAGCCATCGCCACGGAGGTGCGCAAGACGTGTCGCGCATGGACCGGATCATTCAATCGCACGTCGACAGCAAACAATTCATGGGATCGGTCCTCGTCGCCCAAGGTGGCAAGGTTCTCCTGAACAAGGGGTATGGATCAGCCAACCTTGAATGGGATATCCCTGATTCGCCGCAAACCAAATTCCGCTTGGGCTCGCTGACGAAGCAATTCACGGCGGCGGCCATCCTGCTGTTGGAAGAGCGAGGTAAACTGAGGACAGATGACTTGGTGGCGAAGTACCTGCCCGACGCCCCCGCGAGTTGGGCCAAGATCACGCTTGCCAACCTGCTGACCCATACGTCGGGAATCCCCAACTTCACGTCTTTCCCCGACTATTCCACCACCGAGGCGACGCCCACAACTCCCGAGCAGCTGGTCGCGCGGTTCCGCGACAAGCCGTTGAATTTCCAGCCCGGCGAGAAGTGGGAGTACAGCAACTCGGGATATGTGCTCCTGGGCTACCTCCTGGAGAAGATCAGCGGGCAACGCTACCAGGACTTCGTGCGCGACAACCTGTTCGCGCCGCTCGGAATGACCGAATCAGGATATGACTCGCGCGCGGTGATCATCCTGCACCGCGCTGCGGGCTACTCACCGGGCGCAAACGGCCCCGTGAATGCGGGCTACATCGACATGAGCATCCCCTTCTCGGCGGGTGCACTCTACTCCACCACGGAGGACCTGTGGCGGTGGGAGCAGGGGCTGTTTGGCGGCAAGGTCCTCACGACAGCCTCCTTGAAGAAAATGACCACGCCGTTCAAGAACGATTACGCCTACGGCCTCGCCGTGCGGACGGCGCACGGGTACACGGTCCTCGAGCACGGCGGTGGTATCGAGGGGTTCAACACCCAGTTGGCCTACGATCCTGATGGCAAGCTCGCCGTCATCGTGTTGGGCAATCTCAATGGAGCCGCACCAGGCGAGATTGCCGGGCAACTCATGTCGCTGCTGCACGGAGAAAAAGTCGTCCTGCCCTCCGAACGGAAGGAGATCACGGTCTCGACAGACGTTCTGCGGCAGTATGTCGGCACCTACCAGCTGGCGCCCACCTTCAGCATCGTCATCACGCTGGAGGGCAACCGGCTGATGTCCCAAGCAACGAACCAGCCCGCTCTGCCGCTGTTCCCAGAGTCGGAGACAAGCTTCTTCTTGAAAGCAGTGGACGCCCAAATCGAGTTTGCGAAGAACGATAAAGGGGAGGTGAGTTCCCTCACGCTGCGCCAAGGCGGCAACGAAATGAAGGCCTTGAAGCGGTAGCTGCTGATTGCCGCCTTGCGGCGGCCCGCGATGGCGCTTCTCTTCATGCAGGCGCGCAACCTCACGACACCGTTTCCGTCTGGAGCTTCCATGAGCAAGAGTCGCATCCGACCAATTCGTCGGCGCGGTATCAGCCGCATCGACCAACCATCCACCCGGACGCACGGCTGGTTCGTGCGGGCCGGCTTCTCCAAGCGCCCGGACGGCAGCTACGCGCCGCGGCACCGCAAGTTCTTCGGCGACGCGGGCCATGGCGGCAAGCGCCGGGCGCTGCGCGCGGCGCAGGAGTACTTGGCGATCGTGCAGGGCGGGCGCCGCAAGGCAAGGGCGCGCAAGGTGCGTCGCGCCGCCTAGCGACTACAGATGCTTCGGTCCCGTCGCTTGGGCCGTCGCGTCCTTCCAAACTGTGTGGAGAAACACCCGCAGCAACGCCAGCGATCATGCGTAAGGTCGTGGTCTGCACCAACCTCAGCCTGGACGGCGTGATGCAGGCGCCCGCGCGCCCCGACGAAGACCAGCGCGGTGGCTTCACGCGCGGCGGGTGGGCGGCGCCCTATGGCGCGATGGCGCACGCCGGGCAGGTATTCGCGGCGGCGGACGCTTTGCTCCTCGGTCGACGCACCTACGAGGAGTTCTACAACGTCTGGCCCAAGCGAACCGACAGCCCGTTCACTCCGTGGCTCAACAACGTCCGTAAGTACGTCGCCTCACGTACACTGCGGGAACCCCTCCCGTGGACGAACTCCGTGCTCCTCGCGGGCGACACGCGACAGGCCCTAGGCTCGGTCAAGCAAGAGCCCGGGAAGAACATCCTCGTCATGGGAAGCGGCGACCTGGTCCGGTCGCTCATGCCGACCGGTATTATCGATGAGTATGTGCTGCTCATACATCCCATCGTTCTGGGGTCGGGGCACCGGCTATTTCCTGACCGGGGGACGTTGACTCAACTCACGTTGGTAAGCAGCAATACGACGCCAAACGGCGTCGTCGTGAGTACATACAAGCCTGGCGTAGCTTCCGATCAATAATGTTCGATCGTCAGCCGATCCTCACTGGCGAGCTCCTCGAGCTGCGGCCGCTGCGTCAGGCCGATTGGGCGGCGCTGTTTGCCGTCGCGTCAGATCCGCTCATCTGGGAGCAGCATCCGGACTCCGACCGGCACAAAGAAGACGTCTTCCGCCAATTCTTTGTCGATGCCCTGAATTCTGGGGGCGCGCTGGTGGCCATCGACCGTGCGACCGGGGAGATCATCGGCTCGTCGCGTTACCACGGCATCGACGCCACCAATCGTCTCGTGGAGATTGGCTGGACGTTTCTCGCGCGGCGGTATTGGGGCGGCAAGTACAACGGTGAGATGAAGCGCCTGATGCTGGAACACGCCTTCAAGAGCGTCGATCAGGTCATTTTCATGATTGGGCCGAATAATCGCCGGTCGCGGCGTGCGGTGGAGAAGATCGGCGCCGTGTATCTCCACGTCGCCCCTGACGCGAAGGGTCGGGAGAGCGTGGTCTACGAGCTCACGAAGACGGCATTCGCTCGGGGCCCGCTTGCCGGCGCCGAGCGGCGGGACACCCAATGACGCTCCGATGGCTCTTGGCTGCCGTCCACGTCCTGGCCCTCGGCGTCGGACTGGGCGCGGTCTGGGCCCGTGGTCGCGCGCTCGCCGGCGAGCTCGATGCCGCGGGACTACGCCGGGCGTTCTACGCCGACACCTGGTGGGGCGTGGCGGCGATCCTGTGGATCGGGACCGGCCTGGCGCGCGCCTTCGGCGGATTCGAGAAGGGCAGCTTCTACTATCTCCATAATCACTTCTTCTGGGCAAAGATGGGTCTGCTCGCCGCGATCCTCATGCTCGAGGTGGGTCCGATGATCGCGCTGATCCAGTGGCGCCGCGTCGCGGCGCGCGGCGGTGTGCCGGACACTCGAGCGGCCAGCCGGTTCGCCCGGATCAGCTTCATACAGGCCGGGCTCGTGGTACTCATGGTACTGGCAGCCACCGGAATGGCCCGTGGCTACGGCGTGCCGGCCCCATGAACACCGGTCGTTCAATTCTCATCGTCATCTGCGTGACGGCGCCGGGAGCGGCGTGACCACGTGAGCTCGTGCTGCTCCACCTTCTGGGCCGCCAACCAGCGTCAGTTCAGTGATGCCACCGCCCAACGCGATCTCCAGCGCTACCGGACGCGAGGGGCTGATGCGACGACCCGCCGGCTGCGGGATGCCATTCTCAGGGCCGGGAACGGGAAGACCGTGCTCGACGTCGGCGCCGGCATCGGCGCGCTCGGCTTCGAGCTCTTGGCCGCGGGCGCCGAGCGCGTGACGGCCGTCGAGGCGGCACCGGCCTACCTGGCGGCGGCTCGCGCGGAGGCCGGTCGCCGCAACGTCTCCCAGCGGTTCGACCTCGTGCACGGCGACTTTGTCGCCGTCGCCGCAGACGTCATGGCCGCCGATGTCGTGACCATGGATCGCGTGGTGTGCTGCTACCCGGCCTACCGACCGTTGCTCGAGGCGGCACTGCAGCACTGTCGTCGCCTCCTCGCGGTCTCATATCCGCGCGACCGATGGTATGTGCGGGCGGCAGTTGGGATGCAGAATCGCGCGCGCGCTCTCTTCGGGAATCCCTTCCGGGGCTTCGTGCACTCGGCACGGGCGATGGACGCGTTGCTGGAAGAGCATGGGTTCTCGAGGACCGAGCGTCGCGAAACGCTCAAGTGGTCGGCGGATCTGTATGTTCGGGTGGGGGCTCCTTGAAGTCGAGCAACAAGGACGGGCGAGTGCACCTGGTCGAGCCATAATCAGCGCGGCCGGGTCGAGTCCTCGAACCCAAAGAAACGGTCCATCCGCCAGCTGCCATCCTGCTGCCGCAGCAGGAACGCGACGTACCTGCCGTACTCCGTTCTGCGCACGCCGCTCGAGTCGCGCCAGGACTGCTCGAACGCGCCGAACTCCGTCGCATGGTCGGGCGCGACGCGCCGGCTGGAGACGGTCAGACGGAGATCCATGTCCTTGAGAGAGGCCCAGTTTTCGCGCGCCATCGCCGCCAGCGCGCTCGGGCCCCGCACCGTGTTGAACGCGGGCCACTCGAACACCGCCGTGTCGGTGTACAGCGCCCCATACGCCTGCGGATCGTGATTGCGGTACGCCCGCACGATACGAGCATTCAACGAGTCGATCCCGACCGCCGCCTCGCGAGCGGACGGCCGAGCCGGCCACCCGCAGGCGAGACAGGCGATGCCAATGGATCCGATGGTCACCAGCGTAGCTGCGCTCATGTCCGGATATTACGACGCGTTCAACGCCCCTTCAATCGCGTCGGCGATGATCGCGAGGTCGGCGAGCAGGTGCGCGCGAGCCCCGGTCGTGAGGCCACGCACGTCCCGTACGCGATCGACGGCTGCCTCGATCACGGCGAGCGCGGCACACAGATAGACCGTCGCCTGGTCGGTGACGGTCCACAGCCGCTCGAGCGCGCCGAGTAACAGCCCGGCCAGCTCCAGCGTGAGTCGCTCCGGACTGCGGCGCTCGACGCCGGTGGGCGGCGGCGCGGGCAAGTCGCGCCGCACCGGGGCCACCTGCCAGTGCTCCGGTTCCAGGCGGCAGGCGACCCAGCGGGTCCCCTCGGATCCCGTAAGGCCCAGGAACCGCAGCGCGGCGGCTACGTCGAATTCGATCGCGTCGCGCGGCGGATTCGGCTGGCTCACCAGCTCGGCCACCGCGCCGCCGTTCGCCATACGCCACAGTGTAACCGGCCGGCCCCGCAGGGCGGCGCTCGCCTGGCGCAGAATTGCTTGGCGTCGTTCCGTCAGTCGATGAGGTGCGGAGTCGCGCATATGGAGGCGCCTCCGTTGGGGTGGTAGGGTGAAGATGCGCCCCACCCGCGGACGGGTAACGCCCGGCGTTCTAAATCAACGACTTAGCCCCGCTTTCGACATACAACCGCCGCCACCGCTCGCGGTGTTCCAAGTACCAGTCCCCGACCGCGAGCCCCGATTCGCCTAAGAACTCGCCCCTGTAACGCTGCAACGCGCGCTCGAGCGGCGCGGCATCCCCGGTCTTGGCCAGCGCGACCCGCGCCGACCGCACCTCGGCCTCGAACTGGCGTGCGTCGAACTCCACCGCAAATCTCGGGTTGACCCGATAGCGCTCCTCCTCGAACACGATCCAGTCGGGCCGGCCGAGGGTGCGCCGCAGCTCGTGCAGCGTGACGTGCAGGTTGCTCTTGATCTGCGCGGGCGAGGCGTCGCGCCACAGCGCGTGCCCAATCTGCTCCCGCGTGCGCCCCGCCGGGTGGCACAACAGATAGAGCAGCAGCTCGCGCGATTGGGCACTCTTCCATGCCGCGGCGGGGAGCGGCTCGCCGTCGAGCACGATCTGGAGCGGCCCGAGGGCAGTCACCGATAGCAGCGGCGCGCCGGCCGCGCGCACCTCCTCCACCACCTCCGCCCCCTTCGGCGTCGCTTCACCGAGCAGCGTCGTGGCCAGATCCAGGGCCTCGGTGAAACTCAGTGCTCGCCCTGCTTCGAATGCGGTCGCGAAGGCCGCTTCGCCCAGTGTGACACGGAGCGATCCCGCGAGACGATCCATCGCCTCGCGCTCGACGGGCAGGGGAGCGGCCCCCGCTTCTTCGCGCAGGTTGGCCACCGAGCCGAGCGCGCGGGCGGCCCGCTCGGCATCGCCGCGCGCGGCCGCGATCCGTGCCAGGTCCTCCATCAGGATGATCGTCGACCAGTGGTTTTTGGTGACCTTGAGCCGCGAGAGCCCGAGGGCAAATGAAGGCAACGCGCCCTCGGTGTCTCCCTCGGCCAGGGCGAGCCGGCCCCGCAGCGTGGCGAGGTGCGCGATGGGCGCGTGGTAGCCATCCTCGAGCGCGAGGGCGACTCCTTCGTCCAGCGCTGCCAGCGCCGCCACGAGGTCGCCGCGGGCCTGCGCCACGTAGCCCTGCCAGTACAGCGCGTAGGTGATCCAGTAACGCGGCCGCACCGCCCGCGCCACCGCTGTGGCCTCGGACAGCACACGAGCCGCGCCTTCCAAGTCGGCTGCGAGCAAGCGTGCCTGCCCCAACGCCACGAGCGCGCACACGAGATCGAGCGATGGGCCGGCTGTTTCCCGCAAGGTAGCCACGCTCTCCTCGGCGACCGGACCGATCGCCAGCCGGTCGCCCTGCAACGCGAGGTACGTGGCGAGCGAGGCGAGCGCCCGTCCTCGGGCCCGGGTACGCGCGCCGCCACTCCGCTCCAGCGCCGTCTCGAGGCGCCGGCGGGCTTCCCGGTAGCGCCCCAGCGCGAACCAGAGCCAGTGCAGCGCGGCGGTAAACCGCAGGTTGTCTTCCACCGCCGTGGGATCCTGCTCGAACCAGTCGGCTGCGGCCCGCAGGTTCCCGACATCCGGCCCGAGCCGCTCCTGCCACCCCCCGGCGTGCACGGGGAGGAATGGGTCCGCGGCCTCGGCACGGGCGAGGAAAAACTGCGCGTGACGGCGCCCCAGCTCGGCCGCCTCATCCGCCTCCTCCAACCGCTCGCGCGCGAACTGCCGCATCGTCTCGAGCATCCGATACCGCGCCTCGACCGCCTCTGTCTCGAGCGAGATGAGCGATTTATCCGCGAGACCGCTGAGCAAGTCCAGCACCTCTGCCGCGGCGATCGCGCCGAAGGCAGCCACCGCCTCTGCCGCGTCGAGCGTGAACCCGCCGGTGAACACCGCCAGCCGGCGGAACAGGATCCGCTCGGGCTCGGTGAGCAGCGCGTGGCTCCACTCGATCGTGCCGCGCAGCGTGCGCTGGCGCGGTGCGGCCGTGCGGCTCCCCGTCGAAAGCAACCCGAACACGTCGTCGAGCCGGGCGGCGATCTGCTGGGGATCGAGCACCCGCGCCCGCGCGGCGGCCAGCTCGATGGCCAGGGGGAGCCCGTCGAGCCGCCGGCAGATGTGCGCGATCGCCGCGACGTTGTCGTCCCGCAGCTCGAATGACGGCCGCACCGCCTGGGTGCGCTCCACGAACAGCTGGATCGCCTCGCTCGCGGCCGCCACCGCCCGGGTGACGGGCTTGCCGGCCTCGACCGCGGGAAGCGCCAGGGCCGGCACGAGCCAGGCCCGCTCGCCGCCGATTCCCAGCGCCTCGCGACTCGTCGCCAGGATGCGCAGGCGCGGGCAGCCGCGCAGTAGTGCTTCCGCCAAACGGGCGCACGCCTCCACCAGATGCTCGCAGTTGTCGAGCACGAGCAGCGCTTTCCAATCGCGCAGCGCCTCGAGCAGCGCATCCGCGGCCGCGCGAATGCCGTCGCGCCGCACGCCCAGCGCGTCCGCCACGTGTTGCGGCACCAGCTCCGGATTGGCCAGCGGCGCGAGCTCCACCCACGCGATACCGTCCGGATACTGGCCACCGGCTCCCAGACGGCTCGCCACCTCGAGGGCGAGACGGGTCTTGCCGCTGCCGCCCGCGCCGGTGAGCGTCAACAGCCGAGTGCCCTGGAGCAGTTCCTGTAGGGTCGCCGTCTCGCGCTCGCGACCGATGAACGACGTGAGTTGCGCGGGCGGCGGCGCCCCCACTGGCGCCTCGGGAGCCGTCAGGGCAGCGACGAATGCCGCCATGTTGCCGAACCGGTCGGCGGGCGCCTTGGCCAGCGCGCGGGCCAGCGCCGCGGCCACCGGCTTCGGGACACTGGGGGCGAGATCGGTGATGCGCGGCGCCTCGACAGTGAGGTGCCGCAGCAGCACCCCTTCGGCCGATGTGCCGGTGAAGGGCGGCCGCCCGGACAGCATTTCGTACAGCACGCAGGCGAGCGCGTATTGGTCGGACCGCCCGTCCAGCTCCCGCTCCGCCAGTGCCTGCTCGGGGCTCATGTAGTCCGGGGTGCCGATCAGCATGCCGGGTTGCGTCAGCGCGGTGCGCGACTCGTTTCCCGCGGCGGAGCTGATGGCGCGCGCAATCCCGAAGTCCGCCACCACGGCGTGTCCCGCCTGGAACAGGATGTTCTCCGGCTTGATGTCGCGATGGATCACGCCCCGCTGGTGCGCATAGTCGAGCGCGTCAGCCACCTCGCGCGTGATTCGCAGCGCGTCCTCGAGCGGCAGCTGCCGGTCGTGCCGCAGTAAATCGCGCAGCGACTGGCCCTCCACGTACGGCGTGACGTAATAGAGCAAGCCCGCCGCGTCTCCGGAGTCGTGGACGGCGAGGATGTGGGGGTGATTGAGCGCGGCCGCGATCTCGATCTCACGCCGGAAGCGCTCGGCCCCCAGCCTCGTGGCGAACTCCGGTCGCACCACCTTCACGGCCACCTTGCGCCGGTGCTTCAGGTCCTGGGCGAGATGGACCGTGGCCATCCCCCCCTGGCCGAGCGGGCGCTCGAGCCGGTAGCGGTCGGCGAGGGCGGCGGCGACGCTCTCGAGCTCCGGGGTCATGGATGGAATCGGGGCGCGCCCGGGAAGCTAGCGAGCCGTGAGGAGGGCCGTGTGGCCCTTGCGGCCCGTCGTACTGAACGCGGCGACGCGCACCGTCCCACGCAACGGGATCGGACCGCGCACCACGGCGCTCCGCACCGTCGGCTCGCTGCCGTCGGTAGTGTAGCGCAGGGTGAAGCCCGGCAGCTCCACGCTCGAACGAACCATCCCGTTCTCGACCTTCAGGCCCGGGGTGGGAATGCGGTAACCGAGCCCGGGGACCTCCCGATCGAGCCGGGGCAGCTCGCGTTGGCCGATCACGTTGACGAACCGGGACCAGGCCTCGCGGTACAGCGACGCGGACCGTGCGGGGTCGCGCTCCCTGGCCCAGTCCGGCTGGGGTGCCCACGCACGCTCGGCGAGCCCGAAGAGCTTCGGCACCATCATGTAGTCGAGCCGCCCGTCGCCCCCCAGTGTCTCGGACCACAAGTTGCCCTGGATCCCCACGATGTGGGCCCGGCCGTAGTCGGTGAGGCGATCTTTACCGACGAACACGGAGTCCGCACCCGCGTTGCGGTAGTAGTCGAACGGGATGAACTGGAACGGCTTGCGCACATCGATGAAGCCGCCCCAGTCGAGCCCCATCTCGTCAGGGTTCGGATTCCACGCGAGATCGAAGTAGTAGTTGGTCACCGGGCTGAGCACGACGTCGTACCCGCCGTTCGCGAGGCGGTAGGCGAGGTCCTCGGCGCCCCAGCCGGGCACGTTGTTCCAGACGTAGGCGCGCCAGCCGCGCTCGGCGAATCCCGGATTGACGATGACCGCGCGCCGCCCGTCGCGGCGTGTCTTCCGCACGGCGATCTCTTCCCAGCCCGAGGGGACGAGGCCTTGCGCCTTGAGGATCTGCTCGATCCGGCCGTAGAAGACGAACCAGAGATCGTCGACGCTCGTGAGACCGTGCGCCTGCATGTAGGCCTGCACGGCGGGCGACCCGACCCACACGCCGCCCGGGACCTCGTCGCCGCCCATGTGGATATGGCGCAGCGGCGCACCGGCCTCGCGGTGCATCGCCGCGAGATCGCCCACCACGCGCTCGATGAACCGATACGTCGACTCGAGCGCTGGGTTGATCACGTTGTCGGGGTAGCCCTGGACCGAGGTGTACACCGAACGGTCTTCCGGGTCGCTCAGTGAGTACTCCCGGTCCGCCCGAGCGTCCATGGCCTTGATCGCGGCGCGCGCGTGGCCGGGCATCTCGATCTCCGGAATGACCTCGATGTGTCGCGCCGCCGCGTAGCGCACGATCTCGACGTAGTCGGCATGGGAAAAGAACCCGCTGCCCCACGGCTGGGCGACGCGGGGACCCGAGCCGAACGCGGGCTGCAGGAATCGCTTCGAATCGAGCGTGTGGCCGCGCCGCGCGCCCACGGCGGTCAGCTCGGGGAGGCCCGCGATCTCGACCCGCCAGCCCTCGTCATCCGTCACGTGCATGTGGAAGACGTTGAGCTTGTAGCGGGCGAGGAGATCGAGCGTGCGCAGCACCGCCGGCTTCGCCGGGAAGTTGCGGGCGACGTCGAGCATGAACCCGCGGTAGCCGAAGCGGGGGGCGTCCACCACCCGGATCGCCGGTAACACCAGCTCACTACGCGGCGACGGCGCCGGGGGGGGGAGCAGGTCGCGCAGCGACTGGAGGCCGTAGAAGACGCCCGCGGACGAGACACCGACGATCCGCACACCGGCCGCGGGATCGATCACCAGCTCGTATGCCTCAGGAGACGACTGTCCCCCGACCGGGCCCAACTCGAGTCGCAGCGGCGGGACTGTGGCCTTCCCTCCCGCGCGGAAATACGGCCGCAGGTACTCGGCGGCGAACGTCGCCTCGTTCACGAGGTCGGCCCCCGCAGCGATCTGCGGCAGCGCGGTGAGGCGCAGCGCTCCCGTCCCCTGTGTCACCTCGAGTGGCGTCGGGAAGACCGGCGGCAGCTCGCTCGCGGGGATGTCGTTGATCGCGGAGTCCAGGGCGAACTGGGCCTCGGGCGTAACCACATCGTGCGAGCGCTCGAACGCCGCCGCGACGTAGTCGCTCAACGGGACGCCGACATCCTTCGCGCTGTCGAACACGATGTACGGACCCGACGGAACGAAGCTGCGATTCCGGAGCGGTTGGGTGACATAAGGGATCTTGACCGTCGCTCCGGGCGCGAGTCCGGCAAAGCCCGCGCCGGGGACGATCCGATGCAGGTCGCCCAGCACCTCCTGGATGGCGAACCCGGCTCCGACGCTGCCCGAATCGGCCGAATGCAACGCACTGAAGTAGATGGCCCAGCCGCTCGCGGGGAGGGGCTTGGTGTCGTGGTTCGTGAGAGTGAAGGTCGCCTGTGAGTCCGGCGTGAGCTCCCAGCGGAGCTGCAGGGCGGTCTGGGCGGCGCCGGCGTTGGGCGTGAGGGCCAGGAAGAGTGGGGACAGTGCGGCCAGGAGGCGATTGCGCATGCGAGAGATTAGACCTCCGCGGGCCACGCTGTCCAGGGCGGTCTACTGTATGTTGGGGGTTCTGGCTCCTCAAGGAGTTTCTTGAAAAATGGCCGTCCCAAAGACGCTGCAGCGGTGGCTGTCGCTCGGCCTGCTGGTAGGGTGTGCCCGCCACAACGGGACGCAAGACCTGAGCGCGGAGGGGTGGATCGACGTCACGGCGACGCTCGATCCCGCGAGGACCCCCGTGTACGCGGGCGATGCGTCCTTGAAGTTCGATTTTCTCAAAGAGATGCGAAAGGGCGACATCGTGACGCTGTCGGTCTACTCCCTCGGCGCGCACAGCGGGACGCACATCGATGCGCCGATGCATTTCGTCGCCAACGGCGCAGCGATCGACCAGGTGCCGCTCGCGCCGCTGATCGGTGCCGCGCGGGTGATCGATATCCCCGACGACGTCCAGGCGATCGACGCGAGCGAGCTGAACCGCCACGACTGGAGGAGTGCCAAGCGAGTGCTGTTCCGGACGCGCAGCACGCTGCGCGGCTGGATGGACTCATCCCAGTTTCACCGGGACTTCGCCTACATCGCCCCGGACGCGGCGCAGCTGCTCGCCGACGGGGGCGTCGTGCTGGTGGGCGTGGACTACATCTCGGCGGAGCAATTCGGCGCTCCGGCGCCGCGCACGCATCAGATTCTCCTGGGGCGCGGGATTCCCATCGTCGAGGGGCTGGACCTGCGCCCCGTGCAAGCGGGTGACTACGACTTGATCGTGCTCCCGCTCAAGGTTCGCGGGCACGAGGCGGCACCGGCGAGGGCCATCTTGCGGAAGCGTCAATCGTGACCGCAAGGAGACGCGATTCCCTCCCCGGCGTCAGGCAACGCCAATCGCTCCAGCGGCACCGCCGCCAGGAGCGTGCGCGCGTCCTCCCGGCAGCGTGCAATGTCGCCGTGGGCCTGTTCCGCCAGGAGGAGCGGCCTGAGCGCGACGTGGTATTGAACTCCCATGGTCGCGGAGACGCCATCGACACGGACCCTCGCGTCCGCGTAGCCGCGGTACTGGTTGCGGGCCAGCAGATTGGCCCGCAGGAGCGGTACATCCGGGGGAGGGTCCACCAGCGGGACGATGCGCCAGAATAGCCCGTCGGGCCGCCCGTAGGGCTTGAGCCAGGCCATCAGCCCGGGCGAACCCGTGATCGCGAAGCAGAGCGGGCGCTTCCACGCATTGGCACGAACGATGTCGAGCAGCGTGATCTCCGCGGGGAGCATCCGCGACACAAGCTGAGGCTTCACCTGGACCGCGATGGACCTGGGCAGCGTGGTGCGGGGGGCAAGGCCCAGCTGCTCCGCGGTGCCGGTGACCGGGATAGTGACTGTTGTGTCGATGCGCACGCGCGCGTACCACGCATCGCGCTCTTCGCGTGTCATCGCCAACGGAAAGGAGGGGTCACGGCGCCGCATGTACTCCGCGAACTCCGGCAGGTTGGCCACCGAGAGGTTGATGATCGTGACATCGCGCCGCACGCCTTCGACGGCCTGGAGGTACATCTCCGGAAACGTGTCATTGTCGCCGGCCGTGAAATAGATCGCGTTGGAGGGCAGCGCTTCGAGCGCATTGGCGGCATAGTCTCGTGCGAAATAGCGGCCCGACGCATCGCGCGCCGACCAGTTGCTCATCAGCTGTGCGGCGGGCACGAAGACCGCCAGCGCAGCGACGACCCCGGCAAGGACCCGGCGCCGGGTCATCACCCTATCGGCGGCTAGCTGCATCGCCGCTGCCAGGCCGTATGTGACGAGGACAGCGATCGTCACGCACACCGGCAGGTAGTGCCGGTCGAACGATCGGAAGAATTGCGCGGGGATGTTGAAGTACAACACCGTTGTCACGATCTGCAGCAACAACGTGAGCGCGAAGGCCACTGCCAGGCGCCGGTGGTTCCGCCACAGCAGCGCGAGGCCACCCAGCGCGGCGAGCGCCGGGAGGACCCTGAAGTTGGCGCCAAGGACGTGAACCAGATCGGCGACCTGCACGGACCAGAAGGCCGCCTTGCGCGGCAATAGCTGGAACAGGAATCCGCCGCCCAGCCGCTCGAGTGACACGTAGCCCCAGAAGCGCGACCAGCTGCTCGGATCGTTGAAGCCCAACGGCGAGCGTGTGAACGCCGCGATGGGGATGATCAGCAGCTGAACCGCCAGTCCGGCGACGAGACCACCCGCGCCGGCGAGCCATGCCGGCCAGGTGCGCACCGTCCGTGGATGGCGAACCAGGATCCAGGCGAGTGCGCCGGGGAGCAACAGGGCGTTCGTGCGGTGGACGCTGAAGTCGAGACCAAACAGCAACCCAAGCAGGGCGAGCCGGCGCCATGCGTCCGGACGATCAGCCTCCTCCCACCAGGAGAGCATGGTCCACAGGATGAGTCCCGTAAAGACCGCGGTCAGCACGTACGGCGTGAACTGGGTTGCGTAATCCCAGAGCGTGTCGCTGAACGCGAACGTGAGCGCGCCCAAGGCCGCGCCCAGGGCTGGAGCGGCGCCGCGATCCGCGCCGCCGGTTCGTGTGACGGCAAGCACGCGGAGCGCCACGACGTACACGAGTCCGGTGGCGAGCGCGGCGAGCACGCCCGCGAACAGGTTCAGCAGGTGCGCCGGCGACGCGCCAAACGGCAGCCGCGCGACCGGCCAGCCGAGCAGCGTGAGCAGTAACGAGCCGGGTGGTCCGGCGATACCCAGCGTGCCCGCCGCGAGCGAATACTGACTGGAATCCCACCACGTGATCGTGGGGTAGGCGGTGCGCCAGAAGACCGCGGCGGCAATCGCCCCGACGAGGAGTGCGGAACGGCGCGGTTTCATGACGCCAAGCGGCGTTTCGTACCGCGATTCCTCCGCTTGAACCTGTGGTGCGCCACGAATGCCCATCCGAGCAGGCGCACCGCAAGCCAGTACAGATAGCGGGGCGCGAAGCCGGTCTCGCGCATGAGACGAAGGAAGCAGCGGTCGGCCTGCCAGCGCTTGAAGGGAAGGCCGTCGAGCAGAAACTGATAGAGCGCATCGTGAACCAAAGACGCGTAGTACGTCTTCGGCTGCTTTGTCGTGGCGTCTACCACGCCGTCTGGCGTCCCGAGCAGGATGTCGAAGACGCAAACCTTCGGGCTGCACCCGTCCCAGGCGTAGCGCTGCGTGACGGTGATCATGCCCGGGCGACGAACGATGAGGCGCACCGCACCGGTCTTGTCCCGGAAGTCCATGTCGTCAGTAACGACGAAGCCTGATTCCCAACTGAAATCAAGTGGGAGCGTGAACACCCACCGCTCGCTGTTCTTGCACATCTCGGGCTGCTCCACCTCGAACACGGGGTAGCCGAAATGTACGCTGCGCGGATTTGCCAGAGGTCCACTTACCCTTGCGCCGGCGAGCGCGTCGGCCGCACCTTGGGCGTGCGATGCCACCCGGAGGAACGAATGTTTCGCCGTCTCTACCTCCCACTTGCCGCCGCTCTATTGGCCGGCGGGGTTTCGCTGCACGCACAGGAAGCCGTCGTGGGCGCGAGCGATCCAGAGGCCCTGTTTCATAGCAACGATCCAAGGCTCGACACGAACAAGCAGGCCGCCTACCACATCGTAAGAGACCTGCTCGAGGCGGGGCACTGGGAGCTGGCCGACAAGTACCTGACGGAGCGCTACATCCAGCACAACCCCAACGCAGCGTCCGGACGCGATGGTGTGGTGAAGTACTTCACCGAGGTCCGCAAGGTGAAGCCCGTGCCGATACCGGCAAAGATGAAAACGGAGGTCGTCGCGGTGGTGGCGGAGGGCGATCTGGTCGTGGTGGCGTACGTGCGCGCGTTGAAGGACGCCACGACGACCTGGTTCGACATGTGGCGATTCAAGGATGGCAAGGCGGACGAGCATTGGGATCCGGCAACGCGCACAGGCCCATGATGCTTCGCTGATCGTCGTCCTCGCGGGCCTCTACGACGGGGGCCCCGTTTCGCTGGGACTCCCGCCCGCGAGCGACGTCACCAGCTTCATGGAGTAGAACAACGCGCGCCCACCGAGACTCTCCAGCTCCTGTCGGTCGTCCTTGGAGATGAGGTCCATCGCGCATCCTACCTCGAGGTAGAACGAGATCTCGGCGAGGGCGGCGAGGGTCCGGTCCACACACGCCGCGAACATGCGGCGATTCCGGAACCCCGATCCGCGAGCGATGCGACTCGAGGCGCACAAGGCCGCAGTCCACAGCTGCGCGGCGAGCGCCGCGTCGCGCTCTTCCAGCATCTCGACCACGCGATGCACCGCCAACGTGAGCTGATGGCAGGCCTTGAACGCATCCAGGTCTTCGTAGGGTGACACGGCGCAACGATAATTGGGCGAGTCCTGTTGGAACGAACCAGATTCCCGCGCACCGTACCCAAAAATTGCGAACAAGTCGGTTGATACACGGTTGAGTGAGGGCCGCCAGATTCCGTTGCCATGCCCGCCGAACGCGTCTACGTTCCTAGTATGCCACCGGCGCTCATGACGGCCGACGAGCTGCTCCGGACCAGCATTCCCGACAAGCGTGTGGAGCTCGTCCGTGGGATCCTCGTAGTCCGCGAGCCGGCCGGGTACCGACACGGGCGCGTGTCCATGAACCTCGCATTCCTCCTGTCGAAGCACGTGGAGGGGACCGAAGCGGGCCAGGTCGTGAGCGGCGACACGGGATTCAAGCTCACGACCGATCCGGACACCGTGCGCGCGCCGGACGTGGCGTTCATCAGCCGTGAGCGACTCCCGGACCCCCAAACCCGTGGCTTTCCCGCGCTCGGACCGGACCTCGTCGTCGAAGTTCTCTCGCCCGACAACCGACCCGGTGAAACGCTGGCCAAGGTCGGCGATTGGCTCGAAGGAGGCGTGCGCCTCGTCTGGGTCATCGACCCCGAGCGACGCGTCGCTCGAGTCTATAGACAGGATGGGACCGAGTCGCACCTCGCGGAGAACGGCGCTCTTGACGGCGAGGACGTCCTTCCGGGCTTCTCCTGCACCCTCACGTCAATCTTGTAGCAGGTCTAACTCGACCGGCGCACCGTGAGCTGACCCTCGCCGGCTCGGATCGGCCAGCGCGGCGTGTAGGAGTAGCCCTGCACCGTTTCCTCGAAGCCGCGCTCCGAGCGGGACACGGTCGCCACAGGGAACTTCCACACCTCGGTCTTCGGCGTGAGATCGAGCTCCACCTCACGCGACAGCGACACTTCGGGACAGAAGAACGCGTCGGGGGGGAGCGCCGCAGGGTCCCAGCGGTAGCGCACGCTCAGCTCCCCCGACCGGTCGAGCCTGATGTGCTTCTCGACCAGCCCCGGCGGTGACGCGCCGGGCACCGGCCGCAGGCAGAGGTCCACCGCTTGCGGCGATCGCTCCACGGTCGCGTCGAACACGCTGGATGACCAGCAGGCGATCGACGCGAACGCGCCACCCACATAGCCCTCGAGCGTCACGTCACCCGCGAGCACGCGATCCACGAACAGCGCGCGGTCCGCACCATCGATCGGCGGCAGCTGTTGCAGCCGCACCATCTGCTCGAGCTCGTGGATGCTCGGCGTGCCGTCCACGGCTGGGCTCGCGTCCCCGCCAGCGTGCCCGGGAGCCGGCTCGTGATACGACTCGCGCCGCCGGGTCAACACGTCGGCGTAGTTGACGCCGGGCTCGAACACGGTGTATTCCTCGATCACGCCGCCACGTTCGGGGCTCACGACCGCCGAAAACACGCCCGAATGAATCCACAGCTCCTCCGCGCCGTCGCCGTCGAAATCGAGCCGCTCGACCGCGAGCTCCTCACCGCGCCGCAGCTCGGCCTCGGCGAGCGCCAGGTTCCGCCAGATCGCGTTTCGCAGATGCGGCAGGTACAAGCCCCCGAACACGCCGTGCCAGTACGCGTCGTTGCACTGGGCCCGGCCGATGGCGCGGCGCACAGCCGGCGGGTCGCCACGCGCGCGGCACAGGGCCGAGAGCGCGAGCATCTTCTTGTGCATGCGATTCGCTTCGGGATACTTGACGAGGAAGTTGCGCCAGTGCGCGCCCCGCACCAGCGCCCCGTCCGGCCCCGCCAGGCGGGCCTCGCCCAGGTCGTGCTCGAGCACGGCCAGCCGGCGCGCGGCCGCCGGCGGCAGCGACCAGGCCTCCATCTCGCGGTACGACGCCGTTGGGAGATAGGCCAGTCCTCCGCTCCGCACCGTGTCGAGTGCCGCGCCGGGCGTCGTGAGGCGCACCTCTCCAGCGGCGACTTGCGCCTCGACGGCATCGAGGAACTGCGCCAGCCAGCCACGCGTGTACACCCAGTCCTTGGTACCGGGCCAGCCGCCGAACTTCTCCCCGTCGTCCACGAACACGGCGAGCGGCCGGCCGGCGGACCGAAGCTCGCGCAGGTACGCGGCAATCTCGGCCGGCGGCCTGAAAGGAATGAGATAGCGCAGCCGCTCGTCGATCGGGAACAGCGCGACCCGCTTGCCGCCGCTCTCGGTGAAGAAGGGCGCGTGCAGCTGGTCTCGCTCGAAGCCGCTCACGAGAAAATGGCGGTCGTCGAGCACCACGTAGCGCACACCGGCGTCGGCCAGGTGGGCCGCCAGATCCGGCTCCCACACCCGCTCCGTGAGCCACAGCCCCGTCGCTTGGACCCCGAAGCGGCGCTGAATCGCCTCGCGCATCCACGCCACCTGCTCGACCCGATCGGCGGGGACGAGCGACGCCAGCACCGGCTCGTAGAATCCGGCCAGCAGGAGCTCGACGTGACCGTCCGCCGCCAGGCGCCCGATCAGGTCGAGGTAGTCGGCGTCATGCGCCTCCAGCCACTCGAGCAGGGGACCCGAGATATGCAGCGTGAACGGGAAAAAGCGTCGCTCCGCCAGGCGCTGCACCAACGGCCGGTACACGTCGCGCAGATGATCGGCGAAGACGTGGTCGAAGTTCCCCACCGGCTGATGCAGGTGCACGCCGAACACGAAGCCGACCGGGTTCATCGCTTCACCCGTTGTAGATAGAGCTCACGCCCCGACCCCACGGCGGGATCGTTGCTCGGCGCCAACGCGAGGCGCTCGAGCAGGCCCGCCTCGAGACGCGGGGCATCTGGACCCGACAGCTCGATTGCCCGCGCGGCCGAGCGCAGCACGATCACCGACTCGATCCCGGCGATGTCGTCGAAGAACCAGCCGCACGACGTGAACATCCGCAGCGCGTGACACTCGAGCTCGCGGGGCATCGGCCTGCCGTCGCGCTCGAACGGAGCGCGCAGCTCCGTTGCGAGCCAGTCCAGGGCCGCCCGCAGCGGCGCGCGCCAGCGCTGGTGCAACCCGCGCTCCGGCGCCGCGCGACAGCCGCACTCCGCGCGCCAGCGCTCCACCCCGTGCGGGCAGCTCCACGAGCTGGGCGCGACGAGCCGCACCTCCTCCTCGGGCGGGCGGCGGGCGAGAAAGCCGGCGAAATTCTCGACCTGTACGTCGCCGCGTCGCTTCAGGGTGTCGAGCACCCGCGCCAGCACGGCGTCGCCACCCTTGTGATGGTGACCGTAGGTCTCCCCGTCGGTCGCTACCGCCACCAGCTCGTTCGACCCGGCGGTGAGGCGCGCGACCCACGCGTCCGCGTCTCGCACCAAGGGGCCGAAGGCGACGTCGTGCGAGATCGCCCCGTCATACGTGAACACGGCGATGCGACGGCCGCCGCTGGTGCGATACCAGCCCGGGAGCCCGCCCGCGGGGACGCGCTCCACCTGGTGCGGCGCGAGGATCGTGAAGCGGATGCCCTCGGCGGCGAGCACGTCGAGCGTCTCGTCGTCCACGGCGGTCTCCGGCAGCCACATACCCTCCGGCTCCCGCCCGAAGCGGCGCCGGAAGTCGGCGATGCCCCAGCGCACCTCCGTCACTTTGTCACGCCGGGGGGCAAGGGGCAGGATGAGGTGATGGTACGGCATGGCGACCGCGCCGCCCGCGCGGCCGGCGGCGACCACGCGCGCGTACGTCCCAGCTGCGTACCGCTCCATCCACTCGAGCAGCGTGGGCCCGAAGTCGAAGCTCATCGCAGCGAGCGACGGGGCCACCGGTGCGTAGCATTCCCGCTCGATCCGCTCGTTCCAATCGTGGAACGGCGCGGCGTTTGGCTCGACGGGAATGGTTCCGGTCCACGGATCGTCGCGCGGCGGCTGGTAGAAATGCCCGTGGATGACGACGGATCGCTTCAACCCGCGAGCGCCTCCGCCACCTGGGCGAGCACATCGGGGAACAGGTCGTCCCGGCGCGCCAGCTCCTCCGCCAGGTGCCCGGCCGCCTCGAGCCCTCCGCCGCCGAGCGCCTTAATCAGCCGCTCCGCGTCGTCGCAGTGCTGGGTGAAGCGGCGCTCCGCGTAGTCGACCACGGCGCCCGTCGAGATGATGAATTGCCAGTCGGACGATTGCGCCAGCAGCAGCTCGCGCGCCGCCTGCGCCAGCACCGGTCGCGCGGCGGCCGAGGCGAGCGCGCCGGGCGCCGCTTTCCAGAACGCCTCCTCCAGCGGCGCGAGCCGCTGCCACGTCCACGCAGTCCGGTCGTTCAGCCACATGGAGTGATCACCATTCGCGCCCCAGGATCCTTCGGCCAGCTGCAACGCGGTGCGCGTCGGATGGGCCTCGAGATGCTGCGACGCCATGACCGCCCGCACGCTCTTGCCGCGCAGCGCGCGATACATCGCGGCCAGGAAATCAGCGCCCTCGAACCACCAGTGCCCGAACAGCTCGGTGTCGAACGGCGCGACGATGACACCTGCACCGTCCTGCCGCTGCTCCTGCGCGATGCTCTCCAGCAGGTGGGCAAAATGCGATGCGTGACCTGCGGCGCGATCGAGCGCGGTGCGCGGCTCGTACGCTCGCTTCGCGCCCAGGTCGACGTTGGGTCCGCTCACGCGCCACAGCTTCAGGCCGCCCGGCCAGCGGATCTTGTGGAACTCGAGGTACCATTCGTCGCCTGGATACCCCTGGTGCCGGCTCCAGATCTGCATGGAAGAGCGAGGATCCCGCACCAGCGCGGCCACGGCGCCGCGCCCGGCGCGGGAGACGCGATACGCCTGGTAGGGCGAGCGCGGCGCCGCCGTGCGGCGGCCGGGCTTCGCCGGGTCGTCGTGCCGCTCCGCATCGAACCGCTCGGCACCGAGCGGGATGTCGCCGTAGGCGCCGAGCGGGCTGCCGGCACGGGCGAGATGGGCGTCGGTGAAGAAGTAGCGGAACCCGGCGTCCGCGAGATGCTGCTCGATGCCCCGGCGCCCCTTCTTCCCCGGGCGATACGCGCACTCCGGCAGCCAGCAGCCCTTCGGCGCGACCCCGAACAGACGACGGTGCTCGTGCTGGCCCACCGCCAGCTGCAGCCGGATGCTCTCGTCGCGGGCGAGGAGCGGCAGGTACCCGTGCGTGGCCGCGGACCCGATGATCTCGAGGCGGCCCTGCTCCTGGAGACGGCGGAAGGCGGCTATCAGGTCCTTGTCGATCTTCCGGAAAAGAGTGTGCAGACGCGTGAGCCGCGACCGCCAGAAATCCACCAGCGGCAGCAGCGCCTGGTCGCCCGTGGTCGCCAGCGACGCCGGTGCCTCGTCGCAGGCGGCGAGGCGTTGCGCGAAGAACGCTTCCATCTCGCCTGCGAAGGTGGGGCTGACCAGCTGATTCGCCAGCACCGGAGTGAAGCCGATCGTCAGCGGCGCCGCCGTTCCCTCGGCGGCCAGCTCCTCCAGCCGCTCCAGCAGGGGGAGATACGTGTCCAGCGCCGCCTCGCACAGCCAGTCGCTGCCGTGCGGCCAGCGGCCGTGATTCAGGACGTATGGAAGATGACTGTGGAGCGCGAGGACGAACTCCATCGCGTTCCCGGTCAGCTGGAAAGCGCCGCGGACCGTACCGCGAGCGCGCGGGCGTACAACGCCAGGTACCGCTCGGCCGAGCGATCCCAGCTGAAGTCTCTCGTCATCGCGGCCCGCACCATCTTGCGCCACGCCGGTCGGTCGCCATAGCAGTCCACCGACCGGCGCACCGCCAGCCCCAGCGCCGCGGGCGTGTATTCGTCGAACAGAAAGCCGGTCTCACCGTCCGAGATCGAGTCCGACAGGCCACCCACCCGCCGGGCGACGGGCACCGCGCCGTAGCGCTGGGCGCGCATCTGCGTGAGCCCACACGGCTCGTACAAGGACGGCATCAGCAGGGAGTCGGCGCCGGCCAGCAGGCGATGCTCCAAATGATCGGTGAACATGAATTCCACCGCCATGCGATCGGGGGCCGCCGCCGCGAGATTCCCCAGTGCCTCGTGGTAGCGATGCTCCCCGGCGCCGAGGAAAATGAATTGCGCGTTCGACCCGGCGAGCAGATCGGCCCCGAGCACCAGGTCCAGCCCCTTCTGCGTCACCATGCGCGCGCTCATGCCGAACAGCGGCGTGTGCGGCTCGACGGGGAGACCGTAGGCGCGCTGCAGCGCCGCCTTGCAGCGACGCTTTCCCGACATATCCTCGCGCGCGAAATGATCCGTGAGCTCGGGGTCGGTCTCGGGATTCCACAGCCGCGGATCGATCCCGTTGAGGATGCCGTTCAACCGGTCGCCCATGCCGATGAACATGTCGTGCAGCCCGAATCCCCCCTCGGGGGTGCACAGCTCGCGCGCGTGGGTGGGGCTGACCGTCACCGCCAGGTCGGAGTGGGCCAGCCCTCCTTTGAGCATGTTCATCCGGCCGTACCACTCGAACACGCCCGGGTGGTACAGCGCGGCGTCGAAACCCAGCGCGCTCACGGTCTCCGGCGGGAAGTGCCCCTGGAACCCCGCATTGTGGACCGACATCACGACCGAGAGGGCCCGGTAGAAGGGCTGGCCGGCGAACGCGGTGCGCAGATAGACGGGCGCCAGCGCCGTGTGCCAGTCGTGGGCATGCAGCAGCTGCGTCGCGGGCGCGATCTCGGGGAGCGCCGTGAGCGCGGCGAGACAGAAGAACGCGAACCGCCGGTCGTTGTCCGGATAGTCGGCGCCGTTGTCGCCGTAGATGCCGGCACGATCGAAGAAGTCGGGATGCTCGATGAAAAAGACACGGGGTCCGTGGCCCGGGGCTCGGGACTCGTACACCCACGCACGTTCGGTGTGACCACCGAGAGTGACCGTGAGCGTCAACCCCGTGCGCTCGAGCGAAGGCGTGGTCTCGCGCACCAGCTGGTACAGCGGCATGAGGACCGTGGTGGGATGACCGGCCGCGGCCTGGAACGTCGCGAGGCCGCTCACCGCCTCACCCAGCCCGCCGGTGCGGGCGAAGGGCCAATACTCGGCCGTCAGGTGCGCGACCCCGATCCGCTGGCCCTCGGGCGTCTGCGGCCGCGGCGTCGTGCCCGCGATCCGGCGAGGACGCGTGGTGCGCTGCCGGCCCGGTTTCGGCGTTGGTGTGGTCGCGCCCATGCTGCCTCCTGTCAGGCGGTCGGCGGGTCGTCCGCCGGCGGCTCGCCCCGCATCGCGGGGAGATAGTACTCGGTCACGTATTCCCTCACCATCCGCTGGGCGGTGAACCGCGCGCCCGCTGTGCGCAGCGCGTGTTTCATCGTCTCCACCCAGCGCCGCGGCACACCCCCGGCATCGCGCTCGTAGAATCGCGGCACCACCTCGGTTTCGAGCAGCCGGTACAGCTGCTCGGCGTCGGCGGCGTCCACGTCCTGACCGGCCGGCGCCGGCGGAATGGCCCACCCGTTCGGCCCATCGTAACCCTCGGCCCACCACCCGTCCAGCGTGCTGAGCTGCGGCACGCCGTTCAGGGCGGCCTTCATGCCGCTCGTGCCGCAGGCCTCGAGCGGCGCTCGCGGCACGTTGAGCCACAGGTCCACGCCCTGCACCAGGCTGTGGGCGAGATGCATGTCGTAGTCCTCGATGAACGCGATCCGGCCCTCGAAGCGCGCTTCCCGGGTATGGGCGTACACGCGCTGCAGCACCTGCTTGCCGGGCTCGTCGCCCGGATGGGACTTGCCCGAGAACACGATCTGCACCGGGCGCCAGGGGTTCACCAGCAGCCGCTGCAGGCGGTCGGCGTCACGGAAGATCAGGTCCGCCCGCTTGTAGGTCGCGAAGCGACGCCCGAAGCCGATCGTGAGGGCGTCCGGATCGAGCAGGATCCCCGCCCCCACAAGGTGCAGGGCTTCCTTCCACTGATCCGCCCAGCGCCGCCGCGCCTGCTCTCGGATGCTGCTCATGAGATGGGACTTGAGCTGGTTGTGCACCGCCCACAGGGCGGCGCCGTCCAGCTCCAAGACCTTGTCCCAGAACGCCGCGTCGTCCACCCTGGCGAGCCAATCCGGTCCGAAATGCGCGTCGAACAGGGTGAGGACTCGGTTCGCCATCCAGGTGGCGATGTGGACGCCATTGGTCACGTGGCCGATCGGCACGCGCGCGACCTCGCGCCCGGGCCAGAGAGGGGCCCAGATGCGGCGAGCCTCTTCGCCATGGCGGCGCGACACCGCATTGACCCGGCCCGACAGCCGGATGGCCGCGACCGGCATGTGAAACAGGTGGTGATCCACCACCGGATGAGCCCCTAGCCGCGTGAAGGCTTCGCGGGCGACCCCCATCTCCTGCCACACCGGACCGATGCACTGCTCCACCTGCTCGAGCGAGAAGGTGTCGTGCCCGGCGGGCACCGGCGTGTGGGTCGTGAACACGCTCGTGGCGCGCACCCGGCGGACCGCGTCCGCGAACGGCGTGCCCCGCGCCACCAGCTCGCGCACGCGCTCGACGAGCATGAACGCGGCGTGCCCTTCGTTGGTGTGCCAGGCCGCGGGATCGTATCCCAGGGTGCGCAGCACGCGCACGCCGCCCACGCCCAGCACCCATTCCTGCCGCAGCCGCAGGTCCGGTCCACCGGCGTAGAGCCGATGGGACAGACCGCGGTCGGCCGGATCGTTCTGTTCCAGGTCCATGTCGAGCAGCAGGATCGGCACGCGGCCCACCATGACACGCCAGGCGCCCACGCTCACGGAGCGCCCCGACAGTCGCACGGTGGCGAGGCAGGGATCGCCCTTCGGCCCGCGCACCCGCTCGAGCGGCGTCGCGGCGACGTCGAAGCGCTCCTCGGCGTCCTCCTGCCAGCCGTCCAGCCGCAGCCGCTGGTCGGAGTAGCCCTTTGTGTAAAACAGGCCCACACCGACGAGCGGGATGCCCTGGTCCGACGCCGCCTTGCACTGATCCCCGGCCAGGACGCCCAAGCCGCCCGAATAAATGGGAACCGAGGCGTGCAGCCCAAACTCCGCGCAGAAGTAGGCGATCGAGCGTGTGGCCAACTCGGGATGGGACGTGGCGAACCAGGTGCCGGCGGACGTGGCGTTTTGTGCTGCGGCGGCGACGACGGCGTCGTACAAGCGCAGGAACGCGGGGTCGGCCGCGCAGGCGGCGAGTCGCGCGGGATCGACCCGGCGCAACAGCTCGATGGGATTGTGCTGGGTGCGGCGCCACAGCGCCGCATCGAGCAGGCGGAACAGGGCGCGCGCGTTGCGGTTCCAGCTCCACGCCAGGTTGGCGGCAATGGCCGCCAGTCCATTGATCCGTTCGGGAACGGCTGGGCGGCTCGGTTCGGGCTGGGTCATCGCGCCTGCAAGCTAAGTACGGGCGGGTCGGCCTGGGAAGCCGTTGGAGATACGTGAGAATCCGCTAATCACCCCTTACGCGAGGGCTCGTGCGCCCGTAGCGTGGATGAGAACCGGAGCCACCCCATGACCGACGCGCAGGGCCCGCGGCCGTTCGTCCGCCGCCACCATTGGATGGTCCGCATCACCCATTGGGTGACCGTGGTGGTGTTGGCGGGCATGATCACGAGCGGCCTGCAGATCTACGAGGCGTACGCCCGCTTCGGGAACCGCGGCGGGTCGTACTTCCCGAGTCCGCTCGACGGGGCGCAGTTCCCGCACTGGAGCCGGCTCGGCGGCTGGCTTGCCGGGGCTCTGAACTGGCACTTCGCCCTCATGTGGCCCCTCGTCACGGCCGGCCTCCTCTATCTCGGCTACCTGGTGAAGAGCGGCGAGTGGCGAGCCCTGCTGTTCCGACCGCGCGACGTCGCGGGCGCGCTCGCCATGGCCGCCTACTACTTGCGACTGCGAAAAGACCACCCGCCCCAGGGCAAGCACAACCCGCTGCAGAAGCTCGCCTACTCGAGCATCTACGCGCTCGGCGTCCTCGCCGTGCTGACCGGGCTCGCCATCTACAAGCCGACGCAGCTCGGCTGGCTCACGGCCCTGTTCGGCGGGTTCCAGGCGGCCCGCTACTGGCACTTCTGGACCGTGTGGCTCTTCGTGGCGTTCACCATCACTCACGTGGTACTCGTGTTCGTCGTGGACCCAGCGTCGCTGCGGGCGATGATCACCGGGTGGTATCGGGGACGATTTCCCAGTCATGACTAACAAACAGACGCCAAGACGCCACGACGCCAAGTTGCACGAGGTCGACAGGCGCGCATTCGTGAAGTTGGGCGTGGCCGGCGCCGGGGCGGCGCTGGCGGCCGCATGCGGCTGGGACGGCGGCGGCGCGATTCGCCCGCTGCTGCTCGACTGGAGCCGGGTCAACGACTGGGTCGGCGAGAAGGTGCTTTTCTCCCCCACGCATCTGGCGCGAACGTACTCACCCGCCGAGCGCAGTGCGATGCTGCCGAGCTATTTCATCTCCGACATGACGCCCGTGCTGAGCGACCCGGACCGCTGGCGCCTGCGGGTGCAGGGCCTGGTGGAGCAGCCGCTCGACCTCTCGCTCGACGACCTGATGCGCCTGCCACGCACGTCGTACACGGTGAAGCACCACTGCGTCGAGGGCTGGTCGGCGATCGCGAGCTGGCACGGCGTCCCGGTGTCGGCGATCGTGGAGCGCTGCCGCCCGCTCAGGACGGCGCGCTACATCAATTTCGAATCGTTCGACGCCGGGTACTCGAACGGATGGGACCTGGCGAGCGCGATGCACCCGCAAACCATCCTGGCGTACGGGATGAACGACAACCCGCTGCCACCGGCGCACGGCGCGCCGCTGCGGCTGTACGCGCCGACCAAGCTCGGCTACAAGCTGACGAAGTACTTGGTATCGATGACCTTCACCGATCAGCGGCCGGGCGGATACTGGGAGGACCAGGGATATCCCTGGTTCGGAGGAATCTAGCGCTTACGAAAAGTGCCACGGCGAGCGCCAGCGCGAATGCGACCGCCACGGTGCGCCGCAGCCCGGCATATGCCGTCCCCTCCCGTTCGCGCGAGCGGAATACGATGAACCCGCCGAACGCATCGCCCCCCGCCGAGCGGATCGGATTCGCGACACCGATCAGGTGTTCCCCACCCACGAGTGCCGACACCTCCACGGCACCCGAGTCGCCCGCGAAGCGGCGCCACGCCAACGTGTCGGCCGCGAGCGCCGGCCCGACGGCTTCGCGCGGCACGGTGCTGCCGACTACGTAGGGCCGGTCCAGCGTATCCAGTGCAAACAGCACCACGTCGGCAGTCGTGGACCGCTTGATCTCGAGAGCGAGCGAGTCGTCGAGCGCGTACGCGGCCACCAGTGCTCCTTCGGGCTTGGCCGGCTCGGCCGACGCCGCTCCGAGCGGCACCGCCACCGCCATGAAGAGCTGGTGCAGCCGCTCGTCGAGCCACGCCCCGCTCGAGGATTCTCCGGACAAGGCTCCTGCCACGAGCGCGCCGCGCGACAGGTCGGCGTCGAGCTCCTCCGGATAGTCGGTGCGCAGCACGAGAACGCCGCGCTCGTTGGTCACCAGCACCCAGGCGGCGCCGAGCAGCGCGCGGCATCGCTCGGCTTGGTCCAGCGCGTCGGCGTGATCGTCGCGGTTTCGCAACCGCTCGCGCAGCTTCGCGTCCTGGACGCTCACCCGGCTCATCCCGGCGAGCGTCGCCGCGCGACCGGCCAGGAGCACCTCGACGCCGCGCCGTACGTCCGCGAGCCCGCGCCGCAGCGATTGGTCCGCGAGGCGGTTCGCCTGCGCCGTGGCGAGAGCGAGCGCCACGCCGAGCAGGGCGGCGAGCGACAACGCAGCGACCGTGTCACGCCCGCGCACTAGGCGGGCAACCGCCCCTTCAAGTCCTTCGCCCGGAACGGGCCCCGCTCCGCGATGAGCGCCCGCGCGTGGTCCACCTGTCCCCACGTGTTCCACAGGAGCACACCGCGCACCCGGCCGTCTTTCAGATAGTAGACCACGCCCTCCCGGAACGGCTCCTTCCAATCAGCCACGGTCTCGAGCCGCGGGTCCAGCTCACCCACGGCTTCATAGCCCAGGTCAAACAGATCCGAATAGAAGAAGGGCAGATGATCGTAGGCGGTCGCCCGGCCCGCCATGTTGAGGCCGGCGGTGCGTCCCATCGTGTTGGCGTTGTCTTCGTGCTCCACGCGCAGCCGGGTGCCCAGCGCCGGATTCGCGAAGTTGGCGACGTCGCCCGCGGCATACACATCCGGATGACTGGTGCGGCAGAACTCGTCCACCAAAACCCCGTTGTCCACCGGCAGGCCCGCCTGCTCGGCCAGCTCCACCCCGGGCGTGATGCCCAGTCCCGCCACGAGGACCTCGGCCACCAGCTCGCCGCCGGTGGAGGTGCGCACCACACACGACCCCGCGCGCCGATCGAGCCCCGCCATCCCCTCCCCCATCCGCATCGTCACGCCCTTCTGCCGATAGTAGTCGACCAGGAAGCCCGACAAATCGGCCGGAAACACCCGGGCGCCGACCCCCGCCTCCGGGATGAGCATCGTCACGTCGCGTCCCTGCATCCGGAGCGCCGCGGCGACTTCGCTCCCGATAAAGCCGCCGCCGATCACGCCGAAGCGCACGCTCTGGCTCGCGAGCGGGCGCAGCCGGCGGTAGTCGTCGAGCGTGCGGTAATAGATGATCTGGTCCGTCTTGAGCGGCAGCTGTCGCGGCATCCCGCCCGTGGCGAGCAACAGCTTTGCGAAGCGGTATTTCGTGCCGCGGTCGTCCGTCGCCTGGTGCGCCCGCGGATCGATCGACGCGACCCGACGGCCCAGGTGGAGCTCGGCCCCGGTGGCGGCGGTCTTTCGCCAGATCTTCTCCTCGGGCTCGCCTTTCCAGAGCGCTTTCGAGAGCGGCGGTCGGTCGTACGGCGGGTGCGGCTCGGCGCCGATCACGCCGATCGAGCTGGCGGGATCGGCTTCGCGGATGGCCTGGGCGGCGGCGTCAGCGGTCATGCCGCCGCCGACGATCAGATAGGTATAGTCGGGCATTTTGAGGCACCGTTGTTTTGGAGGGCGTTCGGTCTTACCAGATACGTTGCCGTGCCCACCAGCGGATGGCCGTCACTCGACGTCCAAAGACCGGTGCGGATGCTTCTCCCTCCGGCGGTACTGCTTGACGGACCGGTGCACCTTGTGCGCCGGGGTCTTGAGCCGCTGCTTCACGGGCGCCTTGGGGTTGGGCACGCGCACCGTGAGCTTGTCCTTCTTCCGGGTCATGACGCGAGCCGCGCCCGGATCTGCCTGGCGTGATGGGCGCAATGGCGGACGTGGAACCGCAGCCACTCGGGGAGCGTGAGGTCACCAAACGCAGGATGCCTCACGAACAGGTCGGCCTGGCGGTCCGGCAGGAGCTCGCGGGCGAGCGCGAGGAAGCGCGTCACGCCGTCGCGCAGCTGGCGCTCCACCACGCGCGCATCGGGATGCTCGGCCGGCTCGGTTACCTCCGGGGCGCGCCGCCCCGAGGGAATCCACCCGACATCGAGATACAGGAAATGCGCCAGCCGTTGCCGCAGCGGCCGCGGTCGGCGCCGCATCGCGGGCTTGGCGCGCCGCTCCTGGAACACGCGACTGCTCCCATCCACCGAGATCGCGAGGTGATGGACGATCTGCGCCGGGGTCCACTTGCCGGGCGGAGCGCGGTGCCACTCGGCCTCGGACCGGCCCGCCAAGGGGCCGAGCACCACGTCGGGGATCGCGGCGAACCGGTCGAGCGTCACGGCACCGAGCAATGTGGCGTGGAGTGCCCGCATGCCCAAGATTGTACGGATGAATCTCCTGCGCCGCTACCCGATCACATTCACCCTCCTGGCGCTGGTCATCGTCTCGGCGCTCGCACCGCTCCCTCCGCTCGTCGATGCGGTCACGGGCGCACCGCCCTACGACGTGGACGTGGTGCGCCCCACCTTCTACACCCTGCTGGCACCGCTGTCGGACGTGCTCGACGCGCTCACGTTCCTGAGCATGGGGCGGGCCTGGTGGTTTCTGCTCGTGTGGGTGGCCGGGCTGGCCGTGTGGGGTGTCGCGCGCTCGGGCTCCCCGCGGCGGCTGCTCCGGGCGTCGCTCGGTCCGCTCGCCGTCGTGGCGCTGGGGGTGGCCGCGGTGCTCCTCCCCCGTCCGGTGATGCAGCTCGCGCCCGCGGACTCCACCCTCACGGTGATCGACTACCACGCCCACACGGCCGCTTCACACGACGGGCGACCGGGCTGGAGCGCGCGTGATCTGGCGCGCTGGCATGCGGCGCAGGGGTTCGGGGCGTCCTACGTCACCGATCACAACGTGATCTTCGACGACGACACCACGGGCTACCCGATCCCGCTGTTGCCGGGCGTCGAATGGAGCGTGTACGGCCTGCACGTGGTTGCGCTGGGCCCGGTGACCATGATCGACCGCGCCAAGTTCAACCGCGACACCCCCGGAATGCTCGGCGTGTTCGCGGCGCTGCACAGCCAGGGCGCGATCGGCATCGCGTCGCTGCCCGAGTACTGGCGCGATCACTGGGACGATCTCGATCGCTTCGTCGCCAGCGGCGTGGACGGCTTCGAGATCGTGAACTGTGCCCCCAAAGCGCTCGCGTTTCCCGCGCCGGCGCGCACCCGGGTGCTTGAGCTTGCGCGGGAACACGACCTGCTCGTGGTGGGCGCGAGCGACAATCACGGGTGGGGCAAGGCGACGTGCGTCTGGAACCTGTCGAGCCCGAGCGCGCACGGCTTCCGCTCGAACCGAATTCTCGCCAGGCCGATCGCCCTCGCCCAGGCCGACTGGCAGCCGTGGACGGCGGCCTACACCCAGCCGTGGCTCATGCTGCGTGGGCTGTCGTGGAGCGAGCGGTCGAGCTGGCTCACGTGGCTGCTGGTCATCCTGATCTATCGGGCGGTGCCTCGTCGCCAGGGCGACCCGGGGGGGATCGGGATTCTGGCGCGCAGCCTGTCGCTCAAGATCATCAAGCTGCACCGCTCACCGCCGGGCTGAACGGTGCCCGAGGTCCGGCTGCTCGGCCCCGGAGACGAGGCCGCGCTCGATGCGTTCCTCGCGGGTCACGCCGACACGTCAATGTTCCTGCGCGCCAATGCGCGCAGCGCCGGGCTCGTGGACAAGGGCGAGCCGCTGCAGGCGACGTACGCGGCGTCTTTCATTGACAAAGGGGGCGGGTGCATCACCGGCGTGGCCGCTCACTGCTGGAACGGGATGGTGCTGGTGCAGGCACCGGCGCACGCGCCGGACGTCGCCCGCGCCGCGGTGCGGCATTCGGGCCGAGCTATTACAGGCTTTTCGGGACCGTGGAGCCAGGTGGTCGCGGCGCGCGCCGCGCTCGGGCTCGCCACCGCCCCTGCCGTCAAGGACAGTCGCGACGAGCTGTACGCACTCGAGCTGGACCGGCTGGTGGTTCCGCCACAGCTCGCAAGCGGAGCGGTGCGCTGCCGTCACCCCCGGCCCGAGGACCTCGAGCTGCTGGTCGAGTGGCGCGCGCGTTTTTCGCTGGAGGCGCTGGGCGCGGCCGACGGGCCCGACTTGCGGCGCGCCAGCCGCGCCGACGTCCAGCTGCAGCACGAGCGGGGCGCCGACTGGGTGCTCTTCGACCACGGCAACCCCGTGGCCTATTCGGTATTCAACGCGATACTCCCGGACATCGTGCAGATCGGCGGGGTGTGGACGCCGCCGGAGTTCCGCGGTCGCGGCTACGCGCGCAGCGTGGTGGCGGGCTCGCTCGTGGCGGCGGGCAAGCAGGGCGTCGCGCGCGCCGTGCTGTTCGCCGATCCGCTCAATGCCGCGGCGCGGGCGGCATACCTGTCGATCGGCTTTGCCATCGTGGGGGATTACGGGCTGGTGCTGTTCGCTCCGTAGGGCGCGGTGTCGGAGAACCCGATGCGCTGGTACACGCGCGCCATCCGCGGATCGGCCTGGAGCTGCCTGAAGAAGGGATAGCGCTTCGAGTACACCAGAATACCGTCGTGCTCGTCGCACGCCCGCTCGAGCAAAGCGAACGCGTCGTCCGTGCATCCCAGGCTCGCCGCCACGATGGCGAGGACGGTCGACTGGAGGTACTCGCGCCGGGCACGCGCGACGAGCTCGTCATGAATCGCCTCCACATCGGCCTGCCTGCCAAGCGAGCTATAGCACACGGCGAGCGCGGCGAGCGTCCATGGGTGACGTCCGGACGTGGTCACCGCCACTTCCAAGGGCCCGATGGCCTCATCGCTCCTGCCCAGATGATTGAGGACCAGCCCCAAATGAATGGTGGCCTGGAACATCATCGGGGCGAGATCCCCGGCCCGCCGGAACGACGAGACGGCTTCGTCATAGCGACCCGCCCCCGTGAGCGTCATGCCGAGCTGCATCACCAGCAACGGCGCCAACGGGTCGAGCTCGAGGGCGCGCCGGGCCTGCGCGACGCCGTCCTCGAGCCGGCCCTCGATGAAGACCAGATAGTACGAGAGCCATTGCCGCGCCGTGACGGAGCGCGGATTCAGCTCCACCGCACGTCGCAAGTCTCGCGCCGCGCGAGGCCAGTCCCAGTCGCAGATGAAGGCCAGCGCCCCGGACGCGCAATGAACCTCCGCGAGGTCGGGCGCCAGCTCGAGCGCGCGCTGCACGGCCGCGCGCGCCTTGGGTCGGACCACGTTGGGTGGCGCGACCCCGTACTCCGCCAGCACCGTACCCGCGTCGGCGAGGCCCGTGTAGGCGAGCGCGTAGTTCGGATCGAGCGCCAGCGCCTGATCGAAACACTCAAGCGCCTTCTTGAGCCCGAGCCCGCGCTGTGCCAGGTAATACCGTCCCTTCAGGTAGAGATGATAGGCGTCGAGATTGTGGGTGGCCGGGGTGACCAGGGGCGCCCCATCCTCTCCGAGCGTGACCCGGAGCCGGTTGGCGATCGCCTTCGCGATCTCGTCCTGGATCGCGAACACGTCCGGCATCTCGCGGTCATAGCGCTCCGACCAGAGATGATAGCCGTCGGCGACCTTCACGAGCTGGGCGCTGATTCGCAGCCGGTTGCCCGCCCGGCGCACGCTCCCCACGAGCACCGTCCCGACCTTGAGCTTCGCGCCGACCTCGGCGAGATCGATGCCCTGCCCGCGGAACGCGAACGACGACGTACGCGCGGCGACGCGCAGGCCGGGCAGATGGGTGAGGGCGTTGATGATCTCTTCGGCGATGCCCTCGCTGAAATACTCGAAGTCGGGGTCGCCGCTCAAGTTCGCGAACGGCAAGACGGCAATCGATTCGCCCCCTTCGCCGTCGAGAGTCGCCTCGTCGGGCGCGTTCAGCGCTCGGGCGAACTGGCCGGCCGTGGCGAATCGATCCGCGGGCACCTTGGCCAGCGCCGTCAGCACGGCCTGTTCCAGGGCGTGCGGCACCGCCGGCCGCACGCTTCGGATCGGCGGGACCACATCGAGCAGCTGGCGCGCCATCACGGCCTGCGCCGTGGGCCCGGTGAAGGGCACTGACCCGGTGAGCATCTCGTACAGCGTGCAGCCGAGACTGTAGATGTCGGACCGCCCGTCGAGCTGCGGGCTCTGGCTCACCTGCTCCGGACTCATGTAGGCGGGCGTGCCAACGGCGCCGTCGATGGTGAGCGGCTCGAGACTGGCCGCCGTCACCGCGCGCGCGATCCCGAAGTCGGTCACGAGCGCCCGGCCCGCTGAGAAGATGATGTTCTCGGGCTTGATGTCGCGGTGCACCACGCCGTGCGCATGGGCGTACCCGAGCGCTTCCAAGACTTCGCATGCGATGCGGACCGCGTCCTCGATCGGCAGGCTGCCTTCGCGCGTCAGCAGACCACGCAACGTCTCACCCTCGATGTACGGCATGACGTAGAACAACAGTCCGCTGGACTCGCCGGAATCGAACAACGGGACGATGTGGGGGTGGCTCAGCGCGGCCGCGGTCTTGATCTCGCGCAGAAAGCGCTCCACGCCGAGGCCCGTCGCGAGCTGCGGATGGAGCAGCTTGATCGCGACCCGGCGCTCCAGCTTGAGATCGTCTCCCCGGTACACCGTCGCCATGCCACCACGGCCAATCTCGCAGGCAACCGAGTAGTGGTCTGCGACGGCGGCTTGGAGACGAGCGAGGAGAGTGGTCAGGCCTCCATCATAGAGGCGCCCGCGCAACATAGCCAGGGGCGCCCCGCTAGACCACCGCCGAGAGGTTCAGCAGCACCCGCCAGACCCGGAACACCTCGCGGTAATCGTCGTGCGAGAACGCCACCGTGCGGCCCGCCGTGCGCGTCGCGCCTGGACACAGCTCCGCCATGTCGGCATGGACGGTCTGGGCGAAATCCACCTCGAGCGCGATCGGTGTCGGCAGGACAAAGGACGCGTGCTTACGCTTCAGGGTGCGGGTCACCTCGTCCCGGATCATGCTGCAGGCCAGCGCGGGAGCGACGCTCTGCGCGGCGTGGCGGCCCACCGCATGCTTCACGACGACCGTGCTCACGCCGTCGCCCAGCAGGTCCTTCGCCTCCGACGCCAGCGCGGAGTCCCCACTCACGAGTGCCACCGGCACGCCGTGCACGCCCGCGAACGCCGCGTTGATGCCGAGCTCACCCACCGGGTCGCCGTTCAAGCGTACCTCGTAAATGCGATCGGCGTACGTGTGGTCGAGGATGGCGTGCCGGGTGCCGGCGCGCGCGTGATACCCTATGAAGAGAGCAGCGTCGAACCCACCCGGCTCCTTCTCATCGATCCCCTGCACCATGGAGCGCGGCTTGGGGTCGCCGGCCACGAGCTCCGCCGCCTGATGCAGCTCCTCCGCCAGCAGGTTGCGCATGAACCAGTGGCTGTCGTTCACGACCACCCGGGTCGCCCCCGCCGCGACGGCTCCCTCCACGGCCGCATTGGCCTCCGCCGTCATGAGGCGCCGGAAGCGCGCGTACTCCGCCGCACAGGCCGGGTCGGTCGGGTCCGTCTGGGACTCGTGGACCACGCCGGCGATGCCTTCCATGTCGACGGAGATGTAGATGCGCACGCTGGAAGCGTAGTGACTTTATGTTACAAAGTACTTGACAATGGAGGCGCGTGGAGCGATCTTTCGGCATGACCGCCCCACGGCCGCTGCACGATCGCGCGCTCGACAACCTCCGCTACATCCGGCAGACCATGGAGCGGGCCGGATCGTTCACCGCCGTACCGGGGTGGGGGCAGGTGGCCGTGGGAGCGACCGCGCTCGTCGCGGCCCTCTTGGCCGCTCGGCAGCCGACGCCCGAGCTGTGGCTCGCCACCTGGCTGGGCGAGGCGGTCGTGGCGCTCGGGATCGGCGGCGCGACCATGGTGCGCAAAGCGTTCGCCGTGAACGATCCCCTGCTCTCGGGGCCGGGACGCCGGGCCGGCTTGAGCTTTCTGCCTCCGATGGTCGTGGGTGGCCTGCTCACGGTGGCGCTGTCGCGGGCGGGGCTGTGGCATGCACTCCCGGGAACGTGGCTGCTGCTGTACGGCACCGGGTTCGTGACGGGAGGCGCGTTTTCGGTCCGCATCGTCCCCGTGATGGGGGTCTGCTTCATGACCTTCGGCGCCGCGGCGCTGCTCGGACCGGCAGCGTGGGGAAACTGGTTGATGGCGGCAGGGTTCGGTGGGCTGCACATCGTGTTCGGCACGATCATTGCCCGGAGGTACGGTGGCTAGACAGGGCGTAGCGAGAAAGACGGAGGCGGCCGAGCGGGACGTCGCGCGGGCGCGCGCCAGCGCCGGCCCGCGTACCGCCGAGCTCGACCGGCTGATCCACGAGCGCGTGCGCCTCGGCATTGTGAGCGCGCTCGCCGTGAACGACAGCCTCAGCTTCAACGAGCTCAAGGCGCTGCTCAAGACGACGGACGGCAACCTGAGCGTGCACGCCCGTAAGCTCGAGGAGGCGTCCTACGTCACCTGCACCAAGTCGTTCGCGGGACGGATCCCCAAGACGGAATACCGGTTGACGAGTGCCGGGCGGCGTGCCCTGGAGCATTACCTCGACCACATGGAAGCACTCATTCGCGTCACCCGTCAGGGGTGAGCGAGCAATTTTTTTTGAGGTCTGACTTTATGCCGCAAAGCTCTTCGATTCACATCGCGATCATCATGGACGGCAACGGCCGCTGGGCCGCGCGCCGCGGCCTGCCCCGCGTCACCGGCCATCGCGCCGGCGCCGACGCCGTCCGCCGGGTGGTCGAGGCCGCCCCCGACCAGGGCATCGCCGCCCTCACCCTGTACGCCTTCTCCGCCGACAACTGGAAGCGCCCGCCGGCCGAGGTCGCCGCGCTGATGCGGCTGTTCGCCCGGCACCTCCGCACCGAGACGCCGCGCCTGGTGGAGAACGGCGTGCGGCTGGAGGTGGTCGGGCGGCGCGATCGGCTGCCCGCGCCGCTCGTGGCCGGGATCGCCGCCGCCGAGCGCGCCACGGGTCGAGGCAACCGGCTCGTGCTCCGGCTGGCGGTCGACTACTCGGCCCGCTGGGCGATTCGGGCCGGCGTCATCCTCCCCGACGTCGACCTGATGATCCGCACCGGCGGCGAGCAGCGGCTCTCCGACTTCCTCCTATGGGAAGCCGCCTACGCCGAGTTGTCCTTCACCGACACCATGTGGCCCGACTTCGGCCCGGCGGAGCTGACGCGCGCCGTGGGCGATTTCCGGACGCGCCAACGCCGCTTCGGCGGCCTGCCCGAGGCGGCGGCGGGATGAGCGCCGTGAGCGGCGGGCGCGGCTGGTTCGTGCCCTGGGGCTGGGTATACCGGCCGGTGAGCTGGCCTGGCGTCGCGCTCGTGGCCCTGGCGGTGGTGTTCTGCGCCCAAGTGTTCCTGGCCGTGGACCGGCACTCGCACTCGGTGAGCGATACGCTGTACGGCGTGTTCCCGTACATCGTGCCCTGCTTGACGCTGCTGAATTGGATCGCTTCGAAAACCAGCTCGGGACCGGCACAATGAGCGCCGTGAGCGAGCGAACACGCCTCGGGCTGGACATCCTCGGCGCGGCGACTCTGGCGGGAGTCCTCGGCGACGCGCTGCTGCGCGCCAAGCCTTGGGGCCTGAACGCCTTCGTCTGCACCGTCGTCCTCGTCGCGGGAGGGTGGTGGCTCGTCCGTCGCCACCACGTGGCGGTGACCCGCGACGCGCTGTGGCTCGCCGGCGCGGCGCTGCTTGTCGCGTCGAATTTCGTGGCGCGCGACGCGACGATCCTCCATTTGTTCGATGTCGTCGGCCTCATCGTCCTCCTGGCGGTCGCCGGCCTGAGCCTCAAGGGCGTCGCGCTGCGCGGGCGCCAGGCGTGGCAATACGTGCATGCCGGCATTGCCAGCGCCCTGGACGCGTGGTTGGGCGTCTTCCCGCTCGTTGGTCGCGACGTGACCTGGAGCGAGCTCCCGAGCGAAGGACGGATGCGGCAGGTCCGCGGAGCGGCGCTGGGCGCGGCGCTGGCGTTCCCCCTGCTCGTGGTGTTCGGAGGTCTGTTTACGTCGGCCGACAGCGTGTTCCGGACCGTGGTTGCCAGCGCATTCGACGTCGACTTCGGCGACTTGCTGTCTCACGTAATCCTGTTCGCCGTGTGGGGGGCGCTGGTGGCGGGATACTTCCGGGGAGCATTGATCCGTTCGCTCGTGCCGGCTTCCGAGGGGGAGAGCGGGCTGTCGCTCGGCATCATTCCCGTGGCCACCGCGCTGGGCCTTGTGAGTCTGCTGTTTCTCGTCTTCGTGGTCATTCAGCTGCGCTACCTGTTCGGCGGCGCCACGCTCGTAGTCGCCGCGGGCGGCCTCACGTATGCCGAGTACGCCCGCCGCGGCTTCTTCGAGCTCGTGACGGCCAGCGCCCTCGTACTCCCCCTGCTCACCGGCGCCGACTGGCTGCTCCGCAACGAGCCGGCGGCGCACCAGCGCACGTTCCGGCAGCTCGCCATCGTCCTGCTCCTGCTGCTCGCGGTCGTCATGGCGTCTGCGCTCGAGCGGATGCGGCTGTACGTGAGTGCGTACGGGCTTTCGGAAATCCGCCTGTACTCGACCGCCTTCATGCTGTACCTCGCCGGCGTCGCCGCGTGGTTCGGCTGGACGGCGCTGCGCGGGCAGCGCCGGCGCTTCGCCTTCGGAGTATTGGTGCAAGGCTTCGTCGTCCTCGGTGGATTGCACCTCCTCAATCCCGACGCAGTCATCGTCCGGACTAACCTGGCGCGTCCTCCCGTCGAGCGTCCCTTCGACGGTTGGTACGCCGCGTCGCTCAGCGCCGACGCCGTGCCGGTTCTGCTGCGGGCCTATCCCCACCTCGACGCCACCGCCCGGTGCGCGGTCGCGGCCGGCCTGCTGAGCCAGCGTGCCCGGCTCGACCACGATGACTGGCGCAGCTGGAACTTCGCGCGCCATACTGCACGCCGCCTGCTCCGGGACCAGGCTGCCCGGCTCCATACCGAGCTCTGCCCCGCGCGCCACACCTGACCGCGGCCTGACCGCGTAGATTGCGCCGAGGCATGGATCTCGGCGCGGTAATCCACAGCTATGGCGGCCCGGTGCTCTTCGTCTGGGCCTGGCTCCAGGGAGAAGCGGCGGTCATCGTGGGCGGCGCGCTCGCTGCGGCGGGGTACTGGCCGTGGTGGGCGGTGACGCTGATCGCGCTGCTCCCCGCCACACTGGGACATCAGATCTATTTCGCGCTCGGCCGGCGCTACGGGGAGCCGCTGCTGGCTCGCTTGCCTCCGCACTGGCGTCCGGCCGTCGAGCGCGCCCGCGTCCTGGTGCGGGCGCACGACGCCCGCGTCATGCTGCTGATGCGCTTCGCGTATGGCATCCGGCTGCCGCTGCCGATCCTGTGTGGCGTAGCGCGCATCGAGCCGCTGCGCTTTTTCCGCTTCAACGCCAGCACGGCGCTCGCCTGGGCGCTGCTGTTCACCTGGCTCGGCTACGCCTACGGCGCCGCGGCGAACGCCGCGCTCGGTCGCGTGGCCCGAAGCGAGACGTGGATCCTGGTCGGCGCAGTCGTGCTCGGTCTCGTGGTCCACGCGCTGTCGCGACGCGCCGGCGGCAGGCTAAGTTAGAGCCATGGGCTTGAAGATCGTACAGGTGGATGCCTTCGCCGACCGGGCGTTTCGCGGCAACCCGGCCGCCGTGTGCGTCCTGCCCCAGGCGCGGGGCGAGCCCTGGATGCAGGACGTGGCGCGCGAGATGAACCTCGCGGAAACGGCGTTTCTCCATCCCGAGAACGGTGATTACCGGCTCCGCTGGTTCACTCCCGCCGTTGAGGTCGCCCTGTGCGGTCACGCGACGCTGGCGAGCGCGCACGTCCTATGGGAGGACGGCTATCTCTCCGCGGACCGCGAGGCGCGCTTCCACACTCAGAGCGGAGTGCTCACGGCCCGGCGCTCGGGTGACTGGATCGAGCTGGATTTCCCCGCTACGCCGCCGGCGCCCGCGCCGGCGCCCGCCGGCCTCGCCGCCGCGCTCCGCGCCGGGACCCGCTGGGTCGGCCGCTCCAAGTTCGACTACCTGGTCGAGCTCGATTCCGAGGATGCGGTGCGCGGCCTCAAGCCGGATCTGGCGGCGCTCGAGCGCGTGGACGCGCGCGGGATCATCGTGACGGCGCGCGCCACGACGCCGGGCTTCGACTTCGTGTCGCGCTTCTTCGCGCCCCAGAGCGGCGTACCAGAGGATCCAGTCACGGGCTCCGCTCACTGCGCCTTGGCGCCGTTCTGGAGCGAGCGGCTGCATAGGCCCGAGCTGATCGGCTACCAGGCCTCGGCGCGCGGCGGCGTGGTCCGCGTCCGGCTCGCCGGCGACCGCGTGGTGCTCGGCGGCCAGGCCATCACCGTGTTGCGGGGAGAGCTGGTGCCGTGCGAGCAGTGACCTTCGCGTGCCCGGGCTCCCCGGCCGACGCAGCTGCCCGGCTCGAGGCGGCGATCGACGCGCGCCCCTGGAACGCGGCCGGGATGGACGGCTGGATTCGGGGGGGCGGCGCGGTGCTCTATTACCGCGACGCCGCCCGCTACCGCGCGCTGTTCCGCCGCACGTTCGTCGGGCAGTTCCGCCAGCGGGGCGACGCCACGGTGCTCGAGGGCCGGTTCGGGATGACGTTGCTCGCCCGGCTGCTCCTGCCGGTGTGGCTCGCCCCCGCCGTTGTGTGCTTCGTGCTGGCCCTCGTGCCCACCCGCCTCGAGCCCCAGTCGCCCGGCCCCAGAATCGTGCTGTTGCTCCTGGGCACCCTGTTGGGCGTGCTGGCGTTCGGTCGCTTCGCGCTCGAATGGTGGGGCCGGCCGGGCGACCGCGACGCCATCACGCACGGCATCCGCGCTGCGCTCCAGGCGCGCGACCGCGTCTGACCGCGCGCTCGAGCCGCCTCGCCGGCTATCTGTTCGCCCTCGCGGCCGGCGCCGTGTGGGGCACCACCGGCCCGCTCTCCACGGCGCTGTACCGGGCCGGCGAGGCGATCACCGGGATCGGCTTCTGGCGCCTGGTGCTCGGTCTCGCCGGCCTGCTCCTGTATGGCCTGCTTCGGCCGCAGCTGTTCCGAATCGATCGCACCGCCTGGCTGCTCGTGGGACTGGGCGGCGGTGCGCTGGTGGCCCTGTTCGAGGTGGCGTACCAATTCGGCATCGCCGGAACGGGGGTCGCCGGAGCCGCGGCGTTGCTCTACGTGGCGCCCGTCCTCGTCGCGATTCTCGCCAAGCCGCTCCTGGGCGAGCGGCTCACCACCCTGCGCGTACTGCTCGCCCTCGTCGTGATGGCGGGAGCGGCCCTCACGGTCCAGGGGGGGAGCCACGGCGCGGGCGCCGCCGCGATTCCGTTGCCGAGCCTGATCCAGGGCGTGGCGGGCGGGCTGCTCGCCATGCTGTCGTACGCGGGGACTACGCTGCTCGCCCGCTTCGCGGTGCCGCGCTATGGCGCGCTCCAGGTGCTGTTCCTCGAGATCGTCGGCGGGGTGGTCGTGTTGGGCGTCGTGCTACCGCTCAGCGGACACACGCCGCTGCCACCGCACACGACCGGCGCCTGGATCTACGTGCTGCTCTTGTCGCTCGGCTCCGTCCTCGCGGCGAACTTCCTGTTTTTCGCGGGCGTCAAGCGGATCGACGCGGCTCCCACGGCCGTGGCCGCGACGATCGAGCCGGTGGTCGGCACGCTGCTCGCCCTGATCCTGTTCGACCAGCGGTTGTCGCCGCTCGGCTGGCTGGGGCTCGCGATGGTCGTGGGCGGCGTCGCCACGGGGTACTTGCAGGAAGCGAAGCCCACGGAATAGGAGGACGTAGCAGCGATGCTCCCGCTCGCCTTCGTGCTCGCCGCGCTGCAACAGCCGGCCGCCGCTGCGGCCAACCTGCCGCCCCAGGTGAGTGACACGTCGCCGTTCCGGCGACTCGTCCTCCCCACTGCGACCCCGCTGCGGGCGGGCTCCGGCGCGCCGGGGCCGCGCTACTGGCAGCAGCGCGCCGACTACACCATCCGGGCGTCGCTCGACACGGCGACCCACATCATCGCGGGCGCGGAGACGATCCGCTATACGAACAACTCCCCCGACACCCTGCGCTACCTCTGGCTCCAGCTCGACCAGAACATCTACAAGGCGTCGAGCCGCGGGGCGTTTCTCAACCCGACCGACGCTCGCTTCGCGGGCCGCGGCTTCGAGGGAGGGTATACGATCGATTACCTCCGGGCCGTGCGACGGATCGGGCGGGCGGCGGGTCGGGTCCCGCTCGCCACGACGCTGAACGGCACGATGCTGCGCGCCGATCTCGACCGGCCGCTGGCGCCTGGCGGGCAGGCGGAGCTCGAGCTGGCGTATCGCTTCGAAGTGCCGGAGCACGGATCCGACCGCATGGGACGGGAGCAGTTCGCGAGCGGCTGGCTCTACGAGATCGCTCAGTGGTACCCGCGCGTGGCCGTGTACGACGACGTGCGCGGCTGGAACACGGAGCAGTACCTCGGCCAGGGCGAGTTCTACCTCGAGTACGGTGACTTCGACGTCGCCATCACGGTGCCGCGCGGCTTTCTGGTGGCCGCGACCGGTACCCTGATGAACCCGCTCGAGGTGCTCACGGCGGCGGAACGCGCCCGCCTCGCCCGTGCCCTGCGCTCGGACGCGACCGTGGCCATCGTCGCGAAGGCGGAGGTGGCGCAGGCGTCGACGCGTCCCTCCGGCGCGAGCCCGACGCTCACGTGGCACTACACCGCGAAGCACGTGCGCGACGTGGCCTGGGCCGCGGCCGCGAACTTCATCTGGGACGCGAGCGGCTACGACGGCGTCCTGATCCAGTCGTTTTATCCACCGGAGGCGAACGCCGACTGGGCACGCTCCACCGAATACGCCCGCCACTCGATCAAGCACTACTCGGAAAAGTGGCAGCGCTACCCCTATCCCACTGCGATTAACGTGGGGGGGCCGGTGGGCGGCATGGAATACCCGATGATCGTGTTCTGCGGCCAGCGCGCGGGAGAGCGCGGCCTGTTCGGCGTGACCACCCACGAGCTGGGCCACGAATGGTTCCCGATGGTCGTGGGGTCGAACGAGCGGCTGTACGCCTGGATGGACGAGGGCTTCAACACGTTCATCAATATCTACTCGACACAGGCGTTTTATCACGACGCCACGCCTCAGGGACGCGGGGTGGCGGCCCAGTGGGCGCAGTTCGCCGCGAGCGGTCAGGACGAGCCGCCGCTCGTCGCCGCCGACCGCGTGAGCCCGCGCCTGCTGGGCCAGATCGAGTACAACAAGCCCGCGACTGGACTGTATCTCTTGCGCCAGCACATTCTCGCCGACACCGCGCGATTCGACGCCGCGTTCCGCGAGTACATCCGGCGCTGGGCGTACAAACACCCCACGCCGGCGGATTTCTTCCGCTCCATGGAAGACGGGTTGGGCGAGGACCTCTCGTGGTTCTGGCGCGGCTGGTTCTACCGCACCGACGTCGTGGACCAGGCCGTGGATTCGGTGCGCATGCGCAGCGACTCGACCGGCACCACCGCGGCCGTGTTCCTCTCGAGCCCGGGCGCGCTCCCGATGCCCGTGGACCTGCGGCTCGGTTACGCCAACGGCGCGGCGGACGACATCCGGCTCCCGGTGGAGATCTGGTTCCAGGGCAATCACTACGTCTACGAACGGAAGGTGCCGGCGGAGGTCGTGAAGGTGGAGATCGATCCCGGGCAGAATTTTCCGGATGTGCGGCGGGCGAACAACGTGTGGGCTAAACCGTGACGGCGTTATACGACGCTACGACGCCACGACGCCACGTTGTACGACTTATGACGTAGCGTCGTGGCGTCGGGCAACGCCGTTCAAGACGACCAGGAACACACCTCCCCACACCAGCCCCGGCAAATCACGCAGATCCCGCCCATAGTGCATCCACAGCCAGCGCGCGATGACGTAGCACCACAGGCCTCCGCCGAACCAGCCGGCAACGCGCACCAGCGGCCCGACGCCCTCGCGGATTCCCGGGAGGGCCAGCAGCAGCTTGTCGACATAGTAGCCGAGGAACGTGAAACAGAACGCCATCGTGAACGTGTCGACGAAGTCCGCGCCAAGCGACCCGTGGCGCGGCAAGAGCACCAGGAACACGACGCCCAGCACACCGGCCATGAGCGTGGTGCGGGTCACGGTCTTGACGAAGGGCTCGCCCATCAGCGGGCTCCCGTCAGCGCTTGCGGCCGGAGGTACTGGTCGAGCCAGTCGAGCACCGTGCTCCACCACAGGCGGCGGTTGCGGGGCTTGAGCACCCAGTGTCCCTCGTCGGGAAAATACAGGAACTTGGCCGGCACGCCCAGCACTTTGGCCGCCGTGAACGCCTGGTAGCCCTCGGACAGGTCCACGCGGTAATCGAGCTGGGAGTGCACGATCAGGATCGGCGTCTTCCAGTTGCGCGCGAAGTTCAGCGGCGACCACTTCTCGTACAGCGCCCGGCTGGCGTGCGGGGGGCCGCCGAACTCCCAGTCCACGAACCACAGCTCCTCGGTGCTTCCCGCCATGCTCGCCGGGTTGAACACGCCGTCGTGCGCGACGAAGGCCTTGAAGCGGTTGGTGTGGCCGGCCATCCAGTACACCATGTAGCCGCCGTAGGAAGCCCCGGCCGCGCCCATGCGCGTCGAGTCCACGTACGGCAGCCGGGCCACGATGTCGAGCCCCTGCATCAGGTCTTCGTAAGGATAGTCGCCCCAGTGCTGCGAGACGGCGTCGGTGAACTTCTGTCCGTAGCCGGTCGAGCCGTGGCGATTCACGGCCACGACGACGTAGCCCCGCGCGGCGAACATCTGGTAGTTCCAGCGCGCGTGCCACAGGTCGAGCCAGGCCGTCTGGGGGCCGCCGTGCAGCAGGTAGACGAGCGGGTATTTCTTCGACGCTTCGAACCCCGGCGGTTTGAGGATCCAGCCGTACACCGAGTCGCCCAGCGCGCCGCGGAAGCCGAATTGCTCGAGCGGCGCCAGCGCGAGCCCGGCTACGGCGGCGTCGCTGTGGTGCGACAGCTGGCGGCCCCCGACCCACAGCTCCGCGGGATGCGTCGCGGTCTGATGGAGGTAGGCGAGCGTCTTGCCATCGGGAGCGATGCTGACGCTCGTGTTCACGCCCGCCGACCCGATGACCTGGGACCGCTGCCATGACGGCACGTCGATCCGATACACGTTCTCGCGCCCGCGCTCCTCCACCACCGCGTAGATGCACTTCGAGTCGGGGCACCAGGTGTAGGACCCGACCGAAAGCGTCCACCCCGCCGTCACCTCAACCGTCCGCCCATCCGTCCATCCGCCCGTCCGCCCAACCAGCATCAAGCGCTCTCGATCAGCTTCGAACCCCGGGCGCTCCATCGAGAGATACGCGAGCCAGTGTCCGTCGGGAGAGTAGCGGGGGGTATTGTCGGCCCCCCGGCCCGCGGTGAGCGCGTGCATCCCGGAGCCGTCGGCGCGCATGACATACACGTCGACGTTCGTGTTGTCCGCCACGCTCGAGTCGCCGTGCAGTGCCACCGCGATCTCCTTACCTTCCGGCGCGACGGCCACGTCGCCATCGCCGCTCGTGGCGATCGTGGGCACGTCGTGGTCCACCGGCGTGAGATCCCTGGCGCTGCCGTCGGCGATGGACACGAGGAACAGGTGCTGTCGCTTGCCGGCCCGCCACTCGTCCCAGTGGCGCCACATCAGCTCCGTCCAGATGCGGGCCTCGGTGGGGTAGTCCCCGTTGCGGCGGTCGATCTCCTGGTCCGCGGGCCACTTGATGTCGCTCGTGACCAGTACGCTCGTCCCGTCGGGCAGCCACACCGGGTCGGACACGCCGTCGGCGAGGCTCGAGACACGGCGCGCCTCGCCCCCCGTTCCTCCCACCGGCAACAGCCACAACTGCGCCCCGCTCTCCCGCGTCGAGACGAAGGCCAGCGTGCGCCCGTCGGGCGACCAGCGGGGCTGGCGGTCCGAGCCAGGGCCCGCGGTGAGCTGGCGCGTCGTGCCGCCCGCCACGTCGGCCAGCCAGATGCGTGTGGTGCCGCGGTTCTCCTTGAGCGAGTAGTGGGTCACGGTGTAGGCGACCCACTTGCCGTCAGGCGAGAGCTGCGGGTCACCGACGACGGGCAGCGCCAGATAATCGTCCACCGTGATGGCACGCTGCTGCGCGACGAGACCGGGAAACGGGAAAGGGGAAACGGGAAACGTGAGACATCCGAGCACGACCAGTAACTGTTTCTTCATGAGGCCTTCCGTTGCCGATCAGTAGTCCGGATGCGTGAGGATCGCCTTCACCAGGTCGTCGAACACCTTGGAGTCCGGGGTTACGGCCCCGCTTGCATCCGAATGGACGTTCCAGGCGCACAGCTCGTTCAGCGCCGTGGCCTCCTCGTACGTGAGGTGTAGCCGGTAGCCGTCCCCCGCCCGGCTGGCGCCGTCGAGCACCTTTTTCAGGACGTCGGGCATGTGCCGGGCCCCGCGCACGGCGTCGTACTGCGCCCGGCTGACGGTGAGATCCATGAGTCCTTGCCAACGAGCGGGTCGGGGGCGAAATCTCCTGCCGTCGCCCCGTCCCCGCAAGGAAGGTCGATGCCCCGCACGGAGTTCATCGCCACCGGCTTCCACGTCCCCGAGCGGGTCGTCTCGAACGACGACCTCGCCCGCACGATGGAGACGTCCGACGAGTGGATCGCGCAGCGCTCGGGGATCAGGACCCGGCACTGGGTGTCCGAGGGCGAGACCGGGGTCTCACTCGCGCGCGAGGCGACGTGCCGCGCGCTCGACCGCGCGGGTATGCAGCCCGCCGACCTGGATTGCATCGTCTACTGCACCTGCACGCCGGACCATTTCGAGCCCGGCAACGGCGTCTTTCTCGCGCGCGAGCTGGGCCTTTCCGACGTGCCGGCCATCGACGTGCGCAACCAGTGCTCGGGGTTCGTGTACGGGCTGTCGGTGGCCGACGCCTGGATCCGCACCGGCCAGTACCGCCGCGTGCTGCTGGTGGGCGCGGAGGTGCACTCGCGCGGGCTCGACAAGACGACTGCCGGGCGCGATACGGCGGTGTTGTTCGGCGACGGCGCCGGCGTCGCGATCCTCGGCCCCACCGACGACCCGGGACGCGGTGTGCTCACGACGCACCTGTACGCCGACGGCCGGCACGCCGAGAAGCTGTGGGTGGACGCTCCCGGACTGGCGCACGACCCGTTCATCAGCGAAGAGCTGATCCGCGATGGCAAGCACCGCGCCGTGATGGACGGGCGCGAGGTCTTCAAGTACGCCTCCATCCTGATGCCGCAGTCGGTCAAGGCCGCGCTCATGGCGAACGGCCTGACGCCCGCCGACGTGAAGCTGCTGGTGCCACACCAGGCCAACCTGCGGATCATCGAGATGGTGCAGAAGGCGGCCGGCCTGCGGGACGATCAGGTGTACGTGAACATCCAGAAGTACGGCAACACGACCGCCGCGTCGATCCCGATCGCGCTGCACGAAGCCCTGGACGAGGGGCGGCTCGCGCGGGGTGACCTGCTCGTCCTCACGGCGTTCGGCTCGGGCTTTACGTGGGCGAGCGCGGCGATCCGGTGGTGACTACTTGATCTCCTGCCCCCACAGGTCCCGGTAGACGATCGGTCCCTCGTTCAAGGCCCTGATCCCCGCCTCGATTTGCGCCTTGTCACCCACCACCACGATGTCGAAATGGTCCGGATCGATGTACTGCCGGGCGACACGCTGCACGTCGGCTGCCGTGACGGCGCCGATCCGCCCGATGTAGCGGTCGTAGTAGTCGAGCGGCAGGCCGTAGCTGAGCACCTCGCGGAACCGCGCAGCGGCCCCGCCCGTCGTCTCGAAGTCTCCCGGCAGCCCGAGCGTGACGTACGCTTTGGCCTTGGCGAGCTCTCCCTCGGGGACCGGCTCCTCGCGGATGCGACGCAGCTCCTTCAGGAACTCGACCAGCGAGCTGTCGGTCTTGGCGGTCACGACCGATGCGAGCGCGACGAACGCGCCCGCCAGCTGCCGCGCCGCGAACTGCGAGAACGCGCCGTAGGTGTATCCGTGCGTCTCGCGCAGATTCTGGTTCAAGCGCGAGGTGAACGCACCGCCCAGGATCGTGTTGAGCACTTCCAGGGCGTACCAGTCGGGCGTGGAGCGCGCCGGTCCGATGTGGCCGATCCGGATTACCGACTGCGCCGCACCGGGTTTGTCGATCAGATAGACGGCCCGCGTCGCGGTGGCCGGCGCGGTTTCACCCGCGAGCCCGGGCACGTCGCCCTGCGGCCACGCGCCGAACCGTGCCGCCACGAGCCCGCGCGCCTGGGCCAGCGTGATGTCGCCGACCAGGAGGATGCGCGCGTCGTTCGGCCGGTAGTAGGCACGATAAAACCCCGCCACGCGATCGCGCGTCAGCGCGGCGGTGGCGCCGTCGGTGCCGTTCAGCGGATGCCCGTACGGATGAGCCGGCCCGTACACGATCGCCGGGAACGCCACGTTGGCCACGGCGACGGGCTCGTCACGCTGCTGCACCAGCTGCGCACTCCGGAGCTCGCGCTGGCGGGCCACCTCCGAGTCGGAAAAGGTGGGCCGCAGCACCACGTCGGCGAGCAGGTCGAGCGCCGCCTCGAGCCGCCGCCGCGGCACGTGCAGCGAGGCCACGGCGCCATCCGCCGTCGCCGTCGTGTTGAGCTGCGCGCCGAGGAACGCCGCCTCGTCCGCCACGTCGAGCGCGCCGCGCGCGCCCGCCCCCTGCTGCAGCATCAACGCGGTGAAGGTCGCGAGCCCCGGGAGGTCCGCCGGATCGCGCGCCGCCCCGGCGTCCACCAGCACCTGGACGTCCACCACCGGCACCTTGTGCACCTCCACCACGGCGAGCGTCAGGCCGTTGGGGAGCGTCGCCGTCTGGATCGCGGGCAGCTTGAGGGCGGGCGGGGGCGGGAGGGTCGGAGGCTTCGAGCGATCGACTTGGGCGGACAGGCGGTCGGGCGGATTGGCGGACAGCAAGGCCGCTGCCGTTCCGAGCGCGAGCCCCGTCCGAGCAAGTCCGACCGCCCCACCGCCCGTCCGCCTGACCGCCGCCGTCATGGCTTCACCCCCAGCTCCGCTTTCCCCTGCGGCACCACGCTCAGCACCACGCGGTGCGCGCCCGTGAGATAGGTCTTGACGGCGCGCTGCACGGCCGCGGGCCGCACCCGACCGTAGCGGTCGAGGTCCTTCTGAAAGTAGTCCGGCGTGCCCACGAAGTAGTTGTAGAAGTTCAGCTGGTCCGCCTTGCCCCCGAAGCCGCCCACCCGCTCCATGCGGGACAGGAACTCGGCTTCGAACGTGTTGCGCGCCCGCTCGACCTCCCGCGCCGTGGGGCCCTGGTCCGCCAGCTTGCGCAGCTCCTCGTCGATCACCCGCTGCAGCTCGCCGAGCTCGTGCCCCGGGCGGGCGGTGGCGAAGATCTCGAACTTGCCGTCGATGCGAGTGCCGTCCTGAAACGCCACGACGTCGGTGGCGATCTGCAGGTCGTACACCAGGCGCCGGTACAAGCGCGACGAGCGGCCGCCGGCGAGCACGTTCGCGACCACGTCGAGCGTCGCGTCGTCGTCCGCGAACGCCTTGACCGTGTGCCATGTGTCGTACACGCGCGGCAGCTGCACCTTGTCCTCGAGCACCGCGGGGACGTCCGCGCTGAGGCGAACAGGAGGTGGCGGCGTGCGGGTCACGGCTGGGCCGCGCGGGATATCCCCGAAGTACCGCTCCACCAGCGCGCGGGCGTCGGCCGGCGAGATGTCCCCCGCGATGGCGATGGTCGCGTTGTTGGGCGTGTAGTAGGCCTGGAAGAAGCGGCGCACATCTTCCAGTGTGGCCGCCCGCAGATCCTGCATCGACCCGATCACCGGCCAATGGTACGGGTGATTCGGCGGATACAGCCGGTCGAGAATACTCTCCTGGGCGAGTCCGTAGGGACGGTTCTCATAGCTCTGCCGCCGCTCGTTCTGCACCACGCCCCGTTGAATGTCGACCTTGTCGGTGGTGATCTCGGGCAGCAGGAACCCGAGGCGGTCCGAGTCGAGGTACAGCATGAGGGGCAGGGCGTTGGCCGGACCGTCTTCGTAGTAGTTGGTGCGGTCCTCCGTGGTCGAGCCATTGTTGTCGCCGCCCGCCGCCTCGAGCAGCCGGTCGAATTCGCCGGTCGGCACGTGCTCCGAGCCCATGAACATGATGTGCTCGAACAGATGGGCGAACCCGGTGCGGCCGGTCCGCTCGTCCGACGAGCCGACGTGGTACCAGGTGTTCACCGCCACCACCGGCACGGAGTGGTCCTCGTGCAGGAGCACCTGCAGCCCGTTGGGAAGCGTGAACGTCGTGTAGGGAACCCGGAGGGTCTGGGCGGACAGGCCGGCGGCGCACGCGAGGCCGAGCACCAGGGTGGTCGTAAACGACATGCGGGGCATCATCACTCCTCAGATTCGTGATTCACCCGGACGGTTGCACGTCCGCGGGGAGCTGTCGGGCACGCCGGAGATTTGCGGTGGAAACTCCGCCGTCGCAAGTTGCGTAGGGCGCCCACCGGGAGACACGACATGATCGGCTTGCTGATCGCAGCGGCGGCGTTGGGCGGGGGGTTTGTGGGTGCGCGCAACTTCGTGCGCCGCCGGCTGCGGTTCGTCGCGGCGGTGCGGCGCCCGGCCGCGCCGCTGGTGGCGGGCCTCGCGGCCACGGCCGTCGCCCTCCCCATCGCGGCGCTCCCGATCGTCACCATCGGGACCGCGGTCGCATTCGGCGTCGGGGTGGCGAGCGGGGTGGTGAGCGGGCGCCGCGAGCCCCCCCCGGACGCCTAGACGACCTTCAATCCCGCCTCGGGGGCCGTCGCCTCCGGCCGGCCGGCCACGGCCCGCAACGCCCGCACCGCGTTCTTCGCGAACGTCTTGCCCGCGCCCTTCTCCACTTCTTCGAGCGCGCTCCACTTGGGAAACGCCGGACGCACCGGCGTCGCCATCTGTAGGGTCTCGAACGCGTCCGCCACCGCGAGAATCTTCACCGTAGTCGGGAGCGGCAACGCTTCGATGTCCCAGTCCTCACCGACGATCTCGTAGTAGTGCCCGTATTCCCCGATGATCTGGGCGGCGCCCCGCATGGCGCGCGCCACCGTCACCGACGAATCCGTCACCGAGCGTGACAGGAGGCGCAGCAGCCGCTGATCGCGCGTGCCCACCTCGTGCAGCAACGCCGCCACGCGCAGGTTCTCCACGTCGTCCTCGGGGAGGTTCAATTCACGCCCGATCGCAGCCGCGACGTCCGCCACGCGTTTCGAGTGGCCCTGCTGGTTGCGCTCGGCGGATTCGATGTGGTAGGTCAGCAGCTCGAGCGTCGCCAGATACGCGTTCTTCACCTCGGCCAAGCGCGCCTGGCGCTGCTCGGCGAGCCCGCCCACGACGTACCCCGTGAGGATGAGGAACCCGGCCCACGGCGCGAGCGCGAGCAGCGCGTCGCCGTACAAGCCCGGGAGCATGTCGAGGCCCTGCACGTCCTGCCAGTAGAACACGAGCCCGACCACGAACACCCCGGCCATCACGGCGAAGCGTCGGCCGCCGTAGAAGCCGGCGAGGATCATGGGCAAGTAGTAGAAGCTGAGAAAGGCGAACTTCTGGTCCACGAGGTTGTGAATCGCCACCATCGCGAGCACGAGCAGCAGCACGAACGTCTGCTCGAAGTAGCGGAAGAAGAGCAGCTTCGCGCGCTCCAGCGGACGCGGTTGAGCCACGAGCGACCTCGCTGTTGTGCGGTGTCCAGGGGACGCGAACCCAAAGTGAGCGAACGGCCTCGCCGACGCAATAGGGCGGCCCCGCTATGAAACCTCTCCCGCCTCCCCGCTCCCCGTTTCGTCGACCGACCCCGCGTCCTCGTACCCGGCGCACTGCAACACCGGCAGCGGCGGATAGCGCGGGAAGCCCGGATCAGTGTCGGCCCGGCCGCACCGGAAGAAGGTGGAGCCGCGCCGATTGGTGACCGTGCGCACCCAGCGGCATGAGAGACAGAGACCGACGGCGGGTGTCACACATGCACCTGTACCGGCTCACGCAGCCTGCGCCGCAACACCGGGTGCGTCGCCCACACGTACCAACCCATCGCGCACACCGCCAGCACGTTCGCCGCGACTACGGTCCAGACGCCGAGGGCTCCCAGCACCCACTGGGCCCCGAGCGCCATCACCGACACGACCACGGCCTCCAGGACGATTGCGGCCATCACGGCGATCAGGATGAGAGCGGGGGTCCGCTCGACCTGCTCCGCGATCGCGACGAACACAATGCCGGCGACCGCGAACGCCGCCACGTGAACCACGGTGTAGGCCGCCACGAGGCCGATGTTCGCCTGTACCGCCGCGACATTGGACGCGCCGAACAGCAGTGCCGCGCCCAGCGCCGCCGGCGTCCGCAACGGTCGGCCGGCGGCCACGTCCAGCGCGAAGAACCAGAGCGCAACGGTGGCCGCCCCGACCAGCCCGGTGACCAGCCCTTGCGCGAGCAGGGGGTGACCTTTCAGGGCTGCGAGTCCGAGCGGGTGTTGATCCCGCGCGGCCCGGTGCAGGTACGCCATGAGGACGAAACCCGACAGCACGTTGGCGGCGACCACATGCGGCCACGGCACCACCGCGACGCGGGAGGCGCCGCTGAGCGACAACCCCGCGTAGAACACCAATTCTTGTGCGACCAGGCCGAACATCACGCCCAGCAGCAGGCGCGGGGGCGTTCGCAGGGCCGTGAGCGCGGCCGCCATGGCGACGCCGAGCAGCGCGAACACGCCGAAGTGGATCAATGAGTACGCTACGACCAGGCGTAACGTCGGGGGACCGACTTCTTGTCCAGCCAACGTAGCCGCGAGGGCGGCGGGCGTGTGAAAGGGTCGACCGGCGACGGAGTCCACCACGAGGAACCACAGCGCGACCACCAGGCCCGCAAGGAGCCCGCCGACGACGCCATCGGCGATCAGGTGGTGGATGGACCGCTTCATGGGGGTATCCTCCTCCTGGGTGCCTCAAGGCAATATCGCGCGCGGTCGGGCCGGCGCAACAGCGCTCGAGCCGCTGGCGTTCTGGTGGCCTAGGCACGCAGGCGTGCAGCGGGTGAACGGAGCGAGATGTTCACCCGCTGCGCGTGCGTTCGCACGCGTCCGGCGCCAGCGCGCGCCACACCTCACGAGTCGATACCTCGCAAGAGACCTAGTTCGGGAATCTCGTTACTCCATTGGCTTGGATGCTCTTGAACAGAATAGTCTGGGTTGTCAGCGGGTTTGTGCCAAACCAGCCGCTATCAACTCCCAGGAAGATCGAATTGATTGTCAGACCCTGGGCAGCGGCCAGCGTGACCGCTTCAGAGTACGTTCCGTAAAAGGTGCCGCCAAGCTGAGTTGAATCCCACCTCGGCTCTGGGCCTGTCACCAAGTTCCCCGTTGATTGCCAGGAACCGGACATGCAGAGCGTGTACTGAGGGAACGGGCCGATATAGACATGAACCTCTGCGCCGTTTGACATGACCACGCTGAACCTAGGCGAACCGGCGCCGCAGTCCCCGTTCTCGACGTAGTACATAGTCGCGAGCGTGGTGAGTTGGTCGAGCGTCTTGCCTCTGGTGTTGTACATCACCATGTAACCGAATGTGAACGTGTTAGCAGCGAAGCAAACCAGAGGCCCCCCAGGACATGCCGACTGCGTAAAAACAACGGTTTCATCGCTGAACCGCTCAGGATGGGCGGTGCCAATGAAGGTTCCGAATCCATTCGGGTCTGGCGGTGTGGGATCGGAGACGAGCGCTACCAGGGCATTTGACGTTGAGGACACACTCGCTGTTGCGGTGCCCTCGGTCAGTTCACCCGTAGACCAATCGTAGTTGAACGATGTGGTTGAGGTGATAGGACCGAAGTTCACACTGATGTAGTTGACCGGAGTGGAGGAATCAGCCAACAAGTCGGTCAACACATGCCGGGGTGCCTCCGTGGGCGCCGCCGCCCGCTCACAAGCGACGCCCAAACACAACATCGTGGGATAGATGAGAACCGCAGCAGCTCTTCGGATCGTTTGCATCGGTCTCCTCCCGAGACTGGCACGTTGGTGGTGAGAAGGCGCATGTGTGTCGTCTTCGGAGGAGGCGGGCGTGGCTCAATCGCAACTGCTGACATCGTCGCGTCGGGAAATCGGATGGGAAACTGTTGCCGACATGCAGCATGCAAACCGAGTGCCGCACGCGCGCTACGGATTGCTTTCGCGTATTCCGGGTTGGGAACCCCCGTCACCGAGGCTCGCCGTGCTGCAGCCGCGCAACGCGACCCGGGTGTTGTGGGATGTTACTTGCTGCGCAGGCGCTCCAACCTACTGTTTCGCCGCCACCTGCTCGGTGGCCCGGAGCACCCGCAGCGCGTTGAGCCCCGCCATCTTCCGCACGTCCGCTTCGCTCCACCCCCGCCGCAACAGCTCGGCGATCAGGTCGGGAAACTTGGAGACATCCTCGAGCCCGACGGGGACCTCGGTGATGCCGTCGAAGTCGGAGCCGAGCCCCACGTGGTCGACGCCGGCGACGGCGCGGATGTGCTCGATGTGATCCGCCACTTGCGCCAGCGTCGCTTTCGGCGTGCGTGCCGCCCACACTTTGGTCGATTCCGCGATGCTCGTCGCCTCCACGCCAGCGGCGCGTAACGCCCGGGCGCGCGCCTCCATACTGTCCTCATACACCCGCACCGCCTCGGACACGAAGCCGGGGTTGAAATTCACCATGACGATGCCGCCGTTCGCCGGTACGAGCTTGAGAATCGAATCCGGCACGTCGCGCGCATGGCCGGTCAGCGCGCGGGCCGACGAGTGGGAAAACATCACGGGGGCGCGCGTCGCATGCAGCGCGTCCGACATCGTGGCATCGTTCACGTGGGAGAGATCCACCACGATCCCGAGGCGGTTCATCTCGTGCACCACGTCGCGCCCGAACGCCGAGAGACCGCGGCGCGCGGTGTCGGTGGAGGCCGTCGCCCACGACAGGCTGCGCCAGTGTGTGAGGGTGATGTAGCGCACGCCCAGCGCCGCGAACATCCGCAGCGCGCCGGGCGAATTCTCGATGGCGTGGCCACCCTCGATGCCGATCAGGCAGGAGATCTTCCCCGCCGTGAAGTTCCGCTCGACGTCCGCGGCCCGATAGGCCATCGCGAGGTCGCGCGGATACTTCGCGCACAGCCGCTTGATCAGATCGATCTGCTCGAGCGCGTACACCGCCGGATGGGGCCCGGAGTCCATGGTCGTGACGGGCACGTACGCCGCCCAGAACTGCGCCCCCACGCCGCCCGCGCGCAGCTTCGGGGTGTCGGTCATGAGCTTCGGCTGTAGCACGGCGAAGTCCACGGAGTCGAGTCCGCCACGGGCGCGAATGGCGTCGGGGACGTCGTTGTGGCCGTCGATCAGCGGGACCGTCTTGAGGATGCGGAGCGCCTGGGCGCGGTAGTCCTGGGCGGCCAGGCGGACCGACCGACCGGCGGACACGAGCAACGCGAGACCGAGCATTCGGTAGACCAGGCGCATTGACACCCGCCGAGCTTGGGAGGCGGAAAGCTGGCTCCCCACCACGCGGTTATCAAGATTACGTTTCGGAACCATGCCCGTCCCTGATGCCAAGACGAAGATCGCGCTCGACGTGAACGGCGAGTCCGTCGAGGTGGCCTTCGCGCCGCACAAGACCCTGCTCGAGGTGCTGCGCGAGGACCTGAGCCTCACGGGCACCAAGCACGGCTGCGAGCTGGGTGAGTGCGGCACGTGCACCGTGCTGGTCGACGGCACGCCGGTGCTCTCCTGTCTGGTGCTCGGCCTCGCCTGCGCGGGACGGCGCGTGCGGACGGTCGAGGGGATGGCCGCCGGCGGCAAGCTGCACCCGCTGCAGGACGCTTTCGCCGAGCTGGGCGCGGCGCAGTGCGGCTATTGCACCCCCGCGTTCCTGCTCGCCGCCGAGGCCCTGCTCGCCGAAAACCCCCGCCCCACCCGGGACGACATCAGGCACGCGCTGGCGGGCAACCTGTGCCGCTGCACCGGTTACATCAAGATCTACGAGGCGGTCGAATTGGCGGCCGCTCGCATGCGCGGCGAGCCCGCCGAGCCGGCGCCGGAGACGCTGTATGGGCAGCGCTGAGCTGCGCGTCGTCGGCAAGGCACTCCGCAAGGTCGACGCGACGGCCAAGGTGACGGGCGCCACGAAGTTCGCGGACGACCTGTTTCTGCCCCGGATGCTGTACGCGAAACTACTGCGCAGCCCTCATCCCCACGCCCGCATCGTCTCGATCGACGCGTCGCACGCCGCCGCGCTCCCGGGCGTGAAGGCCGTGCTCACCGGCAAGGACCTCCCCATCCCGTTTGGAATCCTCCCGGTCAGTCAGGACGAGCACGCGCTTGCCCTCGACAAGGTGCGGTTCGTGGGCGATCCCGTGGCGGCCGTGGCGGCGACCAGCGAGGAGGCGGCCGCCGCGGCGCTCGGCCGCATCGCCGTCCAGTACGAGCCGCTGCGCCCCGTCACCGACGCCCGAGACGCGCTCGCCCACCCCGAGCCCCGCATCCACGAGTACGGCGACCTGGGGAACCTGCACAAGCTGATTCACCTCGAGTTCGGCGACGTGGAGCAGGGGTTTCGAGACGCCGACCTGGTGCGCGAAGACACCTTTTTCTTCGAGGGCAGCACGCACCTCCCGATGGAGCAGCACGCCGCGGTGGCCGATTGGTCGGCCGACGGGAAGGTCACCCTGTGGAGCTCCACCCAGACGCCCCACTACGTCCACCGCGCGCTTGCCCAGGTGCTCGAGCTCTCACCGGCGCGGATCCGCGTAATCGCCTGCCCCAACGGAGGCGGGTTCGGCGGCAAGAGCGACCCCTTCAGTCACGAGATCGTCGCGGCCAAGCTGGCCATGGTCACCGGTCGGCCCGTGAAGATCACGCTCACGCGCGAGGAAGTGTTCTACTGCCACCGCGGGCGTCACCCCACGCTGATGTGGGTCAAGACGGGCGTGAAGAAAGACGGCGCCATCACCGGCATGCACTTCCGATCGCTGCTCGACGGCGGCGGGTACGGGTCCTACGGGGTGGCGAGCACGTACTACACGGGGGCGCTGCAGACGGTCACGTATCACGTTCCCCGTTACACGTTCCAGGGCGCACGAGCGTTCACCAACAAGCCTCCGTGTGGTCCGAAGCGGGGGCACGGGACTCCCCAGCCGCGCTTCGCGCTCGAGGTCCACCTCGACAAGATCGCCGAGCAGCTCGGGCTCGATCCCGCCGAGCTCCGGCTCAGGCATCTGGTCCCGCCCAACTCGCTCACCGCCAACTGGCTGCGCGTCGGCACGATGGGACTGGGGCGCTGCATCGAGAAGGTCGTCCAGGGCTCGGGCTGGAAGGACAAGTTCAAGAAGCTGCCCCTCGGAAAAGGGATCGGCCTCGCGTGCTCGTCCTACATCACGGGCGCGGGGCTGCCGATCTATTGGAATGCCATGCCGCATTCCGGCGTGCAGCTCAAGTGCGACCGCGGCGGCGGAGTGACGGTGTTCTGCGGCTCGACCGAGATCGGGCAGGGCTCCGATTCCATCCTCGCCGCGATCGTCGCGGAGGTGCTCGGTATCAACCCGTTCGACATCGCGGTGGTCACGGGCGACACCGACCTCACGCCCGTCGATCTGGGCAGCTACTCGAGCCGGGTCACCCTCATGACCGGTCACGCGGCGATCCAGGCGGCCGAACGGGCGCGCGCGCTGATTGCCAGACATGCCGCCGCGCAGCTCGCAGTACCCGTCGAACGCGTCGGATTCGCGGACGGCCGGGTGTTCGACCTGGAGCGTCCCGAGCCGGGACTCTCGTTTGCGGACGCCGTACGGCTCGCCGAAGCGGCGGAGGGAACGGTGGGCACCGTGGGCTCGTATACGCCGCCCCCCTCCCCCGGGAAATACCGCGGCGCGGGCGTCGGCCCGTCACCCGCGTACTCCTACAGCGCCTGCGTGGCGGAGGTGGATGTGGACCCGGCCACGGGCATCGTCCGCGTCCCCAAGATCTGGATCGCGCACGACGTGGGGCGAGCCATCAACGCCGCGACCGTGATGGGGCAGATCGAAGGCTCCGTGTACATGGGGCTGGGCGAGGCGCTGATGGAGGAGATGGCGTACCGCGGCAACCGCAACGTGGTGCACAAGATTCCCAGCCTGCTCGAGTACAAGAGCCCCACCACGCTCGAGATGTGCGACGTGGTGACCTACGTGGTCGAAGACCCCGACCCGAACGGCCCGTTCGGTGCCAAGGAGTGCGGGCAGGGTCCCCTGCTACCCGTACCGCCCGCCGTGGCGAATGCCGTGTACGACGCGGTCGGTGTGCGCATCGACGAGGTGCCGATCACACCGGAGAAGGTGTTCAAGGCCCTACGCGCAAAAGGAAAGGGAGAAGAGGGACGGGTCGGGCCCAAGAGCTTCCCCGAGATTCCCTGGCCCGAGCCGACGCGGGTGCCGCCGCCCTGGGAGGGGGGAGACGGAAAGGCGGTAGAGAGCGGCAAAGGCGGCAAGGGGCGGCAACGAGCGGCAAAGGCGGCAAGGCCCTGATGCTCAGACTTCCGTCGTTCACGTACCTGCAACCACGCACGCTCCAAGAAGCGCTCGCGATGAAAGCCGACGCGGGCCCCGACGGCATGTATGTCGCCGGCGGGACGGATCTGTACCCGAACATGAAGCGCCGCCACCAGGAGCCGCGCACCGTGATCTCGTTGATGGGGATTCCGGAGCTCGCAGGATGCGAAGTGCGGGATGCGGGATGCGTCGTTGGGGCATGCGTGACATTGAGCTATCTGATAGCGCACCCGACCATGCGTCAGCATTACGACACTGTCGCGCATGCGGCCGCGCTTGTGAGCACCCCGCTGCTCCGCAACATGGGAACCCTCGGGGGAAATCTCTGCCTCGACACGCGCTGCAACTACTACAATCAGACGTACGAGTGGCGCCAGGCGATCGACTTCTGCATGAAGAAGGACGGGCACATCTGCTGGGTGGCACCCTCGTCCCCGCGGTGCTGGGCCGTCAGCTCGTCCGACGTGGCCCCCGTGATGGTGGCGCTCGCCGCGGACTACGTGCTCGTCGGTCCGGGCGGCGAGCGCGTCGTGCCAGCGGCGCGGTTCTATCACAACGACGGCATCAATTATCTGACCAAGCAGCCCGAGGAGATCCTCAGCGCGGTGCGGCTGCCGCGGCCGGACGGGTGGGACGCGGTGTACCACAAGCTGCGGCGCCGCGATGCGTTCGACTTTCCGGTGCTCGGCGTGGCGGCGTGGGTGAGATGGGAAGCGGGACGAGGGACGAGGGAGCAGGGACGGGTGGCGGAGGCACGTATCGTGTTGGGCGGCGTGGCGAGCTCGCCGCAGGAGGTCCCCGAGGCCGGTGCCGCGCTCGCGGGAACCGACTTGTCGGACGACGCGATCGCAGCAGCAGCCGCCGCCGCCTATCGCCCCGCCAAGCCCCTGGACAACACCGACTTCGATCTGTCGTGGCGCAAGCAGATGACGCGCGTGTACGCGACGCGGGCGCTGGTCGAGCTGCGCCGGCGCCGCTCGCTCGCGCTGACCCCTACCCCGGAGTCCCGATGGAAGAGCTGAGTCCCCTCGAGCCGTCCCTCGCCCCGACTCACAACCTCGTGGCCGAGCGCCTGTTCCGCGCCCGCATCGTGATTCTCACGGGTGAGATCACGCAGCGCGTGGCGGCGAACGTCACCGCGCAGCTGCTCGCCATGGCCGGCGAATCGAGCGACGACATCACGGTGTTCATCAACTCCCAGGGTGGGCACGTGGAAGCGGGCGACACGATCCACGACCTGGTGCGGTTCCTGAGCCCGCGGGTACGGATGGTGGGCACCGGATGGGTGGCGAGCATCGCGGCCCTGATTTACGTGGCCGTGCCGCGCGAGGACCGCTACTGCCTCCCCAACACGCGCTTTCTGCTACACCAGCCGGCGGGCGGGGCGGGTGGGTCCGCGAGCGACATCGAGATCGAGGCGCGCGAGATACTCAAGATGCGCGATCGGTTGAACCGCGTCTTCGCGCAGCAGACCGGGCAGCCGCTCGAGCGCATCGAAGAAGATACGCGCCGCAACTTCTGGCTCTCGGCCGAGGAGGCGCGTCGCTATGGGCTGGTCGGGCAGGTCATCGAGCACCAGGCCGAGCTCGGCACGTCACGGTGACCTATGAGACCACACTGGATGATGATCGTGGCACTCCTGGCCGGGTGTGGCCGGTCCGACCGGGAGCCGGCGCAGGCAAAGGCGACCGCGACAGCCGCGGCGAGCTTCCGCGTGCGGTTCGTGACCAGCGCCGGCCCCTTCGTCGTCGAGGTGACGCGCGCCTGGGCGCCGCACGGCGCGGACCGACTCTACGACCTCGTGCGGCAAGGGTTCTACGACGGAGGGCGCTTCTTCCGCGTGGTCCCGGGGTTCGTCGTCCAATTCGGGCTGAGCGGCGATCCGGCGGTGTCGGCCCGCTGGCGCCCGGCTACTATCCCGGACGATCCGGTGACCCAGCATAACACCCGCGGCACGCTCACCTTCGCCACCGCGGGGCCGAACACGCGCACCACGCAGCTGTTCATCAACTACCGCGACAACATTCGCCTCGACGGCATGGGCTTCGCACCCCTGGGTCGCGTGGTCGAAGGGATGGACGTGGTGGATCACATCTACGCGGGCTACGGCGAGCGGCCCGATCAGGCGCAAATTGAAGCGCGGGGAAACGCGTACCTCGCGGCCGCGTTCCCCCGCCTCGACTCGATCACCCGCGCGACGATCGTCGCGCCCTAAGCCGACGTCTTCGCGTCCCCCAGGGCCTCGACCTCGCCTCGCATCCGGTCGAGCAGCTCCACCAGCGTGCGTCGGGTGGCCTCGTCGCGCGCCTTCCAGCCGGCGCGGTACACGGCGCGCACCAGCCGTGCGGCGGCGCGGTTGACTTCGATCATGCCACCGCCCAACGTGCGATCCACGGCGTCGCGGACCCGCTCGAAAATGTCGTCCACCACGTCGCGATGCTCTTCGAGAAAGCGCGTTCCCGCAGCAGTGATTTCGTACACCTTCTTCCCCTCGACCTCTTTGGAGCTCACCAACCCCTCGTCCTCGAGCCACTGCAGCGTGGGGTAGACGGTTCCGGGGGAGGGGGAGTAGCAGCCGTGCAGCTGCTCTTGCAGCTCCTTCATTACCTCGTAGCCGTGGCGCGGCTTGTCCTTGAGGAGCTTGAGGATCACATACTTCATGTCACCCGATTCGAACCACTGGCGGCGCCGCCCGCGCGGCCCGCCCCAGAAGAACGCCCGGGGGCCGAAGCCGAAGGCGAAGCCATCCCATCCGAACTGTCGCGTCATTGTCTCCTCGGTGCTATGCGATGTAACGTGAAGATATACCGTGACGATATATCGTGTCAATCGGTCGTAACACCGCTCACAGCAATCCCGTCGCACTTCACACAAGTTCCAAGGCCGCATGAACTTGTGCAGGGGGAGCGGGGTGGTACATTTGGAGCCCGCGCTAACCCTGTTTCCCTTAGCCCGCGCGCCCGGAAGGAGCTTCGATGTCCGTGCAGGTGACCCCCCACCCCGCCTGGGTGGCCGACCTGGATGCCACACTGGATCCCAGACGCGAGGCGATCCTCGACACGCCGGTGATCGTGCACGCCTCGGAGAACGAGCTGGTCGACGGCCAGATCCAGAACTTCCTCGTGGCGTTCTACCCGATCATCCGTGACTTTCCCCAGTGGCTGCAGGTGCTGCTGGACCGCTCGCCGGACGACGGCAAGGTGTTCTTCCGGGACAACATCCGCGTCGAGAAGCGACACGACGCGATGTGGCGCGCCATGGGAGATGGCTTTAACGTCCCGAAGGCGCGGTTCCAGGTGCCCGAGCCGATGATCCCCGAAGTGAAGGAATTTCACGCCTATCTGACCGAGATGTGCCGCGGCGCGACGTTCGGCGCGGCCGTGTCCGCGACCAACTACGCCGTGGAGGGCGTGGCGCAGAAGATCTCCGAGAAGGCGCTGCGCGGGCTCGCCAAGAACGAGAAGATCGGGCCGCGCGGGCGGTGGTGGCTGGAAGAGCACGCCAAGTACGACGATGAGCATCCCATCCACGCCCTGGAGATCATCAAGGGCTGCGTGAAGCGCGGCGAGGCGCCGCGGGGAGTGACCGAGTCGGCCCTCAAGAGCCTGGACCTGATGAAGGATGCCATGGTGGCCTCGTACGACTCATGAGCAAAGGCCGGCGCGCTACGCCCGCGCGCGGGCTGCGATCTCCCGTGCCGTCCTCCAAGACGGCGCCCCAGCGCCCGCTTGATTCGCAGCGCATCGCGGCCGAAATCGTGGCCGCGCTCGCCGACGCGGTGATCGTCACGGGCCCGGATCGGCGGGCGCTCACGGCCAACCGCGCCGCGGCCGATCTGTTCGGCCGGCCGCTCGAGGACCTGCCGGGAACCCCCATCGACGACCTGGTCGCGCCCGGCGAGCGCGCCAATGTCGCCGAGCACGAGCAGCTGGCCTTCCAGGGCGAGGAGCAGCACTACGAGACGAAGGTCGTGAGCGCGAGCGGCGAGGAGCGGGTGGTCGCCGTGTCCACGACACCGCTCGTGGTCGAGGGCGAGCTGATCGGGGCCGTGGCGACGCTGCGCGACATCACCGAGCAGAAGCGGGCACAGGAAACACTCAGCCGCTCCGAGGCTCGCTATCGCCATCTGTTCGAGTCGGCGTCGGATGCGATCGTTACCCTGGACGCAACCGGCCGGTTCACCACTGTCAACCACGCCTCCGAGATCATCTCGGGCTACCGCCGCGAGGAGCTGCTAGGGATGTTTTTCGCTCCCTTGTTCCCGGACGACGAGCTTCCCCGGGCCCTGACCCACTATCAACGGGCGCTGGGGGGCGAGACGGGGTTGTTCGAGACTGCCTTCTACCGGAAGGACGGTGAAGTCCGGACCATTCAGGTGACCTACTCGACGCCGCAGCTCGACGAAGAAGTCCTGTGCGTCATCCGCGACGTCACCGACCAGAAGATGCTGCAGGAGCAGCTGATCCAGTCCGAAAAGATGTCGGCCATCGGGCAGCTCGTCTCCGGCGTAGCGCACGAGCTCAACAACCCGCTCGCGGGGATCTCGGCCTTCGCCCAGCTGCTGCTGAGTGAAAAGCGCTTCCCGCCCGATCAGCGCACCGCGGCCGAGATGATCTACGCCGAAGCCCGGCGCGCCTCGCGCATCGTGCAGAACCTCCTCACGTTCGCGCGCCAGCACAAGCCGGAGCGCTCACCCACGTCGGTGAACCAGGTGCTGGACGACACGCTCGAGCTGCGGGGATACGAGCTGCGGGTGCGGGGGATCGACGTGCAGCGCGACTACGACGACCAGGCCCCCGAGACCATGGCCGACGCGCACCAGCTGCAGCAGGTGTTCCTGAACCTGATCACCAACGCCGAGCAGGCGATGGAGCGGGCGGAGCGGGACCAGCAGCGGCTCACGGTGCGCACGCGCCAGGCCGGCGCGCTCATCCGCACCGAGGTCGAGGACACGGGCCCGGGCATCCCCCCCAATCTGCTCGAGCGAATCTTCAATCCGTTCTTCACCACCAAGCCCACCGGGTCCGGCACGGGTCTGGGCCTCTCCATCTCGCTCGGCATCGTGCGGGAGCACGAGGGGCGCATCTGGGCGGAGAACGCCCCCCAGGGGGGCGCCCGGTTCGTGATCGAGCTACCGGTCGTGGCGCCGCGCGCCACGGGGGACTTCCCGAGCACGCCGTTAGTGCAGCCCGTGACCGACCGGCTGCACGTGCTGGTGGTGGACGACGAGGCCTCGGTCCGGGTCGCGCTGCAGCGCTATCTGTCCGGCCGGGGCCACGAGGTGGAGACGACCGCCAGCGGCCGCGAAGCCCTCGCCCGGATGCGCGAAGACGCCTTCGACGCGGTGATCATCGACATGCGGATGCCCGATCTTTCGGGCGAGCAGCTGTTCGGGGAGCTCAAGGCGCGCGATCCGTCCTACGCGGAGCGCGTGATTTTCACCACCGGGCAGCTGGTGGACGACACGGTGCGCAATTTCCTCTCGTCCACCGGCCGCCCCTGTGTGCCCAAGCCGTTCGAGTTCAGCGCCTTCGACCAGGTGCTGCCGGCGCGCCGCGTCTCCTGATCAAACGCGCTGCAAGCGCGTCACGCGCCGCAACAGTCGTCGCGCCTCGTCCTGCTGTCGCCGCAGCAGCTGCCGCAGGCTGCTCTGCTCCTCGCGCATCTTGCGTTCCAGCTCGTGGCGCATGCGATGCGCCCCGGCCTCCGGCACCTTCCACGTGAGCGACATCCGCTTCTGCTTGCGCAGGATATCGATCGACACGGACTCCCCCGCCTCGTACGACCGCAGGATGCGCATCGCGTGGGACTGGCTGGTCGGCTTCCGCCCGCCGATCGACAGGATCACGTCCCCGCCCTTGAGGGGCAGGGTCGAATCCGCGGGCGCCTTCACCACCAGGATGCCGTCCTTCGTGCCGAAGTAGTCCCCGAGATCCGGGTTCAGGCTCACCAGCTCGAGGTCGCCCCACGGCTCCCCGAACCACTCGAAGTCCATCCCCGGCATGTGCGGCATCGCGACCATGGGGCCCGGCATGTCCATCCGCATGGCGCCGTCTAGATCCTCCGCGACGAGCGTCGCCTGTTTGATGTCGGACCCGCGGCGGTACTCGATGCGCACGGTGTCACCGGGCTCGAGCTTGCGGGCGAGGGCGACGAGCTTGCGCCCCGGGCCGGACTCATCCTCGTCTTCCGCCTTGATGCCTCCGAGCGACGTGCCGGCGAACTTGGTGATGACGTCACCCACCTTGAGGCCCGCCTTCTCGGCCGGACTGCCCGGCGTCACGGCCTCGATCTTGGCCCCGACCTTGTCGCTCTCCGCGCTCGCATCGGTCCGCACCAGCACCCCGATCCGACCGTGGCTGTCGCTGAATGAAAAGGCGAACGCGCGCGGCGCCCGGGCCACCCGCGGCGGCCGGGCGGGGGACGCCGGTGCGGGCTCCTGCGCCACGAGTCCGCCCGCCCACAGAGCCGCGACGGCGGCGATGACCAACGACTGACGTTGCATGTGAAATCCCTCCGGAGCCCTAGAGCCCCACGTAAGCGGCCCGCGTCACGTGAACCCCCACCAGCTGCTGCATGAGATCCACCCGCTGCTGCCACAGTTTGACGAGCTCCGCCGGACGCGGCTGCGCGTCCGGCGGCCCGAAGCGGGCGAGCTCGCCGTCGATGACGGCAATGCGATCTTCCAGCGCGGCCGCGACCGCCGCCGCCCGGCCGCTCATCACCCGCGCGTCGGGGTCGTAGCGCTCGAGCTGCTGCTCGAGCGTCGCCGATTCCCGCTTGATCGAAGCGAGATCTGCGGCGTTTGCCTGCCCGGTGCCGAACGGCCGGAACACGAGCAGCCCGGCTACCGTCGCCGCCGCCGCCACGCTCCATGCCCCCCAACGGCTGCGGCGCCGGCGCCGCGCGAGCACCGCATCGCGCACCACGGGCCAGCGATCCCGCGGGGGGCGCCGGGTCGGCAGGGCCTTGAGCTGCGCCACGCGCTGATACAGCGCATCGAGCTCCGCCCGGCACGCCGCGCACACCTCGGCGTGCGAGCGTGCCCAGGCGGAGGCCTCGCCCGCCTGCAGCGCCAACAGATCGTCCATCGTGCAATGCATCATGATGCCGCTCCTTCATCCTCCAGCATGCCCCGCAGGCGCGCGTGCGCCCGCGCCAGCTGCGACTTGGAAAAACTCACCGTCCGACCCATCTGCTCCGCGATCTCCTCGTGCGTGTACCCTTCGACGTCGTGCAGCCACACCACGGCGCGCGACGTCTCGCTCAACCGCTCGAAGGCGCGCTCCAGGTCGACCCGCGCCGGCACGCCCGAGCCTCCTGGTCCGGCCGCCGCTTCCTCGTGCAGCTCCTCCGTGGCGCGCACCTGGTTGCGCCGGATCCGCATCAGGGCCTTCGACGCCGCGATCTGCCGGATCCACCCCCACAAGTGTCCTTCCCCGCGGTACTGCTTGATGCTCCGCACCACCTCGAGGAACGTCTCCTGCAGCACGTCCTCCGCGTCCTCCGGGCTGCGCAGCATCCGGAGAGCGAGGCTGTACACCGGCGTTTCGAAGGCGCGGTACAGCGCCTCCAGCGCCTCCAGGTCGCCGGACTTGGCCCGGGCAACGAGAATGTCGGGGACGGCGAGTGAGATGGTCATCTCCTGAATTACATAGATGCGTCGAGTACGTAAGGCGTCGCGGAAAGGCGTCACGAGAACGGCGTGGCGGAACGGCGTAGGCCACCGTATGTCCGCGACGTCGTTGCGTGACGCCTCTTCGTGACGCCTTCTAACCGATTGCTATTAGGAGAGTTGCAGCTATCTTCCGGGATGCCTCTCGACCGACCCACCCTCCACAACTGGCTGCACCACTGGCAGGACGAATACGACGCCGCCTACCTGTACCTCGTGCTCGCGGGCCAGGAGCCGGAGCCGAAGCGCAAGGACGTGTACATCAAGCTGGCCGGCGTGGAAGAGCGGCACGTGCAGATGTGGGAGAAGCTGCTGGCGGAGCACGGCCATCCGGTGGGCCGCCCGCGGCCGTCGGTGAACGCGCGACTGCGCGCCTGGTTCGGGCGGCGCTTCGGGCCCGGCTACCTGCTGCCGCTGCTGCTGCGCGAGGAGGGGCAGGAGGTGAAGGGCTACATGGACCTGCACAAGCGGGCCACCTTCGCCGACGCGCGCGAGGTGTCGCTCAAGCTCGCGAAGGAATCGGCGGCCCACGCCGAGACGCTGGCGAACCTGGCGGGCCGGGCGGCGGAGCCATGGCACAACACGGGGTCGGGCGGGTTCCTGCGCAACGTCGTGTACGGGTTCAACGACGGCCTGACCGCCAACTTTGGTCTGGTGGCGGGCGTGATCGGCGCCGCCGTCACGCCGCACATCGTGCTGCTCTCGGGACTCGCCGGCATGATCGCGGACGCGCTCTCGATGGGCGCGTCGGGGTACCTCGCGGCCAAGAGCGAGCAGGAGGTGTACGACCACGAGATCGCCATGGAGAAAGAAGAAATCCGCATCATGCCCGAAGTGGAGGAAGAAGAGATCGCCCTGGTCTATCAGACCAAGGGCATCGAGGCGGGGATCGCGCGCCAGATGGCCGCCGAGGTGATGCGCGACTCGCAGCGAGCCCTGGACGAGCAGGTGCGCGAGGAGCTCAAGATCGGGGAGGCGCACGCGACCCCGTTCAAAGAAGGATGGGTCACGGGGGCGTCCACGGCGGTCGGGGCGCTCATTCCGGTGGCGCCGTTCCTGGTGCTGAGCGGGCCGGCGGCCGCGTGGACCGCGTTCGCCATCGCCATGCTCTCCCACTTCGCGGTCGGGGCGGCGCGCAGTTTTTTCACGGGCCGGGGCGTGATCCGCAGCGGGATCGACATGTTCGTGGTGGGCCTGGGCGTGGCGGGCGTCGGGTACGTCGTCGGCGACGTGATCGCGAAGGTGCTCTAGACCACCAGGTTAAGCAGGCGATCCTGTACGTACACCGTCTTTCTTAACTGCTTGCCGTCGACAAATTTTCGCACGGACTCGTCCTGCATCGCCAGCGCGACGACCTCCGCCTCGCTCGCGCCGCGGCCCACCGTCACCCGGCCCCGCACCTTGCCATTCACCTGCACCACCACCTCCACGTCGCCCGCGGCGGCGAGCCGCTCGTCGAACGCCGGCCAGGCCGCCGTGAAGATCGAGCGCTCGTGTCCGAACAGCGACCACAGCTCCTCGGCGAGGTGCGGCGCGTACGGTGCCACCATCACGATCAGCGGCTCGATGGCGTCCCGTGCCGCGACATGCTCGTCGCGCACCGTGTTGAGGTACTCCATCATCGCCGAGATGGCCGTATTGTAGTCGAGCCGCTCGGTGTCCGTCGTCACCTTCTTGATCGTCTGATGCAGCTTGCGCTCGACGACTGACGGGAGCCCCGGGCTGGCGCCCGGGGTCAGACGAGTCGCTTCGTGGGCCGTGGTCCACAGTTTGTCGAGGAAGCGCCGTACCCCGATGATGCTGGTGTCGCGGAAGTCGCCGCCCTCCTGGAACGGCCCGAGGAACATCAGGTACATGCGCAGCGTGTCGGCGCCCCACTTCTGGATGTAGGCGTCGGGAATGACCACGTTGCCGCGCGACTTGGACATCTTCGCGCCATCCTTGATGATCAGCCCATGCGCGCGGAGCTTCGGGAACGGCTCGTCGAAGTACAGTTTCCCGAGCTCGTGCAGCACCATCGTGATGAAGCGGGAATAGAGCAGGTGCAGCACGGCGTGCTCGTTGCCGCCGATGTAGCTCGACACCGGCAGCCACGCCTTGGTGCGCGCCGGGTCCCACGGCCGGTCGTCGAACTCGGTCGACGGGTAGCGCAGGAAGTACCACGCCGAGTCGAGGAACGTGTCGGACACGTCGGTCTCGCGCCGGCCCTGGGCGCCGCACTGCGGGCACTTCACGAAGTACCACTCCTTGTGGCGCGCGAGCGGCGAGACCCCGCTCGCATCGGGGCGAAAGTCCTGGATGAACGGCAGCTCCACCGGGAGGTCCCGCTCCGGCACCGCCACCGGTCCGCAGGCGTCGCAATAGATGATCGGGATGGGTGGTCCCCAGTAGCGCTGGCGTGAGATGCACCAGTCGTGCAGCCGGTACTGCACCTGGGGCGTGGCGAGCCCCCGCTCCTCGAGCCAGGCCACGATACGCCGCTGCGCGTCGCGGCACGACAGCCCGCTGAATTCGCCGGAGTTGACGAGCATGCCGTCCTGCGTGACGCTCGGAAGCGGCTCACCGGTGCGCACCACCTCGCGGATGGGCAGCTTGAATTGGGTCGCGAACTCGAAGTCCCGCGTGTCGTGGGCCGGGACGGCCATGATCGCCCCGGTGCCGTACTCCATGAGCACGTAGTCCGCGATCCAGATGGGGATCGCCTCACGGGTGGCCGGATTGCGGGCGTAGGAGCCGAGGAACACGCCGCTCTTGGTCTTGTCACCCACGCGGCGGGACACGACGTCCTTGCCCTGCATCTCACGCCGGTAGGCGTTCACCTGGCGCCGCTGCTCGTCGGCCGTGAGCCGGTCCACCAGCGGGTGCTCAGGGGCGAGCACGAGGTAGGTGGCGCCGAACACGGTGTCGGGACGGGTGGTGAACACGGGGATCTTCGCGCCGGCCGGGGTCTCGAAAATCAGCTCCGCGCCCTCGCTGCGTCCGATCCAGTTGCGCTGCAGTGTACGGGTGGAATCCGACCAGTCGAGCCGGTCGAGGTTCTCGAGCAGGGGCTCCGCGTACTTCGTGATGTTGAAGAACCACTGCTCCAGAAAGCGCTGCTCGACCTTGGTGTCCGGGTGGCGCTCGCAGTAGCCGTTGATCACCTGCTCGTTCGCGATGACGCTCATGTCCTTGGGGCACCAGTTGACCGCCGCCTTCTTGCGGAACGCCAGCCCCGCGGCGAACAGCTGCAGGAAGATCCATTGCGTCCACTTGTAGTAGCGCGGGTCGGTGGTGGAGAGCTCGTGCCGCCAGTCGAACATGCCGCCGAACCGGCGCAGCTGCCGGCGGAAGGTCTCGATGTTCTTCGGGATGAGCTGGGCCGGATTGATCCCCACCGAGAGCGCGTAGTTCTCCGAGTGGATGCCGAACGCGTCGAACCCGATGGGCTCGAACACGTCGTGCCCCTGCAGCCGCTTGAACCGCCCGTAGATGTCGGCGCCGGTGAACGCGAACATGTTCCCCACGTGCAGCCCTTCGGCCGACGGGTAGGGGAACATCATGAGGTTGTAGAACGGCCGGCGCGCTCGGTTCAGGTCGGGCTCGTTGGTGTGCTCCCGCGCCCAGCGCTCCTGCCACTTGGCCTCGACCAGCTGCGGGTCGTACGCCGGGACCTGAGTCATAAGTCCATGAAATTAAACAGGCTTGCTCAACTGGGTAACCCTGCGTAGCTTCGCTTCCAACCCGCATCATGTCCAGTCGCACCCCGCAGCTCCGGCAGAGCTTCCTGGTGACGGGGGCGGCCGTAGCCCTCGTCTTGGTGACGGGGTTTGCCATCCTCTCGAGCCGCAGCGCCGGCCGGATCGTCGAGCAGCAGGCGAACGCCCGCGGCCAGGACCTGGCGACGCACGTCGCATCGCTGGTCGATCTGTATCTGCGCGAGCGCCGCCACGAAGCCGAGGCGCTGGCGGGCTCGCCTGCCGTGGTCCGCGCCGCGCTCGACGCATCCCAGGCCGCGGTGCGCCAGCGCCTGCCACAGCTCGACATCCCCACCCTGGAGCGGATGTTCAATCAGCGGCGTGAGCTGGGCGGCGATCCGGATCTCGCCGCCTACCTGCGCGGCTATGCGGAGCACTCCGACTTCGCCGAGCTCTTTTTCACCGAAAGCCACGGGTACAACGTGCTCGCGTCCGACCGCACCTCGGACTTCGTGCAGTCGGACGAGGAGTGGTGGCAGCAGGCCGTGAAGACGGGAGGGTACGAGGGCCCGCCCCGCTACGACTCGTCGGCGGCCGTGGTGTCGCTCGAATACGACATCGCCATCCGCGCGCCGCGCGTGGCGCGCCCGGTGGGCGTCCTCAAGGCTGTGTTTGCGCTGGATCGGCTGTCGCAGCTCCTCGCCGCCGCCGACCTGCCCGGCGGCGTGCGGCTCGAGGTGGTCGACGCCCAGGGCCGCCGCATCGTCACGCCAGACTCGGCCGAGCTACTGCGCCCGCTGCCGCAGGCGGCGGACATCCCGCGGCAATCGCGCCCCGCCACGGCGCGCGTGGTCGGGCCGGGAGGGAGTGCGGATCTCGTCATCACGGTGCCGACCACGAACGGGAAATGGTGGGTCGTGTTCCGCGAGCCCGAGCGCGCGGCCTACGCCGTGGCGCGCACCACAGCGACGAACATCGTGCTCTGGACCGTGGCCCTGTTCGGTGCCGCGCTCACGCTGCTGTTCGTGTTCTGGCGGCGGCTCAACCGGCGCGTCACGGAGCCGGTGAAGGCGGCGGGAGCGATCGCGAGTCGGGTGGCGGGCGGCGACCTGTCCGTCACAGTCGCGACCGAGCGGACGGAGGCCGCCGAGGTGGGCGACCTGCTCTCGTCCGTGCATTCCATGGTGGTGGCACTGCGCCGGCTGGTGGGCGCCATCCGCACGGCGGCGGACGAAGCGGCGGCCATGGCCACCGAGATCTCGGCCTCGACCGAGCAGATGAGCGCGTCCACCGAGCAGATGTCGGCCACGTGCCAGGACCTGACCAAGCGCGCCGCGGAGCAGGCGCAGCTGGTGCGCGCGGCCGCGGACGACGCTGGCAAGATCCTCCAGATCGCGACCATCCTCGCGGCCGGCGCCGACGATTCGGTGCGGCGCAACAGCGCGGTCGCCGGCGTCGCGAAGCAGCACAAAGACGTGCTGGACCAGAGCACCGCCCAGCTCGCGAAGCTGGTGGAAGAGGTGGGAAAGGGCGCGGCGGAGGCCGACGCCCTGGCGCGGGCATCCGCGGACATCCAGAAGTTCGTCGCCCAGGCCAAGTCGGTCGCGACCCAGACGAACATGCTGGCCTTGAACGCGGCCATCGAGGCGGCGCGTGCCGGGCCGCAGGGGCGTGGGTTCGCCGTCGTAGCGGACGAGGTGCGCAAGCTCGCCTCGGTGGCCGCCGCGGCGGCGACCGACACGGCCGACACCGTGCGCGGCGTGCTGGGGCGGGTGCAGGCGACGCGCGATCGGCTGGCGCACCTCGCCCAGGGCGCGGGCGCGGCGCGGGAAGCGGCCCAGACGGCGGCTCAGGGGCTCGGGACGGTGGCCGCGGAGGCGGAGGCCAACGACGTGTGGAGCCGCGAGATCGCCAACATGGCGGGGGAAATGCGGCGGCTCGTCGAGGAGATCGGGGCGCGCCTCAACTCGGTGGCCGAGGGAACCGAGAACCTGCTCGCGTCGGCCGAAGAGATCGCCGCGTCGAGCGAACAGCAGAGCGCGTCGACCGAGGAGATCGCGTCGTCCGCGAACCAGCTGGCCGAGGCGGCGGACAAGCTCACCGGTGCGGTCAAGTCGTTCCGCCTCCTGGCCGATGAGGAGCCGCCGCGCGAGCAGGCGGCCGACTAGCCCGGAACCAATCGGCAATGCGCTCCGTACGGAACACGCACGCCGTTCCACGCACTCGAGCGGAGCCGTCCTAAAATGAAGCGCCGCAATATGTTCGCCGTCGTCACCGTGGTCGCCGTGCTGGCGCTCGGCGCCATGGCCGCCGCCGGCAGGCTGGGCGGCCACAAGAAGGACGGCCTGAAAGCCGTGGCGGTGGCCCGCGGGTCCCTGGTCGATAAGGCCCTCGCCGTCGGCACGATCGAGCCTCGAGTCGAAGTCAGCGTCAAGTCGATCCTAGCGGGCGTGGTGCGGCAGCGCTTCGCCGCAGTCGGGGACTTCGTCAAGCGGGGCCAGCCGCTGCTCGAGATCTCACCCAACCCGACGCCCCTGGAAATGGTCGAGCTGCGCCGCAACGTCGAGCTGCGCGAGATCGAGCTCAAGAATCTCGAGCGCCAGCTGGGGCGCCAGCAGGAGCTGCGCGACAAGAACCTGATTTCCCCCTCCGATCTCGAGACCGCGCAGCGGCAGGTGGACGAGGCGCGCTCGCAGCTGTCGCTCGCGCAGGAGCGGCTGGCGCTGCAGGAGGGCGGGACGGTGCTGGCCAACGGCAAACCGGTCGAGACGGTGGTCCGCGCCCCCATCGACGGCTATATCCTCGAGGACTCGATCGAAATCGGTGATCCCGTCGTGCCGTTGACGCCGTACCAGGCGGGCACCGTGCTGATGCGGATGGCGGCCATGCGGGACCTGATCTTTCGGGGCACCGTGGACGAGATCGACGTCGGCCGGCTCAAGGAGGGCATGCCGGTCACGATCAAGATCGGCGCGCTGCCCAACGCGACGGTCAAGGGGCGGCTCGACAAGATCTGGCTCAAGGCGCACAAGCAGGAGCAAGCGACGGTGTTTCCGATCGAGATCGTCCTGACCGAAGTGGAGGGCGCCACACTGCGCGCCGGCTACTCGGCCAACGCGGAGGTGATCATCGCTCGCCGCGACAGTGTGCTCTACGTCCCCGAGCGGCTCATCACCCACCGCAACGACTCGAGCTTGGTGACCGTCCGGACCGGCCCCGGTAAGACCGCGGAGCGGAGCATCAAGACCGGTCTCTCGGACGCCATCAACATCGAGGTGCTCGAGGGCCTGCAGCCAACCGACTCGATCATCGAGCCGCCCCCGCGCGAGATCAGCTGACGTGTGGCGTGAGTTCTTCGCCGACCTGCGGGCGCAGAAACTCCGCACCTCCCTCACCGTGCTGGGGATCGCCTGGGGCACCGTCGCCGTGGTGGTGCTCCTGGCGTTCGGGGTCGGACTGGAGCGCCAGACCAGGAAGCGGTTTCACGGCTTGGGCGACCGGATCGTGATCCTCTGGGGCGGACGGACCACAAAGCCGTTCGCCGGCTTCGGCGATGGCCGCCCCATCCGGCTGCAGGCCGAGGACGTGCCGCTGCTCGCCCGCGAAGTCGCCGAGATCCAGTACATCAGCCCCGAGTACATCACGCAGAGCACGCGGGTGCGGCGCGGCGTCAAGGCGGCCGCGCCCGCCGTCACCGGCATCGTCCCGGTGTACGGCTTCATGCGCAACATCATCCCCGAGGCGGGCGGCCGCTTCATCAACGATCGGGATGTCGCCGAGCGGAGGCGGGTAGCCGTGCTGGGCGACGAGCTGGCGAAGCTGTTGTTCGAGCACGACGCACCGGTTGGCCAGCAGGTGTTCCTGGGAGACGCCCCATTTACGGTCGTGGGCGTGATGCGGCCCAAGCTGCAGAACTCTTCCTATCAGGAGCGCGACAAAGACCGGATCTTCATTCCGGCCTCGACGCACTACGCCCTGTTCGGCAACCGATTCCTGAGCAACATCGTCTATCGCGCGCGCACCTCGGAGGTCACCAAGCAGGCGGAGCGGCGGGCGTACGAGACGCTGGGGCGTAAGTACCGGTTCGATCCGAAGGACAAGGACGCGCTGGCGTTCTGGGACACGAGCGAATGGGAGACGCGCTTCGGCCAGATGTTCGTGGCCTTCAACATTTTCTTTGCCATCGTGGGGAGCTTCACGCTGCTGGTGGGCGGCATCGGGGTCGCGAACATCATGTACATCGTGGTGCGGGAACGGACGCGTGAAATCGGCGTGCGGCGCGCAGTCGGCGCCACGCGCGCCGACATCATGCGGCAGTTCTTCGCCGAGGCGCTGATGATCGTAGCGCTGGGCGCGACGTTCGGGCTGCTGCTGTCGCTGGGGCTCGTTGCCGCCCTGGGCGGCTTGCCCATTAAAGAATTCGTCGGCGTCCCGACCATTTCCGCCACGGTGTTGACGGCGACGGTCGTCCTGCTCGCGGCGGTCGCCTTTGTCGCAGGCCTGATGCCGGCCCGGCGCGCGGCCGCGCTCGACCCGGTAGAAGCGCTGCGCACCTAGCCATGTTCTACATCCTGCTGCAGGAATTCATCGGCGACTTGAAGGCACAGCGTACTCGGGCCTTCCTCACCTTCTTCGCGGTAACGTGGGGAACATTGGCGGTCGTGTTGCTACTGGCGTTCGGCGAGGGACTGAAGCGCACGGTGCGGGACGGCCTGCTGGGCGCGGGCGAGCGGATTTTCATGATCTACGGCGGCGAGACCAGCAAGTCGTTCGCCGGCCTGGGTCAGGGCCGGCAAATCCGCCTCGTGGAGGAAGACCTCGACCTGCTCGAGCGCGCCATCCCGGACATCGACCGCGGGAGTGTCTCGTACGGACGCTGGGGCACCGCCTTTCAGGTGGGGAAGACCCGCACCAACGCGTTTCTCGAAGGCGTCGGCCCCGATCACGAGGCGATGCGCCACATGGAGCCGGCGCAAGGCGGACGCTTCATCAACCCCGCCGACGCGGCGCAGAAGCGGCGCGTGCTGTTCCTCGGCAACGAGCTGGCGGAGCGCATCTTCGGCAAAGGCGTGGACCCGATCGGCAAGAACGTGGTCGTGGACGGCCTGCCCTTCACCGTGGTCGGGGTGCTCAAGAAGAAGTTCCAGGACTCGAGCAACAACGGGCCGGACGCCCAGCGCGCCGTCGTCCCATACTCGACGTTTCGCACCATCTGGGGAAACCGCTTCGTGAGCCACCTGATCGTGCAGCCGCACGACGCCTCCCGCGGTCCCCTGGTGAAAGCCGAGCTCTACCGCGTGCTGGGGCGGAAGTACCGCTTCGACCCCACGGACGAGCGCGCCCTGGGCATGTGGGACTTCATCGAAAGTGAAAAGGAGACCCTCGCCGTGGGGCTCGGCATCCAGGTCTTCATGGGGCTGGTCGGAGCCTTCACCCTGCTCATCGCCGGCGTCGGCGTGGCCAACATCATGTACGTCGTGGTGAAGGAGCGGACCCAGGAGATCGGCGTCAAGCTCGCTCTCGGAGCCCGCCGCCGGCATATCATGGCGCAGTTCCTGTTCGAGGCCATGGCGATCGCCGTGTCGGGCGGGCTCGTGGGGCTCGTGACGGCGGCGCTGATCGTGTTCGGAGTCGACGCCATCCCGACCGAGGGCAACCCGGCGATGCAGTACATCCTGAACCCGAAGCTGTCCTGGCCGATCGCCCTGATCTGTGTCGGCATCCTGATCAGCATCGGGCTCCTCGCCGGCATGCTGCCCGCCCGCCGGGCGGCGGCGGTGGACCCTATCGAGTCGCTGCGGTACGAGTGAGCTAGGGCTTGGCGGCCTGCTTCTGTGGATCGTCCGCCGGATTGACGTAGGTCAGGGCGAACGGGCCCATGCCGGTCACCTCGATGAACGTGGCGCCCTGCGCCGCGGCGAAGTGGTGTGCCTTCGCCGCCATCGACCTCTTGTCGCCGGCCTTCATCGCCTTCGTCTTCGCTGCGTCGAACTTGTCACCCATACCGACGAGCAGCGTGCCCTTTTTGACTTCGACGAGCTCGTCGGTGGGATGGAAGTGCGGCGCGATTGTGTAGCCGCTCGGCATCGCCAGCTCGACGGTAAAGAGCGCCGCCTTGGTAGGATCGCCGCTCACAACTGCCATGCGTGCACCCTGGGGAAATACGGCCGGGGCCGGGCCCCACTTCAGCGCCGCCGGCTTTTCCGCCGGGGCAGCTTGGGCGTGAACGGCGGGGGCTACCGAGAGCAACAAGGAGGTCGAGAGGCTGAAAGCGAGGCCAACGGGGCGCATAGAGTCTCCGAGGGTGAGGGAGCGTTGGCATTATCTAGCGCCGGAAACCGAAAAGCGGAAGAGCGGCGACCAGCGGCGGTGGACCCGGTGGAGTCGTTGCGCTACGAGTAACGACTCACTCAGCAAGCCTAACGTATCGGCACTGTCGAGCTGAGTGTCGAAACGCCGTTTTCGTCGAAGCTCTCGATCGCCACCCAGTACGCTTGCCCCACTGTGAGCGCCCGCAGCTCGAGCATCGTCCCCTGGTCGGCAAACCGCTGGTAGGTCTGATACAACTTGGAGGGTGTGATGCCCCAGCGCACGTTGTAGCCGACGACGCCGGGCACGGGCTGCCACGTGATGACCGCAGTGCGCTCGTCCCGATCGCGCACCGCAGCCAGGCCCGTGGGTGTCGCCGGGCGCGGTCCTGTGCCGTTGCCAAATACGCGGATATCGCTGATGGCCAGGTTGGCAGCGCCGACATGAATGTGCTCGTACCGAACGAACCGCGCGCGTGTGGGTCGCTCGAGCTCGATGTACGCGTTGGGCCGATCACGCCGCTCGCGCGAAAGGTCCGCGACGGTGTTCCACTCGATGCCGTCCAGCGACGCCCGCAGGCGGAATTGCGTGACCACGCTGGAGTCGGTGCCGTAGAGACCCGACTGGTAATCGGCGTAGTTCACCTGGATCGCTTTCACATCGTACGCGCGGGCCAAGTCAATCGTGAGCCACTCGCCGGGACGACTCCGCGTGGCCACCCAGAAGGTGCGTGGGTTCTCATCGGTGACGTAGCTCGAGGGAAAGCTGTCGAGCGCGGAGGATGCGGTCGTCGATTTGCGGTATGACAGGAGCATCCAGCCAGTGAACAGCTCCTCACTCGTGCCCCACGGCCTCGTCGGCAGCCAGTGCGGGAAGTCGCCGAAGCGCGTGTCGACATACATCTGGCCGTCCGAGTCGAAGCCCGCGGGGTGCAGACCGATGCGGCGCTCGAAGTTCCAGTTGACCCCGATCCACGGCGTGCCCGTATTCCACCAATTGCCGTACACGTCCTGGAACGTGTTGCCGTGTCCGGCGCCCTGGACGAATCCGCCAGGCTTGTAGGCGACCGGGTTGTATGATGCGTAGCTGAATGGGCCGAGCGGATCGTCGGCGACGTAGACGCCGGTCGCGTACACGTTGTACTCCGTGCCCGGCGCGCCGTACTGGAGGTAATACCGACCCGCGTACTTGGTCATCCAAGCGCCTTCGATGAACGGCCGGGTCGTCGTGTCGCGATGGTCCTGGCCGAACCGTTCCCACCCGTGCTTCTCGGGCTCGAGACCGAACAGCCATTTCGGCGTTCCCCGGTAGGCGAGCTGCTTGGTCTTATCGAGCTCGATGACATGCAGCGGATAGGCGTTCGAGGAGTTCCAATAGAGGAACCAGCGGCCCGTGTCCGGATCGTAAAAGAAGGCGGGGTCCCAGGGACCGGGTTGCACCGAGTCCGGCTTGGCAAGCACGGCCGCCTCGCGCGCGCGCGCCAGCGGCAGCGAGGGGAGCAGCCGATTGTAGAATTCCACGCGCCCGCTTGCCGGCTGCGTGAGCATCAGGATCGGCAGCGGGGTGGTCGTCGCCGGCAGGAGATAGATGGTGTCGCCCACGGACAACGCGGCGGGTGCCACGACGTCGGTCAGCGGCCAGCGCGTCGGCGTGATGTGACGCCAGGTGCCGAGGTCGTGGGACTGCCAGTAGCCGTCGCCGATGGTCTCGAAGAGATAATATTCGCCGCGCTGCACCACGATGACGGGATCGGCGCCGGAGCGGTAGGAGATGCCTTGGTTCTTCTGCTCGAAATTGTAGCGGTAGTCGATGTCGATCGGGTTGGCATACGTGCGCTGACGCCGAGGCGAGGTCTGTGCCGAGCCATGCGCCGCGGCGACGACGGTCAGCACCGCAGCAGCGTGTCGCGCCACGGACCTCATGGAAGGCTCCCTAGCGGATCGCGCTAGTCCCCGAAGTTCGCCAGCCGGACCAGCTGGATGTCCGGCACTTTCGCGAGCTCGTCGAGCACGCCGTTCATGAGCGGCTGATCCACGGTGATCGCCGCGAGCGCGTCGTGCCCCGGAAACGGCACCCGCGCTTGGTGGTAGCTGCCGATGTTGATCCCCGCTCCGCCCAGCAGCGTGCCCACCCGGCCGATGACGCCCGGCACGTCGCGGTTCCGGATCACCAGCATCCAACCCTCGGGGGCTACGTCGACGTGGTAGTCGTCGATGCGAATCACGCGCCCGTGGCCATTCCCCAACACGGCGCCCGCCACGCGCGCCCGTCCCCGGGCCGCTTCGAGCGTCACACCCACCGTGGTCTCGAACCCAGGCTCGGGGGTGCCCGTCTTGCGTGCGTGGCGCACCCCGCGCTCCTCGGCGATGAGCAGGGCGTTCACCAAACTCACCGGCTCGACGTTCATGGCGGAGAGCAGGCCTTCGACGGCGGCCATCAGGACCGGTCGCGGCGCCGCCTCGTCCTTCCCGCCGTAGTCCACCTCGACCGCGGTGACCGGCCCATCCACGAGCGCCAGCGCCAGCCGGCCCAGGCGGCGTGCCAGGTCGAGCAGCGGTCCGAGCCGGCGCAACAGGTCGCCCGAAATGCCGGGGACGTTGATCGCGGGCGACAAGTCGCCGGCGAGCAGCGCGTCGCGCACCGCACCGCAGATCTCCAGGCTCACCCGCTCCTGCGCCTCCGCCGTGGACGCGGCGAGGTGCGGCGTGAGGATCACGCGCTCGAGCTTGCGGAGCGGCGAGTCGGCGGGGAGCGGCTCGACCGCGAACACGTCGAGCGCCGCGCCACCGATGCGCTTCTGTTCGATCGCCTCCGCCAGCGCTACGGCGTCCACCAGCTCACCGCGCGCCGTGTTCACGAGCACCGCGGTGGGCTTCATGAGCTGGAGCCGCGCGGCGTTGATCAGGTGATGCGTCTGCTCCGTGTGGGCCACGTGCAGCGTGACCACGTCCGCCTGGCGCAGCAGCTGGTCGAGCGGCAGCAGCTTGAGCTGCAGCTCCGCGGCGCGCTCGGGCGAGAGGTAGGGGTCGTGCCCCACCACGTGCATGCCGAACGCGCGCGCCAGCTGCGCCACGTGCCCGCCGATGCGGCCCAAGCCGACGATGCCGATCGTCTTGCCGCGGAGCTCGGTGCCCTCGAACCGCTTGCGGTCCCATTCACCGCGGCGCATCGCTTCCGCGGCCCAGGGGATGTGGCGGGCTTGCGCGAGCAGCAGGCCCATCGCGTGCTCCGCGGCACTGACCGTGTTGGCGCCGGGCGCGTTCATGACCGCGATCCCCCGGCGGGTGGCCGCGTGCACGTCGATGTTGTCCACCCCGGTGCCGGCGCGGGCGATCACGCGCAGCCCAGGGCCGTGCGTGAGCAGATCCGCGGTCACGCGCGTCTCGCTGCGCACGATCAGGGCCTGCGCGCCCCCGAGCGCCCGCTCGAGCTCGTCACGCGGCTTGCCGGCGCAGTTCACGACCTCGATCCCCGGGGTGGCCGCGAGCAGCTTGAGGCCCGCCTCCGTCAGGCGATCCGCCACCACCACGCGCACGCTCATGACACGAGCCCGGCGAGCAGCGCGAGCAGCTCGTCCAGCGCCGCGACGCTGTGGTCGCCCATGTGACCGATGCGGATGGTCGACTCCTTGAGGGAGCCGTAGCCCGCGCCGATGGTCCACCCGGCCTGCTTCAGCGCCGCCACGATCGCCTTCGACGTCTTGCCGTCGGGGAGCTTGAGGCAGGAGACGGTCCAGCTGCGGCGCCCTTCGCGCGGCAGGTACGCGATGCCGTGCTGCTCGCTCCACCGCTCCACGCGACGGCGCATGGCCTCGTGCCGCTGCCAGCGCGCCTCCACCCCCCCCTCGCGCTCGATCCGGCCGAGCTGCGCCTCGAGCGCGTACAGCAGGGAGATGGCGGGCGTGTTGGTCGGCTGGTGCTTGGTCGTCGCCTCGAGAAAGCTCACCAGCTCGAAATACAGCCCGCGTCCGGGGAGCGTCCTGGCCCGCTCGACCATGCGCTCCGAAGCAACGCCCAGCGCGAGCCCCGGCGGGAGGGCGAGCGCCTTCTGCGAGCCCGTAAGGACGAAATCGAGCCCCCGTCCCCCGCCCCAGCGGTCGGTCTCCACGGGAGAGCCCGCGAGCGACGTGACGGCGTCCACCAGCAACAGCACGTCGTCGAACTCCCGCACGACGGCCGCGAGCGCTTCGACGTCCTGGAGCACGCCGGTCGAGGTTTCCGAGTGGACGAGGGTGACCGCATCCACGGGTGTGCGCCGCAGCGCGTCCCGCAGCATGTCGGGCTCGACGGCGCAGCCGAGCGGCACGTCCAGCCGGATGCATTCCTTGCCGCAGGTGCGGACCAGGTTCGCAAAGCGCTCGCTGAACGAGCCGTTGACGAGCGACAGGGCGCGGTGCCGCACGCCGTTGCGCACGGCCATCTCCATGAAGCCCGTCGCGGAGGTGGTGCCGACGAGCACAGGGCGGGTCGTGCGGAACAGGCCGGCGAGCGGCCCCTCGAGCCGCGCGAGCAGCTGCTCCATGGCGCCGGAGCGGTGTCCGATCATGGGACGCTGCATCGCGGCCAGCACCTCGGGGTGGACGTCGGTGGGACCCGGCAGAAAAAACCGCCCAAAGGCGGGGGCGGTGGCGACGGAGGCCGCGCTCATACGGCGGCGCGGGCGAGACTCTCGACGAGCCCCTCCTCCACGACTTCCTTCGTCTTGATGAGGCGCACGCCCTCGTCGCCCCAGTCCTTGAGCAGCTGCTCGGAGACGTCCTTATCGATGCCCTTCACGGCGTCGGTGACCACGAACAGGCGGGTGTGCGGTCGCCGCTCGAGCAGGCCCTCGATTGCCGCCTTGTCGCACACGTCGGTCGCCACGCCGTACAGCACGATGTCGTCCGGCGCCAGCACGTCGAGCACGGTGGTCACGTTGTCGTTGGTGAACACGTCGAACCGGTGTTTGTGGAACAAAATGTCTCCTCGATGCGCCCGCACCCGCTCGGCGAGCAGCTTGGGGTCGGTCCGCGCCGGCTCGATCACGAGCGGGTCGCGGAGCGCCGTTTCCGGAATCTTTTTCTGGCCGGGAGTGCCACGCAGACAGTGCGGCGGGAAGGTGGTCTTCCAGTCCGGGGTGTCGGAGATCTCGGCGTGGCCCTTCACGTGGTCGTCGGCGCTTGCGATCACGCGAATGCCGTGCCCATGCGCATAGTCGCTGAGGCGCTTCAGGTTGCCGATGATGCGCTCCGCGTCGGGCACGTACAGCTTGCCGTCGGCGTGCATGAAGTCGTACTGGGTGTCGACGTCCCAGAAGATCACACGGGGCATGGCGAGGAATCTCTTCGGGGGTACGGGAACGTGTCAACAGGATGGCCGAGGAGTGTCGCGAAGTCACGACAGACGGTTACAGACGCAGCACGACCGCGACCTCATCGCAGCAGTTTTGCCTGGGACAGCGTGCGCAGTCCGCCCACACCTTGAGCGGGAATTGCTCGCGCTCGGCGGGCACGAAGCCGAGCTTCAGGAAGAACGCGGGCTTGCGCGTCAGGGCGAGCACCTCGTGCAGCCCCTGCGCACGCGCTTCGGCGGTGAGCGTCTCGAGCAGCGCCCGGCCGACCCCCGCTCCCTGCCACCGCGGATGCACGGCGAGACCCGCGACCTCGGCGAGCCCACGCGAATAGATCTTCAAGGAGCCGCATCCCACGATCTCGTCGCCCGGGGCCGTGGCGACGGCGTATTCCTTGATGTGCCGGCACAGGTCGTAGTTGCTGCGCGGCAACAGATCGCCGGTGGCGACGTAGGGGGCCATGAGGGTCTCGAGGGCCGGGACGTCGGCGAGCACCGCGCCCCGCACCGCGACGTCGGGCAGCGGTATGGGAAGAGCGCTCACGCCAGCACCTGTTCCAGAATGTCTACAGCGCGCTCCAGATCAGCGTCCGTGACGACGAGGGGCGGGATCAGGCGCAGAACGCTCGGCCCCGCGGTCGCGATGAGGAGTCGCCGTTCGCGCGCCGCGGCGACGAACGGGGCCGCCGGCTCGGTCAGCTCGATCCCCCACATCAGGCCGCGCCCGCGCACCTCCGCGACGCGCGTGCCGCGGGCCGCCAGCTGCGCGAGCCGTGCGCCGAGCCATTCGCCCTTGCGGCGCACCTCGGCGAGAAACTCCGGCGCGGCGATCGTGCGCACCACGTCGAGGGCGACGCCGGCGACGAGCGGTCCGCCGCCGAACGTCGTGGCGTGATCGCCCGGCTTGAGCGCCGCGGCCACGGCGCCCGTGAGCAGCACCGCTCCCATCGGGAGCCCGCCGGCGAGCGGTTTGGCGAGCGTGAGCACGTCCGGCACGACGCCCGTCTGCTCGTAGGCGAAGAGCGTACCAGTGCGACCCAGCCCGCACTGCACTTCGTCGAAGATGACCGCGACACCGCGCGAGTCGCACAGCTCCCGCACGAACCCGAGCCACTCGGGATCCACCGGCCGCACGCCGCCCTCGCCCTGCACCGGCTCCACGATCACCGCCGCGGTGCGCGACGCTGACACGGCGTGATCCACCGCCGCCCAGTCCTCGCGCGGGACGATGCGGATGCCCGGGACGAGCGGCTCGAACGGCTTGCGGTACTCGGGGCGGTCGGTGGCGGCGAGCGTGGCGAACAGCCGGCCGTGGAACGAGCCGGAGAACGCCACGATCTCGGGCTTGCCGGACCACTTGCGGACGAATTTGAACGCCGCCTCGTTGGCCTCGGCGCCCGAGTTGCAGAAGAACACGCGATCGGCGAAGGAGCGCGCCACCAGCTCCTCCGCGAGCCGCTCACCCGCCTCGGTGCGGTACAGGTTCGAGACGTGGATCAAGCCGGACCCGAGCGCCCGCTCGATCGCTGCGCGGATGACCGCGTGATTATAGCCGAGCGCGTTCACGCCGATGCCGGCGACGAAATCGAGGTAGTGCGCCCCGTCGTCGGCGACGAGCTCCGCGCCGTTCCCCGCCACGAACACCGGTCCGGCGCGGGAATACACCTCGAGCAGCGCGGGGAGCGCCGAAGGGACGGTGGTCACGCGGGCTGCGGAGCCGGCGCGCGGGCGACGACGCGGGTGCCGGCGCCCGGGTCTTCCAGCAGGCGCAGGTCGCCGATGCGGACGCCGCGGGCGCCGGCGCGGAGCGCCGCGGTGGCGGCCCGGAGCTTCGCGGCCATGCCGCCCGCCACCGCGCCGCTCTCGATCAGCGCTTCCACGTCCTCGGCGTCGAGCGTGGGCCGCAGCACACCGTCCACCTGCACGCCGCCCACGTCGGAGACGAGCAGCAGCTCCGCGGCGTGCAGCGCGCCCGCGATCGCGGCCGCGGCGGCGTCCGCGTTGACATTGAGCGGCGGACCACCCGCTGGTGCCGGAGCGGGTGCCATCGGCGCGATCACCGGGGTCAGGCCCGCGAGCAGGAAGCTCTCGAGCAGGCCGGCGCGCACGTGTGCGATCTCCCCCACCATGCCGAGCCCGCCCCCGGCCGGGCGGGCGACCAGGAGCCCGCCGTCCACACCCGACAACCCGACGGCGTCGAGGCCCGCAGCGCGCAACTCGGCGACCACCTGGCGGTTCACCGGGCCGCCCAGCACGAGCTCCACCACCTCCGCGATTTCGGGAGTCGTGACACGCACGCCGTCCCGCTGCTCGACCGTGAGGCCGAGCCTGCGGGACAGCGCGCTGATCGCGCGCCCGCCACCGTGCACCACGACCACCGGATCGAGGCGCACCAGCGCCCGGGCGCAGGCCGCGAGCCAGCCGGGACGATCGAGCTCATTGCCGCCCAGCTTCACGACGCGCGTGCTCAGCATACCAGTCCCGCCGTCTCGGGCAGCCCGAGCATCACGTTCATGTTCTGAATCGCCTGTCCCGCGGCGCCCTTCACGAGGTTGTCGATCGCCGCGATCACCGTGAGTCGCGGGCGCCGCACGTTGGCCACCGCCGCCACGCCGATCGCGACCCGGTTGCGGTAGACGACATCCTTGAGCGACGGCAGGGCGCCGCGCAGCACCGTCACGCACGGCTCGGCGGCGTACACCGCGTCGTAGATTCCCTCGGCGGTCGCCTGGTCCACCGCCCGGGTCAAAGGCACGTGGATGGTCTCGAGAATGCCCCGCTTCACCGGGAGCAGATGGGGCGTGAAGACCAGGTCGCCCGTGAAACCGCCTTCGCGCGCCAGCGTGGCCTTGAGCTCGGGGAGGTGGCGGTGGTCGTTGCCCACTCCGTAGGCCCGGAAGTCCTCGGCCACTTCGCCGAACAGCAGCTCCCGCGTGGGCGTGCGGCCGGCGCCGGTGACGCCCGAGGCGGCGTCGATCACCACCTCGCGCGACTGATCGATCAGACCCTGGCGCACCAGCGGCAGCAACGCGAGCAGCGCCGCGGTCGGGTAGCAGCCCGGGTTCGCAACCAGCTCGGCGGCGGGGAGGCGGGGCCGCGTGACCTCGGTGAGGCCGTACACCGCCTCGGGCGACAGCCGGAAATCGGACGACAGGTCGACGGTGCGCTTGCCGGCGGCGCGCGCCTCGCGCACGTAGCGACCGGACACGCCGTGCGGCAACGCCGACAGCACGATCTCGGCGCGCGCGAGCGGCGCATGGTCGACCGGCACCAGCGTGACGCCATCCAGTGTCTCGCCCGCGCTCGCGTCCGCCGTGGCGAATACGAGCGACACCCCGGGGTGCCGCGTGAGCAGCCGCACGAGCTCCTGCCCGACGTAGCCGGAGGCCCCCAGGACGCCCACGGGCACCCGTGAATTAATATTCATTTCTTCGTAAAAATATGCATTTGCACAGCGAGTGCAAGGGTCGTAGCCTTGGCGCCCATGATGCGAATGATCCGAACGATCCGAGCGCTCAACGCCCTGCTCCTGACGCTCGGCGCAGGCGGTCTCGCCGCGCAGGCGCCCGCCCCCACCCTCGCCCCCGCCCCCGCCCCCGCCCCCGCGCCGCGGCTGGTCACGGTCACGGACCTGTTCCGGCTGCGCGAGCTGGCCGATCCACAGCTCTCCCCCGACGGCGCTTGGGTCGCCTACACGGTGACCGGCGCCGATTCGGCCGAGGACAAGCAGCCCGGCGCCGTGTGGATGACGAGTTGGGACGGCACCCGTACGCTGCGCCTCACCAACTCGAAGCAGGGGGAGAGCGCGCCGCGCTGGAGCCCGGACGGACGCTGGCTCGCGTTCCTGTCGAGCCGCGAGGACGAGCACACGCAGCTCTGGCTGCTCGATCGTTCGGGAGGGGAGGGCCGCAAGCTCACGAGTTTCGGCGGCGACGTCGAGGACTACGTGTGGGCACCCGACGGCAAGCGGCTCGCGGCGGTGGTCGGGGACGCCGACACGGCGAAACCCAAGACCCCGGCCGCGATCGTGATCGACCGTTTCCAGTTCAAGCAGGACGAGATCGGCTACCTCGGCAAGGAGCGGCGCCACCTGTACCTGGTCGACGTCGAGACCGGGAAGGGTACGATCCTCACGCCGGGGCCGTACGACGAGCTGCTCCCGGCATGGTCGCCGGATGGCCGCTCGCTCGTGTTCGTGAGCAAGCGACGCACGGATTTCGACCGCGACAACAACTGGGACCTGTACGTGATGGACGCCGTGCCCGGGGCGGTACCGCGTCAGCTCACTACGTTCGAGGGCTCCGACAACGACCCGGACACCGAGAGTCGCCCGGCGTGGAGCCCCGACGGTCGCTCGATCGCGTACCTGCAGGGCGGGCCCCCGAAGCTGATCTACTACGGGGTCCAGAAGCTCACGGTGGTGCCAGCCGCGGGCGGCACGCCGCGCCTGCTCACCGCCGCGCTGGACCGCAGTGTGACGAACCCGACCTGGTCGCCCGATGGGACGGCGATCCTGTTTCAGCTGGAGGACGACCGCGCGGTGCAGCTGGCCCGGATGCCCGCCGCCGGTGGCGCGATTGAGCGGCTCATCGCCGGAGCGCGCGTGGTCACCGGCTTCACCACCGGGCCGGCTGGGAGGGTCGCGGTGGCCGTCTCCACTCCGGACGCGCCGGCGGAGGTGTTCGCGGTGGACGGGGCGGGAAACGCGCTGCGCCCGCTGTCACGCCAGAACGACGCGTGGCTGAAGGAGGTCAAGCTCGCACCCACGGAGCCCATCACTTTCAAGAGCCGCGACGGCACGACGGTGAGCGGCCTGGTCGTAAAGCCGCCGGACTTCCGCGCGGGAACGCGCTACCCCGCGATTCTCCGTATCCACGGCGGCCCGGTGTCGCAGTTTCAGTACGAGTTCAGTCATCTGTTCCAGGTGCTCGCCGCCCACGGCTACCTCGTCGTGGTCGCGAATCCGCGCGGCAGCTCGGGCCGCGGCGAGGCATACGCGACGGCCATCTACGCCGACTGGGGGAACAAGGACGCGCAGGACGTGCTGGGGGCGGTCGACTACGTCGTCGCCCAGGGGCTGGCCGATCCGGCGCGGCTGGGTGTGGGCGGGTGGAGCTACGGCGGGATCCTCACCAACTACGTGATCGCCCAGGACCGGCGCTTCAAGGCCGCGGTGAGCGGCGCATCGGCTTCGAACATCCTCGCCGGGTACGGCACCGATCAATATGTGCGCGAGTACGAGGCGGAGCTCGGCGTCCCCTGGAAGCATTCGGACGTCTGGCTCAAGCTCTCATTCCCGTTTCTGCACGCCGACCGGATCGTCACACCCACCCTGTTCCTGGGCGGCGACAAGGATTTCAACGTGCCGCTGCTCAACTCGGAGCAGATGTATCAGGCGCTCAAGAGCCTCGGCGTAGAGACCGAGCTGGTGATCTATCCGGGGCAGCGCCACGCGATCGGGAAGCCCAGCTACCTGCGGGATCGCATGGAGCGGTACCTGGCGTGGTACGACAGGTACGTGAAACGGTAGGGGCGCAGCCTGCTGCGCCCGCACATCATTCGACGCGTTCCAGCCGCGGGTTGGGCCGGTAGCTGCGGCCCACCTTGGCGACGGGCTTCCCCTCCACTCGCACCACGTCCGCGGTGAAGTCGAAGCGCCCCTGGAACAGGCTCGACCCGACCCCGTACATGTCGACGGGGACGTCCTCTTCCTCGAACTGACGGATCTTCTCGACGGTAAAGCCGCCCGACACGACGATCTTCACGAACCGGAACCCCTCTTTGTCGAGCGCGCCGCGCACGTTCCACACCAGCTGCGGGTTGACCCCGGTCGGCTTGAAGGTGCCCATCTGCGGAATGACCGACTTGTCGACCAGCGTCTCGGACGTATCGATGCGGACGCCGTACAGCCGCTCGCCCAGGGCGCGGGCGACCTTGAGCGACGTGTCCACGCAGTCGTTCTCGAAATCGACCAGGGTGATGAGCCGCACGCCCGGGTCCATGTGCTCGGCGAACTTGCGGGAGGCCACCACGGTGTCGCCACCGTACGCGGCGACGAGGGCGTGGGGCACGGTACCCACGCCTTCGGAGCCCCACCACGAGGCCTGCGCGTCGGTCGAAACCCCGATCGCGCCGGCGATGTGGGCAGCGTAGCCGTCGCCGGTCTGCACCAGCCAGTGGTCGTGCCGCGCCGGGAAGAACATCACCTGCTTGGGCCGCGCGGCTTCGACGACGCGACGCGTGTTGGTCCCCACCTTGGTGCGCCGGGCGAGCACGCCCAGGTAGAGCGTCTCCAGATGGGCGAATGCGTCGTACGGCCCCTCGATGAGGAGCACCGTCTCCCACGGCTCGATCTCGTCGCCGTCGTACAGGGCGTACACCTGGAGCTCGTCCCACTCGGTGGAGCAGAGCTTGAGGATGGCGATGGCCTCGTCGATGCCGCCGAGGAAGGCGTGCGCCTTGCCGAACACCTGCATCGTCACGCAGGGGCGATGGTGGTCCTTGAGGAGCAGCTCCCGCGTGCGAACGAAGTACTTATCCGAGTAGTAGCCCTCCCGCATTCGCTCGACGGGGAGGTGGAAAATCGAGGGATGGAGCCGCGGCTTCCGGGACATCGCTGGATAATAGCGCGCTCACCGCACTGCCGGCCAGGCGAACGTGGCGACGAGCGTGTCGCCATCGACGAGCGCGAGGCGCCGGGCCACGTTGTCGAGCCGGCCGCAGCGCACGCGTGTCGGGCCCGACGACCCGGGGACCAGCAGCCGCAGACACACGACGTCCGCGTCCACCGCCAGCGCGCTGTCGCGACCGGTACGGGGCGGCTCGGGCCGCTCGAGCGTGACGTCGAAATCGAACGTCTCGCCCCCCAGCACGAAGCTGACCCGGCGGCCCTGCGCCTCGGGGACGAAATCGACGGTACGCTGGCTGCTCGCGGTGTCGCCGCGCACCAGGCTCATCCGCACCGTCACCCGGCGCGGCGGAATCACCGCTTCGGCGTCGAACGCGACCGCGCTGTCGACGATCGTGACCTCCTCGCTCGCCCGGGTCTCGCCGGCGGCGAACTGACGGCCCACGGTGATCTCGACCCACAATGGCGGCCGCGTCGCGCGGGCCCGCACCCCGGCGCTGGCGGTCCCGAACGGATAGAGGCGGGCGGTGCCGCCCCACGGGATTCGCGTCCAGCGCCGGTAGCTGTCTTCCTCCCACAGGGGCAGGCCGCGGCGCGAGCGGCCCGCCGCGCGGCGACTGAAGAACAACGCGGCGAGGTTGACCGTGTCGGGCTCCGGGAGGGTGCCGAGCAAGCCGCGCAGCTCGGCTCCCGGCGCGCGCAGGGAGAGCCGCAGGGTCGTCTCCGGCGGGCCGGTCACGACGCCGCTCGCCAGCAGTTGCGTGTCGGCCCCGGCCGCCGCGGGCTGGACGACGCGGAGGCGATAGGTCACGCGGTAGTTCGGCGCCTGCAGCGCCGCCAGCAGCAGGGCGGCCGCGGCGACCGGGAGGCTACTGCGCCACGAACGTCGCACGCGTCGCCTCGAGCGGGCCTGCACCCGGTCCACCCCAGCGCCAGTGCGCCAGCCACCCCGCGGCGGCCCCGGCCACGAGGGCGAGCACGACCGCCATCGCCAGCGCGCGGGCGCGAATGCGGGGCCGGGGCACGGTGCGGGCGTGGGGCTCCCCCGCCGAGCGGGCGAACGCCACGCGCATCTCGAGGTGGCTGACACGCGCTTCGGCGCAGTGGCGGCACGAGGCGAGATGTCGTGCCAGGGCGGCGCTCTCGGGAAGGCTGAGCTCGCCGTCCAGCTCCAGGTCCACCTGGCGCACCCAGTCTTCGTGCATCAGGGCAGCTCCTCCCGCACGCGGTAGCGCAGCGCCCGGCGCTGCATCCAGCGGACGGCGAGTGCGTCCGCCAGTCCTCGGAACACGCGGTTCCACATCCCGTACTTGGTCTTGCCGTAGCGGCGGGGCCGGTGACGCACGGGCACCTCACGCACGCTGCCCCCCTGCATGCGGATGAGGGTGGGAAGGAAGCGATGCATCCCGTTGAAGAGCGCCAGCTCGCGCAGCGCGTCGGCCCGGAACGCCTTGAGCGAGCAGCCGGTGTCGCGGATCGTCTCCCGATTCAGGCGGTTGCGCACCCCGTTGGCGACCCGGCTCTGCAGCCGCTTCCAGCCGCTGTCGCGCCGCTCGACGCGGTATCCCGCGACCGCCGTGGCGCCGCTCTTGGCGAGCTCCGCCACGAGCGCCGGGATGTCGGCGGGATCGTTCTGCAGATCGGCATCGAGCGTCACGATCACGCGGCCCCGGGCCACGCGGAATCCCGCCGTGAACGCGGCCGTCTGCCCCGCGTTCGCGGCGAGCGCGACGATGTGCAGCTCGGGGTGATCGCGTTTCAGCGCCTTGAGCTCCTCGAGCGAGCCGTCGCTCGAGCCGTCGTCCACGGCGACGATCTCGTAGCGTCGCCCCGCGAGCGCGCGGCCGATTTCCTCCACCAGGATCCCCAGGCTCTCGCGCTCGTTGTACACCGGCACGACCAGCGACAGCTCAACGGGTTCGGACATAGGCGAGCTCGGGCGCGTCCGGATACCGGGCCACGAGCCGGGTGATCACCTGCTCCGCCTTGGCGACGTCGTGCTGATGTGTCCGATAGATCTCGGCGAGCCGGATGCCGGCCAGCAGGGTGCGGTGCTGCGGCAGCGGGGGGTCCGCGTCGAGCACGCGCTCGAGCATCGCCGTCTCGTCGTCGATGGTGATCGTGCTCCCGCCCGGCATCGCGCCGCCGGTCAGGGCGCCGCCGAGAAACCGGCCGAGCGGCTCGACCACGGATTCCAGCAGCGTGCCGAAGAAGCTCCACGCGCCCCAGAAGGAGAGCAGGAGCGCGACGAGCCGCCACTCCACATGCCCCTCGTCGATGGATACGACGACGAGCGCCAGGCCGACCACCACCGCCGCGGCGCCCAGCATCCCGCGTATCACCGCACGCATGCTCGGCGGATCTGCGAAGTCCACGAGGAGCAAGTTGACAGGGCCCGCCCGAGCGCGCAACCTACGCACGCGTCCTTCATCCGGAGTGTTTCCGTGGCCGATCTGCTGTCACGTCGCGACTTCCTCGCCTCCGCCGCCGTCGGGGTCGCGGCCACCCAGGCGGGCGACATCCCCTTCCCCATGCGGCCGCCGCGTCCGCTGCCGCCCCGCAGCCGCTGGGCCGCGAAGCCGGTGGCGGTCTCGAGCGCCAACGGGTTACGGGCGGTGCAGAAGGCGTTCGACATGCTGATGCAGGGAGCGGACACGCTCGACGCCGTGATCGAGGGGGTGAAGATCCAGGAGCTCGACCCGAACGACGATTCGGTGGGCTACGGCGGCTTGCCGAACGCCGCCGGCGTGGTGCAGCTCGACGCGTCGTGCATGCACGGGCCTACGAAGCGCGCCGGCGCCGTGGGCGCCCTGGAAGGGATCAAGACGCCGTCCGAGGTCGCGAAGCTCGTGCTCAAGTACACGAACCATATCTTCCTGGTGGGCGAAGGCGCCAAGCGCTTCGCGCTGGAGTACGGCTTCAAGGAGGAGGACCTCTTGACCCCGCACGCGCGCGAAGCCTGGCTGCACTGGCGCGCCAACCTGAACGCGACCGATGACTACCTCGACGTCCCCGAGGCCCAGGACATGTCGGTCCGGCCCACCGGCACCATCAACTGCGACGCCGTCACCCCGCAGGGCGACATCTCCTCCGTGACGACGACCAGCGGGCTCGCCTTCAAGATCCCGGGCCGCGTGGGTGACAGCCCGATCATCGGCGCTGGCCAGTACACCGACAACGACGTGGGCGCGGCCGGGTCGACCGGGCGGGGCGAATCGAACATCAAGGTGTGCGGCGGCTTCCTGACGGTCGAGTTCATGCGCCGCGGCATGAAGCCGACGGACGCGTGCCTCGAGACGCTCAAGCGCGTGACACAAGCGACCGAGCCCCGCCTGCTGGACGAGCGAGGGCGTCCCACGTTCGACCTGACCTTCTACGCCGTGAACAAGCGCGGCGAGTTCGGTGCGGCCTCGTTCTATCCCCACCGCTTCGCGGCGCACGACGGCACCGAGGCGAAGCTGCGCGACACGGCGCACGTCTACGAGCGGGCCGCTGCGAGCCGTTAGCGCAGCGCTCGCGCTGCTCGCGGCCGTGGCGCCGGCCGTCGCGGCGCAGCGCTACTGGCGCGACAATTTCTATCCATACCTCTACTACACGACGACCGGTGGCCTGTGGGGGGCACTCCATTACGGTCGCTACAGCCCGCTCGGCTTCATCGAGCGGCCAGAGGCGAGCCGCGCGTCGCTGAGCGTCGACGCGGGCGCGGGGACGAAGGGGAGCTGGGCGCTCGTGATGGATGCCCAGGCCCCAGCGTGGTGGCAGGGGTGGCGCGCGCGCGGCACGCTCGCCGCGGTGCGCGACAATCGTCTCGGCTACTACGGGCTCGGCAACGATACGCAGTATTCCCCGGACAGCGTCGCCACGATCGGTGCGTACCTCTACCGCTTGAGTCGCACGCGTCTGATCGCGCGAGCCACCGTTCAGCATCGCCTGGTCGGGCCGGTGCGGCTGCTCGTGGGCGGCGGGCTGACCCGTACCGACTTCCGGGCCCTTCCCGGGCCGAGCGTGTTCCGCGACGATCTGGCCGCGGGACGCGTGGACCCGAGCACCGTCCCGTTCAGCGACAAGGTCGTGCGCGCGGGGGTCGTGCTCGATACGCGCGAGAGCGAGGTGGACCCGCACACCGGCGTACTGGTCGAGCTGCTGTTCGCGAGCGGCACCGGCTACACGCGCACGACCGGCAACGCGCAGGTCCAGGTGCGCCCGCTGCACCGTCTCGTGCTGGCCGGCCGGCTCGCGGCCGAAGGGATGGGCGGGAATCCTCCGCTCGCGGCCCAGCAGGAGATGGAGTCGAGCGAGCTGCCGTTCGTCGCCGTGGGCGGGTACCGGTCGCTGCGCGGGTTCTACGACGGGCGCTTCACCGGGCCCGGCAAGCTGCTGGGCGGCCTGGAAGCGCGCTACGCCGTGATCGCGGTGGGAGACGCGGTCGAGCTCAAGGTCGTCGGCTTCTACGACGCCGGTCGGGTGTTCGGGCCGGGCGAGGCGGTGCGGCTCACCACGACCGACCTGCACCGGGGCGGCGGCGGCGAGGTCGCGTTACGCCTGTTGCGCAATTCGCTCGTTGTCATCGGCTACGGCCGGGGGAGCGAGGGCGGGCGGCTGCTGTTTGGCACGACGTGGAGCTACTGAATCGCGGATTGCGGATTGCGGATTGCGGATTGGACGGTGCCGACCTCTCGACGCTCGTCATGCCAATCCGCAATCCGAAATCCCAAATCCGCAATTAGACGTCCCGTATCTCGACTCCTCGCCGCGCCAGCTCAGCGACGTACGCCGCAAACGGCACGGCTTCGTCGGGCGTGTGCACCCCCTGCGTGGCGATCCGGCCATCCACTTGCATGAGTCCGGTGATGGCCAGGGAATAGCCGGTGGTCCGCATCATGGCGCTGATGCCATGCGCCGCATCGTAGAAGTCGAGCAGCTGCCACGCGACTCGTCCGCCGGTCCTGCCACGCACCTCGACACGCAACGCGACCAGGTCGCGCCCGTCGGGCTTGGTCAGCTTGGGGGACACGGTCGCGATGAAGGCATCGCGCGGCACGATGCGCTTGCCGTCCACCGTGACGGGCGTGAGATCGAGGAGCCCGAGCTCGCGGATCGGCCGCATGATCGCGACGTGCCCGGGGTAGCGCAGCGTCTTGTACTCCATGGTGCGGACTCTGCCCTCGTACGCCCACGGCAGGGTAGAGATGCCCCCGCCGGTGTGGAACGCTTCGAGCTCTCCCACCGGCGGCGGAAAGACGACGTGCTCGAGCTCGGAGAGCGCCTCCACGCGCGCCGGCCTGCCGTCGCGCAGCACCCACGAGGGCGTCGTGTAGTAATCGAGCGCCCCGGCCAGCGAGTACACGATCTGATAATTGAGCGGTGGCTCGGGATGCTGCGGCAGGCCGCCGACGTAGATCTTCACGACCTCGGCGTCCCCCACCCGGCGGATTCCCTCCGCCGCGAGGATGTTCACCATGCCGGGCGCGAGGCCGCAGTCGGGAATGATCGAGACCCTGCGCGCCTGGGCTGCGGCGTCGAGTGCCTTCTGCTGGAACACGATCTCGGTGTTGCCGCCCAGGTCGGCACAGGGGACGCCGGCGTCCACCGCCGCGCGCGACACCGCGAGGTTGAAGTAGTACGGCGCCGCGTTCTGGACCGCGTCGTGCCCGCGCATCGCGTCGCGCAGCGCGGCCTCGTCCTGCACGTCGAGCCGCAGCAGCGCCAGCCGTGTACCGACATGCGGCTGGAGCACCCGGGGAATGCGGTCCGGCTCGAGGTCGGCGACCGTGACCCGCTCCACGACGGGTTGCTGCAACAGATCATAGGCGCAGGCGGACCCTTGCAGGCCCGCGCCCAAAACCAACATGCGCATGACGCGATTGCCTCCGGACGGCGTGAGGGAATGCGGCGGCGGAAAACTAGCGAGGCCCGGTCGACGCCGGAACCCCGGCGCGGGGTTAGATTCGCGCCGAGATGACCCAGGCCGACCTCACCCGTGAGCGTCTGGTCCGCGCGGCGCTCGAGCTGTTCACCGCGCAGGGCTATCACGACACCACCACGCCCGCCATCGCGAAGAAGGCCGGTGTGGCCGAGGGCACGATGTACCGCCACTTCGCCGGCAAGCAGCAGTTCTTCAATGAGCTGTACCGGGCTTCGGCCCGCTGGGCCGACAAGCTCGTCAAGGACGCCGACGCGTTGAAGGTGGGGCCACGCGAGAAGCTGGCCGAGCTCGCCCGCGGGCTCGTGGCCGGCGCGGCGCGCGAGCCGGCCGTGGCGCGGCTGTTTTTCGTCCAGCGCTCCGACGATCTGCTGGACGAGGAAAGCCGCAAGACGGCGCGTGAGTTCCGGATCGACCTCGAGGGCGTGATCGCCCAGGCCAAGGCCGACGGTTCCGTGAAGCCGGGGGCCGCGGAGATCTGGGCCGGGGTGTGGCTCGCCGTCGTCACGCTCGCGATCGAGCGCGTCTCGGCGCGCGACTGGGAGGAGACGCACGCGGGAGTGAAGCTGGCGCTGGACGGGGCTTGGGACGCCATCGCCGCCCGCGCCTGAGTCGGGCGGGGCCTCGCTTCGCGACAAGAATACGCAGTCGCTGCGCGAGACCCCGCCCACCTCACGCGTTTCCAGACCGCCCGACCGCCCGTCCGCCTGACCGCCGTAGTTCAAACAACTCGATCTCCGGCGGCGCGAACACGCGGATCGGCACGCCGACGACTCCGATCCCGCGGCTCACGTACAGCTGGCTCGCCCCGCGCTGAAAGTGGCCCATCACGTACTTCGTGATCAGGCGCCCGGGCGACCAGCCGATGAGCGGCAGGTACAGCTGACCGCCGTGGATGTGCCCGGCGAGGGTGAGCGGAATGCCGCGCGGCGCCGCCGAGTCCCACGCGCCCGGGCGGTGGGCCAGCAGCACGCGGAACGCACCCGGCGGGGCGGCGGCGAGCGCCGCGTCGACATCCCCCGTCTGCGGGTCGTCCACGGTCCAGTTGTGAGGATCGTCGATGCCGAGCAGCGCGAGAGTGGCCCCGCCCCGCTCGATCACGTGGCAACCGTTTTGCACGAACACCTGCCCCGCGTCCCGGCACCCGCGAATCACCTCGCGCTCCCCCGTGTAGCGGTCGTGGTTGCCCAACACCGTCACCACGCCGAGCGGTGGCCGCAGCTCCCGAAACGCACGCACGTACGCCGGAATGTAGGACGGCGAGATGTCGATCATGTCCCCCGTCTGCACGATCAGGTCAGGGCGAAGCGCGTTCGCCTGCGCCACGATCTCCTGCATCTTGTCCTCCCCGAGGTGGACGCCGGCGTGCAGGTCGGAGACGTGCAACAGCGTGAGCCCTTCGAGTCCAGCCGGCAAATCGGGGAACCAGAGCGTGCGGCGTGTGAGCTGGGGAAGCCGATAGGCGCTCCAGATGCCGTAGGACGACAGCGCGGCGCCGGCGCCGGCGTACGCGTAGGTGGCGCGGGCGAGGAAGCGGCGGCGCGACAACTGTGCGCTGTGCGCAGTGCGCGGTTGTTCACGATTCGCGGCGGGATCGCGGTTCGCATCGGCGGCAACCGCGTACCGCGCACCGCGCACCCGGCCCGCCAACCACCACACCCCCTTGCCGAGCAGGTAGACCGTGACCAGCGCGCAGAAGATCCATCCCAACAGCTGCCATGCGATCCAGGGGCCGGTGAGCGGGAGCCGGCCGACGCTCCACATGGAGCCGAACAGCGCGCGTTGCGCGACGAACACCCACGGCAGGTTGAACGTCGCGAACACCAGCGCCAGCGCGACCCGGATCACACGCGCCCGATGCGGGCGGCTGGGGTCGGGCAGGCGCGCCCGCAGGTAGAGGTACAGCAGGACCTGCGGCGCGACAAAGAGAAGGAGATAAATTAGGCGCGTGCTCACTCGCTCCAAGCTCCTGACCTGTCTGGTCGCGGGGTCGGCCGCGCCGCTGCGCGGGGCAGCGGCGCAACTCACCGCCCCCGAACGCGCTCACGCCCTCGCCACGGTCTGGGCCGAGGCCCGTTACAACTTCGCCTACTGGGACCGCGTGCGCGTCGACTGGGACTCGGCGCTGCGGGTGAACCTGAAGCTCGCCGCGGAGCCGCAATCCGACCTGTTGTTCTACCGCCGCCTGCGGCGTTTCGTCGCCCTGCTGGGGGACGGGCAGGCCGCGGTGCTCGCGCCCCCGAATCTGCGGTCCCGGATCGCGCGCCCGCCGCTGCTGCTGACGAGCGCGGCGCGCAGACCGTTCATCATGGACTACGCCGAGAACGACGAGATGCGCGTCGCGCACCCCGACCGGCTGGCCGAGATCGTCGCCGTCCAGGGCGTCCCCGCGGAAGCATGGATCCGCGACTCGGTGCTCCCCGAAACCGCCGCGGCGACGCCCACCGACCGCTGGCAGCGCGCCGTCGCCTGGATGCTCCAGGGCGAAAAGGGCACGAGCCTGCATCTGCTCGTCCGCGTGCCCGGGGGAGATCCCCGGGGGCTGAGCGTGACGCGGTCCCTGTCGCTCAACGACCGCTGGCCGCTCGACCCACCCGCCTTCGCGGTGGACTCGCTTCCCGGCGGCATCGCCGTCGTGCGGATCGGCTCGCTCGCCGACCAGGACGTCGTGCGCCAGTTCGACCGGACGTACCCGGACTTCGGCGCCGTGCAGGGGCTCGTCCTGGATCTCCGGGCGGCGAGCGGCGGTCAGACCGAATACGCCTATCAGCTGCTCGCCCGCCTCACAGACCAGCCGTTCTCGGCCGTGCGCTGGAAAACGCCGCAGTACCGCGCGGCGTTCCGCGCGTGGAACCTGCCGGACTCCGCCATGACCTGGTACGGGCCCGACGTCGGAAGCGTTGCGCCGCGACGCGACCACCCCCCCTACGGCGGTCCGATCGCGCTGCTCGCGTCGAGCGGGACCTCCGGAGCCGCGGAAGATCTCCTCGCCGCATTCCGCGCGACCGGCCGCGGGGTGATCATCGGCGAGCCATCCGCCGGGAGCGTGGGCGACATCGCCACCTTCGCGCTCCCCAAGAACTGGAGCGTCCAATTCCCGGTCACCCGCCACTCGTTCGCCGACGGGACGGAGTACGCGGGGCTGGGCGTGAAGCCCGACCTGCTCGTGGTCCCGACGGTGGACGACCTCCTGTCGGGCAACGATCCGCTGCTCGACCGGGCGCGGGAGTACCTGAAGGGCGGCAAGAGGCGGCAATAGGCGGCAACGGTTGCTGCCGCCTTATGCCGCCGTGTGCCGCCTTCTGCCGCCCTAGCGCTCGAGCGATTCCCGAAAGAACGACACTACCGCCCGCCACGCGCTGTCCGCGACCTCGGGCCGCTCGCGCGTGCGCAGGAACCCATGGCCGACGCCGGGATAGACCGTGTAGTGGTAGCTCTTGTGGTAGGTCCGGATCGCCGCGTCCACATCCGGCAGCCCGGCGTCGATGCGCGCGTCGTTCTCGGCGTACACGCCCAGGCCGCGGGCGCGGATGCGGGCCACGGCGAGCGCCTCGGGGCCGGGGCCGTAGCAGACGACGAAGCCCGAGAGCGAGGGGTTGTTCGTGGCGTAGCGGAAGCTCTGGCCGCCGCCCCAGCAGAACCCGATCACGCCGATGCGGTCGGCCCGCGCCGCCTTCAGGCGCCGTACGTACGCCACCGTGGCGTCGAGATCCTGAGTGACCGTGTCGGGGGCGAGCCCCGCGATGAGCTTGCGCGCCGAATCGGGGGACGGAGGCGTACCGCCCCGGCGTGACAGCAAGTCGGGCGCGATCGCGACGAAGCCATCCTTGGCGAGCTGCTCCGTGGTCTGGCGGATGAAATCCGACATGCCGAAGATCTCGTGGATCACCACCACGGCCGCGGCCCGCTCGCCGCGCTCGGGATAGGCCAGATACGCGGTGAGGGTATCCCGGCCGCTCGCAAACTTCACATATTCGGCGTGGATGTCCGCGCGGTGGAGGGCGGTCGAGGGCGGTGGAAAGCGGTGAAGGTTGGGCAAAGCGAACAGCAGCCCCGCCAGTGCGACAGCCCCGCCGCCTACCTGCACCGCCCTCCACCGCCTTGCACCGCCCTTCACCGCATCAGTTTTCATCTCTCCCTCCCATTCGCGTACACGCCCTCCAGCGCGGATTCGCTGGGCGGCATCTTGTCGCGGCTGCGCAGCGCTTCCTCGGCGGCCCGCTCCACCTCCGCCGTGACATCCGCCTCGATGTCCGCGAGTCGCGTCGGGGCGACGCCCCGCTGCTTCAGGTATTCCTCGTACAAGCCTATCGGATCGCGCTTCCCCCAGCTCTTGAAGAGCTCATCCGGCAGCGTGTCGCGCGCCTCGCGCTCGTCATGAGTGGCGTGCCCGCCCATCCGAAACGTGTCCGCGACCAGCAGCGCGGGCCCCTCACCCCGACGACAGCGCTCGGCCGCGAGTCGCGTCGCCGCGTAGGCATCGAGCACGTTGTTGCCGTCGAACGCGCCGCCCCGGATACCGTAGCTCGCGGCCCACTCGAGAAACTGGCCCGGGAGGTGATGGCGCTCGAGCGGGGTGCCCAGGGCCACCTGGTTGTTCTGGAGAATGAAGATTGCGGGCAACCGGCGGACGGCGGCGAAGTTGGTGCCTTCGTGCGCCGTCGCCGTGTTGGCGGCGCCGTCGCCCACCCAGGTGAGGGCGACGCGCGGCTCGCGCCGCAGATGAAACGTGAGCGCGATGCCGCTGATGACGGGCACCATGTCGCCCACGTGCGAGATGGGTTGCAGCACGCCGCGCTCCCAGGCGCCGACGTGCAGATCGCGGCCGCGGGAGGGCGAGTCGTCGCTGCCGAGATAGCCGCGCAGCATGTCGGCGACCGGCATCCCCAGCTCGCAGCACGCCGCGGCGTTGCGGATCATCGGCGCCACGACGTCGCCCCCCCGGCCGCGCTCCAGCGCGTGCACCGGCCCGACGGTGACGGCCTCCTCGCCCGTCCCGAGCCACGCCTTGGAGATCACTCCCGTGCGCACCCAGCGTTTCAGCTGGATGTCGTGCAGGCGGGCGCGCAGCAGCCCGGCGTACAGAGCGATCATGCCCTCGGGCGCGAGCCGCGCGACGATGGCGGCGCGCTCCGGGTCGCGCTCCAGCGTCTCGCGGAAGGCGCGCACCAGCCCGGGGTCCGGCTGCCATTCGACGTACTCGGGCGGATCGAAGGCCGGGAAGCGCCTTATTTCAGCCGCTCCTTGATCTTCGACAGCAAGCCGCCCTCGTGGAACGTCGACAGGGCGTCGGCGAACTCGAGCGCGGTGGTGTAGCGGGCCTCGGGGTTGGACTCGAGCGCGCGTCCCAGCGTCCTTTCCAGACCATCGGGGAGGTCGGGCCGCAGCTGGCGCAGCTTGAGCGGCCGGCCGCGCAGCCGCGCGATCATCATCTCCTGCGCGTTGCGGCCGTGGAACGGGAGCTTTCCCGTGAACATCTCGAACGCGACGATCCCGAGCGCGTAGATGTCGGAGCGCGCGTCGAGCTGCTTGCCGCGGATCTGCTCCGGGCTCATGAACTCCGGCGTACCGAGGATGATGCCCGTGGCGGTGAGCTTGGCGATGGCCGGGTCGGCGCGGCGTTCCTTGGCGAGCCCGAAATCCATGACCACGGCCCGATCGCCCGCGGGCTCGTCGGTTACGAGCATGATGTTCTCGGGCTTCAGGTCCCGGTGCACGATCTGCAGCTCGTGCGCGTGGTGCAACCCGGCGCATACCTGGCGCAGCACGGCGATCCCGGGGGCGACCGGCATGGGACCGGCCTTCACCTCGCGGTCCGAGAGCAGCTCGCCCTTGAGGAACGGCATCACGAGGTAGATCAGGCCGTCCTCGGACTCACCCAGGCGCAGGATGCGGCACACGTTGGGATGGTCGAGCCGCATGGCGAGGCCGGCCTCGCGCCGCAGCCGCTCGACCGAGCTCCTGTCGGTGGCGAGCTTGGGCGAGAGCACCTTGATCGCGACGTCCTGTCCGGTCGCCACCTCGCGCGCCAGGTACACGAACGACATACCGCCCTCGCCCAGCTTTTTCTGGACCTGGTAGCGCGAGTCCAGGACGTGCCCCGAGAGCGAGGAGGCGCGCTCCAGCCCCGGCTTGGGTTTGCTGGGCGTGCGCGCGGCGGTGCCGGGGGCGGAGGGGCCGGGAGGGGCAGGCGTTTTCGCCTGCACCTCGACCAGCATGTTGCCGTCGCGGGCGCAGAAGCGCGCGGTATCGGTGTACACCGTGCCGCACTTGGGGCAGCGCCGCTCGCTCATTGACGCACCAGGTTGCGCCCTTCGTTCTTGGCGCGGTACAGGGCCTGATCGGCCAGGGCCACGAAGCTGTCGGCGCTCGTGACGCGGTCGTCGGGGAACGACGCCAGCCCGATCGAGATCGTCAGGTTGAGAGGATCCTCTCCCGGATCGGCGAAGTCGTGGTGCATGACCCGGCGCCGCAGCCGCTCGGCGAAGAGCGCGGCGCCGTGCAGCGCCGTCTCGGGCATGACCACCACGAACTCCTCCCCGCCGTACCGCGCCGCCTGGTCGACCGAGCGTACTTCGCGGCGCAGGATCTCGCCAACTTGGCGCAGGACGGAGTCGCCCGCAATGTGGCCTCGCGTGTCGTTCACGAGCTTGAACCGATCGATGTCGGCGAGCAGAATGGTGAGGGCCAGGTTGTAGCGGCGCGCCCGATCGAGCTCGGCCTCGAGCTCTTCCGACAGCGCGCGCCGGTTCAAGCAGCCGGTGAGGGCGTCGGTCGCCGCCAGCTTCTCGAGCCGCTTCTTGTCCGACACCGCCGTCTCGAAATCGTAGGCCTTCTCGATCGCCGCCACAGCCGTGCGAATCACGGTCTCGGCGAACCCGGCGTCGGCGCGGGTGAGCGGCGGGTCCTCACCCGTGGTGCGGAGGAAGAAGACGCCCAGCTGTTGGTCCTTCATGGAGAAGGGAAGCGCCACGGCGGAGCGGGTCGGGACGGTGATGCCCTCGCGCTGCCAGCGCACCCGCTCGGCCTCGTACAGCGGATCGGTCGAGACGTCCTCGACCAGCACCGGTCGGCTGCCAGTGAGCGCGCGCTGAATCTCGGGATAGCGCGCCAGCTCGATCTCGAGGTTGCGGAGCATGGGGTTCTCGTACGCCGCCACCACCACGCCCAGCTGGTCTCCCGGCTTGGCGAGCACCATCGAGCACTTGGAGATCTGCAGCACGCGGGCCACGCGCCGCACCAGGATATGGTAGATCTCGTCGGGCTTGAGGGAGTCGGTGACCTCGTGCAGGATGTCGACGATCGCCGCCCGGCTCTGCGCTTCATCGCGGGCGTGGGCCAGCTCCTGCGCCGAGCGGATGTGCGCCTTCACACGCGCCAGCAGCTCGCGCACCCGGAACGGCTTGGAGATGAAGTCGGCGGCACCGAGCCCGAGCGACTTTACCGTCGCCTCCTCGGGCGGCATGGACGAGATCATCAGGACCGGGACGTCGCGGAACCGGTCGTCGGCCTTCATCTTGGCGAGCAGCTGCAGGCCGTCGACCTTGGGCATCATGATGTCGAGCAACAGCAGATTGGGACGCTCCTCCTCGAGCTTGCCGATGAGCCCTTCGCCCCCGGGGGCGACCACCACGTCGTAGCCGTTTTCCTTGAGGATCCAGGTCAGGGTGCGGACCAGGGACTGGTCGTCGTCGGCGACGAGGATCTTGGCGGCGGCTTCGGGGCTCAAGCGCCTTCAATCCTCGAGGAGCGCGGGGTCGACGTTGCCGCCGCTCACGACCAGCACGGTGGGCGGGACGGGCCGAACCGCGCCGGAGCGGAGCGCGGCCGTCGTCGCGGCGCCCGATGGCTCCACCGCGAGGTGGCCGTGACGCCAGAGAAACTGCACGGCCTCGCGCAGCGCGTCATCCTCCACCAGTACGACTCCCGCCAGCCGATCGCGCTGCGCGGTCAAGTGCGCGAAGGGAACGGCCCCCACGCTGAGGGTGATCAACCCGTCGGCGAGGCTCGCCGTGCGGTCGAGCCGCACCGGCCGGCCCGCGGCGAGCGAGCGGGTGAGCTTTGGGGCGCCCGCGGGCTCGACGCCCCACACCCGCGCCTCGCTTCCCGCCGCGGCGAGCCCGGTGACCACGCCCGCGATGAGCCCGCCGCCGCCCACCGGCACGACCACCGTGCGGACGTCGGGCAGCTGCTGCGCGATCTCCAGGCCTACGGTCGCCTGGCCGGCGATGATGTCCGCGTGGTCGAATGGCGGCACGATCGCGAGCCCGCGCTCGGTCGCGATGGCTTCCGCCCGCTGCTGGCGGTCCTCCGACGTCCGGCCCGCAAACACCACCTCGCCTCCCCAGCGCTTGACGCCCGCCACCTTGACGGCGGGCGCGGTCTCGGGCATCACCACGACCGCAAGGACGCCCACGAGCTGCGCCGCGTACGCCACGGCCTGGCCGTGATTGCCGCTCGAGTAAGTGATGACCCCCTTGCGCCTGGCGGCTTGCGGCAGACGGCTGATCGCCGTGTAAGCCCCCCGCAGCTTGAACGCGCCCATCGGCTGGAGGCTCTCGAGCTTCAGGTAGGCGTTCAATGGCTCGACGAAGCGCAGCGGCGTGCGCACCGCCACGCCGGCGAGCCCGGCGGCCGCCTCCCGCACGTCCTGGGCGGTGACCACGCTACTTCTTCTTGGCCTTCTTCTTGGGCTTAGGCGCGGCCTTCTGCTCTTCGTCCGCGTCGCCCTCGCCGTCGTCAGCCTCGTCTTCCTTCACGACCCGGGCCACGTCCACCACGAGATCGCCCGAGGTCAGGTTCATCACCTTCACGCCCTGGGTGTTGCGGCCGGAGATGCGGATCCCCTCGACCGGCACCCGGATCATGATGCCCTTCTTCGTGATCATCATCAGCTCGTCGTCGGGCAGTACTTCCTTGAGCGCGACGATGTCGCCGGTCTTGTCCGCCCGCTTCAAGGTGATGATGCCCCGTCCCCCGCGGTGCTGCACGCGGTACTCGTCGAGCTCGGAGCGCTTGCCCATCCCCTTTTCGGTCACGGTGAGCAGGGTGGACTTCCGGCGCACGACCACCATGTCGATCATGTGGTCCTTCTTGTCGAGCTCGATCCCTTTCACGCCGGTCGCCGTGCGACCCATGTCCCGCACGTCCTTCTCGTGGAACCGGATGCTCATGCCGTGCCGGGTGGCGAGCACGATGTCGTTCCGGCCGTCGGTGACTTGCACGTCGATCAGCTCGTCGCCCTTCTCGATGTTGATGGCGCGGATCCCCACCGAGCGCGGGTTGCCGAACTCCGAGAGCACCGTCTTCTTCACGACGCCCTGCTTGGTGGCGAACAGCAGGAACTGGTCCTCGGAGAACTCCCGCACCGGCACGAGCGACGCGAGCCGCTCGTCGGGCTTCATGGCGATACAGGAGAGAATCGGCTTGCCGCGCGCGGCGCGCGCCGCCTGCGGGATTTCATGCACCTTCAGCCAGTAGCACTGCCCCTGCTGGGTGAAGAACATGACGTAATCGTGGGTCGAGGCGATGAACAGGTGCTCGACCCAGTCGTCTTCCTTGGTGTGGGCGGAGATGACGCCCTTGCCGCCGCGCCGCTGGCGGCGGTAGGCCGAGACCGGCAGCCGCTTGATGTAGCCGGCGTGGGACACGGTGATGACCATGTCCTCTTCGGCGATCAGGTCCTCGATCGAGAACTCGCCCTGGTCGGCGACGATTTCGGTGCGGCGCTCGTCGCCGAAGCCGTGCGCCAGCTCCGCCAGCTCTTCCTTGAGGATCTTGAGCCGGCGGGGCTTCGAGCCGAGAATCTCCTTGCACTCCTTGATGAACTTGCGGACTTCCTTGAGCTCCTCCTCGAGCTTGGTGATCTCCAGGGCGGTGAGCCGGGCGAGCCGCATGTTGAGGATTTCCGCCGCCTGCTTCTCGGACAGCTTGAAGCGCTTGCGCAGGGCCGCGTCGGCCGTGGGCACGTCTTTCGCCTTGCGGATGATCCTCACCACCTCGTCGATGTGGTCGACGGCGATCTTGAGGCCTTCGAGAATATGCTCGCGGTCCTGCGCCCGCTTGAGCTCGAACTCGGTGCGGCGCGTGATGACCGTGTGGCGATGCTCGATGAAGTGCTCGAGCAGCTCCTTCAGGGCCATCTCCTTGGGCGCCCCGTCGACCAGCGCCAGCATGATCGCGCCGAAGGTCACCTGCATCTGCGTGTGCATGTACAGCTGATTGAGGACCACCATCGGCACGGCGTCGCGCTTGAGCTCGATCACCAACCGGATGCCGTCCTTGTCGGACTCGTTCCGTAAATCCGAGATTCCCTCGAGCTTCTTCCCCACCGCGAGATCGCGGATCTGATCGTGCACGCGCTCCGGACTGACCTGGTAGGGGAATTCCGTTACGACGATTTGCTGCCGCCCCGTGGATTTCACTTCCTCGGCGTTGGCGCGGGCCCGGATCACGATCCGACCCCGGCCCTTCTCGTAGCACTCCTTGATGCCTTCGCGCCCGTAGATGATCGCGCCGGTGGGGAAGTCCGGGCCTTTGATGAACTTCCGCAGGTCCTTGATCGACGCGTCCGGGTGGTCCACCAGGTGAGTGATCGCCGCGACCGTCTCGCCGAGATTGTGCGGAGGAATGTTCGTCGCCATCCCGACCGCGATACCCGCTGAGCCGTTGACGATGAGGTTCGGCAACCGCGCCGGAAGCACCGTCGGCTCCCGCAGCCGGTCGTCGAAGTTGGGGACGAAGTCGACGGTGTCCTTGTCGATGTCCTCGAGCGTCGTCATCGCGACGCGCGTGAGACGGGCTTCGGTGTAGCGGTACGCGGCCGGCGAGTCCCCGTCCACCGAGCCGAAGTTCCCCTGGCCATCCACCATCGGGTAGCGCAGCGAGAACTCCTGCACCATGCGCACCAGCGAATCGTAGACCGCCACGTCGCCGTGCGGGTGGTATTTGCCGAGCACGTCGCCCACGACCGTCGCGCACTTCTTGTAGGGGCGGCCGGGTACGAGCCCCAGCTCGTTCATGGCGTACAGGATGCGGCGATGCACCGGCTTCAACCCGTCGCGCACGTCGGGCAGGGCGCGCGCCACGATCACACTCATCGAGTAGTCGAGGAACGACTCCTTCATCTCATCCTCGATGAGGCGCGGCAGGATGCGTTCGCGGGCGTTGGGTGCGGTCATTGAAGCCGGGGCTAGGGTCTAGGGATTGGGGGCTCGGTGACGCCGAAACTGCCTAAGTTGCCAAAACATAACCACTTAGCACAGGAAAGGCAACGCGGACTCGCTCCGTAACTGGGGCTCGAGACGGCAGTTAGGGGAGCCGAGTTGACCCTGAGTTGATGGACTGACGTCATCCTCCCCCAAGGCTAAAGCCTGGGCCCGGCCAGTACTGTGCTGCAGCACAGAGAGCGAAGCGGGGCCGCGGCCCGGCTTTGGCCCAGTCACGCCTCGATCGATACTACGATCTTCCCCAACTGCTCCCCCCGCTCCAGCCGCTCGAACGCAGATCGTGCCTCGCCGAACGGAAACACGCGGTCCACGACCGGGCGCAGCTCGCCCGCGCCCAGCAGGCGCACGATCTCGCGGTACTCGGCGTCGTTCCCCATGGTCGAGCCCATGATGCTCCACTGATACCAGAACAGCCGGCGCAGGTCGAGGGTGACGTGCGGCCCGGTCGTGGACCCGCACGTCACCAGTCGGCCTCCGCGCCCCAGGGAGCGCAGCGACTCTTCCCAGGTCGCCTCGCCCACGTTCTCGATCACGACGTCGACACCCCGTTTGTCGGTGACGGCGCGAACCTCCTGCGAGACTTTTTGCGTGGTGTGATTGAGGGTCACGTCCGCGCCGAGTTTCTGCGCCTCTTGCAACTTGGCGTCGCTGGAACTTGTAACGATCACTCTCGCCCCCTTGAGCTTGGCGATCCGCAGCGCCGCGAGCGCCACGCCGCCGCCGATGCCCCAGATCAACACCGTCTCGCCCGCGACGACCTGCGCCCGCGTCACGACCATGCGCCAGGCGGTGAGCGTCACCAGCGAAAATGCCGCCGCCTCGGCCCAGGTGAGCGGTGTCGCGAGTGTCGGGATGATGGCGACATTCTGCTCGGGCACCACCACGTATTGCGCCATCGTGCCGGGGAGGTGCTCGCCCAGAATGCCGTAGCGGCGACACAGCGACTGCTCGCCGGCGCGGCAGTACTCGCACGCATAGTCGGGGATTCCCGGGTTGATCATGACCCGGTCGCCCGGTCGCACCGACCGGACCTCGGACCCGACGGCATCCACGACACCTGCGCCATCGGCGCCCACGATGTGGGGGAACTGGTACTCGTGTGGCAGCCCCCGCACCACGAACAAGTCGAGGTGGTTGAGCGCCGCGGCGCGCAGCGCCACGCGGACGTGACGCGGGCCCAGCGAGCCCGGACCCGGCGGCTCGGGAACGTCGCCCTGCTGCAGCTGGTCGAGGCCGCCGGTGGCGTGGATCACCCAGGCACGCATGGCGAGGGCGCCCCCCTTCCCCCTCCCCCTACGGCATGAACGCGGGAGACACCATCTGCTCGGCGCCGCTGGTCGGGATCGCGACGGGCGCGCCGGCGCTCGCGCCGATCGGCTGGATGTACACGCGGAACACGTTTTTCTGAACCGCCACCACCAGGCCGAGCAGGTCACCCACCCCCGAGACCGCGAAATCCGTGACCATCAGATCCGTGCCCGCGAGCGGCGCGACCTTCCCCGTCGTCACATCGGCCCTCACCACCTGGGTGGTGGTGCGCCCTCCCTCCTTTTGCTCCACCAGATAGGCGAGCGTGCCGTCGCGCAGGAAGTGCGGTGCGCTCTCCTTGGCCTGCGGGCCCCGGGTGAACGGATGCTGATTGGTGCCGTCTTTCGCCATCAGCCAGACGTGATTGTTGCCGTCGCGGTTCGACACGAAGGCGATGAGCTCGCCGTCGGGCGACATGCTCGGCTGCGAGTTGTCGGCCGGCTCCTGCGTGAGCGGCACCGCGACGGAGCTGGTGATCGGCTGGAGGTAGATCTGGCGGTGGCCGGTGCGTTGCGAGTGAAACACGACCACCTGGCCGTCGGGGCTGAACGATGGGTCGCCGTCCAGGCCGGGCGAGTTGGTGAGCCGCGCGACGTTCGTCCCGTCGGCGTCCATGACGTACACCTCGGGCTGCCCGTCGCGGGTCGACGTGAATGCGATGCGGGAGCCATCCGGCGAGAACGCGGGCTCGGTCGCCGTGGCCGTGTCGTCCATCACCTTGCGCAGCTGCGCCAGGTTGGCGCGCTCCGCCGCATACAGCTGGTAGCGTCCGGAGCGCGTGCTCGCCACCACGATCTCGCCCTGCACGAACACTTCGGCGACCGCGTGCCGCCCGCCCGGCGCGGTCGCGGTGATGCGGGCGTGCCCGTATGCGGCCGTGGTCACCGTCCCGTCCTCGCTCACGGTCGCGACGGACGGATTGTCGGAGGCCCAGGTCACGCCCGTGGCCGGCCCGATCACCGTCCCCGATTCGTCGGCGAAGCTCGACCGCAGCGGCACGCGCCGGGCGAGCGGCACCCCCAAACGGGACGCCGACAGCTTGAGCCACGCCGCGATCACCCGGATCGGCCAGGTGACGGTGAGGCCCGGACCCGGGCCCTTCACGGTGAGCGTGGTCTTTCCGGCACGCTTTCCGGTCAGGGTGCCCGATGCAGGATCGAAGCCCGCGAGCGACGTGTCGGCAACGGTCCAACGGAATTGCGCCTCGGGGACTGGAGTCTTGTCGACCGCGAGCCCCTGCACCGTGACCTTCACGGTCCCCTGAATCGGGAGGGGGACCTCCACTTTGTACGTGGGGCTCACGGCCAGCTGCTCCACGGTGCGATGCACCACGACCTCCACAGCCTTCGTCTGCAGCAGCCCCGCGACTGTGAGCGTGGTGTGCCCCGGCGCCACCGCCGTCACGACGCCCGTGAGGTTGACCCGCGCCACGCTCGCATCCGCCGTGGACCACTGCAGCGCGAGCGCGCTGACCAGGCGCCCGCCTTGTGTCGGCACCGTGACGTGGAGTGTGTCAACGTCCCCGGGCGACATCACCAAGGGGACGGGCTCTTGTACCGCGACGTCGCTCTGCTGCACCACGACGGGCGCCGTGGCGGTGAGTCCGGCGCTCGTCACCTGCACCGTGCCCTGTCCCGGCGCGAGTGCCACGATCACGCCGTTCTGATCCACGCTCGCGATGTCGGGCCGGAGCGATTTCCATGTGACCGGCACCGGCGCGGCGGGAGCGCCGTCGTCTTTGAGGGCGCGGGGCGCGGCGCGCGTGTTCTCCGAGGGGAGCAGATAGATGGTCGGAGGCTCGATGCGCAGCACCGCTGCCGGACCGGTGCCGGCCGGTTGGCCCGCGAGCGGATCCGGTCCGGGGGGCCCCGCCGGCTCCCCGGCGGGGTGAGCGGGCGCCGCGGGCGGGTTCGCTGCGGTGGCGGCCGCCGGAGGACCGCCCACCACCTGAACCGCCGCCGTGCCCTTGCGAGCCCCGACCCGCGCCTCGATGATCGCGACGCCCCCGCCTATTCCCGTGACGGTGCCGTTGTTGTCGACTTTGGCGACCGCGACGTTGTTGGACGACCAGATCACACGTGCAGTGGGAATCACATTGCCGACGCGATCGAAGGCGGTAGCCAGGAGCCCGTTTTTCTCCCCCACCTTGATCGTGACCGAGGGCGGAGCAACCTGGACTTCGGTGACGGCTTGCGCGAGCGCGACACCGGGCCACGCCAGCGCGACACTGAACAGGAGGCGACGAACGATCATAGCGGCGCGAACGTAAGTGCTCGTAAGTGCCCTTGTCAAGCTAACTTGTCGCGACGGGCCCGCACGGGAGCCTGGTCCAGCGGTGGCGACGCGGCGCACTTGCGTGACAGCATTCCCGCGGTAAGCTATAGGCCACGCCCACCGACAACCAGCAGAGGAGAGATCGTCCGATGCTCGAGCCAACCGATTTTTCGGAGAGCAGCTGGACCGGCCCCGGGATGATGGAGCCGCTGTATCCGCCGGCACCCCCGACGCCGCCCACACCAGCGCCGATGATGGATGAGCCGATGGGATCGCCGCGGCGGAAGCCTGCTGCCAAGCGGAAGGCGGCGAGACCCAAGGCGAAGAAGCGGGCCGCGAAGAAGCGGCCGCGCGCCAAGGCGAAGCGTGGCGGCAAGGCGAAACGGAGGAAAACGGCGAGACGGCGTCGCCGCTAGCACACGTCGACGACACACCGCGGGAGCGTCTTTCGGATGGTGGGGTCCATCTCCGCGAGACGCTCCCGTGCTACGTTAGGGACCCAAACTCGGGAGGTGCGTGGTGCGGGTTGTGTGGTGCGCGATGATCGTGGCGGCCTGTGCGGCCCCGCCCTCCGGAGACCCGCAGGTCGACATCCGGGCGATGCTCTCCCGCAGCGCGTCCGATTGGAATCGGGGCGACCTCGCGGGCTTCATGAGCGATTACGCGCACGACTCGCTCACGAGCTATGTCTCCGCCGGCCACGTGGTGTACGGCTGGCAGCAGCTGTTCGACCGCTACCAGAAGACGTACTTCGCCCCCGGCAAGTCGCGTGACTCGCTCGCGTTCGAGGAGGTTCGCGTCCGCCCGCTCGCGCCCGACCTCGCGCTCTGCACGGCGCGCTTCAAGCTGCTGCGGCGCGATTCCGTGACGGCCAGCGGGCCGTTCACGCTCGTGCTGCAGAAGCGCGGTGCGCGCTGGCAGATCCTGCACGATCACACGTCGGCCGATCCGAAGTGACGCATCCCGCTTCCCGCATCCCGCATCGCGGTTTCCTGCTGGTCCTGGCGCTGGCCAGCTGCAAGCCTTCCGGCACGGGCGTGATCGCGCTCGAGGGGGCGACGTTGATCGACGGCTCTGGGCGGGCGCCGGTGACGGATGCCGTGATTCTCGTCAAGGACGGCCACATCCAGGCCGTGGCGCGAGTGAACGAGGTCCCAGTGCCGCGCGGCGCCCTCAGGCTGAGCCTGATCGGGAAAACGGTAGTGCCGGGGTTCGTCGACGCGCACGCCCACGTGGAGCGGTGGGCGGCCGAGCGCTACGTGGCCTGGGGCGTCACCACGGTGCGGGACCTGGGCGCAGCGGGCACCGACTCGTCCATCGCACTCAAGAACGATTTCAACCTCGGCTCGGTGCTGGGGCCGCGCATGTTCACGTCCGGGGCGATGATTGACGGCGCGCCGCCCACCTACCCCACGGCGACCGCGGTACGCAGTCGTGCCGACGTGCGCAAGGCGGTCGACCAGCGCGCCGTCGCGGGGACGGACCTCGTCAAGATCTACACCAAGGTCACGGCCGACCTGCTGCCGCCGCTCGTGGACGAGGCATCGACGTTGCGGTTTCCGGTGGCGGCGCACCTCGGCAAGATCGACGCGTTGACGGCGGCCCGGGCCGGCGTCGCGTCACTCGAGCACATGGCGGGCGTCGTGCAGGCCGCGAGCCGCAACCCGGGCCCCTACCTGCGGGCGCATGACGAGTTCCTGCGCGGCTGGACGCTGGAGGAGGAGGGATGGGCGCTGCTCGACTCCGCCGCGCTCGAGGGGGTGGCCCGGGGGCTCGCCGCCACCCACGTCGGGATCGTGCCGACGCTGGTGCTGCACGAGATGCTCTCCCGCCTCGACAACCCCACGCTGCTGTCGCGCCCCGGCATGGAGGATGTGCCCGCGACGGCAACGAGCGTGCGCGACGTCGCCGGCCTGCTGCGGCGCAGCGGCTGGCGCGCGGGCGACCTGCAGGCATTCCGCCGGTCGCGCGCGCGCCAGAACCAGTTCGTACGCGAGTTCAAGCGCGCGGGCGGGCTCGTGGCCGCGGGCTCGGACGCCGCGAACCAGCTGCTGGTGCCGGGCCTGTCGCTGCACGAAGAAATGAGCCTCCTGGTGGGCGCCGGCTTCACCCCGGTCGAAGCCATCACCGCCGCCACGCGCAAGGGTGCGGAGCTGTTGCGCGCCGACTCGCTGGGTATGCTCACTCCCGGCAAGGTCGCCGATCTGGTCGTGCTGGACGCCAGCCCGGCGGCCGACATCGCCGCGACCCGGCGCATCGCATTCGTCATGATACGAGGACGCATCGTCAAACCCGATTCGCTGAGGAGAACGTGGACAAGATAGGACTGGCCTTCGTGGCTGCAGCGATCATCGCTGCCTGCGGGAAAGGGGAAACGGGAAACGAGAAACGCGGCTACGATCTGCTTCTCAAGAACGGCTGGATCGTGGACGGCAGCGGCAATCCGCGCTACCGCGGGGACGTCGCCGTCCGCGGTGATCGCATCGCTGCCGTGGGGTTCCTGGGCGGAGCCCAGGCACGCGAGACCCTGGACGTGGCCGGGCTGGTCGTCGCTCCGGGCTTCATCGACATGATGGGCCAGTCCGAGATCAACGCGCTCATCGACAACCGCGTGTTCTCGAAGATCACCCAGGGGATCACGACCGAGGTCACGGGCGAGGGGGGCTCCGTGGCCCCGCTGACCGATCAGCTCGTCCGGGACGACTCGGATGCCATGAAGAAATGGCACTATCGCGAGGACTGGCGCGATCTGGACGGATATTTCGCGCAGCTGGCGAAGCAGGGCGCGGCGCTCAACATCGCCACCTTCGTGGGCGCGACCCAGGTGCGCCTCGCCGTGGTGGGAAAGGCGAACCGCGCGCCCACGGCGGCGGAGCTCGAGCGCATGACGGCTCTCGTGGACACGCTCATGCGGCAGGGTGCGCTGGGGGTGTGGACCGCGCTCGAGTACGCGCCGGCGAGCTACTCCAAGACCGACGAGCTGATCGCGCTGGCCAAGGCCGCGCGCCGGCACGGCGGCATATACGCGTCGCACATGCGGAACGAGGGTGTGCGCATCGACGACGCGCTGAACGAGCTGTTCCAGATCGCCCGAGACGCTGGAATCCCGGCGGAGGTCTCCCATCTGAAGGTGTCCGGGCGCAAGAGCTGGGGTCAGATGCCCCGAATCCTCGCGCGCATCGATTCGGCGCGGGCGGCCGGGCTCGACGTCACGGCCGATCAGTACCCCTACACCCGCGCGGCCACGGCGCTCGACGCGTCGATTCCGTCCTGGGCCGAGAGCGGCGGCTGGGACTCCCTGCTGGCGCGGTTGCGCGACCCCGCTACCCGTGCCCGGCTGCGCGACGAGATGGTCAACCCCAAGGGGACCGAGAGCTTCTACTATGAAGCGGGCGGCGGCGCCGGCGTCCTGATCACGGGGACGTTCCAGGACTCGTTGCGCTACCTCCAGGGCAAGACCGTCGGCGAGATCGCCGCCCAGCGGCACCGCGACCCCGTCGAGACGCTGTTCGACATCGTGCTCGCCGAGCAGGGACATCGCACCGACGCCGTGTACGCGGTGATGAGCGAGCCCGATGTCCAGGCGGCCATGAAGACGTGGTGGGTGGCGGTGAACACCGACTTCGGCGGCGTGGCGCCGGACGGCCCGTTCGGCGCGCAATCCGCCCACCCGCGCGCCTACGGCACGTTCGCGCGCATCCTCGGCCACTACGCGCGCGACCTGAAGCTGTTCCCGCTCGAGTTCGCGGTGCGCAAGATGACCTCGCTCGCGGCCCAGCGCGTCGGGCTCTCGGATCGCGGTCTCTTGAAAGCGGGCATGGCCGCGGACATCACCGTGTTCGATCCGGCCAGTGTGGCCGACAAGGCGACGTTCGAGCAGCCGCACCAGCCGTCGCTGGGCTTCGCCTACGTGTTCGTGAACGGCCAGAAGGTGCTCGACCACGGGAAGCTCACCGCCGCCCGACCGGGGCGGGGACTGCGCGGCCCCGGGTACGTGGCGCCGGAGGCGCGCGGCAGGCAGTGACGCTCACGCGGCTCGTGTTCGCGTGGCTGCCGGTCGCGGTGTGGTTCGTGGTGGCCCCGCCGTTCGGATATCGCGGCGATGCGGCCGGCGGCCGGCGGTATCTCGTATGGGCGTACAGCCGCCGCGCCGTTACGGGACGTCTGCTCGAAGCGGTGGTTGTCACGCTCCTCGGGTCGCTGTGGTTCGACTCGCTGGGAAGCGGCGGCTGGTGGCTGCTGTTCCTTCTGATCGGCCTGCTCGTGGCCTACCCGCTTCGCTGGGGTGAACCGAAACAAGAGCTCGTCGTCGGCCTCATGGACACGGTGCGTTACGTGGTCGCGGGCGCCATTCTCGCCTGGCGACTGGGATAGGGTATCTTCGGGACTCCCGCGGGGGACACAGAAACGCGTCGGTGAGGAATGACGGGCACTTAGCTCGGGGGATGCTACCCCTCAATACGCCTCGATACACCTCCCGTTAGCACAGTTCCGGCACCGGCGTCGCGCACCTTCCCCCAGGTTGCGACTCGACCGTGCCCCAATCTTTCGTCGCCACCACAGTCATTACCGCTTGCTGTGTTGTTATCTGACTACGCTCGTCTCTTACTTCGCTTGCGAAGGGCAAATCGCCCACAGTTCTTGGTTCACTTTGCCGATCCCCGCAAGACTGAAGACCATCGCCACCGGTCCCTTCTCGTAAGGTGTCACCTGAAACGCAACGCGGTCGTGCTGGGCAAGCCTTCTGACGAATGCCTCCACCTTGGCTCGATCGCCTGGATGGAACAAAGCCGTATGGTCGCTCGACTCGCTCCAGCGCTCCTGCACGGCTGGTTCATTGCCGAAGCGGATCGTAACACGGTCGTTGCCGTCGCCGAGGTAGTCGCCCGTCGCTAAGAAAGCATTCAGTTCTCCGCGTTTGCAGCGGATGACGAGCGTCGGCGGGTTCAGCGAACTTGCGCCCTCAGCCTGCAAAACGAACGTCACACCCTTCTGATCGGTGATCGGATCGCTTTCGACGGACATACCCCAATTCTCGATCGTGCTCGCACCGGCAGGAACCTCACGGGGCGTACCTCGTGTGCTATCGGGCTTGGGCTTTGCGAGCGCGTCATAACACTGGAGACGAACTGCTGCTACGGGCATGGCAGCGCACCGCGCGAGTTGTTCGGCTGATGCTTGCGCCTGCGTGGAGCGGGCAACAAGTACCAGTCCCGCGACTACGCCCAAGACGCGCATATCGTCCTCCGTTCCGACATATGGTCTCGCACTTATAGAGGCACCGCCCAACGGACAGCGTTTAACTTGCGGGTCCATCCTCGCTATCGGTAGGGCGTTTTTGCGACAGCGGAGGGCGGATTCGCGACAAGGGGCGCTATCCAGTGGAATGCTCCCCGTCTTTCGGACCAACGGATATGAGACATATGCTACAGGGTGCCCGAGAGACTGGTGCTCCTTTTCACAGTCGCACTGAGCTTGCAACTGAACGCGCTCAGCGCCCAAGAGACTCCCGCCTTGGTCCTTGGTGTTCGCGTCAGAGTGGTCCGGCCGGATCCCGGCTGCGGAGCTCCAGGGGCCTTCTGGTGTCGGCGTTGGAAGGTCGTCGGAACACTCGCCTCCGTGGATAGCCTGACTGTCGTCGTACGCAACCAGGACGGAAGGAGTGAGAACGTCCCCCGAGTCCCTGGCATTCAACTCGACGTCAGTCAAGGTCCTGGCTTGTGCGGCCGCCATCGCGTTCCCTGCGTGGGTGCGGGCCTAATCGGTGGCGGGGCGCTCGGTACTCTCTACGGCGCAATCTGGGCACACGCACACCGAACCAGCTGCGCCGAGAACTGCGGCCTGGTCTACTTCGTGAGCGTACCCGTCGGAGCGGCTCTGGGTACGCTTGTCGGGGCCATGATCGGGGGTGAGCATTGGGCGCCAACGCCGCTGCCGGCGCGCCTGAGCCTCGCCCCAAGCAATCACGCTCGGTTCTTGCTAGGATTGTCGATGCAGTTCTGAGCCAATGCCCGGCACACCCGTTCCGAGGAGAAGAGATGAAAACGCCCCCATCCTACCTGGTCGCGGCCTTCTTGGCGCTTCCTAGCCTCCTCGTCGCTCAGGCAGGCCAGTCCAACAGGCCGCTCCCGGGCACGCCGCAAGGACTCCTAGGTCGGCTCGCGGGCACGTGGCACTTCGACTTGTACGCGCAGGGTTCTAGCGGTCCTGTCGCATCCGGGCAGCGCGAGATGAGGCTGTGGGCTGATTCCGTGAAACTCACCTGGACGGAGACGTTCGTCGGTCAGCCCAAGACCGGGACGGGAATTCTTGGTTACAACGCGGCGACAGGTGCCTACTATGCGTTGGGCGCGGTCGAGCATCAGCCCAGCCCCATGATTCTACTTGGACGTGCCGACAGCTCCGGCCACACGGTGGTTTTCGACGCCGGTTCCACCGACATCCGGGTGGCACGTCCTGCAATCTACGCTACTTCGGAGCTGCGACTCGTTGACGCCGACCACTTCGAGTGGGTCACGTTAGACGGTAGTTGGCGAGGGGTCTTCAATCGCATCGGTCACTCCTGACGCAACCGGCGGATCAGAAACGGTCACGGAGTGGCGGGGCCATATAGGCAGGGCCGTCACAGCATAACCAACAGCGCCGCACGTGTCGCATAACCCTGGTCCGAAGAACGGGGGCATCACACCAGCGACCGCGCCCCACGATCCTGACGCCCCTCGGCCCGCGTCCCTAAGGATGGCAGCCGACGCGCTCGACCTTGTCCTTCGCCTTCCCTTCCTCGACCGTCTGCCACTGCAGGTTGCTTGGATCATCGGCGCCGCCGCATGCGAGCGGCTTGATGTGATCGACAACATATCCCGCGGCCGTTCGGGTAACCGACTGCGCCATGAAGAGCCGCTTCGTGCTCGGCCAACCATGCCGCCAGCCGATGACGTAGCCGTCGCCTGGCTACGCATAGGCGCGCCATTGTGAGACGACATCTCCACCGTCGTTTGACATCGAGAAGACAAAAGCGTCAGACATCTGCTCCGCACCAGCAAGGAAGCTCCGAACTAGCGAGTGGACCTACGCGAAACGAGGCCCCCGGAGCTAGCACAGCCTAGCACAGTTTGCGGCGGTAAGTCGTTACGGGACAAGAGAGGATAGCGTATCTTCGGTAGACCGTATGTCCACAATTTCCATGGCCGCCATCCGGCTGACGCGCTACTCGCACGGCGCCGGCTGAGCCTGCAAGCTCGGCCCAGCCGAGTTGGCGCAGGTCTTGCGCCACGTGCCGGTCGCGACGGATCCTCGGATCCTGGTCGACGCCTCGAGCCGCGATGACGCCGCCGTGTTCCAGGTGGCACCCGATCGCGCCATCGTGGCGACGGTGGACTTCTTTACGCCCCTGGTGGACGACCCCTACGACTTCGGGCGCATCGCCGCGACCAACGCGTTCTCCGACGTGTACGCGATGGGCGCGACGCCGCTGCTCGCGCTCAACCTGGTGGGCTGGCCGCGCGAGGAGCTGCCGTTCGAGCTGCTGGGCGAGGTGCTGCGCGGCGGCGCCGAGGTGGCGCGCGCCGCCGGCGCGTTCGTGCTCGGCGGCCATTCGGTGGACGACCCCGAGCCGAAATACGGCATGGTCGCGATCGGGGACGTCCATCCCGATCGGATCGTGCGGAACAGCGGCGCCCAGCCGGGAGACGTGCTGGTGCTCACCAAGCCGCTCGGCACCGGGGTGTTGACCACCGCCCTGAAGCGCGATCTCCTGACGGAGGCCGACGTGGCGCCCGCGGTGGCGGCGATGACGACGCTGAACGCGGGGGCGGCTCGCGCGATGCTGGCCATGGGCAAGAGCGTCCATGCCGCCACCGACGTCACGGGTTTCGGGCTCTTGGGCCACGCGCGCACGCTGCTCGAGGCGAGCGGCGCCGCGGCGGAGCTCACCGCCGCCGCCGTGCCGCTGTTGCCCCGCGCCCGCGAGGCGGCCGAGCGGGGCGCGATCCCCGGCGGCACGACGCGCAATGTCGAGGGCGTCGCGGACGCCGTCACCTTCGCGGGCGGCGTGGACGCCACGACCCGGCTGTTGCTCGCGGACGCGCAGACGTCGGGGGGACTGCTGATCGCCGTAGCCCCGGAGCGGGCCGACACGCTCGTGGCCGCGCTCGCGCGCGAGGGCACGCTCGCGGCGGCGGTGATCGGTCGAGTCGTCGCCGGCGGGGCGGGCCAGATCGCGGTGCGATGATGCGGCGACCCCGGACCGGCACCATCCCCGAATACACGAGGCTCACCCCCGACGCGCTCGATGCGCTCGAGCGGGCGGTACGGGAGCGGCGGCGCGTGGCGCTGCGACGGCGCGGCACGGAATACGTCGTCGTGGCCGAGCGGCTCGAGACCGTTGCACGCGACGAGGCGCTCCACGGCAGGCTGCCGATGACCGGCGAGCTGCTGGCGTTCCCGCTGCACGACCTCGAGTCGTTCGCGGTGTTGCCCTAGCCGTGTTCACACGCCTGCTGGTGGGCCTGGACGGCAGCCCGCGCGCCGATGCGGCGTTCGAGCAGGCGGTGCTCCTGGGCGAGCGGTTCCGCAGCACGCTGATCGTGGCGTACGTGCGCGAGGGCAAGCACGCGGCGGACGGGGCCGCCATGCTCGACCGGGCGCAGGAGCGCGTGCTCGCGGCGGGGCTGAAGGTCGAAACCGTGGCGATCGAGGGCGACGCCGACGTCGAGCTGGCTACGCTCGCCAAGACCGCGGACGCGGTGCTGGTGGGGCGTCGCGGTGTCACGACCGCGGAGTCCGCGCTCGGCCCCACCGTGGTCTCGTTGATCCGCATCGCGGAGCGGTGCGTGATCGTGTGCGGCGGCGTCCCGTCGCAGATGCGGTCGATCGCCGTCGCGTGGGACGGGCGCGAAACGAGCCAGCGCGCGCTGGAGCGCGCCATCCAGTTCGCGACGGTGGTGGAGAGCACCATCCACATCATTCATGCGAGCGACGACCGCGAGGCCGGGCTTCAGGTGGTGGGGGCGGCCGAGGCGGCGCTGTCGATGCAGCGCGTGCCCTTCGTCACGCACGTCGAGCCCGGCAGGCCGGGCGAGGTCGTAGCCCGCGTGATCAAGCAGACCCGCTGCGACTCCTTGTTCGCCGGCGCCCATCTGACCCACGTCGACGGTCGGCCCAGCGCCGTCGTCGTGTCGCACGCGGAGGAGATCCTGCTGCACACCGACATCCCGGTGGTCATCCAGCCCTGAGATGCCCGGTGCACCCACGACCCGCGTCCTGGTGCACGCGGACGAGAGCTGTCTCGGCAACGACGGCTCCAAACCGAGCCCCGGTGGCAACGCCGCGCTGATCGAGGCACCCGCCGGAGACAGCCTGGCGCGGTGGGACTTCTACGAATCCTCCCCCCAGACGACCAACAACAAGATGGCCCTGGCCGGAGCGATCGCTACCTTGGAATGGATCCGCCGCCAGTGGAAGCACGCCCGCGTCGCGTACGTTTCCGACTCGCAGTACCTCGTCAAAGGGATGAGCGAGTGGGTGGCGGGGTGGGAAGCCCGCGGCTGGAAGCGCAAGGGCGGCGTGCTCGAGAATCAGGAGCTCTGGCAGAAACTGGTCCAAGCCGCGGCGGCGCACGAGGTCGAGTGGCGCTGGATCGAGGGTCACGCGGGGCACGCGAAGAACGAATACGCGGACACCCTCGCGACCCGCGCCGCGGAGCGCCAGGAGCGCTCCAACGGCCTGGTGCCATCCGGCTTCGACTCCTGGCTCGTACACGAGCGGACGCGCGGGCGCTATCGGGACTACGATCCCGACGAGGAGCTGCATGAGCGTCCCTAGGGACGGCGTGGCCGCGAATACGCACGCCCTCAACCTGCTGCCGAATGGGGAAGCGGTTCCGCCGGTCGATCGCATTCCCCTGTACGAGGTGTACATGCGCATGGCCGAAGAGCTCGCCAAGCGCTCCACCTGCGTCCGGCTCCAGGTCGGGACGGTGGTGACGGACCAGCGGCTCGAGAACGTGCTCGCGATCGGCTACAACGGCAACGCCCGGGGCCTGCCGAACAAGTGCGACTCCGCGGTGCCGGGCAGCTGCGGCTGCATTCACTCCGAGATGAATGCGCTGGTCAAGGCGCCGGGCAGCGTGCGCGACAAGGTGCTGTTCGTGAGCGCGTCGCCCTGCGTCATGTGCGCCAAGCTGATCATCAACTCGGGCGTGACCCACGTGTTCTATCGGAAGGCGTACCGCGACCCGTCCGGGATCGAGGTGCTGGCGCAGGGAAAGGTGACGCCCGTGCTGTACGACAAATGGGTGCAGGAATGGCGGTGAGAGAGAGTGCGGAATGTGGAATGAACACCTGGGGGGATCCGTGATCAGACACGCTTCGTTGGCTTTGCTCGTCGCTGCTGCCGCACCGCTGTCGGCGCAATCGCTCCTGTACCGACCCCCCAACCTCGGCGGGACGTGGGTGCCTGACCCCAGCGTGGTGCAATTCAACTTCGTGCACCGCTTCTACGTCGCCGATGCCAGCGGCGCGCACAAGATCACGAACTTTCCCACGTTCACCTTCGCCCTGGGACTCGGCAACGAACTTGGAATCGGAATGCACTACGGCACGAATTCCTTTGTGGTGCAGAACCCCTACCGGCCCAACGAGACCGAAGTGTACGCCCGCTGGCGGGTGATCGGGACGGAAGGGAAACAGGGCTTCGCCGTCTCGTTTACGCCGGCGTACAACTTCGCGGCGCACTCGGCGGACGGGGAGCTGGGCGTCGACTACACGATCGGTCGGCTGACGCTGTCGGGCGCGGCTCGCGGCATGTCCAAGGCGTTCGGCATCGACACCGCACGCGCCGCGTTCGCGGGCGGCGCCGCGGCCCGGTTGACGGATTACATCGCTGTGAGTGCGGACGTCGGCTCATTCGTGACGCCGACGGTGCGCGCGGCATGGAGCGTGGCGCTCAATGTCCTGATCCCGGGCTCGCCGCACACGTTCTCGTTCCAGGCGAGCAACGCCACCACGAGCACCATCGAGGGAAATTCGATCGGCTTCGGAAAGATGCTGTACGGCTTCGAGTTCACCATCCCGCTGCATTTGAAGCGCTTCGCGCCCTGGTTCCACGGGAAGCCCCGGCCCAGCGCGGTCGGCGACGTGGCGGCGCCGGTCGCGGCGACAGTGCGGCTGGCGGCGTACAAGTTC